>Ga0334890_1000033_pt1 | contig 250144 bp, 212 predicted proteins | sample GraSluR1_MG_3_FD_207220 | JGI IMG/M metagenome (GOLD analysis project Ga0334890, IMG submission 207220) | Sludge microbial communities from methane-producing bioreactor in Wageningen University, Netherlands - Granular Sludge_31_08-R1 | ecosystem: Engineered > Bioreactor > Anaerobic >...
CAGAACGGCGGATTCAGGGCCCACTGCTGTGGCCTCCGCTGTTTCTACCGTGGGCGCTACTACTTTCTTAGCCGTTTTAAAGCTTACAACTTCACCGTAACCTGTATCGGCGGAGTTGACGGCGTAGGCTTTGAAGTAGTAGGTTGTATCTTCCTCCAATAAGCTCAGGATAAAGCTATAGGCGCCAGCAAAATCTGTCGTCCCTACCTGTAACTTACTGGTCGGGTTATCCGTTTCACCCCAGTAAAAACCGTATTCACTAATTTCTCCGTTGCCCTTTGAAGTGATGCTGCCGTGCAGTTCCGCCAGTTCGGCACTCACTGCTGTGGCTGCCGCTGTTTCTACCGTGGGCGCTACTATTTTCTTAGCCGTTTTAAAGCTTGCAACTTCACCGTAACCTGTACCGGCGGAGTTGACGGCGTAGGCTTTGAAGTAGTAAGTAGTTTCCTCTGTCAGCCCGCCCAGGACGTATTCATAGGAACCGGCAAAGTCGCTGGCGCCCACAACTGCTTTGGTCCCCGGGTTGTCGCTGGTACCCCAGTAAAAGCCGTATTCCGTGATCTCCCCGTTGCCGTTGCCGGTAATGCTTCCGTTCAATACTGCCGCCGTGGCGCTAACTTCCGCGGCGCCGCCAGTTATGACGGTTGGTTGTACAATGGGACAACCGCTTATTACGGCCTCGCCAATCTCCGGCGACAACGCTATATTTTCATTATTACCGTCGCGCAGATTCACCTTTGGCAAAGTAAACTGGGCCGTGCCGCTTCCTACCGCCTTAAACGTAAGGGTCAAAACGGTTCCCGAGGATGGGGGGTTGTTCCCCGAAAAGTTCCCGCTAGAAAACTCAGCTGTACCCTCAGTATTTTTTATGGTAGGAGGTAACCAGTTCCAACCACTGGCAAAATTACCTGGCTGATTGCTTACATACTGCAATAGCGCCGGGTCATAAGCCACCTTGAGGTTAAAACCGTTAACGACCTGGCCCTCAGGCAGCCCTTCAATGGAAACTGTTACGGGGAGGGTGCAGTTCGTGACCTGTCCGGGTACAACCTTAATAACAGGCTCGCAGCCGCTAAGAACTGCCTGGCCAATCTCCGGCGTCAACGCTATGTTTTCATTATTACCGTCGCGCAGATACAGCGTAGGCAGGGTAAACTGGGCCGTGCCGTTTCCCACCACCTGGAACGTAAGGGTCAAAACGGTTCCCGAGGATGGGGGGTTGTTCCCCGAAAAGTTCCCGCTAGAAAACTCAGCTGTACCCTCAGTATTTTTTATGGTAGGAGGTAACCAGTTCCAACCACTGGCAAAATTACCTGGCTGATTGCTTACATACTGCAATAGCGCCGGGTCATAAGCCACCTTGAGGTTAAAACCGTTAACGACCTGGCCCTGGGGCAGCCCTTCAATGGAAACTGTTACGGGGAGGGTGCAGTTCGTGACCTGTCCGGGTGTCACTTTCAAGATTGTTTGCGCCTCGGCCGGGGCGGCGCCGCCGGCAAAGGGCACTGACAACAGGCATAAAAAAACAAAGACAGCTACGAGAAGCTTCCATTTTAAAGTCAAATTCAGTACTGGTTTGTTCATCAACGCACCTCCTAATAAACACCTATAATCCTGTGCTATCGGTTTCAATGTTTTTATTCTTATCCACATCACTTCCTTCCCGCTTCCCTAGACGTTTCCCCCGCTAACTTGGTTTAGCGGGAAAAGAAATGGGACAGCAGATAATTATGATTGTGGTTTTTATTGCCCATTGTAATTCCACGCCATGGTGAAGATCATCAAATCTTTCAAACTGCTTGGTTAACCGATACAGTGGCGCCCCGGGTAACCCCAATCTTCTTAGGCTTTAAGCAGGCCCAAAAAGGCGGGCAATCATGGCCGCCGCCTCAGCACGGGTAACTTCTTTGTCCGGTTGGAACGTACCGTCGGGATAACCCTGTACAAGACCCTTTTCAGCCGCCAGGCTTACCTCTTCCTGGGCCCAGGCGGGAATTTGTTCCAGGTCGGCAAAGCCCGCTGCTGCCGGCTGCTGTTCCCCTATCTCCTTCACCACAACCCTGCTCAGGATGACAGCCAGCTCTGCCCTGGTGACCTGCCTGGCGGGTAGGAATGTTGTTGTGCCGTCCCCTTCCGGGTAACCCTTCAGCAAAGCCGCTTCCACCGCCGCCGCAACCGGGGCTGCGGCCCAGGCGGGCACATCGGCCGCGTCGCTGAAGGCGTCCAGGGTGGCGGCGCCGGCGGGCAGCTGCAGGGCGCGGGCTAAAATAGCCGAGCACTCGGCGCGGTTTATTAAATTATCCGGACGGAATGTATTATCTTCATAACCGCTGATGATTCCCTTGTCCACCAGTTCCTGCACCGTTTGGGCGGCCCAGTGACCCTTCAGGTCGGCAAATCCGCCTGTGTCCCCGGCCGGCGGGCTGACGTCACCCTCCGCCGGCGGACCGGTCGCGTCGCCCGGCTCACTGGCTTCGGTCCCGCTAATGGTGTAAGCGGCAATGAGAATATCGCTGTACAGGTCGTCCTTATAAGAAACCGCCTTTACCTCTGTGGTGGTTTCAACCTTAAAAGGCGCCTTGTATTCCTGGCGGGTGGCGCTTTCCTTGGGATTGCTGCCGTCGGTGGTGTAATAAATGACAGCCCCAACTGTTGTACTTGCCAGGCTCACCTCGATACTCTTTTTGTAAGTCCCCCCGTAGGGCGCCGCCAAAGGCGCTGCTATCGTAGCGCTAACTCCCGCAGCGGCGCCGCCAGTAATGAGGGTTGGTTGTACAATGGGACAACCGCTTAGAACGGCCTCGCCAATCTCCGGCGACAACGCTATGTTTTCATCGTTACCGTCGCGCAGATACACCTTTGGCAAAGCAAACTGAGCCGTGCCGTTTCCCACCACCTGGAACGCAAGGGTCAAAACGGTTCCCGAGGAGGGGGGGTTGTTCCCCGTTAAGTTCGCGCCAAAAAACTCAGCTGTGCCTGTTGTATTATTCACATCGGGAGTAAACCAGGTCCAACCATTGGCAAAATTACCTGCCTGATTGCTTACATACTGCAATAGCGCCGGGTCGTAAGCCACCTGAAGGTTAAAACCGTTAACGACCTGACCCTGGGGCAGCCCTTCAATGGAAGTTGTTACGGGGAGGGTGCAGTTCGTGACCTGTCCAGGTGTCACTTTAAAGATTGTTTGCGCCTCGGCCGGGACGGCGGCGCCTGCAAAGGGCACTGCCAGCAGGCACATAAAAACAAAGACAGATACGATTAGCTTCCATTTTAAAGTTAAATCAAATACTGGTTTGTTCATCAACGCACCCCCTAATAAACACCTGTCATCCTGTGCTATCGGTTTCAATGTTTTTACTCTTATCCGCATCACTTCCTTCTCGCTTCCCTGACGTTTCCCCCGCTGACTTGGTTTAGCGGGAAAAGAAATGGGACAGCAGACAATTGTAGTCTTATTTTTTATATACGATTGTAATTCCACGCCATAGTGAAGATCATCAGATCCTCAAAATCTACCTTGCCGTCCGGCTGCATTGTGAGGTTGGGGTAGGGGCCCGTAGCCGGGGCAATGTCACAGCGGTTATAAGGTGAATTGACATATCCGGGAACTGCCTGGGCCCAGCCGGTGTCACCGGACGTTTTGCCCCAGGCCGAAACGAAGATCATCAAATCCTCAAAATCAATTTCCTTATCCCCGTTAAAGTCCCCGATAATTGACGCGCTGGCCTCATTTATCGTGATAACGGCGGACGAAGTGCCGGCGCCCACCACCGTGCTCTGTCCGGCGGGTTTCAGGCTGGATGTGGCAATGTTAAGACTGGTGGTCCCTTTACTGAGGGCCTTAAAGGTGATTGTGAGCACCGTGCCAGTATTTTTACTGCTGGAACCCTGCAAGCCGGCGCCAACAACGCCGGTATTATTGGCCCAATCGATGCACGTGGTTTTATCTGCGCCTGAAACAGCGGGAACAATACTCTGATTCAAAAAGTCGCCGATTTTGTAGTCCACCACCTGAAGCCTGGCCTTATCGAAATCCAGTCTGAAATCCATAGCCCCCACGGTGATGGTATTGCCGCTTATGACTACATTGACGTCAAACTGCTGGTTAACCGATACAGTCTGCGGGGCAACGGGGTCAACAGTGGCAGCTCCGGCCAGGGCAGGAACGGCCAGACAGAACATGGCTATTAAGCCCAGACAAAAAAGCAGGTTTGCCTTTTTAAAAAACATATTCTCCCTCCTTCACTAAAAGTTCCCTGAATAACCGCATCCATCCCGGCACTTTCCGGGAATATCCCGCCGCACCAATTAAATCGCAGCCCCCCTTTTATGTAAATACTGTTACCTTCCATGGTAATAGATAAGTTTCGTCGAAAACCAAGAAAATCCTGTTAAACTGGAACAGTCACGGATTAAAATTCTGCTTCTAGATATTTTTTTCTACTAATAAATAGGACAGCGTTTACCAGGACGATAAAGCCCAATTGCGTTTGTTCTCAATAAACTTATAGCTGATATCTTTTAAGGCCGGCTGAATCGCTAACACACCAACTTAATACCCGGGCGGCGGGTCAGTGCGGCGGCGCCCGGTCGTCATTCATTTTTCCAACGGGGGCAAGCCAGGACTGCGGGGCGGCGTAATTTACCTTTTTAGAACAAAGGCAGGCATCCAACTGCAGACAATCAGTAATTAGTTTAAATACCTGCTTTTAGTTGCCGGCAAGATAACAGGCAATTCAACAGCCGGGTTTTTCCTCGTGACCAAACATGGTTCCATTTACCGGGTCAGGCAAGCGCCTGGTAATCAGGGGCAGCGAAACCCGCACGGGATTGTTAAGACGCCTTTCAGGGAAGTACAATCCCCGGGGAACCGGAACCGGGGACAACCCCGCGCAGGTTTTTGCTACATGCCAAGATTCTGGTTGACCTTAATAAGGTCAAGAATATTTACTCCATTGTCCTCATTCACATCGGCGTACCTGGAAATAGACCAGTCCGCGGAGAAGGCGGTTCTGCCGATGTACTGGGACATCCAAAGGAGATCCCGCAAGTCAATCAAATCGTCGGAGTTCATGTCACCGATATACAGGGTTACATTCAGCGAGGTCATCTGTTCTGCCGCAATCACCGCAGCGCTGGTTTCTTTTTTCCATCTGGCATTGTCATTATCGCATTCAACCGTGCAGCTGCCGGGGACCAGACCGGTGATCAGGTAGCTGCCGTCGGGTGAAGTTGTCGCTGTCTTTACAGTGGCGCCCTGGGTAACCTTGACCAGCGTACCCTGGTGATTGGTTTTCCCGTCCAGGAAAACAGTCCCTTGCAATCCTGTTGGGTTTACCAGTGTTATGGTCAGGTCAACCCTTTTTACTTCCATGGACTTCCAAAGAACAGGTGAGGGGTTGGATACGGCATCGTAAACTGTGTTGCCCACCTTAACCTTGAAGGTAACCGGCTTGTTGTTGCAGTTGGCTGTGCCCTCTCCTTCCAGGCAGTGCACCAACAGGTGTCTCACCCAGGTCATATCTGTATAGGGCATGCCGTATTCGCCGGCCGTATAATCCCCTGGCCGCAGGTCCTCCTTGTACAACTCCCCCCTCAGTTCGCCGTTCATATACCCAAAAACGGCGTCCCAGGCTACATCATCACCAGCTGTATCCTTGATGGTCCCACCATAGTAGGGCGGCATAGGGGCCTGGGCCTGGGCCGGGCCGGCGGTGATCATGCTTAGCATGACCACCGCGCACACTACCAGGAAAATGTTTATTCCGGTTGATTTTTTCTTAAAGAATGTTAACATCCCGGGATAACCTCCATCTTCTTAGGCTTTGAGCACGCCCAAAAGGCGGGCAATCATGGCCGCTGCCTCAGCGCGGGTAACTTCCTTGTCCGGTTGAAACGTACCGTCGGGATAACCCTGTACAAGGCCCTTTTCAGCCGCCAAACTTACCCCGTCCAGGGCCCAGGCGGGAATTTGTTCCAGGTCAGCAAAGCCCGCTGCTGCCGGCTGCTGTTCCCCTATCTCCTTCACCACAACCCTGCTCAGGATGACAGCCAGCTCTGCCCTGGTAACCTGCCTGGCGGGTCGGAATGTTGTTGTGCCGTCCTCTTCCGGATAACCCTTCAGCAAAGCCGCTTCCACCGCCGCCGCAACCGGGGCTGCGGCCCAGGCGGGCACATCGGCCGCGTCACTGAAAGCTTCCAGGGTGACGGCGCCGGCGGGCAGCTGCAGGGCACGGGCTAAAATAGCCGAGCACTCAGCGCGGTTTATTAAATTATCCGGACGGAATGTATTATCTTCATAACCGCTGATGATTCCCTTGCCCACCAGTTCCTGTACAGTTTGGGCGGCCCAGTGACCCTTCAGGTCAGCAAATTCGCCTGCGTCCCCGGCTGGCGGGCTGACGTCACCCTCTGCCGGCTGATCGGTCGCGCCGCCTGGCTCCTTGGCGTCGGTTCCACTGATGGTGTAAGCGGAAATGAGAACATCGCTGTACAGATCATTCTTATAAGAAACCGCTTTTACCGCGGTAGTTGTTTCAACCTTAAAGGGCGCCTTATATTCCTGGCGGGTGGCGCTTTCCACGGGATTGCTGCCGTCGGTGGTGTAATAAATGACAGCCCCAACGGTAGTACTGGCCAGGCTCACCTCGATACTATTTTTGTAAGTTCCCCCGTAGGGCGCCGCCAAAGGCTTGGACGGAGCAGTGACGCCACCGCCGGATCCGCCTCCGCCTCCGCTGCCGGATGTTTTATCCCTTTCAATGGCCAGGACAATTTCATCCTTCATCGACCCTTCGGCGCAGATTATTTCTTCAGGCAGGGCTACCGCGGGGTATTCCTTGCCGGCCGTAACAACTACAAAGCTCAGCTTTTTGCCGATATCTTCGGAATCTTTTCCAGCCAGAACACCGAACATACCCTCGGGCGTGATGGCCCCCCCGCCCACTTCCCTGTCGCCGATAAATACTTTAACATCCCCTGCGGTAACTAACTTCTGGTCCATCCACTGCACCATGCCGGTAAGCCCCATGGGCATTATCCCCAGGGAGTCTTCTGGCTCATCCGCCGCCAGCGCGGGAAGGGCAAAAACAAGCGAGCACAATAGAACCAGCACGAGCCCCCAGAGATACCCTTTTCTTTTTCTCTGCACCTTATCTTCCTCCTTATATTTTAAATAACCTGCAACTAAAAGGAGTCAAGAAACCGGACCTTAAACTTGTTCCAAAAGACGGGCTATTACTGCCGCCGCTTCGGCGCGCGTGACTTCCGCGGCAGGCCTGAAGGTATTGTCCGGATAGCCCAAGACCAGTCCCTGTTGGACCGCAACCGCAACACTCTCCTCCGCCCATCCGGGAATGTCTGCCTGATCCGCAAAACCAGCCGCCGGGGGCGGTTCGATGTTTAGCTTTTGAATCGCTTCCCTGCTTACAATGGCCGCCAGCTCGCCCCTCGTGATTGTCTTTTTCGGGCGAAAGGCTGTTTTCCCGTCCCCTTCAGGGTACCCCTTGAATAAGCCCTTTTCAACTACAGCCGCAACCGGGCCCGCTGCCCATACCGCCACTGTGCCAGCGTCACTAAAGCCCTCCAGAACACCATAACTCCCATCCGTCAGGGAAAGGGCACGGGCCAGCGCCGCCGCTGCCTCAGACCGGGTGATTTTATTCTCCGGCCTGAACAGGTGGTCCTCATAACCGTTGATGATGCCCTCTGCGGCAAGCTGTCTCACCTGACCTGCAGCCCAGTGACCCTCCATGTCGGCAAAGGAAGCCGGCTCCGGAGAAACCACCAGATCAACCTGCATTGTCATACCCGCTTCCCAGATAACCCGGGGGGGCCTGGTAGCTGCCTGGTATTCCTCACCGCCGGTAAACACCCTGAAGGATATTTCCTTGCCGGTTAAATCCGTGATGTTGCTGTATACCAGCAAGCGTTTAACATAGGGGCTGTCTGAGGGCAACCCGAAGGCGCCGGCCTCAAAGGGCAGCTCGCCGCAAAATTCCCCTTCCACATAGGCCCTGACAATACCGCTTTCCGGGGCTTGTCCGTCTTCGAAAATGATGGAACCAGAAAATATCGCGGGATACTGCAGGGGGATAAAGGGCGTTTCTTCTTCCTGGGCCGGGGCGGCCCCGCAAAAGGAAAGAAATAACAGGGCGGTAATAATGAAAGAAAGAGATCTCCTGACGCTCATAACGACCATGAAATTGAACTCCTCGCAATTTTAGAGTGGATAATACCACCTACGCGGGCCTAAGCCCGCGCAGGTGTGTTATTCTTTAACCTTTAACCTTCAATTCCTCAATGCCTTTTGGTTACGGAGCTATATTGACCAGCTCCAGCTGGGCGGCGCCGGTGTAGGTCTGGGCGCTGTTCACGTAGGCCAGATAGCCGTCGCCGTTAAACGCAAAGTGCAGCGGGTCGGTCAACCAGGACTGCCCGTTGTTGCCACCAAGGGCGGCCGTGGTGAAGAAGGCCAGGTTGCCCCTTGAGTTTCTGCATTCGCCGGCGGAATCGCCACCGTAGTTGGCAATCATGCTGCAACCGTCACAGAAGGTTGCGGTAAGACGGGCCAGGGTGTCGAACTGGAAGAGACGCTCCGGACAAATTACACCGTTATTATTAACCGGTGTATCACATTCATAACACTCAGTGTCGCAACATTCCAAGTAGCTGAAGCAGTTATTCATAGCCTTTTTATACCTTGCGCTTATTTCAAAGTATTCTTGCCCCAGCTCGTAGGGGAGCGCAATTTCAGCTTCGTTGAACGAGGGCCCAATCAGGTTTGCGCCCGCAGTCAGAAGCCTTTCGGGCAGCATGGTCAGGGACGGGTTGGTCGCACGGGCAAACACATACTTTGCGTAGATGGGCAATTGCTTACCGCATAATTCCCCGCAGTCTTCCCGGCACCAGTTTTGCTGGGTGTTGATAACGTAGGCGTAGAGCGGATCCAGTTCATCAACGGGCAATATCTGTTCCCACTGATTATTCTTGTAGGTCAGCGCCATGTTGTAAGGCGTCAAACCATCAAACAGGGAAAGCAGGTCGCCGTCGCCGGCCAGCTTCTTGGGAGTGGAAAGAACTTGCCACTTGCTGGGCTCCAGAACCCGGACCAGTTCCGTTGCGGAGGCCAGAGGCCCGATTGTTACTTCGTCCTTGACCCTGTTGGCTTCGTCGACAATCTTAATAGTGAAGGTTTCGCCGCAAGCGTTAACCGGGTAGACAAAGAAGTCGCTCTTGTTGGGATCGTATGGCACGTTGCCAAAGGGGTGGTTCAGATAGTCGCCGTGGCCGAATTGGCCCTCGGCTTCAAATTCCAGGTATCCATCCGCATCAACATAGGCTTCGGTGTCCCAGGTTACCAGGAAGCTATCGGGACCGCCGCTGAAAGCAAACGGCTTTTTAGTTCCCGGGTCAAGGATTTCCACCCGCAGGGGCACCTGCTGGTCGTAGTGGACGGAAATCTTGATGGGCCAGCCGTCGGAGATTCCTAACGATTCTTTGCCGGGGGCGCAACCGTCGCTTTCCACCAGCGGCGTTACTTCGAGCAAGCAGGCGTTATAGTTGACTTCAATACCGCACTGTTCCCAAAGTTTGTTTTTACCATCGATGATGGCGCTGTACTGCATATTGAACAGACCCGGACGGGTGGGCATAAAGTATACCTTATTTGCAACAGATTCCCCTACCGGTATAAACGTGTGGTCAAGTTGCTTGGCTTCGCTGTTCTCGTCGCAGGGATCGTTGTCATAGAAGATTCCAGCTAGCTTTTCCTTACCATTTTCAAGGTAGTAAGCCTTCAGGTCCACCTTGATTTGTTGGGCGTTATTCACTTCACAGGAATCTACATTTTTAGTCTCGTTGCAGTACTTGTCAAACAATTTAATCTCGATCGGATAAGACGTGCATTCCTCAGCGCAACAAATTGGATCCATGGGATTGGCTATTTCGATTTGATCGGGAAGTACCGGTCCCTTAATTGCAAAGGGCGCTCCCGGGATGATATCAACTACAACATCATCGGAACCAACCCAGGCGTGGTTTTCGCAAGCAGGCGGGTACAGGCCCCAGACGATGTGTTTGCGTAGAGCGTTTTGACCTTCAACTTCTTCAATGGCATTGGCGTTGTCTTCGATGGACTCGGCCGCAACTTTGCTTGAAGTTGCTGTGTACTTTATGCAGCTATCCTCATTATTGTCCTTCGCCTCAATTGTCCGGGCAAAGACTACAATATCCTTACCTAACCCGGCAGCCGGCAACGGGAGGGTGGCATTGAACACACCATTTGTATCAATGGAGACCGCTACGCACGGGAGGGGCGCACCGCTGGAGGCGTCCTTGCAGATTTCATTCTTGCCGCAGGGATCCATTGTCCAGACAGCGTTATCCGTGCCGGCGAGGGGCGCGTAAGTATAGACAGGTTCATCGCAGACCGTAGTTGAAATCCTTTCCATCAGGCAAATCACCACAGGCCACGAGTTCCTGCCGGCCCAGGGGGCATACTCGTCGCAATCCCTATCTGCGCCTGCGACATATTCGGTGCTGTAAACCTTGCCTTTAACACTGATGGTACTGCCGGCAACCAGACAGCTGTCGTCAACAATCTCCAGTTCCAGGTATTCAACCGTCGGCACGACCTCCATAACGGTGCACATAGGGTTAAAACAATTCTCAACGGTATGTCTTACGCACAGATTATAGTTTGAACTCGGGGTCCTTGGGGTCAAAACCTGCAATCCTTCAATTTTAAAACCGGTTACCTTGGCGTTGCCATCGAGATCCAGGCTCTGCCTTTCAATAACCAGGTAAACCCGGTCGGCCACCGACGGGCTGTTGCAATCGGCTGATTCTTCCACAACAACCGGCACCACTGGCACCATATATTCGTTGCCCTCAATGGTAAGGTAGACAGGTACCTGTTTCCCATGGGCGCCCGTCAAGTTATTGGACTCGAAGTTATAGTTCCCGGGACCTGTCCAGGGGAAGTCAATAATCAAACCATTGAACCCGGGGTGATCGTAAGGGACAGCACTGCAAAATGTGTTCAGGTCCACCTCGAGATTACTGCCCTCAATGGTCAAATTATAGGTGTGGTCCGCCTTTAAGATATGTGACGGCTCGGTTACCGTAACACCGGCCAGGGCGGTACCGGCAAACACAAAGCAGCAAAGGGCAAGCACGGCGATAAGCACTGTTGCCTTATGCCCCTTAAAACTACGTATTGACACTAAAAATTCCCTCCTTTAAAATCTAATTTCTGAGTTAACTTATCGTTAACTAAGGCGAATCCCTCAAAATTCCTAGTGCTCACCCCTTTCCTCCCTTAGTTAATTGGTTACTTAAACGGGGACGGACATCACCCCTTTCAAGATTTCTGGGAATTCTTAATCAACAACCCAACCAGGGAATAGAAAACACCCCCGGTTATGACTCTCCTTCTTTAGACTCCTGGATGAAGTAAAAAGTTCCCTTGATGTAAATATTTCTGCCGGTTTTGGTCAACTTTGCTAGATTTTTTAACTCATTTCGACCCAACGGGGAATGAACCCTTCCCGCTAAAATAATTTTTCCGCCGCACAACTCCCCTCTCCGGCCGCGCCCGGAAAACTCCATTAAGGGAAAAAGCCATTTCAAAATTTTAAAACCGACTCCAATTTGGGGAAAGTTTGGGGCCGGACAAGTTAATTATTACCCGGTTTTGTTATCCCTGTCAATAGCATTGTTGCCGGCGGCTTCGGTCCGGGAATCCGGCAGTCCGGCCCCGGGGAAGGAAAGTCTGGCCGGGCGCTTATTTTTCCCGGCAATATGCAAAATATCTTGGGGATGGGTGATAATGTTATTTAACCTATTATCTAACTGAATACCAGAACTGATAAGTGCGGACGCGGCCGGCAATCATCCCGGCCGGCGGCCGGCAAAGGGCCCGGTAAACCACATGCCTGTAATATATTCGTCCGGGTAGCCGGCGATTACAACCCGGCGCCGTTAACGCCTGGTGTTTTCCCCAGCGCCATTCTCAGCCGCGCCGGCAAGGACAGCTGCGCCTGCTCATCATTACTTCCCCCGGGTTTATGTATTTAGCTGTCCTTGTTAAATCATTCAACTTTGCCCCGGGGCGGGAACAGCGAAGTTTGCCCGGTTTTCGCCCGCCTGCTTATGTTTTTTTCCGGGGCGGGCGGGGCCCGTAAAACTGGTAATAGTTGCACCGGATCCGGCCGTTGTAAAGCTTCCTTTTTTTGTCGGCCCGCCTGCCGAACAGGCGCTCGAAGCCCGGGTGGGCTGTGAGCACATAGCAGGACCAGGTATCCAGTTCCCGGAAGGCCGTCCCCATTTCCCGGTAAAGCTGTTCCACCCGGGAAATGTCCCCCAGCCGCTCGCCGTAGGGCGGGTTGCAGATCAGGCAGCCGTACTTCCGGGCCGATCGCAGTCCGGCCACGGGCAGCTTCTGGAAAAATACATTTTCCGCCACCCCCGCCTGTTGAGCGTGGCAGCGAGCCAGGTCCAGCACCTCGCCGTCCAGGTCGGAACCCAGGACCCGGACGGGCCGGTCGCGCCGGGCCAGGTCCGCGGCCTCCTCCCTGGCCCTGTTCCAGAGGGATTGGGAAACCACCGGCCATTTTTCTGCGGCAAAGGTCCGCCCGGCGCCGGGGGCCAGGTTCAGCCCCAGTAGGGCGGCCTCGATGGGCAGTGTGCCCGAGCCGCAAAGGGGATCGATAAAAGGGCGGTCCGGGCCCCAGCGGCTCAGCAGGATCAGGGCCGCGGCCAGGGTCTCCTTGAGGGGGGCGGGACTGGCCAGCTTGCGGTAACCCCGTTTGTGCAGGCCGGCCCCGCTGGTGTCCAGGGTAAGGGTGGCCGAATCGTTGAGCAGGGCCACTTCAATGGTGTAACGGGGGCCGTTTTCCGCAAACCATTCCCGCTTGTAAACCTGTTTCATCTTTTCCACAACCGCCTTTTTAACAATGGCCTGGCAGTCCGGCACACTGTGCAGCTGGGATTTAACGGATTTGCCCTCCACGGGGAAGGCGGCGCTTTCCGGCAGCCAGTCCGGCCAGGGCAGGGCTTTGGTCTGCTGAAAAAGCTCCTCGAAGCTGCGGGCCGGGAATTCCCCCATTTTAACCAGCACCCGGTCGGCGGCGCGCAGCCAGAGATTGGCCCGGCAGATGGCGGTCTCGTCCCCGGCGAAGGTGACCCGGGCGTTCTCCACCATCATATCCTCGTAGCCAAGTTCTTTCACTTCCCGCGCCACCACGGCCTCCAGGCCGAAGGTTGCGGTGGCGATCAGTTGAATTTTGCTCATAGGTGGTCTCCTTTGGCCCCGGGTTAGATTTAAAAGTTATCTTTTACCTTACTATACTTTACCATCAGCGCGGCCGGCTGTCATGTCCGGCAAGTAATTGCAATTTAATTTTATTATAGGTTGCCGCAAAAGAAGACGGGTATACCAAACCCGTCTTCTTTAAGATACCTTAACGTCTGAAGATAATGTGTTTCTGCCAGCGCCGGCGGGTGTCGGGATAATCAACCCGGTAGTGCCCGCCGCGGCTTTCCCTGCGGGCCAGGGCGGACTCGGCCACCATCTCGCCCACCTGCAGCATGTTTTTGACTTCCATCTGCCCGGCGCCTTCCGCCCGGTGCCGGAAGAGGCAGCCCCAGCGGTCGAAAAACTTGAGGGCTTCCTTAAGCCCGCCGCCGCTGCGGACCGGCCCCACTTTGTCCCCCATAAGCGCCACCAGTTCCTGCCTTAAAGCCGGGTAGTCGACCTCAACCGGATCCAGCAGCCAGTCGCAGGCGAACTCGGGGCGGCGGGGCTGGTAGTCCTTTAAAAATTTCCTGGTCTCGTCCACAATCCGGCCGCCGAACACCAGGCCGTCCAGCAGGGAATTGCTGGCCAGCCGGTTGGCTCCGTGCACGCCCGGGCAGGAGACCTCGCCGCAGGCGTAAAGGCCCCGGACGCTGGTTTCACCCACCAGGTTGGTTTTCACCCCGCCCATCATGTAGTGGGCGGCCGGCGCCACCGGAATCGGGTCGACGGTGATGTCCAGCTTGTAGGCGGCGCAGGTTCTGGTAATATTGGGAAACCGCAGCCTGACCACCTCGGGGTCCAGGTGAGTCAGGTCCAGGTAAACTATGTTCGAGTCGGTTGCGGCCATTTCCTTTAATATGGCCCGCACCACGATATCCCTGGGCGCCAGTTCGGCCAGGTCGTGGCAGCGGGGCATGAAGCGCTGTCCCTGGCAGTTGCGCAGGTAGGCCCCCTCCCCGCGGGCCGCCTCGGAAATTAAAAAGCGCGGGGCCCCGGGCAGGTTCAGCACCGTGGGATGGAACTGGATGAACTCCATATCCATGACTTCCGCCCCGGCCCGGAAGGCAATGGCTATGCCGTCCCCGGTGGCTATTTCCGGGTTGGTGTTGTGCTCGAAAAGCCGGCCCAGGCCCCCGGTGGCCAGGACCACCACTTTGCCCCGAAAAACCCGGCAGGATCGTTTTTCCCGGTCGTAGGCCAGCACGCCGCAGCAGGTGTTCTCCCGCACCAGTAAGTCCACGACGTAGTGGTTCTCCAGAACTTTTATCTGGCTGTCCTCCTGAACGCGCCCGGTCAGCACCCGCTGGATCTCCGCCCCGGTGGCGTCACCGCTGGCGTGCAGGATCCGCCGCCGGCTGTGGGCCCCCTCCCGGGTCAGGCACAGGCCCTGGCTGTCGCAGTCGAAGATGGCCCCCAGGCCGATGAGTTCCCGGACCCGGTCGGGACCTTCGCTCACCAGGGCCGCCACTGCCTCCGAATCGCACAGGCCGGCCCCGGCCACCAGGGTGTCCTCCCGGTGCAGCAGGGGCGAGTCCGTATCCCCCAGGGCAGCGGCGATGCCCCCCTGGGCCTTGTCGGTGCCGGTGTCCATCATGGTCTGCTTGGTCAGGACAGTCACCGAACCGCCGGCCCGGGACGCGGCCAGGGCAGTATACAACCCGGCGATGCCGCTTCCCAGGACTATATACTCGTCGTCTTCCTGGGGCAGCTCCCGGGTGTCGAAATTCAACATATAATTATCCGGCAAAGTAAATCCCCCTCTTAGGTTACCTCCAGCATTCTTTCCAGGCAGCGCTCGGCCCGCTCCCTGGTTTCCTCCGGAACGGTCACCCTGGGCTCCAGGCTTACCAGGGAGTCCCGGACCTTTTCCAATGTGGTGAGCTTCATGTTGGGGCAAATCAGATTTTCCGCGGCCAGGTAAAATTCCTTATCCGGGCACTGCTTGCGAAGCTGGTGCAGGATGCCCCTTTCAGTGGCGATAATAAACCGGCGGGCCTTGCTGTTGGCGGCAAAGCGGATCATCCCTGTGGTGCTGGCCACGGTGTCGGCCAGGGCCGCAACCTCCGGGCGGCACTCGGGGTGGACCAGCACCAGCGCCCGGGGGTGCTCTGACTTTGCCTTCAGGATATCCGCCTCCGTAAGGCGGTTATGGGTGCCGCAGAAACCTTCCCAGCAGATCATTTTCCGCCCGGTTTGGGAAGCCACATAGTTCCCCAGATTGCGGTCCGGCACAAAAAGAATCGGCCCGTCCACCGGCAGGGAGGCCACCACCTGCACGGCATTGGCCGAGGTACAGGCTATATCGCTTTCAGCTTTGACTTCCGCGGAAGTGTTGACGTAACAGACCACGGTGGCGCCCGGCAGTTCCCGCTTTTTCCGGCGCAGCGCCGGGGCGGTAATCATGTCGGCCATGGGGCAGCCGGCTTTTTTATCCGGCAGGAGCACTGTTTTCGCCGGGGAAAGAATAAAGGCGCTCTCGGCCATAAAGTGGACGCCGCAAAAAACTATCACTTCGGCGTCGCTGCAGGCGGCCTGCCGGGAAAGACCCAGGGAATCGCCCACATAATCGGCAATTTCCTGGATTTCGGGCGGCTGGTAAGCGTGCGCCAGGATCACGGCATGGCGCTCTTCCTTCAGTCTTCCGATTTCGCCGGACAAATCCTGTATCCTTGCTTGACTTGACATCCGCGTTTTCAACCCTTTCCAAGTCCGGGATAATCTTTGGTTATTGCCTGAACACTGCGCCTACCTTGTATTAAATTATAATTTAAGGTAATTTCAGACAGCCTCCCCGCAAACTTTCTTACTATTTTAAACACTTTGCTTCTTCCCTGTCAAGAACGGGTTATGCTTAAGGGCTTTCCTGTTAAGAACGGGTTGTGCTTAATGGCTGCGCTTTACCCCGTTTAACCCTGCTTAAAACCAGGGCTAGCCCGGTCCTCCAGGCCCCCTGGTCTTTGATATAGATTGCAAAAACAGCGGAAAGGAAGTCCTTTGGTTCTTTGTCCTTTTGGTATTTCGGTCCCTTTGTTACTTTGATCCTTTTGGTACTTCGGTCTTTTTGATAAAAGCTTCACCCGCCGGGAAAGCCGTGTGATTCTTTCACCGGCCGGGGCCGGGATTTTTTAATAATTATCTTAACCAACATCACCGTGCGCTTCGCCCCGCCGCAATTCCGTGATCCTGTTGGCGCCGTCCACCATTACGATGGCGGGGCGGAAAGTCCGGGCCTCCCGGCTGTCCAGCAGGGCGTAGGAGATGATAATTACAGTGTCCCCGGGCTGGACCAGGCGGGCCGCCGCCCCGTTCAGGCAGATCACCCCGGAGCCCCGCTCCCCCTTGATGACGTAGGTTTCAAAACGGCTGCCGTTGTTGTTGTTGACCACCTGGACCTTCTCGTTGGGAAGGATCTCCGCAGCTTCCAGCAGCGCTTCATCGATGGTGATGCTTCCCATGTAATTGAGTTTGGCCTCCGTGACAGTGGCGCGGTGGATTTTTGATTTAAACATGGTCAAAAACAACTCTATCCCTCCAGAATAACATTATCAATTAGCCGGGTTGGGCCGAATTTAACGGCCAGGGCTAAAAGCGCCGGGCCCTGAAGCCGTTCCGCCGGCTCCAGGCCGGGGTAGCTGTATATTTCCACGTAGTCTATTTGGGCCAGGGGTTCGGCGCGGATCAGATCCTCCACCAAACGGCGTATTTTTTGGACATCCCTCTCCCCCGCCCGGACGGCCTCCGCCGCCCGCTCCAGGCTCCGGGCCAGGACCGGGGCGGCCCGGCGCTGGGCCGGGTCCAGATAAACGTTGCGGGAACTTCTGGCCAGGCCGTCGGGCTCCCGCAGGGTGGGGACCGTCACTATTTCCAGGTCCAGGTTCAGGTCCGCCGCCATTCTCCGGATGACCAGCGCCTGCTGGGCGTCCTTCTGACCGAAAAAAGCAACGTCCGGCCGGACGATGTTAAATAGCTTGGTCACCACCGTGGCCACCCCGCGAAAATGGCCCGGCCGGGAAGCGCCGCACAAGTTCTCTGTAATCCGCTCCACATCGACCCAGGTACAGAAGCCCGGCGGGTACATTTCCTCCACGGGCGGGTTGAAAATAACGTCCACACCCGCTTCTTCCGCCAGGCGGGCGTCCCGTTCCAGGTCCCGGGGGTAGCGCGCCAGGTCCTCGTTGGGACCAAACTGGGCGGGGTTGACAAAAATGCTGGCAACGACAAGGCCGCAGCGCTCCCGGGCCCGGCGCATCAGCTCCAGGTGCCCCTGGTGCAGGTAGCCCATGGTGGGCACAAGGCCCACCGTGCGGCCGGCCAGCCGGGCCTGGCGGACAAATTCACGGATTTCAGCTATGGTGTGAACAATCTTCATAATAACCCCCCCACATGTCAAGGATAGAGATCGATTATACTTTAAACAGGCCCCGGTTTTTATTCTTATGGTCCTTGACCCGGTCTTAAAATTGGTTTAAACCGGGTCTTATAGCTTGGACCTTTTAAGCCGGATTTGCAGCCGCAGATTTCAGGGCGATATTTTTCCCGCTCCCGGCTTCCCGCGCCTTAGTACAGTTTCTTGAGCACGTCGTCGGACATGGTATAGCCATGCTCGGGTCCCGGGAAGGAGCGCTCCCTGACTTCTTCTATATACTGCTTCAGGGCGCCGTTTACCTGCTCGTGCAGGTTGGCGTATTTTTTAACGAACTTGGGGGTATGGCCCGGGTAAAGGCCCAGGAGGTCGTTTACCACCAGCACCTGACCGTCGCAGTGGAGGCCGGCGCCGATGCCGATGGTGGCGGCCCGCAGCTTGCCGGTTATAAGCCCGGCCAGGGGCGACGGCACGCATTCCAGGACGATGGCGAAAACGCCCGCTTCCTCCAGGGCCAGGGCGTCGTCGATCATTTTTTCAGCCGCTGCCGTATCCTTGCCCTGCACCCTGTAACCCCCCAACTGATGAACGTACTGCGGAGTCAGACCCAGGTGGCCCACCACGGGGATTCCCGCGTTTACAATAGCCCGGACGATTCCGGCAAACTCCCGGCCGCCCTCCAGTTTGACCGCGTGGGCGCCGGTTTCCTTCATAAACCTGCCGGCGTTGCGCACGGCTTCCTTCTGGGAAACCTGATAGGACAGAAAGGGCATATCCGCAACCACCATCGCCCGGCTGACGCCGCGGCAGACGGCCTTGACGTGGTGGACCATGTCGTCCATGGTCACCGGGAGGGTGGAGTCGTACCCCAGAATGACGTTGCCCAGGGAATCACCCACCAGGATCATGTCAATGCCCGCTTCGTCCACGATTTTAGCCATGGAGTAGTCGTAGGCGGTAAGCATGGTGATGGGCGTACCCTCCGCTTTCATCTTACGAATGGTTGCGGTGGTTACTTTTTCGCTGCTCAAATCAATACGCCTCCCTGAGTTTTTCATGTTTCTTAAGTTATTGCCGGGGCGCCCCGGAGGGGCGGCAACACACCGGGACGGGACATAAAAAGTATATTATCTAATCCTGCCGGGAAAACCGGAAGAAAGAGCTCCGAAAGGAAAACCCTCGATAAGAACCCAATCCATCCCGCCGCTGCGTCCTGACCCGGTTTCGCCGCGGCCAGGTTGTTTTTATAAACCAAATCCGAAGCCCGATGAAGAATCCGGGCTTAACTGAATCAGGCCGGATTCAAGTACTCGGTCCGGACCGCAGCGCCGCGGCCGTCCTCATACTGCCCGCCGGGCTTGAACATGGATTCCAGCTCCAGGGCCTGGGCAGGGTTGATGCTGCCTTTTTCCAGCGCCACCCGGATAGTGTAGAGGCAAAGGGTGCGGTAAAGGTCCAGCTCCAATGGGTCCGCCTCTTTCAAAACTTCCAGGTGCCCGGCCAGGGTGGGGGCATCCCCCCTGGCAACAGGGCCGGTAAGGGCCGGGGCGGGACCCGCCTGGCTGATATTCCGGATCGTCCCCCGGATCAGGGGGTACAGGGCCTCAAAGGCCTCTCCCCTGGACAGGCCGAAACGGCCGTACAGCCCGGTGGCCAGATGGATCAGGGAAACCAGGCAGTTGGAGGCGATGCAGGCCGCGGCGTGGTAGAGCGCCTTGTCCCTGGCGTCGATGGAAAAACTCTTTCCGTCCAGATCCCTGACGATTTGCTCCGCCAGCGGCAAGGCGCGGGAATCGCCCTCCAGGGCAAAATACGAGCCGGGGAGGTTTTCCATGGCCGTATCCACATCGGCAAAGGACTGCAGGGGATGCAGGGACGCGGCAAGCGCGCCGCAGGAACGGGCTGCCCCCACCTCAGCGGCGGGATGCGCCCCGCTGGTGTGAAACACCACCTGTCCCGGTAAAAATCCCCTTTTTTCAGCAATCTGGCAGGCAACCCGGGAAATCACCCGGTCCGGGGTGGTAATGAAAACAACATCAGCATCCCGGGTTACCTCCTCGGGTCGGACGGTGGCCGGCACACCCAGTTTGTCCGCCACGCGGCCGGCAGAAGAAAGGCTTCTGCTGGCAATCCCGGCCACGGGATAACCCCGCCGGTTTAAAAGGAGCGCCAAAGCCGAACCGACCTTTCCAGCCCCGACCACAGCTATTTTGGGCTTGCCCACAAAAAATCCCCCCTGATTTTAAAGCATTGCCGGGCTGCACCATTTCAGGCGCAACTCCGGGCAGAACCATTTCAGGCTTACTTCCGGAAGCGTCATTTCGGGCAGCACCATTAACGAAAATAATCTTGAAACGCTATCCGGAACGAAGGTAATTTTACGCTTTCCCGGCACAACAAAACAAAAGCCCTCCGGCAAACCCGAAAGGCATTATATTACAACCAACCTCCCGTCTCGGTCCATCCCGGCTCCAAGCGGTACATTTTAACAATATTAAGTTTTCAGGTACTTCGTGAAGCGCTTAAGGTGTGGTTCGCGCGATACCACCCTGTCACCATTATTTTATCACAGCCCCGGGCTTTGGAGCAATCCATCCAACCGGAATATATATTTTTTTTCTTCTGCCGCCGGCATCATTACGACGAAATAATAGTTGCCCGGAACATATCATTATTAGAGGGCTTTTTTAAGTTCAGACCAGATATTCTATGTGAGCCCCCGGAAAATAGGCCGCGGCAAGGTAGTTGAAATATTCTTTAATTTCCCCCGTCAACTCTTTGGCATAGACATATTTCCCGTAACCGAACTGGCCGAATTTAAAGGTCCTGGACTTTTCGTCCAGATCCAGGCGCGTGTTCGGGAATACCTCCAGGATGGTGCTTTTGGCCCTCTTTGTAAAGCGGTGGGTGATTAGCTCCAAGGTAAGGTCCGGAACGGCGCCGGACAGTTCCGCCGCAGCTGCTTGAAAAAGTTCCCGGTAGCTCTCCCGCCACCCTTCCCCGACAATGATGGGTGCGACCAGAAAGCCCAGGGGATAGCCCGCCGCCGCCACTTTTTTGGCTGCGGCCAGCCTTTCCGCCAGGGAAGGTGTGGCATGTTCGTGCCGCCGGATAACTTTCGCTGTATTGATGCTGAAGCGAATCCGGGTGTGCCCGTTGTGAGGCGCGTCCAGCAGAGTGCCCACGTCGGTAAACTTGGTAACAAACCGGAACCGCCCGTATTCCTGCCCCGCAAAGAAGCGGATGGCGCTTTCCAAAATTCCGGTGTAGGGCTCTGTGGGAACGGGATCCGAAGTAGCGGCTCCCTCAAAAACGGTTATTTCAGGCTTTCTTTTTTCGATATAGCCGGCGGCAGCTTCCAGTATTTCTCCGGTGTTGACGTAAATGCGTACGTAGGGCTTGCGTCCCAGATTGGTGAGGAGATAGCAGTACTCGCACTTGCCGGGGCAGGAGGTGGCCAGGGGCAGCTGGAAATGGGCCGAAGGCTTGCAAGTTTCAAACTTCTTGGTGCGCCTCACACCCACCACGAGGGTTCTTTTCGCTTCGGCGTAACCTTCGGCGCGGGTCTTGCCGGGAATAGAAGCAACCCTGTTGTGGGAGGCCGTCCGGCTGATTTCTACACCACGCTCCCTGAAATAGCGGCGCAGCTTTTCCCCCAGAGGGTACTTCAGCGCATCCGGCTCGAAAATAACCCTCTTGGGCTCAAATACCATTTTTTAAACTCCCCCTTTTTTTCTATATTCTCTTCAGGGGAAGCAATAAAAAAACACCGGCTGTTCCCGGGCCAGTTCTTTAGCCAGCACAGCGGCCGGGCCATGACCGGGGATAACCAGTTCCGGCGTCAGTTCCGCCAGGGGCGCCAGGACAAAAGCGCGTCCGGCCAGGCGGGGATGCGGGACCGTCAGGCGATCCGTTTCAATCTTTTCTTCGCCGAACAAAAGCAGATCCAGATCCAGGGTCCGCGGGCCCCATGGTTCGGTGCGGACCCGGCCCAGTTTTGTTTCAATATTCAGGAGAAGGTCCAGCAGAGCGCCGGGATTTAAAGAAGTTTCTATTTCAGCAACCGTATTTAAAAACCAGTCCTGTCCGGTAACCCCCAGGGGCTCGGTCCGGTAAAAAGACGCAACTTTTTTAACCCGTACATCCGGCGCCTCATCCAGCAGCTCCAGCGCCTTCCTCAAATAACCCGCCTTGTCTCCCAGGTTGCTGCCCAACCCAATATACGCCGTAACCGCCAACTCCACCCCCCCCTTTCCCGTACCGGGAAACTAAGTTATTAAGTTATTGGGGACGGCGGGTGCGTTTTATTTCCACGGCCATCCAGGTGAAGTGGCCGGGAACTGGCGCCCGGGGCTTCTTAACCCTTACCAGCACCCCTGCCACCTCCCGAAAAGTCTCCAGGATGGCGGCGGCAACGGACTCCGCCACGGACTCAATCAGACGATGGGGGCGGCCTGTTACAATGGAACCGGTAAGCCCGAAGACACGGGCGTAGTCAACGGTGCGGTCCGGGTCGTCAGTCTCCCCGGACGGGCGCAAGTCCAGATCAAGCTCCACATCCACGATGAAGGGCTGCCCCAGGGCCTGCTCTTCAGGTCGGACGCCGTGCCGGCCGTAAAACTCCATCCCTTCCAGGATGATTTTATCCACGGTCAAAACCCACCCCCCCATATGTTATGTACCGGGAAACTAAGTTATTAAGTTATTAAGTTATTGGGGACGGGGGCCATTTATTGCTTCTTACAATGGCGTCTGTCATTCTGGCTACCCGGACCATTTCCCGGACGTCGTGCACCCGGACTATGGCGGCGCCGTTGACGATGGCTACGGCCACGGTGGCCGCGGTGCCCTCCAGCCTTTGGTCCACGGGCAGATTTAAGACCTTGCCGATGGTGGACTTGCGGGAGGTACCGGTTAAAACCGGCAGCCCCAGGCAGCTGAGGTCCTTTAAGCGCCGCAGCAGTTCGAGGTTTTGCCCCGGCGTTTTGCCGAAGCCGAAGCCCGGATCGATAATTAGTTTCTCCCGGGATATCCCGGCCTGTTCCGCAAGGCGGATGCTTTCCCGGAAATACTCCACGATGTCCCCGACCAATTCCCGGTAGGATGTGCCTTTCTGGTTGTGCATCAAAACCAGGGGGGCGCCGTATTCGGCCGCCACCCCGGCCAGGGCGGGGTCACCCTGCAGTCCCCGCTGGTCGTTAATAATATGGGCGCCCGCCTCCAGTGCCTGCCTGGCCACCGGGGCTTTGGTGGTATCAAGGGAAATAGGGACCTGGATTTCTTTGACCAGCCTTTCCAGGACCGGCATAATCCGGGCCAGTTCCTCCGCTTCATCCACCGGACTGAAGCCGGGCCGGGTGGATTCCCCGCCCAGATCGATAATGTCGGCGCCTTCGTCCACCATTCGGCGGGCCTTTTCCGCCGCCAGGCCGGAATCGGGGCAGCTGCCCCCGTCCGAAAAGGAATCAGGGGTAACATTGAGGATGCCCATGACGAAGGTCCGCTCCCCCAGGGCCAGGGTCCTCCCCCGGCAGTCCAGGACGAAGGGGCTAAACCCTTCCCGGTGGGCCAGCGCCTCCCGGATCCGTGCAGCCAGGGCCCGCAAGCCGAAGGGCTGGAACTCCAGTTTAGCCAGAAGGGCTTCGTACTGCCGCAGGGTACCCATCAGCAGCACCCTGGATTCGGGCACGGAATAATCCACCACTCCCCTGGCCACGGCGGCTTCCCCGCCCTTGCTCAGCATTTCCTGTTTAAGAATGTTGGCCTGCCTGGGCTGGACCCCCTCCAGCATAATCAGCCTGTGAACGGCTTTGGGGGCCATGTAAGAACAGCCGGGACGGTCCGCACCCACGAAGGCGATGGCCCGGGCGGCCTCCTCCCTGTTTTCCACCGAAACGCTGTAAATCCTTATTGCCAATGGATATCCGCTCCGTAAATTGTTTTAGCTTTATGACTTTACCTCGCTGTACAGGCCCGCTCATAGTTGGCGTTAACAATCAGCACCCCTAAAAAAGGCCGGTGACTTTGCCGCTGTCAGGATCCACGTCAATTCTCCGGTAGGCCGGATCGGACCCGGTTCCGGGCATGAGGCTGATGGCGCCGGTTACCGGGCAGAGGAAACCGGCCCCGGCGTAAACCAAAACGTCCCGCACCGGCAGCAGCCAGCCCCGGGGCACGCCTTTCAGGGTGGGATCGTGGGTTAAGCTCAGATGGGTTTTCACCATCATGGTGGAAAAGCCGGCCATAGCCGGGTCGGCCTCCAGGCGGGCGGCTCTGGCTGCGGCCTCCGGCGTCCAGGATACACCTTCCGCCCCGTAAACTTCCCGGGCAATAAGTTCGACCCTCTGGCGCAGGGGCAGCTCCGGGGGATAGAGGAAACCAAAGTCAACCTGCTCGCTGCAGGCGTCGATAACAGCGTCCGCCAGCTCCAGGGCGCCTTCCCCGCCTTTCCGCCAGTGCTCGGAAAGGGCGCAGCGGGCCCCGGCCTGTTCGGCGGAACGGCGCACCACGGCTATTTCCGCCCGGGTATCGGTGGGGAAGGCGTTGATACACACCACCGGGTTAATCCCGGACCTCCTGACGATGGCAATGTGGTGCCGCAGGTTGGCGACGCCCCTCTCCACCAGCTCCAGGTTTTCCCTGGTATATTCCCCGGGCAGGGACCTCCCGGCCGCCACCCTGGGCCCGCCGCCGTGCATTTTCAAGGCCCGCACGGAGGTGGTAATAACAGATACATTGGGCGCCAGCCCGCTTAAACGGCACTTCACGTTCCAGAATTTTTCAAACCCGATATCAGCCCCGAAACCGCTTTCAGTAACGTTGTAGTCAAACATTTTCAGGGCAATACGGTCGGCAATGATGGAGGACTGCCCGATGGCGATATTGGCGAAGGGCCCGGCGTGCACCAGGACGGGCTGGTACTCCACCGTGCTCAGCAGGGTGGGGTTGACGGCGTTTCTCATAAAAGCCGTCATGGCCCCGGCCACCTCCAGATCCGAAGTGGTTACGGGGTTGCCCTTTCGATCACGGGCGACAATGATTTTTCCGATCCTGTCCCGCAAATCCCCCAGATCCGTGGCGACGGCAAGAATGGCCATCAGCTCGGAGCTTACCGCGATGTCAAACCTGGATCGCATCATATAACCGTCCATGCGCCCGCCAATCCCCATGATTATCTCACGCAGGCCCTGGGCGCAGAAATCAATAACCCAGCCCATTTCTACGGCGGCGGGGTCGATATTCAGCCGCTTCAAACCCCGGGCGGCCAGCTGTTCGTCGTCGTAATTGCGCTCGTGCTGCATCCGGGCGTTTAGGGCCACCATGGCCAGATTGTGGGCGTTCATAATGTCGTTGATGTCCCCGGTAAGGCCCAGGGAAAACTCGGTCATGGGAATGGCCAGGGCGTTGCCGCCGCCGGCGGCGGTCCCCTTGATGTTCATGGTGGGACCGCTGGAGGGCTGGCGGATTGCCGCCCCGGCGTTGAAACCCCTTTTGCCCAGCCCCTCCACCAGGCCCAGGGTGGTGGTGGTTTTACCCTCGCCCAGGGGGGTGGGTGTAATTGCGGTAACGTTGATGTACTTGCCGTCAGGCCTGTCCTTCAGCCGGTCCATAATTTTAAGGAAATCCAGCTTGCAGATCCTGCCGCAGGGAATAACCTCATCCCCTTTAAGGCCCAGCCTGTCCCGCCATTCCGCAGGCCCGGGCATGTTCCTTTCGGCCAGTTCCGCGATTTCATAATCCTTCATTTGGGTGGGGTCGTAAACCATCCGTTAAAATCCTTTCCCGGGCAGGGCGGAGGAACCGCCTCTTATCCGAATATAATCTTCTGAGGTCATCCAGTGGTGGACGGGGGAAGGAAGGGTGATCCGTCCCTTATTCGTAAACCCAATGTTCGATGTCCAATTTATAGTCCAGCAGCTCTTCTTCCCGGAAGAAAATAGAGATTTCCCGCCGGGCGCTTTCCAAAGAGTCGGAACCGTGGATGACATTGCGGCCGATATCGATACCCAGGCCGCCCCTGATGGTGCCGGGCGCGGCTTTAAGCGGATTGGTGGCCCCCATCATCTCCCGGGCGGCGCTGACGGCGTCCTTACCCTCGATGACCATGGCCGCCACCGGACCGGAGGTGATAAAATCAACCAGGGGCTCAAAAAATGGTTTGCCGGCATGCTCCCCGTAGTGCTTTTCCGCCAGTTCCCGGCTGATCCTGAGCATTTTCAAAGCCACAAGTTTATAGCCCCTCTTTTCGAAGCGGCTGATAATTTCCCCGACCAGGCCGCGCTGAACGCCGTCGGGTTTAACCATGAGATATGTACGCTCCATTTTTACCATTATACCTCCTCTGTTAATATCAATAGTATCGCGCCGGAGCTGTCGGATCCCGCGCGTCCCTGCCGGCCCGCAACCACTTTGACCATACTTCCAGGAGTCCGGGCATTTCCCCAAGGGCTTAGTATTTACCAAATACACCTGATTAATTCCCGCCCAGGGGGCCAATGGAACGCTCCTGCCGCCCCGGACACCGGCGGGACGGGCCGGAGAGCTTCATAAAAAGCCCGCGCCGCACACCACACTTACCCAGGCCGCCACGGCCCCGGGTAAAAGCTGACGGGCGGCAGATCATAATTCGCAGTCAATCGAACAACCCCCGGCCGCATAGCATAATCAGCAACTGATCGAACATCTCCGCAACTAATCGAATAACCCGCAGCCTTATCCGCCGCGGGCATTAAAAGTTCAGGTGGGTACGCATCCGGTCTTAACCGCGGGTGTCGCAGGATCCCCCAATACTTCCAGGCCCGGGCCCAGCCGCAGGTCCGTGGTACGTCTTTGGCCGCGCGATGGCGCATTCCGGGCGCCAGAGTCCAACCGCAGGCACGGGGTACTTCTAATCCAGCCGATCCTTGCGCTCTTCTTCGCCGGCTTTTTTCATCAACTCCGCAAATTCGTTGGATTCGATAGTTTCCTTTTGAAAGAGTGTCCTGGCCACCAGATGCAGGGTTTCCAGGTGCTCTTCCAGGAGTTTCCTGGCTTTATTGTAGGAGCGGTCGATGGTATCCCGCACTTCCATATCAATGGCGTTGGCTACTTCCTCACTGTAGTTGCGGTCCCTGGCCAGATCCCGGCCCAGGAAAGGCGTATCCGTCTTTTTCCCGTAGGTCATGGGCCCCAGGCCGCTCATGCCGAACTCCATTACCATTTTGCGCACGATGTCGGTGGCGCGCTCCAGGTCATTCTGCGCCCCGGTGCTGATTTCCTTCAGCACCACCGCCTCGGCAACGCGTCCCCCTAAAAGCATGGTGACCTGGTCCAAAAGCTGGGACTTGGTGGCGTAGTAACGGTCTTCCTTGGGAAGGAGGAGGGTGTAGCCGCCGGCCCTGCCCCTGGGTATAATTGAAACCTTGTGGACAGGATCGGTATTGGGCAGCAGGTACCCCACCACGGCGTGCCCTGATTCGTGGTAGCAGACCAGCCATTTTTCCTGCTCGCTGATAACTTTGGACTTCTTCTCCGGCCCGGCAATAACGCGCTCGATGGAGTTCTCCAGGTCGGCCATGGTAATTTTTTTCCGGTTCTGACGGGCAGCCAGAAGCGCCGCCTCGTTGGTCAGGTTGGCCAGGTCGGCGCCGGTAAAGCCCGGTGTGCGCCGGGCCAATACCTCCAGATTGACCCCCTCTTCCAGGGGCTTGCCGCGCACGTGGACTTTGAGGATTTCCTTGCGGCCGTTCACATCCGGAGCGTCCACCGCCACCTGGCGGTCAAAACGACCCGGCCTGAGCAGCGCAGGGTCCAGAATGTCCGGACGGTTTGTCGCCGCCAGGATAATAATGCCCTCGTTGGGTGCAAAGCCGTCCATTTCAACCAGAAGCTGGTTTAAGGTCTGCTCCCGCTCATCGTGCCCGCCGCCCAGGCCGGCGCCCCGCTGCCGCCCCACGGCGTCGATTTCATCCACAAAAACAATGCAGGGCGAGTTTTTTTTGGCCTGCTCAAACAAATCCCGGACCCGGGAAGCCCCCACACCCACAAACATTTCCACAAAATCGGAGCCGCTGATACTGAAGAAGGGAACCCCGGCCTCACCGGCCACCGCCCGGGCCAAAAGGGTCTTGCCTGTGCCGGGCCCTCCGAATAGAAGCACGCCCTTGGGAATTTTGGCGCCCAGTTCCTGAAACTTCTTCGGGTTTTTCAAAAACTCGACAATCTCTTCAAGTTCTTCCTTTACCTCGTCCGCCCCCGCCACGTCCGCAAAGGTTATCTTCTTTTTTTCGTCGCTGTGCAGGCGGGCGCGGCTTTTACCGAAGGACATAACCCTGTTTCCCCCGCCCTGGGTCTGCTGCATCAGGAAGAAGAAGAGTATGACAAAAAGCAGGATCGGCAACAGGGTTGTCAGCAGGCTGGTCCACCACCCGGGCTGCGGGGGCAGCTCGCTGTTCCAATCCACCTTTTTTTCCTTTAACAGGGCGTAAAGCGCCGTATCGGTGGCGGGGCCCTTCGTTTCAAAACGGACACCGTCTGTTTTTTCCCCGGAAATAATATTTGTCATATTTTCCGACTGGATGACGACCTTTGTAATTTGACCCTGATTCAGGTCCTCTAAAAACTTGCTGTAAGTTACCGGCTGGGTGACCGTTTCATGGGGAGTCGTATATTTAATCAAGGCTATGATAGCCAGGACAATTAGCAGGTAGATGCTGAGGTTCTTTAAAACCTTATTCAAACAGGTCACTCCTTTCCTGATGACACTAAAAACCCATAATGAAAATTTTATCATATTCCAGGATTGGTTTCAATGACAGATAAAAATTTCGATAGAATTAGGCAATTAAGCAGCTTTAAACTATTATGATCTTGATTAGGCCGTAAAATTCAAGCGGGAAAACTTTTTACAGCAGGTCTTAAGGGCGCCCCCGGTTCAGAGGTCCAGTTTCAAATGAAGCACCTGTCCGGTAGTATCTTTTATCTTGAACCTTTCCCCCGTCCTCACCCCGCCGGCCCAGATAATTTCACCGGGCGTGCTGACAAGGGGAATTTTGTCCCTTTTTTCCCGCGGGATTTTCTGTTTGATTAGAAAATCCTTTAATTTTGTCCTGGAAGCATAGCCAAAGGGATGAAATACGTCCCCTTCCCGCCTTCTGCGCACAAATATCCGTGACGGCAGCCGGGCCAAATCCAGCAGGGCCTCCTCCGGGGGCAGCCGCCGGGGATCGCCTGCCGCCTCCCGGGGCATGACAACCGCGTAAATAGCGCGTCCAATTTCCGGAATGAATGTGGCCCCGGGTATATTTAAGGGGTAAATGTAATAAGGTATTTCCTGCCCGCCCGGCCCAAGGGTTATTTCCAGAGTTTCGTAAGCGCGCCGGGCCGTTATGTTTCCGGGCAGAACGGCCCGGTCGCCGGCGGCGCCCGCCCCGGCCAGGTCCATCATGGTTTCCGTATGGGAATAAGCAAGGTTGCGGGGGCTTCGGGCCAGGCTCTGCCAGGCACGGCGCAACACCCGGCGCCGGAGGGCCGCCGGGAGCCGCCCCAGGCGCCCCAGGCTGAAAGCAATTGTTTCCGTATTCTCCGCCAAAAGAGACTCCCGGTAGGCTTTTAAAGCCGCTTCTTCCAGAAAAGCGTCTTCCTCCCTGCAAATCTCACCGAGTCTGAGCAGGGCCGGGACCAGGGCCGGGTTATAATCCCTTTCCAGTACGGGCGCCAGGTCCCGGCGGACCCGGTTCCGGAGGTAAATCAGATCTAAATTGGACGAGTCCCGGCGGAAAGACAGGTCCTTTTCCCTGCAGTAGCGCTCAATCTCAAAACGCCTGACGGTGAGCAGGGGCCTGATATACAGGTTTTCCCGGACGGGAACGATGCCTTTCAGGCCCGGGACGCCGGCGCCCCGTAAAAAATTAATTAAAATGGTTTCGGCCTGGTCGTCGGCCTGGTGGGCCAGGGCGATCCTTCGCGCCCCCGCCAGGGCGGCCGTATCAAGTAAAAACCGGTAGCGCACTTCCCGTGCGGCTACCTGTTTAGAAAGGTTTCTTCGTTTTTGGTAAGCCGTAACATCAAGCGCTTCTACGGTGCAGGGAAAACCATAGCGCCCGGCCAGGCCGGCAACAAAACGGGCGTCTTCATCTGATTCAGCGCCCCGGAACCGGTGGTTTAAATGGGCCACGTGCAGGGATAGGCCCAATTCGTCCTTTAAAAGGTTTAAAATATGCAGCATCACCACTGAATCCGGTCCGCCGGATACGGCCGCGACAACCTTGACACCCCGCTCCACCATCCTGTGCCGTTTCATGAAGTCACTAACCCGGAGGAGCAATTCCATCTGTTTTCACCCGTTGGAACGGAGGATTTTATTCCAACTTGTTCCCCCGCCAAAACATTTCCTTCCTTTTTACTTTGCAGCTATAAATTTGAGTATTCAACTTTGAACCCTTGTATTCAACATCGCTGAAAAATTTTCCTGCCGCGTCCGTAAATAAGCCCGGCAAATTAACACTTAAAAAATAAGCAGCCTTGAGAAAACTGCTTTTCTCAAGGCCAGACAGTCATCAACAAGCTGCTTAATTCTGTTTCAGGGGGATACTGCTGATAATTTGCTGACCACAGTATTCCTCATATTGTACCGTTACACTACCGATACTGTAACCACCCTTTTCAGCGGTAACTGTATAGGCGCCGGGTAGTTTGGCCCCTATAATTAGGGGTGTCCAACCTTTTTTGTCCGTGTAGCTCACTACGCGGTAACTGGGTCCCGTAATGGTAACTACCGCTGACTTGATGGGGCTGCCGGTATCTTCATCGTAAACATAGGTCCGGAAAGAGTTGCTGTAGCAATTTACATCGCACGGGTTTAAATTGACGCGAATCACCAGTGTCCCGCAGTAATCCGGGGTTATCGTTACCGTGGCTGTTCCCTGGAAGTAACCGGACTTGTTTACTTTTACGTTATAATCTCCATCCGGCAGGGTTCCGTTAAATTCCACTTTCCCGCTGCTGTCGGTGGTATCAGTGGCGCTGTATGAATCAGGTCCGGTTACATTCACCGAAGCCCCGGAAAGAGGGTTTAAGCCGGAATAAACATAGATCTGCAGAAAACGGCCTTCGCATTGTTTTTCTTCCAGTTCTATAATTATATCCCTCTGGCCGCAGTCATTATAACCCAGACTGAAGGTAGCGCTGCTCCAACTATAATTCGTTGCCGTGGCTGAAGCAGTGTAGTCGCCTGCCTTCAGGTTGCCGTTGAAAACACCCGTGCAGCCGTTGGCCGAAGTACTGTCACTGGCAGTGTACGGGTACGGCCCCTCAAGCATAACGTAGGCGCCGGGGATTGCATCACCAGTGACCTTGTCGCGTACGCAGACCTGCACGGAACGTTCACAACGGAACAGCTCAATTTCAATCTTGACCAGCCCGCACTCGTCCTGACTGATCGTTCCCGTTGCGCTTCCCGGCAGGTGATTTGCGGCAGCAGCGCTGACCGTGTATTTGCCCGCCTTGAGGCTGCTGTAGATACCTGTGCAGCCGTTGGCGCCGGTTGTGCCTCCGGCCGAGTAGGCATCGGGACCAGTTATGATCACGTTGGCGCCGGAAATAGGATTGCCGGTATCAGCGTCGTACACGCAGACCTGCAGGGATGGATCGCAGGGACTCAAGTCAACCCGCACCGTGGTTAGCCCGCAGTCGTTCGGACCGATTGTGGCTGTGGCGCTGTTGGAAGCAAAACCATTGGCCGTTGCCTGGGCCGTATAGGCGCCGGTCTGCAAATTGCCGTTGAAGCTATCCGTGCAGCCATTCGTACCAGTTGTTTTTTGGGCCGAATACGAACCCGGTCCCGTCAGCTTCACGCTGGCGCCGGAAATGGGGTTGCCGGTAGCAGCGTTGTACACGCAAACCTGCAAGGAAGGCTTACAGGGCTGTAATTCAACCCGCACCGGAACCAACCCGCAGTCGTCCGGACCGATTGTTGCTGTGGCGCTGTTGGAAGAAAAGCCATTGGCCGTTACCTGGGCTGTATAGGCGCCAGTCTTCAATTTGCCGTTGAAGCTAGCCGTGCAGCCATTCGTACCAGTTGTTTTTTGGGCCGAATATGAACCGGGTCCCGTCAGGGTCACGCTAGCGCCGGGAATAGGTTCACCGGTATCCTTGTTGTACACGCAGACCTGCAAGGAAGGCTTACAGGGCTGCAAATCAACCCGCACCGGGACCAACCCGCAGAAGTCCGGACTTACCGTTGCCGTGGCGCTGCCCGGAATATAACCGGCGGCCGTTACGTTAACCGTGTAATCTCCGGTTGGCAAGCTGCCGTTAAAAATACCCGTGCAGCCGTTGGAAGCGGTCGTTTTTTGGGCCTGCGGTATTGGTCCCGTCAGGGTCACGCTGGCGCCGGAAACAGGCAAATTAGTTTCATCATCGTACACGCAGACCTGGAGCGAGTGTTCACAGGGCGGGTCCAGGCCGATTTCAAAAATAATGGGCTCGCAAATATAATCCCCGCCCGACATTGTGTGGGTTTCCGCAGCACTGGAATAACCGGCTGCCATAATGGTGATGGTATAGTCGCCATCAACATTAATCCTGCTGAAATTTGGTGTCCACCCGTTTTTGGCTGTGTAGTTCGTTACAGTATAAAACGGACCGGTAATGGTGACCATCGCGTTCTTCACCGGCTTGTTGGTATCCTTGTCGTAAACATAGACCCGCATCGGGTATTTTGAAGCCTGGGAACCATCCGGGCAACAGTCACCAACCGCCGCCCAAGCGGAACCGAGGGATACCAAAAACACAAATGCCACAGTCAGCGCAATAACAATAAGCTTTCTATTAATTGTATTCACCTCCTTTCCCCAGTAAATTTTACATAAACCCCCATATCTTTCTGGTTAAGATTCTTTTCTAGATGCAAACATGTTTTTCCTTCCTGTCAGCGAAAATAAAATTACCGAAAATCCTTCCCTCCTCAACAATCAGGCTTAAAGGAGTTAAACTGTCATCCTAAAACCCCAGATCTCTTCAATTTCCTGGTTATAATCCTGTCAATCCTTTCCTTTCCTTATAAGCCGCTATCTATATAGTCTTTTGATCGGTTAACTGCTTAACGGCAAACCACCTGTCAATTGTCAGAGCGGCATCCCAAACTACTTCTATGCTTACAGCCAGGCTTCCCAGACCTGCGGTTTAATCCATGGTGAATATTTTTGCCAAAACGGCTGTTTTCCAAGCCATGGCCTCAATGCCCAACCTTTCTGTGCTTTTCCAGCCTTGCCACCAGGACAGTCATGTCGTCCGGCGCCCGGGCCGCGCCCCCGGCCCCGGTCTGGGCCAGCTTCAACAGGAGTTCCGCCGTTTGCTGGGGGGACATGTCCGCCATATCCCGCAGGACCTCTGACAACCAGGCCTCTTTGTCCTCCCCCGCCTTTTTGGCGTACAGCAGGCCGTCGCTGACCATAACCAGCACGTCCCCCTGCCCCAGGTTCCTGCTTAACGAGGCTACTTCAATATCGTCCAGGATTCCCACCGGCAGGGCTTCGGCCCTGATCTGTTCCACCTGTCCGGCGTGCAGGATGAACGACGGCGCGGCCCCGATTTTTACAAAGTCAGCCCGGGCCGTGCAAAGATCGATTACCGCCAGGTCCACCGTGGCAAAGCTCTCCCCGGGGGAGCGCAGGACCAGGATGGAATTGACCGTTTTGACGGCCAGATCCTGGCCAAAGCCCGAGTCCAGCAGGTGGCGCAGGAGAGAGATGGTAGTGCCGCTCTCCATGGCGGCCCTGGGTCCGCTCCCCATTCCATCGCTCAAAACCAGGGCAAAGCGCCCCCCTTTTAAATGAAAGAAAGCGTAGCTGTCCCCGCTGACAAGGCTGCCGTTTTTGCCCGTCCCCGCCAGGCCCAGGGACAAACGATAGTTAAGTTCCGGGTTAAGCCTTAAATGGCAGGCCGGCTCGCCCTCTTTGACCGTACACGGCGTTGCGGCCGGGTACAGGCGCTCTTCCAGGAGGGTGGAGAGAGCCGGCGCGATTACGTCCCGGCATTTCATCACTCCCCCGCAGGGGGGGTGGCTTAAGAACACTTCCAGCCCCCCGTTTTGGCGGCGGGTTACAGACAGGCATTCCACCTGGATCCCCGCCTCCCTGAGCTTTTTACGCAGGGAAGGTCCCAGATCCCCGGCCTCCAGTTCATATTCCAGTTCCCCGGGCAGGGAGGTCATCACCTCCGAAATGCCTTTCAGCTGCTCCGAAACAATGCTCCTGCTTTCCAGCAGGCGCTGGGACCAGTAGCGATTGAGGTTATAGGATTCATAGAGGCAATTTATGGTTATGGCCAGTTCCTTGGTCCGGGAGCAGCGCCTTTTAAGCTCCCGGGATAATTTGTCAGGTGTAATTTTACCGTGTATTTCAACCAGGGCCAGCAAATCCACCATGCCCTGGTACGTTTTATAAAACTCCCTTTCCCAGCAGGTATGGTAAAATGCGCACCCGCTGCAAACCTTTTCCCCGATCTGACTGAGCAGCTTTTGCAGGCTCTGCTCCTCCCGGCCCTGACCCGACGCGGAGGACACCTGTTCAAAGGTGCGGGACAACTCTGAAAACACCCGGGCCCAGCCCCGGATCCGCTCGGCAAAGATCTCCTTAAAGGGAAAACCTTCCGGCACGCGCTCTCCAGCTTTTTCAGCTGTTATTCCCAGGGATGATTTGAGGTTCGTGATGAAGGGCCGGGGCGTTAGGAGAAATATGAGGGCGGCCGTTCCGGTTTCGGCTATAACCGCCAGAAGGCTGTTGTATTCGGTGACGTAGACAGAAAGGATGATGCTGCCCAAAAGGAATCCGGTGGCCGTTCCAGCTTTGCCGTAGCCTCTGCAGACACCCGCCAGCAGCCCGGCAAAGGAATAGGCCCCAACCACGGCCGGGGCCACGGTGTAGGCCAGACCGGGAATAATCCCCACCACCGCGCCGGCGGCGGCGCCAACTCCGGCTCCTCCCATAAAAGCCGAAAGCAAAATGGCTATCCCGCTTAAAACCCCCTTAAGGCTAACCATTTCATATTTTAGTTCGCCGGTCCCGGCTATGATCCCGCCGAATACAAGTAAAATACAGAAAATCTCTTCCCCGGTCAAAAATTTTTTGCCCATTTCCTTCCTTTTTAGGGCGCCCAAGCCGTAGAGCATAACCCCCGTGAGCAGCGCCGCAAAAACAGCCTCAAATAAAATGGCAAAATAAGCGTAGGAAGAGGCGCCGGTCAAAGCCGCCAGGGAAGTCTTTACAATAATGGTTACAGCAAAAACAAGGCCCGGTAAAACTACCCAGGGCCTTTTCAGAACCGGCGGCAGTAACCATGTCAAGAGCCAGACCCCGGCGGCGGCCAGGGCGGAACAGGCCAGGGGCCACCCTTTAACAACAGTGGCCAGCCCCAGAAGCACACCCGGGACCGCCGGCAGCCCGGCGCGGCCAAAGGACCGGACCGAGGCGGCCACAAAGGACGCAGCGAAGGGCATCAATTCCCCCAGCAAAATCGCCCGGCCCAGGAAAAAGCCCGCAAAGCCCAGGGCCAGCGCTTCCGGTGAAAAAAACGGCCTGATTTCGGGTTTTAGCCGGCGCAGCCTCTTTTTGACTCTCTTCGCCTCACCAGCGGCCCGGTTTTGGGATTTTTCACTCCCCGTTCTGTGGTAAGGGTAAATTTCGATCTCTTCAAACAACCGCTCCCACCCCTTGTTACTATCAATACCAATATTATAGTACACGGGGCAGGAAATATTTGTCAGTTCCGGTGGGCTATATTTACTTTATTTCGACAGGGAGATTTTGCAGCGCCTCCGTAAGCCATCCCGCTCTCAGGCAATTCTGTCAGGTGATTTTGCCGCGTTTTAGCCGGCACACTTATTTTATTCCGGACTCTTCCAGGATCAGTCCCGCCAGCAAGTCACTTTCACTGGCCACCAGGGAGCCGGCATTCAGTCCCTCCATGACGGCCAGGACTATCTCCACACCCGCCAGAATAATATCGGCCCTGGCGGCCTGCAGCCCCGGCACTTTTTTGCGGTCCTCCAGGCTTAGGCCCGCCAGCAGGCAGTGGATACTTTTTATCCTTTCCAGGGTTAAGACGTAACCGTGGATCAGGGACGGGTCATAATTTACCAATTTTTGATCGATGGCGGCCAGGGTGGTTACTGTCCCGCCCACCCCCACCAGATTTCCGGCCCTGGACCGCCTCACCTGCTCCAGGGCGGGGCCGATCGCCGCACCCAGTCCGTCCCCCCGTCCGCCCCGTTTCCCCGTTCCGGTCAGCCGCACAGCACCTACGTTTACGCTGACCAGGCGCTGTATGCCTCCCTCGCTCCAAATCAATTCCGTGCTGCCGCCCCCTACATCCACAACAATTGTCGCGCCCGGATCGAGGTCAAGGCCCAGGAGCACACCCCGGCAGCTTAAGCGCGCCTCCTCCCCGCCGCTCAAAACCCGCACCGCCAGACCCGACTTTGCGGCCACCAGCGTTAAAAACTCCTCCCGGTTGGCGGCATCCCGCACAGCGCTGGTGGCCGCGGCAACTACGCGCCGCGCCCCCAGCTCCAGGGCCTCCCGGTGAAAGGACGCTACGGCTCCCGCTGTCCGCTCCATGGCGGGGCGCAGCAAGACCCCCCCCCGGATTCCCTCACCCAGGCGTGTACCGGCCAGCCTTCTCGCCAGTTCAATCCAACCCGCCCCGGACTTCCGGACAACCAGGAGCCGGGTGGAATTGGTCCCGATATCAATTGCCGCCATTGGTTCCACCACATTTAACATCGCTTTAACACCGCCTAAAAACAAAAACAATTCCCTGCCTGAGAATTGCTTTCTGTCATTTGTATTTTAGCTCCGCCCTCCGTCACCCGCCGGAAGTAAGGGAACTCTCTTATCCTATTCCAATCTTTTTCCCGAACCACGCCCTCCCCGTTTGGATTCGGCGCCCTTTTTCAGAACCTGCTGGCGCTCCTCGCTTTCCTTCATAAATTTGGCCAGCTTGTCTTCAAAGGAAACCTGGAATTTTTTCGGCTTCGGACGTGTAGACGGGTTGGCCTGTTTAACAGATAAGCCAATTTTTCCCCTGGGATCTATCGAAATAACCTTAACATTTACCTTGTCTCCGGTTTTTAAAAAATCACGGACATCCTTGACGTAAACTTCAGCTATTTCTGATATATGCACCAATCCGGTCACACCGCCAGGCAATTCAATAAAAGCACCGAAATTAGTAATTCCGGTTACCACGCCCTCCTGGACGCTCCCCAGCTCAATCGGCATAACTAAAAAAATTCCTCCCCCAAATCTACGGAAAAGCCTAGTGTAATTATATGCGACAAAAAGGGGAAGTGTCAAGAAACATCTCCATTAAAGGAATTGATAAATTAGTCGGCGACAAAATCCTCCACTTTGGGGGGTGTAATACCCTCTAACTTGGTCCCCTCGGGCACCGCCACCACCCTGGTTTCGCCCGGCTTAACCAACCCCAGCTTTTCCCGGGCAGTCTTTTCCAGGTAGGCGTCATTTTGCACCAGCTGTAAATCGCTGCGCAGGGCATCGTTCTTTTCCTTCATTTGCCCAATTTCCTGTTCAATCCTTTGCATATCCTGCTGCATGACCGATAGCTTACTGAACTGGCTGCTCAGGGATATGGCCAGATAGCTCAAAATGAGCAAAGCCATCAGGCCGGGCAGCCTGCTTTTGGTGATCTTGAAAGATCTTCGCGGTTCCGGGCGCTTTCCGGACGTTCTTTCTTCCGGCTGAGGCATATAAAATACATCCTGTTCCTTCCTCAGCGGCTGACTCATACTTTATCCCCCTCTTCTTCCGGGCTCCCGAAGATACCCAGGTTCTGTCCCGGAATAATAATTACTACCTCATAACCTTTGGTCCTGGCGCGGCTGTAAAGGGTTGCCACCGTACTGGCCACAAGCCCCAGCTGCCGGGCAATTTGCTCGGTGGTGTAACCCATTTCCTTCATGGCTACAACCTGGCGTTCCCTGAAACTGAGCTTCTCCACACCCCTGATCTCTATCTTCAAAATTCCCACGCCCCGGCCTCAGGCTGTTCCCTTGTCCACAAATTATGTACAAAGTAATTACATAGTTTCTACATAAATAATAATTTCCCTCCTTTGTTAAATAATTTTTAATAAATTCGGCCGGTAAACCAGGGAAGGGTCAAGCAGACGGCTGCTTCGCCGGCGGTGTCCCTTAACAGGGATTCCTCCGGGGTGAGCAGGAGCGTATCCCGGCGGGCGGATTATGGGCACACTATAATCAGTTGAAAACTATAGAACCAGTAACGCGGCATTACTAGTAAACCTGGAATTGGGGGATATCATTTTGAGCGGGTCCAATAAAAAAATACTCTTGACAATTGTTTTTCTTGCAGCGGTAGTCTCCGCTTCTTATCTGCGCCAGGAAACAAAAACCGAAGATTTCGGCGCCGGAGAGTTTATCCGCCTGCACGTGGTGGCAAACAGCGACAGCGTGTCCGATCAAAACCTGAAGCGAAAGGTAAGGGACAAAATCGTCCAGGGCGTGGCGCCCAAGTTTCTGGAAACCGGCAACATCGCCTTGGCCAGGGATCTTGCCCGGGAGAATCTGGATCTGATCCGGAAAATAGCTGACTATGAGATCCGGAACGCCGGAAAAGAATACCCGGTGCGCGTGGAACTGGCTTGTTTCCCCTTCCCCACCAAGCACTACGGCCCGTTTATCCTGCCGGCCGGCGATTACGAGGCCGTAAGGGTGGTAATCGGCGAAGGGGGAGGGACAAACTGGTGGTGCGTCCTCTTCCCGCCCCTCTGCTTTGTGGATCTTACCAGGAACGCGGCTGCCGGGAACCCCCCCCTGGACGGCGACCCGGCGGGCGCCGTACTGCCCGGGGCGAGTACTCCGCTGCCCTTCACCTCGCCCTGGAGCGGCATAACCGGCAGCACCGGGGACTATGACAGTTGCTCCGACCCGGGCGCAGGTTCCGGTACCCGGAGCGTTCAGGACCGGGTTTCCGGCTTTGACTTCAGTTTCGGCTTCAACGGCGGCCAGGACCCTGACTATTGTCCCGCCGCCCCCCGCCCTGTCCCGCTCCCCGGGCCGGACACGCATCTTTATTCCGGGCAGCCGGCGCCGGATTGGGAAACGGATACCGGCGTCCGGGTGGTATTTTCCTTCCGGCTCCTGGAGTTTTTCCGCGGCTTGAAGGGATAATCACGCTCCTGGCATAACAAGAAGCAGCCTTAACCGGCTGCTTCTTGTCTTATCACAAATGCAATGTTGAATATTAGTTTATTTTATAGCTTGGAATTTTCAAACCCCTGAGCGGGGGGTGCTGTTTTTCCAAACAGCCGGCGGATTATTCCGGCCACCAGCTCAATATCCCCCGTGGTCATTTTGGTGTCGCTGGGCAGACAGACCCCCCTGTTAAAAATATCTTCCGCCGCGCTGGGACCGCCTTCCACACTGCTGAAGAACGCCCTGCCCTTGTACACCGGCTGCAGGTGCATGGGCTTCCAAACCGGCCTGCTTTCTATATTCTCCCCGGCCAGGGCGCTAATTAAATCCAGGGGCTTAAGGGGGCAGGATTCATCCAGGGTCAGGCAGGAAAGCCAGTAGTTCGGTGTACCGTAATCACAGATGGGCATCATCCTGATAACGGGGATATCCTGTAAGGACTTCTTATACAGCTCATAGATGTATTTCTTTTTCGAAACCCTTTCTTCCAGGACCTTTAGCTGACCCCTCCCGATCCCGGCGCAGATATTGGACATCCGATAATTGTAGCCAATTTCGTTATGCTGGTACCAGGGTGCGTCTTCACGGGCCTGGGTGGCCCAAAACCTCGCTTTATTTATTGTCTCTTCGTTGTTGCAAACAAGCATCCCCCCCCCGGAAGTGGTTATTATCTTATTTCCGTTAAAGGAAAATATGCCGATGTCCCCCAGGGCCCCTGTTTGAATGCCTTTATATGTTGCCCCGAGGCTTTCCGCCGCGTCTTCAATTATGGGAGTACCGTAATTCCTGGTTATATCCCTGATGGCATCGTAATCGGCGGACTGCCCGTAGAGGTTAACTACAATCACGGCCCCGGGATTAGGGTAAACCTTGTAGGCCCTGGCCAAAGCAGCCCGGGACAGATTCCAATTTTCGCGGTCACTGTCTATAAATACAGGAACCGCCTTCTCATAAAGAATGGGGTTGACGCTGCCGGCAAAGGTAAGAGAGGAACAAAACACGATCTGGCCTTCCCCGATCCCCAGAGATTTCAGGGCTAAATGTATGGCGGCGGTGCCCGACGATAAAGCCGCCCCATAACCGACTCCTATGTAGTCCGCCAGTTCCTTTTCGAAAGAATCCACATTCGGCCCCAGGGGGGAAATCCAGTTGGTTTGAAAAGCTTCGTTTATGTAGTGCTTTTCAAAACCTTGCTCACTCATATGCGGACTTGCCAGATAAATTCTTTCCTTCAATCCCGACCACCTCGGCATTTGGATCAATTTTTCTCCTTCGGGCCCTATAGCTGTTCCGGAGCAAGGAGTTCCCCGGGAAAACATTTTGAACGGCGGCTCTTCGGACCGGTAACAATGTTAAAGACAGTTCCAGCGCCTTAAGCTGCTGACAGCACGGGTCAGGCCCATGTTTTTCTTTAATCTATTAATATGCCGGGCGAGCCCCCCAATGCCCCACATGTTTTTGGTATTTTAACTTCTTCGGTAAGAAATGGGGTTGATTAATTTAAACAAAGCCGGGCCGGCACGGCCGGGCAGTCGGCGGCAAGGGACAATGGCGCAGTCCTGTGGACCGGCAGGCAGTCCCTAAAAAACACTACATAAATCAACCCGGCGCCTCCCCCTGTGTTACTTTAGCGAACGCCGCATTACTTTAGATGAAATACCGCCGGGGCTAAAGATATCCGACCAAATAAAAAAGTGACAGGGACCGTCCCCCGTCACTTCCCATGTCACTTTTACTGTTACCTTTTTCTGTTGCCTTCCCTGCCGTGTGCTCCGTTATTTTTCCTGCAACTTTTCCTGCAACTTCTATCTGCAACCACTACCTGTAATTTTCCCTATCGCTTTCCCCGCAACCCTTCCTGTTATTTTATGCCGCTTATTGCGTTTCTTTCCCTGTCACTCTTCCTGCCACTTACCCTGTCACCTTCCCTGCCATTCTACCTGCCTATTCACTGCCGCTTTACCTGCCAACTTCCAATTTACCGGCCTTGCCGGCAACAAAATCAACTAAAAAAACGCCTTGACCTCCCGGCATAGATCCTCCGGCCAGACGACACAAACCGGTTCCTGCAGCATCACCTGGAAAAAGTTCATATCCGTGGCGTGATCCCTTATGTTCAGGAAAGTCCTGGGCAGAATCCGCAAGTGAGCGGGGAAAAACCGCTGCCCCCCGGGGCCCAGAAACAAGGTCGCGTTAAAGCTAAAGACACCCGCTTCGCCAAAGTAGCTGAAAACCCTTTGAAGCCCTTCCGTAAGCTCTTCAATATTGGCGTCCGTAAAATCTTCCAGGCAGTATACCCCCGGCAAGATGCAAAGGATCTCGCCCAGCACCCCCAAAGATACATAGGACGCAAGCCAGTGGGAATCCCCCAGCTGTCCGATGTACCTTTCATTATTCTTTTGTTCAATACTGATTAATTCCTTCCAGTAACTCCCCCGGTGACCAAGATAATAACGCTCCGACGCCCTCAATTCACCGGTAAACTTATTGCCGGGATTTCCTGTGGCAAAATACTGCTGGTGCGGGTGGACCAGACCTCCGCCGGACGGGGGCATATAGTTCCAGCCCATGATCTGATAGGGAAGGGGGGCAATAGATTTAACCTTTTTTAAGAACTCCAGTCCCAGGCTGAAAGTGTCGCGCAAAATCCCCGCATTGAGTCCGGCAAGGGGAACAACATGCCCATGGGTCATAATACATACCGAGCTATAAGCGTCGTAGGGGTGCAGGTTGGGCACAAGCAGTGCCTCCCCCCTGGCCAGGCGCCCCTCCGGGATAATTTCCCCGGGGAATTTGGGCGTCAGGGCTTCCCTGCGGGCGCTGCAAAAGGGGCACCACTCCCCGCCCTTGGGTTCCAGATATTTTTCCAAATCAAGCCGCTGGGGGCTAACGGCCCCAAAATGCGAGTATCGCCCTGTCCTGCCGGTAAGGGGGTCAATACGCACCTGGGATTTCACCAGCACCGGCTGAAAACCCCGGCGGGGATCAAGAAAAGTGTTCTCTACATCGGTTTTTTTAAAAGTAATACTGGCCATATGTATTTTCACCCCATTTTTATAAGATAGACCTTTAAGTACAATATTATAAACAAAATCAACCCGTGGCAACTCCCCGGCGGACTATTCCCCCTAATCTTTCCGGCAACCTTTCCCTTAATCCCTGTACCCCGGCTATCCTGGCTTGCTGCCACAGCCGGCAGTGAATTACCGCTTACAAAAAAACACAGCCCCAGTGGTATATTCAGACAAGGAATAACTGCAGCAACATCAAAGGCCGGCTTCCTATGGAACTGCCTGCCCCCGGGGCAAAATGAAAACCTCTGTCAGGCGAAACGCCTTAAGCTATCATGGCGGTATCAGGCCTTAAGGCGGGTAGCCACTAGACCTTCCCGTCGCCATGCCGCCAATAAAAAATCTGCCGCGCCGGGGTGCACACCCGGACCTGCGGCGCCGGGCTTGACATTAGTTTGATATCTAACTATAATGTAGACATGAAAAAAGGGAACGCGCTTGCCCTGATTAGCAGAATCAGGGCAAAAGCAAACAGGTTTATCGTCGGGGAACTGGAAAAACATGGGATCAAGGGGATCGTTCCTTCCCATGGTGATATTTTGACAGTCCTTTTCCAGGCGGAAGAATGCACCATGAAGGAGCTGGCAAGCCGGATTAACAGGACCAAACCAACTGTCACCGTTTTGGTGGAGAAGCTCGTTGATTATGGTTTTGTGGAAAAGGGAAAAAACCCCGCGGACAGCAGGGTGACCTTAATCAGGTTAACCAGTAAGGGGGCGGCCTTAAAACCGGTTTTTGATGATATTTCAAGGCAGATCGACGATCTGTTCTACGGCGACTGGCCGGAGGACGAAGCTGAAATTTTCGAAAAAAAGTTGCGAACAATACACTTGAAACTGGATAAAAAGATTTGAACCGGCCCGCGGGTTCGTTTTTTCTTTAGCTGTTAACATAATATACGCCACCGGGATCGGGGGGATCGCCTGCGGCGGAGTTTGGTCAATGACAGACGCATCGCTATAAATTACAGTACTTTAAGGAGGTAAAAAATGATCAAGTTAGGGATTACCAAAGAAGCCAGGGAATACATGCTGGGCAAAATCGACGCCATTACCGTGGAATCAGTGCCCATGTCCAGTTGTTGCGGTTACAGTAACGAGCCCCTTGTATTTGAATACAAACCGCCCTCACCGGAAAATTACAAAGAAGTTGTCGTGGATGGGATTAAGGTTTATATTTTCAAGGATGGCGCCGTTATTGCCCCGGATGGGGCCTTGATCTGCCTGGCGGATAATAATTCCCCCTATAAATGCCTGGACATCAAAGGGCTGCGGTTCAGGGATTACTTTGAAGTTACCCCCCAATCCGTTTAAAACTGCCATCGGGCCGGTGTGGTAATAAAACATGACTGATATCAATTGGGGGCGCCCGGCTGGCCGCCCCCTTTAAACTGTTTTGGTGAGATTCAAATAAGTCATCCTGAACTTTTTTCTTCCCGGCAAGGGGAACAACGCTTGCTCACGCGCCCTTATGCTTCTTCCAAAAGAGCAGCCGCTTCAACCTGCCCCTGGCAACCGCGTAACCCCGCTCAACCCTTTTGCCCGCAAGATTATGCCAGACGATTTTAAGTTTCTTGCCAGCCTTCTTTAGGAGACCGCCCAAAAACCCCAAGGGGAAGGATACCACCAGGATAATCAGCCGAAAAGGGAAAAGAACAGCCGTCCAAATTATCTGGAAGGCCCTTGCCAACAGCTGCCAGGTCTTTTGCATGACCCGGAACTTAAATCTGAGAAACCGGCTCACAGGAGCGCTTAAGAGCCAGTAATAAAAGAAGGCCCCTAAAAAGAGCCCGACAAAGACGTACAGCCGCACTTCACCCCAGTTCCCCCGGAGCAGGACCAGGAAGATCATTAATGTTGTGATCAGCCAGAACACACCATCCCCCAGGATAGTACCCCATTTTCTGAATTTAAAGACCCGTCTGAGCTCACGGTAATAATTATAAAGGAAGCCGGCGCCCAGGCCGCCCGCAAAGGTGGCTGCGAAGGTAAAAAACTGTTCACCCAGGGATTCCATTTATCGGCTGCCTCCTCTGCTTAAAAAAGCGCCCGGGAGCGCTTATGGGATTCCTCTGCTACTTGAGTATTCTGCTCAACATGCCCTTTGCTTTGACCTTGCCCCTTTCTTTACGCTCATAATATTGAACGGTTGTAAAGAAACCTTCGGCGGCAAGGTTTCCCTGCTCCAGACTCAAGTGGGTTATGTGCAGCCCCTCACCCTTTAAAACAAGCATGCCCATGTTGGTCTCCAGCGTTATTTCCGATTCGTCAAAGCTGTCGACATGCAGGACCCCTTCCATAACAAGCCGCTTGCGCCCGCTGACGGATATACTGTGTTTTGGGCTATCATTCATATCCAACACCCCTTCCGCAGGGGAGCCCCTTAAAACTAAGAAGGCCGCCTGGCAAACCGGATTTACTTCATCCTATGCCCGGCCCCTTTATTTATGATAAAAAAAGAAGGCCCCCGGGCCTTCTTTTCGTTATTGATCATTACCTTGCCCCTCATCAGAGCATATCGAAATCACCTGTGCCTCCCCTAACGAAGCGGGGTTTCCGGCTCTGCTTAATGATCCAAAGCACCCCACCGGATGTCCGGACAGGTCCTGGTAAAAAGGAAGGTTTCCGATGTCCCGCCAAACCCCCTGCCATTACCGCGGAGGTGTCAGGTGGTTTAACCGCCGGTTACCTGGTGGCATTCCAGATTATAGTGAAGATCATTAAATCTTCAAAGTCAACTTTGCCGTTCGGAGTGATGCTCAGGTCGGGATAGGTACCGGTTGCCGGGTGGATATCGCACCGGTTGAACGGAGATCCCGGAATGCCTGTTTCAGCCTTGGACCAGCCGGAATCGCCGGTTTTATGGTTCCAGGCCAGGGCAAAAATCATCAAGTCCTCAAAGTCTATCTTGCTGTCCCCGTTGAAGTCGCCGGCTAATTCTCTGATCTCCACCGTGCCATCAGCCTTCGCTGCTGCCAGGACATTATTCTGGTCGTCACGCAGATCAGCCACGGTTTGAGTTAAAGTTGCGGTCCCCTTGTCCTTTGCCTTCATTTCTACATTGTAGACAATCCCGCCGGCGCCGGGATTGGTGAAGCTCGACCTGGCCAGGTTCAGTTCAACTTTACCGGTTGTGTTGTTATACTCCGGAAAGGATGTAAGTATGGGGCTAAAAAATGAATCGGCCGGTACTTCCACCTCTACCACTTCCAGCAGGGTGGGGTTGAAGGTGAAGATGTGATGGAAGCCCAGAATGGTTTGCCCGGCGGAAAGACCGCTAATTTCCACCTCCAGGGTAAAGGCGCCGCCCTTGGTGACGTTTAATGTAGAGGGTGCGAAACTAACGTTGGCGGAGGATATATTAACTGTGCCGTTAATGGGATTAACCGCCAGGGCCGCGTTCTCGGCATCCCTCAGGTCGACGCTGTCGTGGCTCAATGCTGCGGTTCCCTCGGCCTTTGCCTTCATTTTTATATTGTAGACAATTCCGCTGGTACCGGGGTTCCCCACGTTGCTCCTGCCCAGGTTAAGCTCCACTTTCCCGGTGGTATTGTTATAAATAACGGGGGCTGTCAACACCGGGTTTAAAAAGCAGGCGGCCGGCACTTCTGTGCTTACCACTTCCAGCAAGGCAGGGTTAAAGTTAAAGGAGTGACGGAAGCCCATGATTTTTTGACCGGCGGGCAAGCTATTGATCTTTACGCTCACAGTGAATTCGCCGCCTACGCCGGCAACAACGGCGGCAGGTTCAAATGTGACGCTGATTCCGCCACCTGCCCTGCCGATCTCACCGGTTAACTGGTTATCTTGTATTTCTAACGGACCGGCTGCATCTTCCTCACCCGGATTACTTTCATAGTCTTCCAAAAGCTGCCCTTCCTGCACCAGAACAGGGTCATTATCTGTCATACCGGCAGGACTTATCTCACTGCCGAATGCAGCCGGCGCTAGAAGAAGTCCCAAGAGAAAAATTAAAAACAACGGACCAACAATTCTTCTTAGCATCTTTACACCCCTTCATCTGTTTTAATAATGTATTGAGACAACTAAAAGACACTCGCAAATACCTGGAAACAAATAAACAATCCGCCTAAATACCCAACCAGGTTATGATGATTCACCGCTTAAATCAAGGGGGATCACTCCTTTCAAAAAACTTGCCACAACACCGGAAGTAAATTTTTGGCTTCTTCCCCGTATTAAACAATTCAATGTTGCATTTAGCGATTCCTTCTAAAAATGCACGAATCTTTTGTAAATTTTTATACCTGTTCCAACGCCCTATTTCAACGATACCTCCCTGAGATACGAATTTTCCGGGGTATAATTATTACATCCATTTTTCACGCTCATTCCCATGCTCCGGCGTAGCTCCGGCCGACAAAAATAGAAGGTCCGTCAGACCTTCTACTCTTGAAAATCAGTTGCCGCCCGGCAACACCCCGGATTACCGCAAGGGTTGTTTTAGCCCGCAGAGCCGTGGGCTTTGTTGCCCTGCGGGCAGATCGTTTAACACCTAATTACCGCTGACTTCCAGCGGTTTTTCGCTTTTACCCTATGTTTTCTGCTCCTTATTTCCACCGCTTCTGTATTTCAACATCCTTATGATAAAACTGAACGATCTCTTCCGGGGATTTGCCCTGCTCCGCCAGAAGCCGGGATCCCCACTGGCAGAGACCCACCCCGTGCCCGAACCCCTTGCCCGCCAGGACCAGCTGGCCGCCTTCCACCTTGAGATCCGTGAGGAGCATGGAGCGGACCTTTTCACTGCCCAGGGCCAGCCGCAGGGAGGGACCGCTCACGGTACGGCTGCCCAGCCTGAGCTGCTCAGCCCGGCCCGAGGGACCTTTTTTTTCGATGGAAGCCGAGGTAATGGCGCCGGGGTCCTTCCCGGTGATCCTTTGCACCGCCGCCCTGGCCTGGGCCAGAGGTATCCTGGCTTGCCAGGCCTTGTTTTCGGGTACGGTTAGGGACAGGCAGCCGTCCTGGGCGCCCGCCTTAAGGTAGGGCGTGGGCTCCCTGGTATAGCCCAGACCTTCCTCCGCGGTGGCGGTAATCCCGCCGCAGCAGGCGGAGAACCAGGCTTTAATGTAGTTATTGTTATGGGTCAGGACCTCGCCCCGGGTCATTTCCACCGCCTTGCGGACATTATCGTTAATTTTAGTCGGTTCGTAGGCCTGAAACTCCTCTACGCTGGTGGAAGCGTCAGTTCCATGGAGTTCCCTGACCCTGCCCGCCTGGATGTTTTCCATGGTGTAGGTGCGGGCCAGGATGGCCTGGGCAGCCAGCGCGTTGACCGGCCACTTGGTGTCCATTTCGGCAGCCACCACCCCCTGCAGATACTCCTCAAGCTTCAAACTTTTCTTTTCCCCCGTCTTGTTGACAAAAAGGGAGATGGTCGGCTCCTCCATCTGGGGGGCCGGCTTGGGCACAGGCTGCTGCTGCTTTCTGCATCCGGGAGTTAGAAGAAGCAACACCATCAACAACAAAACTATTCTGGTTATTGGTTGCCGGAACATAAAATACCCCTCCCGCCTTTTTTATATATTCTGGGCTGAAGGGGCTTCTTTTATGTAGTTTCTTCGATAAGCCTGTACATTTCGGCGGCAAGTTTGGCCGGGACGTTTTCCCGGACGGAGACGACCTCGATTTTTAAGTTTTTGCTGCCAAAACGGATTAACAGGACATCACCTGGTTTAACCTCGGTCCCCGCCTTGGCAATCCGGCCGTTTATTTCCGCCTGGCCGCGGTCACAAACTTCCTTGGCCAGGGTCCGCCGCTTGATCACGCGGGAAGTTTTAAGAAATTTGTCAAGACGCACGTTTGCGGCCACCGTCCTTTTGGCCCTGGTAAATAATAGATTATGGCAACCGGATTATCTACCCGGAAACCACACCGCAAGCTGCATTTTCGTTCTTATGGCGCCTCGTATCAGCGGCATCCTGGTCCACCCGGTTAAATCTACTTAACTACCGCGTCTTTGAGCGCTTTGCCGGCTTTAAAAACGGGAACCCGGGCGGCAGCGATATTAATTTCCTCCCCGGTCTGCGGGTTTCTCCCCTTGCGGGCCGCTCTTTCCCTGATTTCAAACGTACCGAACCCGACCAGCTGAACTTTGTCGCTCCTGGATAAGGCTTCGCCAATGGTATCCAGAACCGCGGTTACGGCTTTTTCAGCATCTTTTTTGGTCAATTCTGTTTTTTCGGCAACGTTCGAAATCAATTCTGCCTTATTCATATAACCCCTCCTAAAAGAAATAATGAACCCAGTCCCCATATTATTCGCGATATTTCTTTCAGTTCCTCCCGCCAAGAAAATGATTCCTGTATTTTTTATCGTCTTTCCCTGGATTTTTCTAGATTCTTTCCAGGTCTTTGGCCTCCTCCCACCACTTGTCCAACTGGGCCAGGGTACACTGGCCCAAATCCCGGCCGGCCAGCCGGGCCATTTTTTCGACATATTCAAATCGCCTGATGAATTTTGCCGACGTGCCGCTCAAGGCCACCTCCGGCTCAACACCCAGCAGTCTGGCCAGGTTGACGGCTGAAAAGAGCAAGTCCCCTGTTTCCTCTTCAATTCGCAAGGGTTCTTTTCCGGCAGCGGCAGCTTCCAGCTCGGCCAGCTCCTCCCGGACCTTATCCATGGCCCCGTGGTAGTCCGGCCAGTCAAAACCCGCGCCGGCGGCCTTTTTTTGCAGCCTGGCGGCCCGGGTCAAAGCGGGCAGGGACTTCGGCACGCCAGCCAGGAGACTCTTTACCGGAGCCCCCTCCCTTTCTTTGGCCTTAATTCTATCCCAGAGCACAACCACATCGCGGCTGTTGGAGGCGGTAAGGGAGCCAAAAACGTGGGGATGCCGGCGAATTAACTTTTCACTTATGCCCGCCACCACATCGTTCAGGTCAAAGGACCGTTCTTCGGCGGCAATTTGGGCGTGGAAGACCACTTGCAATAGTAAGTCTCCCAATTCTTCACATATTTTATACATATCCCCCTCGTCCAGGGCCTCTAAAACTTCATATGATTCCTCTAGAAGATAGGGCCTCAAAGACCGGTGGTCCTGCTCCCGGTCCCAGGGGCAGCCGTCCCCGCCCCGCAGCCGGGCCATAATTTTTACCAGCGGGTCCAGGGGGTAGCGGCAGGTACCGGGGCGCTGGTTTAATTCGCTTGATTCCGCTGCCCGGGACTCATCCCCGGCGCCGCCCTGTTCCCCGGGGAAGCCACCGCCATTGCCGCCCCCGCAGACCCCGGCGTCTGTTTTTCCCCTGTCCGGCGGATCGCCGGGGTCCGGCATTTCAGCCAAACCGGAAAAACGGGAGCAATCCCCGGTTTCACCTGCTCTTCCCCCGTCTTCCGCGCCCCCTGGCTCATTCCCCGCTATTTCGGGCAGGAACAGGCTGGTTAGATGATCGATCCAATCCAGCCGGTCTATTTCAAACAAAGGATGAGTCTCAATCCTTTCTTCACCCGGCGTCCCGGCTGCTTTTATTACTGTAACGGGATGTTCGGGGGGATAAAGCTCCAGCAGGGTTAGTTTTACCTCGGAGGCTGCCAGGCGGCTGTAAACCTGGGCAATAACCGCCGGACGGGAGGGCAGGGGCGACCTCTCCTGAAGTGAAAGACCGTCCAGGACCTGCAGACCCCCTCCCGGATCCAACCGGAGCGCTGAAAAAACAGCATCCAGAAAACTCACCGCCGGCAGCAGCTCCACCTGCAGGCCTTCCTGCTTCGCTCTTCCCAGGATGAGGCGGACAGATTCCTCGGCAACCAGGGGGTGGCCCGGAACAGCATATAATACGGGCCGGCGCAGGGCTTCCCGGAGGACCGCCCCGGCGATGCGGGTGTAAACTTCCTGAAAGCCTGCTGCCTCCTCGTAAAGGGCGTCAAAGGTGGTAAAGGCTATTCCCTCCTGGCGCAGCCATTCTACCACCGGGTGCCTGCCTGTGCGGAGCAGGATACAGGATGATGATTTCAGTGCTTTCCAGGCGCCCAGGGTGATGTCGCCGGGCGCCCCGGCGCCCAGTCCGGCAATGGTTATTCTGGCGGGATCAGACATTACTTTTACAACTCCTCTTACTGTTTAGTATTTTCCCGGGCTTCGCTGAAAAGGGATTGAGCTGCCTCCGGATGCAGTATGCAAACCTGATTATAATTCCCCGGACAGGCCCCACTGAAGGGGGCGCCTCAGGATCTTCATGATCCCCGGGGGCTTAAGATATGGGCAAGCTCCGCAAAAAATTAAGTGGCCTTTGGCGAGGCCACCTTTGCTTATTGCTCCATTTGTTTGGCCAGGAAACCAGCCGCAGTCTCGGCCAGCTTCAGCTCCATTTCACCCATTTTTATCTCGGGTTCCCTGGAAGCAAGGATAACAGCCCCGATGGGGTCCCCCTCCGCAATGATGGGGGCAATCACTTCACAAGAATACTTGCACTCCCCATCCTCGATAATCGCGCAGTCTTTGCAGAAGGGATCCTCAACCGGGCTGTTGATGACCACGGCTTTACGTTCTTCCATAACCTTTTCAACGGCAACCCCGACCGGCTTGTTTAAATACTCCTTTTTAGGCGCCCCGGAAACAGCCACAATGGTGTCCCGGTCAGCAATGCAGGCAATATGACCCAGAGCCTCGTGTAAGGAATCGGCATATTCTTTGGCAAAATCCCCCAGCTCGCCAATTGGCGAGTATTTCTTGAGGATAACCTCACCTTCCCTGTCGACAAAAATTTCAAGGGGATCACCTTCACGGATTCTTAGCGTTCTCCTAATTTCCTTGGGGATAACAACTCTTCCCAGGTCATCAATACGTCGGACAATGCCCGTAGCTTTCATTGATTTCCCTTCCCTCCTTTTCGGCTTTTTTCAGGGTCTATGATAGTATATATCAGGAGGGATTCAGTTATTCATTTTTTTCCAATCGCTTTAAAAACTTTTCAAACTTCTGCTTATTTCTTGTTAGTTGGCGGCATTTACCTCTTTTTCAGCAAGTTTATTGTAAATGTCTGCTTTGCTTTTGGTTTCCATCATAAACTCGCTAAACCGGATCTCCTGGGCTTCATTGGTTAATTTCTCGGTCAGCTGGGCCCGGACTTTCTCGAAAGGTTCCACACCGGCCGGAATTATTTGCTCACGCTTAATCACATGGTAGCCATACTCCGTCTTGACCGGCGCAGTTGTAATTTCACCGTCTTTCAGGGCCTGGGACGCCTGGGCAAAGGCTTCCACGGCTTCACCTTCGGCGAAAATAAAGAGGCCGCCATCCGCCCGGGTTCCGTTGTCCTCGGATTTCTCCCCGGCCAGATCGGCAAAATCCCTCCCCTGCTTTAATTCCGCAATGGCTTCCTCGGCCAGGGTTCTGGCTTCGGCTTCGGTATGCCGGAAGGGAAAACCCTTATCCCCCTCGTTTATAAAGAACAGGATGTGACGCACCTGCAACCGCTGGGGACTGCTCATCATATCCTTGTTTTCCTCGTAATACCGGCGGACTTCCTCTTCGGTTGCAGCCGGCACATCCCCGGTCAAGGTTCTCTGCAGGTTCAGAATATAGGCCGCGTCTTCCTCATTGACCCCGGTTTGGGCCAAAAAGTCCTGGTACTGTTCTTCGGAAGGGAATTGTCCTTTGAACGGCCGGATGGTTTCCTGAACCTGTTCTGCCGTCAAATCACCCCGTTTTCTTCCTTCCTGGGACATCAGCTTGTTATTAATCATCTGCTCCAGGATATCTTTTCGCAGGGATTCCAGTAAGGACGCCCCCTTATCCCCGCTGAAGTCCGCCCCCTGTTTTTCATAAAGGCCCTTCATTTTATCCACACTTTGGGCCAGCTCATCGCTAAAAATATTTTCGCCGTTGACCGTGGCTACAACTTCTTTGTTCCCCGTGCTGCCGCAGCCGGCTGTCAGGATCAGCGCCAGCAGCGCCAGAAGGATCGGAAACGCGGCTTTAAATGAATATTTCAAATAATAACCCCCTGGTTTTTCTAAGACCAAGGTCCTTTAATTCCCTTTGGTCTTATTCTATTTGACTGAATAACCGGTTCAATGATTTCTTTTCCCTTAGCCGTCCCCCCCCGCTCCGCTGCGGAAAGTAAGACTTGTGGGAGGAAATTTTTTAACACGGGGTTAAACCCAAAATCATTATATCTCAATTCTGTGATCCGTGACAACACCGGAGGATTCGGGCAGGTCCTCCCCGGTCCCTTTTTCCTGTCCGTTTCCCAGAAGATCCAAAAAGTCTTCCAATTGAGTCAGCAAGAAGTTGCTGTCGCCCCGGCCGTCCCCCGCCAGGCGCAGTTTTATTTCGAAGTCCTCGCCGGCGGCATTGAACTTCACCCTGTGGGGATACCGGGCCGAAACAGCCACCAGGTCGTTACCGGTGAGGGGGTGGCCGGGACCAATCAACAGGCGGAACTGCCCGGGTATGAGACTTATTGTTTTAACCCTCAGACCCGCGGCCAGGACCCTTATTTTAGCCACCGCCAGCAGGTTTTCCACCGGTCCGGGCGGATCCCCGAAGCGATCCACCAGTTCCTCCTCCATTTCGCCCAATTCAGGCAGCGAAGCGAGGCCGGCTATGCGCTTGTAGATCTCCACCTTCTGATTAAGGTCGGGAATATACGTTTCAGGAATGTAGGCTTCCACCGGAAGCTCAATGGTGGTTTCTATTCTGGAGGTTTTTTGCTCTCCCCTGGCTTCCTGGATGGCCTCCTCCAAAAGGCGGCTGTACAGGTCAAACCCGACGGCGGCAATGTGTCCGTGCTGCTCCGCCCCCAGGATGTTCCCGGCGCCCCGGATTTCCATGTCCCGCATGGCGATTTTAAAACCCGAACCCAGCTCTGTGAATTCCCGGATGGCAGCCAGCCGTTTTTCCGCTGCCTCACCCAGTATTCTGTCTTTTTTAAAGGTGAAGTAGGCGTAGGCCAGGCGATTGGAACGGCCGACCCGGCCCCTGAGCTGGTAAAGCTGGGCCAGGCCCATCATCCCGGCCTCCTTGACAATCAGGGTATTGACGTTGGGAATATCCAGGCCGTTTTCGATAATAGTGGTACAAACCAGCACGTCGTATTCCCCGCCCATAAAGTCCAGCATCACCTGCTCCAGTTCATCTTCACGTACCTGGCCGTGGGCCACCGCAATCCTGGCTTCGGGAACCAGTTCCTGGAGCCACAGCGCCACCCGGTCCAGGTCGGCTATCCGGTTGTAGACAAAAAACACCTGCCCGCCCCGGCCCAATTCCCGGCGGACGGCCTCCTGGATCAGGACCGGGTCTTCCTCCAGGACGTAGGTCTGGACAGGATAGCGGTCCTCCGGCGGTGTTTCCAGAATACTGCTGTCCCGCATGCCCACCAGGGACATGTGCAGGGTGCGGGGGATGGGAGTGGCGGTAAGGGTCAGGACATCCACGTTTTTACGCAGGAGTTTAAGCCTTTCCTTGTGAGCCACCCCGAAGCGCTGTTCCTCGTCTACAATTAACAGGCCCAAATCCTTAAAGCGTACGTCCTCCTGGAGCAGGCGGTGGGTACCGATGACCATGTCCACAGTCCCCCGCAACAGCTCCCGCAGAACTTCCCGCTGCTCCCTGGGAGTCCGGAACCGGCTTAAGACCTCCACCCTTACCGGATAACCAGCGAGCCTTTCCCGGAAGGTATTATAGTGCTGCTGGGCCAAAATGGTGGTGGGGGCCAGCAGGGCCACCTGTTTCCCGTCCACCACCGCCTTAAAAGCCGCCCTTAAAGCCACCTCTGTTTTGCCGTAACCCACATCTCCGCACAAAAGCCGGTCCATGGGCCTGGGGCGTTCCATATCTGTTTTAATCTCCTCCACGGCACGAAGCTGGTCCGGGGTTTCGTCGAAGGGAAAGGCGTCTTCAAACTCCTGCTGCCAGACGGTGTCCCGGCCAAAGGCGTTGCCGGTCATTGTTTCCCTGGCGGCATACAGGGCCAGGAGCTCCCGGGCCATTTCCCTGACTGCCTCGCGCACCCTTCCCTTGGCCCGAACCCATTCCGCCCCCCCCAGGCGGGACAAACGCGGCGCCTCACCCTCGCCCCCCAGGTATTTCTGGATCAGGCCCACCTGATCAACGGGAACGTAAAGTTTGTCCTCTCCCGCAAACTTCAGAAGCAGGTACTCCTTCCGGATTCCCTCCAGGGTCAGGGGAACCACCCCTAGATAGCGGCCGATGCCGTGGTTAACGTGAACAACATAATCGCCTTCTTTAATATCCACAAAGGGCGCCAGGCGGTCTGTCTTCCGCCACTTCCTCCGGGGTTTTTTACGCCGGCCGTACAAATCCGCTTCGGCAAGCACCACCAGTTTGCAGTCGGGCAGTTCAAACCCGCCCCCCAGGCTGCCCGTGGTGATCACCACGTTTCCAGCCCGGACGTGGCCTTCCAAAGTCCCGGCGTAAAAAGCGTCCACCTGTTCATCCTGGAGGGCGGGAAGAAGCTGCTGGGCCCTTTGGAAACCGCCGACCAGAATAATTACCGCGTTACCGGCCTGGCGCCAGTGACGTATTTCCTCCGCCAGTATTTTCAGGTTGCCCATGAAATTGGGCATTGTTTTTCCGGTAAAATGAACCCTGTTTTGGAACCGGGCCGGCTGGGGCTGACGACCCAGCAAAGAAGCGTAGATGCCGCGCCGTCCGGCCAGGGCTTCTTCCAGCCGTTCCCATCCCACCCAGGCCTGGTGCTGGGAAGGCAAAACGCTGCCCTTGCCCAAAAGTCCCGTGTAGGTATCCGCCCGCTCCCGCCCAATGGCAGAGGCAGCCTCCTTGAGCCTGGCCGGATCATCCAGAAAAACAGGCGCCCCGGCCGGCAGATAGTCCAACAGGGTAGTTTTTTCCTGATGAAAATAATGAATAAAATGCTCCAGCCCGGTAAAACCGCCCTCAGTGCCCGCAAACGCCGCCCCGAACTTTTCCTTAAGCTGCCGGACGGCTTTGACAGAGCCGGACCGGTTAAGCTTGCGCTCCTGTTCCCTGTACTCTTTTTCCACCAGCTCTAAGACCGCCTCCCGGGCGCCCGGCCGGAACACCAGTTCCCTGGCGGGATGGACGGTCAGGCTGGCTGCCTTTTCCTCTGTCCGCTGGGTGGAAGCGTTGAAACGGCGGATGGAGTCCACCTCGTCGTCGAAAAACTCCAGCCGGGAAGGCCTGTGGGCAGTCATGGGGAAAATATCCAGAATCCCCCCCCGCAAGGCGTACTGCCCCCTGCCCTCCACCAAATCCACCCGCTCGTAGCCCAGGTCCGGCAGCCGTCCCAGGAGATTATTCAGGTCCACCCTGTCGCCCACGGCCAGACTAAAGGCCCCCGCACAGAATACTTCCGGGGGGACCAGGCGCCGCAGAAGGGCCTCCACCGGGGCTGCAACAATCATCCGCTCTCCCCCGGCGAGACCCTCCAGTACCTGCAGGCGCTGGGCCGCCAGTTCTTTACTCTGGGCCAGAACCTGGTAAGGTAAAAGCTGCAGGACCGGGAACTGCCGCACCGCGACACCGGGCAGGAACTCCATCAGCTCTTCCGTTATAACCCCGGCTTCCCTTTCCCCGGGGGTAACAACTAAAAGCGGCAGTGGTTTCACTACTTCGGCCAGACCAGCCAGGAGACAGCTCTTCAGGGAACCGGAAAGACCGGTAACCTGCTGGCGCGTATAATCATTTTCCAGCCCCCGGGCCAGACTTTGCAGCCCGGGTGCGTACAGAAGCGGTTTCAAAAGGCCGCGCATTAAAACACCCCTCATTTTTCCATCACAAAAAGAGCTTTAGCAGCGCCGGGCTAAAGCTCATGGTTTACGTGCCGGTTAACACCCGGCATCCTTTAATGAAGAACCGGGCCGCTGAAAAAAGTGCTCTCCGGCCCGCCGTACAACATTTCCCGGCAATCATCGCAAAGAGTTGGCAACACAACATCTTCCACTCCGCCGTTTAAATTAATTATATCGGGCCGCCCCGGCCCCGTCAAGCCCGGCGCTTCCCCCGGCGGGCCGCCCGGCAGGCTGACCTCTTTAACCAGGCTGTCGCAGCATTCACAGACGTAAACCAGCTTCAAAGGATCACCCTTTATTCCGCGTATTCCAGTACTATTATCCTGCGTATTCCAGTACTATTATTGCCCGGCCCGGCCAAAATTAACGGCCCGGGCCGGGGGCGGAAAATATTATCCGGATTTAACCGGGGTGAAGCGGGCACTGTGATAATGCCCGATACCGCTTTCCAGCGCCGGGTTTAAAAGACCTGTCAACCCCTTTTTCTCAGTGCCGGGTTCAGGGAGCTTTTTCCAGGTACTTGAATACTGCATAGTTCCAGGCGGCATGGGCCAGGCCGGCGGCCATAAACCCGAAAAGGACCGGTAAGAGCAGGAAGGCCGGGGCGCCGGCCAGGCGGGGTAAAGGGATCACCTTCCGTTATACCGGTTCATAGCCTGCTCCACGCCCTCCAGCACCACACAGCGCGCCGCCTCCGCCGCCAATTCCAAAGCTTTCTCCATCTCTTCGGCCTCATCCGTCCCCGGGCGGCCTAAAACGTAATCCACACTGGCAATGTCCGCTTCCGCGGGCCTGCCGATGCCCACCCGGATTCTGGTGAAGTTCTCCGTGCCCAGGCTCCCGATCACGGACATCACCCCCCTGTGCCCCCCGGCGCCGCCGCCGGGGCGAAGGCGCAGTTTACCGGCGGGCAGGTCCAGATCATCGTAAATGACAATCAGATCGGCGGGGGACAGCTTATACCAGTTCAACAGCGCGCCCACCGCCTCCCCGCTGAGGTTCATGTAGGTTTGCGGCTTGACCAGGATAATCTTTACCCCGTTTACCCGCCCCTGACCGGTAAGGGCTTTAAACATTCTTTTGCCCACGGCAACACCCATGCCCCCGGCCAGCCGGTCTATAACCATAAAGCCCGCGTTATGCCTTGTTCTGGCATATTCCCTGCCCGGATTGCCGAGGCCTGCAATTAGTTTCATGAAAGGCACCTCCGCTTTTACTCTCCCCTATTTTAATACGTCCGGATCCTTGAGAAAAGCGTCTTATAGACAATCCCCGTCCCGGTGTCCCGGTACAATGCAGGCATTTTCAAAGCAATTTCCGGACAGCCCCGGGCTTAAGCAAGCTCCTTGCCTTCCCCCTCGGCTGCGGACTCCTCCTGGTCCGGTGTCTCCGCTTCGTCCGGTCTGGCTGCGGCCGTCACCGTCACCACCGGCACCGCCGGGTCATCTAAAATTTTGACGCCGTCCGGCAGTTCAAGATCAGCAACGTTTAATATGTCCCCAACATCAAGGTTGGAAATATCCACCACCAGGGAATCGGGGATGCGATCCGCCAGGCACTCCACTTCAACCCCGCGGGTCAGATGGTTCAAGATGCCGCCCTTAAGTATACCGGCGGGTGTTCCTTCCAGGTGAACGGGCACTGTCGCGTGCACCCTGTCCTTTGTGGAGACCTGGTGAAAATCAATATGCAGCAGGTCACGCCGCACGGGATCCCGTTGGATGGCCTTGATCAGCGCCTTAAAATTTTTGGTTTTACCGTTTTCCTGAACTTTCATGTTTATCAAGGCATTGGCGCCGGATTCATTCAGGATTTTTTTAATTCCCGAAGCATCCACTGTGATGGCTATACTGCCTACATTTTTCCCGTAAACAATGGCCGGAACCATTCCATTCCTTCTGAGGCGCTGTTTGTCGCCCCTGGTCCTTTCCGGTCTCGCCCTGGCAATTAATTCGTTTTCCATGTAAGTCCAGAACCCCCTTTTGTACTAATATTCCCTTTATTTGTCATAATCATTCTGACCGGGGAATATGAATTAGCTAAGAATCTCATGGATAGCGGGGAGGCTTTAAAAATGCAAAAAAGCAGGCGGTTTGAAGCCATGCCGGTTATCAGTCTGGAAGAAGGCCAGCAAATCGGCATCGTCAAAGGTCTTGTGGTGGATCCGGCCGAAAGAAAGGTGGCTGCGCTGATAATCGAGCAAAAAGGCTGGTTTAAAGAGCAAAGGTTTATCCCCTACAATAGAATCAGCAGCGTGGGCAGCGACGCCATCACCATAGAAAAATCCAGCGGCATTGAAAGGGCGGCAGGTCTTCCGGAAATCGCCAGACTATTGAGGGAGAAGGCAGTCACTATCGGCGCCAAAATCCTGACCGACAACGGTACTGTGCTGGGTTACGTGGACGAGTACTATGTGGATCTTCTGACGGGCACAATTGTCGGTCTGGAGTTCTCCGGCAACCGGATCGACAGCTTAATCAAGGGACGCGCCTTCATTGATATCAATTATGTGCGCACCCTGGGCGGTGAGGTCATCATCGTGTCCAGTGAATGCCTGGACAACGTTTCCAAGCTGGAGGGCGGGTTGCAGGTAACAGTCAAAAACCTGCGGGAAAGCACCGGTCAGTTCTGGGAAAGCACCCGGCAAAGGACCAGGGGGCTGGGCAACGCCCTTAACCGCTCCCTGGAAAAAGTAAAAAGGGAAAAAAAACACGATAATGACCCGGCTGAGGAAGCAGGTCCCGGCCCCAACGGCGAAGACAGGATTGCTAAACCTGAGGAGGATTCCCCCCGGCATCGCTCCCAGGATTCTTTAAACCCGGGTCCGCCGGAAGAGCAGGCCCCGCGGCAAAATGTGACGCCCTTTATTTCTTAAGGGAAAGCCGGTATCACAGGCCGGCTTAGCCCCTTCTTCCAACGGTCCTTTGTTATTGTCCCCCGGCAGGGTTGGTTATTCCCGGATGAGGCTTAACCGGCAATTAAACTTTGACAGGCGCCTTATTACGGCGCCTGTTGAACGGTCAGGTTCAATCCGGCTTTTTGCCCGGGGTAAGCTACTTTTTCCAGTTGAGGATGTGGGGCGGCTTTCTTTGCCCCGGACGCCCGGGTTCCGCCGGGTAACCCAGGATGACAGGCGCCACCAGGGCGTATTCCTCAGGTACACCCAGTTCTTTTTTTACTTCGGGGGTGTTGCCGATACCCGTGGCGAAACCAATCCAGCAACTGCCGAGGCCCCGGTCCAGGGCCGCCAGCATAAGGTTTAAGGCGGCCATGCTGCAGTCGTTAAGATATGTGGGCGAGGCCTTGGAACTGTAAATCATGATCAGAACCGGCGCGCCGTGAAATATGTCCTGGTCCGGATCGGACAGCAAATCCCGGTACCTCTCCAGCCGGGGCGTTTTATTCATTTTTTCCAGGAGGAAGGTTTTAGCCCGCCCGGAAAGGTTTTTCAAGTATTCCCTGTCTTCCAGCACCACAAAGGCCCAGGGCTGCATGTTCGTGCCGCTGGGCGCCCAGACGGCCAGTTCCAGCAGTTCCCGGACAGTCTTTTCCGGCAGCCGCTCTTCCTTATACTTGCGGATACTCCGCCGGGTTCGAAGCGCTGTAACAAGTTCCATCTTGCCTGCCTCCTTTAAATGAACCTGGCAGCGGGATTCCTGCTTCCAGAATTTCCGCCGCCCACCCTTGCGCACATGCCGCCTTTCCCTTCCCGGCTTCCGGCGCCCGTTCCCCAAAAGCCTCAAGCCGGGGCCGGCAGCAGCCCCGCCAGTACCTCCGGGACTTCGGATCCATCCCGTAAAACGACGGCGCCCCGCTGCTTTAATTGGTTATACTTAAGCGTTGCTTCACCGCCGGTAAAGTCGCGTTCAACAATCTGCCGCTCCTCCACCAGCAGCACGGGTTTCCCCCGGATCCGGGCCTTAAGGACCGCCTCCAGGTTTTTGAGATTGCCCCGCCCGAAGGGGATCCCAACCAGTACGCAGGCATCGGCCCTTTGAATCATTTCCAGGTTTCCCCCGTAGCTGCGCTCCGATATGTCGCTGAAGGGGGCTTCTTCCGTCATCTCCAGCTCCAGGTGCTGGGCCGCCTCCCAGTCTATATCCCCCACGTTCAGGACACCGACGGTAACTGTAAAACCCCGCTCCACCAGCTGACCCAGCACAGCAACGCCGGCTCCGCCGCCGCAGACAACATGAACCCTGCCCCTGCCGGGGCCCTTCTTCCCCGGATTCTCCTCCGGGGTCAGCAAAAATATGGCGGGCCGTCCGGTGACCGGGTGTTTTTTAACGAGAACACGGGTCCCGTAGACTTCCTTAATGCTCTCAGCGGTAAGGATTTCTTCCGGTTTTCCCGCCCGGAAAGCCTTTCCCCTTTGCATTAAAATCATCAGGTCACAAAACTGGGCGGCCAAATTCAAATCATGAAAAACAGCCAGGATGGTTAAACCGCTTCCCCTGTTCATGCGCTGCAGCAGACCCAGAATTTCCACCTGCTGGTTGATATCCAGGTGTGAAGTGGGCTCATCCAGGAGAATCAACTCCGGCTCCTGGGCCAGGGCTTTGGCAATGATTACCCTCTGCCTTTCGCCGCCGCTGATGGCCGTAACCTGCCGACCCGCCAAGTGCCGGGTATTGGTCAGGTCCATGGACCGGTTGGTTATTTCATAATCCTTTTTACTTTCCCCCTGGAAGCGTCTCAGGTGGGGAGACCGGCCCATCATAATTATTTCTTCCACCGTAAAAGGGAAACTGACTGCTGTCTCCTGGGGCACTACGGCCATTTTCCTGGCCGCTTCCCGGGGGTTCATTTTATAAAGGCTTTCTCCCTCCAGCAGGACAGTTCCCCGGGCAGGCTGCAGAGCGCGGCTGATGCACCTTAAGAGTGTCGATTTGCCCGAACCGTTGGGTCCGATAATTCCCGCGAAACATCCCCGCCCGATGGAAAAGGTCATGCCTTCGATAACCTTGACCGCGCCGTAGGTACACTCAACACCCAGAACGTCCAGATAAAACGGCACCAGCCAACCCTCCCCCCGGCCCCTAGTATACCATCATTTTACGGCTTTAAAAACAGATCCGCCAGGTACTTTGTTTTAAACCATATTTTCAGATCATCAGGTATAGTTCTAACCAGCGCCACCTGGTCCTTGCTTTAAAAACCCGGCTCCTTCTTTTTTCTCAGCAAATAAATGAAAAAGGGGCCACCGCAAAGGGCTGTGATGACACCCACCGGTATTTCCCCGGGGGCCGCCGCCACCCGGGCCAGAGTGTCCGCCGCGGCAAGAAAGATGGCTCCCGCCAGGGTCGCCGCCGGAAGAAGCACCCGGTGGTCCGGTCCCACCAACAGCCGCACGGCGTGGGGGATAATCAGACCCACAAAGCCGATCACCCCGCTGACGGCCACGGCGGCGGCGGCGGTGAGGGTGGCGGCCCCTAAAAGCACCTGCTTCAGACGCTCCACTTCTACACCCAGGTGCTGGGCCGGCTCGTCCCCCAGCAGCATCACATTCAGTTTGCGGACATTTAAAAGCATAATAGCCAGGCCGGTGATGATATAGGGCAGCAAAACTATAACGTGGTTCCAGCCCCGTCCGGCCAGTCCCCCCATGAGCCAGAAGACAACCTGATGGATGTTTTGCCCGCTGGTGATCATAAAATAAGAAGTGACGGCCGAAAGAAAGGAACCCACGGCAATGCCGGCCAGAATCAGTGTCGACACCGGCGTCCGGCCTCCCACCCGGGCCACGTTGTACACCGTAACGGCGGTTGCCACGGCGCCGGCAAAGGCCGTCAGGGGCAATGCGAAAATACCCAGGGTGTGCACACCCAGGCCGAAGAGCATGGCTGCGGTGGCGCCCAGAGCGGCTCCGGAAGAAATCCCCAGGATATAGGGGTCCGCCATGGGGTTCTGCAAAAGACCCTGCAGGACCACACCGGAGGAGGCCAGCCCGGCCCCCACCAGAACAGCCAGGACCACCCTGGCCAGCCTCATTTGAAAAATAATGGTTTCGTAACTTTCGGGCCAGTCCCCGGGCGGGACCATACCGCCCACCCAGGGGAGCTTTTGAGCCAGCATGATCAGCACATCCACGGGACTGATCTGGGCCGGGCCGATGGTTGAACAGACAACCACCGTCAGTCCCAGCACACCGAAAAGGGTGGCGTTGATTACACGCCAGCGCCAGACCCGCCTGGCGGGGTTCACAAAAATAATAACCTCCTTGCAGCGTTTCCCCGGAACCGGGATCAACCGGAGCAATCAGGTTTGCCGGCGCCCTGGCCGGCGCCCCCCGGCGCTGAACGGCGACGCTGCATATCAACTCGGCCTGCCGGGCCTTTTTGTTAACCTGCTTTCCGGGCAGGCTTAATCAACAAATAATCCGGGGTGAAGACATCCGGCAATCTGTTCCAGCCCCTCCACAACCCGGGGACCGGCCCGGACTACCAGGTTTTGATCCTCGATATAACCGATCCGGTCTTCCTTGATGGCGGCCACATCTCCCCAGCCCTTGCGCGCCTTGAGCTGCTCCACCGTCTGGGTGGACTCGCCGTGGTGGCAGAAAATAATTACCTGGGGATTTTTAGCAAGCACCATCTCGGGGCTGTAGGTGAACCAGTCCTGGTCCACATCCCCGGCAATGTTCCTGCCGCCGGCTGTAATGAGCAAGCTGTTGATATAGCTTTTGGCGCCCCCGGTGGTTAAGGGCTCCGGCCAAACCTCAAAGAAAACTGTGGGTTTTTCGGACTCGGAAAGGCTCCCCACCCCGGAGGTAACCCTGTCTACCCGCCGCTGCATTTCGCTTGTCAGGTTTTCCGCCACTTCGGCAACCCCGGTAAGGCGCCCCACCAATTGTATCATTTCCAGGGTCCGGGGCAGGTCCGGCGATTCCAGGGCGATTACCGTGAGCCCTGCTTCCTCAAACTGGTAGATAAAGTCTTTCTGGATGACCCCGGCTAGGATCAGATCCGGCTGGGCCGCCACCACCAATTCCGCGTTGGGGGTGGCAAATCCCCCAACCTTCGGCTTCGCCAGAGCTTCGGCAGGGTAGTCGCAAAATTCGGTCACCCCCACCACCCGGTCCCCCAGCCCAAGGGCAAACAGGATCTCCGTCTGGGCCGGGACCAGGGAAACAATCCTGCCGGGCGCCTGGCTGACGGTTACCTGCCGGCCCAGGTCATCCTTCAGGGTGAAGGGGAAGCCGCTGCCGCCGCCGCTGCCCGGGGAAATCTTGCCGCAGCCCTGGGTGAGTATGGCCAGGAAAAGCAGCAGAAAAATACACGGAGCTATTACTCCGCCGACAAAGGTCCGGTACTTTTTTAGATCCACTGGGCGGCACTCCTTTTCGCAATGTTTGGACTTATCCTGAACTTTCTCCGCAAAACCCGCCTTTTCCTACCACCGGCACTGAATTCTTTTGCGCCGGCAGGTATCTTTCCAGGGTCCGCGTTAGGGCCAGACGAACGCCCAGTGCCAGCAGGTAGCCCGGGAGAGTCCCGGGACCGGCGTAGGGGTAGAGGGGCGGCCGATCCGCCGCCGCGATAATCAGGGCGTCGGTGTTTGTGCCGGTGGCCAGAACACCTGTGTCCGGACAGAGAATTCGCCTTTCCCGCAGAGTCAAAGCCTTGGCTTCGGTAGCTGTCTGGACCGCGTTAATCACAGCCCCCGGGGAGAGGGCCCGGGCAAAAAAAGCCATAATATTGATGGTTCCCGGCGGGCCGCCGGCGCTTTCCAGGGGGCAGCAGGGCGTGATCCCGGCGGCACAGGCATTGTTGACGCCGGCTGTAACAATCACGGTAAGGCTGCAGTCCTCCCGGGCCAGACGGATCCAGCAAGCGTCGCCGATCCTGGCCCCGGTCATAAGCCCCGCCCATTCCCCCCTGCCCGCATTGCTGTATTCCTGGACACCGGCCGCCAGGAAAAAAGACATTTCCTCTTCCGGTCGGGCTTCATTGTAGTCCAGGTCCACCTGCCGGTTGAGGAAATAACGCCTTTTCCCCAGACCGCCGCCGGTGACCCCGGAACAGGCCGCCAGCCAGGGCTCTGGGGCGGCGGCAAAGATATAACCGGGCCTTAAAACAGCCCGCAGGCCCCCTTCCAGATCCACCCACTCCCCCGGCGCCGGTTCTATGTACTGGATCAGGGTCGGGACTTTTTCCGGCATAATTAATACCCCCGATTTTTATTCTGCTTAAAATACAAAGAGTGGTCTTTTTAAGATCCACTCTTCCCAACTGGTTAATCGGTCCCCGGTGAACCGGTTCAAGGCCTGCGGCGGGGAAAGATCCCGCCGCGAATGGAACGGATGTCGGATACACTGAAAAACGTCTCAGGCGCCATCAATAATCAGACGACGCCGTATTTTCTCAAGCCTTCCAGGATGCCCGAGGCGTAATATGATTTGGAAAAGTAGACTTCCCTGGATTTAAATTTAAGCGCGTTTTTTAATTCCGGCCGGGCATTGCCCACAACAATACCCTTAAACCCCTTGATGAACATGGACAGGTCCTTCCCGCTGTCACCGCAGACGAAGGTTTGTTCCTTGCTGATCTGACAGCGTTCCTGCACGTAACAAAGGGCCAGCCCCTTGCCCGCGCAGGCCGGGACCAGATCAACGGCGCCCGCCGCAACGGGCACAATTTTCACCGGCAGCCCCGCCTGATCAACAGCCTTGTTCAGCCTCAACAGGGTATTCTGGTAAACTGTTTTGTCAATACTCAACGACAACCGGAATCTCGATCGCATTTCCCTTACCTGGGGGCCTTGCAGACTGGAGACCAGGCTTCGCGCGTCTGCGGCGTCCCAGGCTGAACACATTCTTTCCTCCCAGGCCGGATCCAGGCCGAAATGCGGCGCAATATATATTTCTGTTCCCATGTCTGTGATCAGCACGTCCGGGAAAAGAAGGTTTTCCCGGGTAATTAGCTGCCAGGCGGATGCAAAAACCCTGCCTGTGATATATACAAGCAGAAAACAATTCATATATTTAACCATATAGCGATTAAAATCATAGACCGCTGTACGGTTCCCCACCAGGGTTCCGTCCAGGTCCGTGGCCAGAATGGATTTCGGTTTTTTACCGTGGGAATGTTTGATCATCAGGTCACCCCGCTACCGGTATTTCAATGTATTTACCATACTAATCGCGTTAAAGTGCTAGTCAAAGAGTTTGCTTACGGAAAGATCCCCGTGAATGCGGATGATGGCCTCTCCCAGGAGGGGCGCCACCGAAAGAATCTTGATCTTGTCAATTATTTTTTCCCGGGCAACCGGGATGGTGTTGGTCACTATTACTTCTTTAATCGGCGCTTCATCTAAACGTTTAAGAGCCGGGCCGGACAGGACGGGATGGGTGCAGGCCACGTAAATTTCGTTGGCCCCCCATTGTTTTAAGGCCTCGGCTCCCTTGGTAATGGTTCCGGCCGTGTCGATGATGTCGTCAACCATTACTACATTTTTACCTTGAATTCCGCCGATAATACTGGATACCTCGGCAACATTGGGTTCCGGACGCCGCTTGTCGATAACGGCAATGGTGGCGCCAATACGCTCGGCCAGATCCCTGGCCCGGGTGACCCCGCCCAGGTCGGGCGATACCACCACAACATTTTCCAGACCGATTTGCAGAATGTATTCGGCCAGAATGGGTACCCCCGGCAGGTGGTCCACGGGTATATCGAAAAAGCCCTGGATCTGTCCGGCATGAAGATCCATACAAAGAACGCGCCTGGCGCCGCTGGCCACCAGGATGTTGGCCACGAGCTTGGCCGTTATGGGATCCCGGGCCCTGGTTTTCCGGTCCTGCCTGGCATAACCGTAATAGGGCAGGACGGCGGTGATCCGCCTGGCGGAAGCACGGCGCATAGCGTCAATCATAATCAGGAGCTCAACCAGGTTTTCGTTAATGGGAGTGCAGGTGGGCTGGACAATAAAGACATCGGCGCCCCTTACGCTCTCGTTGATTTTGACGTTAATCTCCCCGTCACAAAAGTGCGTGCTCCTGGCATCCCCTACGGAGACACCCAGGTACTGGGCGATCTCCTCCGCCAGCTCGGCGTTGGCGTTACCTGTAAAGATCTTCAAATTTTTATAGCGCGATGACATTTTCCTGACTACCTCCAAGCTTATTATCCGCAAATTATTTTTTTTGCCTGCGCAGGGCCCAACCCGGTAAAACCTTCTGGTCTGCCCTTTCCACGGCCAGGGCGCCCGCAGGAACATTTTTGGTAATGGTTGAGCCGGCCCCGGTAACCGCCCCGGCCCCAATTTCGACCGGCGCCACCAGGTTGGTATTACTCCCGATAAATGCGCCGTCACCGATGCGGGTTGGCCACTTTTTACAACCATCGTAGTTGCAGGTAATTGTACCTGCCCCGATATTGATATCTTGGCCCAGGGTGGCGTCCCCTACATAGCTCAAGTGGGGAACTTTGCTTCCTTTCCCGATCAGGGATTTTTTAATTTCCACAAAGTCGCCGACTTTTACTCCCTCTTCCAGTCTGGTGCCCGGGCGCAGGTAGGAAAAAGGCCCGATGCTGCAGCCGTCCCCCACCAGGCTGTCCACAACAATGGAATTCTGGATGGTTACACCGTTGCCCACTGTGGCGCCGCAGATACGTGAACCGGGACCGATCACGCAGTCTTCGCCGATGACCGTGCGCCCCTGGAGCATGGTGAAGGGCTGAATAACCGTGTCCCGTCCCACCACTACCCCATGGTCCACAAAGGTTGACGCGGGATCCACCACACTAACCCCTGACTCCATTAAACTCCCCAGCACCCTGCGGCGCATAATCAGCTCCACTTCCGCCAGCTGGCTCCGGTCATTTATCCCGGTAACCTCGGCTGGATCCTTCAAGAGTACGGCATTAACGGCCTTGCCTTGCCTTACATACATTTCAATGACATCTGTAAGATAGCACTCCCCCTGGACATTGGCCGGCGCGATTCGCCCCAGGGTGTCAAAAAGGCCCGCCACCTCAAAGCAATAAATCCCGGTGTTGACTTCTTTGATCTGCTTTTCTTCCGGTGCGGCGTCTTTATGCTCAACAATTTTACCCACCCTGCCCCGGGCGTCCCGGATAACCCTGCCGTAGCCCGCCGGGTCCGCCATTTCAGTGGTCAGCACGGTGGCCGCGGCTCCGGAGGAACGGTGATTTTGGACCAGCATGAGGAGCGTGTCAGCTTCTATCAAAGGGGTATCACCGCAAAGAACCAGAAGCTGACCCGGGAAATCTTTTAAATACGGTCCGGCTTGGAGCAAAGCGTGGGCCGTGCCCAGTTGTTCGGCCTGCAGGGCAACCCCGGCCCGTCCTTCCACCTGGCGGGCAACCTGATCCGCCCCATGTCCCGCCACAACCAACGTTTGATCCACGCCGGCAGCAGTCACAGCATCCATAACCCAGGACAACATTGGCTGGCCGCAGAGGGTATGCATTACCTTGGGGCGCTTGGATTTCATCCGGGTCCCTTTACCCGCGGCAAGAATTACCGCCGCCAGTTTCATCCGGCGACCTCCTTTTTATATTTTTATGTGCGCGTCTGTGGACTTCTTCCCTGAAGTAATATCGTTTACAGCTTGAATCCATATTATTATTCAACGTAAAGTTATAATATCCTTTGTCCGGATATAAAAAGAGAGCTTTCGCTCCCTATTTGGATATATTTAAATCTATATGGCCATTGAATAGGCCTGCAAGACAGCCGACTGAATCAACTCCCTGGCCGACGTATTGATGGGGTGCGCAATATCGCGAAACTCTCCATCCGGTGTTTTTCTACTGGGCATTGCCACAAACAAACCATTCTGACCCTCTACCACCTTGACATCGTGAATTACAAAAGAATCATCCAGGGTTACCGAAACAATTGCTTTCATTTTCCCCTCAGCCAACACTTTGCGCACTCTCACGTCGGTAACTATCACGAAAATCACCACCTTCCCTGCCCGTTACCGGCTTAATTAGTTAGTTTCTGCATCAGATGGCAAAATCCTTCTTATTTCCAAATATTTTAGAAAACTATTCCTGATGCTTCTATTTTCAGGTTAATGCCACGACTTGGCCCGAAATATCGACATATTTCAATGTTTTTCTGCCCCGCCGGGCCCTTGTAGATCCGGTAGACCCTGCTTATTTCCAAAGGTCCCAGCCTTTTTATAATCCTGTTCATCATCACGTTGTTTTCCGCGATAAGGGAAAATTCCATGGCTACAACGCCCAGGCGCCGGGCCCTGTGGAAGCATTCCAGGATCAGCGCCGCCTCCAGCCCCTGGAAGCGGTACTGGGGCAGCACCCCCAGAACTGCCAGACGGGCGCCGGATTGCCCGGATAAGTTTAAAAAAGGACCCTGTCCGGCGGGGCGAAGGGTCAGGCACAGACCGGCGGGCTGTCCCTTTATTTCAGCAATCAGGGCCAGCCGGGGGTCGAAACAACCCATCAAGTTATTCCAGATGGCCGTTCCCTCCGCCGGGGAAAGGTCTGTAAAACCCCAGAGCCCATCCATGGAGCCATTGTGAACGGCGGCCAGGATCTCCCCCTCACCCCGGGGATCCCCGGGGTTAAAACTCCTCAGTCCCAGCTGGGGCTTCTTCCTGCAGCGTTCCGCCACCTGGACCAGTTTTTTGGGCCAGGGCCGGCGCAAATCGTAGTGGTAGGCAAATAAATCTATTTCCGCGGACAACCCGCACTGTTCCAGCAGGGTCCCGTAATAGGGAGGATTAAAGGGCATGCCCGGGTTGTGGCTGCCCCCAAAACCATCCACCAGCAAGCCCAGACGCTCGTGGGGGCTTAAATCCACGGGTCCGAGCATTTTTTTAACGCCCCTTTCTCCCAGCCAGGCAGCGGCGCGGCCCAAAAGGGCCGCAGCCACCCCGGGGTCGTTTACCGCTTCAAAATAGCCAAAATATCCTGTTCTCTCCCCCGGAGGGGAATCCAGCAGGGAAGCGGCAACCCGCCCTACGGTGCGGGGGCCCCGCACCGCCAAAAAGGGCTGGGCTTCTACCCTGGCGAAAAGCAGTTTCCGCTTAAGACCATCCAATTCCAGCACAGGAAAGGGGGGCGCCCTGTGCTGATCCCGGTAAATCAACCCGGGACACCTGTTAAACACGTGCATCTCTGTGGGTGAGGAAACCTCGACAATTTTAAGGGCCATGATCCACCCCCGGTTTTTTACAGGTTATGCTATGAAGCCCGGACTTGTCACATGCCGGGTAAATTCATCCTGCGGGGAAACTAAAACCGGGCCGGGTGAACACTGCCGGGGTTGAGCCCTGACCGTCCCATGTGAAAAACATATCCCCCCCGCAATAAAAAAACCGGGTGCAACCCGGTTAGCCAAACCTGTAACTATCTGCCCCGATGCTTTGCCTTTGCCTTCTGTGCCGCAATTTCCCGCTTTCTTTTTTTTAATTCTTCCTTTTGGCGGCGGGTAACCGCCTGCTTTTCCTGTTTTCAGCTTTCCCTCTCCAGCTTCAGCGCCTCCTGCGCTTTGGTTGAGATACTTTTTACCTCCATCTCCCGGGAAGCCACCCTCGCCATACGCTTGGGATCACCATATTTTAAAATAAAATAGCCCCGGGGAAAAGGTTCCCGGGGAAGTTAACAAACTTCATAAGCTTATATTTTCCCGCATCTCAGCTGACCTCCAGGGCCTTACAGGCCAGCTCCAGGTCCCCGGGCTTATCGATATCAACACCTACCTCCGGATATTTGGAAATTACCACAACCCCTTTAATCCTGCCCAGTAGTTCCGAAACCTTCCTTTCGGCCTCCGCCAGGGTCAGGGAACGCAGGAGGAATTTGAGGATGAAACCGACACCCAAGAGACGGCAAAGATTCAGGGGGCTTTTACGCAGGTGAATAATCCTCTGGCCGTTTTCCAGGCACCTGGAAAAAACCTCCGGGTTTAATAAAAACAAGTTCCCCCCGGTAAAAACACCTTCCCTGAGGTTTACGTAAGTGCGCCTGGTGGAGGGGTACTTAATTTCCACCACTTCCCTGGATATGATCGGGTAGTACAAATCCCCGGACATGTCCCCGCATAAATCCAAAAAGTTTTCTACAGCCCGGGGTGTAAGCATAGGAATATCCGAGGTCACTAAAAGGACCCTGCGCCCCCCGGGCAGGCGCCTTATGCCCGCCTCGATGTTTTCCATGATTCCACCGGCGGGATCGACCACAGCCACCCTTTCACCCTCCAGCAGCGGGGTTAGATCTTCGGTAGGGCCAATGACCAGTACCCGCCCTATCCCGCGGGCTTTTAGCAGAGCCTCCACAACATATTCCACCATGCTTTTGGCGCCAACCGGTATTAAAGCCTCGTAGCGGGCGGGGCTGCAGTCCTTCAATGGACCATCGTTACTGCTCCCGGCCAAAACAACGGCATCTACCATCAAACCTCTTCCTCCCTGAGGGCGTTTAGCAAACTCTGCTCCGCGTTTTCAATATGTTCGGTGGCAAGGGCGTGGGCCAATTCTACATTACGGTCGGAAATCGCCTCAACGATTTTTTTGTGCTCATCCAGGGCAATTTTAGTCCGGCCCGGCTGTGACAAAGAGGTCATCCTGAAGCGGTGGATCTGTTCCTGAAGGTGGGTTATGATCTGAACCAGCCTCTGGTTGCGGGAGGCCTGGTAAACCAGGCTGTGAAAAGAGGAATCTCCCTCCACAATGGCGTTGATGTCGTCCTCGGTATTGTAAATTTTAAGCAGCGACATTTCCAGCTGATCCATCTCCTCGCTGGTAATCCGTTCCGCCGCCAGGGCCGCGGCAAGGCCTTCCAGAGCCGCCCTGACCTCAAAAACATCCACAATGTCCTTAACAGAAATACCGGCCACATAGGCTCCCTTACGGGGTACCATGACTACAAAACCTTCCAGTTCCAGCTTGCGGATAGCTTCCCGCACCGGAGTCCGGCTGACACCCATTTCCTCCGCCAGCTGGATTTCCATTAAGCGCTCTCCGGGTCTGAGCCGGCCCAGGATAATAGCTTCCCGGAGGGACTCAAAAACCATCTCCCGCAGGGGCTTGTAATTATCCAGTTTAATCGGCACCAACCTGGGGTGCTCCATATCAGTCCCTCCTTGATTTCGATTCCTTTTGCCCGCGGCTTCTTTCTTATTTTAACTCCCCGGGCCCATAATCGCAAGAATGTTCCCCCTTTTGCCCTCATACCGGACAGCCGGAATGTTCCCCTTTAGCCTGAATTCCAGGTCCGGGTGATTAGAACCTGCTCCCCGGCTAATTTCTGATATCGTCCCGCCACCCCCCGGGCCTCCCGTAAATCCCCGGTCAGGCCGAAAACAGTGGGACCGCTGCCGCTCATCAGCGCGCCCAGCGCCCCCGCCTCCAGCAGTTTCTCCTTAATTACCAAAACCTCCGGGTGCATGGCAAAGGTAACCGGCTCCAGGGCGTTGTACAGGCGCTCTGCTATAACACCGGGATCCCTTTTTTTGATGGCTTCTACCATATCCCCGCTGCCCGGCTTGTTTTTCAGCTTGCCCGGCGAACAAGCCTGGTAGACTGCGGCTGTGGACACACCGAAGGACGGCTTGACCAGGACCAGACCCAGGGAAGGACAGGGCGGCAGCCGCATCAGCTTTTCCCCCCTGCCCCGGGCCAGGGCTGTTCCTTCCATAAGGCAGAAGGGTACATCGGACCCCAGTTGTTCCCCCAGCAGCATCAACTCCCGGAGGGTAAGACCCAACCCCCAAATTGTGTTTAAACCCGCCAGGGTAGCCGCGGCATCCGCCGACCCGCCACCCAGGCCCGCAGCCACCGGGATGCTCTTTTTAAGGCGGATCTCAATGCCGTTGCGGATCCCGCCATGGGTGCGGATACAGCTGGCCGCCCGGTGGACCAGATTGTCCTCGCCGGCGGGAAGATCCCCGCCCTCCACCAGGATGGTTATCCCTTCAGAAACGGGTGTAAATTCCAGGCAGTCGTACAACCCGATGCTCTGCATCACCATTTCTACTTCGTGATAACCGTCCGGCCTTTTTCCCAACACGTCCAGGGTCAGGTTAATTTTGGCCCGGGCCTTGATTGTCATTACCACGTCAACTAACCACCGCCTTTTCCGGTATAGTTTTGCCGCCAAAGATAAAAAATCCTCTCTTAAGGGATAGAGGATTTTTATTTCCCGGCGTTTTCAAACGTTCATTTCTGAAGATCCTGTTTTACCTTACCGTACAGGCTGGGTCAAACGACTCTCCGGGGGAAAATCCCCAGGGCCAGCAGGCCGGCTGCCGCTGCCAGGGCGTCATCAAGTTCACCGGGTTCCGCTGAACCGCCGTGACCCGCATCTGCAATGATCCTGGCGCCCCAGCCGCTGGCGGCCAGGATCTTCCCCTCCCGCACGAATACGGCCAGACCGCCCGCACCCAGGTGCCGCTTGACCACCCTGTTATCGGAAACGGAACTGTAATAAATAACGATCCCCTCCCGTTGACCGGAATTATTTTTAACCTGCCGCCTGTCCGCGCTGACCACCCTGTAGCCGGCCCGCCGGGCCGCTTCCAGGGCCATTTCCTTTAAACCGGCCAGACCCGGAACAGGATCCCTCCGCTGCCCCGGTGAATTTGAATTAAAGATAGATTCCTGTACAGCCCTTTCAACCCGGGAAAAAAAGCTGTCCCGAAACCTTTTCCGGCTGGGCCCAAGCATCTGCAACCCTCCGTTCATCTTCCTTCTAAAAATATTATTAACCTTAATCAGGAAAAACATACAAATATTAAAAGGGGTTTCTTTTAAGGTCTCGCTCATAAGATTTAAAAAAACCTGTTTACTATTAATTTACGAAGGAAGGAATCCTAATGAAAGAAACAATGACGCGGGCCTACGGCAGTCACCTGTTAATAAACCTTTCCACCCGGCAGCTTTCATATATAGAGGGAAACAAGACAATCCGGAGCTATCCCGTTGGCGTGGGCAAGTCCTCAACACCGACACCCACGGGCAGCTTCTCTGTTATCGTAAAAATTTTGAATCCCGGGGGCGTTTTGGGAACACGCTGGATGGGATTATCCGCCCCGGGCGGGAACTACGGCATCCACGGGACCAATAACCCGCCGTCAATCGGCGGTTATGTTTCCAACGGGTGTATCCGCATGTACAATCATGATGTGGAGGAGCTGTTTCCCAGGGTATCCATCGGGACACCGGTTGAAATTATTTCTGGCAAGACCGAAACCAACCCGCCGGTAAAGCCAGGCCCGCAGCCAGGAAACCCGCCGCCCGCTTCCCAGACCGGTTCCCGCAAACATACCGTCCAACCCGGTGAAAGTCTGTGGCAGATTGCCGGAAAATACAATTTAGACCTGGAGGCAATTATCCTTGCTAACCAACTGGCCAACCCGGATGTAATTCATCCCGGCCAGACAATAATAATTCCGGGTTAACCTGCCCAGGGCAGACACAAACCCGCAGATATCCGGCAAGGATCTTTTAAGGTCTACCGTTCCCCGCCGCCTAATAAGATCCATTAAAGCAAGGCAATCTTAAAGGCGGTGAAACGGTGAGCAGTATTATCCTGCTGGGGTTGGTGGCCGGACTGGGTACATGCCTGGGGGCGCTTCTGGTGATCGCCTGGGGCGAGCTGCGCCCCGGCGCCCTTTCCCTCCTCCTGGGACTTGCCGCGGGCATTATGTCCGCCGTCATCCTTTTAGATCTGCTCCCTTCCTCCTTGAAGTACGGCAGTCCCCTCCTCGCCCTCCAAGGTTTTCTGGGGGGAACCCTTCTTATGGCCGCCCTTGATCTGTTATTACATCTTTTTTCGCCGGCTGCCCGGCCGGGCAGAGATTACCTGAAGATGGGCTACCTCATTGCCCTGGGCATTGCCCTGCACGACCTGCCGGAGGGCTTTGCCATAGCCGCGGGCTTTGCCGCCGCGGAAAAGCTGGGTCCCATTCTGGTTATCGCCATCGGCCTTCACAATATACCCGAAGGAATGGCAATAGCCGCCCCCTTGAGGTGCGGCGGCTGCGGCGCGTCACGGGTGCTGGCAATCAGCGTTCTAATCAGTCTGGTGACCCCCCTGGGCACCTTTTTCGGATTGGTTCTGGTGGAAGCTTCCCGGACCTTTATCGGCCTGCTCCTGGCTTTCGCCGCCGGCGCCATGACTTACATCGTGCTGGGGGAACTGGCCCCGGAATCACGCCGGGGCAGCAAGCCCCTGGCCTGCCTGGGGATGCTGACCGGTTTCCTGGTGATCCTGGGCCTTGGTTTTATTGTATAGCAAGCCCGGTCCTATTGCCTCAGGATCAGCCAGGCTCCTCCGGCCATCATAACCGTTCCCAGGAGATTATAAATTGAGAAAGGGATCTTGTTCAGGCCAAAGAGGCCGAAATGGTCCACCAGACCTGCCGTCAGAACCTGTCCCATAATTATGGCGGTGGTTGCCGGGGCAACCCCGATTTGGGGGATGCTCCGGACAACCCCGTAGATAATTAGCACCCCTAAAAACCCGCCCAGGTAAGTGTACCAGGGCGCCTGCAAATAATTCCCCAGGTTCCCGTCCCCGATCCGGCCCGCAAAAAGAAGGGCCATCACCAGCAATAGACCTGCCAGATGCACGATAAATGTGGTTTCCCAGAGCCCCACCACTTTACCCAAAGCAGAATTAAGAGAACCCTGGATAGCCATGGCAACCCCGGAAAGCGCTGCTATAACCAGGGGTAAAACTTTTAGGGCCATACTTTTCCCCCCTTCGGCCTTATTTTTTCCGCCTCCCCAGCCATTATTCCCTGTAGCCGCCATCTTAACCAGGCAATGTTCTCTAACCGGGCTCTTTAACCTGAATCCGCCCCCGGGCGCCGCCCGCCGCCCTGGTCAGGAAACCGGGCAGTTCGCCGGTCCGGCAGTAACAGATTAACCGGATAAAACATAAGATGTTTAAAGGCGTGCAAAAGGACCCGGTTGAGGGGGGCGCCCCCGTTAAAGCCGGCCTTAATCCGTGATCCCGGGTTATGCTTGAAAAAACCCCAAAGAAAGGAGCTGTCAACACCCTTGTACCGCCTGCTTCCAATTTTATTTATGCTGGCCGTCAGTCCCCAATCCGTTAAGAAGCTGGAAAACCTTCATTCCTTTGTCCTGGCAACCAAGGAATCCGTAATGAACATCCAAAACGGCCTGGAAAGCTTTCATGCCACCATGGCGCCCCTTATGATTACCCTGGCAGAGACGAAAGCGGAACCCGGCGGCAACTCACCTTGATAAATTTTACGCCCCTTGCTCCAACCAGCCGGGCTGGTTTAAAGGGCTGTATTTACGCCGTCTCTATTTTATTGGGAGGTGTTCTTATAATGAAGCGAATTATGAGTCCCATGCTTTTCTTGCTGGCCAACACCCCTGATGTGGAAAGAAACTTGAAGATCTTGATGTCCATGCTTGAGGCAACCACGGATTCAGTCCAGAGTATTAAAAGCGGAATAGATAACATCCAGGCAACCATCTTGAATATGTCCAACGCAACTGCACCGGACCAGCCTGCACAGCAAAACCCGGCCGGATCAAAACCAGGCCCTGCTGTAATGACTGGGCCGGAGGAACCGGCTGAAGGCGGTAAGGGGCCGTCAATTCAGATGCCTGACGACAATTCCCCCGCACCCTCTTCTTAAAGCGGGGCGGTCTTCCCCGTGCGGGCATTTTTTTAAGCTTTTTAAGCCCGCCGGCGATTCATTTCTGATCCCGCAAAAACGCACCTTCAGCCACTATATGGCAGATCCGGTGCGTTTTTTTGACGGGATCCCCCCTTGAGATACCTTAGCCGCTTTTACTTTTACTTTTTGCGGTTCTCCATTTGATCCCAGATCATGACCTTTGGCATTTCCCGCTTATCACCACCCTGGGCGCCGGACGCATCTCCCGGGACCTCCACTTTAACCGCCGGCTTACTGTCCAGGGCCGGGGCAGCCTGCTCCTGCTCTTGCCCCTGCTCCTGCCCCTGTCCCTGCTGTGTTTCAACAGGCCGGGCGGATCCCGGCACAGAGACGCCGCCCTGGCTGAAAAGGCTGCCCAGCATATTGAACAGGCCGGTAAAATCCACGTTTTGACTGAGGGCTCCCAGCAGTGGCAGCAGCGCCGCCGGGTTTAATCCCTGCCCCCCCGGGGTGTTTCCCCCCTCCTGTTTTCCCAGCAGCCTTATCACCATACCCAGAAGGTTTTCCAGGGAAATACCGGCCGGGGCCTGACCCTGGGCCAGCGGCGGAAGAGCGGGGGCAAACAGGCCGGAACTGCCGGCGTTGCGCCGAGCCATCAGGGTCAGGATATTCATCAGGTTAACAGAGTTCAAATAAATCAACATGGCTTCCTGGTCAATCCCGTATTTGGATTGCTGCTCCAAGAGCTTGATTACTGTTTCTTCCGCCGCGCCGGTTCCTTTCAATTCTTCCGCCAAGCCAATCACTCCTCCAAAGCCTTTTCAAAAAATACCCGGCAGGTTGGGAAGGTTCATTTCCTGGGTCATTTTAGCAATTTCCGTCTTGACCATTTGTTTTGATTCCGCCACAGCCCTGTTAAAGACCGCTGTCACAACCCCCTGAAGTTCCGCCAGCCTTTCCGGCCGCAAGGCTGCAGGGTCAAATTCCACGCCCGCCAGCTCCTGCCGGCCGTTAATAAACACCCGGAAGATTCCGGCGGGATCGCCCACCTCAATTTTCTTCTCCCCCAAAGCCTGTTGGACGCGCTGCATCTGTTCCATCAGCGAACCGATATTTTGCAACAAAGCCGTATCTCCTTTCACCCGTTCTTCTATCACTAATATATTCACCGGGCAGTTCAGTCAACTTCACGACTTGCAAAAAAAAAGCTGTTATACAACAGCTTAATTTTCCCTTGCCTGAAACGTCCCGGGTCTTAGAACATGCCTGCGCACTTAAAAATTGGTTGTCAGGGGAACACATTCCAGGACCACATCGTCCACCTTCGCGGTATTGGTGTTGCCGTGAGAAGGGGTGAAAGAGAAGCGGATCATGGCCGAGGCAACATTATCTCTGGTTATGGGCGTGGTAATCTGGACCTGGGTGTAGGCCGTTTCCGGTATGGAACTGCTGGACAGGGACTGGGAACCTACCCCAATCTGGAGACCGCTTTCGTCGAAGAACAGCACTTCAGCATTAAGGGTAAATCCGCTATGCCCGCTGCCCAGGACATCTTCCCGGATATAAAAGGTGAGGCGATACTGGCGCCCGGCCACAATACCCCTGCTGACCATCTGGAACAGCGAACCCGGCAGCTGGGGATTAAGGCGCCCCAGTTCAGCGGCAAAAGAGCCGCCGTGGGAAATGGTGGTCTGGGCAACGTTGCTGGCGCCCCAGAACACCGGGTGAGCGGCGTCGGCCCAAACCTCCAGACCGCCGTCCCTGGCCAGGTTGCCTTCCGGACATTCCCTGGGTCTGGGGCAGGTCTGGACATAAATCTGACGGTCTTCCGCCACCTTGGCGGTGAGGATAATCACCGCAGTCTGGTGAAGCCTGCTGGCCCGGACCAATTCCCAGTTGATGTCCACATCAATGCTGTGGAACTGGACAAAAACATCGTTCCTGTTGTCTACATCCTTGGGTTTGCTCAAATCAATCATTTTGGTAAAGGGAATATCCTCCGCGGTATGCCTGACTTCGTTGTTTTTGTTGACGTAGAAAATTTGTTTGTGCAGGGTACCGCTGATAATGATCTTCCTTACCTTAACATCCCTGTGGTGTTTGTGCCCGGGCACGAGAACGACATCACCGGACTTGGTTTCGTCCACAAAGACCAGGTTGCCCCTTAGGTCGCGGACAGAGGCGATGATTTTGTCGATCTTAATGGCGAGTTCGGGCAGGGTTACGTGGTTGTCGACAACGACCTGCACTTCAGCCGCTTCAATAACAACCGGCACCTTGATTTCAATGCACCTGACAAATTGCTGTTCGGTTAAAAAGAACTGCTGTGGTACCGACATTCTGTTTTATACCTCCTTAATAGTTAATTTTAAAAAACATTCGGCTAAAAACCCGGGTAAAACAATCTTTGTCGTCCTCACCTGTCAGCCCGTAAAAATTGTATGACTTTTTGGCTAACCCATGGCCGCGCAGGGAATCATGATTACCTGACCCGCGTAAATTACATCCGGGTTAGTTATTTCAGGGTTAATCTCCAGAATCATCTGCACCGTAGTCCCCTTGGCGTAAGCGATGGAGCTAAGGGTGTCGCCGGGTCTTACTGTATAGGGGGTGGGCGGGCAGGGCGTGGGGGTCGCGGTGGGCTCCACGGTGGGGCCCATTTCCGGCACGTAAACCGTGGACTGGGCCATTTCCCTGACTGTTGCCCTGACCCTCAGCACGGCTTCTATATGCACATTGGCGCCTGTCTGTTCCACGTTGACATATTCCGCATCTACCCTGACCTTGACCTCCATGTCCGGCCTGGCGCCGGGAATTTCCACAAAGGTACGGAAGCTCAGTGTTTTGTGGAGGGCGTGGACGGCCTGGCTGGGCTTATCGCTGACATAAACGACCTCCACATGGGCCATGCCGCGGATTAGTACCTTCCCGTCCAGGATTCTCTTTTCAGTCACTTCAATTTTGTCAACCCTGGAGTCAAGCACTTTAATCATGTCCGGTTTCGGCGGAGGTACTTCCGTGGTTTCCCGTAAGACCACCTGGCTTTCGGCAGTGCCGATCTCCCGGTCCACTTTGAGCAGCCTTTTGGTATAACCCCACTCATCTTCGAGCAGGGTGGGCACGTTGAAAAGCGTTCTGGTTTCGGTGACAAAGGCAATCAGTTTAATAATAACGTCCGCAAACAGGGCCGGGTCGATAACCAGACCTACTTCGGCGCTTTCCACAACCGCGCGCACCTGGACGTTCATCCCGGGCATAGCGTTGGGTACCTCAATGAAGTCGCTGAAACGGATGGTGTGATGCAAGTTATGCACGGTTTGCTCGGGCTTCAGGGCCACGTAAAGAACCTGGAGTCTGACCTCCCCGTCAATGATCACCTTGTTGGCAACGAGCCTTTTATCGGTGATGACAACTTCCGCCCTGGTATCCAGAATTTTTTCAGGATCCGGCTTTGCTTCGGGCACGTCGAACTCTTCACTGACAATGACCTGCTTGGTTGCTTTCTCGCCCACCAGGTGTTCCACTGTAATATCCTCTGTTTCCAGAGCTTCGTTGTGTTCCGGGATTTCGGTGAGAACATCCATTTCGTCGACTTCCGTGATTTTGGCAAACACGCTGAGCACCGCAGCAACATCGAATTTACGGGGGTCTTTTTTACTGGGTGTCAGGCTCACATCCTCGATGGTGATATCGACGAAATAATCCATCCCCGGTATAGCGCCCGGCACATCAACAAAGGTAGTGAACCTGACATCGCCGTGCATGGAATGAACAGACTGGTCCGGCTTAAAAGCGACATACATAACCTGCAGGGTAAGGGTCCCGTCCACAATGACCTTGTTGGGCACGATGCTGACGTTTCTGACATTGGTCTTTGCATCTTTGGACAGAATTTTGTCTACATCAGGCTTGGCATGGGGAACTTCAATCTGCCCCCTGACCACAGCCTGGGCCCTATTTTCACCCTGGACCGCATAGACCTTAAGCCGTTGGGTTCCAGCCATACATACTCCTCCTTTCAAAACTTTTCTATACTAATATATGAGGGTGGCAAGGAAATGTGCAAAAAAGCTAGCGAAAACGAAAAAAACGAAAAAAAGAGGACCTGAGTCCTCTTCCTTTTATTGCTAGACATTGCTTATTTATGAAACGAGACTGGCCTTTTTTATTTTATCAGGCTAATCCCTGCGTTATTTTTCGGGCATCTGTCTAAAAAACTACCGGTACTCTTTAATTAACCGGTAAACATTTGAACCAGCATTTTGCCGTAAGGCCCCCCGTTGACAACGCCGATACCCACTTTGGAGTAATTGGCGTTCAAGATGTTGGCCCGGTGGCCCGGGGAATTCATCAAACTTGTGTGGGCGCTGCTTACGGTGGGCGCCCCGGCCAAATTTTCCCCGGCGTAGCTGTATCTGATCCCATATGTTTTCATCATATCGAAGGGCGATCCGTAGGTGGGCGAGTTGTGGCTGAAATAACCCATATCGATCATATCCCGGGCTTTCATTCTGGCCAGCTTGACCAGATTTGAATCCATTTGCAAGGCTTTTAAGCCGGCTTTGGCCCGCTCCTGGTTGACCAGGCCCAGCATGGTTTGCTCATCCGCATTGGCCCCGGCGGACTGATCCGGTTCCGGCTGGGGTGCCGGCTCCGGCTGCGGCTGCGGTTCCGGCTCCGGCTGCGGCTTTGGCTGGGGTTTTGGCTCCGGCTGTGGCCGGAGGTCCGGTGAACCTGTTTTGCTTCCTACGAAAATTTGAACTAAAATTTTAGAGGAACCTGTGGTAATAACCCCGACCCCCACCCGGTTAAAATTATCACTGAGTATGCTGGCCCGGTGCGTTCTGGAACTCAGCAAGGCGTTAAAGGCCGTATTCACCGAGGGAGCCCTGGCCAGATTTTCCGCGGCGGAATAGCAGGAAACATCCGCTGCCTTTAACATATCCGTCAGCGAGCCGTAGGTTGGTGACTGGTGGCTTAAATAGCCCCAGGAGGCCATGTCCTGGGCCTTTATCCGGGCCAGGCCGGAAAGTGTTGAATCTACAACCAAAGGAGACAGTCCCGCCTCGCTTCTGGCCTGGTTAATCAGTTTGGCCATTTGCTGCTCGTTTGCTGTCAGGGGAACGCCTGCCTGCGCCCCGGCAGGAAAGGCTGCCCCGGTTGAAACAAGTAAAGCTGTCAGGAATACGGCAGCTAAAAAAAGAATATTATACGTCTTACCTGAACGGACCCTCATCATTATTTCCCCCTTCTTTTTTGCCCTCTTTAAGTCGGCCGGCGGGTTCAGGCAAAAGAAAACCTGCCCGTTTTGAGCCCTTAAACAACCAGAACGGGATTCACCCCAAAAAATGGTTTCCCCGCATCCAGGGCGGCATCCCGGGGATACGTCCGGCTTGTCCCAAAACTTCCACTGTCTTTTAACCCCCCGGCTTTTCCTTGCTCAGAGAACCGCAAGCACTGTGAAGTTTTTTGGATCCGCCGGAAATAATCCCCTGACAAGATAAAAAAGGCCTGTACAAGAATAACTTGTACAAACCCACTATAGTGTCCGGTAAGTAATTTGGCAAAACCGGCTATGGGGCCTGCCCGCCAAAACATTTAACAGATTAAGGCGGCCGCCTTAATATTTTCATACTTGCTCTTAATTAGGAATACCTGTAAATATCAGTAAAGTTTTTTAGCTTTTGCTCAAGGGGGCGGCTTCAATATTCAGCAGGCGGAGAAGAACCTCGGCATCCCCGGCGCCGCAGCCCGCAAGAAATATTTTTACCTTTTTGCCGGCAATGAGTTTTTGCAAAACCTGGATTTCCGGGACCTTTACCCGGGGGGAAGTCCCCTCACCTTCTTCATTTCTGAGGGCGGACACAAAGCCGTTATTGTAGCCCAGATTACTGCCCTCGGAGTATCCTTTCTCGTAGCCCGACTCGAAACCCAGGTTGTAGCCCAGATTGTAGCCCAGGCACTTACCGGCCTGATAAGCTTCTTCTGTTAAATTTCTGGCGCCCGCCCGAAGTCCCTGTTGGGAACCACGGGCGGAGCCCTTATTAAAACTACCGGTATTATTGCCCATGGTCACCGCCCTTTCCCATTCCTATACCATTTAAGTCGTACCGCTATCCCGGGGAAAACAACCGGAGGGCCTCAAGGCCGCCATTTTTTGAGCGCACAGGGCGCATAAAGCACAGCCCCCAACCCTTCGGTGAGGACCAGACACTCCAGTCCATCCACCCCTTCCACAAAACAGGTCAAAATGAAAAGCTTTTTTTTCAAACCCTTGAAAAACCTTTTCATCAATAGCTCGTCAAGATCCTGCAACTTACCAATCAACTGGCGGGAACCCTCCATTATAAGGGAATACCGGCCGTCCCCCTGCCTTTTAAAAGCAATACTGAGAGGTTCGGCGCCGGCTCCGCCTGCCATCTGGCTGATCTCCTTCAAATAGCGCCGGGCTGTCCGCACTGCTTCCTCCCGGTCCGCAAATCTGGGACCAATGGCCGGTATGTTATCTCCCAAAAATGTTAAGGCAATTTCCCCTGCAAAAAATGGGGGGTCTGCCATGGGATAAGCCTCCTCGTTTTAATATATAGCCGGGACAGCCTGCTGGTGAGGCGGCAGGGCGCAAAATTTCACACAGCGGAACCAGGATTTTATAATTGTACTCCCAGGCGGTCCAAAACTGTGCCAATCCGGTTAAAAACCGTTAGCTTTTCCGAACCCGCAAACAACAGGCCCACTGCCTTTTTATCCTGATCCAGAATCAAGGCTCCGCTATCACCGGGCTGGGAGGACATTTCCGCTACCGCCTGATCGGAAAACCACACTTTTTCATCATCCTTCATTTCCACCTGCAAGGTGGTCCCCACTGATTTAACTTTGCCTTTGGTCAGCCCGGTAGTCCGCCCGCTCTTTTGCACAGGGTGCCCGGGTTTGATCTCGGCTGTCCCCGCAACTTCGCCAACATCCAGGACCGAAGCCAGGACCAGATCCGGCGAGTCCAGTTTAGCCAGGGCGCAATCCACAAGGTTGTCGTTTTTAAAATGCTTATAGAGCCGCACTTCATAGTCGGCCACCAGCAGATTGAGCAGGCGGGTACTCCCCCGGGCCACTGCTGTTGCAATCGGGCAGTCGGACCTAGCAACAGTTTTAACCAGGGGCACATACCGGTGCAAAACACCGATCCGGTCATTGGCGCTGCCGCCGTCGTAAGGCCCCGGCTGCAGAATTGGGTCCCCGGACTTGGCCCTTATTTCCTGGACGCTGGAACCGTTGGCCAGCACATGATTGTTGGAAAGGACCATCAATTCCCCGGTATTTCTGTCTTTAACCACTGCCCCCAGGGTACCCGCCGTGGATTTATAGTGGCCGATGCTCATTCCCGGCCGGCAAGGCCTTTCCCTTGACGTCCGCCCGTTAAGCATCCGAAACACGCCGCTTTCCACCACATCCGTATTAAGCCCGCCAATTTTTCCGGGAACAATGTTTTTTCTGGACAAATCTCCGGGAGATAATTTTTTTTGCACATAAATAACAAAGCACGGTTCACCGGTGTCTTCCGTCTCTATGGTTTTATAACCAACACCGACACCCACCACGTTCTGGAGGGATAAAAACTTACCCCGGGTTTTTTTCAGGGCGCTGAAATAACGATCCATGCACAAAACCCCTTCTAAAAAATCCTACAATAGCTTATGCAGGATCAGGGGAAAGGGGTACGGGGACCTAATATGGCGATGTTGGTAAACCCAGGCGAAATTTCCCCCGGGTCTCCACCCCGCCGATACCGCTAAAACCGGTAATGGTGTCGGTGATGATCTCCCGGATGGATATGGGTTCGAAAATAGAGGTATAGGCGAGCTTTTCCACCACGAAGACGGGATCGTAGGCGTGGATCATTACCCTTTGGGGGGAGCTGGCAAAATTTGCCCCGGAGGCCAGAATCGCCTCGTAGTGGGACTGACAGGCGCCGGCGAAAATGACCAGATCATCCATGCTTTTTTCATACTTGCGGGCGGCCCTTACGGCTTTAACAAAGTATTTGGAGGAATAGTAATTTTCAATGTCGGCATAATCCTCTTTACCCTTGATAAAACCGTCGTGCCCGGTAAGAACCAATAAGTCGGGACAGTGCTTGATCAGCAGGCCCTCCACCACCTCGGGCTGCTGCTCTTCCTCAATGCTATAGCCGTGGGCCGGAATACTTAAACGCTTGTAAGTGGTCAGGCACAGATCCAGGTAATCGCCGTCCCCGTCTATGTGTAAAACGCTGCCGGGCACATCAAAGCCGGTTATCCCATTGGAGTTGGGGCCCAGTACAGGGTAGGGCTTTCCCCCTTTATCCTCTTTCCCGGCGCCCCTTTCCAGAGCGAACTGTCGGGTTTTTTCCCGCCTGATAAAAATACGCCTTAGATGTTCACTGCCCTCCCTGGCCTGTTCCCTTAAATAATCGGCCAGATCCGCCGGATCTATCTTGACCAGGTCATCAAAGGGGGCACTGGCGCACAACCTGGTATGAAGACCCTTTAAAGTTGCGATATCCCGTCCCTCCGGGCTTTTATATACATGCGCAATTTTAAAGTAAATATCTAAATTATAAGACTTCCTTCCCACCACGTCCCCTATGCCGAAACCCTTCACCCGCCGCATCCCCTTTGCTTTTTATATATGATATGAAAGGGACCGGGCTGGTGGTGTGCCCCCGGGGGTAACTTTCTCCCCCCCGGTTCCATATATTAGCATAGGCACCATGTATGATTGACTGGTTTCCATTGCTATTTTTTTAAGGCTTTACTTATTTCTGCCGGGAAGAGGTGCCCCATGCTTGCAGCCGTAGTACCTGTTAAAAATGAAGAAAAACGAATCCAGAGAACCCTGGAGACACTGCTGGCACTATCAATCCCCGTGATCATCCCCGTGATCAACGGGAGCAGCGATCTTTCCGCTAAAATAATACGAGAATTGAAGTCCCCTCGCATATTTCCCCTGCTTTACCAGGAGACCCTCGGCATCGATGTGCCCAGGGCCGTCGGCGCCCGGAAAGCGAAAAAAAAAGGAGCCACGGCTGTCCTGTTTTTAGATGGTGATATGAACGGTAAGATTGGGGATAATTTAAAGGAGTTAATCGGGAAGGTGGAAGAAGGCGCGGATATGGCTTTGACCAACTGCTATCCGGCCGAAAAAACGGAGGATTTATCGCCCCTGGCGGCTAAGCTTCTGCACTACCGGCGCTGTTTAAACCGGGAAATCGGCCTGGAGCAAGCCCTTGGCTCCGCTTCACCCAGTCACGGACCCCACGCGGTGTCCGGCCGCTTCCTGGCGCAAGTGCCCCTGGTTGAACTGGCCGTCCCCCCGGTATCCCTGGCCCTGGCCGCCAAAGCCGGCTTATCGGTTTGCGTGGGCACAACCATCCCCCACAAAGCCCTGGGTTCCCCGGCCAAGGACGCCTTTCACTCCGAAAAGGTCGCCGCAACCATTATCGGGGATTGTCAGGAAGCCATCTGTGTTTACCGGGGCAAACCGCGGCGCCGGTCCTCCGGTACAATCAACTATGACGGTTATCATTCCCAGAGACGCCTGGATTTACTGCACAAATACCTGAAAAAGATGTGACGAATATTCCGGGGATCATCTATTTTGTGTGCTTATCCGCCACGCTGGAGGCGCCGAAGGCATCCGGCTTGATTTTGGCCTTAAAGCCGCTTCCGGTAACCATGCCCACCACCTCCCGGATAAGTTCCTTGGTTTCACCATGTATTCCGACATCAATATGGATCTCCACGTCTAAATCGTCCAATCCCCCGTCGGCAAAATACCTGTGGACGGCTCCGCCCACCTCAAGGCTGAGGGCTGTTTCATAAAAAATTTTTTGCCGCAGGCTTATTATTTTGCGGTGAATTTTTTTGCGGTAATAATAGCGGGCGCCCTTTCCCAGGCGGTGGACGATAACGGCGGTAATAAAACAAGTGTCGCTTTTCACCTGCGAATCAGAACCGACGATAATTTTGCAGGACGAGGAGGGGAGCCCCTGGATATAATCCACAATATCCCCCATCATAGCTTCAAAACTCATCCTGCCCTTGGTTGGACTGTTAAAAAACATGCTCCCCCTCCTTTCCTGACGGTCAGTTCAAAAGCCTGGCAGGCTCATCTTCCTGGCAGCGGCGCGGTTCCTTTGCGGCTGTGCCGCGCCGCCCGCCGGCGCCATAAACAGGCCGTGGGTTGCGGGCGGCGAGCCCGTCTGCGGCCGCCTATCCGCCTTGTGCGCCGCAAACGGCTGCAGCAACCTGGCTGGCCGGGGAAACCAGGGCAGCCTTGAAAAAAAAGGCGATGGCCGCAACTGGCCCTTAAAGCCCCCTGTAATCCAGGTAGCACTCCGTTATTGCCGCAAACTCCTGCAGGCCCAGGGTTTCACCCCGCCTCCGGGGATCGATCCCGGCCTGCCCGAGAATTGACTGCCACGCCTCCCTGGTTGCCGCCAGGCCCGAGCCTGCCAGGGAATTCAACAGTGTCTTGCGGCGCTGACCGAAGGCGGCCCTGACAACCTGGAAGAAATCCTCTTCACTGCGCACCTCCACGGCCGGTCTGGGCCGCACCACCAGCCGCAGCACACCGGAATCCACCCCCGGCAAGGGATAAAAAACGGTCCTGGGGACCCGAAAAAGTTTTTCCGGCCGGGTATAGTACTGGACAACAACGCTCAAAGCGCCGTAGTCCGGGGTTCCGGGTTCCGCCGCCAGCCGGGCGGCTACTTCCAGCTGGACCATTATAACCAGCAGGGAAAAGTTGAAACGTCCCTTAAGCAGGTGGATCAAAAGGGGGCTTGTAACGGCATAGGGGATGTTGGACAAAAGCTTGTAGCTGCCGGCTCCCCTGCCGTAAGCCCCACCGGTCCTTTTTTCGACCAATTGATCATAATCCACTTCCAGGGCGTCGGCCTCGATGACTTCGATGTTCCCCGCCTCCGCCAAAATCTCCGCCAGAACAGGCTGCAAACCCCGGTCTACCTCTACAGCCAGCACCCTTGCCGCCCTGCGGGCGGCCGGCAGGGTCAGGGCCCCTAATCCCGCGCCGATTTCCACAACCAGATCCGATTCTTTTAAGCTGGCGGCATCGATTATTTTATTGATAATATTCTGATCCACCAGGAAATTTTGTCCCAGGCTTTTCCTGCAGGCCAGACCATACCGGCCCATAATCGCCCTCACGGCCGAAGGCGAATTGATTTCCACCAAAGTCCTGTCCCCCTGTAAGCTCGTCTTGCGTTCAAGAATTTCGACAGTAATCCGGGTTTTCCTTTTATTATTCCCAGTTTTAAGCTAAATCAAAAAGAGCCGGCTTGACTTGCGGTTTTCAAACGGCCTTGATTTGAGCGGTATTGGTCAAATATTAAAAGGAGCAGCGGGTTGGCGCTGCCCCTTTGTTTCCTGTACTTCCCAAAAATCTTATTCCGGCGCACGGCGCCGGTGGGGTCCGCCGACGGCGTCGGGCCTCCCCCGAAGGATCCCCCTTACCCGGCGGCACGGGTGTTTTTTGGTTTTTAATCCTCGTCCGGATCCAGCTCGAACAAGAAATGCGCCCCCACGTCCATGTCGTCAAAACCCTTTTCCACTTCCTCCATTGTGTTCATGACTATGGGGCCGCCCCAGACAACCGGCTCCTGGAGGGGGTTTCCCGCCAGGATGAGGAACCTGACGCCTTTACCGGATGCTTTGACCTGAAGTTTTTTGCCCTCATTAAACAAGACCACATGCCTGGGGGGAATGAAATCACCGCCCTTGGGCTCAAAGCATCCCTCCCCTTGCAAAATACAAACGAATAGTTTTGAGTTTTTAACGGATTCAAAGGACCACTCACAATCTGCCTTAAGTTCCACGTCAAAAAAGAGCGTTTTCACATAATCAGCTTTAATGGCGCCGGGGGTATCCTGGTACTGACCGGCAATAAGGCGCAATTTAGCGTCCCCCTCGTCAATAACAGGGATGTCCTCACCGGAGACGGCCCTGTACTTGAATGGCGTCATTTTACTCCTGGCCGGCAGATTGAGCCACAGCTGGACTCCCAGAAGCCTGTCCGAGGGCAGCGGCGTTTCCCGGTGATAAATGCCGGCTCCCGCCGTCAACCACTGGCAGCCGCCGGCCGCCAGAATGCAATCATTCTCCCGGCTGTCCTCGTAAGCCATCTCCCCTTCAATAAGGTAGGTGATGGTTTCCACGCCCCGGTGATGGTGCCAGTCAAAACCCCTGCTGTATTCCTCCGGATTCACCGAATCAAAAATATCCAGCATAAGAAAGGGATCGAAATCAACAACATCGTTGTTGGCGAAGGTTCTAAAAAGCTTGAGTCCGGCGCCTTCAATTACTTTCTGCCCTTTTATAACCCTGCGAATAGTCCGGATTTTGCTCATAAAAAGAAAAGCCTCCTTGTATGCCTATTTTTTCAAAAATACAATTTATCATGCCAGTCCGGCTGGTTTTCACCCGTTAACTTTGTAGAACGGCATCCCCCCAGGAACAGCACCGTTTCATTAACAGAACAAGAACTGCCGGCTTTAAGGACGGAGCGAGCCCCTGCCACTTGACTTTTTTCTACTATTATCAACAAATTCCTTTATTATTCTAATTCCAGGGTGGAAATTGGCAGGTTTATTTTTTGGTATCCAAGCCCCGGTGCAACCCGCCATCATCCAGGCAACAGAAAAAACAAAAAGGGCCTTACGGCCCCAACGCCAAATCAAAAAAGTAAAACTTTTATCCGCCTGCCCGCCGCCTGACGGCGGGCAGGTCCTGACGATAACCACATCTGTTACCGCTTAATCAAAAAAGTATACCTTTACCCTTCTGACGCCCCAGCTCATTGCTTCCTGGCGGGTTTCAAAAAAGAGGTCAATCCGGCTTCCTTTAATAGCGCCGCCCCGGTCCCTGGCCGTGGCGTAGCCGTAGCCCTCCACGTACATCTTGGTCCCCAGGGAAATATTGGAAGTATCCACAGCGGCTACTCCGTAATGGGGATATACCCCCGAGGCGGTATTGCTGCCTGTGTGGGTGTAGCCCGTTGCCACCATTTCCCTCACCTCGGAGTACCTGATATCTTCGCCGCCCCGGGAAACTACCATCCCGCTTCCCACCATAACCACCCTGTCAACGGGCGCTGTTACAACCTCCTGGAAGGCCAGTTGGCGGCTGAACTCACTGTCGTTTTTGTAAACAACCTGCCAGGTCTGGCGCTTTGTTCCCGCCCGGCCTTCCTGGGCGACACGGGTGGAACCCTGGGGCAGGTTTACAGTGTATTGTCTCTGGGTTTCGAAGTCGAGGGGAACCTCGGAAACCTCTGTTACGGTACGCACCCTGTCCACGCAAATTTCCATGCCCGCGGTTACAGGCGCTTCCCGGACCGGCGCCACTTCATCCTCAGTCCCCAGGCAGATCCCGTACTCGTTTAAGACATCCCTTACTGTCTCCCCCCTGCTTCTGGCCGCAATTACATCTCCATCCACGTAAACGCTTAAATCCACAGCCCGGTTTATGGTAATTACCATGCTGTCTTTAAGCGGCGTTTCCGGGGCAGGAATCACTTCATCCTTTTCCAGTACGGGGATCCCCTGCTTTTCCAGTACTCCCCCCACTGTGGCTGAAAATGCCTGCACAGTTGTTTCCTTACCATCCACCACCAGCACAACGGTCTTTTTTGCCCAGGCGTAACCGCAAATAAAAAACAACACAGCCACTGCAAGGGTAACTGCCCAAAGGAACAAAACGCCCCTTGGCCGGGGTTCCTCCGAATCTTTGTGGTTGTCCCGTTTTACCCAATCCAACAATCTGTTCCAACTCATTAAATGCCCCCTTTGTATCCGGATCCGGCTAAATTTGAATCCATAAACCCAGAACTGCGGAAAATTAACAAAAGGATAGCTGGCCTGGTTGTCGTGCCGGTATTTACCTAACACATTATTATTCTACTACAAGTTGTCAGAAGTGGATAGGGTTTATTATTGTCGTTTTTTTCCATCCCGCTTTCCAGGGTGTTTTTTTGCCCCGGCCGACTGAAAAATCCCTGAATAAAACACCCGGATTCACCCCCGGAACCCCCTGGGGGAAAAGCAGACCCGGGCCGCCCGCCCGGGTCCTGCTACTTTAACAGCCCTTATTGGACTCCAGCACATTTACCGGAGGCTTTTCAACCAGTTCAATACCTTTTTCTTTAAACCACTCTTTTAGAAAATCACCGTATCTTTTGTTCTGGTACTGATACCATTTCAACCGGACTGGCTCATTCTCCAGTTCCAGCAGCGTCCTGCGAAACTTTGTGTCCGCTGCCAGGGCCTTTTTCAGTACTTCTTTAAGCCCCGGATCATCTGTCAGGTCAATGAATTCCCCCTTAATCCTCCTGGTCAGTTCTTTTTCCAGTTTGGGCAGTTTCATATAATTTTCTGACCGATCAAGCCTTTTTACCCTGTTCCCGTGTTCCGGAAAATCCAGGGGGCAAAAATACTTGACATCGCCGGTCCTGAGATCGAGGTAATACTCGGAGTATTGACAGCTGTTTTCGAAGGCATTGACGAGCCACGCTAGAAAAACCGGCACCTGACGCATCGCCAACCCCCCTTTCCAAACCTCGCCCTGCCGAAGTTTTATTGATTGGAATTTTTTGTCCCGGTACCCAGATATAGAAGGTATCTATGGACTTCGCTTACAACTCTTTACCCCGGCCTCCAATACGGCGTTTTACAACCTCAGCCGGCATGCGGCCTGTAACGGGCAAACAAAGGCTTTTTGACAATAACCCCGGGCCCGGTTTGTATCGTAACATATATTGCCTATATATCATGGTAGTCTTCAGAAACAAGAACAATAAGGCGGTATTTCATCCTTAACCATAGCCAAATTCATCCCTCACCCGCAGTGGTGGGAGTTTTGTGGCCGCAACCCGCTGACCGCAGCCGGGATCATTCTCCCTTAAATGGGGCGGGCAGCCGTTTGTCATACGGGGTTAACAGGGTCTTGCCCGCAAGAAGGGCTTCTTAGTATTCAATCCCTTTCTGGGCGGCAACTCCCTGGGTAAAGGGGTGTTTCACTTCCCGCATTTCCGTAACCAGATCAGCCCGCTCAATAATTTGGGGCGGTGCATTGCGGCCGGTTAAGACCAGATGGAGCTTTTCCGGTTTTTGATTTAAAATTTCCAGAACATCTTCCAGTTTAACCAGTCCGTAGTTAATGGCGTAGAGGACTTCATCCAGGACAATCAAATCATGCTTCCCCGCGGCTATTTCCCTTTTGGCGGTTTCCAGGGCCTGACGGGCGGCCAGACAGTGCTCATCAAGGGAGCTGTCGTCCTCTCCCTTAATGAAACCCTCCCCCATCTGCCTGATCTCGAAGTCAGGAGTCAATTTTTCAGCGGCCTTCAGCTCACCGTATTTCCACCCGCCCTTGATGAACTGAATAATTAATACCCTCATTCCCTGACCCCAGGCCCTCAGGGCCATCCCCAGGGCAGCGGTGGTTTTGCCCTTGCCGTTCCCCGTATTGACCAGGATCAGGCCTTTTTTTTTGGCGGCACCCATATCACATCTCTCCCCCTTTAAAAAATCACCTGAATCACATGAATTGCGGCACGCTGGTTCTGTTCCCCAAAAAAGTTGTTAGGATCCTTTCTCTCTTCTCTATTATTATATTATTCAAGCAATTCGGAACAACTTCCTGCCGTTTTCTGTACAGGCCTTTGCTAAATCTTCTGTTTTTAAACCCCGCAAGCGAGCGATCTCCTCCGCGGTGACAGCTACGCGGGCAGGTTCGTTGCGTTTTCCCCGGAAGGGCGCCGGAGAGAGGTAGGGTGCGTCGGTTTCAATGAGAAGGCGATCCAGGGGAATGCGGGCAGCCACTTCCTTGAGCTTTCTGGCATTGGGGTAGGTTACGGGGCCCGCGATGGACAGGTATAGTCCCAGAGCCAGACACTCCCGGGCCATTTCCCAGCTTCCGGAATAACAATGCATTACGCCGTTTAAGGGGCCCGGCCGGTTTTCTTTCAGAATTTTCATCATATCGCCGTGGGCCTCCCGGTCGTGAATGATGAAGGGGAGCTCCAGTTCCCGGGCCAGGGCCAGCTGTTCCCTAAAAACTCTCTGCTGCACCGGGCGCGGCGAAAGGTCCCGGTAGTAGTCCAGGCCCATTTCACCCAGGGCCACCACCCGGGGATGGGCGGCCATTTCCCTTAACTCTTCCAGGTAGCCGGGCCCGGCTTCCGCGGCATTGTGGGGGTGAATGCCCACGGCCGCGTAAATCAGGTCATATTCCTCCGCCAGCCTGACCGACCGGCGGGATGATTCCAAATTAAAGCCCACGTTGACAATATGAACAATTCCGGCGGACCGGGCCCGGGCAAGCACTCCGTCCCGGTCCGCGGCGTATTCTTCACCTTCCAGGTGGGCATGGGTATCAAAGAGGATCATGTCGCACCCGTCCTTTATGTCTGTAATCAGATTTTAAAACATAACAAAAGCAGTTCGCTGTTTGTGCGCTTTTTTTCCGCTCAACCCCGCCTGCCCGTTCACCAGGGTTACCTGGCAGTTGTGTCAATCCTGGGGAAAAGCGCCGGGCCCCGCCGGACCACGGTCCCCCCGGGCAGTTTGCCCCAGGTCAGGGATTCCCAGGTTTGCATATCCCGGTTCCCTTCAATGCCCAGCTGGGCAAAAATCCTGGGCGGGAGCAGGGGCATAAAGGAAGCGGTGAGGATTGCAATAAAACGCAGGCACTCGGCCAGGTTGTACATCACCGTGGCCAGGCGCTCCCTCTGGGCCGGGTCTTTGGCCAGGTTCCAGGGGGCCGTTTCGTCCACGTATTTGTTGGCGCGTCCCACCAGACGCCAGATGACCCCCAGGGCGCTGGACAGGTCCACCCTGTTCATACATTCCTCAACATCTTCGGGAGTCCGGCCGGCAAGCTCAATAAGTTCCCCGTCCGGGCCCGCCTCAGGGCCGGGCGCCCGGACCTCCCCCTGGAAGTACTTCACAATCATGGCTATGGAGCGGCTGACCAGATTCCCCAGATCGTTGGCCAGGTCTTTGTTAATCCGTTCAACCAGGGCGTCCTCGCTGTATTGGCTGTCCGAGCCGAAGGGCAATTCCCGGAGCAGGTAATAGCGGATAGCATCCACGCTGTATTTGTCTATCAAGATCAAGGGGTCCACAACATTCCCCTTGGATTTCGACATTTTGCCGCTTTCCAGCAGGATCCAGCCGTGGCTCACCACCTTTTCGGGCAGTTCCAGACCGGCGGCCATCAATAACGCCGGCCAGATAATGCTGTGGAAACGCACGATGTCCTTGGCCATCAGATGCACGTCCGCCGGCCAGTATTTCTTATAAAGGCTGTCGTCTTCCGTCCCGTAGCCCAGGGCGGAAATGTAATTGACCAGGGCGTCCACCCAGACGTAAATAACATGCCCGGGTTCAAAGGGAACAGGTATCCCCCAGTGGAAGGTGGTCCTGGTGACACAGAGGTCCTCCAGACCGCTTTTAATAAAACTTACCATTTCGTTGCGCCGGGCCACGGGCTGGATAAAATCCGGGTGTTCTTCAATGTGCTGGAGCAGGCGGCCGGCATACTTGGATATCTTAAAGAAGTAACTTTCTTCTTGCAGCAGTTCCACCGGCCTGCCGCAGTCGGGGCAGTTGCCTTCGGAAAGCCTGCTTTCCGCCCAGAAAGCCTCGCAGGGCGAACAGTACCACCCCTCGTAGCTGGCCTTGTAGATATCCCCCTGATCGTAAAGCCTTTGGAAAAACCGGGTCACCACCCTTTGGTGGCGCGGTTCGGTGGTGCGGATAAAATCATCGTATTCCACCTCCAGCCGCTGCCACAGACGCTTAAAGTTGGCCACGATCTTGTCCACGTAGGCCTGGGGTTGTTCTCCCCCGGCGGCGGCAGCCCGCTCAATTTTTTGGCCGTGCTCGTCCGAGCCTGTTAAAAACCAGGTGTCGAAACCGGTCATTTTTTTAAAACGGGCCATGGCGTCCGCCGCCACGGAAGTATAGGCATGCCCGATATGCAGATTACCGCTGGGGTAGTAAATCGGTGTTGTGATATAGAATTTTCCCTTTTTCAACGGTGTTTTCCTCCCTTGCCGGTTAAAGCCGGCCCTCACCAATAAAAATACCCCCCCGGTGTTAGAGGGGCGGGTATTTATTCCGCGGTACCACCCTTTTTACCGCCCTTTTACAAAGACGGCCTTTAGCGGGTACGGGGAAACTTCCCCCTACCCCGATCCTGTAACGGGGAATCCGGCACGGCTTACGTCATATTTTCAGCCGCACGGCTCCGGGGCCATCTTCAGCCGGTAATCCCCGGCGGGCTTTCACCTTACCCCGCTCTCTGTCCGGGTCAAAAAACACAGCCTACTCTTCCCCTTCAAAGCCTTTAATTCTTGAAATACCAATAACTAGATTCTAACCAACCCCGATGAGCTTGTCAAGTTTTCGGCAAACAGGTAAAATTAAGTAACTTTATTGAAAATATATATTGACTTTTACTGGAATGGTTGGTACCATTTAGTTGAGATTTTATAAATTTTGTCGTAATTTGTTTAGGAGGGATAGACCATGAAGTCAACAGGTATCGTCAGAAAAGTGGACGAGCTGGGTAGGGTAGTTATTCCTATTGAGCTCAGGCGCACCCTGGGAATCGACGAAAAAGATCCGCTGGAGATTTATGTCGATTCCGAAAAGATTATTTTAAAGAAATACGAGCCTGCCTGCGTCTTCTGCGGTAATGCTTCGGAAGTGCAGCATTACCGGGGCAAGATGGTCTGCCGGGAGTGTGCTCTGGCTATGTTTGAAAACGCCAAAGCGATGTAGCCGGAGTTGTTGGTTGAAGGGAGAGACGTTAAGTCCCTCTCTTTTTTTTCGCTTCTTTTTCCTTTACCACCGCCCCGTAAACATCCCGCCGGGTCAGGCCGCGCAGGCGGGCTGCCCGGCGGATGGCCTCCTTCCGCTCCATGCCTCCGGCCTCCAGCAGGGCGACATGGGCGGCGGGGTCAAGGGCAAGGTGGGGTTCCTTTTCCGCCAACCCACCTTCGCAACCAGCACAACCTGCCGGGGTCTCCCGGGCCCCTGCTACTACAAGGGTGAATTCGCCCCGGGGCTCTTTGGCCTGGAAATGTTCCAGCAGACCCTGAAGGGAACCCCTGACAATTTCTTCGTGCTTTTTGGTCAGCTCCCTGGCCGCCGCCGCGGGGCGGTTACCCAGGACCGCCAGGAAATCTGCCAGAGCCGACCTAAGCCGGTGCGGCGCTTCATAAAAGATTAAAGTTCCCTTCTGGGAGCGGAGATCCGCCAGTCTTTGCCGCCTGGCCTTGCCGGCCGCGGGTAAAAATCCGGCAAAAACAAATTCGCCGGCCGGCAGCCCGGAAGCCACCAGGGCCGTAATCCCGGCACTGGGACCGGGCAGAGGCACAACCTTCAATCCCTTTTCCAGGGCCCCCGCCACAAGCCCGGCGCCGGGGTCGGAAATACCCGGCAGGCCGGCATCGGAAACAAGGGCAATGTTTTTACCGGACGCCAGCAGCTCCAGGAGGGCTTCCCCCTTTTTGGCCTGGTTGAACTTGTGGTAACTGGTAAGCCGGGTATGGATATCGTAGTGGCTGAGCAGTTTCCTGGTATGGCGGGTATCCTCCGCCGCAATGAGATCAACCTCGCGCAGGATCCTCAAAACCCGCAAGGTAATGTCCTCCAGGTTGCCGATAGGTGTGGCACAGAGGTAGAGTATTCCCTTTGTTTCCTGTTCCTGATCCGTATCCATGCGAGGCCACCTCCCGGGCCAAAAAGTCCGAAGTATCCTTGAAGATTTCACCGCCTAAGCCCTGGTTGGAAAACAGCAGTTCGGTAACAATCCGTACCCGGCCCGGTTTTATTAGCCGGGAAAGCCGCTTCCTCCCCGATTTCAGGTTATCCCTGTCAGCATTGGTTATTTAGACTTGCATGGGACCTAACGTTACCTCATGGATAATGCTTTATAAACAGCGCCGGGCGGAAAAGCCGTCTGTTTGGGTGGAGCCGGGCCAGGGGAAACCACCTGCTAAAATTGGGCGGAATCGGATAACCCAAACCGCCTGTTTAAATTAGGTCCGGCCAGGGGAAACTACCTGCCAAAACAGGACTGGAACGGGACAAGCCGTCCTTCAAGGGAACCGGATTGGGAAAACCACTGGCGTCAATTGAGCTGAATCGGGAAAACTGCCAGCGGAAATCGGGACGGTAAGCCACCCCGGATTAAACAGAGCTTGATTCCTGTTTTCCCCCGGAGCTGGCGGGCTCCATTTCTTTTCTTAAAAAAGCCATGCAGAAAAGACATTCGCCCTCCCGCCGACGGCCGAAATACAGATTGCAGATGTGATAACCCTGATCATAAAGATCCAGCAGATTAATAAACCCCTTGTATTTTATCCCCTCTTCACCGGGACTTTTAGCCCCGGGGCAGCCCTCCCGGTAAACAGCAGCCAACTCCTTCCTGAGCCGGGCGTTTTCTTCCTCCATCTCCCGCAGTTTATCCTTTAATTCCCGCACCTCGGCCAGCAAGACATGCAGCTTGATTTCCAGATCATTGGCCCGTTTTAGAAGGGATGGCACTAGACTCTCTCCTCGTTCGACTGTTTGGGACACTCTTTTTTATGGCGGCAGCTTCTGGGATGGCCTTCTTTCAAGGTAATTTCTTCAACCTGGTACTCTTTAACAATTTTACTTTCCCTCAACTCCACGCTGAGGCACTTTTTAAAAATGTTAACGCCGGACACCTTACCCTCTCCATCCGGTGTAACAACCCAGCTGCCCAGGTCAGGGAAATCTTCCCTGGCGTGTTCGTAGGATTCGTTTTCATATTTCAGGCAGCACATTAATCTGCCACAGATGCCGGAAATTTTGGTGGGGTTAAGGGACAAGTTTTGTTCTTTGGCCATACGGATGGAAACCGAAGCGAAATCTGAAAGCCAGGTGGAGCAGCAAAGTTCCCGGCCGCAGCAGCCCAGCCCCCCGACCATCTTGGCTTCGTCCCGGACGCCGATTTGCCTCAACTCTATCCTGGTTCTAAAAACTGAAGCCAGGTCTTTAACTAATTCCCGGAAATCAATCCGGCCATCGGCGGTGAAATAAAAAATTATTTTATTGGCGTCAAAGGTCTGTTCCACACCCACAAGCTTCATGGGCAGTTTATGGGAAGCAATCTTATCCAGGCAAATCTGATAGGCCTTGTTTTCCTTTTCGTGGTTCAGGTCAAGCTGCCGGTAATCCTGGGCGTCCGCCTTGCGGATTACCTTTTTTAAGGGAGCCACAATCTCCTTCTCCTCAACCTGCATGGGACCGAACACCACCTGACCGTACTCAACCCCCCGGGCGGTTTCAACAATAACTCCATCTCCCGGTGAAAGCCCGAATTCGCCGGGGTCAAAATAATAAACCTTGCCTGCCTTCTTAAAGCGCACCCCCACAACGGTCAATTCCAAAGGACATACCTCCTTTCCCCCCGGTGGGTGAACCGGAAAAAAGCTATATTCTATTACAATTTTTATGCTCGAAAGGGTTTTCTAAACCGGCGCCAACAGTCTGACCAGGCGTAAAAACAGGGCCTCCAGGGCCAGCCTGGGATTGGCGTTGGCTTCTATTTTATTTTTAGCCGCCCCCACTGCTTCTATTATTTCCATCAGACTGAAGGTCCGGTAGTTCTCTGCTTCCCTTTGGATTTCCGCCGTCCGGTCGGGATTATAAAGATACCGGCTTTCCCCGGATTCCCGCCAGATCAGCAGATCCCGATACCAGCAAAGGAGCATTTCCAGGCTGGAAAGAGCCTTATCCCTGCTTTCGGCAGTCTTTTCCGCCAGCTCCAGGGCCTCCAGGGGACCAGCCCGGCCCAGGGAAAGCGCCAGTTGTCCGGCCCCGGCCCGGGCTTCCCCGGTGGAGCCGGAGATTAGGGCCAGGGCTTTGCCCAGGCTGCCCCCCGCCAGCAGGGCCGGCAGGCGTGCCTCCTCTTCCCTGAGCCCGTGCCGGGCCACCAGGCCGTCCGCCAGCTCCGGCGCGGGTATGGCCTGGAAGGAGCAGCGCTGGCAGCGGGAAAGGACCGTGGGCAGCAGGGCCTGGGGCCGGGCGGAAATCAATATAAAAAGAGTATCCCGGGGCGGCTCCTCCAGGGTCTTCAACAGGCAGTTGGCTGCCTCGGCGGTCATGACCTCCGCCCGGGGGATCAGAAAAATTTTGCGGCCGCCCTGGTAGGAACGGTAGGGCGCCCGGCGTAAAATCCCCCTGATTTGTTCGATTTTGATGTAATTCCCGTCCGGCTGAAGAACCCAGAGGTCGGGGTGGTTATAGTGCTCCACCTGCCGGCACTCCCGGCAGGCGCCACAAGCATCCCCGTCCTTGGGCCTCGAACAAAGCAGCGCCCGGGCGAAGGCCAGGGCGGCAGTTTCCTTGCCTACCCCTTCCGGACCGGCAAATAGATAGGCATGGGCCACCCGGCCGGAGGCCACCGTGTTTAAGAGCGCCCTGATAACCGGCCTATTCCCTATTATTTCCCCCAGGAATAGCATCCAAAACCCCCTCCATAGCCTTTAACAGATCTTCCTGCACTGCTTCGATGGGGCGATTGGCGTCAATGACCCGGTAACGCTGCGGGTCCCGGGCAGCCAGAGCCAGGTAACCTCGACGGACCCGCTGGTGAAATTCCTGATTCTCCCGTTCAATCCGATCGGCGCCCCGCCCGGAACGGGAGATCCTGTCCACTCCGCCGTCACAACAAAAATCCAGAAGCAGCACCCGGTCCGGAACCAGCCCCGCCGCAGCCAGCCGGTTGATTTGTTCCAGCAGCGGCACATCTAAACCCCTGCCAAAGCCCTGGTAAGCCAGGCTGGAATCTATATAACGGTCACAGAGGACAACTTTCCCCCGGGCCAGGGCCGGCAGAATAACCTGTTCCACATGCTGGGCCCTGGCAGCGGCATAAAGCAGGGCTTCCGCCCGGGGAACCAGTTCCACGTATTGCGGGTTCAGCAGGAGTTCCCGCACCAACTCTCCCACCCTGGTCCCGCCGGGTTCCCTGGTATACAGCAGCGGATAACCCCGGGCGGCCAGCTTTTCGCCCAGAAGCTTCAACTGTGTAGTTTTGCCGGAACCGTCGATACCTTCAAAAACTATGAACTTGCCCTTCATAAGCTTCCTTTCGCCCTATCCAAAACTTGTTCCTTTTTTTAAGGTTCCTTTAATAAACTTTTATTTTTATTCCAGCACGACTTTCACGGTTTTTAAGGCAGGGTCGAAGGGCCCCTGGCAGGGGAGCCCCAGATCCCTTACCGTGGTGAGATAATCAATAATCTGCGGGGTGATTTCTTCGCCGGGATAAAGGGCCGGAATTCCCGGCGGGTAAACCGCCACTGTTTCCGCACTGATCCTGCCCGCCGCCCGGGCCAGGTCAACCCGCCCGGCCCGGGAAAACCAGGCTTCCCGGGGTTTCATAAGCTTCCGGAAAGTCCCGGGCGCTTCGGGTAAAGGCGCCCTGGGCAGGTTTTTCTCCCTTGCCGCCAGATCCTCCAGCGCCTCTCCCAGCATCCGGCAGTCCCTTGCCGCGGCGCCGATGGCAACAAAGGCCACCACGTGGGAAGCGTCGGCCATTTCCACGTAAACCCCGTAGCGGGCTGCCAGCATGTCCCGGACCTGGTAGCCGGTGAGGCCCAGACCCCGCACAGAAATAACCAGTTTGGTGGGGTCAAGGCTGTAATTGCCCCCCGGCAGATCCGCCGGGGTCAGAAGCCGCAGGCCCCGGAGCCGGGAAAGCCGCCGTCGCAGCCCTTCCCCCAGTTCCAGCGCCCGTTCCAGCAGTTCCCGCCCCCGCAGGGCCAGCTGCTGCCGGGCTAAATCCAGGGAAGCCATCAGGATGTAGGAAGGACTGGTGGTTTCCAGCAGGCGCAGGGCAGCGGCAACCCCGCCGGCGTCCACAAGCCCGCCCTTTAAATGCAGCAGCGAGGTTTGGGTCAAAGACCCCCCCAGTTTGTGGGTGCTCTGGACACAGCCGGCAGCGCCCTGGGACAAGGCATCTTCCGGGAGGTCCGGATGAAAACGCAGGTGCGCCCCGTGGGCCTCGTCCACCAGCAGGGGCTTGTCCGTCCTATGGGCAATTCGGGCCTGGCCGGCCAGATCACCCGCCACACCGTAGTAATTTGGGTGCAAGGCAAATACAGCCGCCGCCCCGGGGTGCCCCAGCAGCGCCTGCTCAATTGCCGACGGTGGTACCCCGCAGTCCAGGCCAAAACCCGGTATGGTTTCCGGGCAGACAAAAACCGGGTCGGCGCCGGCCAAAATCAAGCCCCCCAAAAAGGAGCTGTGGACGTTCCGGGGCAAAATAACTTCCCTCCGGCCCACTGCCGCCAGGAGCAGAGCCTCGATCCCCGCTGTGGTACCGTTGACCAGGAAAAAGCTCCGGTCCGCCCCGTAGAGGGCGGCGGCCAACTCCTGGGCTTGGGCGATGGCGCCCCTGGGATTGTGGAGATCATCCAAACCCGGCAGCTCAGTCAGGTCCAGGGAAAACAGCTCCCGGGCGCCAAGGGCCAGGAAGGCCCCGGGCAGAACTCGCCCCTGTCCATGACCCGGAATGTGCAGTTGAGCGGGGTTTGTGGCTATATGCCTTAAGAGCGCCTCAAATAGAGGCGCCCGGTCCTGATCCAGCAAAAAAAAACCCCAATTCCAAAATAAACTTTAACAGCTTTTTTGTGAGTAAAAAATAACAAAAGTTTTACTAATCTTTAATTTTATCATATCTTTTGCTCCGTTGCCATGGCAATCCTGCTATTTTGCCATTAGTTTAACCTCATAGATAGCAGATTCCCGCACACACTATACACACATCATAAAAAAAGCAAGGCACCATTTAAAAAAAAGGAGCTGATACCGGATGTCAGAAGGGTTGTCCTGGAAGTTAGACGAAAAGACCCTGTCCAAAAAATACCGGACAGATGTCAACAGGCTGATCAGGGCCTGGAAAAAGGGCTGTTCCGACCAAGAAATCGCTTTTCGTACCGGTGTCAAGCCTTCTACCCTGTATCTGATTAAGCAGGACATTGAGCTGGACCACAGGCGTCACCGGCTGAATCAAAAAAAACAGGCACTGGCTCAGGCTCATGCGCTGGGACAGTACCAGATTTTTTTCAACCCCCACTTGTAATAATCGTAATCGGGATCTTCCCTGGTCAGGACAATGATCCGGGCCTCGCATTCCGGGCAAATATAATGCCCCTTAACCAGGAGACCCTGGTTGTTTTTTTGCCGCAGGCACTGGCAAAGAATACATTTTTCCGGTTCTAAAATCATTTTTGTTACCACCCAAAACAGCTTTCTCAACTTTAATTGCCGGTGTCTTAATAATATGACCAATCACCGGTGTTTTAATAATATGAACGGGTCGGCCGATTGGTGAACAAAACGCCCCGGTTTACTCTTAATTTCCCGTTTCGTTTATAAACTCCTGTTATATTTTACAAATTAAAGTTGTAGGACCCTATCATTTCCGGGAGAATTAAACAGCCGCCCGGCAGCTTATTTTTCCTTTTTAAACTTTTCCACGCGGATGGCGCAATCCGGGCATACCTCCTGGCAAATGCCGCATGCGATGCACTCGTCGTTAGCCTCTATGGTGGGGGTGCCATATACCCCCAAGGTATCAGACCAGGAGAGACTATCCTTTGGACACTTCTCGATACACAGTCCGCAGCCTTTACAAAGCCCCGGGAAAAGGGTAAAAAGCCCCTTTTTTAATTCCTGTGTCTTTGGTTTAAATTCTACTGTCATTTCCTCTCCTCCTGTTATCCCTTTGGGTTTAATCACCGCCGCAGAGCGGTTTTTAATTTTGACCCTGGCCGTTGGCCTTCCCGACCATACTGGCGCCCCGCTCCAGAGCGCGGAAATTCAGGTCCCGCAGTTCCGGCTGTTTGGCAAACTTGTAGCCCAGTCTCTTTTCAACGGCCGCCTTGACCTGTTCCAGGGAGATAACACGGGACGCCCCCACCACCGCGCCCAGGATAATGATATTGAATACCCGGGGGTGAAACTCCTTTTTGGCCACTTCAACAGCCGGGATCGCCAGAACTTCCGCCGCGTTTTCGGGCAACTCCCCTTCCAACCCCTCAATTGTGCTGTCATAAACAAAAGTTGTTCCGGGTCCCACATATTTTTGCGTGCGGTGGACGGCTCTGTCGCTCAAGGCAATAACAATGTCCCCTGTTTGGAATTTAGGGGAGCCGATTTGACTGTCGCTGATCTGGACATAGGCCACCGACACACCCCCCCTTTGTTCCACTCCGAAATTGGGAATGTAGAGGGCCTGCCTGCCCTCTTCATTGGCGGCCTCCGCCAGGATTTCAGCCACGGTCTGGACCCCCTGACCACCTTCACCAGCCAGCACAATCCGTGTGAGCTCAGCCATTGGCAACCTCCCCCTGCCCGGTGTCCGGGGTTTTTATCTCCCCGACTTTAAAGTACCCGGGCATCTCTTTTTCAATGAAACCCCAGGTTTCCACCGCATTGGTCCGCCAGTTGGTGGGGCAGGCGGAGAGGGCTTCCACAAAGGAGAAGCCGCGGCCCTCAATCTGGTTTACCAGCGCGTTTTTCAAGAAACGCCTCAACTGCCGCAGGTTGGCAATAGTGCCCCTGGCCGAATATACACCCTTCCTGCCTATAGCCGCCACCATTTCCGGGCCCTGGAGGGGAAATCCGGTCAATTCCGGGTCCCGGCCGAAAGGTGAAGTTTCCGTTTTTTGGCCGGGCAGGGTGGTGGGCGCCATCTGACCCCCGGTCATAGCGTACTGGGTATTATTGGCGAGAATTACCGTAATCTTTTCATTGCGCGCGGCGGCATTGACCAGGTGCTGGGCGCCAATGGAGTAACCGCCGCCGTCCCCCATATAAGCGACACAAAGCAGTTCCGGCCGGGCCCTTTTAAGCCCGGTCATAACCGGAACCGTCCGCCCGTGGTGGGTCTGAATTGAATCAAGGTTAAAAAAGTCCCAGGAAAGCAGGGAGCAACCGATATCACAGCCAAAAATTAATCTTCCCTGGATCTCCAGTTCATCAATTACCTGCCCCAGGCATTTCAGGATCAGCCCGTGGCCGCAACCCGGACAGAACTTGTGGGGCTTGGTATCAACCCTCCAACTTCGGGGCATTGCAGGCTGTTGGAACATATGGGAACCTCCTTCTTTCAGAATATTCAATAACTTAGGTACCAGGTACCGAAGTTGCTGAATATTCAATAAGTTAGGCGCCGGGTACCTAAGTTATTAGGTACCTGCGTTATTGTAGAATTTCCTTGACCCTTGCTTCTACTTCACCGGCTGTGATGCCCAGGCCTGGCCGGAAAAGGGTCAGTATTTCCACTCCGCTGCCGCAGGCTACCTCTTTGAAGAGCCTGGTCAGTTGGCCGTAGGCCGATTCCACCAGGAGCACCCTTTTTACTCCCGCCGCCATTTCCTGTATCTGGGACACGGGCAGGGGGCGCAGGGTCACCGGCCTGAAATATCCGACTTTGAAGCCCTGGTTCCGGAGTTGCTCCACAGCCTCCCGGACGGCCCGGAAGACAACACCGTGGCAGACCAGAACCAGGTCCGCATCTTCCGTACCGTCGGCCTGAAACTCGGCAATCTCCGGGGCTATTTTTTCATATTCCGAAACATCCGCCATGATTTTTTCGTACAGCTCTTCTTCTAAATTGAAGGTGTTTCTGTACTGGGCGGGGGGCCTGTCTTCCCCGGGCACCCCTTCTTTGCCCACGAAGGGCGTCGGGGAAAGCATCTCAATACCCCGATCTGCCGGGTCATAAATGGTTAGCGGCTCTCTCATTTTGGCCTGGTAGCCGTCCCCCAGCACAAAGGTGGGAAAGCGGTATTTCCAGGCGGTGTTAAAGGCTTTTATCGTGTAATCAAATAGTTCCTGGTGGGTAGCGGTGGAATATACAATCCGCATCCCCTCGCCGTTACCCCCGAGGGTAGTAAGGGTTACTTCCTGCTGGGAATAAATCACGGTTGCCGTGGAGGGACCGCCCCGCTGCTGCACCACCACCACGGTGGGCAAGCGCATCATTTCAGCCATGGACATCGGTTCCTGCATCAGGGTATTGCCGGGTCCCGACGTGGCCGTAAAGGCCTTGCGACCGGCCATGACCCCGCCGGCCGTGGTAAAACCGGCCGAAAGCTCGTCCTCCGTTTGCAGAAAACCTTTCCCGTACTTGGGAGCCAGTCTTGTCCAGTAGTGCATTATCTCATTCTGGGGCGTGATGGGGTATCCGTACATAATATCAGCCCCGGCTGCCAGGGCAGCCCAGGCAACCACCTCATTGCCGGTCATAAATGCTCTTTTTTCCTCTGTAATCAACTTTTGCGACAATCAAAACCCTCCAAAAATAAGTCTCGGTGGCAGCAAAGCGGGGCCTTCAACCCGCAGCCGCAAATTATCCGCAAAGGGGCTTTGGACAGCCCGGCCGGCGCCCGCCATCCAATATTACCCGGGGGAACAGGTTGGGATTGGGGGCCGGGGCCGTTAACATATTGAGCAACAAACAGGCCTGGCCCGTGCAAGTAAAACCCGCGGGATGAATATCCATTATGAGCGGGAGCCTGAATCCTGGGCACCTTTCCCCCGCAAAACCAGGGCCGATCCCTTAACCTGCCTGCCCGGGAACGCAGGTGTTCTGAACCTGCCCTGTTATTTTACTATAAACAACATTTTTCGACAATTACCCTCATGTTGTTTTATTTTTATTTTTTTCCCGTTTACCAGAAGGCCCCGGGCATAAGCCGCTCCAAGGGCCGGACGGGGTTACCGAGGCAATCGAAGGGACCCATCTGTTCGGCTACTGGCATCGCCGCGGAAGTGGCGACCACCGGCAAGCCCAGGATTGCGGCAGCCTCGCCCACGACCCCAGCGCCCCTTTGCACATCCTCTACAGTGGTCTCATCCCCCAGATGACTGTTATTGATCAGGCCGTCCACCCGGCCCAATCCCCGGACATGCTCAACAATTTCCCCAACTCCGGAGGTCAGGGGACGATTTATGTTGATGACAGCGTAAACTTTCAAATCAGGGTCGCAGGCAGCGCCTTCCAGCAGCCTCAGCGTACCTGCCCCTGCAGCGCCGTAGCCAATATCCAGGATGATCGCTCCCGGGCGGCGAAGCGCCCACCTGGCCTCCGGCTTAATTGAAGTGCCGGCCTCACCCAGGCCCGTCATCTGCTCCGTCTTCCAGGCGATAACATCTACACCCCGGGCGGTCAGCTCCTGTTGAAGGGGTCGGAGGGTGTAACAGGGCTCGACGAGGTCCAGGTCCACCAGGGTGACTTTCCTGCCCTGGCGGGCCAGTTCCAGGGCACGGTTGAGGGCGTTTTCACTCTTGCCCGCGGCGTATTCCCCGGTATACGCCTCTACAATTCGCTCAGCCATTAGTATGCTCACCTCTGCTTAATTTTAGCAGGAAAGCCGGAAAATCCACCAAAAGAAATACCGGGCGACAAAACTTGTTGATACCTGTAAACAAATCTGCCCGGGCGGGGTAAACCCCCTGGGTTAAAGGGCATATAACGAATGGATTTATCCTGCTTTTTTTCCTGAATTCTGCCTTGTTTGGTGCGAATATTATTATTCAGATATTGCCTGCTAACAACACAAAAAAGGGCCCAGGATTAACTGTTCCCCATTGTTTTTAAATTTATGAACCCTAAATGCTGTCCTTAGTAGAAGCTGCGGCAAAAAAGCCGCAGCAATACAGTCCGGGTCAATGCAACTTTAGAATGGCTGCCCCGGCAATGCAGCTTCTAAACGGCAGCCCTGGTAAAATAGCCTTATAACAGCAGCTTCAGCAATGCAAAGTACCCTCAACAAATCAGGAAATAATTCAGCAGGACCAGAAGGACTACCCCGGGCAACTGGAGGATTCCGGCAGTCAGGATGGTCCAGGGGTTGATGGCGATGTGCATGCCGAAGAAGCCGAACAAGGTGTTTAAAGCTACCAGTAAAAAGGCCCCCAGCATGGACCAGGCGGCCAGCCGGATTAGAAATCTTAAGGGGCGGAATAATACCGTTCCCATGAGATAAAGTCCCAACAGTCCGGTCATTCCGATTAAGAACATCTTCCATTCCAAGGCGGAGCGCACCTCCCTTTGCTCCATATATATGACCCTGGCTGGAAAACATTCCTATTTTATTTCCTGCCTGCCCTCCATTGCTTTACTCAAGGTGACCTCGTCCGCATATTCCAAATCAGCGCCCACGGGCAGGCCGTGGGCAAGCCTGGTTACCCGGAGGCCGGGGTTCCGGAGCAGGGCGACCAGGTACAGGGCGGTGGCATCCCCTTCCACATTGGGATTGGTGGCCAGGATGACTTCTTTGACAGCTCCCTCCTCCAGGCGCTGCAAAAGTCTTCGGATGTTCAGCTGCTCCGGGCCGATCCCATCCATGGGCGAGATAGCCCCGTGGAGAACATGGTAAAGCCCCGAAAAACTTCTGGCCTTTTCCATTGCCACCACGTCCCTGGGGCGCTCCACCACACATAGAAGATCCTTCCTGCGCCGTTCGTCTCTGCAAATAAAACAGGGGTCCTGGTCGGTCAGGTAACCGCAAATGGAACAGGTACGGACCGTGCTTCTGGCCTCTTCCACAGCCTTAGCCAGGCTCAGGGCCACTTCGACCGGAGCGTTTAAAAGGTGAAAGGCAAGGCGCTGGGCCGTTTTAGGCCCGATGCCCGGTAGTCTCGCCAGCTGGTCGATCAGGCGGGCAACGGGCCTGGCGTAAACATTCATTACTAAAACATCCCGGGAATTTTTAGGCCGCCCGTAAGCCTGGACATCTCCTCATTAATCATTTCCTGTGCTTTCTTCAGTGCTTCGTTAACCGCTGTCAGAACGAGGTCCTGGAGCATTTCCACATCTTCCGGGTCCACCGCTTCAGGTTTGATTTCAATGGAAACAAGTTCGTTTTTACCGCTGGCTACAGCTTTTACCACACCCCCGCCGGCGGTGCATTCCACCGTCCGGTTGGCCAATTCCTCCTGCATTTTAAGCATTTCCTGCTGCATTTTTTGAACCTGCTTCATCATTTTGTTCATATTGCCGCCCATAATGCCAATTACCCCCTTGTATCTTTTCTTTTTCAGATATTAACTACCAGATATTAATTGCCAGTTTTATTGTATTGCGGCCTTCTACGGAGCAAAAACGGGTTTAAAAAAGTTTGTCCTGTGGATCGTCCTCCAGGTTAATTTCCTTTCCCCCGAAACGCTTTTCCACCTCTGTCACTGGCTCCCTCAAATCCCGCCCGGGTTTCGGAAAATTGGGTTTTCCCTTGTAGAATTCAAAAACCGCCTGGCATTTCCCCCCCAGGATTTGGCCCAGGAGTCCCTCCAGGTACGTTTTGTTTTCCGTCTGCTCCGCTATCTCTTTAGCCAGCACGTTTCCCTCGGGAAACCCCACAACCAGGCTTTGACCCTTTACAGCCAGGGGAACGGCCCCGGCGTAATTGTGGTAGAGGGGCAATCGCTCCTTTTTCAAAGCTGCCAGCAGGGCGTTCCAGGATTCCCGCACCCGCTTCAGGGTCACACCGGCGGCGCTTTCCAATGATGCGGGGTTTTTTTGGTCAGGCTCCCCCGGGGGTGGCTTCCAGCCTGCCTGTTCCGACCCGGCCCCGGGCCGTTCCCGCTCCAATTCCTCCGGCGCCATCCCCTTAACCCCGGCCGCCATCCCTCCAACCCCGGCGGCAGCAGGATTTTTACCCCGGTGGGGCGTTGCGCCCCGGACTCCCCGACCCGCCGGCATTGACCCGTCGGTGGGAAGCGTTTCCGAAGCAAAGCCCGTTCCCATAGCAGTTCGCCTTTCCGAAGCGGAACTCGTTTCCGAAGCAGGGTCCGTTTTCGAAACAGTTCGCGTTTCCCGAACAGCCCGGGCGCCGGCATGCGGGGCGCCGCCGGTTGCGGCTGCATTTACCTTTTCCTCCAGGGCGCTCAGCCTTGCGTTCAGCGCGGCCAGGCCGCCCTGGTCCACGTTCCGGCAGGCTTTAACCAGGGCCAGCTCAAGGACAATGCCCGGCAGGGTGCTGCCTTTCATTTCCTGTTCCGCCACAGCCATTACCTGCACCGCGTAAAGCAGCCGCTCCTCGGAAAAATCCGCCGCCCGAGCCGACATCCCGGCGGCATCTTCCCATGCTTCCCCGGCAGCGGCGCCGGGTGATATTTGGTCCAAAAGGAGCGCCCGGAGGTAAGCCGCCATTTCCCTGGCAAAAAGGCGCAGGTCCTTGCCCTCCCCCGCCAGTTCGTTGATCAGCCCCAGGGCTGCGCCCGCATCCCCCGCAGCCAGACAGCCGGCCATTCCGCCCAGGGCTTCCGTGCGTACCGTCCCCAGAAGCTGGTGCACGTCCTCTGCCGTTATCTTCATCCCTCCGAAAGCAGCCCCCTGGTCAAGGATACTCAAGGCGTCCCTTAAACCCCCCTCGGCTGCCCGGGCAATAAGCCGCAGGGCGTTTTCCTCCACTTCCAGATGCGCCCCGGAGGCAACTTCCTTCAGCCGGCGGATCATGTCCCCGGGGGCAATACGTTTGAAATCGAAACGCTGACAACGGGACAGGATGGTCAGGGGAACCTTATGCGGCTCGGTTGTGGCCAGGATGAACACAACATGGCGGGGTGGCTCCTCCAGGGTTTTTAAAAGCGCGTTGAAGGCCTCGTTGGTGAGCATGTGGACTTCATCGATGATATAGACTCTGAAACGCCCCCCGCTGGGGGCAAACTTGACTTTTTCCCTTAAATCCCTGATTTCGTCGATACCCCGGTTGGAAGCGGCATCAATTTCAATAACATCCACGGATAACCCTTCCGTAATTGCCACGCAGCTATCACAGCTATTGCAGGGCTCCGGCCCATCCCTTCGGGAGCAATTAAGGGCTTTGGCCAGTACCTTGGCAGTGGTGGTCTTGCCAGTTCCCCGTGTGCCGCAAAAAAGATAGGCATGGCCAACCCGGCCCGCCTTTACCGCGTTTTTCAAGGTCCTGGTTATATGCTCCTGCCCGATGATTTCCCCGAATGTCCGGGGCCGCCATTCCCTGTACAGTGCCAGATAAGCCATGGGGAATTCCTTTCAGTTTATTTGTTTTTTCCGGTCTCTATATTTTGCCTATATACTTCTTCATTCAAACGGTAATTCCTGTTCCGCGGCTTTTGGATCAGCACCAATTAGGGGAGGAAAACCCGTTTCCTAAATAACCTTGCGGACATAGGCGTTTAAATTTCCCGGAAAGCAAAGCAACCGCCTTCCCGATAACCGGGAGGCGGTAAAATTTAAAGGCCGTGCACCTGCCTTTGAATATTAACTTCCGGGCGGTACACCCGCAGGTAGCTCAGACCAGGCGCCCTCGCGGCACCCGGGGTTTTTCCCTTAGTGCTGCTTCCGTCAGGACCTGACACGGTTCAAGAAGTCCCGTCGCACGAGACCCGATCCTCAACGCCCCTTACAGGTTCCAGACCCCACAAGCTAAACCCTCAGGCAGGAATTCAACCCCGCTACAGCGGTTTGCGGGTACAGGGCACCGCTACCTCCCCGTCTAGCACGGCCAAAGTATTTCGCCGGAAAAGTTCAATTTTTGCCCCAAAAGAGCTGCTTAATGCCAATAAAATGGCGGAGAGAGTGAGATTCGAACTCACGAGACGGTTACCCGTCCACACGCTCTCCAGGCGTGCGCCTTCATCCACTCGGCCATCTCTCCGTGCACTACAGACGTTGCAGGCACAACCGGGGAAATCGTTGCTTCCCATTCTTGCGCCTGTCCAGTTTTTTATAAGATTGCAGACATTTTAATGACGGTTAAAAACCGTGCGTAAATTATTATACATGGTCTTACGGTGAAATGCAAGCACTTTAGGAGTCCCGCTCCTACCGGCCGGCTTGCCGGATCAGCTCTATACGGCTGACCGCGGGCGGATGACTGTAGCTGAACCACCTGATAAAGGGAGCCGGGGCAACATCGGACAAATTTTTCACAGCCAGATCTTGCTGAAGGCGAACAGCGCCCTCCACATCCCCGGTGAGCATCACCGCAACCCGGTCGGCCTCCTGTTCCATGTCCCGGGAAAAATAATTCTGCAGCGGCGTTCCGGCAAAGGAAACCAGGAGGAAAAACAGCAGGATCACCGCCCAGGCGCCGGGCGGATAACGGCCGCCCGCCAGTGGGATGGTGGAGCGCAGGATTAAAAACAAAAGACCCCAGAGGGCAAAGCTGCCCAGGGCAGCCAGGGCCAACCCCCGCCTTATATGACCCTCCCGCCAGTGGGCCATTTCGTGGGCCACCACTGCCCGCACCTGGTCCGGGGGGTAGTCCCGCAACAGGGTATCATACAGCACAATCCGCCGGGTTTGCCCCAGACCGGCATAGTAAGCGTTGGCCCGGTTGGTACGGCGGCTGGCGTCCATGACCAGCGCCTGATCCACTGGCAGGCCGGCTTTTTGGGATAATTCCCGGACCATCGAAATGACTCCCGGGTCCGTCACCGGTTCAAAACGGTTAAAAAGGGGGGAAATCAGAATCGGCCAGAGAAAGGTTTGAATAACCAGCCAGGCTGAAAAAAGCGTCGCTCCGGCCAGCCACCAGGCGCCGGGCCAGCGGTCCATAACCTTAAAAAGGATAACCGCCCCCGCGGCGGCAAGGACAAGCCCAATTCCGGCGCTTCTGACAAAGTCAAACCACCAGGAAGCGAGACTTTGGGTTGAAAATCCCCACTGGTGCTGCCAGACATAACTGCTGAAAAAAGTGAAGGGCAGGTCCAGGATAAGCAGCGCCAGCCCCAGGATCAGGAAAAACAGCAGCAGGCTTCCCATGGGGCTGCTCCCCGTGACCTTTTCCACCCAACGGGACAGGACCGCCGCCCGACCTGTGAAAACCAGCCACAGCAAAAAAAACGCCTGGCTTAAAAAGCCGCCGATAAACATCAGCCGCAAGAACTTGTTATACCGCCGGCCCAGGTCTATCTGATCCGTGCTGAAGTACTGCCAGGTTTCCGGGGATACCCGCCCCGGGAAAAGGGTAAACCAAAGATAAAGCAGGCTGAAGGCGCCGGCCAGCAGGACCGGGAGCAGCCAGAAAGCATTTGAACGCAAAATCTCAACCCTCCGTTCTTGATAATCCGCCTGTCCCCAATTAAACTATGCCGCCCGGTGAGAAAATATATACAGCTGTTTAAACTAAAAACAGCCCGCAGCGCTATCCTGCAACAACCAGAGCGACGACAAAGGGAGAAGGCCCCTGGCCTTCTCCCTGAATAAAGCAACCATCCCTACAGCTTCGACTGTACCCTTAGATTGATTTGGTCGTAAATTCCGCGAATCAAACCGTACCAAACCAGCTTCCAGCTGGAACTACTGTGAAAGGCTACTTCTTAATCCTCCTCGAAAATGCGGACCCTGTTGAAAGTTACCACATTAAACCCGAATGCTTAAAACGTACTTGGTACTTGATACTTGGTACTTGGTACTTGGCACTTGGCACTTGGCACTTGATACCGGTACTTGCACTTGCACTTGCACTTGGTAACTTAAATCAAACCGGAAACCAAAAAACACTACCCTGAAGACTGGTCAACTGCTTGCAACTAAATCGAATTACCCGTTCGATGACCTTGCAATACGTAAAACCCAAGTCGCTGTAAGGATGGTGCTTGGATAAAGTATAGCACAACTTCCTGCCAAATACAAGACCTTTAGGAAAAGAAAAATTTGCCAGACCGACCTTTCCAGGTAAAAAAGGCTCAGAAACAGGTTACTTTTAATCCCCGGCTTTCCAGGGCAGCCAATAGCGGGGAGATATCTGATATTTCCAGGCGCAGTTTGAGCCGGGCTTCGTCACCTTCGAAAAAATAAATAGCACCTTTAACCGGAACTGATAAATCTTGCAGCAACTGGGTAATTTCAGCAATTAATCCGGCCCGGTTTTTGGATTCGATGATCAGTCTTGGCCCCGGTTTGCCATATCCGAAATATTTAATCAGAGCGTCAAGGACATCTGTAACGGTGATAATCCCCACCAGTTCTTCTCCCACCACAACCGGAGCGCTGCCGATCTTATGTTCCCTCATATATAAGGCTGCCTCTTCAATGGTCATATCCGGTGTAACCGTAAGGGGAAACTTGACCATAACCTCGGAAACTTTCATCTTGGCGAGAAAGTAGTTTCTTTCAAATGCGCCCAGGGATGCCGAAGGAGACGGGGATACCTTGAGCAACTGCTTTTCAGTAACCAGACCCGCCAGCTTTTCCCCGTCTACAACTGGAAGTTGGCGAATTTGATGTTTCTGCAGGATCTCCAAAGCTGTGGATACGGGCGTCTCCTTGCTGGCTGTAAGAAGCGATTTTTTCATGTAATCGCATACAAACAAGGTCAATATCCTGGTTTTAAGAAATCTTAACATATCTGATTTGGTGAGAATAATCCAGATTTGCTGGGGTTTCTCTTCCGCCGACTAACGGAAGGCAGCGCCACAGGATTCAACTGCCAGGATATTGGTCTTTTTCCCCTATATTCCAGGGAGGTTTCCCCGCTCCTTCCCAAAAAGACAGACAGTTTTCCCGCTGTTTCTTAGAAGAGAGCGTGCCACCAAAAGAAGGTGTTACCTCCGCCTGTTTTCTGCTATGATCCCGGTCATTCCCCGGGTGTACCGGGACCATGGCGCAAACTCCGGGGCCAGGGGCTTAAACCTGTACCTGAGACGTTTTTCCGGTGAACCTGCCGTAAACCAGGCTTTCCACCTCTCTTTAGTTGTTTTTTATTTTTAGCTGATCCAGCTTTTTAGATCGCGTGCCCTATTTTAATTGGTCATCTTGCTTAAATCCGATTTTCTTTGCTGCTTCATTTGCTGCTTCAAAGGTATTCCATGGTAACCCTTTTCCCCCTACCCATCAATGTTTCGGCAATATCCCGGACCGTCTGGTTTTTCAGGACGCAGGAAACCGGAAAGCCCGGGTAATCCAGGGCCTGGTTTAAAGCCAGGCCAACGATAAAGTGAATCTCGTCCGCCTTGAGCAGTTCGGCGGTAAGCTGACCGGCGCCGTCCCGGATCCCTTCCAGATGCCTCAGCTTGGTCCCATTTTTCAGATATTGCAGGGCATAGTAAATAGTAATGGCGCCCTCGGTTACAAGATCTATTCCTTCAATCCGCCCGGTGGGGGGAATTTTTTCGGACTCGCTGCCCAGGTTGACAGACACCTCCCTGTTGAGAATCCGGCTCACCAGATTGCTGGTGGTACCTCCGCAAACCACTTTCAGTCCCTCCGGGGCCAGCAGTTTTTCCACTGCCAGGTGGTCACAGGAGATGTCCCGGGGCGGCCCAATAAGGGCTGTCAGTTTCCGTTCCTTCCGGATCTTCACCACAACAACACTGACATCATCGCCGGGATGGTGGCAATACAATTCCCTGCACTTCTCCGTGATTTCCTCCGCCCAATCCGCGGCGTCGAGAACCGGCCCCTTAAGGGCCAGCCTTTTGATATATTTGCCCACTTCTTCCTTGCCCCAGCCCAGGTTCCAGGCGCCGCCGATTCCGGCATGCAGAACACCGTCCGTAACAAGAACAAGCCAGTGACCATCCTGGAGACTTAAATGGGCTTCCCGAATCTTTTTATCCCCCGCGCTGCGTTCAGTCCTTTTTAAAAATAACAGGGATTCTCTATAGCCCAGGTAAGAAGGGGGATTGTCAAATTCAGCCAGATAAGCCTGTCCGTCATTGAACACCTGCAGGATGGAAAAGGTGCTGTAGGCCAGGTTCCTTACCCTGTCAACCGGCAGGGTTTCGGCCATGGTCTCGATCACCTCGTCGATGTGGCAGCCCATTTTGAGCATTGTGGCGGCGGTTTTGGCGGTAATTCTGGAAAGGATATTGGCCTTAACCCCGCTGGCCAGACCATCCGCCAGGACAATGATGGAGGAATCACCGCCTTCCAGGACTTCAATGGAATCGCCGCAAAGCTCTTCCCCCTTTTTATTTAGCTGTGAGTACCCAATATCCAGGTGTAAGGACACGATACCGCTCCTTTGTTATTTCTGCTTCGGACTTCAATCAGTCAGTTATTCCTGCATAACTTTAATCAGCTTGCTTAACAGGGCCTTGGTTTCCGCGGTGGTTTCACCCAAAAGGCCGGCAATAACCTGGGCCACTGTCATTTGTTTCTTAATAACTTCCTGGGCCCGGTTAATGGTCTGGGTTTTTACCAGCTCTAATTCCTCCCGTTGTTTGAGTTCATTGGTGATATCGATAAAGATGCCCACAACCCGGTTATCCAGGGGGAAAATGAGATGCCGGGTGATGAGGGGGTTTTTCAAATAACAGGCCTCGGTTTTGACCATTCTTTTTTCCTGTATTACACGCCTGAATTCGGACGGATCCATCAAGTTGTCCAGGTTTTCGCCGGTAACCTTCCCCGTGCAGGCAAACATTTTCCGGGCAGCGGGGTTGATCTCAATAATATTCAGGTTTTCATCCGTTATGATCACCCCGTCCGGCATTGCCCTTAAAACCATATTGGAGATGGATTCCGCCCGGTTGCGCATGTACGGTATGCACATTTGCGGCTCGGCGTGGCCCTGAAAGACGGCAACTGCTTTTTCCTGGCAGGAACCAAAGCCGCAGGCCCCGCAGTTCAGCTCATCCTCAGGCAGGAATTTATCGGTAAGAGCCAGGATTTTTTTAATTTGTTCAGGAGTCGGCACGGGCAGGTCCTGTTTGCGGTTCGAATAGGAGCGATACAGTGCAGCTACAGGAAGCGAAGGTCTTTGGGACGGTTCGTCCGCCGGCCCCGAACCGGTATAAAAATCCAGAAGTCTCTGTTTTTTTAAAAACACATCTTCTTCCGTAACACGGTAAGGCCCGCCCAGGCAGCCGCCGTCGCAGGCCAGCAGTTCCATAAACCTGGGCCTTCTTTGGACTGTGCTGTCCGTCAGGTTTTTTAAAAGTTCAATACAGTTTTCCAGGCCCGTAATGGTTATGACACTGTCATCCATGATGTCCGTGCTCAGGGAGGAAGCCAGGAGCTGCCCCCCTTCGGCTGGAAACAAACGGGCCGACCCTGGATTATAACCGTCAAATCTTGCGTCAGGGATCTGCTCCCAATCAATCCCTTCCCGGGCAGCCCAGTCCCATAATTCCTTAAAGCCCAGTACATAATCCACGGCTCCCCGGACCGCGTCGGACTGCGCCTCGCCTTTTTTCCCGATGCAAGGTCCAAGAAAGACCACCACGCTTCCGGGAAACTGTTTCTTCAGGAACCGGCCATGGGCAATCATGGGGGAAACCAGCCCGGACAGATAGGGAATCAAATGCGGGTAATGGCGCTCCACCAGGTTTACCACCACCGGGCAGGCGCTGGAAATGGTGGGTCCGGAAGGGTTGTCCCGGAGATATTCCAGGCAGATTAATTCCGCTCCCACCGCCGTTTGACCCACGTAGGAAAAGCCCAGTTTTTTGAGCAGACCCGGGAATTTACTGGTTAAATCCCCGGGGATGTGAGCTGCAAAGGAAGGGGCAACGCTGGCAATCACTGCAACTGATGAATCGGCCAAAATCCTTTTTACTTCCTCCAGGCAGCTCTTGACGACCTTTGCTTTTTGCGGGCAGATCACTGTGCACAGGCCATCCTGGATGCAGCTTTCCTCTATTACCCGGGCGTGCATCTGGTTCTGGCTCCCGGCTTGAATGGAGATGGCCTTGACCTGGCACGCCCGGACACACTTGTAACAATCCCGGCACTTGGCTTCGTTCGTGGCAATTAAACTCATCCTACTTCACCCCGTATACTGACGGTATTACTTCAAGATCAAAAAGGCCGCTGACATCTTCGCAACGAACCCCCGTAAATATTTTATCGCCAATTTTGACAGTTGCGCCTTCATTACAGTGTTCCAGACAAAAATTACCCTTGAGGACCACAAGGTCATCCATTTTGTAATGGCTAATAAGACCTTCAAACTCCGCAATAACATTAATGGCCCCGCGCAAAAAACAGGAACTACCGACGCAAACCTGGATTGTAAGCATAAAATCCCCCCAAGAGAGTGCCTTGCCTGAAAACTTGCTCCCCGCCAAATTTCAATCCTTTGGAATATGGATAATTTAGCTTTAGTTCATTTAATTTTCTTGTTAGTTAACTGTTTTTGAGCTAGTTAAATCGCAAACCTTTATTGCCAGGCGAATCTTGTGAAATAAAGTATTAATAGGAATCTTATCTATATATTTTACACTTATTTCGTCACAAAATAAAGAATACCTTTCAATAGGGTATTAAAAGGCTATTCCGGCTTAAAATTACAAATATTGGCCCCGGGACATACAGTTAAGGGGCCGGCCCGGCAATAACCGGGCAGCCCCCATTTTAATATAACAAAAAGCGCTTATTCTTCTTCTGCTTCTTTGAGCCCCTTTACCTTACGATTAATTGGCCTTTTAAGGCTGCTGAAATTTTTGTAGAAAAACCAGATTACACCCGCGATCAGAACCAGAAGTATAACGTAGCTTACGGGACGGAAATACGGCTCAATCAAGGGCCAGTTCTCACCGAGCTTGAATCCCACAAGGGTCAGAGCCAGATTCCAGGGTATACAGCCCACAAAGGTGTAAATAAAAAACTTCGCAAAATTCATCCTGGCGAGGCCGGCGGGCAATGAAATAAAAGTCCGGATAACCGGCAGGTTGCGGGCAAAAAAAACCGTCCAGTCTCCGTAGCGGGAGAACCAGCGTTCCGCCTTATCCAGGTGTTCGGGATTAATCAAGACGTACCTGCCATATTTGAGTAAAATGGAACGCCCGCCGTTGGCTCCAATCCAGTAGGTAAGCACAGAACCGGCGACGTTTCCCAGCACGCCCGCCGCAGCCACGAACCAGAAGTTAAAAGTCCCCACGGCCACCAGGAAGCCGCCAAAAAGCATAATCACCTCGCTCGGCAAGGGGATACAGGCGCTTTCGATTGTCATTCCGATAAAGATGCCCCAATAACCGAGGGTTTCTATTAAGCTCACGGCTGCCCGGGCAAGCTGTTCAACCAGAGTATGCAACATAAGGAAACCTCTTTTTTTATTGTTCCGGGGATCCGGTTGCCTGCGGGAGATCCTCCCGCCCGGCCAGGGCTGTTTTCTGCCCTAAAAAGCTGGAAAGGGGCGCCATACTTGCAACCGCCTTTGACCCGGGCGGCAGGGCTTCCAGCGCCACGCGCTCCCAGGGCATCCCCCGCAGCGGCTCCAGGATGGCTATAGCACCCCGTTCATCCCGCTTCCGGATCAACCTGCCGCACCCTTGTTTTAATCTAAGGGCCATTTCAGGATACTCCACCCCGGTGACCGGGTCAAGACCCTGTTCCGCTACTTCAAGACGCCGCGCTTCAATCAACGGATCCGGAGGCGGAAAGGGCAGGCCCCAGATTACCAGGAGTGACAGGGCTTCCCCGGGTACGTCAATCCCCTCCCAAAACCCCGCGCCCACCAGCACCGAAGGAACCTCCTCCCGGAATCTTTCCACCAGGTAACCCCGTTCGGCCTTATCTTCCCAGAGCAGTTCAAAGGGAAACCGGTGGTTTTTTAAACCCTTTCTTATTTTTTGAACATCGGAAGGATAATTTGTCAGCACCAGCGCCCGGCCCCCGGAAAGCCGCAACAACGCAACCAGCCGTTTCAGAGCCAGGGAAAACCGGGCTTCTTTGTCCTGGGCCGGAAAACGCCGGGGGAGATAAAGCAGGACCTGCTTCTCATAGTCAAAGGCGCCGGCCACAGATGAGCTTGAAACTTTCTTAAGGCCCAGGGCGCGTTTAAAATAATTGAAGTCGCCGCCTGTGCTTAAGGTTGCCGAGGAAAAAACCACGGGAATATTTCCGGCAAACAGGCGCTTCTCCAGCAAACCGCTTAAGTCCCGGGGCACCACCCAGAAACTCCCGTCGGACCTGCTGACCCAGACAATTGCGTCGGCGCCCCTGTTCCGGCAAAAACGGTCCAGGGCGGCTGTCGCCCGCTCGATCCTGGCCTCGCAGGCCTGCAGTTGGGTTGTGGCCAGGGACTCCAGGTACAGTTCCTGTTCGTACTGCAGTTCGCGGAGCAAGGCTTCCAGGGCGCGCCCCAGGCTCTCCGCCGCTCCCAGCAGTTCATCGTCGATCTGGACGGCAAGCCTGTCAGTCCGCTCGTCCCGGCTGACCGAATGGTAAAGTTTTTTAAAAAATCCGGTCAGAGCCGATCCCGCAGCAAAGGTAACAGATATCAGGGAAGTCCTGGCTCCCTGGATTTGCTCCAGGGAGGAAAGCATTTCACCGATGTCCTCCCTGACAATCCGATGGCCCGCCCGCATGGCTGCGGGAAGCATCACCTTATGCCCTTCATCCAGTATAACCGCCGAATAAGCGGGCAGGAGGGGCAGTTTACCATCGGCAATCCGGTCGTCCCTGGTCCATAAATCGTCAAAGAAAATTCCATGGTCTCCCACGATCAGGTCCCTGGCCGGCCGGTAATGCTCCCTGGCCCTAACGAGTTTGCAAAACCCCCGGGAGGAACAAATCTCACAGGACATGGTTTCGTCCCAGGCCAGCATCTTCCAGATGCGGTCGGGTACATCCGGCATCTCGGAGCGTTCGCCCCGCAGCGATGCCCCGGCCCGGCGCGATGCAACTTGCAGCGCCGGTCCCGCTTTGCCTGAAAATGGTTCGGCCAGACGGTCCACCCTGACCTCGCAGATGTACTGGCGCGGGTCCTTGGCCAGGCGGACGTCAAGATCCAGGTTGAGGAGACGGGACAGGGTGCGGGCATCCCCCTTTGGCCCGGCAAGCTGTTCCTGGAGAGCCGTTGAAGCACAGGCGATAACAGCAGGCTTTCCGGTCAACCGGGCGTAGGGGATAGCAGCCAGTAAATAGGCAAAGGTCTTCCCGGTACCCAGACCGGCTTCGGCGAAATGAACTTTTCCTTTACACACGGCATCAGCAAGCTGAAAAGCTGTGAAGATTTGTTCCTCGCGGATCTCATAGCCGTGCCCGGGCAGAAGATCATAAAAGACATGTCCAATCCACCCGGCAAGTTTAGCCGGAAAATCGCTCCTGTTTTGAAACTCAAAGGGCATTTTGGTTCTGACCGGAACGCCCAAACTAACTCCTCCCTTGAGAGCCCGGGGCCCTGCCGATGTTATTAAGTAGTATTCTTTCAAATGTTCACTATTACGCTCGATTGAAATTGAAGCCGCGGCACTGCTTAAAAGGCTAATTTATTCTCCGGCATTAAGGCCAGAACCGCCGGTCCCGGGGAACCGGCGGTTCTTTACGCTAAACATCCGGACGGAGAAAGCAACGTCGTTTCCCCGGGCCCGGGTTCCTGACGTGAAACATCCGGGCCTATTTATTCGCCTTTTGAATCTTGGCCCAGGTATCTTTCAGGGAAACGATCCGGTTAAAAACCGGCCTTGTTTTGGTTGAATCAACAGTATCCACACAGAAGTAACCATTCCGCATAAACTGAAAACGGCTGCCGGGGGCCGCTTTAGCAAGATCCTGCTCGAGAAGGCAGGAGGTCAGCCTGGTCAAGGAATCCGGATTGAGGCAGGATTTGAAGTCCCTTTCTTCGTCGGGATTTTCCCTTAAAAAAAGGTGATCGTACAAACGCACTTCCGCCGGAAGGGCGTGATTTGCTGAAACCCAGTGCAGAGTTCCCTTGACCTTGCGGGAACTGGCCGCGCTGCCGCTGCGGGTTTCGGGATCGTAAGAACAGTGCACCTCCAGCACCTCGCCGGTCTTTTCGTCCTTGACCACCCGCAGGCAGCGGATGATGTAGGCGTTCTTTAAGCGGACTTCCCGCCCGGGCGAGAGCCGGAAAAATTTTTTAGGCGGATTTTCCAGGAAATCCTCCTGTTCTATGAACAGCTCCCTGGAAAAAGGCAGTTTGCGGGAACCCAGACCTGGATTTTCCGGGTTATACTCCGCCTCCAGCTCTTCCACCTGTCCTTGCGGGTAATTGTCGATAACCAGCTTCAGCGGCCTTAAGACAGCCATCACCCGGGGTACACGAAGGTTCAAATCGTCCCGGATGCAGTGCTCCAGCATGGCGATATCAACCGTGCTGTTGCTTTTGGCCACCCCGATCCTCTCGCAGAAATCGCGGATGGCTTCCGGGGTACAGCCCCGCCGGCGCAAGCCCGAGATGGTGGGCATGCGGGGGTCGTCCCAGCCGCTTACGACGCCCTCTTCCACCAGTTGCCGCAGCTTGCGCTTGCTCATCACCGTATAGGTAAGGTTCAAACGGGCAAATTCAATTTGTTGAGAGCGGTAAATATCCAGGTTATCGAGGAACCAGTCGTAAAGGGGGCGGTGATCTTCAAACTCCAGAGTACAAATGGAGTGGGTTATCCTTTCCAGCGAGTCAGAAACGGGGTGGGCGTAGTCGTACATCGGATAGATGAGCCACTGGTCACCCGTTCGGTGGTGGGACTCTCGCAGAATCCGGTAGATCACCGGGTCCCGCATATTCAAGTTGGGGGAGGCCATATCAATTCTGGCCCGGAGGACACACTTGCCGTCGGGAAACTCCCCGTCCCTCATGCGCCGGAAAAGATCCAGGTTTTCCTCTGCGGACCGGTTGCGGTACGGGCTATCCTTACCTGGTTCCGTCAAGGTGCCCCGGTAATCTCTCATTTCCTCGGCGCTCAGGTCGCAAACATAGGCCTTACCCTTCTTAATCAGCTCCAGGGCAAAATTATAAAGCCGGTCAAAATAGTCGGAGGCGTAAAACATCCTGTCGCCCCAGTCAAAACCCAGCCAGCGGACATCCTCCCGGATGGAATCGACGTATTCAATCTCTTCCCTGGTGGGGTTGGTGTCGTCAAACCTTAAATTGCAGAGACCCCCGTTCCTGGCGGCAATCCCGAAGTTCAGGCAAATCGATTTGGCGTGGCCGATATGAAGATAACCGTTTGGCTCGGGCGGGAACCGGGTGTGGACCCGCCCGTTATATTTATTGGTGGCGAAATCTTCGTTAACAATATTCTGGATAAAATTAGCCTCCGGCACGGGTTCCGCCGCTATTCCCCCGGCCCGCCCGGTTTCTTTTTTCCCAGCGCCGCCTGTCTCTATTTTTGGCGTTCCCATACACATTACATCTCTTCCCTTTCCTGTTGATTAACCGGCAATCCTTTTGGTTCATATTTTCCACAGAATAACCAAAAATCCTTTTCTTTATGCTTTATAACATATTTTTACCGGTTTTCTCAAGCAGTAAAACCACCCCGTCCTTATTTCATCAGTTCAAACAGCAGGGTCTCCTTATGCTCCAGCATCCGCACCTTGTTTTGGAGTCTCAAATGCTCCAGGTGAGAAATGGTCTCCCCGGTGGCAAACCATAAATGTTGCAACGGGAACTGGTCCCAGGCCAGGGGCAGATCCCAGCTTATCCTGCTGGCGACCTTGTAGGCGCTCATCGAATCATCCGCCATAACAGACAGAACCTCTTGCAGCCTGTTATCGTAGTGCTGCTTTAGTTCAGCGATCCTTTCCTGCGCGTTTTCTATTACCCCCAGATGTCCCGGCAGCACCAGGTCGATATCCAGCCGGTCCACCTTATCCAAACTCTTAAGGTAATGGCCCAGGGGATCCGGGAGTCCCTCATAAAACATGGTTATATTGGGCGTGATCTCATTCAGGATATGGTCGCCGGAAACCAGTATTTTTTTGTCTGGTTCATAAAGGCACATATGGCCCGGCGTGTGGCCGGGTGTTTCCACGGCAACAAAGGAATATTCGCCGGCCTCCAGGACATCCCCCTCCCTGATTAGACTAAAATCGTGCGGATGGTCGGGGCCGTATATTTGGACAGGGTGATGCTGAAGCTCCCCGCTGTACTGGCGCGCCGGAAAACCGTGGGCTACCGCGAAGGCCAGGTTATCCGGCCAGTATTCGGGGGTAAGGGCCCAGTTGATCTGTTTGGCGTCCACCTCGCCGCAGTAAATCGCATTTTTCTCCGTGGCAACGGCTGAAATGAGGCCGCAGTGGTCGACGTGCATGTGGGTGATGAAAACGTCGGTATTATCCAAAGAAACGCCCAGGGATTTCAGCCCGCTAAAAAGCGCTGTACGGCATTCTTCCCGGTTAAATCCGGTGTCAATAAGCAAATTGCGATCCCTGCCCTTGACCAGGTAGGCATTTGTGGCCTCCAGGGGATTGTTTGGGATTGGTATTTTAATAACGTAAATACCTGATAAAACTTCTTCAATAATTTTAATTCACTTCCTTACCCATGCTGTCATATTATGCGGATATTCTGTTTTTCATCTAAAACTTACCGTCCCGGGTTGTAAAAACAAGCGGGTCTGGTTTTTATTATTATACCTGCCGGCCCCGGGCACCCATGGTTTTTTTGTTTACGATTCAAGCTGGATCAGGTGGGCGGCAGCCTTCATTATCCATATTGATTGCCGGTTCCCGGTTTAAAACTAGATTTGAACCTCCGTTTGAGCCGCCACCAGGCTTTTAGCGCCGTACTTTTCCCTTAACCGGGGTTTTTCAATCTTGCCGGTGGGATTGCGGGGAACTTGATCAAATATTATTTTTCGGGGACGTTTGTACCGGGGCAGCGAAGCGCAGAATTTATTAATTTCTTCTTCGGTGCACTGGCTGCCGGGTTTAAGTTCGATGATGGCGGCCGCAATCTCACCCAGCCGGTTATCAGGCAGGCCAATGACAGCAACGTCCTTTATGGCCCCGTGGGCGCGCAGGAAGTCTTCGATTTGCACCGGGTAAATATTCTCCCCGCCACTGATAATCACGTCTTTTTTCCGGTCCACCAGATATATAAATCCGTCTTCATCCATCTGGGCCATATCACCGGTAAGCAACCAGCCGTCCTTGATTACCGCCGCCGTGGCCTCCGGATCGTTGTAGTAGCATTTCATCACACCAGGCCCCCGGACGGCCAATTCCCCCACCTGCCCCCGGGGCGCGGGGCGCCCGTTTTCGTCCACAATCCTGGTTTCCCAATTGTGACCCGGGATGCCGATGGCGCCAACTTTATGGATATTTTCCAGACCCAGGTGCACACAGCCGGGACCGATGGATTCGCTCAAACCATAGTTGGTATCATAGAGATGGTCGGGGAAATATTTTTTCCAGCGGTGAATCAAGCTGGGCGGGACCGGTTGGGCGCCAATATGCATGAGCCTCCACTGGGAGAGCTCATAATCTTCCAGCTTGACATCTCCCCTTTCAATGGCGTCCAGAATGTCCTGGGCCCAGGGAACAAGAAGCCAGACAATGGTAATCTTTTCTTCCGAGATTGCTTTTAAGATCCACTCCGGTTTAACTCCGCGCAGCAGGACGGCTTTGCTCCCCGTCAGCAGGCTGCCGAACCAGTGCATCTTGGCGCCGGTGTGATAAAGGGGCGGGATGCACAAAAAATTATCGTCACGCCTCTGCCCGTGGTGTTTATATTCCGTACGGCAGGCCGACATCAGGCTTGCGTGGGTGTGCAGGATGGCCTTGGGAAAGCCCGTGGTACCCGAAGAAAAATATACCGCCGCATCATCTTCATCATCCATTTCGATCTGCGGGTCCGTGGAGGAACAATTGGCGGTAAGGCGGTCATAGTTCTCCGCAAAGGAAGGACGGTTTTCTCCGGCGAAGAATATTGTCTTCACTTTGGGTATGATCTGATCATAAATTGTTTCCACCCGTCCGATAAATTCGGGGCCGAAAATCAAGGCAATGGTATCGGACAACTCCAGACAATATTTTATTTCCTCAGCCGAGTAACGGAAGTTTAACGGTACCGCCACAGCCCCGGTTTTTAAGACGCCAAAATAAATAGGCAGCCACTCCAGGCAATTCATTAAGAGAATGGCCACCTTATCTCCTTTTTTAATCCCCCTCTTCAACAGCAGGTTGGCCAGGCGGTTCGCCTTTTCGTTAAAGACATGCCAGGTCATATCCCGCCGGTACTCGCCTGCCGGGTTGTTTTCAATCAGTTCATATTCCCGCCAGGTGACATTATGCCTCTCCTGAAGATCGAGGTTAATCTCGGTCAGGCAGATTTCCTCGCCGTAGTGCCGGGCATTGTGAACCAGAATTTCCGTGATGGGCATTTTTTCTTTCCTCCTGTTCTACCACACAACAAATATCATTGCGACTTAAAAAATAAAAAACCGTACTTCAGGGTAAAAACTTTAAATTACTACTCTAGATTATAAATCCAGACAAGCAGTTAATCAATAACTTCCTTTATAACCCGGTGTCCGGGCAATACATAACAGCGCAATTCTATAATTATTTACAACAAAGGCCGCGGAGCTTTTCCCCGCAGCCTCAATGTCTGATGTCGCCGGCAACGCAGCCTGCCGGCCGGTTTACAATAACCGTACCACCTTTTATTTCAGAATAAATCCCTTCGACGGGGGGCCGGTAGTCGCGGAAGTGCCGGCTATCCGAGCCAGATACGTATTGCCCAGCTGTTCAATATGTCCGTGGACATTCTCAAAATAATTGAGATGCGCTTGTTCCTCATCGATAATCTGTTCAAACAGCTTCATGGATATGCTGTCGCCATTTTCCCGGCAAACCTGAAGAAACTGGTTGTATGTTTCCACGGCATCCTCTTCTTGAATCGCGTCGAAGGAAAATATTGTGATGGCATCCTGTCCTTTTTCTATGGGTCCCGCCAGTTCAGTCGTTGGTTCGCCTCCAAGCTCTTTGACCCTTTCCGCGAAGGATTCGGCATGTCTCATCTCGTCGATGGCGATCAGTTTCAGATTGGCCGCCAGTTCGCCATAATCCATATTGTCAAGATTATAATGCTGATTCATGTACTGATGAATCGCCTGAAGTTCGCTTGAACGGGCCTTGTTCAGCACTTCAATTACCCTGTTTTTTTTCGCTTCTCGATCATTCGACATTTTTCATCCTCCATTTTCATAGATATTTTGCTGCTAAGTATATGTACTACCTATTATAGCCCAAAATTGGATTGCCAGCCAACACAACAGGAATAATGGGGACGGCCTTAAGATCATCAAACATATTGAAAAACAGCCGGTTCCCCTTTTGCCTAATCCGCTTCCCGGCCGCCGCCCGTCAGCTTGTACCCGTTCCCCCATAACCTTTCGGTAAGTTCCGGGTTTGACGGGTCCTTTTCCGCTATTTCCCTCTCTTGGATGTGCATGGCCGCGGTTGCCGAAATTAAAATAAACAAAGACGGGGTCCTTGTGGAAGTCATACGGCTTACCGGGGGACATCCTGGAACACGACAGGTTTTCACAAAATTAGGAGGTTGTGGTATAATTATAGCACAATTATAGCACACCTTTTATAGTTACACCGTCGCACAATCCTAATCAATTCTTGGATTAAAACACAACGGCCACCCCCGACTTGGTCTACCGTCACATTAATAAATTCGGGTGCTGTAAGGGCCTCCATCTCTTTCATCCGGGCTTTCCGTTCGGCAGCCAGAACGTCCAGTCCCCTGCCGTCCCATTCCCCTTTAAGGATGGGAAAAATTTCGTTCCAGGTACAGTGGTATATAACAGCCTGCCCGGCCAGAGTTCCTTTCTCTGCCGGCAGGGATTGTTTTAAGGGCAGGGGACACAAGAGTAATCATTGCATTTCTTTCCCATTTTGGTTATAATGTGGATTGAAAAGGTGTGGTGATGATGATGAGCAATGTTTATCCCATACATGAAATTCAAAGTCGCTTGAAGCCGGTGTTTGACGCAGCGCCGGTTTACCGCGCCGTGCTGTTTGGCTCCTACGCAAAAGGCAAGGCCACCGAGGACAGCGACATTGATATCGTCATTGACAGCCGTGGCGAGCTTCTCAACATAGAATTTTACGGCGTGCTGGAGGATATAACGGAAACATTGGGTAAAAAAGTTGATCTCTTTGAAATCACAGAGATTAAACCCAATTCCCCCATTTACGGCGAAATCCAAAATCAGGGGGTGCTGCTCTATGACCGGCAAGGATAGGATTATCCTGCAAAAAATCTCCGAGTATGCCAAGGAAGCCAGCGATTACGTTCAGGGCATGACCTTCGACGCCTTTATGCAGGACAGAAAAACGATGTCCGCGACAGCGTTTTGCATTAGTCAGATTGGAGAGCTTGCCAAAGAGGTCAGCGAGGGCACACAGGCAACCCATCCTCAAATTCCATGGCGCAGCATAAAAGGTATGAGGAACAAGATTGTTCACGACTACGAAAATGTTGACCTTGCGGTTTTGTGGGGAACAATAACAAAAAGCCTGCCGACACTGATACAGAACATTGACAATCTGCTGGCTTAAGAATACATAACATAGTTACGCCTGAAAAGACTTACGGTATTTTATTATTTGATAAAGATAGTAACTGTTAGAAATGTTGAAACCCTTCCGGCATATCATACATGTTGTATCAAGCACCTGATATCCCTCCTTAGCTTAACTTGAAAAAAACACCTTGCCCTCGCCGCCGTCGACGGTAATTGGCTGACCGTCTTTGATTATTTTCATCACACCGGGAATGTTCACCACCGCCGGGATGCCGTATTCCCGGGCTACAATGGAGCCGTGGGACAAAAGCCCTCCTATTTCCACAACAATGGCGGAAGCCCTTAAGAACAATGGCGTCCAGCCGGGGTCGGTGGAGGGGGCCACCAGCATGTCTCCGGCCCGCAGTTTTTCCCCTTCGCCGGGATGGTAAATCAATTTTGCCGCGCCGGAAGCCCTCCCCGCGGCCACACCTATTCCTGACAGCGCATTGCCGGAACCAGGGGTGACGGGTTCCGCAAACTTGGGAGCTTCATCAATAATAAAGTCGGGTGCTGAAAGGGCCTCCATCTCTTTCATCCGGGCTTTCCGTTCGGCAACCAGAATGTCCAGTCCCCTGCCGTCCCATTCTCCTTTAAGGATGGAAAATATTTCGTTCCAGGTGCAGTGGTATAGATCAGCCTGCCCGGCCAGAATACCTCTCTCTGCCAGCCGCCGCCCCATTTCCTGAAACAGTATGCGCTCGGACTCGTATGTCTTGATCAGCATGGACTTGGCCATCTCCCTGAATTCCGCGCCCTTCACGGCCTTTTTTAATATTTTATTTATTGAGCCGCGCCTGGAAGAAGAGACCTTCCGGTTGATTTCCCGCCAGGCCTCGTCCGCTTTTTCCTTTTGTCTGGCCTTTATTTGGCCAAGATCGGCGGTTTCCATGGTACTCCTGACGACATTCAAGATGTAAGAGGGGTCTTCCCGCCAGCGGGGATTGATGAGATCCATTTCATATATCCCCCGGTGCCCGTATTCCGCCAGGAAATTGCGAAAGGATTGCTTGAACGGGGATTCCTCCGGCAACTCTTTTTCCCACTGAAGAGGTTGAAAAGGCTCGGCAGAGAAGAAACTGCGGGCGGCGGCGTCACCCCGGGCGATTTCGGCCAATTCCACCAGCCGGTAACCCTGCTGCGCGCTGGTGATCTCCCCGCTCCCGGCCATCAGGGCGTTGGCATACGCTTGCCCTTTGCCGGAAAAATATTTTTCAAGTGTTTTGACAAGTGCACCCATATCGGCAAAAACGCCGACAGTCATTAACACTGTGAACAATTCTGCGATTTTGCTTCTGGTCTCAGCGGATTTGTTCAGCAAATCTTTTTCCGTCAGGCCTTTGAGATTCTCTTTCAACAAGGTCGCCGTAAAAGCGTCAACATCAGCAAAAGATCTTTGCGCGTTTTTTAAAATTTTACGCCCGCTGAAAATTATCTTCGACAATCGCCACATTCTTTTAAATCCTTTGATGCCACGGTAAGGTTTTCCTTCGTTGATTTCTATTTCCGGCTGGTGCCCGCCCAAACCTTCGTTCATTTGCCGGGGCGTAATACCAAAATCATCATACATGATCCATTGCTGCATGGACACGTTGAAATACGCCCGCCCGTGATATAATCTGGCAGCGCGGAAACCCGATCTGTCCGGGTAGCCAAATTGTTTAATGAAAGATTTAAGATTTACTTTATATGTTTTTTCCAGGAGGCTCCAGTTGAGAGTGGACTGGACCATGGGCATGGTGTCTTTCAGGTTGGTATTTGACCATATCTCAGGCTGGTTTTTAATTTCTTCAAAAGTGTATCTGGGCAGCGCCGTGGCCGGCCTGGCTTGGACCAAAAAGAAATTTCTTCCGTCAAACACCCATTCTATATCTTGATGCTGTTCCCCACAGCCAAGGGCGTCAAAGACCCGCAGGATTATTAAATTCAATTTGCGGATATTTTCATCGGTTAAGACCTGTGTCAGCGATGATCCGGCAGAGGCAACAAATTCCGTCCCGCCGTTACCAGCAGCAATGGTTTTTCCTTCTTTACGGCCAATCTTTTTCTCCGTTATCTCCCACCGCTCCGTTACCTCCCACAGGTAGTTCAGATAGTATTCGTCCGGCTCAACGGTGCCGCTGACCACGCTTTCGCCCAGGCCGTAATTGGCGCTTATAAGCGTAACGCATTCCCGGCCGGTACGGGGGTCGCAGGTGAAACCGACTCCGGCGGCTTCGGCCTCTATCATCTCCATAATCACCACGGCCTGGCTCACTTCGTCATCTTTAACGTTCATTTTCCGCCGGTAAGCGACGGCCCTGGGTGTCCACAGGGAGGCGTAGCAGCTTTTAATGGCGGCAAGGACGTTGTCAAAGCCGCGGACATTTAAGAACGATTCGTGGATCCCGGCGAAAGACGCCTTGCCGGAGTCTTCGGCAGTGGCCGAAGAGCGGACGGCAACCGGCTTAGCCAGCATACCGGCGGTTCTCAGGCTTGATTCCAGTTCATCCCGGACATTTGATGGGATGTGCCCGGCCTTGATTTTTTCCCTGAGCAGGAAGATCTTTTGCTCAATCCTCTTGTCCCCGACGTTGCCGGTTGTTACATTGCGGGTGATTTCCCCTATGTCTTCAAGCAGGTTGTTTGCTTCAATAAAATCCCGGTACGCGCCGGCCGCAAGGACTCCCCCGGCAGGAACATTGAACCAATACCGTTCGAGCCTGCCCAGGTTCCACCCTTTCCCCCCGGCTGCTTCCACCCCGGCCTGAAAGGCCCCGGTCCAGTTAAAAAAGAACGCTCCGCTGCACTTTTCCATGGTCATCCTCCCCCGCTGATTAATTTTTTCTCTATCCAGCTGGTGCTCCATTGGCAGCATATCTATCTTCGTTTTTACTTCTCCCTGTTTTTTACACCGTTTAGGAAAAAGTCCATAATCATGTTAACGCCTTCTTCTATGGCAAATAATTCCGGATTAGACGCCCATAGAACCGACCAATTGCTGTACATCGTTTCCAGGTGGGCGGCAAGAATCATGCTGTTTATATCCCGCCTGATTTCCCCCGCTTCCATGCCTATTTTTATGATCGGTTCCAGCACGCCCCTGAAGCCGCTGCTCTCACTTAGATCCCCATCCCTGAAGACTTGAAACACTTTTTGTGCCCGAAAAGTATAATATCTTTCAAAAATATCCCTGTTAGATTTAACATGAAACCAATCCACTGCTTTATAAAGCACCGAAACCAGGCGCGAGCGGGTATCGGGCAGCTGCAGCGCCTGGCTGAGCGCTTCAGGCCCCTGCTCCTTGATTATTCTCTGTACGTATGCGCTGATAATAGCTTCTTTAGCGGGAAAATGATTATAGATGGTCCCCTTGTTGACGTCGGCCTCTTCGGCTATTTGCTCTACCGTGGTTTGTTCAAAACCCTGCCTGTTAAACAAATCCATGGCCACAGCGATAATTTTTTTCCTGGTTTCTTCTTTTTTGCGCTCGGTTCTGCTTACTCTGACCTGCTCCATTTTTTCACCTCTATAATTAGCCCTTAATTCAACCAAGTTTATTATGCAAATGAGTTGACGACTCAACTAAGTTGATTATAATAGAAAACCCCGTCTTTGGCAAGTGCACGGGGCAAAGTTTTTTGGCGTAAAAAAACCGCAGGCTGTTTAGCCGGCGGTGTCCTCGATGGAAAGTAAGCTCTCCCTGATTCATTAAAAAACAAATCACAAGGGTGACAAAGGGACGTCGGACGTTCTTGTTGTGTCGTCAGCGAACTCTAATACTCGTACTCTATTTCCGATATTACCCTTTGGAGCTTTTCTAACCTGTCTTCCGCCATATTCTGCAGATACCTTTCTAAATATTGCTGCCACTTCATTTCCGCTTCTGAGAAATCAACGGCACCTATCTCCCGGCGGCAGGGGTGCCGCTTGAGTAAAATAGCAATCTCAACATCATCAAGCATGTTGAAAACAGCCAATGCTTCCGCTTCGCTCAATTGGCCGTCCGTAACGATATCTTCCATATCGGAAAGCGTCATGATATGCTCTTTGATGATTTGGATTTTATCAGCAGAGTACCTGCAGGACAGCAGCTCATTGACAATATTCCGGTATGCCTTGTCGTCCATCTTCCTGCCCATATCGTACCTGACAGTTCGATCCACAACGTGCCTGTAACGGGGCGTGAATACTGTCTGCAGGGTATCGTTATTTGCCGCCAGGTAAACTCTTGCGGCAAACTCCGGCAAATTGGCATAGATGAATGCCTGCAAAGACGCGTTCGTAACGGCCAGTGTCTTAATAACCGCGTCCGCCGCCGGCTGCAAAATGACACAAGTTAATCCTTTGGTTTTGTTTTCGAAGGAAGTTTTAAGTCTTTGCAGATCTGAGGTGACAAGGTTTAAGGATACTATATCTTTGTTTAATAGCGCGCAACCCAGCGCATTCTGAAGTACCTGTCCGAAAATGTTAATAAGCAGATCCTTGTAGCCCTCATCGTATCCGCACATGACCTCGTGGATAACGGCAGCCTCGAACTTGGCGCAAAACAAATTTTCCAGGTACAGGTTTTGCAGATACTGAATGATATATTCCACCCCGGCCAGGCCGGTCACCGGATTCATTAATTGATAATCAATTGACGCCGGGATCTCATGGGCCTCAAAATCTGCATTATATTGTTTGAAAAATATTCTGACGCCTTCCCCGATGGTGGCATTATAGGTGTAATTCGGGCTTTGCATTTTGGTTTTGCAAACGAGCTGATATAAGTGTTTCGCAGTATGTAATTTTCTGTTTATGATCCTGCGGCCCCGCTGATAAAGTTCGGAAACAGGTTCGTTTTTTACAATATGGAGTACGGATGAAATATCAGGAAGAGATTTTAAATACAGGCCGATGGTGTAAAAATTTGAGGTCATAATACTTTGCGCCGCTTCAATCCTGACGGAACTGCTTTCACCCCTGCTATAGCGCTGCGTGCTGTCAGCCAGGAGCTTCATGCACTGCATTTGGATGTTTTCCATTTCCGTATCGCTCAGCTCTGCCTGGCCATATGCTTCTTGTATAAACGACAGGAAATAAAATTCATCGCTGAGCAGTTCCTCTCTGATCCTTGAATACTTTTTAATGTCACTCATCGACATCCTTCTCCGTATTTTCTTTATCGATTTCTTCATACCCGGGGTCATAGCCGTACCTTACGTTACTGGCCATCTTCTCCAGTTCACGCCATTTAAGCAGGTCCAGAGAACCCCGACACTTTCCGTTAAAACATTTTTTCATAAACTTGATCAAATCGTCGTCGCCCATTAGATCGAGCGTCTCGTTTTTATAATAATAAAATATTTCTATCAGATCATGCAGAGTTTCAGTATAATTATGCTGAGAAATGTAGTGGGAGCTGCAAAATTCTTTGATCATCTTATCGATTACGCCGCCGCCAAATTCTATCCTTCCCATTTCAATAAGAGAAAGAGAGCGGGTTTCAACAAGTTCGACCGCCTGTTGTTCAGTCAGTTTCAGCGCATATCGTTCGGTTATTTTATTGCATTCAATTATTTCTGAAACTGCTTGTTTTTGAATCAGAGACCTTGAAAATATCGTCAAATCAAATGACATGCTTAACCCCCGAAAATGTTGGCAAATTGCATATGCACCAATTTCCCTATTGACAAAACATCGTAAATATGCTAATATTAAGTGCTATCTTGATGCAATATATAGAATGATGCATAAATTTAATAATATCATATATTTAATGACAATTCAATATTTAAGATGAAGAGCAGCTAAAACATCCGCATAATCCGCCTGGAAAGGCGCCCGCTTCTACCCCCGGCTGTCGCCTGTCAGCCTGTACCCGGTTCCCCAAAGAGTTTCGATAAACTCCGGATTTGCCGGTTCTTTTTCTATCTTTTTTCTTATTTTTTGGATATGAACGGCCACGGTTGCCGTATCGCCATAGTAATCGTCCCCCCATATGGCTGCCAGAATGTGCTCTTTCGTAAAGACAATGTTGGGATTGGCGGCAAAGAACAGCAGCAGATCGTACTCCCTGGCTGTCAACTGGACCTCCCTGCCGTTGACAGTTACCCTGCGGGACGCCGTATTGATTTCCAGCCCTCTATGGGTGATCACTTCAACAGGCGGCATGCTGCCCTTAAGCCGTTCATATCTTTTGATATGGGACTTGACCCTGGCCACCAGTTCCCCCGGGCTGAAGGGCTTGGTCAGATAATCGTCGGCCCCGTACTCCAGCCCCCTGATTTTACTGATATCCTCGCCTTTGGCTGAAACGACCACCAGGGGGATGTCCAACCTGTTCCGTGCTTCTTTAATAATTTCATAGCCGCCCTTGTTGGGCAGCATCAGGTCCACAATGATCAGGTCATAACCACCCTCAAGGGCCCTTTTTAGACCCTGGGCTCCATCCTGGACAATATCGGCCTTAAATCCGTTTAGCTGGAGATAGTCCCTTTCAAGTTCGGCGATATTAAGGTCATCCTCAATGATCAGGATGCGCTTCACCGGCTTCCCTCCCTTCGGCAACAGGAAGTGTGATCCTGAAGCAAGTACCCCTGCCTTCTTCGCTGGCGGCTGTTATACTGCCTCCGTGGGCTTCCACCAGTTCCCTGGCGATGGCCAGCCCCAGCCCGGTGCTCATAAGGTCCTTGGTACGCTCATGATCGATACGGTAGAACCTCTCGAAAATATGGGTAAGTTTATCCGCGGGGATTCCCGGCCCGTTGTCACCAAGTTCAACACAAACAGAACCACCCTGTTTTCGCAGTTTCGTTTTTATGACCAGACCCTGCTCCGGCCCGTATTTAATAGCATTGCCGATGATGTTGCCGATGGCCTGGCGCAGCCTTTTCCTGTCCATGCGGACCGGCAGGTCCTGCTCCATTTTATCGGCATATTCAAGCCACACCTGTTTTTCCGCCAGTTCAAACCTGAATTCTTCCGTCAAGTCACCCATGAAAGCCCGCACCGGCACAACTTCAAACTGAAAATCCAGTTTCTGCATATCCAGCCTGGCAAAAAGAAACAGGTCGTCGATCAGCCTGTTGACGTAAATTATATTGCGGTGGATTACCTGCAAATAGTTTATTTTACTTTCCGGCGGGATGTTTTTATCCAACACCGCCTCTACATAACCCTGCAAAGAGGCGACGGGTGTCTTCAGGTCGTGGGAGACGTTTGCTATAAAGGTTTTCCTGTTTTCTTCGTATTCAGCCTTGAGCCTTTCGCTTTCTCCCAGTTTGCGCGCCATTTCATTAAAGGAGGCAACCAGCAGGCCGATCTCATTGTCCAGGTCGCATTTCACTTTCACGTCATAGTTGCCCCGGGCAACCTCCTCCACCCCGTTTTTCAACTTTTCCAGGGGTTTGAATACTCTTTTTTCCAACCGCAGCAAGAAAAATACCTGCACTATTTCCTTTGCCACCAGCAAAGCTGCGATAACCAGTACAAAAACTTTCATCCCGACTAATGTAAACAGCAAATAAATGATCAGCAGGTTGAACAACAAAGCGAAGGGGCGAAAATATCTCATGGACCTGTGCATGCGGTGAAACTCCCGGTGGTACATCCGGTGCTGGATCAGTTCTTCAAAAATGTGATCGTGCGCGGGATGCCTTTCGTGGTGATGTTTTAGTCTCTCGAACAATTGTTTTTGTTTTTCCCGCTTATCCATACACTCATCATCCTTGCCCTGAATCCCGGTCTCATATCATTATATACCCTGAAAAACCCCTCAGCGATACCACCTTAGCTAAAACCATCCCGTTTAAAAAAAAGACCGGTTTTATCCCGGTCAGGATTTTAAAATAAAAAACATTTGTCACTCCCTGGGCGCTCCGGCTTGTCTCAAGGGCTCTATGGCGCCATTGGGGCAGGCTTTGACACAGGCTCCGCAACCGGTGCAGTTTCCGGGTTTGACGATGCGCACGTGTTTATGAAAAACAAAACCGGTTTTACCTATAACGCCCTTGGGGCATGCGTCCACACACTTCCAGCAGGCCCGGCACAGCCTGGTGTTTACCTCTATATAAGCGGTAGCGTGCCGCCTGCCGGGACTGTGTCTATGACGGGGGTAAGGCTTTGCCACTTCTGCCGCCTCCTATCCGTGGCATTCCGAACGCCGCCGGCGTCCTCAACCTGCCAGGCACAGCTCCGCAAGCAAATCCAAATGGTGCGGCTGGTTTTGCGTATCATTTCGGCTTCCTTCAATGGTTAAAGTGATTTTTTCCACTTCCCTTTTCTTGTTGATGAAGATATTCAAACTGCCATCTGAAATCTCCATGGCGGAAAATTCTTTAAACAGGCGTCCTTTACCGTGCTCCTGGGACAGTTTATGATTATGATGAAGGAACTTTTCCTGGATGTCTTTTTTCAGTTCCCCGGGAATTTCTTTAAAATCCAGGGAAAGCACAACGCCTTTATCTTCCCGCTCCTCCGCCTTCAAGCTGTTTAAAACGCTTAAACACCATGCCAGTCTGTTAAGCTTTTCCTTAGGACCTCCCCGCCTGCCGCCATGGCAGACGTCCGCGTCACCATGGATTAGCCGGTAGCCGCACCCATGGTGAAAAAACATGTGATGAAAAGAGCCATGCTGCCTGGCGCCGTGAAAATCAGGCCTGTCGAATTCCGTACTGCTTTCATGTTTCACTTTCTTTCCCGCACAATCCATTTCCAGGGAAACCTTTGCCTTTACTCTGCCTTCAACCATATCCTTTTCAAATTCGTTGACCAGGCCGAATACCTTGACTCGATCCCTGCTGCCTTCCACCTTGAGATCCCCGCTGTAAGACTCTTTGTCTTTCATAGCCGTCACTACATCGTACAGAAGCTTGATTTTACCCATTTGAACAACCTCCTTAGTTTATGCTGAGGTCTATTGTAAAAGAGATATTTAAACCGGTCTTAAAGAATTTATAAAAAGTTTATAAACTTCAACTAAACGGTCATTGAGCATATAAGATACCGTGCCGTCGGAAAAAACGTGGGCCTTCGGGACAATTATGGCCTCCGCCTCAATTGATATAATGGTAAAATACAATTGGGGTGTCATAACGATGAGGGGCCAAGAGAGCGGAGCGAAAGCGGATTTACCACGTTGTTCAACGAAGAATGAGAGTAAAGAGGAAACTGACGACGATGGATATATTGCAAATTCAAATCAAAAGCGCCGGTTACGCAAACAACAAAAAAGCCATTGAGAACATTTGCTTTTCCTTGAAAAAGGGTGAACTGACAGGGTTAATCGGACCTAACGGAGCCGGGAAAAGCACAACCATTAAAGCTATTCTGAGCTTGTTGCCGGAGGTGGCGGGAAAGATCCAGCCAGGGGAACAAAATACCAGATATGCTTATATACCTGAACAACCCGTTTTCTATGACGAGCTGACCCTGTGGGAGCATCTGGAATTAGCGGCGGCGGCCTACGATATGGGAAGACGCCAATTCTTGGACGAGGGCGAGAAATTGCTCAAAACTTTCCGATTGCAAAAGGAAAGGCACCATTTGCCGGGCAGCTTTTCCAAAGGAATGCAGCAGAAGGTTATGCTGATTATAGGCTTTTTGATCAAGGCTGATATTTATATTGTGGACGAGCCTTTTATCGGGCTTGATCCAAGGGCGATCAGGGATTTTCTAGATCTGTTGGCTGCCGAAAGAAAGCGTGGCGCAGGGGTTCTGATGTCAACCCATGCTCTGGACACGGCGGAAAAAATCTGCGACTCCTTCGTGCTTCTGGCTGACGGGAAGCTGGTGGCGCAGGGAAATCTGGGTCAGATCCGTGAAATTTGCCGGCTGCCGGGGGCCTCCCTTTTTGACTGCTTTAATAAAATCCTGGAGATTTTAGAATGATTACGCCAGCACAGCTATTCTTCAGGCGAGTTCGAGCGGAATGGAGATTTCAATACGGCGTATGGAAAACCGCCATTGATTGGACGGTGGCGTTATATATCGTGATCCCCGCCGCTTTGATCGGCCTGAACTACTATGCCCTGTTGTGGAAAAACCAATACGGCTGGATGGAAGGACTTTCATTTAATTGGCTGTTAATAGCCGTGTACCTATTTGCCTGGTCAGGGTGGATCAGGACTTTCATGGAAGAAGGAGACCAGCTTTTTTTATTGCGGTGTAAGGGCTGGGTCAAAAGAATTGTCGCCCTTGGCCTCGGTTACAGTGTAGTTCTAAATATTTTTTCAAGTTTTTTGGTCTTTTTTGTGTTTGCCCCGTTATTATTCGTCCATTACAAACTTTCGACAGTGCAGGTTATGCTTTTTTTGGTATTTGTTATTTTATTCAAAACGGGTATAGGACTGGCAAAACAGCTTGGGGAACTGCGGTTTCAAGGCTGGAAAAAAGCCTTTATTTTCAAAATAGCCATGGTCTCCATGGGCTTTATTTTCTTAAAAAGTATTCCTTTTCTCCTGGGCCAACCCGGATTGCTTCTCACGACCTGTGCCTTGCTTTCAATTTTTTTCGGGTTTTTAACCAAAATGAGACTCGGCGTGAAGGAAAGCTTCTTCTATGATGTCGCACGGGAGCAAAGCGAGAGACTGAGATACGCTTTTCTTTTGCTGAGTCTGTCGGGCCTGCGCATAAAAAAACCGGGCGCCCAAAAAAGACGCCCCTGGCTGTTTCGCAGCTCAAACCAGTTGTTTAGAAAGCGCAATGCCGTTAACAGTTTGGTTGAGCTTTGTATTAAATCAGTTTTGCGTAATAACAAAAGCCTTTTGTCTTTTGCGCAGCTGTTGGCGGCCGGGATACTTCTCCTATTATCTTTTCCCTTCTGGTGGAAAGTGATCATTTGGCCCGCTTTAGCTTACTTGCTTGCTTCCCTGGCGGGGTCATATTGGAAAGAAGCTATTTCTTCCGGCTTTGTACAATTATTTCAATGGAACCCTGCGGACAAAAGTACGGCCGCCGCTAAATCCATTTTTCTGTTAACGCTTCCGGGGATCCTGGCGCTTGGCTTCGCCGCGGGCTGGCAAACATATTCCTGGCTTGGCGCCTGCGCGGCATTGCCTGCCGGAGTGCTCCTCGGCTATTTCACAACCCAAATACTGAGCCCCTGGTTAATAAATTCTACAGAACGGGTGGACCGCCATGCTTTATAAGCAAATTTTTACAATTTTGGGATTTCTGTGGCTGCTGTGGGTAATCACCACCAGATATAGCCCCGGGTGGACAACATCTGATTGGGCATATGTTGGTTTTATTAGTCTTAGTGTTCTATTATCGGGATATAGTTTGATAAAAGATAAGTGAGGCTAAAAAATTTCCTTAGTATCAATAAAGACGATTCCCGCCGCTTTTTTACTTGAGCTGATAATTGCGGTTCCATTTATCCTTTATGTTGCCAGCGAGAACCACCCTTATGTTTGCCCATTGTTTTAGAAATGATGCCGAAACATCCTGTAGCATCAACGGAATTGAGGAATTCACTTGTCCTCAACAGCGTCTACAAAGGCTATAAACCGGACATCTTTTGTGCCTATCCGGGCAGTGCCCGTGAACATGTACACAATGTCATAGTTTTCGTTACGCGCAATATTCGTATAGCGAGGCTTATAAACCAATTCCACCCCGGAAACTTTGGAATAGGCGGCTGCGAAACGGTCACCCGGAATAAACCCAAAGAATCCTTCCACGTGAATCAGGGAGTCGTTTTTCAGGAGTTTCTTCCATGCCTTCTCCGGCTGGATTAAGGGCTTCTTATCGTGTAAAAGGATCATCGGCTTGGCGCAATGAACCGACCATATTTCTCCCCGGGGTCCGACCTGTACGCTTACACATGATTCATAACCGCCGGGATCGGCATCCGCATTGAAGACAAATCTGTCCTCGTAGAGCAGTGGGTAGACCACATATTTAAAATCATCGCGGCTTCCCCTTCGTAGCGATACAAACTAATTGAATGAAAAATCGACCTGGGACCCCTCCGGGGCATTAAAGCCGACTGAAGCACTGCAAGAGCCTTCAAGGTTGTCTTTGGCCCGGCGCTGTCTGCAACAACAGCCAATCGTCCTCCCGCTGAGCCGTCGGGTGCTGGTTAAACTCTTCCGGCTTTTCCATGTAGGGAAGGTGTCCACAATCGGGAATGACCACTTTTGTTGAGTTTTCTATTTCTTTATCTGCTTATTACTCATTATTTCCGGAGCATTATTCAGAACAAAATTTCGAATCACTCTTGCATGGTCTAATGCCTGCCGCATATCCTTTTCCTCCAGCATCAACCCCATCGGATATCTCGGCTGAACACAATAAGCTGTTAAGTCGGAACATTGGTCTGCTATATCTTTAAAGATATCGGACAAACTTAAACAAAGTTTGTGCAATTCATTTAAATCATGTATTTTCGATGGATTCATGCCATATAAAACAAGATAGCCTTTAAGGTATTTCTCGGCAGATTGCTGGCAGTGACAGCAAATTATTTCCATGGGAACAGGATGCATATTAATAAGATACTCGGCACTGTTTAAATCCATCTCAGCAAGTCTTTGCCATTCTTGTGCCCGTGTTCGATTATCCATACAGCAGCATTCCCTCTTGTGCTATTTCTCGCTCAATAGCCGGAGTAGCTTTGCGTTTATTAAACGTAGCTTTTTTGCTGACGATCACATCCACAGGTAATGTTTTTTTATTCCGAATTGCTTTGTGGATTAATTTCATTGCATCAATTTCACGAATGTCTGCGTCATCAGGCATTACAACAAAAATATCCAGATCTGAATCAGCATGCGGGATCCCGTTTGCATAAGATCCGAACAGGAAAATTTGTTCCACAGGTACGGTATTTAGTATAATATCTTTAAGAATATTCAACTCATCTTGAACCCGTTTTTCCACATCCTTACCTCCATCAAGTTAATATTACTATTTATTATATTATAATTTATGGAAAATAAGATAACAATTGCTAATGAGGGACGTGGGGACTGTCCTGGCCACCTATTTTATCTACCTCTCAAAAAAACGGAAATCTGGTGTGTATATTTTTCAAAATCGCCAATTTCATTATGAGCAATCTCATATACCCTTTCTGGAGATACTTCCTGGTAACCGTGCACCACCCTGTTCCGAAAACCAATCATGGCACCGTAAACATACAGGTCCTTACGGGCAATTAATCCACCCTCTGCCAGTACTCTAAAGGCGTCCCTCGCTTCAGTAGGAGCATGCTCATATTCTTTGACCGATATATGATAAGCTATATCAACCATCGCTTCAACTGCAGTCTGCAGTGAGTATTTAAGTCCTTTGACAAGCCATGGGTCGGAAAGGATTTCCTCCTTACTCTTGTCACTCAGCAGAGCTTTCACAGCGGCAGCCTGTTCACGTATAAAGGCTATTTTACTTAAAATCCGGTCGTGATCAATGGTCATGCGCTATCACCCCGGCAATAATTTCTTGCAGGGCAGCTTTGTATCTGGGATAAGATTCTGCATACCGCCTGCTCACCTGTTCCATTACATCGGTAATACGGTCAAGGTTTCGAACGTATATCAGACGGCCTTCCTTGATAACCCGGAAGCTAAAGACAGGATTATCGCTGTCAAGCAATAAAATATCATAATGGTGTCCATTGAAAGAGTAAAAAGAGTCTCTGATTTCTGCTTCCAACAGAGCCTTTTCCCTTTGTCCAAATTTGATGTCCTCCAGCACCAGGCCAATGTCTATATCGCTGTCGGGCCTGCAGGCTCCTAAACTGGAACCAAATAAATAAGCCCCCGCTACTTGCGGGAATTTCTTCAAAATATTCTCCACGTCAACACGGACGGCCTCCAGGTCAACAGCAACCGTATTATATTCATTAAGCATTTTACTATCCCTCGTTCCATTAAGTCGGAGCATTGGTCTGCTATATCTCTTGTAATGTTTTTATTGTACCACAATTTATGGAAAACAAGATGAGAATTGTTACTGTTAATCATCGGCGGCAATTACCATCCATCACCCAAACAGGCTTTACTTCTCGATACTCCTTATCAGCTCATTTGCTATACCGGTGCTTTCAAGCCGCATAATGCTTTCCTCCGCATGGCCGTAGCTCAATAAGTTTATACTTCCATACCAGACGGTTCTTTGGTCGATAATGGCTAACTTTTGGTGTATCTTTGCTCTGAAAACAAGGTCAATCCCGGCGCCTTGCAACAAGCCCAGGGCACTCTGCAAGGCGCTGACATCCCTGTCCTTGAAATCTGTCTCCGGCCTGGTCACAACCGTTACTTTTACTTTATTTTCAAGGGCGGTTTCCAGGTTCCGCAGCATCTGCAAACTACGCCTTTTCGTGACAAACGGGCTTACAACCAGGATTTCCCCGGCGGCATTTGCCAGATCATTGGCAAACACCGGCGCAAAGGTCGTTTTGTCAAAAATGATATCAATTGGTCCCGACGCAACGCTTTCGCCTTTTGCTTTATAGCCGATGGAGGCATATCCGGAAAGCCGCTTATGGTACATCCTCTCCAACATTCCTACATGGATGTCAACATAGTCATAGATTTGCACTTCATCTTTGTTTGCAAACAACCTGTGCAGCCTGCCTGCATATTGCTGCAGAGTGCCTTTCCAGGAGATGGGCATGGCGAGGAACAAGGTATCCAGACGGGGCTCATCAAAACCCTCCCCAATAAATTTTCCTGTGGCTACCAAGGTTAATTGCTCGTCACCGGGTATATCGGCAATTCTTTGCAGCGTTTCTCTCGTTGATTTTGCCCCCATGCCTCCCGTGAGAGGTATGACCTCAGGAATCCTCTCGCCTAGTTTTTTGGCAAGCAGTTTCACATGGGCGGTTCTTTGCGTTAATACAACGCAGTTTCTGCCGTCTTCATAGCATCGTACGACATCATCTATAATTTGCTGATTGCGCATTTCATCAACGATGATCTGGGAATAAAGATCCTGGATAAATACATCTTCCTCCTCTTTATCCAGGGGAACCCTGAAAGATGTAAACCTGGGAATAATGTAGTGCTCAAAGGGCCTTTTCTCCGCTTGTTTTTTTGCGTCATCCCTGTATCTTATCGGGCCGCACTGCATGAATATGATCGGGTGGTGTCCGTCTTTTCTTGTCGGCGTTGCCGTTAAGCCATACACATATTTGGCATTGACACTTTTAAGTACCTCTTCAAAACTAAAAGCAGAAACATGGTGGCATTCATCTACAATGACCATACCATATTTTTTTACACAATCCTTTATTTCACCCATCCTGTTCAGGGATTGCATTACGGCAATGTCGACGATGCCGTTTAAATGATCCTTTCCTGCTCCCAGTTGCCCAATAACACTCCCGGCCTTTTTCCTTCCTCTCTTCTTCGCTGTTTCTATAACCGGTAGAGTCTCATGTATCGTGAGAAACTCACCAAGCTTTTTTCTCCACTGTGCAACCAAACTGATTTTATCGACGATAATTAACGTGTTTACCTTTCTTGCCGCAATCAACTTGATGGCAACAACGGTTTTGCCAAAGGCCGTTGTCCCGCAGAGGATTCCGTTATCATGCTCCAATAAGCTGCCGGCGGCCAGGGGCTGCTCATCCCTGAGCCTTCCGTTGAATTCAACGTTAATACGTTTACCCTGGTTTGTTTCGTCTATAAAATGGATATCTGCATTCCGGTCCCTAAATATTTCATTTAACTCAGCCTCGCATCCCCTGGGCAGGCACAAGTATGATTCAGTTTCATCGGAACAGGATATGATTCTCGGCAATTTTCTGACCGGCAGGCGCATCGCCTGGGCTCTATAAAATTCCGGATTTTTGAATGCCGCCAACCGTTTCAGATAATTCAGCGCCCGGTGAGAGAAACCCGCTTTGGGGATAAAAAGCATGTTGGCCTTTACAATTTCTATACTCTCCGGAAAATCGCTTTCCAGCAGTTTAACCTGTTTCCCTTCCCACGGCTTTTCTCCTTCTTCGTCTTTTCTTAATTCACCCAGTTCATTACCGCAGCATAGTTTTGAAATAAGTATTTCATTATCACTTTCGGCGAGTTTTTGCATCGTGGACAGATAGGCCCATTGATCTTTATACGGGTCACCGTTTTCATCGATAAACACACTGTTATGGTTGTTTCTGGCGGCTTTCTGCAGCGGCAGGGCAATCAGGTTGCCTAAACCGCCTTTCGGCAGCGTGTCCTGACTGGGGAAGAATCTGTCATAAGACTTAAAGCGTATCTCGTGTCTTTTGGTCATGGCATGCGTAAGCAACGCGCTCCCCAATTTTCTTGCCAAGGCGGCGGGGACAGCGCTTGCAAAGAAAAACCATGCATGGGCTCCTTTGCCGGAACGGGAACGTTCCACGGACAAAGGGATACGAAATTCCAAACATATGTCACGGAGTACCGATATATCCTTTTCCCATTCTTCGCCGTCAAAATCTATAGCGAGAAAATAACAGGTCTCATCCGGACACAGGGGATAGATTCCCGCCACAAAACCTTTATGCCCGCGCAGATGGTCGGTGATAACCTGTTCATCCAAAGCAGCATAATTTTTGTTTTTGCAATGAAAGCAGGAGACCTTTTGCATCTTGTTGCATAGTCCCGGCTGCCATTGATTTAGACAGACCGGCGAATACCCCGCAGTCCCTTTTTTATGGTCCTCCCATCTTTTTGCATAAACATCCGTCCGTCCTTTGAAAAGTGACATAAACAACTTGACTTTTTCCGCAGGTAGCGCCGTATTGTCAATAGCTAAAGGCCAATCCTGTGGCGCTGCTCCCGATTCGAGAGTTTCCGGTCTGCATTCAGCCACAGAAAGTTCATCGGCATGGACCTTGGGTGCGTCAATACCAGGTTGGGCTTGCAAATTTGCTATTTCTTTTTTTAAGGCGCTGTTTTCCAACAGTAACGCCTGGTACTTCTCAAACAACTCTTCATAATTCATAGGGACCCTCTAACCCTGAAACGGGTGTGAAATAAAAAAGACATCGTCGTAGGCACCGTTATCCTCAGCGTTTATATTATATCTTTTAATTTATATCATAGAAAAAAATCCACTGTATATGTATAATATTAACAATAAAGAGCCGTATAAACAAAACTGCTGTAAAAGTAATATTACGGGGGTCAACACAATGAGTAAGAAGAAACGGGTATTGGTGCTTTTCGGGGGCCGCTCCGGGGAGCATGAGGTTTCATTAAATTCCGCCGCCAATGTGATATCCGCGTTAGACCGGGAGAAATATGAAGTGGTTCCTGTGGCCATCACCCGGGAAGGAAAGTGGTTAACCGGTGTAACGCCGGAGCAGCTGATGGCCGGAGTAGATCTGCAAGTTCTAACCGGAACTGATGCAGACGGCAGAGTTGAACCGGAAACTACGGCAGAGGATTCATCCGGTATGGGGTTGGCCATGCTGGCCGTAGGCAAAGCAGAGGCGGATATGGGCGCAGTGGATATAGTAATTCCGGTGCTTCACGGCACCTACGGGGAGGACGGCACCGTCCAGGGCTTGCTGGAACTGGCCAATGTGCCCTACGTGGGGGCGGGCGTCCTGGGGTCGGCCCTGGGGATGGACAAGGTAATGATGAAAACGGTGCTGGCCCAGCACGGCGTAGCCCAGGCCCGGTTCTGGTCCTGCCTGCGGCGGGACTGGGGAAGCAGCGCTTCGCTTGTAACAGAGACAGTGGAAAAGAGCCTGGGATACCCCTGTTTTGTCAAGCCGGCCAACCTCGGCTCCAGCGTCGGTATCAGCAAAGCCCATAACCGGGAGCAGCTGGCCGCGGCCATGGACCTGGCTGCCAGATACGACCGCAAGATTATCGTTGAGGAAAACATTAACGCCAGAGAAGTGGAAGTAAGTGTGCTGGGGAACGATGATCCGATAGCTTCTCTTCCCGGAGAGATCATTCCACTAAAGGAGTTCTATGACTACGAAGCCAAATATCAAGACGGGATGACCAGGCTGGAAATCCCTGCCGATTTGCCGCCGGATATGATCGCCCGGCTGCAAGAACTGGCGGTAAAAGTATTCAAGGCTCTTGACTGTTCGGGCCTGGCCAGGGTGGATTTTTTCATCCGCAAGCCGGACAACGAAATACTGGTCAACGAAATCAACACCATGCCCGGCTTTACCCAGTTCAGCATGTTCCCCAAGCTGTGGCAGGCAACCGGCATCGGTTACCGGGAACTGCTTGAACGGCTAATCTCCCTTGCCCTAGAAAGGCATCTGGATAAAAACCGTACTGATTTTGGCGCCGGCTAAAATCTGCAGTAAAAATAAAATTGGAATTCGACGTTACTTCGTTGTATTCATTTATCCGCATAGCTTTGCACATTCCGTCAAACATGCTGAGCAAGGTCACGCTTGGCACGCGCATAGTTTTCTCGGTCGGTGTCGTTAGTTCGTAGCCAATCGCGGAAGCGCAGCATTCGTTTTATCTCAGACGTGCCCTCGCTGAACATGTGCAAGTTGATGTCGGTATCGGGTCCCTTAAACAGACGATGCTCGAACCAGTTAGGCTCTCGTATCCGAAGCGTGTAACCGGCTGTCTCCAGGGCCCAGGGCCGGAATATAGGACAGGAACGAATCCGATTGGCTTCCCGGTCGAATATTTTCAACTCTTCAATCAGCGAATTCGTGCGAGCGGGTCCGCGTCGTCGAGGCATACAGGATCCCCGGCAATCAGCCCCGCCTTCTCATGCCAGAACTCACTAAACAGGATGTAGAGCGGCTTAAGCCGATCAGTATTGCCGCCCTCTGCTAATGTTTTGGCAAGGAAATCGATGGCGAAATACATGGTCTTGCTTTCATAACGCAAGTGAGGGTGCGGACCAGGGGCATCGATTATCCAGATAATTAAGTTCCCTACCCGTTGCAGACCATAATGGGGGATTATGCCCAGCGCTTGACAGAAAGGGATCAGTTGGTCGTTAAAATCCATCTTCGAACGGCAATTTACAATGACCAGATACTTGGAAAGGCTATCCGTGGAGAAAACATGCGCAAAATCGACACGCTCTACATCTCCATGTTGCTTTTCATAGGCAAGATCAATTCCCGTACATTCTTTGAATCTGACGAGTGCGCTGGGGAGAAAACGCGTGAGGTCAAGTTGGGGATTCGATGCTATGGCAACGCTGCCGGGGATTTTCGCAGCGGTGAATAAGCCGGATGTGCCTCCTGAAGAGATTGAATAGAAGATAATCCGCTCGTTAGGGATGCCGAGGCATCGCGCCACGCTCTTGACGAGCTTTGCCGTCGCGTCGCGGTAGTCTCGTTCATGCGTGCCGTAGAACCAACCCACAGGAATGTCCGACTCAAAGTACATCGGGTCTTCAATGCTTAGCAGATGTCCTCTCAAAAACGTATTCCATGACCACTTATGAAAGCGGGGGAGTGGCCCATGCGCAATTGTCTCATCATCGCGCATGGTATCCAGCACAACATATAGGTAATCGTATTCGCTTGCATGGTAAAAGCACTCGAAGCGCGCGCCATCAACCTCTGTATGGAACCTGCCGTCCGGCACTCTGTCGATGCGTGTGAAATCGATACGCACACTTTCGACTGTGAGGGCCGATGCATCGGCTGATCGGTATCTTTCGCATCGATGTTCTTCGAGCGTTTCGGCAAGGTTGGCCGCGGTGCCTTCGCTATCGTATTCGCAGACTATATTTTCAAGAAATGCGATTGCTGGGAGGCTGTCATTGTCATCCTCCCTCTTTTGATATTGAACAAAGTCTGCTTGATTTTCTTGCTCTTTTTTCATAACAACCAATCCTTTATTTTTTGAAGCAAACCAATCTTATGGTAATAGATAACAGTCTTTTTGCTTCAGCAACTTGGGGTAGTCTGTTTTGCCGTTGACTACACGATAAATGTATATGCCATCGTCGAACACTTTATAGATGCATACGTACATGGAAGTGATAACCAGTTTTCGGTATCCACTTTCTGCAAGTACGGGATCGGGATGCGTCTGCCCCATAAGCGGAAACTGTGTCAGGCGGCCAATATTTCGCTCGATTTCCTCCGTGATATTCCTCGCAGAATTTACGCCGACCTTTTCCAGATGGTATCTGGCTATATCAAGGATATCCTCTCTTGCCGGTGCGAGGTAGATCAGCTTACTTATCGGCGGCTGCATAAAGAGCCTCCAACTCCGCATGAATCTGTTCTGGCGTATAAGTGGGCATGCCGTTCAGACGTGCGACTTCCGCCTCGTATACCTTGTCTCTGTGACGAAACATTTTTTCTCTTTCCTCAAAAGCGTCTACACTCAGAACAACGAGATCCGCCTCTCCTTTATTAGTGATGATAATTGGCTCACCTGTCTCTTTTGCAAGCTCTGATATTTTCGTATACTCGTTCCTCAATGCTGTTGACGGTTTGATGTTCATTACGTTATCCCCTTCCTCTGATAGTATTATACCAGGAGTATGATAGCTATGCAATGCAATAGTTTCCCCATACGCCTTGACGTTTGCCACTATATACAGTACTATTGCTCCAGGGGTGTAGCCGATGGGTAAACTCGAAAAACTCCTTCAAAAAATTAAAAACAACCCCAGGCAGGTCAGATTTGACGAATTGGATAAGATTCTAACAAGAGCCGGTTTCGATAGAAGACAGCCGGGGAGCGGTTCAAGCCATTATTACTACACTAAAGGGCATTTAAAAATATCTGTCCCTTACCGCCAGCCATATATATTAACCTCTTACGTAGCGGCAGCAATAAAGCTTCTTGAAAGGATGGGTGAAGATGATTAAAAAAGACCTTGAATATTACCTCGGACTACCTTACAAAGTAGTCCTCTACCCCGCCGAAGAAGGCGGCTATGCCGTCGAAATCCCGGAACTCCCCGGATGCGTCAGCCAGGGGCAAACCCTGGAAGATGCATATGAAATGATCCAAGACGCGAAAAAAGGCTGGCTCGATATTGCCCTGCAAGATGGAGAAGCAATTCCAGAGCCGGCCGGGGCGGAAGAATACTCGGGCAAGTTTAATATCCGTATGCCCAAGTCTCTTCACCGCACTTTAGTCACAAAAGCCAAAGAGGAGAACGTCAGCCTCAACCAATATATCAACTACCAACTGGCCCGCAGTGTGGGGCATCCGGTTAAGCCGGTCAAGTAAGAAGGAGACCCCAGGGCCTCCTTTCAGGTTGCAAGAAGATTATCGGCGCCTGTTTGATGATTATGCCAAAACATTACCGAATGTTGTCATATCCGGGTTTGCCCTTCCCCGGCAGGTTATCGAGTTCACCGTTTTTTATGGCTTCCCGCATCTTCATTTCAGCGATCTGAGCAAGAGCATTAAACATCTCTAATTCACCCGGCTTATAATTTATTTTGTATTGTCGGACTATTACATAACCTTGCGGTTAATACGTCCTTCACATGCGGGGCAGTAGTTCATAGAAAAAGTTGCCATTACAATGTTGGCAATCGTTATTTGGACTGCCCTGGTCATGTTGATGCTTTTCTAAAAGGATGAATCAAGTTTATACTTAAGGTGATGAAGCAACTCATGGAAATAATACCAACTTGAGAAAAATCAAGAGTCCAGAAAGCAGGTTTTTTTAATGGAAAATAGATTTATCCTGGAAATTCGGCATCTCACTAAAAAATTCGGCAAGAAAACAGCGGTGGACGATCTGAATTTTTCTCTCATGAAAGGAGAAACCGTAGGGCTTCTCGGTCCCAATGGCGCTGGGAAAAGCACACTGATAAAATGCATTGTCGGCTTGCTCAGACCTACCGGCGGGGATATTTTAATCGCCGGGAACCCGCGGGGTTCCCGGCAGGCCCGAAAGATCTCAGCGTATGTCCCCGAAGTACCTCAACTGTACAATATGCTGACGGTATGGGAACACTTGCGTTTTATCACCGATGCTTATGAAATAGCGTGTTGGGAAGAAAAAGCGGAACAGTTGCTGCGGGTATTTGAAATCTGGGAACAACGCGATGAATTTATCAAAGCCCTTTCCAAGGGAATGCGCCAAAAACTCTCTATTTGCTGCGGGATCATCTCGGGCGCCCGGATTTTGTTTTTTGATGAGCCCATGGTCGGGCTTGACCCGAAAGCTATTAAGAATTTTAAAGATTTGATTCAAGAGCTGGGAAACGAGGGGAGAACCCTGTTTATGAGCACTCACCTGCTGGACCCCATTGAAAACATTTGCAGCCGCATCATTGTTTTGAAAAAGGGGAAGATCATAGCCGACGGAAGTTTTGAGGAACTCAGGTCACGTCTGGGAGAAGAGAAAGCCTCTCTGGAGGAAGTCTTCCTGGAGGTCACCGCTGATGCATGATTACGCAATTCTGCTCCGCTATGACCTGCTCAAACTCAAAAATTATATATTAGAAATTCGCCGCAACCCCAAGAAGCTCATAAGCTATTTTCTATTTATGGCCTGGATTATTCTGATCATGTTTCCAGCAATCAAGAATACCGGGCAACGCCAATTCAATGTGACAGCCGGCACGGCGCAAATTATTCTCGCCGTCTATGCGCTGTTCATTGCTTTTATTATGTTTTCATCCTTTTTCTCTTCTCTAAGAAAACTGTCATATTCTTTCCAAATGGGTGATGTCAATCTGCTCTTTCCATCCCCGCTGAAGCCCAACCGCATTCTTTTATGGAGCCTGATGAAGAAAATTCCTTTGGACATGGTTAAGACCTGTTTTCCAGCTCTCATTTTAACTCCGACCATGTTTAACATGGGCTTAAACATGGAGGGGATTCTTCTGGTATACCTGTCTATATTATCTTTGGGCTTACTGCTCACCCCGGTTTCTTTTTTGATATTTCTTGTTTCAGCCCGCTATCAAAAAGAACATTGGGTCCGGGGCATTTTGCTGTTCTCCGTCATCTGGCTGCTCTTTAGCTGGTTGAAATATGCGCAATGGGATATCTCCAGCCTTAATGTTCTGCTTGGTTATCAGGCACCGGAAATTCTTAACTTTCCCTTGTTCGGCTGGATTCTGCAACTTGCCCGGTCTGCTTTTATCAGCGCAGCGCCGGTTGACTATACGGCTTTTTTCCTCGTGGCGCTAACCGCCCTGGTCGCTAATCTTCTGGTCTTCATCCTGGCCAGGGATTACTATGAAGATGTAATCAATCTTGCCGAGAGGTTGGAAACAATTCATGCCGCCAAACGCGGCGGCAAAATGCGGGGAATGTTCTTCCCGACACCATCAAACAGTGACAAGACCAGTTTGTGGACACGTTTTCTGTACAGGAAACGGGTCAGGGTAGAGCGCCGCTTTCCGGGAAGTTGGGCGTTCATGTTTAATCAAGTGATCAAGTACCGTCGCACCGGTATCAACGAATATGTGGGATACCTGGCTCCGTTAGCCGTAATAACAGGTTTGGTTACCGGTTTCATTGCTCTGCACAATGGTCAAGCGGGAGGCCATGGTCTTCTCTACGCGCAAAACGGAATTATTGCATATTTTTTGTTGTTTATGTGCAGCTTTTCCGGCCCCTTGAGCGAAGAACTTGCTCTTCCGTACATATATACTCTGCCGGGGACATTTTTTCAGAAAGCATTGGCTGTGAATACCTTGCCCACCCTGCGTCTTGGTTTGAACGTGTTTTTGCTGAACCTGAGTTATGCCATGATCGTACACTTACACACAAAGGATGCCGGGATATTCATGCCGGCAGTGCTATTGTCTTTGCTGGTTACATCCCTTTATCTGGAACAGTCCAATATTATTGCTTTAGCGCATGTCCTGCTGCCTTCCTCTATCGACCGAAAGTTTTTTCACCCCTTAATATTGATGGTGGAACTCTTGCTTATCGGCATTCCGGCTCTAATCGCCGGCGGCCTGGCGGCTTGGTTAACACATAGTGAGTGGTTCACAGGAATAGCTGTGCTTGCCGCCAACACGTCTATGGGGATTGCGTTGTTGCTTTTTTCAAACAAAATATTCCCCTACCTGGAAATGCGTGAGTTTACCGAATAGCATTTTCAGTTCATGCAGTACCGCGTCTCGGTCCGCCTTGCTCATTTCTTGCAGTACATTGACTGGTCTTTTATTCAACACTTTTTTGATGACCTGACCCGTCTGGCTTGGCGTGGCATCAGTACCTACTGCAGAAAGAAGACAGATAGGCCCATTGATCTTTGTACGGGTCACCGTTTTCATCGATACACACACTGTTATGGTTGTTTCTGGCGGCTTTCTGCAGCGGCAGGGCAATCAGGTTGCCCAAACCGCCTTTCGGCAGCGTGTCCTGACTGGGGAAGAATCTGTCATAAGACTTAAAGCGTATCTCGTGTCTTTTGGTCATGGCATGCGTAAGCAACGCGCTCCCCAATTTTCTTGCCAAGGCGGCGGGGACAGCGCTTTCAAAAAAGAACCATGCATGGGCTCCTTTGCCGGAACGGGAACGTTCAACGGACAAAGGGAGGCGAAATTCCAAACATATGTCACGGAGTACCGATATATCTTTTTCCCATTCTTCACCGTCAAAATCTATAGCGAGAAAATAACAGGTCTCATCCGGACACAGGGGATAGATTCCCGCCACAAAACCTTTGTGCCCGCGCAGGTGGTCGGTGATAACCTGTTCATCTAAAGCAGCATAATTTTTGTTTTTGCAATGAAAGCAGATTCGCAAAAGTGCGTAATCACCTTGCCAGGGCTTTCCACCCATGGCTGACTTCTCGGCACGAGCCTGGCCAAAGAGCAAAATGTATTGACAACGTAAATACGGGGTATTATATTTAGAATAGGTGACGTAATTGAAAATTAAAAGTTTTGATTGGGATAAAAGGAACATAGAACATATAGCCCGTCACAATATCACTCCCGATGAAGCTGAAGAGGCATTTCTTGATGCCCTTTACCGTAAAGGCAGGGACGGGCGTTTGCTGGTATACGGAGTGACTGACCCTGGACGGTTTATCCTGGTGGTGGCTGTCCTTAATCCTGGCGGTATGGTCCGAGTAATCACAGCCAGGGATATGACGCAATCGGAAAAACGCTACTATTTGCGTGAAAGGGAGGGATTGGTAGTATGGTTAAGAAAGTGCCTGAGTTCAAAACCGAGGAGGAAGAAGCCCGTTTTTGGGATGAACATGACAGCACTGAATATCTTGATGACTTCGAACCGGTAGAAATTAAGGTCTCTCCTAAACTGGAAAAAGAAATTCTAGACAAGCGAGAGCTTAAAAAACCCGTTACTCTGCGCCTGGAGCCAAGTCAAATTGAAGCAGTCAAAAAAATCGCTTACAAACAGGGCCTTCCGTATCAAACCTTGATTCGGATGTGGGTGGTGAAAGAGATTCAAAAATATAGCATCTAATATTCTTTTAAGAGAAAACCAATAAGTTCCTTTTTAATTATTTCCGGTTGTTCTATATGAATAACATGGCCGACGTTCTTTAAGATTTTATACTTTAAATTATACTTATCATACGTTTTTATAACTGACGGATGATACGCTAATATGTCATAGTCACCTATAAGAAACAGCGCTTTGTCCCGGATAACGGAAATTGCTTAACGGTCAAAACGCATTACTTCTTTTTGTTTTTTTGTCCTGCTGTATTTCAACATATAAAACCAATGCTGCAAATACTCTTTATTTAACGTGGATATATCAAAATTTGGGCCAGTTATTTTTTTAAAGAATTTCATTGCATTTTCTTCATTGGGATTTAAAATTGTCGGCAAGCAAGCCATTAAACTTCTTGCTATTAGTAGACTGGTTTTTAAATTTTTTTATTGTATAAAAAATGACTTTGACGGATCCCTGGTGGAGACATGGACAAAAAACCTGCTTGACGATTATAAACTAAAAAGTTTTCCTTTTGAGATGATTTCGTCATATAGAAACTGACCCCGTTTACCATTTCTATACTCTTCCAGAGAATAAGGTCTTGGAGAAATATCTAAATCTACATCTTCACTGACTTCTTTAAGCATGACTGCTTCTTCCAGATAATCGTGACCAAAGTCAGGAGAAATAATTGCTATATCAATATCGCTATCTTTTCCTTCGTTTCCTTTGGCGTAAGATCCAAATAATATGGCTTTTTCCACGCGGATGTTTCTGCTTTTTAGAGCGTTTATATATTTGCTTACAATTATTTCAACTATTTCAACATGCTTTTTAGCCATTCCACCGCCCCCTTTGAGCGAGTCAAAATTTCTTCTGTATGATCTTGAGTGCATTTAGTTTCCAGAGCAGCTCGTTTATCAGGATACCTGGTTTCAATATAGTATAGTGAGAGACGACGGAACAAGTCCTTCATCTCCAGGGGTGTCAGGGGGACGGGGTTGTTGACACACTCTAACACTCTACTCAATACCGGATACCAACCGGAAGCAGTTGGCCGCGGCCATGGATCTGGCAGCCAGGTACGACCGCAAGATTATCGTTGAAGAATACATCAACGCCAGAGAAGTGGAGGTAAGCGTGCTGGGGAACGATGATCCGATAGCTTCTCTGCCTGGAGAGATCATTCCACTAAAGGAGTTCTATGACTACGAAGCCAAATATCAAGACGGGATGACCAGGCTGGAAATCCCTGCCCATTTGCCGCCCGCTATAATCGCCCGGCTGCAGGAACTGGCGGTAAAGGTGTTCAAGGCTCTTGACTGTTCGGGTCTGGCCAGGGTGGATTTTTTCATCCGCAAGCCGGACAATGAAATACTAGTCAACGAAATCAACACCATACCCGGCTTTACTCAGTTCAGCATGTTCCCCAAGCTGTGGCAGGCAAGCGGCATCGGTTACCGGGAACTGCTTGAACGGCTAATCTCCCTTGCCATAGAAAGGCACCTGGATAAAAACCGTACTGATTTTGGCGCCGGTTAATCTACAGTAAAAATAAAATTGGAATTTGTCTACCTAACAACTTCTCTATAACGCTAATGCTAAAACAAAAGCATACCGTTATCATCGAACTTAAAATCAGGTCCCCAAGCAACTTCCCAATAATAGCCGTCCAAGTCGGCAAAATACGCGTGATATCCGCCCCAAAAAACATCCTGCGGCTCTTTGACGATTTTAGCTCCGGCGTTTCTGGCCAATTCGATTATTTTTTCAACATCTTCTTTATGTTCAACATTATAGGCCAAAGTGATCCCGCCAAAGCCGTTCACTATTTTCGGCGGGTTTTCTTTACTAATATCCTCAGCTAGCAATTCCAAAGGATAGAGCTCAAACTTCGTACCAGGCGTATTGAAGAATATCACTTCGGGGCTATTGCCCTCCTCCTCTGTGTGAAACCCTAACCCATCCCTGTAAAACTGAATGGATTTTTCCATACTTCTTACACCTAAACAAATACAAGTAATCTTGTTCATTCATAATGCCTCCCTATGTAAATTCCTGTTTATCGTTATTCACTCTTACATGAATGAAACACCATAGATTCGAATATCTGCCCATCTATGCTGATTATTTCATCAATGGGGATCGCTGTGCCATCGGTCATAACGACAACCCGTTCATATTCGTCTATCTTTTTAGCCGTACTGATAGCAGTAACATAGGCGCCGCCATTCTTCTTCGCATCCGGCTGAAAGTAGGTAATTGCGATTTCGGGATGCTCTTTAATCCGATCTGCTATGATTTGCAGCCTATCGCTCAAAGCGTCCTTTATATATTCGTCCAATTCTACTCTCTCGTCAGCCAGTCTTGCGGTTTCTTTGATGGCGGCATCATAGCCGGTCAGTGCGGCGAAGGGGGAAAACTGAGCCGCCCGGTCAATAGCTGTCATGTGAGGGCGTGTCGTAGAGACATGGTGTGGTAGATGGATGATGTCGTCATATGCCCTCGTCATGCCTTATGCCCTCCAATCTGCTTGTTCCGGTCTACTGTGGTAGCACCTTCCTCCAGATTCATACCCTTTAGAATGGCGTTCTTGCCGTGTTTCTTTTTTATCTCCAGCATTGCTTTCTGCACCTTTTTTTCTCGTGCAAGCTCGGCTTCTTCATCCTCTTTTTTCGCCCGCGCAGCCACGTAATCCGTAAAGAGATCAAGCTGTTCAAAGTTGTCCGTCTTTTGAAAGGTTGCCTCACCAACAACATAATTCGCTGTGATGTTGACTCTTCTGATCAGGAGATTTTTGTCAACGATGCGCTCAAACAGCTCTGTGACGGCATCCAGAATTAGCTTTGTAGAGGAGGTCCGCCTGCAAAGATTTGCCGAACCATGCGCAGATTTCGGAACGGTACGTCCGTAGTGGTCAGTGGTGATTGCCCCGTGATATGATTTCTTTATCTTCGAGTTTGTCAGATTTTCAATATCATATCCGACCGTCAAAACAAGCTGGTCGGTCACAAGCCTTTTATCCACCAGATCAAGTACCAGCAGATCGGTCATTTCCCGCACGATCAGCTTCGCTTTGTCAAAGGTATAGGCACATTGCAGCACCTGCCCCGATCCAATACTGTTTGTGCTTGGCTTATACGCTTTAATATCGGCAATAGTGCATGGCTCCCAACCCCACGCATGGTCGATCAGCAACTCAGCGTTGATGCCGAACAGCTTGTACAGTAAATCCTCGTTGTAGTAATCGGTAGGTTTACCGAGAGAGCATCTTGCGATATCTCCCATCGTAAAGAGGCCTTTTTCCTCCAGCTTCTTGGCATATCCTTTTCCAACGCGCCAAAAGTCTGTTAGAGGCTGGTGTGACCACAGCAAGCGACGGTAGCTCATTTCGTCCAATTCAGCGATCTGCACGCCATTTTGATCCGCCGGAATGCGCTTTGCCTGAATATCCATAGCGATCTTGCAGAGGTACAGGTTTGTGCCAATTCCCGCTGTTGCTGTAACGCCGGTCGTTATAAGAACATCCAGAACCATTTTCGCGGCAAGCTCACGAGCTGAAAGATTGTAGGTGTTCAGATAATCGGTGGCATCAATGAATACCTCGTCGATGGAGTAGACATGAATATCTTCGGGCGCGATGTACTTCAAGTAGATATTGTAAATCCGCGTGCTGTACTCTATATAATACGCCATTCTCGGCGGAGCAACAATATAGTCCAGCGAGATACTCGGTGAGGATTTCAATTCCGTATCGCTGAAGGAAACGCCGGAAAAGGCTCGTCCTGGTGCTTTGCGCAGCCGTGCCGCATTTGCTTGCTTGACCTTCTGCACGACCTCAAACAGCCTCGCCCTGCCGGGAATGCCGTATGCTTTGAGGGAGGGAGAGACGGCGAGACAGATGGTTTTTTCGGTGCGGCTTGCGTCAGCGACAACAAGGTTGGTGGTCAGCGGATCAAGTCCTCGTTCCATACACTCGACCGAAGCGTAGAAGGATCTTAAATCGATTGCGATATAGGTTCTGTTCTCCATGTATTCTCCGGTCGCCTGGTTTCTGAAAGTTAAACAAATCCGATTTATTTAGAATAATCCAGATTTATTAATTTTCTCTCCCGCTGACTAACGGGAGGCAGTGTCACAGGATTCAACTGCTGAGCTATGGACTCTCGTCCATATTCCGGGTGGCTTTATGCCGCCGTCTAGTTTTTACTATCCGTTCCGCCCGGAAGGGGGTGTTACCCACCGCCTGATTGCTGCTTGCGGCAACAGTCTTTCACAATGTGTACTGTGCCGCTGTATAAAATCTATGGCCAGGTTTACCCTGCTAACAGTTGTTTTCTGTAGTGCTGCCAGGAAACCAGGCTTTTCACCTCTCTTTTTGTGAATTTTTTAACTGCGGCAATAACCGCTTTCTTGATTACACTCCACTGCTTCCAGTTGGGCAGTAACAAAAAGGTATCTTTTTCCTCGATGTATTCTTGTGTTAATTCTTTAGTATCTTTTCTTTGCTATATCCCAAACCGCGCCGTGCTATGGTGTACCCAGCCGCTTCGTGGTTCGAGATACCGTACTGTTGTTGATATTTCAGTATGCGATAATTGACGTAAATGGCGGCGGTACCTTAGCTAACGGCACTCCTTCCCGTACAGCCCGGCGTTCTGCCGCCTGCAGGAATTTCGACCAGACAAAACCGTGGCTTACCCGGTTAATCTCCCTTCTCTTTCCCAGCGACGCAATGTATGGGGCCATACGTTTAATAATTTTGCTGCTTGGTGAGATGTTAGCAGTTTAGTTTTTCCATTGACATCACCTCTTACCATTATTGTAATCAGAACATATGTTCGATGTCAATGGTTAATAGTTTTTTGTTTACTTTTGTTAAACTAATTTGTAGCTGCTTCAATTAACGGTCTGCTTTTCCATAGTTGCCCTGATTGCCCCTGAAGAATGAATTCTCACAACCCTATCGGGATCATTTTGAGCCATTAAACCTAACTTAACAATATATGGCTTAACATATTCAGGTTTTCTCTTTCCGATCACTCTAAATATTTCAGGAGCTTCCATTCTCACTCGTATTGAACAGTCATTTAATAAATTGGCAAAAATACTCATATGGTTTTTAAAAATATCGGGATTATTTGTGGCAATATTTTCTGATGCCCAAATGAAATTCATTCGTACCGCGGGAACGCTATCGTTAGCCATACAAAGCATCTTATTAATATAAGGCAAAATTAGAAAGATATTACCCCTGCCAATCCTGCCTAAAGCTCCGACTGCCCGCTCTCGGAGCTTTTCATTTCCATCATATAGCATAACAGCTATTTTAGGGACAAATGGTTCAATTTGATTTGTATGTTTGTATCCCATTTCCCCCATTAGCCATAGCGTTTTTTGCTTTAATTTTATCAGATGAATGGTCAAGTAATTTTCCAACATCAGGTATTAACGCTTCCCAATTTGATTTAGATTTTGTTATTTCTGATAAAGACGTATAAATTCTTTTTTCATCAGTATCATCAATCTTCATAAACATAACTTACTCCTATTCATTTTGTGGATATTATTGTTTCAATAAAAAGTGCATGAATTATAGGATAACTATGCGCATTACATAAAGCTGACAAATTCCCGTTCATCTACGCGTTCTATAAATATTGGAATAGCGCATGATGCCCATATCCTATCAGTGTTAGGTTCATATCAGATCCACCGTAACATCTTCGCATGTTTTTTCACGAAACACCGTACGCCACTCCACATCGTCCACCGTTTCAAAGTGCAGTGCAGAACAGGCTGCATGGAGCTTTCCTTGTTCGTTGCCGCCGAAAATGACGGCCGTCGGGCCATCCGTACCGCAAATGATGCCGATGGCACAAACATCGTTGATTGCCTGTGGCGCATGAGGAACAGTGCGCTTTTGCCGGGGCTGGTCGGAACAAACGCAATCAGTAACGGCGAATGCACCGCCTGGCAGATCCGGCGAAAGCGTATAGCTCATCACAGTGTAGTGCGTCGGGAACTCCTGATCTTGGCTGACGAAATGCTCGCAGGTCAATTCCTGCCGTTCATATTCCTGCACGGTCAGCGTATGCCGCCTGCCGGTAGCCGGGTGCACAAACGTCGCCTGTTCACCGGGCGCCGACACATGAAAATGCGGACCCGGCACAGCGGCAGGCTCCTGTATCAATGTGATGCCGAGCGTCCTGATCTGCGGCCTGCGTTTTGTTGCCCAAGGGAAAGCGGCGCGCCAGATTGCCCAGCCGTATGCGGGATCGAGACCGTAATGCTGTATCACGCTCTTTGCCTCAAGGCCGTTCCTTTCCGGAAAACAGGGATTCCATGATGTTCCGCAGCCATGAGAACTTGAAAGGACAGTTCCGTTCAACACAGCTTCCGGATTTATATGGATGTCCAGCGGATTTTCCGCGTCGGCCCGCATCCGCTGTTCATCTGTAAAATCGGTTCCGTCGTTCTCAATAGACAGATTCCATTTGTCCATAAAGGAACGGATGCGCTCTGCCGGAACCTGTACGCAAAAGTCCGCGACCAAGCCTTTGCCGCAGGTGTAAACCGCCGGGATATGCCAGACTTCATCGTTCCAGACAAACTGTTTGCCGAGATAGATTTCCCTGCCAGCTCTTTCACGGCCTTGATGGCCCCAAAAGCTGCCGTCAAAGTAAACCTTCCATTCAGGCATTCCCGGCTCGGCAGGAACCCACTCATAGTAATCTTCCGTATATTTGATGCCGCTGTAATCGAACCCGGCCTGCAGCTCCTTGAGATAAGCAAAGGGCCTCTCCATAGGCGTAAGCGACAGCTTATCCCGGATCGCATCTAAAACGGCCTGCTGTTTGGCGGTGGGAGGATTGTCCCGCAGGAAAGCATCAAACTGCGCCTGCTCCCAACAGTACGCCTGCTCCAGTGCCGCAGCGTCGCCGCACGCTAGCAGGAGCCGTAGGAAGTCGGCAAAATCCCCTGCCACCGGATGCACATAATTTCCCGGTGTGTTCATCGGGCTGACGGCAAACACCATCTCGCCAAAACCACGCACAAAACAATAGTGGATACCGTCCGCCCCGGCCCGGCCGATTACTTTCGCCCCCCTGGGCATGCAAAAGTAGTTGCCTTCGTTCTCGCTACGCTCCAAACCAATGCGGGAAGCGTCAATATTCAGTTTCAGGTATTTTTCATAAGCAGTTGCCATTATGACCTCGCATTCTATATATTCCATGATTCTTCGGAAGTTGTCTCAATATGGGATTATGTAAATGACCGACAGTTCAAAACTGCTCGTCAAATTAGAATTTGAAACCTCTACTTTTGCAAGCTCTTGCCACCTATTATAAACTGCCGCCAGAGGCTTGGAAATCCCCAGATTACAAGGAATTTATGCAAGTCAGCGCATTATCTGCTGTTATCGGTGCTTATAGCTTATCTACTGTTTTGCCGATGCTCATGAGGGAAAAATCAAGGGCAAATCAGGGATGAAAACCAATACAATTAAGGCACGGCACGGACTGTTGTGATGTGTGTTCACTTCGGAAGCATGGTCCGTTGACAGTCAGAAAAGCTAAAATTCCATTGAAAAACCTATATAAGCAAATGAGTAGACGTTCAGAAAAGAGCGTCTACTTTTTTTGCCCAAATTCAGGAGGTGAAACCCATAATGACCAATGTAATTGCCATCGCCAATCAAAAAGGCGGCGTCGGCAAGACAACCACCTGCGCCAACCTCGGCATCGGGCTGGCGCAGGAAGGAAAAAAGGTGATCATCATGGTTGACAGTAATATCCAAAGTGAAAATATCCTGCCCAGCGAACGGGCGAAGGCATACAAAATGAAACTGGAAGCCATCAAACGGCAAGGCGCACGGCCAGATTTAACTTCTATGCAAGTTGCACAGAAGTTATCCGTTGAAAAAGTGGGTGAAGATGCGGGTATAAGTAAAGACAAAGTGCGCCGATATATCCGCCTTACGGAGTTGTTGCCGGAGCTTCAGCAGATGTATCATGCCTGGGTAGTATAAATTTTGATGAAACTCAGATTAGTAGGGCACAACAGGAATCAGTGTACCTCCCTATATTTTTGCAATATATGGAGAAGCTTAAGAGAGGTTTGTGACATGCTGTTCTTGAAAGAATACGGTATCCTTTTTTATCATCTAAGGTACGACTTTACAACTTATTTACAACTTAGAAGGAGTTCGTAAATAAGTTTATGTTATACTAAAAAATAAATATGTCCGTAATTGGTTGAGATATCCAACAAGTTCATGAGGTACATATGGAAAAAATATTGATTGTTGAAGATGATGCGGCGATTTCCGATCTCATTAAATTGAATCTGAATCTTGTGGGCTATAAGAGTGTGCAGGCCTTTGACGGAAATGCTGCACTCAGCACGCTCAACACTTTTTCTCCGGACTTAATCCTTCTGGATATTGCACTCCCGGATATAGAGGGCTTCGACCTGCTTTCCCAATTCAAACAGAAGGGATTGCCGGTTATCTTCCTAACTGCGAAAAGTGGGCTGTCTGACAAGGTGAAGGGGCTTAAAATGGGAGCCGATGATTACATTGTAAAGCCGTTTGAGGCCATGGAGCTTTTAGCGCGGATTGAAGCCGTTCTGCGCCGGTACGGAAATAGCTCTGACATTATTCAGTTTGAAGATCTTGAGATAAACACTGAGGAGCGTTCCGTAAAAAAAGAAGGAGTAGCGGTTGACCTGACGATGAAAGAATATGAACTCTTACTCCTGCTCCTTAAAAACCGAAATAAAGCGCTCTCCAGAGACAAGATCCTGGAACTTGTCTGGGGATATGACTATGTCGGTGAAACGCGTACCGTTGATATCCATATTCAAAAGATCCGCAAAAAACTCGGCTGGGAGGAGCAGATAAAAACGGTGTATAAATATGGCTACAGGTTGGAGGATAATGCGTGAAGCTTTGGCATAAAGTTTTTCTTTGTACCTTTGTCCTGTTTGAGCTATTGTTTAATGTTTCCTCGTTTTACCTTATCGAGCATAATTTCAACCAGAACCAGCAGAGGGAGATTGAGCTGGGTTGTGCAGAGCAATTGATTGTTGTCTCACAGATATGGGCGGATTGGGCGTATATCAATTTCTCGAATCGGCAGCTTAATATATCCAGCAATGCCCAGGATTTTTTGAAAAACAACTCTGAAAAATATACACGCTATTTTGACGACAATCAGGTGTTCATCGAGATATTGGATAGTCAAAGCAATACCGTGTTTAGCAATTTCAACGGAAATATTACGGGAGCCAGATCTGAGCTGAACGGCCTGACTACCGGCGGGAGACAATATATCATTCGTGATGTCGGAGAAAAAACCTATTTATTTGTCACCGGCATTTTGACACTCGACAATATGGATTTCAAAGTCAGTTATATCCGTGATATTTCCGGGGTCTATAGTGACAAATCCGCTCAAATCAGTCTTTTCCTTAAAATGAATATCGCGATAACGATTATTCTCGCAGCAGGACTTTATGCGCTCATATGGTTTTTGACACGTTCAGTCAGATCGCTCAACAAATCGGCGCAAATAATTGCAGGCGGTGACTATACGCAGCGGGTCAATGTCCTTTCCAACGACGAAATCGGAGTGCTTGCTCGTAGCTTTAATCAGATGGCAGAGGCTGTCGAAAGTAAAGTGGATGAGTTGGAAATCACCGCAAAAAAACGGCAGAACTTTATCGATTGTCTGACGCACGAATTAAAAACGCCGCTTACCTCCATCATCGGCTATGCTGAATTTCTACGAACGGCTAAGTATAATGAGGAGGTCTTCTTTAAAGCATTAACTTACATTTATACGGAAGGTAAACGGCTTGAAAGTCTCTCCTTCAAGCTGATGGATTTAATCCTTGTCGGTAAAGAAAAGCCGGAATTTAAACTCGAAGATGTTTTGGCGCTCTGCTCCGATATTGAGGAAGCGATGAAGCCTCAACTGGAGAAGTTCGATATCGACCTGTGTGTTGATATCGAACCGCATAATATCTTTATTGAGCGGGATTTATTCACACTACTCTGCACAAATCTGCTTGACAATGCTATAAAGGCATCAAAATCAGGTGGGCGAATTTATCTGAGGGGGTATGTATTGAAAGAAACTAATTATGCGGTTGAGGTCGAGGATGAAGGGATTGGCATTCCGGAGCAGGATATCCCGAAAATATTCGAGCCGTTTTTTGTGGTGGACAAGGTACGCACTAAATCCAATCACGGGGCCGGTCTTGGGCTTGCAATCTGTGCCGAGATTATCAAACTCCACGAAGGCCAGATTGAAATAATAAGTCATATGAACGAGGGAACAAAGGTCAGGATAATCTTTCCTAAATTATACAACTAATTTACAACTCTTCGATACTTATGAAACATCGTTTTTTTATATTAGAATTGCAAGTTCACTTGCACACTATAAAAAACGGGAGGTAAATTAATTATGGAGCATAAATCAATAGGAAAAGGTAAAAAAATCGCTGGGCTCCTTTTGGCGTCAGTTTTGGTCATCGGCAGTATGGGGACAGCCACTGCACTCGCAGCAAAAAGCTTCGACTCTGTGCCGAAAGATACGGTAATGTCCGTACCCAACTCTGTAACTCCATCATCGACAATTGAAATCACTCAGGGGACGATCCAATATAGCAAAGACACTTACTCCAGAACAGACGGCAGCCAGAACTTAATTTTCGAGTGCTGGTATAATCCCGAGACGAAGGAATCAAGGCAAGATGTAAAGGAATATGCCTCAGGTAATCAGTTGATAAAATATCAGAGCACTTACCTTGCCAACAGTGAGAATGATCTTATTACGATTCAGAGGGATAAAGACGGTAACCCTGTAAGCGGAACAATTCTAAAGATTACGGATCAACCCAAGTTCTCTGAACAAAAAAAAGTAATGAATTATGATTTTAATACTGTAAAGTCATTCTATACAGGAAGCGACTGGACCGTAATCGGTACAGAAAAAACGCAGGATGGAAAAACACTAAATAAAATGATGGCGGATAGCTATCAGTCTTATATAAATGACACCACGCAGTCTAATATGCAGCGGATTGACTTTATCGATCAGGATACCGGTCTACCTGTCAAGGAAGAGGTCTACGAAGATTCAACCGGGCAGTTTAGGCTCTTCAGTGAAGACACACTCGAATACCAATACGTCAATGATGATGGAACGATATTTAATACCGACGGAATTACGCTTACTCCGATTCAGGCCTCGCAATACACCCTGGGTTAATCGTAAAATTCTTACAGCGTTTCTTTGCTGCATCATGAATCCCGCATCAAAAACTCTAGCTAGAGGTCTTTGATATGGTTTCAAAAACAAAAAAGAAAAAATTAAGAATTCGAAAATTTTTGTCATTCATGTTGATAGTCATCCTTGTTGCTTTTGCTTATAAAGCTTTTATGACTCTTGGTGACTACGGCAAAATCAAGTCGCTTCCCCCTTTGACGTTAGCCACAGACACCACTATTCCTCTACCTCCTGATGGCCTCCATAGCCCTAACGCAATTTTGATTCGATTAAACGATCATGCCATTTTGATGCAGGAGAAAGATGAGGAAAGAATCTACCCCGCGTCGTTAACCAAGATAATGACGGCAATCGTTGCAATTGAAAATCTGCCTGATTTGCAAGAAAAAATAGCGCTTTCCAATTCAATGTTTCAAGGGCTTTATGATGCAGATGCATCATTAGCCGGTTTCCAACCCAATGAACAAGTTAAGGCAATTGATCTCCTATACGGGGTGTTGCTGCCGAGCGGTGCAGAGTGCTGCATTGGGCTTGCTGACCAAATCGCGGGGTCAGAGCAAAACTTTGTGAAGATGATGAATCAGAAGGCATCAAAGCTGGGTATGGGCAATACTCATTTTGAAAATGCAGCCGGCCTTCATGACGAAAACCACTATACAACGGTCAAGGATTTGGCAATTCTTCTTCGTTATGCCTTGCAAAATGATACGTTCCGTGAAATCTTCACTTCCTCTCGCCATTCTACGCAGACTACGAATAAACATCCCGACGGCATTACCTTCACAAGCACCCTATCTCAAAACCTGGAGGCTCAGATGCTTCCAAATGGAGAGATTCTCGGCGGAAAAACGGGTTACACCGATGAGGCCGGGCTTTGCCTTGCCAGTTTCGCCCAAATTGACGGAAAGGAATATATTCTTGTAACTGCCGGAGCAAAGGGAGACCATGAAACCGAACAGCACAACATTGAGGACGCATGTGCGGTATATAAAGAATTGAATTAAACTGTTTCGCGGTCTTTGAAATTGATTTTTTGCTTTCTTTGGAAGGACTCTCCTAAACTGGAAAAAGAAATTATAGACAAGCGAGAGCTTAAAAAATCATCTGCGCCTGGAGCCAAGTCAAATTGAAGCAGTCAAAAAATCGCTTACAAGCAGGGCCTTCCGTATCAAACCTTGATTCGGATGTGGGTGGTAAAAGAGATTCAAAAATATAGCATCTAATATTCTTTTAAGGATCTCATCTTAATTAAGCCTGATTTATTTATTCAGGCTTTCTTCTATTAATCTCACCGCGTTTTATCATCATGTAGCGCCACCTGACTGGGCAGGCAGGGTAAATTTCGTGTCGCTTTCCCACATGGCCTTATATCCTTGCGCCATTTCCTTTTCTAAACTTTTCCCCCCGGCTTCATGAAGAAGCCGGGCAAGCACTCCGCTTCTCGCTGTATCTCAAGCAGCAGCCAAGCCGTCCGGGATGCTGATAAGATCGTCCGGATGCTCATTGTAATTTTTTGAGTCACTGGCATCTCCACACCAAATATTCCTGCTCGCTTGCTTTCCGTCATTTGAAGCGTATGTTTCGTCAAACAGAATCTTCATTTTCCTTATCCATATAATATGAATAATTACGTCTATTTTATAATCCACTTGATTTAAGGCTCGGTCATTTTAGCGCACGAAATCCAACGAATGTAATCGTTTTGCTAAAACGGTATATTTATCATAAGTTATTATAATTCCTTTTTATTCTTTGGTTTTTCCCCCTCTTTTTACGCCACAGCAAGATAAACCGTAAGGGCTCAGCCGGGAGAATCACTGATTTTGGAAGTGTTTGATACGATATCGCCGTTGATAATATCGTATTCATATGTTCCGGACACTACTTTCTTACCTTCCTGAGATATCCAGCGATAATTGACGTGGATAGTTGTATCGTCCACCCATTCCATGGCCTTAAAATAGGGATCCGGGCGGTTTGTAGCCGGCTGCGACGCGATGTCCAACTGCGCGGAAACGGTACCCATATCCGGCAGCTCAATGACCTCCCCGGTATCGGCGGACACAACAAAGCATTCTCCATAGATTCTCGCCTCCCTGTATACGGCAACGTACTTGCTGTCGTTGCTCCACAGGAATTCCGCCCTGTAATACCCGTCTCCGTTCCACACTGTCGTTTCATCCGAGTTCCGGATTACGCGCAGGCCCTCATAGGGATACAGCCCGGCGGCGGTTATACCTTTATCCGTGCCGTATGCCTCGACCCGGTATGCTCTGTCTGGGGAATCCACGCGCGGGGTTTTATTCTCCGATATGTTAGGCTCTTTGCGGCTGACGGTGCCGGAGGTGGAAATATCCGTTTCCTTGAGTCTGTATAAACTCCAGAGCGTGTCGGCGTCAAAGTGGCCAAGCCACACCTCTCCGTCCATCTGAAAAAGTCTGTAATTGCTGCCGATATTGTATTCAACCCTCGACTTATAGGGGGAAATGTCCACTGCTTCTGCTTCGTTCCAGAACATGCCATTCCATTCGTCCGTGTCCACCTTTTTAGCCTGCCAGCCAAACAGCGAATAGCTTTCCTGTATCTCTCCGGTTTCCTCGTTCACGATTTTGAAACTGTCCGGGTCGCACAGATAAAGCTGTCCGGGGCCTTCAAAGGGATAGTACGAACTGGCAGGGTGCATATAAAGGCACTTATCAAAGGCGTAAGCCGTTGCCAAAGCATAAACATCCTTTGAGCCGCCGTTATATATTTTATATATCTCAACGCTTGCGTCCCTGCTGCTTCTATATACCCCGACATACGGCTCCTCGATATAGTACACATTCCCCTCAGTATACAGGCACAGTGTCCTCCGTTCCCCTGAAAGGTTAAGCCTGGCAACGAGATAGTTATTCTGTGTCGGATAATCGTTTACAGATGGCGTTAACGTTTTTCTTGCCCCGGAGAGGGCGGACAAAACGTTTTCGATGTCGCCGCTATCTGTTATACTGACAGGCCCAAGACTTTCATATTCGTTGAACTGCTCCATATCCATGGAAAGTACGGAGGCCGCGTCTGGAAGTTCCAGCGTCTTTGCCGGGTTCGCCAGCAGGAATACAGCGGCGGCGACACAGGCAATGACCGCAATGGCGACTACCCAGAACGCGGGCTTTTTATAGTTCAAGATATTCCTTTTTTTTATGAATGTACTCACCAACCTCCATGTTAAATCACAATCCTTACCGGATAGGCCTTTTCTTTGCACAGCAACCTCCGGCACTTCGGAATACGCCGTCAAATTAAACATCGGAATAACCGGCAATGGCCCGGCAGCTTAACTCCAACCCCAGCAATTGACGATTATTGAACATCTCACGGTATCTCCTATACCCCCATCGATGGAGGCGGTCAGTTTTGTCACCGGCTGGAATCTCATCATCAGGTGCAAATTTTGGTAATATACTTTTCCAAGCTTCTGAAGCTTTTTCATATTTTAAAAAATCTTCCTGGTCCGGTTTTTTGAAGAATCTGCCTTGATGGCTGGTTTTACAAACAGGGCAATGATACTCAATGGCTATCATGCGGTGTTGTGGCGGCCGTTCTTTTAGCAGCGCCCTGGTTTTTTGGATATTCCCGGTCAAGGCCTCAAAACCAAAGGACGTTTCGCGGATGCCGACGAATTGCGGCCGGGTCGTCTGGTCAAGAAGTTCTTTGCCTCCCCTGACCAGGCCGTAATTTTCTAAAATATCGTCCCGCGGCGCGCTGAAAACGATTTGTCCTTCGTTAATAAAGGTGATATAGTCGGCAACGCGGTCCAGGTCGCTGGTAATATGCGTGGAAAAGAGCACGCTTTTTCGTTCATCCTGGATCAGTTCCAGCAAAATATCCAGGATCCCCCTCCTGAAAACGGGATCCAGGCCGGACGTCGGTTCATCCATGATCACCAGTTCCGCGCCATGGGAGAGGGCCACCGCCAGAGAAAACTTGGTCTTCATCCCCCGCGAAAACTTTTTCAGCTTCTTTTTCTGCGGCAAGCCGAAGGAACGGAGGTAACCATAATAGGCCCCGTCGTCCCAACGGGAATAAAAAGGGGCAAGGATTATTAGCCGAATGGTAATGCTGGCAAAAGTCGTCATCGATACGCTGTACCAGTATGGAACCTAACCTAACTCTTGTGGACTCAAATTTAGTCGCGCAGACAGGGCAGGTCATTTTGGCGCGGTAAAGCGTTTTTTCGATGTCCTGGTTTAACTCAGCTTGCCCGGACGCCGGGCTCTGGCCTGGTTGCTCAACTATCTTTTTGTCAGCCCCGGCTGTTTCATTTTCTCTTATTAGTCTGCTGCATATGTAATTCTTCGGCAATATCCTCCATCTTCTTGATCCCGTATCTTGCGGCATAAACGGTTCCTATCACTGCTCCCAATACTGGTACCGGCAATAACGCACCACATGCACGTGCTTCTTGTGTTCCAGGCAATTGACTCCGCAGCAAAGCGTTGCTATAATTTACCCAAATAAAGGCAAATTCTTATACAGATAAGAGAAGAACTCATTATCCTGAAATGCTGGGTTAAACATGGAATCTTTTCAATTGAACAATTACGCAATAACCATAGAGAAGCAATTTCCCAAGGACATCGTAAAGGAAAGGTTTCCTTTGCGGTACGGGAAGTGCTCCATAATAAAAACACCGGAATACGAATTCCTGTTCAATTTAAACGGGGAAGTCAAGTTCATCCGGGGCCTTAACCTGAAAAACTGGCCGCATTCTGCGGAACAGCTGAAACGGACCGACGGCAACGACTGGGTGTACTATTCCGTGGGCGACGACAGCAGCCATAAGGGCGTTATCTCCTGGCTGGGCGAGTATTACCTGCCCTGTCTTCCCTACCCCAGCAATTCAGTTTGGGAAAACAGTTATTTATCCGACCCCATAGCCATGAGTGCCATGGCGGCGCTGTCTCAACTATATCCAAACCTTTTCGGGGCGCGAAAAGACGGGTTGAGTTCCGGCGCCAAAGACTTTATCGATCTGGTCCTGGACAATGATGAAAATGTCCTTTACGGGAAATCGAATAAACTCTTTGCAATCATCGGCGGCCGCGTGTCGGTACTCCCTCCCGATACCCGGTATGTGGACTACGAGGTCATTCCGCTCATGATCGCGGACGGGTGCCTTTATCAATGCGATTTCTGCTGCGTTAAATCAGACAACGAATTCAAGGCCCGATCAAAAGAGGATATCAGGGAACAGATCCGGCAGCTGAAAGCCTTTTACGGCCGCAACCTTGAGAACTACAACGCCCTTTTCCTGGGAAACCACGACGCGCTGGAGGCCGGGGAAGAATTGATCTGCCTGGCCGCCGCCGAATCTCTGGAGTCCTTTGGCTTTGACACCTCGCGCCCAAAGGCACCCAGGCTCTATATGTTCGGTAGCGCGGACTCCCTGCTGAAGTCGGGGAACGGGTTATTTGAGAAGCTGAACAGCCTGCCGTTTTACACCTATATCAACATCGGTCTCGAGTCCGTCGACGCGCCCACCCTGGCATACATCCGTAAACCCCTGGATGCCTCAAAGGTCCGTGATGCTTTTCAGAGAATGCTTGAAATCAACGCAAGCTATGAAAACATTGAGATAACAGCCAATTTCCTTCTGGGAGAACAGCTCCCCGCCGCCCATTACCAATCCCTTTCCGGGCTGCTTGGAAACGCACCCACCACTTCCAATAAAAAAGGGACAGTATACCTGTCACCATTGCAGGACAGCCCCAAAAAGCGCGAGCTGCTGCCAAAGTTTTATGAAATAAAAAAAGCAAGCCGGCTGCCTGTCTTCATCTATCTAATCCAGCGGCTGTAAACGTTCCATACCACCATAAATCGTATTGATATTCTGAAATAAGCTTAAATGTCCTTTGAAGTAGTGGATATTTTCAGCGAGTTAAAATATAATAAAGTAAGAAAGTTAAACTTTAGTATATGGGGATGATGAACATGCTGGTAGAAATAAAACAGAAATCACAGGTGACAATTCCTAGTGAACTAGTAAAAAAACTCAAACTCAAACCTGGCGATAAGCTGGAAGTAGAAGAGAAGGATGGTTGTTTAATTATTACCCCCGTTGCCATTATTCCCCGGGATCAGATTTGGTTTTATTCTAAAGAATGGCAAGCTGATGAACTGAAAGTCGAACAACAAATACGGGAAGGCCGGGTGAAAACGGCTAAAAGCAAAGAGGAGCTATTGAAAGGGTTAGGGTTGGATGAGCTATGAACCTATACTACTCTGAGCTTTTTGCTGATAAGGTTAAACAACTTTCGCCAGAAGCAAGAGGAGCATTGAAGAAAAAACTTGAGCTGTTGATGGAGAACCCACGCCATCCTTCGCTTCGCACTAGAAAAATTCGGGGGCAAGATCGCATATTTGAGGCGAGTGTTACCATGGAAATTCGCATGACCTGGGAATATACAGAAGACGGCATTTTATTACGGAATATTGGAGAACATGATAAGACTTTGAGGAACCCATAACGTTTATTTGTGATGGAGGACGACAACGGAGACAAGGGTGTCCAGATTAAACATTCGGCCGCAGAAGAAAAAAAGGCGAAGAGTGCCATATCTTTTTCTCGGCTCTAAAGAAGGTATGATGCAGTCGCTGTTCGGCGGCAAAAAGCACGCTTTTTACCGCTTTGCCACCGTCCTGCCGATTCCCGCAATACCGGAAGAGGCCTGGATAAGCTATATTAGCCGCAAATTCAAAGAAAAAGAGATGGAAATAAACAGAGACCCGGTCCTTGCAGAAGTCATACGGCTTTCCGGGGGACACCCCCAGGACACGATGCTTGTTTGCTCGGAAGCTTATTACACATTACTGGAAACGGGCCAGCGGGTATTAACAAGCGATATTGTCAGAATTGCCCTACGAAAGGGCCATGGCCGGCTTAACCCCGGTATTCGATGAAATCCTGGACGAGTATAAAAAGCCCCTGCAGCGCGATATACTGCGCCGCCTTGCTGACAGGGAGAATATTTATTCTGAGAGCAAACATCCCAATGAGGTAAAAAGGGCGGTGGACCAACTCCTCCTAAGCGGGGTGATTGAAAAGGAGAAACGCGGCCGGTACAGGTTTGTGGAACCCATGCTGCAGAAGTATATTTTAAGGAATTACGAACTTTTCTCTGCCTTGTGGGTATAAAGAACCGCAGGATTTCAAATAGCAAATAGCAAATTATGGTATAATATTTACAGCGAGGTGTTTAATTTGTCCGCTCTGGCTTTTCCTGAAAATATCCTTGGAGAAAATGGACTGTTTGTCCTGAAAGAATTGGGGCGAAGCCCTCTTGCAAAAGAATTCTATCTCGCAGGGGGAACCGGCCTTGCCATGCAAATAAAACACCGTCGGTCACTCGACCTGGATTTTTTTCAAAAAAAACTGGATGAAAAAATAAGATTCAAACCTATCTCTGATTATCTTGAAGCAGCTTTCAAACCTGCCAAATTACTTTTTAAACAAGTCGATCAATCTTCATGGATCGTAAACGGAGTAAATGTGACGTTTTTAGCCTATCCTTTTGCATCCGTTTACCCGCTGGTCCCGGGAGAAACAATTGATAAATCGTTATCAGGGATTACGCTGGCGTCGCCGCAAGAAATTGCCCTGATGAAAGCTTACAGTATCGGAAGACGCGCAACGGCCCGGGATTACCTGGACCTGTATTTCCTTTTATCCGGAGGCATTATCTCGATCAAAGAAATCATTCAAAAAGCGACGGCCAAGTTTAAAACAGGCAATGAGCCGCTCTTCTCTTCAAGGTTGTTTTTAGAGCAGCTGGTTTATACCGACGACCTTGAGGACAGGGACATTCCAGTTGAGACACTGTCAGCAAGTAAAATAAGATTTGCTGATATAGAAGCCTATTTAAGTTCAGCGGTACAGGAATACCTGGAAAACAAAAATATGACCGGGGGCGGCTTGCAATGAGACTGCCGGATTTCCTGGCCCCATTGTTTCACAATTATATCTTTGAAGCAATTGACGGGCAAAAAAACTATAAATTTGTGATTAAAACCGTACTAACCTATGGCGACTGGGAGCAGATCGAGTGGCTGTTTGAAAAATACGGCGCCGAACGCGTGGGTGATGTGTTTAAAGACGACTATTACGGCCTGCGCACCCTGCCGGCCTCCTCCAGAAAGCTGTGGGAAATTGCTTTCATTAAAAACCCGGATTCTGCTCACAGTCGGCCGCAAACCACTCGAGGCGCCCGGTAGCCGAAAACTTACCCTGCTCGACTGCCGCTGAGGCACAGCATGGTTTCACAGCTCATAACCGTATCTGAGGTTACTGACCATCTCTCGCAGATAATCACATTACCATACTTCCCAGTCCTTGCTTTCGTCCGGCGTTTCCGCCACCCTGGCGGCGCTATCTGTTAAACAGCGAACACATTTCATCGGAGGTGTCAGGGGGACGGGGTTGTTGACACCTTTGACACCTCTGTTCACAGCCGGACATTCACATAGGCCAGGCAGTTAGGTAACTCGGAGAGCTTCTGTTCTATCCTAAAGCCCGCCCGTTCGAGCATTCCTTCCATAATCCAGTCGAAGGTGCTGTATTCCTCGCGGATGTGAATAACGGTTTCTTCAGCCATGGCCCAGCCGGCCGTTTCGTACATTTCGTTCACCCAGTTGTCCAATTCGCTCCGGTAGGACTCAACCGGAAAGGAAAACACCACGTCAAAAAGGTACAGCTTACCGCCGGGTTTGAGCATATGGTACATGCGCCTGAGGGCGACAGCCTTCCAGAAATCCGGCAGGTGGTGGAAGGCGACGACGGAGACAACAGCGTCCACAGGGTCTCCCCGGTGCTCGTAGGTCAGGAAACCGGCGCGGCAGGTCTCAATATTAGCGATACCGGCTGTCCGGGCTTTTTCCGCGCACCTGTCCAGCATGGCCTGGGAGATGTCCACGGCATAGACCTTCCGGCAGGATCGAGCCGCCGGGATCACGAAAGCGCCGGTGCCGCAGCCGAAATCAATTACCCTGTGCTCCGGCTTCAAGCCGAGCCGCTCCATGATCAGCCGGGCGTCTTTTTCAAAGTCACGGAATCCGGCATGCTGCTGATCATACTCCGCCGCAGTTGCCGGATCCGCGTAATCCACACCGGCCTTTGCCCGCTCGTCATACTGCCATAACGGCGCCGCTGTCTTATAATCCATAATCAAGCCCTCCACCAGTTGAAAAAATCCGCGCCGGCGTTCCCGGATGTCAAAGATACTGTGGTAATGCCCATTCTCTTTGATCAGGTTGAAATCAAGCATGTTAATAACGCTGCAAGGGGTTGAGATCTTCGATTATATTATAGCAAATTTTCGGCGGCTGTAGTAAAACTGCCATCGCAGCAGTTCCTTGACAATTATATTTAATGATAAAATAAGGTTTCATGCTACACTTGCGCTTTGATTCTTCGACTGGCGGGCAACTCATGGCGGCTGTGGTTGGGCAGGGCCGAATCCTGTTTTATTACCGGAAAAAGGACGCTGCGCTACTCGACCACTGCCCACGCAAAATGCACATGCTCACACGCATAATAGCCGTCCGTGCGCCCCTGGAAGTAGCGTTCCTGGATGTCGGCCGGGCTCAAGTCCTCATGGAGCCGCAAGCCCAGTTGGGCCAGGCCGGCGGACAGGGTGGAGGGGTCAAAGCCCGTAATCAGCGGCATGCTCTGCTGCCGAAAAGCCTCCAGCATTACTTGTATTCGTTTAGCCGCTCTTTCCGGGACAAAAGCGTCGGTGTCCAGGTAATCGAAAACCACCGCAGTGTCCGCGGGGGAGAGCCCGGCGATGGAACGTAGCGTGGCGGACACAGCGTCGCGGGTCAAATAGTAGGTAACCCCCAGCCAGCTAAAAAAGCCCAACGCCCGTGGATCATAGGATGAACGCGTGAGCGCCTCCGTCAGAGTCTCCTGCTCGAAATCAACCGGCACGAAGTGCAGTTGCGCCGGCTGCTCCCAGCCCAGCTCCGCCAGGCGGCGGCGTTTAAAAGCTTGGGTGATGGGATGGTCGACCTCGAACACCTGAAGCCGCTCCAACAATTCCGGGCGACGAAAGGCAAAGGTATCAAAGCCCGCCCCGAGGACCACATACTGCTTCACCCCAAGCCCCACAGCCTCCTCAAGGCTGTCTTCGGCATACCGGGCGCGGCTGAGGGTCATTGCCGGACCCGGCGCCAGTTCCCGTACCACCAGCGCCAGGGCGGCCGCTTTGTCGGTACAGGATGCGGCACGCTCAGGGCCGTAAGACTGGACAGCCGCCGCCAGCCCCTGTTCAAAAAGTGCCCTTTGTTCCTCCGTAAGTATACTACCGGCCAGAGAGTCGTTAAAGATTTTAGGCTCATCGTGCGTGGCATGGTAGGCGCGAACGTAGGCGGCTAAAAGGGCTGGGCCCCAGTATTTAGCGTCTTTCATTTTAATACCTCCTTATCAATTTGGTGAATTTGCGAATGGGAACAATAAAAACCAGACAAGGCGCCAGGGATTGCGTACCGCGCTATGCGACCACGGCCCGGGCAAGGTGGGCATGCTCGCAGGCATAATAGCCGTCTGTACGCCCCCGGAAATAGCGTTCCTGGATGTCGGCCGGGCTCAAGTTCTCGCGGAGCCGCAAGCCCAGTGGGGCCAAATCGGCGGCCAGGGTGGACGGGTCAAAGCCCGTTATTATCGGCTCACCCGCCTGCCGCACGGCCTCCATCTGCACTTGCATGCGTTTAGCCGCTTTCCCGTGGACAAAGGTGTCGGCATCCAGGCAAAGCCCTCATTCATTTATCATCTTTTTAACAGAAATATCATGAATACGGAAACAAGTCTATGGCTTTTGTCCAAAAGCTTCAAAATCTTGTCTATATTCCTTAAATTCATGTCTGATTGATTATAAAAAGCTGAAGGGCCCGACCGGGCCCTTCAATTACTTCTACTTCTTGACAGTTTTTGATTTGAGCATTTCTTCCAGTTCCTTCACCTTCTCAAAGGTCATCAAGGGCCTTTTTCTGGTGTTGTCCATAACCAGTTCATAACTGCTCGTACCGGATGGAATCAATTCTTTGACCATCCCTAGATTAATGATAAACCCTTTGTGGCTCCGGAAAAAAGGATATCCTCCCAGTTGATCTTCCAGATCAGAGAGATTTTCATTTGTCCCGACCCGCCCGCCGACAAAATATATCACTGTTTTACGGCCTTCCCTGGTAACGTAGATGATCTCATCCGGGTTTAGACAAACAAGCTTCTCGTTTTCCCTGAATAACAGTTTCCTGTTGAAATCGCCTTTGGGTTCTGCCAGGCCCGGCATGGGTCTGGCCGCCGCTTTCCCGGACATAACCTGTCTTATTCTTTCCATGGTCTGCCGGAGACGGTTCATCTTAAAAGGCTTTACGATGTAGTCAAAGGCATAAACGCCGAAGGCCTCCCCCCTGAATTCATTGAAAGCTGTGGCGAATACGATAAAGGTCCACGGGTTGATATCGAATATTTCCCGGGCCAGTTCAACACCGTTTTTCCCCGGCAGGTCGATATCCACAAAAACCACTTGGGGCGCCAGTTCTTCGATCAACTTTAAGGCTTCTATTCCGTCCCCGGCTTCCCCGACAACCTCTACGCCTTCGGATTCCTCCACTACTTTTTTGATGACATGCCGCATGTCGGGATCATCTTCGGCGATCAAGACAGTTATGCTCATGCAAAATTCCCCTGTCCTTTGCTTGTTTTAAATAAAACTATGGTTATAAAGGCGCGACATCGTCAAAGACCGACGACATGGGTATTGTTACGGTAAAGGTTGTGTTATGATCGTCACTGTTCAGATGGATGGCGCCCCTGTATTTATTTACAATCTCTTTGACGATGGTCAGGCCCAGGCCGGAGTGCCCTTCCTTTGTGGTGAAATCCGGTTTGAAGATGTTTTCTCTGATTTCCGGGGCGATTGGGTCGCCCCTGTTGACGCAGGCAATGACGTACAACCCGTGTCCGGTGCTGATTTCTAATTTCACCTGCCGGTGTTCTCCGGTTTCTTCCTCCACGGCTTCAAGGGCGTTGTCAATCAGGTTTCCCAGCAGGGAACTGGATTCAAGAGGCGTTAAAGGCAGCTCTTTGAGGCTGCAGGCAACGGCTATTTCCAGGTCGATGTTCCTGGCTTCGGCCAGGCCGGTTTTGGTGTAAAGAAGGGCGCTGATACTGAAATTATCGGTTTTGATCAGTCCCCCGGTTCTTGATACGCTGCTGAACATCCTGTTTATATAATTCCTGGCTCTGTCAAAAAAGCCGCCTTCCAGCAGACCGTAAACCGTCTGCAGCTGGTGGTAGAAATCATGTCTCTGTTTCCTGGAAGAATCGACCAGCTGTTTGATCTGCTTTAAGTTTTCCACAGCTCTCTTCGCTTCATATTCCGTTTCCACATATTCTCCGAATTTCCTGACGGCGACAACGGACAGCCCAATTAAAACAGCGGTGAACATCCCCACCAAAACGATAAAAAAGTCAAAATGACCTTCAGGAAAGATGTATCCGGGAAGGTTGTCATTGTTTATCAAGGCAATAAGCAGAAGCAGGGGCATGCAGATAAAGACCAGGGTCAGGGGCATCAGGATAACTGTAAATACAATAAAACTATTTTTGTTCATCATCTGCCTTCATAGTCCTTTATAACTCGTTTCTCCATGACTCTCACCCGGCCTGCCAGAGCACCGGTATTATTGTTATGCCCGCTTCTTTGGTTGCATTTTAACACAGTTATTAATCAATGAACATAGAGCATAAGCGTATCAGTAACCCCGTTTTCCTGACAATCCTGACAACAAGAAGCCACAACTTCTTAACCGCCGTGGCTATCATCTTTGTTATGGTCTTTACTTTTTATTTTGTTTTCATAAGTATTCAGACAAGGGGTCCTTATTTTTTTATACCCGGCAGAAATCGTGTCACCTTTGTTCTTTTCAATAACCCATAACACCCAATGGTTATGCCAAATATTAACAGGATCAGGATAACAGATCCGGCCACTATACCCGTGCGCATCTCCGTGACAAAGTGGCCCAGGACGATCATCACAACCAGGTGAATGATGAAAATAGGATAGGACGCTTTGTTGAAATACTCCAGGAAAGGATTGCTGAAAGAGAGAAAGCGGCGTGATAGCCCGACCAGGGCCAGGACCCATAATCATACTTGTTGGGTGAATGTCTCTGGTGGACTGCTGTAACAATTCACAGTTATGGAGCTCCCTTCTCCTTTCGCTGTGATATGACCATTATATCCAGCATGATATTGACAGGCAATACTATCAGCTTTTGGGCTTTTTAGGGTAGCGGAAACAAAAACGCATCATGGCTTGTATGGCGCAATACGTTTGGTGTCCAGAATGGGGGCTATTCCCAGCTGAAACTTAAGAACGCTGCCTCCATGCTTCGGCCCATATATTCCTTCAATTTTTTCCTCCCGCCTTCCGTTGGACCATTAGAATCAAGCCCCCTGCCGTCCCAATCTCCTAATACGAAGTAGGATATTGAGCCGTTACATTTATAACCCTTCTTAAATTTTTACTTAAAAATGTCGACTAAACATTTAAGCCCTGTGAAATATAACGGGGTCCAGATGCTTTCTTGGAAAGGAAACTGCTGGATGCAGTATACAAAGGGGATCAATCTCAGCGTTTTTTCATTAGTCATATTGTTACTGATATATTTCAATGTCCGCCATCCCTTACAAAAAAAACTGCCTCAGAACCACGTCTTTAGCCTGATCGTTTTTTATGCCGGCCTGGTAATCTTCCTGGATATATTGAGTGTGCTCTCAAACGGCCAGCCGGGTATGCTGAGCTTTTTTATGAATAAAACCTTTAACCTGATCCTGCTTTCGCTGGACATAATACCGCCCATGCTTTGGCTCGTTTACGTATATCTGCAAATCTATCAGGATATGAACTATGCCAGAAGGTTGAAAAGGCCTCTGGCTGCACTGTTTATACTGAACGTCCTGCTATGCACAATCAGCTTGTCTACGGGCTGGATCTTTTACCTGGATGCGGCCAATGTATTCCACAGGAGTCCGCTGTACTGGGTGAATCTTGGCCTGGGTTACTTCCTCATCTTCTATAGCGTGGCGGTTGTAGTGAACAACAGAAAAAATATGAAGAAGAAGCTCTGTCAGGCATTGGTTGTTTTTATGATTCCCGTAACCATAGGCGGACTGTTTCAGTTTGTATATAGCGGAGGCGCATTAACCTGGGCAGGCATAACCCTATCCATATTGACCGTATATTTCAACATCCAGAACAAGAGTTTGAATACGGATTATCTGACAGGCCTGCACAACCGCAGGCAGCTTGATCATTATATGATGCAAAAGATAAAAGACAGCAATGAAAAAAGATCCTTTTCAGCAATTTTAATGGATCTGGACGAATTTAAACATATCAACGATACCTTTGGGCATTTCGTAGGGGATCAGGTGCTGCAAGCAACGGCCTCCCTGATTCGCGTTAGCGTAAGAACGGATGATTTTGTCGCCCGCTACGGCGGGGATGAATTCTGTATCATATTGGATACGGACGACATATCATTAGTGGAAAAAGTAGAAAGGCGCATCCAGTCCAATCTGGAAAAATTCAACCGAAGCAACAAGGAAGCGTATCCGATCAGCTTATCCATAGGATATGGCGTATATGATGCCGGTTCACAGCAAAGCTATGAGGAATTTATGGCCTATATCGACAGCCTCATGTACCGGAACTAAAAGGTGCCTGCGGAACAATCCGGGCAAACCAATGCCGAAACGCCGGAGCCATGATGGAGCACAAGTTGCGGTAAAGGCCGGCCCCGATCATGCTTCCAGCAGCAGATAATGCGTGCCTGACCACCGGCCAGAGATGCGCTGTCTGCCCCGGTTCATTGATTTATCAGAACATTGATAATCTAATCTCGGAAGCAGTAAAACCAATCTATATTTTTCGTAAAATGTCATGATGTCCGATAGCGTGAAGTATTAGCGTATCGCTGTTTTGCTCAAAAACAATCCTGATATCTTTGTTAACATAAGCTTCCCAAAACCCCGTACCCTTGATCCGGTGAATCTTAAGTGAATTATGTTTTGGATTCATAGCCATAAAACGCAGGGTTTTTCCGGCCTGCTTCCGTTCGGCAGGTGACAGCTTCCGAAAGTCGTTATTAAAAGGGTCAGTTAGAATTATCGTCGGCATTGTTTTCTTCCCCAAGGAACTCTAAGAATTCGTCGGCATTGGAAAACTTTTTGTATCGTCCTTCTTTTAAGGCGTCAGCGCTTTGCTTCATTTTTTCCTGCCAAACCTCAGACCAGAAATACTCCTGGCTTTTATCGTGCCAGGCAACGGGTTTGATAAAAATTCCTCCATCCCGCTCTTCCAAGGCGATATAATCCCCTTCCCGTATATTTAGTTTTTTAGCAATCTGAGACAGACTGATAAGCATACGTTTTTGCACCTGCTGTATAATCTCCGGCATCTGCAACATCTCCTTAGCTGATAAGCTGTATTTACAGCTTATCAGCATTTTAAATTTTTGTCAATTAAAAGCTGAAAATGAACGCCCATTGGAGTTGCGGGAAAGTATTGCAGAGGCCGACAGAGATTGGGAAGAAGGCAATACCGTCTCCCTCTGGCCGCCAAAGGAATAGCGCGTGGAAACGGCAGTTATGTGCCGGATTTTACGACAAAATATAATTGGGGAAAAGGATCCACGTGGAAATATAGTTTGCCGTTTTTACGTTGTGCCGGGTAAAAATAAAACGGCGTACTACAATCTCTTGATATTTAACCTGTTTAAACTGAAATACAGGAGGCACTGAGGGACCACGGCTTGAAAAGGGCATATCGATTTAGCTTTTTCCAGAAAAAGAACCTTTTCCAGTTGTAGGATTCTCTGTCACCAGACTTATCAGCTCTGATTTTCTTCTGATCTTTAATTTTGCATAGATATGCTTAATATGAGACTTGACTGTGTTTTCACTGAGAAACAGCTCGTCGGCAATCATCTTATAGGTTCGGCCCTTTACCAGCAGCGCGGCTATTTCGCTTTCACGCGCTGTAAGCTGACCGATGACAGCGACATTCTTCACCGCCTCGGTTTGCTTGTCCGCGGGCATTTCGGAGAATACCGCGAGATAAGCGTAGTTTTTAAGCAGCATGGAGAGCTGCTTGTGGAGCAAGGGGAGAATAATGAGGACGATAAAAACCACAACCAGCGCCAGCACCGCCGGATCGTGAGTTTGAACATCCCGGTCGGTGATTGCTTTTCCGAGCATACCGCCAAACAGCACGCCCAGCACATTCGCAGACAGCCCTATGCCGAGTATCTTCGCCGGGTTTTCATCAAAATCAAGCATTTCTCCAAGAATACTCCACCAGAACAGATCAAACACACCGCAGGCCCCCAGCATCAGCGTGTTGACCAGCAGATAGCTTGCCGCCGAGCGGTCAAAGGTCATAAAAGCAATAAAAGCAAGACCGATCATGGCAATAGCGACATAAAGCATGTACGTCCGGGCGGTCTTGCGCGGAAGGGTCTTCATAATATACAGGGCAACGATATAGGGCACTGCCCAATACCAGCTCACCAGCCATTTATGATGGGCAAAGGCGGGGTTTATCACCTGATACATCAGCCCGGAATTGATGGTGATGATGAAGATAAACAGACATAGAAAAGCGAGTGTTTTTACCAGACTGCCCAGCTCTATGCCGTCCGCGGCGCCGGACTGCTTTTCGTTCTGAGCTTCTTCCGGCAGTCCGGCGGTAAAAAACAAGGCGACCGCAAGCGTGACTATGGACATGGCCAGGCCTGCCCGGGGGGACAGGTTGATCGCCACCGCGTTTATTACAATCATCAGGATATTGGAATAAATCAGGACCTCGGCTGCGGTTTTGATCCGTTCATTGGAAGGGGTGAAGCCCTTGAAGTAAAACCCCCAGGCAGCCACGCAGGCGCCGGCCAGAAATGCCATGGACAGGAGCAGGGGTTTCCAGATGACGCTGGGGGGAAATAAGAATGCGCCGGTGCCCGCAATACAAAGAGTAAAAGAAAACAGCATCCATCGTTTTGCCGCTTTCATCTTCTTGATAAATACGCCGCATCCGACCAAACCGGTAAAAAGGGCGGCGATCGATCCGAAAATCATGGAATGGGTGTCCAGGTGGTGATATTGGTCATAAATGGCGTATAAAACCTGTCCCTCAAAAACGAAGGCCAATACCCATCCGAAAAATAAGGAAAACACGATAATGGACAGGATGCGCGCATCTACAGGTATTGATAAAAACTGTTTGCTTTTTTTAACGCTTCCCAATGGCCCAACCCCTTATAATAAAAACCTGTCACAGAATTACACGGCCTCTTACAAGTCCTCGATATGGAGTTTATTTGTATAGCGCCTATCCGCCATGGCCTGATAAACCATAGCTTCTACAATCAAGCTGTAAAACCCCTGCCCCGGGAACCCGGCAACGCGTATAACTGTTTAATTCTTCATTTCATACTGGCAGTCCTTTAAAATCAGTGATATTTCAAAGCTCTCACCCGTTACGGGTGAGGGCTTTTACAGATAAACACCCGTTACGGGTGATGGTTTTATAAGAAACAAGCTATTATCCTAATAAAGAGTATGCCGGTAAAGAGAGGTGGTCGGATACTGCCATAACAAAGGATCGTGAGGGATATCGTAAAAAATCTATCGATATTTTTTGTTGGTAGGGTATGGAGGGAGAATGATAATGAGGAGAATAACGATCAGAAAAAGAATAACGGGTTTTATCGCGGTGGCATTGGCAACGGTTTTTTTGTGTTTGTTGTCGGCAGGCGCCTTCGCGTCCGAAAGCTTTGCTGCACCCTCAATTAACGTGAACGCCACAACCGTGAGGCTCGGTGAAGATATTATTGCAAGCTTCCCTTCAGTGGATAACGCAAATGCATGGATTGGTTTTTATAAAACAGGCAATACAGATCGTCAATATATCAGCTTTGTCTACCTGAAAGATGCATCAGGGTCATATAAAGTAAAAGTATCTACAGAAGTCGGCACCTATAACTTCAGGCTGTTTGGAGACGGTGGCTATACACAAAAGTTAGCCACAAGTCAAACAATAACGGTAACAACCCATGCTCCTTCTATCAGTATCGATAGATCCGGTGTTCAACCTGATGAATCAGTAACCGCAAGCTATACGGACGGACCTGCCAGCACTCAAGCCTGGATTGGTCTTTATCAAACAGGCAATACAGATCGACAATATATGAGTTATCAATACCTGAGCGGGAGTTCCGGCAGCTACACTGTAAAGGCCCCCAAACAGGCGGGGCAGTATGAGTTCAGATTATTTCAGGATAGCGGATATACACGCATCGCCACCAGCCAACCCTTTACGGTAACAGAATCACCGGTATCGACACAGACCCCCGCCACGCCGGCTCCGACCGCTCCGACGACTACGGCTGCAACGGCTCAGACCGCGTCTTATGATCTGACGGGTAAGTGGAATATTACCGCAAACAGATCTAGCGGAACGTTTGAGATAACCAGTCAGTCGGGAAACACATTCAGCGGAACGGTGAGTATTGACGCCGGCAAAACTGAAAGGCTGATTAACGGCCTGATTACCGGAAACACCGTTACGTTCACTCGGATGTGGGATTCCGGCAGCCTGCGTCAGGATTATACCGGCACTTTAAGCGTGGACGCCAGCAGCAATGTCGGCATAAGCGGCACATTTACACAAAATAATGCCGGTTCATATAACTGGACTGCGACCAAAACAACTCCAATATCGTCGCCGGCTACACCGACGACGGCCCCGGCCGCACCCGCCGGCAGCGGCGCGGAAGCCTTTGAATCCGGCTCGCGGATCATGTGGCAGCCGGCCTCCGGTCTCGGTTACCGGCTTTTCCGGTCCACTTCCTCCAGCAGCCTGGGCATATCCGTCACCGACTTCTACATCACCAGCACCTCCTTTGCGGATGTGAACGTCGAGCCGGACACCACCTATTACTATACGGTCAAGCCGGTGCTGGCCGAAGCCAGACCCTTTGAGGACATAGAGGAAAAGCTGGGCTCCGCCATCGCCACTTTTACCGTAAAAACCGGCAGCCAGGTCTATAAGCCGGGGAGCTACAAGCACTTTATCCTGCTGAAGCTGGGCAGCCCGTATATGAGCGTCGACGGCGTGAACCAGGAAATCGATCCGGGCCGGGGTACCCAGCCCCTGATCATATCCGGCCGGACCATGGTTCCGATCAGAGCTATCGTTGAAGCCATGGGAGGAACGGTGGGATGGGACGCCGGCGCCCAAAAGATAACGCTGGAAGCACGGGGAAACAGTGTCGAAATGTGGCTGAGCAAAACAGACCTCACAATAAACGGCGCTGCCAGGAAGATGGACGTGGCCCCGATATTGCAGCAAGGACGGACCTTTGTGCCTTTAAGGTTTGCGGCGGAAAATCTGAACTGCAAGGTGGACTGGATCAACAGCACCCAGGAAGCGGTCATCGTATACGAGGAATAGGTATGTGTGTCTGACCGGCATCGGGATCCGGCTGCAAGGCAATTCAACCGGACAGACAAGGTCGTACTATGTTCTATGAACGTTCTATGAACGAAAACCCCTGACTCCCCAAGGCAAGTAACCCCGGGAAAGATACGGCTCATAAAACCCCCTATGGTAGCACCAGAAAACTACCATAGGGGGTTCTTTCCAGGGTTGGTTAGCGGCTGCCGTCCGCCCGATCATGGAAATTCGAATGACCTGAGAATATACGGTGGACGGCATTTTATTATGGAATATCGGGGACAGCAAGGTTATTCCAAATATTGCTTCAAGGATATATTAATTACAACAACAAACGGGTCAGGGGGGTTTCGGGGAAACGGGGCTGTTGACACCTTTGAAGCCCCACTCACGGCCGGACATTCACGTAAGTGAGGCAGTAAGGTAACTCGGAGAGCTTCTGTTCTATCCTGAAGCCCGCCCGCTCAATTATCCCCTCCATAACCCAGTCAAAGGTGCTGTATTCCTCGCGGATGTGGATGACGGCTTCCTCAGCCATGGCCCGGCCGGCCGTTTCGTACATTCCGCTCACCCAGTTGTCCAGTTCGCCCTGGCAGGACTCAAGCGGAAAGGAAAACACCACGTCAAAAAGGTATAGCTTCCCGCCTGGTTTGAGCATATGGTACATGCGCCTGAGAGCGATGGCCTTCCAAAAATCCGGCAGGTGGTGGAGGGCAACCAGGGAGACAACGGCGTCCACAGGATCTCCCTGGTGCTCGTAAGTCAGAAAGCCCGCGCAGCAGGTCTCGACATTGCCCAGACCGGCGGCCCGGGCTTTTTTTTCGCATCTGTCCAGCATGGCCTGCGAAATATCCACGGCATAGACCTTCCGGCAGGACCGGGCCGCCGGGATCACGAAGGCGCCGGTACCGCAGCCGAAATCAATTATCCTGTGCTCCGGTTTCAAGCCGAGCCGCTCCATGATCAGCCGGGCGTCTTTTTCAAAATCACGGAATCCGGCGTGCCTCTGATCGTACTCCGCCGCAATTGCCTTAGCCGCGTAATCCACACCGGCCTTTGCCCGCTCGTCGTACTGCCATGGAGGCCATAAAGTTTTAAAATCCATATGTTTAACACCTCAATAAAAAATAAACGTATAGAATGCCAGGGCAGGATGTTGACGCGGGCATCAGATCGACCTCAACGGCAAAGGTTTTTAAGCCGAAAAAAGCTGCCGCCTTTTGGGTAATGCGGTGGTTGCAAACGGGTTCCCCGTAAATAAGATCCACACCAGGACCCCTTGCCGCCGCATCTATCCCATGGGTAATCAATTTTACAAACATACCGCCCCGGCAGCGATATTCCGGCAGCACCAGGACGGCGCCCGTTTCATAAATCCTTTTGTTGGGCGCGCTGGTGTACAGGGCGCTATGGCCGACGATGTCCCCTTTGGGGGTGCGGGCCACGCTGGAAATAACCCGGCGGGCGGCGTTTTCCTCGATCAGGCGCTCCGGGATAAGAAACGTTTTAACCGGGTAGCCGTCACCGGCGCCGAGCCGCCGCCAGACAACGCCGCCGGCAATCCGGCCCTTTCCTTTTATCTTGCTCCCGCAGCCAATGTTCCGTATGCAGCATGCTTATATTTATGAAAAGCATATCACCGGTGGTCGCCAGATAGTCGAAAAAAATATAAAGACTTGCCGCCATGGCCAGGCCTTCCAGGGGAATACCGAACTTTTTAAATACAACCGTGAAAAGGAAGGTACCCATACCCTGTACGGGCGGCGCCGCTATAGCAATAATAAGGCAAAGCAGCAGCATGGATACAATATCCGCCGCACCAAAATTGATCCCGTATATACCGCCTGTAAATATAGACATCAAAAACAGGATGGGCACCGAAAAGGGTTTTAAAAAAAGCACGCCCGCGGGTATGGTGAATTTAACCAGGTAATCACGGATACCCTGTTTCGTGGTGGCAATCGTGGTATGGGGGGCAAAGGTAGCACTGGAGCTGGCGGTAGTTACAGCAATCAGCAGGACAGAGCCGATGGTTTTGACGTATTCCACCAGATTTTCCTTTTCAATGACGGCAACGCTGATCAGGCCCAGCACGGCGATAACCACAAAACACATACATATGAGCGCCACAACACCAATAGAACCAAGAAGCGTCCCGCCGTCCCCCGACAATAGTATGTTAAAAATACATATAAAAATCACCCAGGGCATCAGGGTGCAAAGGGCATCCAACAAGGTAGCAAAAATCAGGTTAAATTCGGTGATAACCCTGGTTAAAACGGGGAAGCGTCCTTTCATGGTGAGTATGGCAATACCCACCAGGGCGGCCAGGAAAATCGTTTGCAGGGTATTGTTGTCCAAAAAAGACTTAAATAGATTTGAGGGTATAATGTCAAACAACATTTCGGCAACCTGTAACCAGATTCCCCCGCCGGCGCCCTGGACGCTGCCGTCCTGCAAGGGAAAATAAATTATTCCCGCCAACGCGGTAATTAAGCCCGACATAGCCGTCAGCCCGGCAAACCAGCCCAGGACTATTCGAAAAATACGTTTCATCTGGGCGATATTTTCCATGTTAAAGATGCTGGCAATTACCGACACAAAGAGGAAAGGAATAACTATGGCGTTAAGCAGCCCGAAAAAAGCATTGCTTAAAGGGTCCAGTATTGCGGCAGGCAGGAAATTTTGCAGGGCGGGGGCAAAGCTATTTACAGACAAACCACAGATTATAGCCGAGCCCAGGGCCAGGCCGATGGCGGCAACGGGATTGAGCCCTTTTTCTCTCAGGTTAAAGGCAACCACATTACAGCCGTTTTCGTAACTGTAGGTGACTGTGGAGAGCCCGATTAAAATATTCTGACCGATAAAGCCGAATTCCTCATCCGCGTCCCCACCGGACGGGGACAGCGGATTGGACGGCGCACCCCGGTAAGACAGCGATATGGTTATGGTTTTAAACCGCTTGCGCAGTTCGATTTGAAAAGTATCTTCCGCAGCGGCGGCCTTCGCCCAGTGCACAACCGTCTCTTCCGTAAAAAGTTCGGCTTGCACGTGGTCCCGGCTGGTACACTTGTATTTTTTTAATAGGTCGCCCACAAAGTTTGTGGCGGTCCCGAGATTTGCTATTGTCAACCCGAAATCTTTTTTGTTTGCCATGGTATGCAGCCCATCCTTACAAAACCCAGAACTTAAAAAACCAAGGCTAATATAGTAACTTACCGGATATAAGCGGAAAATTTCGCCGTTTCCCCTTCACTCGTTTTCCTCAGCCAGTGTTCCGTATGCAGCATGCTGATGTTTATGGATAATACGTTGCCGGTGGTCATTAGATAGTCAAAAAGGATAAAAAGACTGACCGCCATGGCCATGCCTTCCAGGTGAATACCGAATTTTTTAAATACAACCGTAAAAAGGAAAACGCCCATTCCCTGCGCAGGCGGCACGGCTATGGACATAATTATACTAAGGAGGACCATGGCTGCTATATCCGCAAAACCAAAATTGATCCCGTAAAAATTGCCCACAAATAAAGACAGCAAAAACAAGGCCGGTACCACATAGGGTTTGGAAAACAGGGCGCCCACGGGTATAGAAAAGTTAACCAGATAGTCCCGGATACCCTGTTTGGTGGTGGCAACAATGGTATGAGGCGCAAAGGTAGCGCTGGAGCTGGCGGTAGTTAAGGCAATCAGCAGGAATGAACCAACAGTTTTAATGTACTCCAGGGGATTATCCTTTTCAATGACAACAATACTTGCCAGGCAAAGCAAGGTAATTACCGCAAAACAGATGCATATAAGCGCAACTACCCCCAGGGAACTGAGGAGCGCCCCGCCGTCCCCCGATAACAGCATGTTGAAAATACAAATAAAGATCACCCAGGGCATCAGGGAACAAACGGCATCCAACAAAGTAGACAAAACCAGGTTCAGTTCAGTTATAGCTTTGGTTAAAACAGGGAAACGTCCTTTCAAGGTGAGCATGGCAATGCCCATGATCGCAGCGAGGAAAATTGTTTGCAGAGTATTGCCGTCCAAAAAGGACTTAAAGATGTTGGCGGGCACTATATCAAACAACATTGCGGCTAACTGCGCCCAGATTCCTTCACTGGCGCCGGCGTTCCCACCACTCCCCGGGGGAAAATACAAAACTCCGGCCAGCACGGCAACCACCCCCGACACAACCGTTATTCCCGCAAACCAGCTAAATAGCGTACGAAAAATACGTTTCATCTGGGCGATATTTTCCATATTAAAGATACTGGCAATTACCGACACAAAGAGAAAGGGAATGACTATGGCGTTAAGCAGCCCGAAAAAAGTGTTGCTTAAAGGGTTCAATATTGCAGCTGGCAGGAATTTTTGCAGGGCGGGGGCAAAGCTGTTCACGGACAGACCACAGATTACAGCCGCGCCCAGGGCCAGGCCGATAGCGGCAACGGGGTTCAGCCCTTTTTCCTTTAGGGTAAAGGCAACCACATTACAGCCGTTTTCGTAACTGTAGGCGACTGTGGAAAGCCCGATTAAAATGTTCTGACCGATAAAGCAAAATTCATCATCCGCGTCCCCACCGGACGGGGACAGCGGATTGGATGGCGCACCCCGGTAGAACAGCGATATGGTTATGATTTTAAATCGCTTGCGCAGTTCGATTTGAAAAGTATCTTCCGCAGCGGCGGCCTTCGCCCAGTGCACAACCGTCTCTTCCGTAAAAAGCTCGGCTTGCATGAGGTCCCGGCTGGTGCACTTGTATTTTTTTAATAGATCCCGCACAAAACTTGTGGCGGCCTCAAGGTTTGCTATCGTAAGCCCGAAATCTTTTTTTGCCATCCTATGCCGCACATCCAATCCCCAGAATGTTAGTTTTTAAAAAATATTTCCCGGCCACCAGTCACATGGGCAATATTACCTTCTTTATTTTTATACATCTAACAAAAAACCCTTTATTTTTTTGTGGATTTGACATTATTACCAGGAATCCCCGGGAGTCTCTTTGACATTGGCAAGCTGCCGAAAAGCAGCTGCGTGGTGAAAAGCATGAGCAGAACAGAAGTCAGGGTTGCCTGTCAGGCATAAGCCAGGTCAATATGTTCAGCAGCCCCTCGGCCTTGAGGATCTTGACATGCTGGGTCAGATTGGCTTCGGCGTCGACCCCGTCCCAAATGGGCCGCAAAATGGATACGACTATGATCAGGCATGATTTTCGCAACACCGGTATACTGCGCCGGGCGGGGAAAATATCACCAAAAGCTTCCTGCCAATCGGCGACATCAGATCAGGGGCAGCGACCGGTACCAGCGCATGGTGGCGGGAAACCTGCTCCTGCGTTTGCTGAGTGAGCAAGATTTCAAATTGCAGTCCAGTCAATTATTGCCATTTGGTTCCATTTGAGATACAATGTGGACAAAAGCCCCTCATAACTGCCTGTTAGCGCCAGAGACCCCCGGCTGGAGGGAAGAATACACGAGGATAAACCCTATGGATTATGCAAAGCTTAACCTGCCCCGTATAGCGGAAAAAATAGCAGATGTCCGGGAATCCATAAAAATATTACAGGCTTATGGTAAGCTTGCCGATGGGGTTTTTCTCGGCAACCCGGAGGCTGTCCGCTCGGCACGATACGCCTTTATTGTCCTCATTGAGGCAGCGATTAATATTGCAACCCACTTTTGCGCCAGGCTTCTGGCTAAAGCCCCAGCCAGCTACGCTGAAAGTTTTCTGCTGCTGGGCGAAAACTGTTTGATTGAACCGGGGCTGGCTATACGATTGGGCAAGATGGCGGGTTTCCGTAATCTTTTGGTGCACGGTTATGGAGTAGTTGACAATCGCCGCATGTTGAGTTTAATAAGAAAAGACCTGCATGACCTTGATATCTACCTGCAGGAGATAAGTGAATTATTGCAGAGGCAACCGGGGGGTGACGGCTTTGCCTGAGGATCCCTTTGATAACAATGCGTTCCTGACGATTTCAGACGAAAAACGTTTTAGTTTTTCCAAAGAAAAAAAAGAAGCGATCCTGAAGCAAATCAAAAGCTTCCTTTCACGCTACCCGGTAATCGAGTTTGCCTACGCGCATGGTTCATTTTTGGCTGAGCTGCCCTGCCGGGATATAGATATTGCGGTTTATTATGACGACAGCCTGACAGGGGAAAAACAGTTGGACCTTTCCCTGAGCCTTTCCGCCGTACTCAGCCGCAGGCTCCGCCTGCCTGTCGATGTTCACGCCCTAAATCAATCCCCCCTGGGTTTTCAATATTACGCTACAAGGGGACTGGTAGTTGTATCCAGGAATGATGAAAAAAGGTATGACTTTGTCGAAAATACCTGGCTGAAATACCTTGATTATAAACCAGTATTAAAAGAATGCCTGCGCGACCTGCTAACCGGATAAACGCCCCTCCCCCTTGCCTGAGCCGGGAAACAGAGTTTTTATAAAATAATTTTGGTGAGGAGAAGTCGGATTCGAACACGACTCCCGCCTGCGTAACAGGCAGACAAACGGGTTTGAAGCCCGCGGGGGACCATCCCCATTTCTCCCCAGGTTAAACAAAAGTTTAATTATCTGCTACTCGTAATAAAGTTAATAAGTGATTTTCTCCCTTTGTCAAAACGATTCCTTTATTCATGTTATTTGATTAATTTATTAGCAAGTGGATGAATAAAAAGATTACTGATATCGAACACCATGTCAGCCCCTTCCAGCATGTGGTGCGCCCCACTGGCGTGGCATGTTATCCCGGTTACCGCCTTGTCGATAAATGGCATAGAAATCCTGCCGCAGCCGGTTCAAATCACGCAGGAGATATCGTCCCGCGCACCAGGCCAGCCCGGCCCAGCAGTTCCTCGAAGGCCTCCAGGCGGCCTGGCTAGGGTTGCAGCAAGCCGGCCTGATCACATGACGCCAGTCCCCGCCGTTAAGCAGCATCGCTTTGGTGGTAACAGAGCCTGCGTCTATTCCCACTGTGTACATTTATAATCAACTCCCGTTGAGCATTTCTATGAAGGCCGAGATCCTTGTTTTCAGCTGTTCAATGTCCGATGTGGAATAATCCGTTTCCAGCTGGATGTATCAGCCCGCAGTTGTCCCGGACGTGGCGCCGGACCAGCTCACCTTCCACAATATAAGTATGACAGGCTTGCCAGCTAAGGTCCACCACTCCGTCAACCTGAAAATCGGCGACAAGCCTGCTGATAAGCTCCAGCCGCCCGGGGTTGGGCGAGATGCAGGAACAGGGTATTTGCAGATACCTTTCAGCAATTGCTTCCATTGGATTTCTTTGCTCATCTTCATCTGCAAGATATTCTAAAGTTTTTATCCCGGTGCAGTTTTCATAGCAAAACGACACTGCCGCCGCATTCTTCCAGCAGGCGCACCACTTTTTCACAACCGGTGCCCACCGGGCACCCGGTCAGCAGGATGCGGGGCGTACCTTTAGCAAAGGGGGAAATCCCCTGTCCCGCAATATTCCTTATTTCTTCAGTTAGTTGTTCAATCAACCCGATCCCTTCTTCTTTGTCCACGTTAAAGCCCCTGACCCAGATCGCTGTAAGCATGTCCATTCCGGTCAGGGGAGCCGGATCAAGTCTGTTAACCTCAAGCAGGTTTTTTAGCGCCTGGCGTTATAATACATAAAAAATATACATTAGAAAAATCTAAAACATTTATCAATCGCTGATTGGAAATAACATTATTCTATGAAACCCTGAACACTAATTATTTTCCGGGCTGCCTTTTTTACACACTAAAAACCGTCCTTCCGGACGGCTTTTAGTGTGCTACTGTTTTTACAATTTATAAATGGCTCCTTTAATACCCAAATATTTTTTTATGCCGAAGGGTAACAAACACCTATTTTAGCAGCGCCTTTATTTCGCCGGCCTTTAAAACCTTTCCCACAACTTTTACTTCCCCATCGACCACGAGTGCCGGTAACATCATGACGCCATATCCGGCAATCGCTTTCAAGTCCTGTACTTTTTCAATAGTTGCGGCAAGCCCCATTTCTTCCACAGCCTGCCTGATATTCTGTTCAAACTTGTTGCAGTTGGCACAGCCTGTTCCTAAAACTTTAATAATCATTTGCCCCCACCCCTTAACTGTATTTTATATTTTTATATTTTGCACCCTTAATTACACAAGCAAATGGCCCAAAGCATTGAAGGTATAACCGAGGATAATAACGCCTGCGGTGACAACCGCAAAAAAGACAGCAAGGAGTTTCATTTTGACCGCCGTTTTGAGCATAATCAGAGAAGGCAGGGAAAGGGCGGTCACCGCCATCATGAAGGAAAGGGCGGTTCCAATACCTACCCCCTTATAGACCAGTGCTTCGGCGATAGGCAAGGTGCCAAAGATATCCGCATACATTGGGGCTCCCACTAACGTTGCCACCAGTACGGAGTACCACTTATCCTGCCCCAGCACAACTGATATAATCTCTCCCGGTATCCAGTTATGAATTACAGCGCCTATCCCGACACCAACCAAGATATAAAGCCATACCCTTCTGACAATATCAAACACCTGTTCTTTGGAGTAAACAAGTCGATCCCGCACGGTCAACTCGTTCTGATCCATATTAACCATTACATTACTGTAAACAAAAGGCTCCACATAATTTTCCAGTTTTGCCCTGCCAATAAAGGTGCCGCCAATCACGGCAAGGACTAGCCCGGCTGCAACATAGGCGAAGGCTATCTTCCAGTTAAATATGCTGGCAAGAAGAAGGATGGATGCCAGATCAACCAGCGGAGATGAAATTAAAAATGAGAATGTAATTCCCAGGGGCAAACCGGCACTGGTAAAACCGATAAACAACGGTATCGACGAGCAGGAGCAGAAGGGAGTTACGGTCCCCAGTAAAGCCCCTAAAATATTTCCTGTTATCCCCTTATACCCGCCTAATATTCTTTTCGTTCTTTCGGGGGGAAAGAAGCTCTGGATATAGGATATGGTAAAAATAAGCACAGACAGCAATATAAAAATCTTTACAACATCGTATACAAAAAAATGAATACTGCCGCCAAGCCTGTCCTGAACACCGAGTCCCAAAACCCGCTCCACAAACTTTTGGGCCAAATCGGACAGCCATTGCATCTTGAGCAACTGGTTGTTAAGCCATCCAAAGATAAACACCGTGCAGTCACCTCTAATCTCTGCTTATTGAATTATTACATCTGTATTGGCCCGAACTCACATTTTTACAAATGCAATTTTCCTTGTCCGATGTGATATAATTGAGAAATTGCTTTGTTTTAGCAATACCTTCGGCGTTGAGGGAATAATATGTCCATTTACCCTCGTTTCGTCCCACAACCAAACCACACTCGCACAGCAGTTTCATGTGATGGGAGAGAGTGGACTGGGACATTTCAAACTTCTCCAGGATCATACAGGCGCATAATTCCCCGCAAGAAAGCATATCCACAATCATTGCCCTTTTGGGGTCACCCAGCGCCTTAAACACCTTGGAACCCTCCCTATAAAATCCAAACACAGGCACACCTCACATTGAAATTTTTCGATATGTTAATAATAGGCGTCAAATCGAAAAGTGTCAATAATAAAAACACAAATTAAACTACGTATTTTTTTGCCCTTCCAACAAAAATCTGACAAGCCGAATCTGCCGTGATAATATTTTACAGACGCCTGGGAAACATATTAAAAACAAAAAATAAGGAGATGGGATTAACCGTCATTCAGTGGAAAGCAGTCGCGGGATAAGATATCGAGATTGACTATTAAAAAAATTAAAGATAATATATCATTAACTGTCACGTTGGAATAAATTGCATTTTTATGTGCCGCCAACACAGCAACTGCGGCTCAAAGTAAAGGCGTTACAGACTACATTGGCTGTTGCTTAAGAATACTCAAGGGAGGATGATAAATTATGGCAAAGAGTGATTTGTTAGAAAAGGGAGCAGTGTTGCAGCGGGATAAAGAAACATATGCAGTGGTTCCTCATATGGCCGGCGGACTGGTTACACCGGCTGTGTTGAGAAAAATAGCGGATGTAGCAGAAAAGTATAATGCCCAGGCCCTTAAGATTACCTCCGCCCAACGCCTGGCCATTGTGGGTTTAAAGGAAGAAGATTTAGACAATGTCTGGCAGGAACTGGATATGAAGCCCAGCGCCGCCATTGGGTTGTGTGTGCGCAGTGTAAAATTTTGTCCGGGCACTGCTTTTTGCAAACGGGGACAGCAGGACTCGGTTGGACTGGGCTTAAAACTTGACGAGCGTTACCACGGCCTGGAGCTGCCCAGTAAATTCAAAATGGGTGTAAGCGGCTGCGCCAATTCCTGCGGGGATAATCATTTCCGGGACGTAGGCGTGATGGGTACGCCGAAGGGATTCAAGTTGATGGCGGGCGGCAACGGCGGCGTCGTGCCTCGCATTGCCCGGACCCTTTATGACGGGCTGGATGAAGAACAGGTCCTGGAAAAAATCGATAAGATTGTCAAGGTCTATGCCGGGGGCGCCAAAAAGCATGAGCGGCTGGGAAAATTTATTGAGCGGATTGGTTTGGAAGAGTTTAAAAGCCAGCTTGGGGAATAGTTTTTTCTCATAGGCATACAATCATTTGACGGCGCCCCGGTATCGCCTGTAATACCGGGGCGCTTTTCTGTTGGCAGTGTTCCGGTTTTCGGGCAGGGATTAATAATGTCCAGGCCAAAGCCCCGGGAAAATAAATACAGTCTACTGTTTATCCGTTTTCTGTGCACTGTTCAATATTTGCTGTACACCTCTTTACTGGTTTACCCGTATACAAACCCCGGTTGCTGACCTCACCCCCGCCTCTTCCCACGTAATATCTGCCCGCACTGCATCTAAACCGATAAAATCACGGGCGGATTATTGCCAGAAATATGTAATAATATAAATGGTTTCCCGCATATAATACTCGTTGGGTATATTTTTATGAAGGTGCTTAAGAATGGATTATAATAACTATTCGCAGGTGCTGACCTGTGTAAACCAGTTCGGCGCCTTTGCCCCATTGGCGCTTTTCTTGCTTTTTGTGGCCCAGGCAATACTGCCGGTATTTCCCTACGTGATCCTGGCTGCCGCGGGGGGTTTTTTGTTCGGTTTTCAGCAGGGGGTTTTGCTGTCCTGGTCGGGCGCCCTTACCGGCGCCTCAATGGCTTACTGGATCTTCCGGTGGTTTGGCAGCGGAAATTTCCTGAACAAATACTATGCCCGTTACGGCTACGACGCCCGCAAACTCAGTCCGGGGGCAGCTTTTTGGACCATTATTATTGTCCGCGTTATCCCCGTTGTGCCCACACCCTTGATCAATTTGGGCGCGGCACTGGGAGGGATCCCTTTTCCAGCCTTTTTACTGGCCTCAGCCTTAGGCAAAATACCTGCGGCGGTTTTATACACCGGCTTGGGCCTGGCCTTATTTCAGGCCCGGGATGTCAAGACAATTCTTTTTATTATCGCCGCGGGCTTAAGTGTCATTATTTTGGCCAGAGTTGCCGCCAACCGATGGCTCCGTCAAAAACTGAATTGATGCCGATGCCGCCGGAGTTTTTGGGGACAGGCATTTTCCCCTTAAGGGGCAGTCCCGGCAGGCCTGGGCGCCCTGGCAGGGCTTTTTCAGCGGCTGCCCGTATGTCCGTTCAATTGGCGCCCTGCTCCAGCCGATAACCGCTGTGACCGATTTAACCGGTTGAAGCAGGTAATGAGAGGTCACACTGAGGCCGATCCTTTCCCCGCTTATGCTTTCTACAAACTGCCGCTGGTGTTCCAGGGGCCAGTCCCCGTAACCCGGGCTGAAACGCGCCGTCGGGTAGTGGGCGCTGCGCCTGATTTCCCGGACGGCTATGGCGTCCAGGATTTCCGTAATATGTTCAGCAGCCGCCGAGGCAATACCATTGAAGATAAAGGCATCGGCGGCGCCGGCTGTTTGCTGCAGCTCAGCCAGGAACCCGTCTATTCCGGACCCCAGGGTGGCCGCCAGCAGGGTTACCCTGGTGCAGTCAGCAAAATGGGCAACGGCCTGGGTTCCGGTGATGAAAAGGCCGGCGTCAGCCAGCGCCACCCGGTCCGGGGTTAGAGAGCGAACCGGGCATACCCGGATCAAACCCTGCGGTTTGGCCAGTTGGGTAACGCGCCGCAAGCAGGTGTCAATTAATCTGTCTATATTGGCCGGAAGGGGACCGGGCGCCAGCCCCAGATGAAGAAAGGGATAGATTTCTTCCTTTGTCAGCAGGAGGGGCAAGTTAAAGATTTGTATTTTCATGCTTCCGGGGCCTGGGAAAACTCCCGCACCACCCGCACCGCCTCCACCGCGTCGGCGCCGTAGCCGTCCGCCCCGATTTCCCGCGCATATTCAGCTGTAACCACCGCCCCGCCAACAATCACCCTGACATCCGGCAACTCCTGCCTGAACAGCCGAATTACCCGGGGCATTTCCACCATGGTTGTAGTCATTAAAGCGCTCAAAGCCACTACACCTGCTTTTTCCCGGCGAGCCGCCTCTAAAAACGCCCCGGCCGGCACACCCTTACCCAGGTCGATTACCCGGAAGCCATGGTTTTCCAGCAGGGCCGAAACGATATTTTTGCCGATATCATGGATATCCCCCTTTACCGTGCCGATAACAACGGTTCCCTCCTGTTCCGTCTTTTGCCCGGGGAAATTATCCTTTAAATAATTAAAAGCCCTTTTCGCCGCGTCTCCGGCCAGGATCAACTGGGGCAGGTAGGCCTCTCCCCGGGCAAAATGCTCGCCGATTGTTTCCAGGGCGGGGATAATCCCTTCGTTAATAACAAACAGGACATCGCTCTTTTCCAGTAGTTTCTGCACCAGCGGGATGACGGCCTCCTGCTGTCCGTTATAGATGGCCCTTTGCAGGGCACGGCCGGGCTCATCCCGGTCAACACCGCTGCCCGCAGGGGAATCAGACGGGGCAGCCTGCCTGCCGGCTTGCTCCAGGTAGTTACGGGCGCCGTTGTCACGCCCGGTAAGGAGGGCGCCGGCAATCATTGTTTCCCTGGTCCTGTGGTCCAGGGGGTTGGCGATGGCGGCATCCAAACCGGCTCCCAGGGCCAGAGACAGGAAAGCCGCGTTGAGCCAGGAACGCTGGGGCAGGCCGTGGGAGACATTGCTCAGCCCCAGGACTGTGTTAACCCCCAAATGCTCCTTAACCAGGCTAATGGCCCGCACAGTTTCCAGGGCTTGCTCCGGGGAAGTTGCCGCTGTAAGGACCAGACAGTCTATGATCACGTCTTCCTTCGGCAAACCGCAGCGTCCGGCAGCGTCGACAATCTTTCTGGCGATATCCAGCCTTTCTTCCGCTTTAGCCGGGATACCCCTTTCGTCAAGGGTTAAACCCAATATCGCGGCGCCATACTTTTTAGCCAGGGGCAGGATGGAGTTCAGGCTTTCCTGATCGCCGTTGACGGAATTGATTAAAGCCTTGCCCTGGAACTCCTGCAACCCTTTCTCCAGGGCCGCGGGATCGGTACAGTCCAGTACCAGCGGGCAATCCAGGCTCATCTGCAACTGCCTTACCCCTTCCGGCAACAGCCGGGTTTCATCTCCGCCGGCCAATCCGGTGTTGAGGTCCAGGAGCTGGGCGCCAGCATCCAGCTGAAGCGCCCCTTCCCCGGCAATAAAACCCCAGTTTTGCTGTCTTAAGGCCTCCGCCACAGCTTTGCGGGCGGAGGGGTTAATTCTCTCGCCGATTAAAACCGGCAGCTCCCCTGCTCCTATAGTTACAGCCCGGCTGCGGCTGGCCAGGCGGGTGACCGGCGGTCCTTCCCGTTCCAGCATTGGCGCGGGCCGCCGTGAGGCCAGGGCCTCCCCCATAGCCTTAATATGGGCGGGAGTGCTGCCGCAGCAAGCGCCAATAAGATTGACACCCAGGGCCCGGAAAGGCTCGGTAAAACGGGCCATATCCCGGGGCGTTTCTTTAAATACTGTTTCCCCGTTAATGAGGACGGGCATACCGGCGTTGGGTTCCACCAGCAGGGGCAGCCGCGTGGACTGCCGGTACTCTTTCATAACTTCCAGGAGCTCCGCGGCGCCGGTGGAGCAGTTGGCGCCGATACAGGCGGCGCCCATGGCTTCCAGCACGATGGCGGCAATTTGCGGACTGGTGCCGGTGAGGGTCCTCCCTCTGGTATAGGTGAGGGAGCACGCTACCGGCAGCCTGGTATACGCCCTGGCCGCAAAGAGGGCGGCGCGTATTTCACCCAAATCAGAGAAGGTTTCCAGAAAGATAAAGTCCGCCCCGCCCGCTTCCAGGGCCCGGGCCTGCCGGCCAAAAACCTCTGCCAGCTCCGTCCAGGGCACTGCGCCCAGGGGGGCCGGAAATTGTCCGGTGGGTCCGATAATACCGGCCACAAAGGCCTTATCCCCCACAACTTCCCGCACCAGTTGGGCCGCCCTTATATTTACCTCCTCCACAAGGTGGGCCGCGCCGTATTCCATTAACTTAAGCGCCGAGGCGCCAAAGGTGTTGGTCTGGATCACCCGGGAGCCCGCCGCGAGGTAGGCCCGGCTCACCTCCTGCACCTCCCGGGGATGGGACAGCGTCCAGAGCTCCGGATTCTCCCCCGGCGGCAGCCCAAGTTCTGTGAGCATGGTGCCCATGGCGCCATCCCCCAGCAGGACTTGATTTTGCAAGGTTGTAATAAAGTCAGCCAACCCGAAACCCCCTTTTTTGCTCTGTGATATCCTTAAAATATGCCGGCGCGGATTTATTCCTGACGCACCCGGCGCTATCGTTTTAACGTTACCTGGGGGTACCCGGCCCCGGCAAATTGCCAGTCCGGGAAGGACTGTCCCCTTAACATAATTTTACCTGGGGGGATTCTGCAACCAGTGTCAGGCTACACGCCGGCTTTGATCCGTTCCATAGCCCGTTCCGTGTTTTCCCTGGAGGCGAAGGCGGTCAGGCGGAAATAACCCTCACCGCGGGCGCCGAAACCTGCGCCGGGAGTCCCCACTACATTGGCTTCCCGCATCAACCTGTCGAAGAAGTCCCAGGACTTCATATTGCCGGGGGTCTTAAGCCAGATGTAGGGGGCGTTTACCCCGCCGAATACCTTGTAGCCGGCGCCTGCCAGCCCCTCCCTGATAATCCGGGCATTTTCCATGTAATAGTCGATGGTGGCGCGCACCTGTTTTTTACCCTCGGCGGTAAAGACCGCGGCCGCAGCCGCCTGTACCGGGTAGGAAACCCCGTTAAACTTGGTGGCCTGCCGCCTCAGCCAGAGGGGGTTGAGGCGGTGCGCCCGGCCGCTGCTGTCATAGGCCCTGACCTCTTTTGGCACCACGGTATAGGCGCACCTGGTGCCGGTAAAGCCGGCAGTCTTGGAAAAACTCCGGAACTCCACCGCCACCTCCCGGGCGCCCTCAATCTCAAAAATGCTGTGCGGCGCCTCATCCTCCCGGATGAAGGCCTCGTAGGCCGCGTCATATAAAATAACCGACCTGTTTGCCCTGGCGTAATCCACCCAGGCCTTCATCTCCTGCCGGGTAATGGTCATGCCGGTGGGGTTATTGGGAAAACAAAGGTAAATCATGTCCACCCTAGTGTCCGGCAGGGGCGGCTTCATGCCGTTTTCCTCGGTGCAGGGCAGGTAGACTATTTTTTCAAACTCCCCCCTGTCATTTACCATGCCGGTGCGCCCGGCCATGACGTTGCTGTCCACATAGACCGGGTAGACCGGGTCGCTCACCGCCAGGATGTTGTTAACGTCGAAAATTTCCTGAAAATTGGCTGTGTCACTTTTAGCGCCGTCGCTGATAAACACCTCGTCAACAGCCAGATCCACTCCCCGGGGCTGGAAGTCGTTTTCAATTATTTTCTCGATCAGGAATTCATACCCCTGATACGGGCCGTAGCCCCGGAAGGTTTCCGGCCGGCCCATTTCCTCCACTGCTTTTTTCATCGCCTCAACCACGGCTGGCGGCAGGGGCCGGGTGACATCGCCGATACCCAGGCTGATTATATCCGCGTCCGGGTTATCCTTTTTAAACTGATCAGCTCGCCGGGCTACCTCCGCAAAAAGATAACTGCCGGGCAGCTTCAGGTAATTCCCGTTTACCAGGGCCATAGTTATTTTCAGCTCCCTTGTTTAATGAAACTCCAAAAAGTTTAAATTTAGGTGATATTATATAACCAAACACAATAATTTACAATCTATCCTGATATAAATAAGGGCCTGAAATGATTTTGGCCCTAAAAAGCGCAAGCAGGGACAAGGGGACAGGTCCCTTGTCCCGTTAAGTGAGACTTAGGGACAGCACCCTTGTCCCGTCGAAAGGACAGAAGCCCTGTCCCCTCCCTTCATATGTATGTATAGGTACAGGTAATTAAATAGAATATCCCGTACGCCGGCCGTTCAACGGACCGGCGCACATTTCTAAAGATTAAAAAGCGTTATAAGACTCTGCCGTTACACCGGGGGGCAGCCAGCATTCCTCAAAACAGGTGGGACACATGTGAATTGGACCGATACAGCCGCAGCCGGTGCCATACAAATCCAGTTTAACACATTTACTGCACAAAAGAATTCCGCATTCCATGCATTGAATACAGGAAGCCCTTTCCTGACACAGCTGACACAGCATTTTTATCACCCTCCCCAACCATTATATGTTAATCTTAACACGCGGGTGGCAGGATCAGCAAGGCTAGCCGGGGAAGCGGCAGACAGTTACCTCCAGCCCCGGGGAAATACAATTCAAGCGGGACGAGGGGACAGGTCCCTTGTCCCTGTTTCAGGACTTGGGTAAATGATATTTTCTCAAAAAAGACCGGAGCCGCAAAGGTTGGAACCGCTGGCAAAACAACGGAATGTCAGATAAAATGTGGGCAGGTACAGCTCCGCAATGGACTAAGCAAAAAGGATCAGTAACATAGTGTAGTATTATGTTGAACATGACATAAAACAGAGATAAAAAGGACGTCCCCTCCCACCCCCAATAGAAGGTAAAAAGGAACGCACCGTTTTTGCCCCGTTTTAATTTTTTCCTTCCATAAACCTGTTTCAAAATTGCAATGCTGACCCTTGCTTTATTTTCCTTTTCTTATTCACCCCTGCTTTATTTGCCTGCCAAAACCTTGTCCAGGGACTTTCCCCCCACGCCAACGTTGTCGTGTTGGTTCTCCTTGAGGTAGACAACGAAGGCATCCTGGGGAATCTTCAAAATATCGCTGGCGACCCTGGTGAATTCCGCAATAAGGTTGTCCTTTTGATTCTTATCCATCCGGCCCGCTTCCAAAGTAATTACCGGCATGCTATAACACCCCCTTTAATACTTTTATAAAGCACGGATTTTCCGGGCTTTGCTTAGCACGATTCAATAATTTGTTTCAGTTTCCCCCATTTGGGCTCAAATATTTCCCGCGGCATCTCTTTTAAATTGGGGGAAATCCCCGGTCTGAACTCCATCACGGCCAGGACATCCTTTTCCGGATCAAGACCCGGGGCAATTTCAATAAGGATTAATTCCGTTTTCCAGGGTAAAGACAGCCCGTTCGGTAACATAAATTAGAAGTCGCTGTGGTCCAGGCGACACAGGCGCCGTCAGGAATGAGTCCGGCGGCCTTTTCCGGGCTGATAACCTTGGACATAAATACCTTCACCTTCCATTTTTATAGGTGTTATGAAAGGAATTCGTCAGATGGCAGCGATAAATTCAAAAATAAGACAATGGTCAGCTTAAGGTCTTACCCACAATTTTAGCATATCCCCGGGAGTTTTAAACCATGTTGACAATTTTTAAGGTTTTTTTATCGGGCCCGCTTCGGGCGCACACCGCTGCGGCCCTTTCCTGACCAGGAAAGGGCCGCAGATTATAATAACCGTATATATCAAGCCTTCTATTTCGCCTTTTTCCCCGGGTTTTTTATTCTGAACAACCCCGTTTTTTGCTTCCAGCAATTCTATGTTGTTTTTCCGGCTCCGGCAATCTCAATGTTGCACTTGCACCCCTGGGAATAGCGGATAAAGCTGTATATCACAAACAGGACCAGGATCCCGGCAGCAATATATTCAATTTCGTAAACGCCCTTGGGAATAAGTGTCATCAACACAAAGGAGACAGCTGCAATGGCGGTTGCCGGGGGATCCACATGGGTGTCGCCGTAGCAATAAAATGTTCTGGCAAAAAAGTCTCCGGCGTAGGCAGCAGCAACCGCCGCCGCAAAGCCCCACAGGATACTTCCGCCACTGGCGACTACCCCATAGGAAGCGCATATGGTTATGTGGTGCGTCACGGGTATCTCACATCCGAGGAAGAGCATAATCAGCGATACAGCCGATATGCAGAATCCCACAAAAGGCGCCACGCCAGCGGTTTCCGGGTTTTGCAGCATCAAATAGGTTAAATAAATTGAAACGCCGCCGGCTGTAATTCCAACAATAGTCTTTTCGCAGCTGGAAGTCACGTAGGGCAGCCACACGTTGGTACATCGCATGGAATACCTGCCGCCAATGTTTTTGACGTCTTCCGGCACCGAGCCAAATATCTCCCCTAATCCCGTTGACCCAAAGGCAACTTTAGCAATGATGGCCAATACAAATACTGTTAACGCCACTGTATCAAGTTTGATAGGCATAAGGGCAAAACCGGTATTAAACGCATAGCCAAGCATGCCGAAAACGCCGCCCACAACCAGCACGCTAGGTCTTTTTAACCCCGATAAGGATTTTAAAATGTTCTTTCCCGATTCAATGTACCCCATTTTTCTGGCAAAGGCAGCGGCGGCAACACCACCCGCGAAGGATATGTGGGGCCCAAAATAGGTACCGAAGGCGACATTGCCCAGGAAATCAAAACTAGAACCCGAGGCTGCCATGGCTATCCCCACCAAACCCACAATGCCGGTGAAAACAAATGCTCCCAGAGCGCCCAGGGTCGCGCCGAAAGCCCCGCCACAAAAAGCAAATATTAAGGTTAAATAATCCATTATGTTTCCTCCTTGTAAAGAACTGTAAAGAGGCAATAGGTCCAAACAACACGTCCAATGCTGCTGTCAGGTGTTGGATCAGGCTGTTTTTTCAACAAAATAAATTTTAGAAGAATATCATTCCATTATTGCCTGTAAAGGCGGCTGCGCTGGCCGCTACAGGGTGCAGTTAACATTTTGACTGCCGGCCAGCGCCAGTAACTTTTCAACTGTGCCTTTGGGAGGGGGTTCCAATTCCGTCAACGAATAACCCCAGCCAATTCGTTCGTATTTATCAACACCAAATCTATGGTAAGGCAAAATTTGCACCTTTTCCAGGTTTTTTAACCCGGAGGCAAAGCGTAGTATGGGACCGAAGGCTGCAGTGCTGTCATTAAAGCCGGGGATAAGGGGTACGCGGATCCGGATTGGCTTATTCAACTGGTCAATGTGCAGCGCATTTTCCAGAATCACCTTGTTTTCCGCACCTATAACGCTTTTGTGTTTTGCGCTGTCTAAATGCTTGATATCCATATAAACAATATCAGTCAGATGAAACGCTTCCGCCGCTGAATCCCAGGGAAAATAACCGCAGGTCTCAATTACTATGTGCAGACCCTGTTTTTTACATAGCCGGGCCATTTCAATCAGGAACTCGGGCTGGTAAGTGGGCTCGCCCCCGGTGAAAGTAACGCCGCCACCGGAGTTTTGATAGTACAAAACGTCCCTCATCACAAATTCACAGACTTCCTCGGCGCTCATCACCCGGCCTGTCAACTGCAAGGACCCGGCATGGCAGGACTCGGCGCATATCCCGCAGTGGTTGCACAAGGTCAGGTTGACCTTTTCTATAAGGGTTTTTCCGCTGGCTCTGACTGCTTTTTGGGGACATACTTCGGCGCATTGGCCACAGCCGATGCAAAGTTTGGGGAAATAGGTGATTTGTGGCGCTTTACGCACAGACTCCGGGTTTTGACACCAGGGGCACCGCAATGGGCAGCCTTTCATAAAAACCCCGGTTCTGATGCCAGGCCCATCGTGCACGGTAAAACGCTGAAGATCAAATATTACTCCCTGCATGGTTCGATTCCCCCTTGTCGACACTCTTTCCGACGTATCACCGGTTTCCCGCTATGTTGTACCGTTAATAATTATCAGGGGATAAAAGGGGAGCAAATTGTTAAATCCGCTCCCCGCACAAATCCCTCCCCATCAATTAAAAGGCATGCTCGGTCCTGGCGATGATATCCTCTTGCAGGCTCTTGTCCAGGGAGGTAAAGAATGCGCTGTAACCTGCCACCCGGACCACCAGACCGCGGTATTGTTCCGGGCTCTTTTGCGCTTCCTGCAATGTTTCCTTGCTGATTACGTTGAACTGCACATGCATGCCGCCCAGGCTGAAATAGGTCCGCACCAGGGCCGCCAGGTTGGCGGAGCCGCTGTCACCCCTCAGGGCGGTGGGATGGAATTTTTGGTTAAACAGAGTACCGTTGGAGGCTATTTCGTGATCGAGCTTGGCAACGGATTTGGCCGCGGCAGTGGGGCCGCTGATATCCCGGCCGGAAACAGGGGAAACACCGTCAGCCAGAGGAGTACCCGCCAGCCGTCCGTCGGGCATGGCGCCAACTGCGGCGCCCAGAGGGACGTTGGCGGAAACCGGGTAGAGACCTGCCTGGAAGCGGCCGCCCCGCGGGTTGGTGTATTTCTCCACCTCTTCGCAGTAGATGCGGGCAGCCAGCCTGGCCAGCTTGTCAGCCTCGTCGTCATCGTTGCCGAATTTGGGGGCTTTGTTTAACATAATCTGGCGTTCAGTTTCAAATCCCTGCCAGTCCTTTTTAATGGCTTCCGCCACCGTTTCCCGGGAAACGACGCCTTCGTCATAGACCAGCTTCTTCAGCGTCGCCAGAGTATCGCCCACGTTGGCCACGCCGACACCCTGGGGACCGATGAAATTGTAATGGGCGCCGCCCTCCTGGAGTGATTTGCCCCTGGAAACGCAATCCTGCACCATGGAGGACAGGAAGGGCAGCGGACAGATGGCGCCGTGGGAAATATCGCAGCTGTTGTTGCTGATAACCAGCAATTTAACACAATATTCAATTTGTTTGCGATAGGCTTCCAGAACATCTTCAAAGGAAGCCATATTTTCCAGGGTACCGGTTTTCATACCCAACTGGACACCGCTGGCTGGGTCGACACCGTCATTCAAGGCCAGTTCCATACACTTGGCCAGACTGAAAAAGGCAGCGTCGTGCCAGCCCTCGGTTTTTCCGCCCTTCTGGGGCTCCACACAGCCGATAATGCAGTAATCCCGGGCGTCTTCCAGGGTCACTCCCCTTGCCGCCAGGGCAGGAATAATTACGTGGTCGTTGTACATGGCCGGCATGCCCAGGCCCAAGGCGGCTACCTCGCTGGACTTCACCAAAAACTTTTGGGGTGTCCCCTGATGGAAACGGATGGAAAGAGACGGCTGGGGCAGACGGACGTTTTCGGTGGCTTCCAGGCACATATAGGAAAGTTCGTTGGTGCTGTCGCTGCCGTCTATTGTCTGTCCGCCTACGATCAGGTTCTGGAACATGGGATAGCCGCCGAAGGCCTTGGTGGCCCCCTCATCGCGCACTTTGTTGATTTCGTTGAACTTGACCCACAGGCATTCAATTAATTCCAGAGCTTTTTCCCGGGTGATTTTACCGGCCTGGAGGTCCTTTTCGTAATGGGGATACATGTACATGTCAAACCGGCCGGGGGAAATGGAATGGCCGTTTGATTCCAACTGGATGATTAACTGGACAAACCAGAAGGACTGCAGCGCTTCGTAGAAGCCATTGGCCGGATTCGCCGGGACATTATGACAGTTTTTGGCGATTTCCAACAGTTCAGCTTTTCTTTTGGGATCGCTCTCCCTTTTAGCCATGTTTTCAGCTGCTTCCGCGAACCGCCGGGCAAATAAAATGGCCGCATCGCAGACAATTTCCACAGCCTGCAGGAACTGCGCCTTTTTCAAATCATCCGGGCAGGTAAGCTCAAGCCCGGCCTTTTCCTTCCGGACATCTTCCTTTATGCCCTTAAATCCCCTCTGCAGCACCATGCCGTAGTCCACGCAAATGTGTCCTACTCCCAGGAAAAAGTAGTTCCCCACTGTGAACACGCCATACTCCTGGGCCGCTTTGGCTTCCGCCGTCATCAGGTTGGCGGCGTACTCCTGGGTGGTTTTTCCCTGCCAGTACTTGAAGGCCTCGCTGAGCTTTTGTTTGCATTCCCCGGAAATCAGAAACACATCCCCGGTGCGCCTGGCCAGGCTTTCAAACTCCGCCTCGATCCAGGCAAAGGAATATTCCGGAAAGATTGGTGAGCTGCGGGGTTTTGGCGTATGATTGCCGACAATTAATTCGTCAGCCCCGATTCTAACGGTCATTTCTTTAAGGATTTTTTCCAGCGCCAGGGCCCGCCGCAAAATAATTGGCAGGCCTTCGGTCTCCTTGTAGGATGCGGTAATCAGTTCGGCTCGCTCAAAACAAATTTCAGGAGTAATATTCAGCAGACGCTCCTTCAGCAGGCCGGCCCTTGGTGAAATCCCCGAGGGCGTGGCTTGCGGTTCATAATTGTGCGCAGGACTTGCCATCATTTCATTCCTCCTTGCAAGGTTTTGTTTTAGATGCGATAATCTTAGCTTTAATTTTAGCCATTAAAACACCAAATCTCCTTAGGTATTTTGACTTAAAACTGAAATATATCTATTAGTTTTGTTGTAAGATTTTGATTGTTTAAAAAGGTCTGAATTAGGAACAGATAATGATCTGGTGAATTATTGTAAAAATATGACCAGGGCAAAATATTACCATTTTAATTGGGTTAAAACCTGACGAAATTAGTAATATTTATACAAGTTGATTGCATATCAAGCAACATGCGGCAGGATTAACCGTTTGTACTTGGGTTATAAGAGAAATAACATCTTGCAATACTTAAAGAATGATATTATGCTTTATACAGGCATGTCAGCACCCAGGCTCGTTTGCAAGGTGTTATCCCGTTTGTCCATACCCGCGGCGTCTCCTACGTATTCCTTGTTCACAAAAGACTGTTTTTGATGAAAGGGGATGACGTTAAAATATACAAGTTACTGATAGCCGAGGATGAACCTTTAGAAAGGCTTGCCTTAAGAAAAATAATCAATTTAAAGTACTATGATCTTGAAATTGTAGAAGATGCCCGGAACGGGACCGAGGCCGTGGACAGGGCCAAGATCCATCGACCCGATATTATCCTGATGGATATAAAAATGCCGGAAATCAGCGGTCTCATGGCCCAGGAAAGAATCATCAAGATCCTGCCGGATGTGAAAACTTTAATTATCAGCGCTTACAATGACTTTGATTACGCCCAGCAAGCCATAAAGTGCGGCGTGGCGGGATATCTCTTAAAGCCCGTTAAACCGGCGGATTTAACCTCAGCCCTCGATTCCATTATTGCCGCCCTCAAAAGCGAAAAACCCAAAGCGATTAAAAATGAAGATTTAAATGGAAGTGTCGCCCTGCAAAACATTTTAAATTATATCGAGCAAAAGTACTGTTCCGACTTAACCCTCGATGCCATAGCAAAATACGCCCATTTAAACCCTCAATATTTTAGCAGATATTTCAAAAAGGAAATGGGCATTACCTTCACTGAACACGTAACCAGATTAAAAATCGAAAAGGCCAAAAAACTCCTGTCGGAAACAAATTACCCAATCTACCGGATCGCCTCTGAACTGGGCTTTTCTGACCCCTCCTACTTTAATAAGGTTTTTTCCAAATACGAAAAACTACCCCCCTATAAATACAAAAAAACTTGCAGCCGTTAAATGAACCGGCCAGCTTTTAATTGATCGATTAATTTAACAACCCATAACCTGGAATTCCTGCTTATTTAAAACTTCCTTTCGTCCGGAACTTCCCCCGGCGCAACTTCATGCGCTGCTACTTTCGGCGATAGCGTCGGGGAGAACTTATTACGAAAAATAACATGAGGGGTTTTATATATGGAATTGACCGGAAAAATTAAATTAACGGATGTCATTGAGATGAGTACCCTTAACAGCATCCAAGAAAAAATGGGGGTTTTGGTAGACGTTCCCCAAATCACAACCGACAGCGAGGGTATTCCTGTGGGGAAAATAAGTAATTTTATCCCCTTTTGCAGACTTATGCGTTCTTCCCCCAAGGGTTCCCAGCATTGTATCCTTTGTGACCGCCAGGCGGGACTTCTGGCCATGGAAGAAAGACAGCGTAGGATCTATACCTGCCATGCCGGGCTCATTGACTGCGCGGCTCCGATAATTGTCAACGATACCTACCTTGGTTCGGTTTTGGGGGGACAAGTACTGATTAAAGGTGAAGCGACCCGGGAAAAAATAGATATAGAAAGGATATCCAGGGATTTTGACATATCCTTAAAAGCGTTAAAGGTAGCGGTTGAGTTCATCCCCATGGTGACCCGGGATGAACTCAACAGCTTTGTGGAATGCTATTCACTCCTGGCAAATTACATCGACCAGATAGGCTCTAACCGGTTGGTACGGGAACGGCTATTAACAGAAAACCAGGAAAAACTTATGCTGCTGGAAAAATCGCAACAAATGAAATTTAAAACAGCCCAGGCCCAAATACACCCCCACTTTCTTTTCAATACTTTAAATTCCATTGCCAGGATGGCATTGTTTGAAAACGCCCCTAAAACTGAAGATTTGATTTACAAGCTTTCCGATCTGCTGCGGTACAACTTAAAGAATACCAATTATTTTCACAACCTGCGGGAAGAGATTTGCAACATTGAAAGGTACCTATTTATTCAATGTTTCAGGTTTAGCGATAGAATGAGTTATGAGATAGATATGGATGATTTCATCCTGGATTGTCGAATTCCCACCATGGTGCTGCAACCAATCGTGGAAAATTGCATGCTGCACGGTCTGGAAACAAAAAAAGAGGGTGGAAAAGTAGAAATTACCGGACATTTATCTGGTAAGGACGTTGAAATAAAAATTATTGATAACGGAAATGGAATTAAACCTGAAGTGCTCCAGTTAATCCGTCAGATGGGCGAATCACCGGAGCAGCATTCGGGAATCGGCTTGATAAACACCTATGAGAGGCTAAGGCATCATTACGGCGACCGTTTCAGCCTGACCATAGAGAGCGCCGAGGGTGTGGGTACAAGCGTAACAGTTCGAATTCCCTTTTCCCAATTTGATTTTTAAGGAAAAGCACACCCCGGGGCCCCGTTCTTCGGGCTGAATCTAGCAAACCAGGAAAACACTTCATTTTGCGCAAGGTTCTGGTTCTTCTGGAATTTTTGCTTACACCCCTCCTTTCTTTTCCCCGGGTCCAACACTTTTTTTGTAGCCCGGCATGTTTTTAATATATATACCGATTACTATCCTTAACCCTGCCAGTAAAACCCCGCCGGCCCGATTAAGCCATAAAAATGAAACCCCCGGGAATCCCGGGGTTTTTACTGAGGTCCGCAGTGTATTAAGGGTAATAGGCCATTGGCAACGGAGTAATGTTATAATGTCAACTAAGAAGCAAGCACAAGGCATAGGAGCACATGGCACTCCGGTTTCAGCAATAGCCATCATTAAAAAATCAAAATTGCTCCATTTTCGGTTGAAAGGGTTTGCCACTTTTCATTTTTTCAACCGTTTGTATTGTAATTCGATTACCGTAAGGCCTACTATACCAGGTGGTGGCGTATTTGGCCCTTTCACCGTAGAAGCCTCTACGAAAAACAACGTTCCCCTGACAGGAGTGAGACTATGGACCCCGGCCTGACACCGAATTCCCTGGATCCAAAAACATATTATCCCGCATTTAAAGCCCCTGACGCCCGATTGGACGGGCGGATTTTTGTCGGTGTTTCTTCCACCGGCATATATTGCCGACCGGTGTGCCGCGCCAGGACGCCGCAAGAACAAAATTGTACTTTTTTCAATAGCGCGGCGGCGGCGGAAGCTGCGGGCTACCGCCCCTGCCTGAAATGCCGGCCGGAACTGGCTCCCGGCCCGGCGCCCGCAGACACCCGGGCCAACCCTGCCCGCCAAGCCGCGCTGCTTATGGAAGAAGACTTTTTGGGTGCGGTGAGCTTGGAAAAACAGGCGGAGTCGCTGGGCGTTCCCGGCGGGCATTTGGATCACCTTTTCAGGTCGGAATATGGCGTTTCGCCGGTTCAATATTTACTGACCCATAAATTGCTGCTGGCAAAGAGTTTACTGACAGATACCAACCTGCCTGCCGCCGACGTTGCCTTAACCGCCGGCTTCGGCGCCGTCCGGCGTTTGGAAACCTTGTTCCTGGAGCGCTATCGCATGCCCCTTTCGGCCCTGCGGGGGAAAACAAAGTCGTCCAACAGCGGCAGCAAGGATACCATTACATTATATCTGGGATACCGGCCGCCATATTTGTGGGACAAACTTCTGGCCTTCCTCGGGGGCAGGACTATCCCGGGCGTGGAATCTGTTGCCGGCAGTTCCTACCACCGGACGGTGATCATGCCGCGCGGCGGCGAAACCTTCCGGGGCTGGCTAACTGTGCGGCACGCGGAGAAAAAAAAGGCGCTTGCTGTTACAATATCAGTTGCACTGCTGCCGGTTCTGCCCTGGATCCTGGCGCGGGTTAAGCGTTTGTTTGATCTAAGCTGTGAACCGTGGGAGATTTATAACAGGCTTGCAGTTATGAACGACATCAAAGACGGTTTGTGCGTGCCCGGCACGAGACTACCGGGCTGCTTCGACGCTTTTGAGATGGCGGTGCGGGCCGTTCTGGGACAGCAGATCACGGTAAAGGCGGCGCGCACACTGGCCGGACGCCTGGTGTCGGCTTACGGGACGGCGCTGGCCACACCCGTTGACGGCCTTACCCACACCTTCCCCACCCCGGCGGATATTTGCGGGCTGGCCGGACCCATAGTGGATCATCTTGGGGCTCTTGGCGTGACGGGCGCCCGGGCACGCTCCATCCGGGCTCTGGCGGAGGGGCTATTAAGGGGAGAAATTGACTTATCCGGCCGGGCCGATCCCCGGGTACAAATGAAAAAGCTGCTCGCCTTGCCCGGCTTCGGCCCCTGGACCGTGCATTACGTCGCCATGCGCGCCCTGGGTTGGCCGGACGCTTTCCCGCACACGGATTACGGCGTTAAAAAAGCCCTGGCCGGCCGGACCCCGAGGGAAATATTGGAACTATCCGAACCATGGGAGCCCTGGCGCTCCTACGCCACCATAAATCTTTGGACGTCGGGGGTGTAAAAAGACCCCTCAATAAATAAATGGGTGTAAGATTTAAGCAGGAGAAACGGGGCTCTAAATAGATAAAAGCTGCTTGCCAGGGGAACATCTTTCTGGGATTATGGTAGTGCAGTTATTCAACCCTGCCCCGCTCCGCCTTCGGTCACTTAAAGTGAATTATTCCTGACAACATTCTTTTCTGGTGCAGATATAATTTCCCCGCAGTTTGGATAGGTCGTGCCCTTCATGTAATAATAGCTTTTCCCGGAGATGGCCCGCCCCGCTTCTGCATATCCCTAAGCCTCTCTGGGGAAGTACCCTGTGGGTTGGCAAAAAATAAGAAAAAGGGTTTTTGGCGATTGCATTTCCCACCGCCTGGGCCGCCCCCGGTTTTCCCAGGAGCCCGGCAATGCCCTTATATGTAATAACCTTTCCAGGCTCGATCCTACTGACCACCTCAAAAACATTCCGTTGGAAATTGGAAAAGTCAGTTAGATCCAGGGGCAGATCATGTTTGCCCGTTTCTAAAAAATTCAGGGTCTCCCTAATGATCAGCCTTTCAAAGGTGCTTCGTTCTTCAAGGGGAAGCCTTAAATCTATACGCCTGGCTCCCTGATTGGCTTTTAAAGATAAGCATTTTAACCCCTTTGAAGAAAAAGTTGCACTGATTGTGTCCGTTTCCAGGAAATCAATTATTTCTTTTACTTTTGCCAAGGGGACTCCCCCGCTTTTATTTTTTCTGCTTCAGCTAAAGGAACTCCCCCGCTGCTTCTTAATTTATATAGCCTTTTTTATATAGCCTTTTTCTAAAGCTGGAAGTGTATAGTGCAGCCACAATGGCTAAACACACCATTTCAAACTCGAAACTGCTCCTCTGCAAAGGAAAAGTAACCGGCCGATCCGGCACCGCACGGTGTTCTTAAAACCAAACGCCCGGGACTCAAGGACCAAGGCCTAAGACTTAAGACTTAAGACTTAAGGACCCAGACCAAAGCCCGCAGCCCACAACATGCCAGCCGCTAAAAAGTTTAATCTCTACAAATTATAAACTGCTAAAACAATTTTTATCCCTGCAACCCGGAGTGATGGGGGTGTTCTTTTACAATTTCCAGGGCCTCTGCCAGGGCACAGATTACATCCACCCTGAACTGCTGCTTTAAAACGTTTATCCTTTTAATGATCTCCCCTTGATTGCATAAAGGCCAATGATATAATTAATTAATTTTTATAACAGGCGGCTACGTCTAAAACCAACAGGCGAAATATACGGGGCGGAGCCTGGATAAACCCCTTAAGTTACAAACCCGGAATTTACCGGCCGATTAGATGCCGGCAGATTTAATATATTGAGATATTGTGTATTTTTTTGCCATTTGATGCTATGATTAGGGATGTTGAGTATAGGAATCGGAGATGTGCAACGGTGACAAGTCGGAAGAATCAAGAATGTAACCCGGGGGCGGTATTAAAATACACAGGGGCCTTTATGGCCTGGGTTATCGGCTCCGGATTCGCCACCGGGCAGGAAATACTGCAGTTTTTTTCGAGTTACGGATACGTCAGTTATGGTGTCGTGGTATTGAACCTGGCCGGTTTCCTGATCTTGGGCCGGATCATTATAACGACCGGCTATAATCATAAAAACGCGGAGAAATTCAACCACTTTATTTACTTCTGCGGAAATAAGCTAGGGACACTATACTCATGGCTGATTCCGGCAACACTGGTTTTGTTGATTTCGGTACTAACATCCGGCGCCGGCGCTACCCTCTTTGAATATTACGGCATAAACCGTTTTCTCGGATCTGCTTTGCTGACGGCGCTGGTTTTAAGCGTGTACCTGATTGGATTTGAGAAAATGGTTGGAATTGTGTCAGTGATCAGCCCGGTTATCATCATTTTCACTTTGCTCGTGGGTACGTTAACGGTAATAAGGGATATTGGCGGTATTTCAGAAATAACACAGTATACGCAGGTTTTGCAAAACACCCGGGCCTCACCGCACTGGATTTTAAGCGCCGCATTGTATCTATCCTTGAATTTTTTTTGCGGCAGCACCTATTACACCGCTTTAGGCATAAAAGCGGAAAGCGGGCAATCCGCCAGACTGGGTGCGCTGTTTGGCGCCCTGGCCCTGATTGCCACAATTGCCATCATGAACACGGCCATCTTGCTGGATGCCGGAAATACCACCGCCCTGGCGGTTCCCACATTGTATCTGGCGAAAAAAATCTCGTATTTTGTCGGGGGTACATTTTCCATTATCCTGATCCTGGGCATTTTTTCTTCCTGTTCGACAATGATGTGGACAGTTTGCAGCAGGTTTTTCACCCGGGACAGCGGAAAAAACAGATTATTTGCGTTTACGGTCTCCCTCGGCGCCTATGGTATTAGCTTATTTCCCTTCAGCAAACTTATCAGCGTGTTTTATCCCCTGGTGGGTTATGTGGGGTTATTATTTATCGGCTGTGTAATCTACAAGGGTTTCAACTCAAACTATAATTCCTCCTTATAAACAGGTAAACAGGGCCCACTTTCCGGGATCGGCAAGGCTTCGTAAAAACAGGGTGATTGCAAGAATGACGGTGGCAGAAAATTTTGTGAGGTGTTATTGTGCCTCAGATGAACAAAGGCGGTAAATTCATATTCGGTATTTCGATAATTAAGGATGACTTAACTGAAGTGGGACAAGGGGACAGGTCCCTTGTCCCTAAATCCTGCCGATAACACTTTTTGATATTCCGGTGATTCTGGATAGCTGTCTTATTGTTACACCATTAAGCTCTTTAAGCGTCCTTAAAACCTCGTTCCTTCTGCTTTTTTCCAGATGCTTCAGTTCGTTTGGGTCTGTAAGGCCAAACCGCGCTAAATACAACTCTAACTCCGGATCCTTCATTCTATACATTTCATCGTTTTCCAGACATTTATCTTCAGTGTCCTCATTCATGTATTTTATTAGCAGTTTAACTGCATCGGCCCTATCCGAGGCAAACATCCCCAGGGCGTAGTATGTATCTGCTGCTGCCGGCGCCTTCAGGTAATCCTTAGCGCTGCTCCACTTGTATCCTTCGATATTTCGTGATAAACCAGCCTTAACAGGATTCTGATGAATATATCTTAGCACAGTCAAAAAATAAGCATCATTATCTACCGCCTCACTTTTAAACCTTTCCTGAAACAAATGTCCGCATCGTTCGTACTTCCGGTTATACCAGTAAACAAAGCTGCCGCTAATCCTTTTGATGATCATGGAAACTGGTTCAACGACTTCTTTCAGCAGCAAATGGATGTGGTTGCCCATAAGACAGTACCCGAAGAGTTCAAATTGACTGGTTGGTTTAAAATACAATATTGTTTCTGTAAATCTCTCCCTATCTTCATCATCTTTGAAAATTACCTGCTTGTTTATCCCCCGCAGCATGATGTGGTATATCCCGCTTTCGCTTTTCTGACGAGCGTATCTTGGCATTTTCCCCACCTCAGCAATATTTTACTGGTAAGATTTTCCCATAGGAATAAATGTAGGATAAGGGATCTGTCCACCCATTTCAGTTTCAATGTGGGACAAGGGACCTGTCCCCCCGTCCCACGCCTGTTTATTCCGGCCTTTTAAACTTTACGTAGAAGGTGGCGCCGCCGGGTCCCGTTTCAAAGTCGATCACTGCCCCATGCCTGGCGGCGACACTGTAGCATACGGACAGGCCCAGGCCGGTGCCGCTGTCTTTGGTGGTGAAAAACGGGGTGCCAATTTTATCGATGATATTGTCGGGGATGCCTGTACCCTGGTCTTTTACCGCCAGCACCACCTGGTCCTCCTCTATAAAGGTCTCCATCTTCAGTATTTGTCCTGGCTGCATCGCCTGCAAGCCGTTACGCACCAGGTTAATGACCACCTGGCGCATTTCCTTCTCGTCCAGTGATAACTTGGGAATTTTCCCTGCTTTCAATTCTATGTACTTGTCGGTTATCAGGCCGTCCGCTCGAATAAGCGGCATTATGGATCTGAGAATTTTATTTAAATCCTTCTTCTCCAAATTTACGGCCTTATCTTTGGCCAGGGAGAGGAATTCAGTGATGATCGAATTGGCCCGGTCCAGTTCTTCGATCATCAGTTCAAAGTAAGCCCTGTCCTGGGCATACCGCTCCTTCTTCCCTAAAAGCTGCAGGAATCCCCGGACGGTGGTCATCGGGTTCCTGACCTCGTGGCCGATGCCGGCGGCCATTTCACCCACCAGGTTCAGGCGGTCCAGACGGGTTATCTCAGCTTCCAGCTTTTTTTCTTTGGTGATATCCTGCATTAAGGCGATCCGGCATAATTCACCGTTAAGATCCATCGTTACGGTGGTCGACCAAACGGTAACTATCTTTCCGGACCTGGTCTTGAACCTGTATTCATTATTTCTAACTTCTCCTCTTTCTCTTAACTCATCAAGCAGGGCTGTTGTATATTCACCGTTTACAAGGTTTAAATCTTCCGCCGTCCTGCCCAGGACCTCTTCCCGGGCATATTCCATAAGGTCAAGGAATTTTTGGTTGACATCAAGATACCTGTTATCTTTCATCCGGACGACAGACATCAGAATGGGGCTGTTATAGAACATTTTGGCAAAACGCTCCTCGGACTGGCGCAGAGCCCTGACCACCTTTTCCTGTTCTGTGATATCAATGGACATCTCCAGGATTAAAGGGGATCCGTCTGTATCCTTAAACGGTAAATCGTAAACATCTATAATACCGCCGCCGGGTATTTCCACTCTCCACTGGTGCGGTTTACCGGTTTCGAGAACACGGTATGACTGGCAAAATTCACAAGGCTCATTGAATCCGTAAACAAAGTCATAACAGCAGCGGCCGTTAGCTTCTCCAATCATCTTCCGGAAAGCCCTGTTAGCAAAGGAAACCCTGTAGTCAGGAGTCAAAAGGCAGATGTTAACGGGCAGTGTCTCCAACACGTCTAACAGTCTTTGCCGTTCCTGGGCGAGCTCTTTGGTCCTTTCGGCCACCTTGTCCTCTAAATGCTCCAGTGTTTTTTTCAGCTCCTCCCCGGCCCGGGCCCGCTCCACCGCAGACCAGGCGCGCCTGGTGGTCTCGCGGACCAGTTCCGCTTCCGCCGCCGTCCACTGGCGGGGCTCCATCTGCCCGACGATGAGCACGGCGACAAGCTTGCCTTCTTTTACGAGCGGCGCCGCAATACCGGACCTGATACCCATCCCCAGCAAACGCGCGCGCTCCCCGGCGGAACAGGCGGGAAAAGAAAGGACATCCGGCACTACCAGATCTTTGCCTGTACGCAACAGGGCAGCCAATGCCGGAAAATCACTTTTCGTATGCGTCCCGGCCAAAGCCAGGGCCTGCCCGGCCCCGCCGGGCGACTCGTTTTGGATCCCAGTGACTTCTCTGGTGTATTCTTCATAACTGGCTCGCGCCGCCCGCAAATGCTCCGCCAGCAAGCTCGTGGCGGTATCCTTAATTGCCTGCACGCCGGTTAGCGGCCGCAGCGCGTCGCCCAGCCGCAGCAGGAACGCCTGTCGTTCCTCGCTGGCGCGCAGAACCTCCTCGGCCCGCCTGCACTCAGTAATATCGGTAAAAATCATGCCGAAACGATTTTGGGCCGGCAGCGGGAACGCATGGACGCTAAACCAGCGGCCAAGAAAAGCATTATATTCCTTAAACCTTTGCGGTTCGCCGCTGCTGACCACTTTGCCGTAACGTTCTAACCAGACAGATTCAACCCCTTCAAGGAATTCGGTGGCCCGCTTACCAAGTACATGCTCTGGACCCAGGCCTGCCTGCCTTTCATAGGCCTGGTTGATCTCCAGAATGAGATAATCAACGGGTTTGCCCGCCGGGTCGAATTCCATTTCAGCAACGGCAAAACCTTCGCCTATGGAATGGAACAGTGTGCGGTAGCGCTCCTCGCTTTCCCGCAGGGCCTTTTCCATCCGCTTGCGTTCGGTTATGTCGGTATACATCGCAAAGCTGGCGATATACTTCCCGTTATCGCTAAAGATCGGTGTGGAGTTGTGCATCGTCCAAATTTCCGTACCGTCCTTGCGGCGGAACCTGAACTCGCCGCAAGGCACGTCTCCTTTTTTCAGGGCTCCGCGGATCTGCCGTATTTGCGGTTGCTCATCCGGGAAACTGAAATCCGTTAGTGATTTCCCGGTGATTTCATCCAGCCTATAACCGAGCATATCGGCGAACCGCTGGTTGCAGTAAAGACAGGGACCTCCGGGTTTGGCGTATACGATACCTTCCCCCGCTGTCTCGAAGACCGTGCGGTATCTGTTCTCCCTCTCCCGCAGGGCCTCCTCGGCCTGCTTGCGCTCGGTGATGTCCAGCGAATAAACAGAAACCCCATTTTTATTGGGGTAAGCGCGAATGCTCCGCCATTTCTGGGAAACCGGTGAAAAATATTCACAGGCGCGCGGCTTTTTATCCGTCATTACCTGGTGGTAAATTTGCAGCTTTTCCTGTCCGGCAGCGGGATACTTTTCTGCAATCCCACACCCGATAAGCTCATCGGGGCTAAAACCAAGCAGTTCTGCCGCAGATCTATTGACGTAGGTGAACCGCATTTGGCTGTCAAGGGCATAAAACGCGTCGGAGATGCTTTCCAGAATATCTATTGTCCCCTGGCACGCCTGCCGCAGTTCTCCCTCAATCTGCTTGCGCCTCGTTACATCACGAAAATATACCGAGATGCCTTTTGAGGTCGGGTATACGTCTACCTCCATCCAATTCCCCGTGTAAGCCGATTTTGTCGTGAAGCGTGACGGCTTGTTGTTCAGCATAACGTCCCTGAAATGCGAATGCACAGTGGCCCCGGCAGATTTGGGAAACACTTCACGGATATCCCGCCCCGGAAGATCCTCGCGCTTACAATTCAAGATCTCCCCGATATTCCGGCTGACATAAGTAAACCTGTATCCCTTATCGAGGTCGCAGAAAGCGTCCGCTATACCTTCCAGCATGTTGCCGCCTGCCCGCTGTTTAGCCTCTGACAGCTTTCGCTCCCGCTCCCAGGCCAGCCCGGAAAGCTGCCGTTTGGCATTATTCAACATTTCTTCGGCCTCCCTGCGGTCGGTGATATCCTCAAAGCTGCTGATAGCCCCGGTAATGGCGCCTTTTTCATCAAGCAATGGGCTGGCGTTCGCCAGCATAATTTTGCGAACACCGTCGTCCCAGATGAATTCAATCTCCACATCCTTGACTTCCTCGCCTTCCCGGGCAGACCGCTGCAGCGGCAACTCCGCGGGAACAAGTTCCCTGCCGTTATGAAACAGCCTCGCAGGCTGGTTTTCTTCAGCGGTGATGGACAGGTCCTCCCCGGGCTTAACCCTCATAAATTCAGCAGCTCTGGCATTTCGGATGATCTCTTTACATGAAGCGTCGGTGGCAATAGATATGCCGGCAGGGATGGTTTCAAACACTTTTTTTATCCCATCCCGGCCGGCGCAAATAATTTTTTTCAGAATATCCCCCCGGATTGGCTCCATCAAAACGTCAACCCCTTTCATTTAAGTTGATGGGGAATTTTTGACATATATCCGGATAATACCTTCGGAGATAATATCGAATCCAGGGAAATAATGGTGGAAAAGTACAAGGGTTAGGGCCGGGATGCCGGTTACCCGATACCCTTTTGGGATCCCTGCGTGTGCTCTCAAGGCAAATACCAGTAAATGCAAATAAAAAGGACAGGGGGCAGGCCCCTTGTCCAAAATCTGTCGATCATTCCTTCCAATATCACGGTGATCCGGATTGCCGCCCCGTGGTCACATTTGGCGCAGCTTCTGTTGATTGCCGCCCCGTGGTCAACATCATTTGTCGCTGTTTGGGTTGATTGCGGCCGTGACAGTCACAAATCACGGCAAAACCACAGCGAAAAGTCAGGCAACAATTACGCCAATGGGGGGTCAAGCAACTTTTCCCCCCGTCTTTTGCCGGCAAATAAGTTAAACAACTAAAAGCCGGGCCCGGCAGGTTAACAACTAAGGCCCCGCCCTCAACCGGCTAAGCCTGCACGGCGGCCAAAAATCCTTCCCTGATGGCTTCCAGGGCGTTTCTGGGTTTGTCGGCGTCGCCGATAACCTTCAGGGCCGCCTTTCCTTCCAGCTCCTTTACAAGGGCGTTGTTAGACTGCATACCCAGGGCCAGCACAACGGTTTCCGCTTCAATACTTCTGGTTTCCTGGTTTTTTTCTATTTCCACTGAATTGGCCTTGATGGCGGTAATATTGGCCCCCGTGATCACTTCGATATGCCGTTCCGCTATATCTTTCAACAACAGCCCGCGGCGGGTGAACTCCTCATCAAGGGCGATGTCGGGCAGCGCTTCCACGATCGTCACCTGCCTGCCCAGGGAGTTCAGGTATGTGGCCGTTTCAGCCCCGACCAGGCCGCCGCCGGCAATGACCACCTTTTGTTTGGCGGCAACTCTGCCTGTCAATACGTCTTCAGCCGTGACCACATTTTCGCCGTCAATACCGGGTATGGGCGGTCTGGCCGGGGCAGCGCCCGTGGCCACAATGACCAGGTCCGGTTTTTCTTCACCGCAGATGGCGGCGGTATATTTTGTGTTGAACTTAATGTCGACGCCCTGCTTTTCCACCTGCCCGCCCAGCCAGGCGATGATTGAAGAAATATCCCCCTTGTTCGGCGGTATGGCCGCTGTGGCAAATTGCCCGCCGATCTTCCCGCCTTCCTCGTAGAGCGTCACCTTATGGCCGGCCAGCGCCGCCGTCCGGGCCGCCTCCAGTCCGGCCGGGCCGGCGCCCACGACGGTTATCTTTTTGGACCGATCGGCTTTCTGAAATTCGTTTAGATACTCGAAGCCCAGGGTGGGATTGGACAGACAGCGGATCGGTTCGTTTTTAAAGAGCAGGTCCAGGCAACCCTGCTGGCAGCCGATGCAGGGCCGGATATCCTCGTACCGGCCGACGGCGAATTTATTGGGCAGTTCCGGGTCCGCCAGGGAAGCCCGGCCCATCACAATCAAGTCCGCCTTGCCGGACAGCAGGATGCTTTCCGCTATAAAGGGGTCGTTAATCCGCCCCACCGTGGCCACCGGAATTCCCACAACCTCTTTGACTTCGGCGGCATAGTCCACAATCCAGCCGGGACTTATGTGCATGGGGGGGATAATCGACCAGGTGCTTTCATATGTCCCCGCGGAGATACTCAGCATATCAACGCCTTCCTCCTCCAGCTGGACGGCAACGGCTTTCGTTTCTTCTATGGTGCGCCCCCCGGGCACGTACTCATCGCCGGAAATACGGAAATCCACCAGGAAATCGGGTCCGCATTTTTCCCTGATATCCGCCACTATTTCCAGCGCAAAGCGCAGCCGGTTGGCCAATACCCCGCCATAGGCGTCGCAGCGTTTATTGGAGTACTTGGACATAAACTGGGCGATCAGGTAACCGTGGGCGCCGTGCACCTGCACCCCGTCAAAGCCCGCTTTCTTGGCCCGCAGCGCGGTATCGCCGAACTGGGAAACGATTTTTTTGATTTCCGGGATGGTCAATTCCCGGGGGATGGCTCCCAAAACCGGGCAGGCCAGCGGTGAAGCCGAAACAGGCTGCTCGCCGATCACCGCCGGGGTCGTTTGCCGGCCGCAATGGTAAACCTGGGCGACGATCTTGGCGCCCGCCCGGTGCACCCGCTCAGTGAGGGCAGCGTGTGACTGAATTTGCTCATCCTTCCACAAACCGGCGGTCCAGAATCCCCGGCCCAGGGGATCCACCGCGTAGTCTTCCACAATGATCAGGCCCCAGCCGCCCTTTGCCTTGGTTTCATGATAAGCAATAAAGCGTTCGGTGGCCATGCCGTCGGTATCACAAAAAACCGATACCATAGGTGCGACGGCCAGCCTGTTTTTTAGTTTGACGTTGCCGATGGAAATTGGGGAAAAAACGGGACTGATATTTAAAACCTTCATTTTTCCTGACACTCCTTTCATCAATTCAAACCGCAACCAAACCTATGGAGTATTTAATGATTACTTGAACTGGCTCCATAAACCGGGAAAACCAGTTGCCGCCCCCGGGAAAACTCCGGGACTACCATATTATAATAACCTTTCTCTGATAAAATTATTTTTATGGAACGGCCCGGTCCGCCGTACATAATAAGGGTGTTCGCCTGATCGGGCGTAAATTTGGTTAGGTTATCAGTTAGGCGGGGACGCCGGTTTAATGTGGTTATCATTTTGATGAAGGGGGGTCTTTTTAATGTGGGTGTCAATTGAGCAGCCTGAAAGAACTGCCCTGGCTTATGTGGGCTTTCCCCTGCTCAAGCTGTCAACTGCCTTTAACACCTCCGGTATCCTGTATTTACCTTGCAAATTGCTGATTAATCTTGCCGAAAAATTCAGCTCCAGGCCAATACTGCTGACGTACAGCGGCCTGTTGCTGTTGCCCCGGAAAACCTTGGTACAATCCGCACAGCCGTTAAAATATGTCTTTGCAACCCCAATAACGGGGATTTTTCCGTGCAGGGCTTCGTATAAATGGCCGCCCAAACCCTTTTTACCGCTGCCTAACAAAACGTAACCGTCAACAATTATTATGTCTATCTTTTCCTTGATCCTGTTGTAAACCTGCAAAAGGCAAGGCAATTCCCTTTTGTAAAACTCCCCCGGCACATAAGCGTTAAATTCCCTTACCACCGCACAGTACCTGGCAACAATCCTTTCACAGGACCCGGTTTGAAAAACAATGCAGCAGGCCCGCGCGAAATCCTTAAAATAATAAACATCAAAGCAAGCAATCATGCTGTTATTCATCCCAATTAAGAAATTCACCCCGCTGCTTCATCGGGTACCCTAAGGCTCAACATATTCATTTTCCTTCATGACACTGCAGGCATCCCTGGCACTGGCATCCCCTGCACCTTTAAAAGGGTATCCAGCACCTGTTACCTCGGTTGAGCCGATGATGATTCCGGCATCTTTTAGCTGTAAACAGGAGATTCACACCCGGCGAAGGAGAAAGGGGAATACACGTTGAATATATTTAAAAATGTTTTATGCTAGAGATATAATCAAATTATTGCCGGAGACGTGATCATGGAAAAAACAGATTTTTTTGGGGCACTTCGTGCAGCCGCAAGCCTGACACTTTACAGAAATATTATTTTAGATCCGGCCTGCCGGACCTGGCTTAATTTTATCGAATCCGTGGCAAAAGGCAAGCCGGCAGATGAAATACTTAATATATACGGCGAATTATTCTTTTGCCTGGCGCAGCGGACCAAACCCACGGAAGGCAGCTTTACCGGTGACGCCTGGCAGGACCACCTGCTATCGCTTCTACTGTATGATGACAATGCTTTTAGCCGGGGGGCCTCGCTGTATCCCCCGGAGGAGCTTGGGCCCGGGCTGCTTGATGCCGCCAGGGGCGACCTGGTCAGGCTCCAGACCATGTCCAAAATAGACGGCGCCGTCGCCCGGGCGGCGGTAGAACAAATACTGGGAGCAGACGGCATCCCCGGCGGCGGTTTACCCCTCTGGCAAGGGCTTTCCGCTCCGGCCGCATTAGATTTAAGAACCGGAATCTGCTACGCCGGCAGGATGATTGATTTGCTTTCCCAATCCGCTGACTGGGGTTCCTGCCTGGCAGACCTGGCCCGTTATTACCGGGCGGCGGGGGCGGGGCTGTATGGGAAATACCGGGCTTTCCGCTGGTCCGGCGCGGCCGGCCGGCTGGAAGGGATCGTCGAACCGGATCCCATACGTTTTTCAGATTTGATTGGTTATCAGGATCAACGCCAGCAAGTAGTGGACAACACCGAAAAGTTTTTAGCCGGCTTCCCGGCCAACAACCTTTTACTATACGGCGACAGGGGCACCGGCAAGTCTTCTACCGTTAAAGCCCTTTTGAACCAATACGGCGAACAGGGACTTCGCCTGGTGGAAGTACCCAAAAGCAGCCTTGGTGATTTTCCCCAAATTATTACTTTGCTGCGGCAGCAGCCGCAGCGGTTCATCATCTTTATGGACGATCTTTCCTTTGAAGAATCCGAAGTGGAATACAAGGAGCTAAAGGCCGTTTTGGAGGGCGGACTGACCGCCCGTCCACGCAACGTCTTAATTTACGCCACCTCCAACAGGCGGCACCTGGTTAGGGAGCGGTTTTCCGACCGGGATACGGGGGATGAGCTGCACAGCAACGACACAGTCCAGGAAAAGCTATCCCTGGCCGACCGCTTTGGGGTTACAATTTTCTTCACCACCCCGGACAAGGCGCTTTACCTGAGAATTGTGCGGGAACTGGCCGGTCAGATGGGCTTTGTCCTTGGGGCCAGTGAACTTGAACGCAGGGCGCTGCTGTGGGCGTCCTGGCACAATGGTTTGTCCGGCCGCACCGCACGGCAGTTTATCGAAAACCTCAGCGGGGAATTGCATTTATCTTAAAGGCTTGGGGTGGTTTTGCAGAACAACCGGATGGCATTTACTCCGGCTGGCGATTGCAGGGGGAGGCGAAGTAAAGACTAATCAATTAACTGAATCGGAATATTTGGTTTTTACAACCTCGTATCTAACTCCCGCGTACACAAAACTTAGTGTGCCCGCTAAAAGGGAAAGCCCTAATGTAATATAAAATGTCCCAAGATAAAGGGGAGGTACAATCTCTACCGTTCTTAAAATTATACCGAAGGCAATCATAACGGCCATTGTTAGTAAACCTTTAACATCAAAAAATGAAAAAACACAAAGTCTTTCGGATTTTTCGTTTATTATTCTTTTTATATTCCTTTGGAATACCCTGAGAAAAATGTACCTGAAAAAGAAACAAAAGCCGATAAAGCCCACCACTATATTTACCCAATATGATTTGGTATTACTTAGAATATCATAAAACCCCAAATCCAAGATCCTGTAAGAAGCAAAACCCCAGACCAGGGCAGAAACAAAAAGGAGGGCCCTTTTAGGAACAGCTGGTTTTAGTTTATTAACTGCCGAAGCCACAATAATGCCTCCCCCGGTTGCCTCTGTCTTTTAAATCATACCCATTTAATCATAACCCATTTAGCCGGGTTAAGTCACCTACATCAGGTGTTGCCCGCTTTCGTGGTGTGACCATCTTTTGAAACTGCAGCAGGGATACCGGCTTTTTGCTTTCATCTTCTTTTGTTTCTCGATATGTTTTCTGTATGCTTGCAGTGTGGATACCTGGAACAGCCCCAAAAGGTGCCATACCTACCCTGCCTTACCACCATCTTACTTTCAATTTCTTTTTTCAAACAATCGGGACATAGTTTTTCAGATATATTTCCGACAGCTTCATCCCTATCCAATTCCAGGTTTCTAACTATCTCCTGAGAAACATTCTCCCCTTCAAAACGGCGCATCTGCTCCCCGGTGTCCCTGTGGCTTAATATATTTAAACTGCCTTCCCAGACAATCTTGTTATCGATAATAGCAATCTTCTGGTGCATTCCCTTTCGCTGGAACACCCTGGCCCCGAGACTTTCAAACTGGCCGATAACCTGTTCCGCGTGTTCTGACATTCTGCCGTTTTGTTGGGCAGGCGGCCTGGTATAAACACGAATGTTTATATTTCTGCCCAGCAGCAACCTGAAAAAATCCATTAACCCGCCGGCCCTTCTCAGTGAGATAAAAGGACTCATAATGACCAGGCTCTTTTCTGCCGATCGCAAATCGTCCAGGAACAACGGCCAGAAGTTCTTTTCGGTATATAAGCTGCCTTCCGGGGATGTAAAGTGCTTTTCCGGCCCAATGGCCGCATTGGCCCATTTTTCGAAATCCGACACTAAATAATTATCAATTAACTTTTCCGAAGAAACTTCAAAACCCTCTGCTCTGAAGATCTCTATAATTTGCAAAATAATCGAATCTCTCTTAAGAGCCGATTGCAAATAATCTTTATGGGCCACCAGGAAAACCTTGCACCTGGCGCGGGTGAGGGCTACATTTAATAATAATCGCGCGTCGGAACCCTTTCGCTGATCATCCAGCATGGACCAGTTCGAAACACCCGGTCCTTCTACGCAATCGAAAATGATGGCGGCTTCCTCGCCGCCCTGGAAGCTGTGCACCGTGTTTACCCGCACTTCGTCCAGGATGCCCCAATCCCCGGCTATTTTGCCCGCCAATCGGGCCTGAGCCCGGTAAGGAGTAACTATGCCAATTCTTTCCCCACAGCCCTCTCTTAATAGCTTGCGGGCCACTGCCGCTGACACCAGCGCGCTGTAAATGTTAAAGCGGCCTCCGGTCGACAGATGGCTGCACCACGGGTTTATCGTCGAGGTATCAACAACAACTAAGGGGCTTTGCCCGCTCAAGGAATCATCTATTAAGTGACTCTTTGTACCCGGGTCACTCTTTAGTAACCCCTCGTAAAACAGCCTGCTGGGAATATCAGCAATTTGGGGGGCCATGCGGTACTGGGTATCAAGGAGGGTGACCCTTTCATCCCTGACGGCGCTTTGCACCGAAGTTATATTAAGCACATCAAATATACTACGGCCAAGCCATTTTTGGGCCATCATATCTTTTGAAACACAGATTGGCGGCAGTTGTAAAAAGTCGCCGACGATGGTAACGAACGAGGTTGCCTTGCTAGCGGCCCAGTAAATGTGGGGCAGGGGCGCCATGCTGGACTCGTCTACAATGAGAACATCAAAGGGTTGGTCAGTCAATTGTTTGGAAATAAAAGATTTGGTCAGCGTGGTGGCAACAAGCCTGGCTTCAGTGAGAACACTCTGGCGAACCTCATCAAGCGCCCTGTCAATCTCGGCAATCCTGGCATTAATAACACCCCGGCGATCTTCTTTGGCTTGTTTCTCAGTTTTTAGCTGCACCGGTGTCAGGCCATGCTTTTGCAAAAGCATTGATAGTTCTTGCTCAGTCCTGGTTAATTCTTTACCCTTTATTTCTAAGCTTGCTCTCTTCTCACTATATCTTTTTTCCAGTTCACCAGTAACACGCTTCCTGGCATCAATAGTAATGCTAAGTTGATCAATTTCCCGTTGAATTCTTTGGGGGTTGAGTCCGAAAAAAAGCCTTTTCACAGCCCCGGCCTGGCCGGCTCTGGCCAGCTTTTCACGATTTCTTAATTGACTCGATTCAAGCTTGTCCAGTGCCACTTTTTCCGTTTTTAGACGGGTACTCATGTCCTCGACTGCCGCCTGGAGATCGTTTTTCTCTCTTATTAAACTCTCAACGGCAGATTGGGCAGAGATCAGCGCCTTATAAGATTCCAGGAAACTCTCAATCTGCAGCCGCTCAGAAATAAGCCCGCTTTTCTCCAGGGTGAGAGACTCCCCCAATTTGGCTGCGATATTATCCAGGATCACCAGGGGATATTCTTCTTCCAGCGTTGTTTTGTGGCAGATGCCCAGGCGGACCAACTTGCCTTCTTGATAGAATGTTGTGGGTTTCAGTTGCTCGGCAATATCCTCCAGGGCTTCATCCACCGCGTTGTTGGCGTGAGATACCAGCAAAACGCGCCTGCCCGCGTCCAGGTGAGCCTCCACAGCCTTAGCAATGGTTTTGGTCTTGCCTGTGCCGGGAGGCCCCCAGATAATAGCCAGTGACTTAGAAAAAGATGCGGTGATGGCATTTTTTTGCGAGTCATTGGGCGGATTCTTTGAGAAATTATATTTGGGAACTGCCCCTTGATTAACAGCAGTGGAGGTACCTGCAAACAACCGCTCGCTGGTCTTAAACTTATCACCTGGCGGCAAGGATTCTTCGTATTTTTTCCGCAGCAGTTCCAGCAGAAACCACAAATTAGTTATTATCCTGGCTTCTGCAATCGCCTGGCCTAGATTCTTTTCAAGGGCTATCTGTACTTCCAGCCCCTGCATCGAAACAATTTGACAGGAACACCTTGTGCCTGTTATTACAATTTCAGCCGGGGTGTCATCGACAGCAGCCAGGAAGTTTTCCAGGTGGAAGAGATATATGTAAAGCCCGCTTGATTCCCTGAGCAGCCTTCCGTTGAACACCTTTACCATACTGCCGCCCTTGCCTTTTTTCAACTCGTTGATTTCCTGCTGCAGGGCCTGGATAAATTCGGGTATCAGTTGGGTGGATTTAAACATTTCAGCTTGATTCTCCTTAGAACTTAAGCAACCGCTCCTAATTGCGGACTATTTTATAATAAATCAAGAATATCCTCCTGTTCATCTGCAGAATCCACTTCCTGTTCCTCCTGCACTGGCAACTTATCTGCAAAACTGGTTTGAATGGTCAGAACTCCTTGCGCCTCCAGTGGCTTCAAATCCTCCAGAGCTTTTAGTTCGCGTCCGGTTTGCGTGCTCATATACACCCACTTTGTTGCCCGTGTTATCCCCACAAATAGGAGACGTTTTACCCTCTGATCATCCACCTTCGCGAAATATTTTTGGATCAGTCCCGGCATGAGTACAGTATCAAAGGTGAGCCCTTTTGCACTCTGGTAAGTCAAAAGCTTTGGCAGCCCGTTTGTAAAATTTAAATTATTCATTGTTTCCACGTCAATTCCTGCCTCTTTTAATCCTTTGGCAAAACCATAAACCAGTCTTCTTTGGGGAAATATAAGGCCGATTTTTTCCCCGCGCATAAGACTGACCCGTAAAATTTCTATTAACCTGCGCTTTTCGTCAGCAAAATCAGAGGCGTAATAAAGGAGGGGCGTTTGTTTTTCAGCTTGATAGGTTTTGGCCTGTCTTGTGAGAGTCTGCCTTTCCTGCGGGTCGCTAATAAATTGGCGGGCCAGACTGATAATATAAGGGCAGCACCTGTAGGCTCCCAGTAAATATATGTTTCGCTTTCGCAAACCCAGCCGTTTAAGAATTTCCTTTTCCCCCGAACCATTTTCGTATACCTGCTGTTTATTATCCAGACATACAGATACATGTTTGGCTGCCGATTTCAACAAATCAAAGGATACCCCGCCCAGATCCTGACCTTCATCCACAAGAACAAAGTCAAAGAAAAATTTGCCGGGAAACTCGTTTGTAAGATTTCCCAGAACACCCATCCGGATAGCTGGAAAATCCGGAACACATCTTTTCCCCACCTGAATCATTGGGATTCTCCCGATGTGTTCTTTATAGTAACTATTACACCAGGAATCCAAAGTAGAAACACAGTCATGGGGCAGATCTAACATGTCAAGGGCGGATTTTATATAATCTTTTAGCACATTTGTATATACGAAAACATGAAAGCGATCCGGCGGAATGTTCCAGGTGTCACATAGATATTTCGCACGGTGCAGCAGAACCTGCGTTTTACCAGAACCAGGCGGGCCAAAAATAACACGGTTCTCTTGCGGTCCCAACTCAATCGCCCGCAATTGCTCCTGGGTCATCTCTTCTAATGGAATCAGCCAGGTACTCATGTCTTCACCCCGTTAATTTATTGTCAATTTTTGTGGCTATCCGCTATACTCTAACAGGTAGGATTGGCCCACCAGGCAAGATGCCCTCTTCCATGTCCGGTGAAAAATCATTTCGTTGTCTCGTTTTCTGTTCTTCTTTAGCTTTTATTATTTTATCGCTGTCCCCCGCCATATTAGCTGCCGTCAGAAACCAGCTCAATTCCCAGTCACTCAACGACTTAACCGGGTTAAATCCTATTAGTGACTCATTTAAAAATTTGTCCCGTGCTCCGGTGTCATTTAAATCTTCAGCCAGCATAGCCCTTAATACTAAATAAGGCGCCTCACGGTTTCCGGCCAGCGCTTTCTCCAGAGTGACCACAGCCTCGGAGTGAAGCTTGCGGCGCCGCTGGGATAAAGCAAGGTTAAATATTGGGCCGTCCCACGAACTGGCGCCGGCGGCTTCCTGGTAAAATTTTTCTTCCCCTTTGTAATCTCCCATCTTACCGCAGTAGATTCCGATTTTATTCAAAATCCCTTCATCAGGACTTCCCTTGCCCCGCAAAGCAACTTTCAGATAGTGGACTGCTTTTTCATACTGACCAAGGTCAGCATATAAATCGGCTAATTCAACTAATTTTATAAGCTTTTGCTCTTGCGAAAGCCCTTTTACAAACAATCCCTCCTCCATTTCATCAATTTTCACCCGTTTGCTCTGGGGATTAACCACATTGGTTAACGGGTTTTCAATTTCAACGGGAAAGAAATCTGCCGGGTCGCCTTTTGTTAGATACATCCTCAGTTCCAGAATTTGATCCTCGGTGTACCGGTATTCCAGTGTCAGAGGCTCCCCTTTATTCACAGGACCCCCGATATTCCAGATTTTATAGAACAGCAAGCGCTCTTCCATCCCGCCGACAATCTCCACACGCAGTTTTATGAAGTCAAGAAGCACCGTCTCCGGCACAGTCAGGCTGCACAACCTGGCATAGGATCCATCGCCCGGGTAAGGAAGCGTTGCCCCTCTTGACACAAGTTCCTGCAGTCCTATATTTGTTCTGATGGATATGGCGTCGTGGCAGACAGGTTGAGCCAGCCCCCTCCCGCATAACGACCGGGCCAGGGCATGGTAGGCAGCGCCCCGTGCCACCGCGGTTTGGATGGAGTCCCAATCGGGGTAGTTTAAAATTTCGGAGCGGGGAAAATACTCGGCTACAGCTTCCACCACCTGCGGGATAATACTGCTGCCGCCAACCAGCAGGCAATAGTCCACCTGCTTTGCATCCAGATTACACCGGTCAAGGGCGTCCTGCAGGGGCGCAAAAATGGAACAGGTCCACCGGTATTCAGTTTCACGCGGGTAGAGCAGGTCTTTCTCTAGAAAAGGATCCAACAAAGATTCAAATTGCTCCGCGGTTAAAGCAGGGGACTGAAGTGTTACTGTGCCGTTTTCAAGTTTACATTCATAAATACCAGGCTGCCTGGCCACGATTTCACTTTTTTTCTGTTCGTATTTTTTAAAGGCTTTTAATCTGGCGATTTGTTTGCACAGGGCTATTTTGAGGGCTTCAGCCAGCCCCAGAAAAGCCGGCTCAATACAATCTCTCTTCTCTTTATACTCCAGGGCAAAGTCTGTCAAATGGTTCTGTTCCATAATTTGCGGCATCAATATTTCATACAGGATAGCCCTATCTATGTCTCCCCCACCTAACCGGTGGTATCTGGAAACGGCCAGGGGCGAAACCTCCAAGCGCCCTTGCCGCCTGGATATTTTCAGGCTAAAAATGGCTACGTCACAGGTGCCGCCGCCAAAATCAAAGACAGACAATATTTTAGGCTCGTCTAATTCTGTTGTAAATTTTTCACCGTTGGCAATTATATAATCCAAGAAGGCTGCCACCGGCTCGTCAAGCAAATCGCCGCCTTCCAGCTCCAGACCTGCCAAACCCGCTGCCTTTAGGATATCATTTCTTTGGGCGGCCTGGAATGAAGCCGGCACCGTAACTACCACGCGATCAACCGGTGTTTCATCCTCCGCCAGGGTTGCCAGGTGGAGGAATTCCAGTACCTTGCCGCCAATTTCCGCCGCAGTTCGGAAACCTTCAGGAGCCTTGCGGTATGTTTTTTTTAAGCCGACATCGTTTTTACACTCATAAAATAAATGTTTGTTGCGTTCCAGGTCAAATTCGGCAGACCTTGCCACCAGTCTTTTTGCCCCTTCTCCCACCAGCACTTTGCCGTCCCACAGAGCGACTACCGATGGGACAAGAACATGGGTGAATGTCCCCTCATATGTAAACTGGTCCACCTCAATACACCGCGCATGTATCGGTTCCTCACTCCCGGGGATCCAGTTTGCCCCGGCAATGGTGGAATTTGAAGTACCAAGGTCGATACCCAGCACACGAACCGGACGCGATACCTCCCTGAAGTTCACAATGTCCGGGATAAATCCCGCTAAATAATCCATTTTTTGGTTAGACCTCCCTCTATAATCTAGCGTTTTCTCTTAATAGCTTTGCATTTCTTAGAATTTTACACCTTCCAAAACGAGCCACATGGATAACATGTTCATTTATGCATAATTCTTCTTATTGGTAGATGCTCCCTACCCTATTACTACTTCAGCTTTTTAACGGGCCTTATCGGCCTTCGCTGAGCACTAAATCATAAAAATATTCTAGGAAAATTATTTCAATGTCAAAACCCTTGTCTATAAGCTCCTCAGCCTTATTAAGCTTGCTGCTTTTATTATCGCCGGCATAGTCCTGGATACCCATTACCTGCGTTAGAAAGCACCTTCAAAACCATATCTGGAATAGCCAATATAAGCAGAATGTTATATTAGACTTGCCTGATTTTTAGGACCGATTAGGATATAATATGATCCGGGATTGAAAATCTAGTTCTCTGATGAACGGAAATTTTAACATCACACCTTATCATCGCCACTGAAAAGCTCAAGTTGTTCTTTAGCAGGTGGATTTGTCAGGCAACGTCCAAATAGCATCTTAGTTTCCGGGTGAGCTTCTAGACGCAGGCAAATAGACGCTTCCAACTCTTTGGGTGGCTTACTTGTCGTAGTCACAATATATTGAAATGGCGCTTTATCTTGACCCCCGTAATGATTGGTCAAATCCCACATTGCCCGCAGGTAGCGACTGTAGATGTGTCTGCTGAGGTCGGCCTCACGGGGGCTGTCATGTAAAAGGAACCGTGGATGGTGGCCAATTCCCTGGCATGAACAAATCATCACCGCCACGTCAGCTAAAACCAGGGCCAGGGTTTCTACTGCTTCGCCCGAAAGACCAGTTACTTCCATGATATGAAACTGCAGTTCACCCTTCGGCATGCGAAGGGCCCCGGAGTATGTGTCTGAAAGAACATTTTTAATTAATGAATCATAGATTATGTTGATTGATTTGAGATATTTCCCATAGGACTCCTGCAGTTTCCGCAATTCATCCTGCTTTTGTGTAATTTTCTTGTGCAATACAATGGTGCAGGCGTTTTCCTGATATAATTTTGTGTTCGGTGTGCGGCCTTCAATTATATCCAATGCTTGTTGACGCTGCTCAAGGTGATCGCTAAGACGTTGAAGCTGATCTCGGTATTCCGATAGTTGTATTTCCTTTCTACGTTTTTTCGCTAGGTCTGCTTTTAGTTTTTCGCGTAACTCATTGAGCAGTGCAACCACTTGATCGTGGTCCTTCCGCTGATGTTCGAAGATTTCCAAACGACGCTCTGTTTCAGACGCCACACGCCTATCTTCACGTAGTTTCTGTAAGTTGGCTATCTTTTCTACCTCGGCTAAGCGTTCCTGAACATAGGAGCACTCAAGAAAGGGGATATTGCCATATAGGCAATCCTTTCCACTGAGTGCCCGGAGTTTTCGTATGGTATCGTCTTCCGTCTCTACATCCTCCGGGATTTCTGTTGCCTCTTTGGTTAACTTAAGCGCAGCTAGAAAAACGCGTCGCTGCTCGTCGTAAGATGTCAGCCAGAAACGCTTTTGTTCAATCTTAAAGTCAATTTTTTCTATGTCACGTTGAATTTTAAGAATAGCTTGTTCAATATCCATCCGCCGCAAAAATACTGGAGAAGTAAGGTCAGTTATATCGGTATTCAGCTCTTCAGTAGACGGTACACCAAGTAGTTGTTTCAATGCATCTTCCTGTTGATTAAGACGGTATTTCGGTTCCCGCCTCAAGTCGGCTTTTCGATCCTCTCGTTGCTTCAATTCCCTTTCCATTTCAAAGAGTGACCGGGACACCTCAATTTCTTTTTCCTGTAGCAAGCCCAATACAAGACGCATCAAGTAAAGCGCGTGTTCCTTTGGTTTCTGGAATTTTACCGTGCCTGCTCCGCTGCGCGGCGATCTCCAATCATGCAGGCTCTGGAAGCGCGACTCCTGATCGCGGGTCAACCACGCAAGCAAGTGCTTCCACTCGTAAAGCTTATCGGTGTTGGGGGGAGCATTCACCTGAAGCCCCGACATCATGGTGCCTTGTAGATGCGCCATGAAGTCTAGGTACTGGTTTTCCTGGCGTCCTTGATTGAACAGTGCCTCAACAGCCATCATTTTGGCCGCTTTTGAATCACCGGATTGGCCAATGGGTTTGAGAACAGCCCACTCCTGACCGTCCACGGTCAACTCTATTCCAACCCAGCCTTTGGGAAAAACGTGTTTGATGCAGTTCATTACACTCGGATTCCCGAAAGTAGACTCACCCAAACAGTAGCGAATTAAGCGACAGAGTATAGTTTTACCGACGGAATGTCCGGAAAGTGTTACGGGACGGGCCCCAATGGCCACGGCATCATCCGGCAATTCAACACCCCAGACAATGTTGAGGCCGCGGGAAAAGGGGACACTACGGATCGGAGCATCCTTTTTCTCTGGGGACTCAAACAGGACAAGCCGCCTGACCCACAAGCAAGGCGAGCTAATATCATCACTTTTGGCAAATGTGTCCAATCTATACACTTTATACCACCATCAACTTCCGTAGTTCATTGGTAACCTCGTTTTGTGTGAAATCGACTTTTGCGGTTTTAGCGTCTTCAAGGGCACGACGTTGCATTTCGTTGAGGTTGTCCGCCGCCTTCAGGATCAGAGGCAGAAGTGACCTCAATTCTTTCGGCAAGGGCGGCAAACTACCTGAGTTTTGAACTACAGTTGCACCGGATCTTGGATCGGTTTGGATAATCCTGTTATTTTGCAGCTTCTCCCGAATTTTCTCCGGGCGAATGTGATGCCCGTCAGGGAAATCGAGCCAATCGATATCGTTCATAATTTGGCGATATTCGTCACGCAGTTCCTGCTTGAGCAATAATGTTTCACAATGATTCGATCGTGAGGTTAGCAACGCCGCGTCACGATAGAACTCAAACGTCTTGCCGGGCTTTTCCTGAACCAGATACGGAATAAACGCATATACAAAGGCCTCGCGCCCGTCCCAGGGGAAGAACTGGTCGCCTCCCAAATGGCTCCAGCGCTTTTGACAGACAGTAAACCAAGTCGATAGAAGTGACTCTTCCCATGCCGGATGCGGCAAGTGAATATGGTCCGGCAATTTATCGCGGTCCAAGTGGTACATAGATTTAAAATTGCCATCGGCGTCCATAGGTGGACCGGGCGGAGGATTCAGGTTCGTCTGAAAGCTGGCAGTAGCCTCCCGACCGGCAGCCAAGGCAGCGGCATTCTCAGCCAATACTCGCGTTATCTCATCGTAGATTTCCAGGATCTCCTCCTTCGTACGATAATAACCGTAGCTGGCCTCGTCTTTGCGCTTGACTATGGGGAAGGTTTCCATGATGTAATCAACATTATCCCGCTCAATTTCGTAAAGATGGAAATATATTGCGTCTAATTCACAGCGGATAATAAAACGGCGCTCCTCATTCCAACAAAATGGAGGTCCATTGTAACCACAATCTTTAGCGAAACCTTCTAATGACCATGATGTATAAACAAGCTCCAGAATACAACTAACAATATATGCAAACCCTATTAAAGAACTTTTCATCATATCTGGCGTAACCACTGGAAGTTGATATAAAATGAAATAACTTAAATGCATCCCACCTACTTTTTGTCGAGCAATAAAATTTAGTGCAAAACTATTTAAAGTGCCAAGTAAAAATGATGATAATTTAGCATCACCCCCAATTTCTATATAAGGAGTTACCTCACAACCAGCTGCTCTAGGGATCACTGTGCTTATAATAGTTCGTTCATTTGTAACGTTTGTTATATTGCGAAATGTTAGATACCATTGTTTATTTGTAAGTTCTTTGGGCAATCTTTCACAGAAATATTTCTCAGTAATATAATATCTAGCAAAAGCCTCAAAGAAAGGATCTTGTTTATTAGATTCAGAAACTTCTATGATTTGCAATAAACTTTTTAATTGGGTAAAAGTAGCGAATCTATGGTCAAATTGGTGAATAGTTTTAGCCTCAATAACACTGATTAGATTTTTATTTCCATTACTAAATTCAACAAATTTCGAACTATCATCTGTTGTATTTAACAACCTCCAAACCCTTGGTGAATAGTAATTATCAATAGTATTATTTTCTTTATTAAATATTGGAATACGCTGATAAACTGATCTTGTAATCATATAATCTCGTTTTGATCTAAATATAGGACAAGTTAATGTATTTGGATTTAGTAATACCAGATCTTCTAATGTCAATTTGAAATGCCTTTTAATTTCACGTAATTGTTCAGTATTATTTGCGAAAAAGACAAAGTCTGCCCCATTTTTCGCTGCCCCATTGACTCCTGAAATAGTTATTAAACAAAACTTATAGCTTCGGTGTACACCCGCGAAGATCGGCGCAGAATTTTCAAAGTCATATAGACTGATTAGTTTTCTTAATTTCATTAACTCTTGAAAGTAGTATTTAGTAGTATCGTCAGTAGCAATACCAGATGGAATGATACATCCAACCCTACCTTTATTGGATACTATTCGAGTATTTAATTCAGCAAATAATGCAAAAGCATTGAACTTACCTACCCCAGTTAGAGGAAAAGAATTTGAATTTCTAACAAAAGCAATACTAGCATTGTTTGATCGCCTAAGTTTCTGCCATTCTTGATATAAAGACTGGTCAGTCTGAATTAATTTCAATATAGCTTTCTTTCTTTTGGCTCCCTTTAATATAACTATACCCGGTTCACGGCTAGCAAAGAATTGTAATTCTTCGGTTTGCATTTTATCCCACGGCGGGTTTCCCAGCACCACGTCAAATCCCCCGGACCAGCCGGCTCGCACGTTTTCAGGCTGCTCGCCCGATGCAGGTAAATGGAACACGTCAGGAAAGGCTAAATTCCAGTGAAAAAACTGGTACTGATCAGCCAATCGATTGATTTCTTCCAACATCCAGGAAGGAACACTATTTGGGTTATCTTCTATCTTTCTAAAGACTCCTTCGGTTATTGGATAAGGGAACTCTTTCGTTTTCTTCCAAACAAAAGCAGAGCACCAGGCATCGGCCAGAAGTCGTCCATAGCGGTAAGCACTCGAGTTGATGCACTTCGAGTACCGTTCTTCCTTGCGGCTTATGTCATCGATAGTGTCGTCCTTCATACCACCCAATTCGACCAGGCACTTGGACAAATCTGCCACTTCAGGCCAGGCCGTCCCCGTGTCGTCAAATAACAAGGTGACTTGCCCTTCCCGTTCCTCTTTGTTTTTTCTTTTAAATTCTTTGCATATTTCTTTTAAATCACCTTCTATGGGCTTAAAAGCCTCGTCCGGGATCCCTTTTGCGAGAAGTGCGGGAGTTGCCCCCAGCAGGCTGTTGCCGCAAAGGATACGGTGGTCGAGAAAGCTTAAAGGTTTTCCTGGCTCCAGGGCTTCCATCCACAGGCTGACCTTGCAGAGCTCAACTGCCATTTCGTTTACATCCACACCGTAGATGCACCGGCCGATAACGTCACGCAGGGCGGTACGGTAGGCCTCCGGCGCCGGCTCCTCATCGCCTGTCCTGATGGCTGCCAACCGCTTGGCTATGCGGTGAGCTGCGGCAATCAGGAAGTGGCCGCTGCCGCTTGCGGGATCGCATACTTTAAGATTAAGTATGGCGGTTTCCGGATCCTTCTGCCTGGCAGCCTCCTCCAACACCGGATCCAGGGCGGAATCAAGCAGGCAATTAATCAGGCTGCTTGGTGTGTAGTAACTGCCGGTGGTTTTACGCTCGCTGCCGCTTGAGAAGGTCAGCTCGAATTTCCCCGCACCTGCGTCGAGAACCGGGTGCAGTTCCAGGAGAGACTCGTAAACACTACCCAGCTCTTCTGAGCCCATGTTCTTATAGTCCACAAGCCGGCGGGCATGGCCGTCGGTGGTAAAGGCCAGCGCCCGGACGGCGTCAAGTAAATCACGGTTGGCAATTTCACAATTAGTGAGTTCTGGCACAGCTTTTTTAGACCAGAGAAAGCTCCCCAGCGCGGGCAGGCCCAGCTCGGGACAGCCGCTGCTGTCCAGTTTTTCCATGACCACCTTTAAACCCTGGAAGAGGTCTGCATGCTTTGTGCCGCGCCGGCGCTCGGCTAGGCGGCGTATTCTCGCCGTGGAATAGAATCTCATATAACGTTCCCGGGCTGTAACCGTTGCCTCGGGATCCAGTAAGAGATCCCTGTCCTCAGCCACAAACAAAAAGATAAGCCGGTAGACCAGGCGCAGGATTTGCCGGTAGTAGTCCTGAGTCTCTAACTCGCCTGAATAAAGCTTCTCTCGCAGTTGATGGTTGTCGGGGTGGGTCAAAAAGCCGCGTCCCAGGATGTTGATGGTATCCTCTACCCCTTTGCGGAGTTGGTCTAAAGCCCGCGTCCCCTGTTCCTGGGCCGCCCGGGACCATTTCTCCAGCCAGCACTCAGCCGGTCGCTCAGCCTCAACCCGCGACTGGTGGCATAGCAGCCAAAGCAACGCAAAATCGGCGTAAACCTCACCTTCCATCATTGCCTGCAGGTCAAATTCCACGTAGGCCTGTCTGGTCAGGCTGACATTATCGCGTAAGATCCTTAGAATAAAACCATTGGAAACAAAAGCCCAAAGGTGGTCGCCGGAACGGTTTAAGAACTCCTGTACCAGGCTGTGCGGGCTGGTGCGGGCCGCCCCGGCAACGCCGGCGGAACGACGGTCCAGGTCAACCCGGCTTCCCACCAGGTGAATGGGCGTGTGCTGCCAGGTGTGCGAAACGGGGTAGCTTTTGCCATCTATTTCAACGGCCCGGGCTGTCAGCAGGCGCCCATATCCCAGTTCCTGAAAAAGAATCAAAAGCCAGCGCTCGCGGGTGATGGTAGTGGCGGGATCACCAGACGGCAGCTTTTCCAACCCGTTCTTAAAAGAGGCCCACACGCCCAGCAGGCGGTTCCAGGAGCGGTTGATGGCCTCATTCAACCGCTCGCCCTTGCCTAAGTGATAGTCTGCGGGGGCAAGGCCGCCCAGGTCCCGGTCACCTCCGGCAATACGCTGAAGTAGATCGGGAGGCAGGATCGAGCCCTCTGTCCGGATGGTGGTGAATATGTCTTTTCTTCGCGTTTGCATGGCGCCCTCCTCAGTTCTTCGGCAAGTAGATGTAGATACCCAGCAGATCAGGCGGCAGCTGTGGCTCGACACGATAGCGTACGCCGGTATGACGGGAAGCGGTCCGCACCCGGCGGTGGGCCTGGAGCAGTTCATCGCCTTTACGCCTGGCCGCCTCGTTCAAGTAAGGCAGGAGTATATCGTATTCTTCAGTAACCCTGCGGACGAATTCTCTGGCCTGGTCCGGGTTAACATTCGCTTCCGGCTCCGCCCCCATGAGGTCTTCCACAACTGAATCGTCCAACCACCTGGCGTTCCGGGGAGACCCTGCAAAGACCAGCACCTGACAGTCTTCCGCCAACAAAGGATTTTCTACATCCCCCCGCCGGGCCACTATGTGGTAGCGGTAGCGAACCAAAAGTAGTGTGGTGCGGTGCTCCACCCGGCCGGTCCGTATTACTCCGCAGCGGCGGGCCGGCGCCGGGACAAGCGGGTCAAGAGCCGTTGTCATAATATAAGAGCACAGCCCTTCAACCACCGGGTGGGTTCGGCTAAGGCAAAGGACACCTTCCTCCACAGGCAGTTGAAAGCGGGCGGCAAACTCTTTCTCCCCCCCCACCGCTTCAAAAAGCGGAGACGGCACCTCACTTAAATCGAAACGAGCCGGGGCGCCTCCAGTGACCGTTGCGCCACATGCCTTGAATCCTTCACGTGTAAACCACTCAACTTCTTCTCCGGACCCTATGGCTTGCCGTAACGACCTTATCTCCCGGGCTACTTCGTCAACCTTGATAGACTCTTGAGCGAAGACGGTACGGGAACGTCTTTCACGACTGGCAGCGTCATCCCATTTGGTAAAGAGTTCTTCCCTGGTAGGTTTCAGCAATTCTTCAAATAAAGATAACTGCTCATGGCCTCCGCCCTGGTCCTCCCGCAACAACAATCCTTCAAATACAGCTTCTACCACAACATTGGTTTCCACTGGGACTGGTACCGAAATGCCCAGGGAACTCCGTATTGTCTTATGCTTTCTCAGCAGCACGTCCAACACAATGCCGTCAATCTGATTGTCCGTCCCATAGTAAGTCAATACCCGCACTTTTTTGCTGGGCTGACCGTAGCGGTCAACCCGCCCCTCCCGCTGCTCATGCCGGGTAGGGTTCCAACTCAAATCATAATGTATAACCGCATCAAAATGCTCCTGGAGATTGACACCCTCACTCAGGCAGTCCGTAGAAACCAGCACCCACTGTTTATGTGGTGCCTTAACCAACTGATGTATACGCTCCTCACGGTCACCATGTGGTAGAGTACCAGTAACGGCAACTACTTCCACATGCCTGGGAAGCCTCTCCCGTAGTTGCTCAACCAGATATTCGGCGGTAGGGATGAAGCGGCAGAAGATAATAGGCTTATAACCTTCTTTAATCATTTGTTTAATTAGCTGAACGGCTTTTAAGAGCTTGGCGTCCTTTTCGCCGTAAAGGCTTTCTGCCATACGAGCCATCTCCAGAAGAACACGGCGGTTTTTCTTATCTTCATCAGATTCTTCCCCAGTATCGCTGCCAGGGATCACATCAATCACGTCAGCCGTCTCATCCAGGTCAAGGTCAAGGACGGTACGGCGACCAATTTCATCGGCGTCCTCTGTAGTTTCAGTATCAGCAACGGCAGCCCGGCTCCTTAAAGTGGCTGACGCGGCCGCCGGGCTGCTGGCCAGGGCGCGCAGCAAAGCAAGCACTGACCACCACCGCACTCGCTGGCGGTGCTGACTTGCCCCAGCCTCTTTGACGGTTTCGCGGGCATAACGCAAAACGCGGTCAAACAATTTCTTGTACTGACTGTCCAGTTGGTAGCTTTCTTCCGCTTCCTCCCGCTCTGGAAAAGGCGTTTCAGCTTGCAGGTAATGCCGGATATCCGCCCTGCGGCGCTGGACAAAGTGCGCGGCGAGCCTGCGCCGGTATTGCTCGTTTTCCTTACCCATCAAATTCTCGGGAAGATTCCTAAAATCTATATCCAAAAATGTTAATACAGAGCGGAAAGCCTCCTCTTTTCCACTATGGGGCGTGGCTGTGACAAGGATCAGGTGCCGGTCCGGATCGTCGGCCAGCCCCCTTAAAAGCTGGTAACGCTGGTGCCTTGCCCCGCGCCCCCGCCCGGCAAAAGCGAAAGTATGTACCTCGTCAACGATGACCAACTCCGGGCAGGCACGCAAAAACTCGTCTCGCCGGCGGTCGGTTTTAATGAAGTCTGTTGACACCACAACGTAAGGGTATAGTTCAAAGAGCGATTGCCCAAAACCGCAGTTTCTTTCCAGCCGCGTGGCTGTACTGGAAAGGACAAGCTCGGCCTCAATATGAAATTTATTTAATAGTTCCGCCTGCCATTGTTCGGCCAGGTGTGGCGGACAAAGGACCGCGAGCCTGTGGATTTCACCCCGGTCTATAAGTTCACGGGCAATAAGACAGGCTTCTACTGTTTTGCCGACGCCGACATCATCAGCAATCAGGATGCGCACCGGGTCCATCTTGAGAGCCATAAGCAGGGGCACCAACTGGTAAGGACGCGGCTCAACGGCAATTTGCGCAAAAGATCGGAACGGACCTGCGCTGGAGCGAAAGCCAAGCCTCAGGGCATCTCGCAGCAGACGGCATGACCGGTAGTCTCCAACCAGTTCCGGGTCCGGCAGGTCAAACTGCGCCGGCTCAACGTTTTCTAAGTAAAGACAGATACCCGTGACCTCGTCCGCAGTCCCTCCCAGGGGGCGCAGGATGAGCAGGTCCTCCTCTGACTCAGGCAAAACAACCCACTCCCGGCCCCGGGCTTTTACAAGCGATCCGACAGCGTAACTCATGATTTCCTCCCAAAAATATGTGGATACTTCTTAATCAATTCACCCCAGTCATCCCGGTAGCTGAAGCGAAGGACCAGAAAACCCTTGTCTTCCATGCACTCAGTTTGCTCCATATCTCTTTGCCGGCGTTCAGGGTAATCGTGGGGCGAACCATCGATATAAATGACAGTTTGCTCTTCATCATATATAAAATCCGGCCTGGTGCTGCACGCGACGAATAGTTTTTGGGAGCTTGAGGGCAGCCGGTAGTTATTATCCTCCAGAAACTGCAGCCATTCACGCTCCAAATCGGAACCTGCCAGCCGTAAGAGTTTTTCCAGGTGCACCGACCGTGACTCTGGCGACGGCGCGCTTTTCACCTGAGAGCCCGCCAGCCTTTGCAACATGTTCATTATTTCGCTTCGGTCAAGCAGACTGTGCTCACGCTGGTTAGCATAGCTCATCAGGCAGTTGTAGCAGGCCGCTTCACAATCCTCCCTAGCGCCCGGCGCCCGCCGCAAGTCAGCTCCGGTATCCGGGTCAAAGTGGCATAATTCGAGAGCCTTTCTGGCAACTCTGGCCAGATCCTGGGGTTGGTCGACCAGGTGGCGAAGCACACCAGCGCCGCCCTCGGCCGCTTCATAAAACAGGATTTGCCGCCGCAGGGTATAGTCCGGCAGAGGCTCAGCGGCAAGCTCATTTTCTTCCAGCTGGTAGTAAATCTGAATGGCATTTTTCAGGGCCGCCTGCAGCGAGGCTATCTGCTTCTCACTTAAGGGAGACGCAGGCTGGAAAATAAGAGCGTTGCGGCGGTCCTCCACATAAGGTATCACCCTGGTGGTCCGGCTGCTCATAGTCTCATCGGCACTGTCGTCAGTTTGCTCCTGCTCGTTTTTGGCCCAGTAACCCCGCTCCGTATCCAATACAAAACCGTACTGTTCCCTATTTTTGCGCCGGCGCCAGCCCAGGTTAATGCGCCAGATGTTGGCGGTGTGGCCGTAGGTTAGATACGCCAGATCTTCTCCCTCCGCCTGCACCTCCGCGGTCCGGTAGGTTGGCCTGCCCTCACGTTCTTCAAAGCGCAGCGAGGTGCGCAGTTCATAGCCTTTCCGCAGACGCTCCTCTTCATCGGAGCTAATCCGGTCACGCCTTTTGGTGGCTACGTTCTGCAGCCTGAACAGGGGGCTGAGCGGTGGTTCCAGGGCCTCACCGCAGCGCTGGCAGAGGTCCGGACCGGCGGTGCCCGTCATTGGATGCAGATACCCGCAGGCCGGGCAAAGCTTGGCCGCGCTGGTTGGCAAGGCTTCTTCAGGGGAAGGGCTTACAGGTAAGATGACTTTGTTTATTTCGTAACGGGATCCTTCATGGTAGATGATATTCCGGGGCCCGAACTCAGAAATAGCCAGGAAGCGGGCCCGTGTAAGAAATTCGTCGCGATTGTTGATCCGGCGCCGGCCCGGGATAAAGGCGGACAGGGGCAGGCGCGGGAAGTTATAACCCGGCAGAAAGCCTTCACTGGCAAAATAGCGGTAGCTGTAAAAGTCTGAATGGATAATGTCACTGGACTCCAGCAGGAGATCAATTTGCGACTCGGCTTCCTGGCGCAGCCGGCGAGCCGTCTGCTTATCTTTAGCGCTGATGGAAGCGTCGCCGATAATTTTGTTCTGAATATCCCTCTGCCGCGACGCGGCTCTGTATAGATCCCGCCAGCGTTCACAGGCCTGCTCAAAGGTACGGGGAATCCTGTTCAAGACGTCTTCCAGCCATCTTTCGGTGTACCAGCCAGCGGCAGTCAGTTCGGCGACAACGCCGGCCAGAATTCCTCGTGAGCGGACTAACGCCTTTTGCCGGGGTTGGAAGGCATTGATGGCGTCTTTTACAGAGGGCTGCAAATCAATAGTATTGTAATCAACAGACAGGTCGAGTATATCCTTTAAGGATGAGCCCAGACTCAAGCCTGATTCCGTCAGCCAGACAGCCTGAACATGGGATTGAATTAGGTCTTCGTTGGCCAGATCCAGCCTGGGCGGAAAAACAGCGCCGGCCACCATCAGCTGCGGGCGTTTGAAAAAGTACTGGTCATGGGGGCTGCCTGTCGAACAATAGCTGAATACCAAAGCCGGCTGGCCGCTGCGGCCCGCCCGGCCGCTGCGCTGGGCATAGTTGGCGGGTGTAGGGGGGATGTTGCGCATGTTCACCACATTCAGCTGGGCTATGTCTACACCCAGCTCCATCGTCGGCGAACAATACAATACCGGCAGTTCACCGTCACGGAATTTTCCTTCCCTATCGATCCTGAACTCATAGGGCACCTGGGCGGTGTGCTCTTTCGCCTCAATGCCCTTTACCTCCAGGGCTACGGAGTTGTAAAAGTCAACAAAAAACGGGTTGGTACGGCTGCCCAGAACCGATTCATTGGGCACACGGATGGGGTCGGTAACCGCCCTGCTGCCGTCCCCGGCTACCCACACCAGCGCTGAAGCATTAAGCTGATAGCCGGGCACGTCGTCTTTTGGCTCGTCAACTATTTCCACCAGGCCGCCGATCTTAAGAGCGCTTAAAAGCTGGCTGATAATGGCTGCAGTATGCTCCAGGGTGATTTTTTCAATATAGCCCGCAAAAGTCGAGGTCCGCCTCAAGTACTGGCCGAAGCCCCCACGCTCCGACAAATAAACGTTATCCCGGAAGTCTGCTTTTGACCTTGATCGGGGGTAAAGGACAGCGGCGTACTGCATACGCTCGTTTTCATCAATGGCCCAGGGTAGTTTCAAACGCTGGTTGCTCTGCAGCTGTATTTTTTCCTGAAATTCTTTATTCAGGTAATCAACCTTGATTACCAGCTCACGCCGCATATAGTCCAGCAAGACTTTGGCAATTTTTTTTCTTGTTTCAGGTGTGGCCGTGACAAGAGCCGGGTGGCATTCGTACCACAGATCTTCAGTCGCGCAAACTTCGTCCAGGGAACTATACTGTATTTCCAAAAGGCCGCACTGCTCCAAGTTGGGTGAAGTAATACGCCAGCCCCGCTTTAAGTCCTGATAGAGACGGTAACCGAGGATATTGCGCAAAGCCTTCTGGGTATCGGCCAGCGCCTGAAAACGCACGTCAGGATCAACCGCATACATTTCCAGCGGCAAATCCAGGGCTTTGAACACTCGTTGTGTCAATTCATCATGGCAGAGCCCGTCTGGGCCTGCCACGCTGACCGCCTGGTAAAGGGCCGAGCGCAGCAGGCCGATCTCGATAAAGTCATTGAAATGGCCAGCCTGCAGCGAAGCGTCCTGGCGGTTGTCCGTAAAGCTCAGTAGTTTTTTTGCTTCGCGCATCAGGCCCTCGCTGCGCTGCAGGTGACGAATAGTGGAAAGGGTCAGGATAGTAGTGGCAGTACTGCGCCCCTCAGAGCCAAGCGTGGTTAATTTGGCAAAATCGCTTGTCTGGCGTATGCCGTAGGACACGCCGCAGTGCAGGCAGAAGCGAAAGGGCGCGGGAATATATTGGAATCCAAGCCCGGCCCTGTTTTCTTCACCGGCCGGGTCGATCACAACGTTCTGCGGCAAATATTTAACCCGGTTGCTGCGGATATGTGACACACCATGCCGGTTTTCCACCCAGTCATCCGGGATCCTGTTGATTACCTCCATCTCGTCCTCCGGCCAGGGGTGATCTGCATTCCGATAAAGGTATCCGGCTTTGACCCCTTCATATTCTGCCGGGTTATTGTCTGTAGGATTGCCAGGGGTGAAAACCCTATGGCCTGTTTCCTTATTTTTGATCACCTGGACACTGTAATATTCCTGCCCGCACTCGCGGCAAAAGGTCAGCGGGAACAAAATCCTCTGGCGGTCGTTGGGCACATACTGCTGGCCGCTGGTAGTAATGTAGCGGGACTGCTCTTCCTGCAGGGAAGCGTAGACTGTGTCCCCCCGGCTGATGAACTGGTGCAGCCGGAAAGCAAAAACAGGAAATCCCGTCTCCGGGTGTTTTGCTCTATAACCCGTCAACAATCTTTCCTGTATCGCCTGGATGCAGATTTTTTCTGAAAGCCCGGTCAAACTGCTTAGTTCTTTGGCTGCTCCATCCTCTCCGGAAATACTGCGTGGCATTGTCCGGATTAATCTGCCGCTGTCCGGTTCTTTGGCCGTGCCAAAAGTAGTCTCAATCCAGATGGAAAGAGGGTCGTTGACCAGCGCCAGGTAGTCATCCTGTGCATAACTAACCGGGTTTTTGATGCAGTCGATCAAGTCCCGCTTAAAATCTGGATCCACAAAATCTTTATCGGGTGTGGCCCGCCTGATGGTTTCCATGACCACACGCTCCGGCTTTACCTGCGCGCCGAACAGCAGGGAAGCAACCCCGGCCACTTCAGCCCTCTGCTGGTCGTAGACGCCGCTGCCGGCCAGGGTGGCAGAGGTGCCGACACACTGGAGGTTCTCCCCGCCGCAGTAACTTCTCAGCCGGCGCACCAGCATAGCCACATCCGCGCCCTGGCGGCCGCGGTAGGTGTGCAGTTCGTCCAGCACCAAAAAACGAATGTCCTTAGCCGCACTAATTAAATTCCGGTCTCTCACCCTGGTCAGAATTAATTCCATCATGACATAGTTGGTGAGTAATATATCCGGGGGAGTTTCGATGATTTTCCTTTTTTGTTCTTCGCTTTCCTGTCCCGTATATTTTTCGAATGTAACCGGGCTGCCACCTTCCGGATAGCCATGCCGGAGAAACTTCTCCAGTTCGTTAAACTGACTGTTGGCCAGGGCGTTCATGGGGTATATAACAATAGCCTGGATGCCCCGGCCGCTGCCGCGCCTGAGCACATAATCCACAATCGGCACGATATAGGCTAAGCTCTTTCCGGAACCGGTACCGGTAGTTAGAACATAACTATCCCCGGCTTTGGCTGCTTTTATTGCGTCGGCCTGGTGCTTGTGCAGCCGCAATGGCTGGCCTTCTTCCTGCTGGTTTTTATTGATCCGGAAAATCCGTCTGCATTCGGGATGCAATATTTCACCTGCAACCAGTTCTTCAATCCACTGGCCCGGCTCAAACGAAGGGTTAAGCTGAATTAACGGCTCCGGCCAGAGCAGCCCCTCATCTAAACTCTTTTGCACATATTCGTCTATCCGCTTGTCGCGGATCTGGATGAAACTGCGTATATATGAGGAGTAGTCAGAAATGAGGTATTGGTTTAGCTCAAAAACGTTCATTTTTAGCCCCCTGTTTCAATAGCTGCATACCAGAATCAAGAAGAACAGAGCAACAGATCATATGTTAATAAGCACCCTATAACTACATATACTAGTTAAATGGATCCCTTGCTTCTCTATGTATCTTACATAACTTTTTACAAACCAATTAGATTATACTTCTTGTAAATTATGACAAATCCTCCTGCAAATCTACAAATATTTCTAATAAAATTACCCCTACTAATTCTATGAACAAAAACCTGGCTTACCTCTAAGACTAAGCCAGGTTCGTGACAACATACTGTCATTTGATACTATCATTTGATCCTACTGTGGTGAGATCTGTTTTTAGTTGTAAGGCTGAAGCCTCACCTGCAATTCTACCAGGTCTCGTTCATTGTAAAAAAGTCACTTGTTTCCTCACTTTCAGGCTTAATCAGGTCGTAGCTGTTCCCAATCTGCCGCTTAATTCCCTTTTCCGGCACGTCCGCGCCGGTGACCACAGTGTTCCAGTTGCTCCTTGTTCATATGCCAGGCATGTCAAGGGCTTTATCACAGGGCAGATATACACATTTTTTATGCTCTGCCGAGAAGAAAATCCATGATCATCTCCCAGGATCGAGAGTCAAAATACCAGTCGCCATGCCCCGACTCCAGCAGCTCATAGCGTGCTCCGGGGATAAGTCCCGCCAACGCTTTGGTGACATCAGGCGGATTGCTGCCGTCAAATCTCCCTCCGAAAACAAGGGTGGGGATTTTTATCTCATTCAACCGGTCAAAGGTGTTATGCTTTAATACTGCATTTACCTGATGGTTGTAACCCCTCATCAGAGCCGGATTGGATTTCATAATTTCTTGAGCTGCTCGGCCTTGTTCTTCCATCTGACTGACCAGTTCCGGATGGGCGGCGGCCCAGGTTTGATCCTGTCTGGTATCTGATAATTTGAGCTTTTCAAGGCTTGACAGCTTGTCCAGTTTATCTATTACCATATTTCCTGGGTTTTCTCCGCCGGCGTTGGTAACTCCCAAAATCAGCTTTTCTACTGCCAAAGGATGTCTTAGTGCTAGCTCCTGGGCCACCATCCCGCCCATAGATGCGCCAAATACAAAATATTTATCCCAGCCAACAGCTGATGCCAATCCGGCCGCATCATCTGCCATATCTCCTATTGTGCAGGGTTCATTGGGGCTGTCAGATTGCCCCAGTCCCCGGGGATCGAAAGCAAGAACGGTAAAATGGCTGGGGACAGGAGTATTAAAAATCCCCATTGGATTGTTTAGGTCCGCTCCAATGCCATGAATGAACAATAGTCTGGGCCCGGTTCCCCGAATTTCATAATGCAAATTAATATCATTGACATTAGCGAATCGCATAGAATCATTCCTTTCAATCCGCCTGGCAGCGTGACCAGGGCGCAGCTGGCGACCGTATTAATGCGGCTTTAAACAAAATAATCGGATCGAATAAACCAAAAACCTCATGCTCCAGTCCGAACTCTAAAATTGGTTGCCCCCTAAACGATTCTTTGCAGTCCCGCCCGCACTGCCGCAGCAACTGCTTCCCGGTATTCCCGGCGGGTGATCCGCCGGCTCAGTTCCGGGTAGTTAAAAGCCTTAAAGGCGGGGTAATACTGGTCCATAATATTTATGTAGGTTTCTTGGGAAATCTCATCGGCCAGAAACTCAAAGACTTTTTCTGAACGGGCCAGGTTGCCCGGCAGGACCAGGTGCCGGACCAACAGGCCGCGGCAGGCAAGTCCCCGCCCGTCCAGGATCAGGTCGCCCACCTGCCCGTGCATTTTCTTCACCGCCTTTTTTGCCACACTGAAGTACCCGGCCGCGGCGGACACCTCGACTCCGGCGCCATGCTGGCTGATTTCGCAGTTCTGGCAGAACTCACAGCTCAAATTACAGAAGGTCAAGAAGATCGTTCCCGACCCCCCTGTCCCCACCAGCACATCCTCTTCACCGAAATGAGGCCCGTGGCTGCTCACCGCCGCCAACCGCCCGCCCCGGCACTGGCCCAATTCCCCTTTCAGGCGATTGACCCGGCACTCCTGGGCGCAGACAGTACAATCTTCAAGCATAGCCACAGCCTTTTGCGCCCGCCCGGCCAGTCCGCCGGGAGGTAGTTTGAGATAGCTGCCCTTAACCATTTAAAGCCACCCATTTCACATAACGTCCTGTGAATTTCCGAAGTCTGGTTATCACTCGTCTTCACACCTTGTTAATCAATAATTCTTTATAAGAAATTTCAATAAATCCTTAATATGTTCACCCCTCGAGAGATTACTGCCTAACCATATCTTTACAGCTTCTTTTTCCATTTCATTAATGTAATATCTGATTATGGATTTCTTGTTTGTCACTACATCAATTTCATAATCGAAATTATCGTTCCTTTGTTTTGTCTGATCCGCAAATTGTTTCAAATGATCTATTAACTTACTCCGATTTATTTTCCAGCCATGTCAACAGCTCGCCTGCCTTATTCAGCGGATTCTTTGTAAGCGACCCGTACAACTTATTGCCATTGCTCCCCATTTCCTCAGCGCACCAGCCCGCAATACTTCTCGAAGAATTTGCGCAGCTTACTTATTATACCTTGCTTTTTAGCCGTCCGGTCGCCGCCGAAGCGCGATACTGGCGGCATGATTTTATCGATACCAGTGCCGGTAGTTTTCAGTGTGCCGTCATGTAACGAATTGTCCATTAGTTTTCTCGCTTCCTCAGGCTTAAGCCTTTCCTCCTCGATAATCGCGGACAAGTCAGCTTCTTTCTGCTCCATGACAAATTTGCGCCAGTCATCATCCACCCCGGCAGACGTGTTCACCCGGGCAATGAAACGTTCGATAAGCTCTTTTTTGCTGCGCAGTTCAATGCTGGAATTGATCGCTTTGTCAATGGTGGTCAGGATATTTTTGTCCGTGCAGTTAGATTCATGATATTTTGCCACCAGCATCAGGATATAGTCTATGTTCACCTCAATCTGACGGATCAGCTCAATCTCGAACTCGATGTCGTCGTTGATGCGCTCCCTGTCCCCCTCGGCGCCTTTTTTAAAGTCCTGGTACAGGTCGATATAGACGCTCTGGTAGTCCTGAAAATCCCTGTCCGCTAGAATTTCCTGGCCGGCAAAGTCATCGAAGGCGGAAAGGATATTGCGCAACCTTAAGATCGCGCCGTACAGCCGGATAAAGCGCTTTTGCGCTTCTTCGCCGGTGATAGCCTGCCCAAGCGGGAATTGCGCTGTAAGTTCCGCAATCAGCTCGATGTAACCCGGCTTGCGCTCGCCTTGTTCATCATAGCCATTGTAGTATTCGTCGAATGTTTTCAGCAATACGATACCGCCCGCGTCTTTGTCCCCAAAGAGCGCAATGGCCTTGTCGGTAGCCTCTTTCAAGTCACGGAAGCAGACGATATTGCCGAATGTCTTGACACTGTTCAAAATGCGGTTGGTGCGCGAAAACGCCTGGATCAGTCCGTGCTGCCGCAGGTTCTTGTCTACCCAAAGGGTGTTTAGCGTGGTGGCGTCAAAACCGGTCAGGAACATATTGACCACAATCAGCAGGTCCACCTCGCGGTTCTTCACCCGCAGAGAGAGGTCTTTATAGTAATTCTGGAATTTGTCCGCGGACGTGTCGTAGTTGGTACCAAACGCCTTATTGTAATCTTCAATCGCCGCGTCAAGAAAATCACGGGAGTTTTTATCCAGACCCGCTATCTCAAAATCCTCCTCCGGCAACACGCCGTCCGCTTCTTCCTCATTGGCGCTGAAGCTGAAAATGGTCGCTATGGCTAATTTTCGCCGGGTGACAGCCAGCTGTTCCTTGAACTCCGTGTAATATTGCATTGCCAGGGGAATCGAAGCTACGGCAAGAATGGAGTTAAAACCCGCCACACGCCTTTTCTCCCGCTTTTCAATCATACATTTTGGGTTTTCCTGGTCTGCCTCTTCCCATTTTGCGGTCATTGTATAGAAGTTGCTGCGTTTTGTTTTTTGGTCGAAGCGCTCCAGAATATAGGCGACAATGTCGCTGATACGTTTGGGATCCGACAGGGCTTTTTCGCTGTCAATCCCGTATACCTGTTTGTCATTGATATGATCAGGCGTCTTGATGGTATTGATAAAATCAATCCGAAAGGGCAGCACATTGCCATCGTTAATGGCGTCCACAATGGTGTAAGTATGCAGTTTATCGCCGAAGGCCTGGGCGGTTGTCTTAAGCAGCGGATTGCCGCTTGCCCCCGCGTTGGCGGCGAATATAGGCGTGCCGGTAAAACCGAAGAGGTGATAATTCTTAAAGGACCTGGTAATGGCCAGGTGCATCTCGCCGAACTGGGAGCGGTGGCATTCGTCAAAGATAATCACCACATGCTTTTTGTATATTGGATGAGTCCTGTTTTTACGGATAAAAACCGCCAGTTTTTGAATGGTGGTGATGATGATCCGCGCGTCGGCATCTTCCAGTTGTCTTTGCAAGATCCTGGTTGATGTGTTGCTGTTGGCCGCTCCTTTTTCGAAGCGGTCATATTCTTTCATCGTCTGATAGTCCAGGTCTTTGCGGTCGACGACGAACAGCACCTTATCTACACCCGGCAGAGCGGTAGCCAGCTGCGCCGTTTTAAAAGAGGTTAGAGTCTTGCCGCTGCCGGTGGTATGCCAGATGTACCCGCCCGCGCCTATCGTCCCTGTTTGTTTGTAGTTAGTTGAGATGTTAATGCGGGACAATATGCGCTCCGTGGCGGCAATTTGGTACGGGCGCATGACCAGCAGCAAATCCTCCGAGGTGAATACGCAATACCTGGTCAGGATATTCAGGATGGTGTGCCTGGCCAAAAAGGTCCTGGCGAAATCCACCAGGTCGGCAATTACTTTGTTGTTGCCGTCCGCCCAAAAGCTGGTAAACTCGAAGCTGTTGCTGGTTTTCTTGCTTTTACGGCGCGCGCCGCCGCTTTGCTCCCTGACATGAGCGCTGCGGGTGGTATTGCTGTAATACTTGGTATGGGTCCCGTTGGATATTACGAAAACCTGTACATACTCGTACAGGCCGCTGTTCGCCCAAAAGCTGTCCCGCTGGTAACGGTTGATTTGATTGAACGCTTCCCGGATGGCCACGCCCCGCCGCTTCAGTTCAATATGGACAAGAGGCAGGCCGTTGACCAGGATAGTCACGTCATAACGGGTGTCGCGGGAACCCCCGGATTCCTCGTATTGATTGATCACCTGCAGGCGGTTGTTGTGGATATTCTTCTTGTCGATCAGGTAGATATTCTTGAAGGAACCATCGTCACAGCGTAAAATTTGCACATGGTCGGTCTGGATTTTGCGGGTCTTTTCTACAATGCCTTCGTTACTGCTGGCGATGCACTGGCTAAAAAACCTGTCCCATTCGGAGTCGGAAAAAGTGTAGCTGTTGAGCAACTCCAACTGCCGGCGCAAGTTGGCCACCAGTGCGGATTCATCGCGCGCCGCCAGATAAACATACCCCTGGGTTTTGAGCAGTCGGATAAATTCCAGCTCCAATTCAGCCTCGCGCTGGTAGGCGCCCGCGCAGGAATACTCCGCCACATATTCCGCCACCACCGTGCTTTCGCTGGTCGAAGCAACGATGTTATAGGTACTCACGCGCTCAACTCCTTAAAGGTTAATAGCTTGTCCCGGTAGTATTCATATTGCTTGCGCCGGGCCTCAATTTCCGCGGGCAAGCCGCTGGTGAGGTCGTGGCACAGGGCGTCAAAGCGGTCCAGAATGGCAACAATGCGTGCTTGCTCGGCGAGGGGAGGGACGGGAATAGTGATGCTGCATATAGATGGGACGCTGGAATGAACAACCTTGCTTTTTACCTTGCCCTTGCTTTTTTGCATCTTTGCATTTGTTGTGGAGAGGGCATATGAGACATATTTCGGATTCTGGTTATGCTTCATAACAACGATATCGCCGCCGGCCAAGCATCTTTCGTTTCCAACATATACACACGACCTTGCAATATCCTCAACGCTTTCTCCAGTAATGGCAAAGAGGACATCGCCGTGTTCAAAGTACTTTTTCCCACTAATTATTGCTTCATCTGTATGAGAAACGCACTTATCAAACCATATGTTATAGGTAGTATATATCTCACCATAACGGACGCATGGAGTTCCTTTTTCGGTTACCTGGTCACGTCTAATCCCTGAGCCCCTATATATCTCAGTGGCTATTTCTCCAAGCGTCAGCCATTGAACCGCAATCCTCCGCTGTCTGTCTGTCTGTCTGTCTGTCTGTCTGTCTGTCTGTCTGTCTGTCTGTCTGTCTGTCTGTCTGTCTGTCTGTCTGTCTGTCTGTCTGTCTGTCTGTCTGTCTGTCTGTCTGTCTGTCTGTCTGTCTG
>Ga0334890_1000036_pt1 | contig 237680 bp, 181 predicted proteins | sample GraSluR1_MG_3_FD_207220 | JGI IMG/M metagenome (GOLD analysis project Ga0334890, IMG submission 207220) | Sludge microbial communities from methane-producing bioreactor in Wageningen University, Netherlands - Granular Sludge_31_08-R1 | ecosystem: Engineered > Bioreactor > Anaerobic >...
CTGCTACGCCGGCTCGTGCTCGATGATGGACGCCTACGGCAGCGGCGGCGTGTCCATGTTCAACACCTGGATCCTCTTCGGCGACCCCTCCCTGCGCGTCGTGGGAGTGGCATACCAACCGCCGCTCAAGATCAAGCTGCCCGGCGGCGTGCCGATGTTCACCGACCCGGGCGAGCCGGTCGTCCTGCCCATCACGATTGAGGACGGTTCAGAGAACTACGTGTCCGACACCGCCATGTTGCATTATCGCTATGACGGCGGCGACTTCGTAACGGTGCCGCTGAGCCACGTGGCCGCCGAGCTGTTCCAAATCGAGATGCCGGCCACGACTTGCAGCGACGTGCCGCAGTATTACGTGACGGCCCAGACCGATCTGGGCACGGTCGTCCGCTACCCCGACCCGGAAGAGGACCAGCCCGAGTTCTACGAGCTCATCGTCGCCACGGTTACCGTTGTTTTCCAGGACAGCTTCGACACTGATCAGGGCTGGACCGTTCACAATGATATGTCCCTTACCGGCGGCGCCTGGGAGCGCGGCATCCCGATCGGCGGCGGCCTGCGCGGCGACCCCCCCACCGACTATGACGGCTCCGACTGGTGCTATCTGACCGAGAACCTGCCCGGCAACAGCGACGTCGATTGGGGCCCCACCTGGTTGACGTCCCCACTGCTGCACCTGGGCGACACTGAGGACCCGCTCCTGAGCTTCGCTTACTGGTGGTACAACAACGCTGAGGATGGCGACCCGTTCAAAATCGAACTCTCAGAAAACGGCGGCGCTTCCTGGGTGCTGGTCGATACCATCGCCAACATCCCGGGCGGCTGGAATGAGTACCTGCTTCGCATCGCGGACTTCATCACGCCGACGAACGAAGTCCTGCTCCGTTTCAGCGCCGTGGATTACCCCAACGACTCCATCAATGAAGGCGCCATTGACGCCGTCAGAATAGTTGACGTGTCCTGCCGCCTGTTCATGCCTGGCGACCTCAACTGCGACGGACTTGTGAACGCCTTCGATATTGACCCGTTCGTGCTGGCGCTGACCGACCCGGCGACCTACGCCCTGGAATTCCCCGACTGCGACGTCGCCCTGGCCGACATCAATGGTGACGGCGAGGTCAACGCCTTTGACATCGATCCGTTCGTGACCCTGCTGGCCGGCGGCTAGGGCCCGGTCAGTTGCCCTGGAAGACCCCGCTGCCCCGCCCCGCGCTCGTGCGGGGCCCGGCCGCGGGGTGAAAGGTGCAGCGCGTTTGTTCCGCGCACGCCCACGCTTCTGCTTGCACACCCAAGTGCTGCCGCCGGCCGCGCTCACTCTGAATCACTCGCCCGGCACGGCGGACCGCAAGACTGCGTGTCACACCCCTGCGGTGACACGGCCTTTCTCACCAACCTGGTACAGGAGGTACTAAACCATGTTATTCCCACGCTATCGCTCAGCGGGCCAAGTATTGGCCACCATCGCAATCTGCTGGCTGGTGGCGCTCGGCGCGTCCGCCGCGCCCGGGGGACAGGCGGACGGCGAACCCGGGTGTGTCACTGCTACGATCTCCGTCCCGAAACCGAATATCTCCCGCTCCGACGCGGCCGACGAAATCGCGCTCGACAATTTCGGCCGCCGGCTCGTACCCGGCACGCCGACCTTGCCATCCCGCATCGTCGCGATTGCCATTCCGCCCGGGGCCGAGTTCGTGGCCCTCTCTTACGAGCTCGGACCGGCTCAGGTGCTGCCCGGCTCGTACAACATCGCCCCGGTGGGATTGCCCGGCGTGATCGGCGCGGATGAAGCCGAATTGCATGCCCGCCTGCAGAGCACCTACGACGAGAACCACCGCGCCACCTACGAAACCGATGCCCCCTACCCTGGGCAGGTGGTCGAGTTCGTCCGCACCGCCGGCTTACGCAGATACAACCTGGTCGACGTGCGCGTAATGCCGATCGTCTATCACCCGCTAACCCGGGAGCTGACGTACTACCCGGACATTACCATTGACGTGCACTACCGTCTGCCGGCCGACCGTTCGGCTGCCCTGGTTGACTATCAGCCTCGCCAGGAGCGGTTCGCCCGCGAGTTCGTTTACAACTACGACCAGGCTCAGGACTGGTATGGCGCGGTCACGGGCGGTTCGCGCTCACAGAGTGACTATGTCATCATAACGCTCGATTCGCTCGTTTCCGCCGTGCAGCCGCTGGTCGAGTGGGAAACGCTCAAGGGCCGCACCGTCGAAGTCGTGACCAAGTCCTGGATTCAGTCCACGTACATGGGCTACGACACGGCCGAGAAGATACGTAACTTCCTACGCGACAAATACCCGACCGAGGCTTGGGGTATTGAGGACGTGCTGCTGGTCGGCCACCGTGACGACCTGCCGATGCGCCGCGTGCAGCAGGATACCGGCTACGGCAAGCCCGAAACCGACTACTACTACGCCGAACTCTCCCTACCGGACAGCGAGTCGTGGGATTATGACGGCGACCACCTCTACGGCGAAAGCAGCGACCCGATCGATTTCTACGCCGAAGTCAACGTCGGCCGTATCCCCTGGAGCGATCCCGCCAAGGTCCAGCACATCTGCGAGAAATCAGTGGCTTTCGAGCTGAATGAGGACCCGTCCTACAAGAAGAACATCCTGCTACTGGGCGCCTTCTACTGGTCCGACACCGATAACGCCGTGCTGATGGAAATGAAGGTCAACCAACTTTGGATGACCAACTGGACCAAGACGCGCCTGTACGAGAAGTACTCCGGCTACTACTCCTCATACGACTGCGACTACCCGCTCTCACATGACAACGTCATGCAGGTCTGGCCCACCGGGAAGTACGCTTTCGTCAACTGGGCCGGCCACGGCTCCCCGACCGCCTGCTATATCTGCGGCATGGGGTCGCCGCAGTTCATCTCGTCCAGCGATTGCCCGGCTCTGGACGACGAGCACCCCGGCATCGTTTTCGCGGCCGCCTGCAGCAACTCCGACACCGATCACCTCAACATCGGTCAGGCCATGATGGCCGAGGGCGCGGTGGCCTTCCTGGGAGCCACCAAGGTGGCTTACGGCTTCCATGGGTGGGATGACCCCTACGACGGCTCAACCGCCTCGGTCGATTACTTCTTCACCACCTGCGTGACCTCCACCAATTACACGATCGGGCAGGCTCTGCAGTGGACGCTGACCCACATGTACAGCCACGACCTGTGGTGGTATACCTACTACGAGACGTTCGAGTGGGGCGCCTTGTGGGGCAACCCCAACCTCAGCATGGGGCCGCCGCCCTTCATGCGCATCGTCATGCTCGACAACGTGCCGCAGTTCATCCCCCCGCGCCAGGAGCTCCCGCTCAACGTCCGCGTCTTCACTGGTACCGAGGAGTACACGCCGGGCTCAGCGCTGCTGCACTACCGCTACGATGGCGGCGAGTGGCTCACGGTTCCGCTGACCCACGTCAGCGGCGAGTACTACCAGACCACGCTGCCCGCCCCGGGTTGCAGCGACGCGCCCCAGTTCTACTTCAGCGCCGAGGGCTCAATCAGCGGCCTGGTTACCTGTCCGAACGGCGCCCCAGAGAACTACTTCTCGGCCACCGTCGCGACTGTCAGCACCCTGCTGGCCGACAGCTTCGACACCGATCAGGGCTGGGCCGTCCACAATGATCTTTCGCTCACCAGTGGCGCCTGGGAGCGCGGCATCCCCATCGGCGGCGGCCTGCGCGGCGACCCAACCACCGACTATGACGGCTCCGGCTGGTGCTATCTGACCGGAAACGCACCTGGAAACAGCGATGTCGACTGGGGCCCGACCACCCTGGTTTCGCCCACCCTCAACCTCCTCGGCCGCGAGAACCCGCTGCTGACTTTTGCCTACTGGTGGTACAACGACGACCAGGATGGCGACCCGCTGACGGTCGAGTTGACCGACGACGGCGGGGCTTCCTGGGTGCTGGTCGACGTGATTGCCAACATCCCGCCCGGCTGGAATCAGCGCTCGCTGTACGTTACGGACTACGTCACGCCGACGAATGACGTCCGAATCCGTTTTAGTGCCATGGATTATCCCAACAACTCCGTCACCGAAGGGGCCATCGACGCCATCGAGATAATCGATATCACCTGTACGCCATACGTGCCGGGCGATCTGAACTGCGACGAGGCGGTCAACTCCTACGACATCGACCCCTTCGTCCTGGCGCTTAGCCACCCGGACGCGTACCTGCTCGCGTATCCGGACTGCAATCTGCTCCTGGCCGACTGCAACGGCGACGGGTTGGTGAACGCCTTCGACATCGACGCCTTCGTGACGCTCCTGACCGGCCAGGGCGAGTGACGCCGTAGCACGAGGAATCAATCGGCGTCCCTCGTTGGCGCCGCTCACGGTATGCGGGACCTGCACCGGGCGCGCCGGCCGGCGCGCCCGGCCTTGCAGGCCGGCATCTCTGATAAGCCGCTGCCCACCGGCAGCCGACCTGCGCGCCTACGGCTCGGCCGCCTGCAGCGAAAACGACATCGGCGACGGCATGAGTTCCGCCGCCCTCTGCTCCGGCCGCCAGACCCATACTTCCGGCGTCTGTATCTCGAAGAACGGCTCCGTCGCGCGAAGCCTGGTTTGACGCAGTACTTGCCCGTCCCAGGTGGTCTGCGTGTCGCCGCGCGCCGGCAGAAACTTACCCACGGACAGCTCGGGGTAATGGTAGCGCATCGCCTCGTCCAGGTCCCACGTGTGCGCGAACACCACCACGCCCTTGTGCAGATGCGGACCGGCCAGCAACACGACTGCATCTGGATCAGCATCGGCTAACTGCTCGACCGGCGCCTCCGCCAACGTCCGGCTGACCAGCTCCCACGTCTCCTTCCAGTCTTGCAGCCGCGCGAGGGTCGCGCCGGCCAACAAGCCAATGGCCACCAAAGCCACGCCGGTGCCGGCGAGCCGCGCACGCCGCGCTTGGCGCGGCAGCAATCCCAGCATGACGGCCGCCGCCACGGCGAACCACAGGCTCACGCCCATAGTCATCCGCGCGGGGTGGCCCAGGCCAATGATCCGGTATCCGACGATTGCCGCCAAAGCACAGGAGCCGGCAATGCCCACACCACAGGTCGCCAGCAGCGCCAGACCACGCCGAGCCGTCGCTGGCCACCGCCGTAGCAGGACTACCAGCCAGCACACCGCCGCCGCCACAAGAATCAACTCAAGCGCCGGCGATACCTCCGGCGCGCTCCGCCGGATTAGCCAGAGCAGCCCGCGCCCGTTGGCGACTGTCAGCGTTAACCACTCGCTGTCAAAGGACTTGGAGGGCGCCGTACTGCTGAACAGGGGTGCGGTGCGGTTCCAGGCGACTGCCAACGCCTGCACAATGAGCAGGCTGGCGGCAACAGGCGCCAGGCCCCGCCAGCCGATTCGCTTGTGTACGCCGCAGGCTAGGCCGATCAGCAGCAGCGTGACAAACTGCCCATAGAAGGCTTCATATGTCAGGCAGCTCGCCAGAAACAGCGCCGCCGGAAGCAACCAGACCGTTCGGCCGGCGCGCCAGCCAACGAAGAGCGTCCGCCCAGCCAATGCGAGGAACATCAACGATACGAGTGCGGGGGCCAGCGTCGGCCACGCCGTGGTGCCGAGCATCCAGGGGAATGCCAGCCACAGCGAGGCGGCCAGTTCGGCGGCCCAGGGGCGGCCGGCGTCGGCCAGGCGCAGCAGTGCCCGGAATAAGCTCCGCAGCGCGAAAGCGGTCAGCAGCGCCAGGACGCTCATCGCAGCGTGCCAGGCGGGCGCAGACTCGTTGCAGAGCGAGGAGATCAGGTATGTGGTCAGGCCCAGAACAGGGCGGTTGGCGTAGAGTTCCATGAACCAGGCCAGCCGTCCCCAGGAGAAGGTTGCCGTCTGTTGGGCGGGCACCAGCAGGACCCACCAGTCGTCGTCGCCGAAGCCCAGTGTCAGGGGGCGCGTGGCGTAGACCACCAACCACACCACGATCAGCAGCAGCCCACCCGGCCAGCGCCAGCCGCGCCGTGCCGCAGTGACCGCCAACATAGTCAGACTCCCTTGCGCGCCAGGGCGACGAAGGATGTGCCGATTATCGGACGCGACCACAGGCAGCGCTCGGCGTGCATCAGACCGCGCAGCACGCCGTCCACCAGACGCGACGGCGGCTGAAACCCGACCTCGATCGCGCGCTCGCGCGGCAGAAAACGCAGGATCAGTTTGCGCGCCAACAACACCGGGATCATGCTCAGTCCCCAGAAGCTGTGGCGCTCCAGCGTCAACCCGGCGGCGGCCAACTCCTGCCGCAGCACGCCGACGCGATAGCGCTTCACGTGTCCATCCGCCTCATCGTAGCGACTGAACAGCATCGGCAGCGCGGGCACGGTGATGAGCAGTCGCCCGCCCGGCCGGAGGTGATACGCGATCGATTCGAGGAAACGCTCGGGCTCGCCGATGTGCTCGAGCGTATCCAGCAGGAAGATGGTCGCGAAGTGGTCGCGCCATTCCGGCCGCCGCTGGTGAATATCGTACAGATACAGCTTGCCGCGCCCGCGCTCGGCCTGCCGCAGCGCCTCCGGGTTGACGTCGCAGCCGTCCACAGTGCAACCATAGTGATCCTCGATCTGTCCGCGCGCCACGGCATTGCCGCAACCGACCTCGAGAACCGGCTCCGCGAAACTGTCGGGCCCCAGTACCTGCTGCATCACCGCGAAGCGCCACTGGAAGAAGAAGTGTATCGCACTGGCGAACTGATACCACTCGTTCGCCATCGCGTACGCCACCGGCGGCGACAGCTCGATGATCTCGGAGCCGTTGCTCGAAATCACGCGCTCACGTGGCGCCGCCTCAGCGGCTGTTTTACTGCCGCGTTCCTCAATCACGCCCGGCACTATAGCTCTCCCTCGCAACTGGCCACAGTCTCCAGGTCGGACATCGGGCTCGCGCCGTCCGCTGTCGGCGCGAATTGGCTCACTGCCACTACGTCCGGCTGCCGGCCTGATCGAAACGCCGGCGCCGGGGTCTCGCCTGGCAGCCGCCGCTCCTTGATGACGTACAGCGGCCGGCCCTTCACCTCATCGAAGATGCGCGCCACGTACTCGCCCAGCACCCCCAGGGTGAATAGCTGCACGCCGCCCATGAAGAGAATCAGCACCGCCGTGGAGGTCCAGCCGACCAGCGGTATCCCCACCAGCAGCTTGCCGGCTATCAGCGCGCACATCCCCAGGAAGGCCGCAAACGACACCGCGAATCCCAGCTTCATTGCCAGCCGCAGCGGCACGAACGAGAAGGACACCAACCCGTCATAGGCCAGCCGGAACAGCTTGGCGAGGTTGTACTTGGGCTCGCCGCCAATGCGCGCGTCGCGGTCATACTCGTAGGCCGTCTGGCGAAAACCAACCCAGGTCCGCAAACCGCGGATGAAGTGATTGTGCTCCGGCATGCGCCGCAGGTTATCAACCACGACCCGGTCCATCAGGCAGAAGTCGCCGCAGTCCAGCGGTATTTTCAGGTAGGACACGGCCCGCAGCATGCGGTAGAAGCTCGCGTAGGCCCAGCGCTTCAGGAAGTTCTCCTTGCGTGTCTTGCGCACGCAATACACGACTTCAAAACCCTCCCGCCATTTCCTCAGCAACTCGGGCATCAACTCGGGCGGATCCTGCAAATCGCCGTCCATAACGACGTATACGTCGGCCTGCAGCTCGCGCAAGCCGGCCAGCACGGCCGTTTGGTGGCCGAAGTTTCGGCTGAAGCTCAGGTAGGTGAAGCGGCGATCACGCGCATGGATGGCGCGCAGCTTCTGCAGTGTTCCATCGCGGCTGCCGTCGTCCACCAGGCACACCACCGCCGGCACGTCCAGTTTGTCCAGGACTGCCCGGACGCGCTCGTACAAGACGTCCACTATGGACTCTTCCTCGAACACAGGGATCACGATGCCAAGCGTGGCCATGCCTCACCTCGTCGTCATCTTCGGGCGCGCCCATGACGGCGGCACGATCCCGGCTGGCGCGCCGCCGCCGCACGCCGGTCCAATTGGTGCCGGAGCCCGTGACGCCGGCGAAGCGCACAGTCAGCCCGACAACCCCAACCCCCCTCCAATCGGTAACCTGCGGTGAAGGCTTGTGGCCAGGTGTGTCGGCGCGGCTGGATAGCTCGCCACACGGCACCAGATAACATGCGCCCACACAAAGACTTACATGTACCAGCCGTCGCCGGCCGACCACCGGCAAAACCGGCCGTGTTTGGACGTAGGCCCCGCTGCCACCCACACCCAACCACAAACCAGGCGTCCGGCTGCGCTGCCGCGTTGAATGTGGCCAAGTCTGTGTTTCTCCCGCCCGACGCCCCCGCAACCACCACCCCGACCGTCCAGCCGTAACCCGCGCTTACCCGGCGCGGCCTGCCCTAATAGTCACCGTCACACCGCAGTTGGCGCAAGGGCCGACCGGCGCTCAGCTCCGCCGGAACCTCCCAGAATCGTACCTCGTCGCGGCGCAAATCGAGCGTCGCCACGCTCGGCACGGCCACGCGAAAGAGGGCCCCGGGGCTCACCGCGCGCAGCCGGCCAAACCGCTCATCGAACAGCTTGTGCGTGTGGCCGAACAGCAGGTAGTCCACCGCGGTCAGCTCCTCGAGTTCCCTCACCCGCCCCCCATCGGCCAGCCGCGCAAACCGCTCAAAGCCCTGCTCATGGCCATGGTAGACGGCGATGGTCTTGCCGGCCAATTCCAGCCGCAGCGGCACCTCCGCCGGCACTTCCAGACCCAGTGACTGCACGTGCCGCCGCAGCAGCGGCCCCGCATCATCCGAGTTCCCCCACACGAACCAGGCCCGCAAGCCGGCCAACTCGTTGAACACGCCCGCCCCGCCCACGTCGCCGCAGTGCACGAACGCCTGCGCCCCCGCCTGCTGCAAGACCTTGATGGCCCGCCGCGCTGCGTCCTGGCGTCCGTGCGTGTCCGACAGCAAGCCGAGTATCACAACTCCGCACCTCGTTAGCGAGCGCGGCTAGCCCCCAGCGCCGCCGACCCTGCTCGCGCCGCGCACCCTAAGCCCGCAGACTGCCCAGGAATGAGGCCAGGTCCCGATGGGGCTTCATGCGCTCCAACAGTGTCAGCATCTGCTTGTCCGGCGGCAGATCGTGCAAATGACGCCGCAGCATGTATACCTTCTTGAGCGCGTCCTCGCTCAACAGCTTCTCTTCCTTGCGCGTCCCGGACTGCTGCAAGTCCATCGCCGGCCAGATCCGCAGGTTCGCCAGCTCCCGGCTCAGGGCCAACTCCATGTTCCCGGTGCCCTTGAACTCCTGGAAAATGAAGTCGTCGGCCCGGCTGCCGGTCTGCACCAGCGCCGTCCCAATGATAGTCAGCGATCCGCCGCCTTCAATGTTGCGCGCCGAACCGAAGATCTGCTTGGGCTCCTGCAGCGCGCGAATGTCCAGCCCGCCGGTCATGGTCCGCCCGCTAGTGCCGACAAACGCGTTGAACGCCCGTGCCAGCCGCGTGATCGAGTCCAGCAGAATCACCACGTGCTGGCCGTGCTCGACCATCCGCCGGGCGCGCTCCGTCACCAGCCGCGCCACGCGCACATGCGACTTGATGTCCTGGTCATTGCTCGAGGCAATGACCACGCCGTGCACGTTCCGCCGCATGTCCGTGACTTCTTCCGGCCGCTCGTCGATCAGCAGCACGATCATGTAGATCTCGGGATGGTTCACGGCCAACCCATGCGCCATCTGCTGCAGCAGCACCGTCTTCCCCGTGCGCGGCGGCGATACGATCAGCCCGCGCTGTCCGCGCCCGATCGGCGTGAACAGCTCCACTATGCGCATCGTCAAGGGACCGTCCGTGACATCAAAGTGCAAGCGCGAATCGGGATCTATCGCCACGGTGTCCTGCAGCGGCACGGGTGACTGCCACTGCTCAGCCGGACAACCCTCGATCGTCTCGATGCGCGCCAGCTTGAAGCGCCGATTCCCCTTCTGCGCCGGCTGGATCGGCCCCGCCAGCAGCTCACCCCCGCGCAGGCTGAATCGCTTGACCGCGTCATTCGAAACGTACGGATCGTCCACGTGTGCGGACAGGTTGCGCTTCGGGTTCCGTAAGAACCCGGCACCCTGGCCATCCGTTTCCAGAACGCCTTCGACCCGTTGCGCCTGTTCCGCCATTACGACTCCTAACGCGCTGTTACGCGCGACCAACCCCCGCACCTTCCGTTAAGCTGCATTGCTCGAAGTGGCACCCGGGCCGGTTGCGCGGCAAGTGCCCTACGGGCGTCCGACCGGCCGGAGCGCGGCGCCCAACCAGCCGAGCGACAGTGACTTCCGTGCTCCACGCCCGTGAAGCCGCGCGCCGTTGCCTCCACCACCGGCGGCGGCCTTCACCCACATTGCGGCGCAAGTCTACCAGATCACCCGACCTGCGTACACCCTCTACGCCGCGCCGCTCGGCTCCGGCCCCGCCACCACATTCACCAGCGTGCCGACGCCTTCGATCTCCACCTCAATTCGGTCTCCCGCCCGCAGGTACACCGGCGGCTGCCGAACGAACCCCACCCCGTCGGGTGTCCCGGTCAGGATAACCGTGTCCGGCAGCAGCGTGAACTGCCGCGACAGGTAGCTGACCAGCGCCGCGCCGGAGTGAATCATCTCCGCCGTATTCGCATCCTGCATGATCCGCCCGTTCAACCTGCTGCGTATCCGCAGCCGATCCGGATCCACCTCATCAGCCGGCACTAGGTACGGTCCCAGCGGGCAAAACGTGTCGAACCCCTTGGACCGCACCCACTGCTTATCCTGCCGCTGGCAATCCCGCGCCGTGACATCATTCGCGCAGGTATAGCCCGCCACGTAGTGCAGCGCCTCCGCCGGCGCCACGTTGCGCGCCGCCCGCCCGATCACGATCGCCAGCTCCGCCTCATAATCGACTTCATCCGGCGCCACGGCCGGCAACACGATCGCCGCCCCATGCGCGCTCAAGGCCGTCGTCGGCTTCTGGAATATCAGCGGCGCCTCCGGAAGCCGCGCCCCCGTCTCCGCCACGTGTCCGCGGTAATTCCGCCCGATCCCAAAGATGTTCGGCGGATCCACCGGCGGCAGGTACCTCCGAATCACCACCGCCTCGTCCGCAAACGTCCGTACACCCGCCGCCTCCGACAGCATCGGCCGGACCCGGTCCGCGCCGCTCGGCGCCCCCAACTGCACCCGCCCCCGCTCATCCACGAACCGAACCAGCCTCATGCCCTCTCCGCCCGGCTACCGCCGGCCTGCCGCACCCCCGCACGCGCCCGATTCCCGCACATCAGTAGTAGATCGTCACGATTAAGTGCTGATCGTTCGTGCTCTTACCCTCCACCGCTCCTATGCAGCTCGTCGCGAACTTGATCTCAATGTCCTCGTTCGCGTCCACCCACTGGTTGATCGCCTGGTTCATGGCCGCCATCGACGAATCCGTCAGCTTGCAGTGGAACGTCCGACAGCGCGTGGCATTCGGCGAATTACGCATCAGCGGCCGCTGCAGCTCGCTGCTCAGCGCCGGCGTGCCGTAGGTCGTCCGCTCCGCCACCCCGCCGCCGAACGCCTGTATATGCGTCCCTGTCCCCGACGACTCGTCCTCTTCTTCCTCAATGGCCAGCGCGATCGGCTCGTCATCGTCAACCGCGGGCGTGTCGGGCGCAAACACCGCCGCCGGGTTCACCGCCGCGATTCTGCGCTTCTCCTGCAGGCAATGCGGGCACAGCAGCCGCCCAGCCAGAAAATCCGCAGCGCCCTTCTTCAGCATCTCCGGGTAGATGCTCGCCCCACACACCTCGCACTGCTTGACATTCTCCTCAGACCTGGCCACCGTTTCACCTCCTGCCAGCACTCACAGCCGCCGCGCTGCGACCCGGCGCCATCATACGTGGCCGCGCACACGCGCCAAGCACCGGACCGGCCCGTGCCGCCCCTAACGGACAATCGCCGCGCCGATATCTACTTGAGCTCATACGTGAACTCGTGGTCCTGCACGTCGATCACCAGCCGATCGTACTTAGCCTCGCTGCCCATGATCTCCAGCACGCGGCGCGCAATCTCCGGCAGCACGGTCTCATTGATGATCAGGGTGATCAGTCGCGCCCCGATCGTCACCTGCTGACAGCGCCGGCTCACCTCGTCGCCCACCGCCAACGTCAACTCCAGGCTCAACTTGTAGGTCTCCAGCAGCCGCCGCCGAATCTGCTTCATCTTCAAATCAACAATCCGCCGCAGCACATCCGGACTCAGCGGGTAATACGGTATCACCGTCGTGCGCCCGACGAACGCCGGCGTGAAACGCTGCTCCAGAATCGGCTGCATGCCCTTGCGCAGCTCGTCCAGCGTGGGTTGCTCGCCGTCGGCGCACATGTCCATGACCATCCCGCTCCCCTCGTTCGAGGTCATCATGATCACCGTGTTCTTGAAGTCGGCCGTGCGGCCCTCGCTGTCGGTCAGGCAACCCTTGTCGAAAACCTGCATGAACAGCAGGTTCACGTCCATGTGGGCCTTCTCCATCTCGTCCAGCAGCACCACGCTGTAGGGCCGCTGGCGAACCGCCTCCGTCAGCACGCCGCCTTCACCATAACCCACCAGGCCCGGCGCCGAGCCGATCAGCCGGCTGACGTTCATCGACGCCGAATACTCCGTCATGTTAATGGCGGTCATGAAACGCTCGCCGCCGAAGATCAAATCGGCCACCGCCAGGGCCGTCTCAGTCTTCCCAGTCCCCGACGGCCCGACCAGCAGAAAAACCGCCAGCGGCAAACGCGGGTCCTGCATCTTGCTGGCCGCGATGCGCAGCCGCTTCCCGATCTCCGCCATGGCGTGATCCTGACCGATCACCCGCTGCCCGATCCGCTCCTCGAAGTGCAGAATCGCGTCCGCCTGATCCTTGACCATGTTGCCGGCCGGAATGCCGGTCCAGTCGCTCAGAATCGTCGCCACCACGTCCGAATCCACCTGCAGCGGCACCATCGGCGTACGCTTGTCCACGTACTCCTCGAGCCGCTTCGTCGCCGCGTCCAACTCCGCCCGGACTTCAGCGGGCGGCCGCGCCGGCATGGTCGCCGCCGGGCCGGCGGCGCCTTCCTTCGTAACGGGAGCCTCCGGCGTCACCACGCCGCCGGGCGCCGCCGGCGGCTCAGTATTGTCACGCGTAACCTCCAACTCGGCCCGCAGCCGGATAACCTCGCCGGCCAGCTCCTTCTCACGCGTCCAAGTAGCGTCAAGTTCAGCAAGTTCCGCCTGACGCTCGTCACGCTCACGCTTGAGGCCGGCCAGTTGATCCGGATCATGGGCACTACCCGCCTCCGCGTCGCGCTCGATGGCCTTGATCGCCACGTCAAGCTGGATAATCCTCCGCCGCACATCCTCCAGCGCCCCGGGCGTCGAACTCATCGCCACCGCCACCCGCGCGCAAGCGGTATCGAGCAGCGACACGGCCTTGCGCGGCAACTGCTGCTCGGATAGGTACTGGTTGGACATGGCCACCGCCGCCTGCACGGCGTCATCCAGGATGCGCACACCGTGGTGCCGCTCGAACTTGTCCTTCGTGCCCCGCAGCATGTCCACGCAGACAGGTACGGACGGCTCCTCGAGTCGCACCACGCCGAACCGCTGGGCAAAGGGCGGATCCTTCTCGATGTAGCGCTTGTGCTCCGCATAGGTGGTGGCCGCGATGGTGCGCAACTCGCCGCGCGCTAGGGCCGGCTTGAGCAGGTTGGCGGCGTCCGTGCCGGAACCCCCGCCGATCAGCGTATGCGCCTCGTCGATGAAAAGAATGATGGGCTTGCCGGCTGCGTTGCTGGCGTTGACCTCCTTGATCACCTGCTTGAGCCGCCGTTCGAATTCGCCCTTTACCGACGCCCCGGCGCTCAGCAGGCCGACGTCGAGCGTCAGCAGCTTCACGCCCTGCAACACCGGCGGCACATCCCCGGCCGCGATGCGCACCGCCAACCCCTCCGCAATCGCGGTCTTGCCAGTGCCCGGCTCGCCCAGAATCAACGGGTTGTTCTGGAACCGGCGCATCAGGATGTCCACGCACTGGCGAATCTCGCGCTCGCGTCCTATAACCGGATCAATGCGCCCGGCCTCGGCCTTCGCCGTCAGGTCGTAAGTGAACTGCGCCAGCGCCTCGTCCCCCGCGCCCGCCGCCGCCGGCGCCTCCGGTCGCCCAACTTCCTCGTACTCGCTCGACGATCTGGTAATCTCGGCGAAGTCCTGCTTGATCGCGTTGACGTTGATCTTGTTCAGCTCGTCGGTGTAATCCGTGAAGTAGGCCCGCGAGGGCGTGCGCAGCAGGGCCATCACCAGCGCGCCGGACCGGATGTGCGGCAACGACAGCTCCAGCGACGCAATCTGCCACGCATCCGACAGCCAGTCCGCCAGGAACGGCGAGAACTGCGGCCGCCCGCTGTTACCCACCTTCAGCTCGTCCAGGTAGCGATTGAGCGCCGGCCGCAGCTTCGAGATATCGACCTTGAAGTAGTCGCAGATGCAGCGCAGGTCCGACGTGCCGATGTCCAGCAGCGGCGCCAGCATATGCTCCACGGTAATCTCGTAGTGCGTCCGGCTCATGCACACGCCGGCCGCCGCTTCGAGGGCACGCGTGCAGGTATTGTTGAGCTGCCGACGCAATGTCTTCATATCGACATGTGCCATGACCTTTGACCTCCAGGGCCGCAATACGCACGAGTTGGCCGCCCGGTTCACACGGCGGCCGAGTACCAATTTGCTCTCAATTCCCGGCGGAAACCTCCGCGGGCGCACCAAAGACCACCGGCTGGTCGGGCACCGGCTGCGACTTCAACCAGGACGTCCATGCCAGCCGGCCCAGCAGCCCCTGCCCGCCCAAAGGCGTATCGGGCACCTGCGCGCCGTCCAACGTGACCTCAACATCGAATTCCAACGGATCGCCGCAGTAGAACCGGGCCAGCTCACGCAGCTCCGTGGCCGCCCCCTGCCCGGGCAGGAAGCGGCAATACTCGTCGAATCCGACCGGCCCGAGGCGCACACGAAACTTGCCGCTGGCGTCATAGACACGCTCGCCTAGCAGAAAGTCCTGCCCCAGCGCGACGTTGCGTTCCCCCAGCCGATTCTGCTCGGACGGCTCGATCGGCAGCCAGCGACCCACGCACGGCTGCACGTCGGCCGGAATCCCCTCGAAAAAGTCGCGCACCAGGCCCGCCAGCCCCGCCGCCGAACGCGGCCGCTGGGCCAGCAATCCGGCGTAGCGAAACATCCGCACCGTCGGCAGATTCAGGTGCTCGGCCGTATCCGCCGTGCCTAGCCCCAGCAGCGCCCGCACCACCAGCGAGATCGGATCACCGCCGCCCGCCGCAAACGTGACGTGATACCGGTACTTCTTCCAGACGCGATACAGCAGCGCCAGCAGGCGGTGGTGGAACAGGTCCAGAAAATCCCGCACCCGCCGATCCGCCTCGCTCTCGCCCAGCAGCCCCTCGGTGAAGTGGCTCGGCAGCGGTGAGGCGCTCCCGTACAGCCCCAGGAATGTCGTCGTCAGTTGCAGCCGCCCCGGGCCGCTGTCCAGCCAGTCCGCACCGCTGATGTCGGCGGCCGGAAACGCTAGGCTCAACTCCGGCCGCAGTCGCACCGCTTCCCGCCGCACATCCTGATGACCCAGCGGCGCCGCGCTCGGCACGTGCCGCTCAATCAGGTGCAGCGCCTGGAAAAAACCCAGCGCGTGCGGCGCTTCCCGGATCCACAGCGCTAGAGGATGTTCTGCCGTCCAAGGCGTGCCGGCCACTCGTAGACCTCACCGTAGCGCGTTCCGCGCACCTGCAACTGCGTGAACGAGTTCAGCGACGTGTACAGCGCGAAAAACTCGTTCAACACCGTTGCGAACAGGTACATGTCACCCTCACCGGCGAAATTATCCTCCTTCATCTCCATCTCAATGCTGATGCCCCGCAGCGGCGCCCCACGAACCAGCCGCTGCGCCGGCCGCGTCGCCAGCGAAACCAGCCCTTCCAGCCGCAGGATGTTCTCCTGCGCCGCCCGCCGATCGTACATGGCCTGGTAGTTGTACAGCTCCAGAATGCCGCGCAACGCCTCAACTGATTGCAGCGACAGGTAATTCAGCGACAGGTGCGATATCAGCCGCCAGTGCAGACCCTTCCCCAGCGGCGGCCGCAACGCCCGACTCGGCGGCGTGATGTTCCGGAACCGCGCAAACTCCGGCGAACTGGCCGTCGGCACGGAAACGTCACCCAGCCGCAGCCGCGCCGCCAGGTTGCGGTTCGACACGGTCAGGTCGATCGACATGCGCTCTGTCGGCGGCGTGACATACCGCTCGTCCGCCGCGACGAAGGATATGTAAGTGTCCGTACCCTCACCCACAACGGCGTCGTGCAGCCGCGTCTGGAAGTAGATGCCGCCCGCCTTTTGTCCCACCCCGTGCTGGAAAGCGTGCAGCGGCGGATACTCGCGCCGCTCCGCCTGCCCCTGAACCAGCCCGACCACCCGATCCACCGAGTAAATCTCGTAGTGCTCCGGCTTGGCGCCGACCGTTGTCGGCCGCACGCGGTAGTGCGAACGGCGATGATCAACGCGCAGGCCGTCCGCCGAGTGCTCAAAAAGGTTGATGATCGGCGTGCAGTGCAGCCGCAACCCCTCCCGGTCCACCCGCAGCGTCTCCTCCGGACGCCGCGCGAAGGGTACCCGAATCTCGAACCGGTCGGTCGCCCCACTGCCCGCGAGCCGCTCCAGCCCGCCTATCTCAAAGAAATGGAACTTGCGCGCGCAGGTGAAGTACTCCTGCAACAGCCGGTACCCCGGGAACGAGCGGGCCGGATAGGGCAGGATGGCCTCGTCTTCCCCGAACCCGCCCGGCCGAATGTTCCCCGCCGGCATATGCGTACTGTGCCCGCTGCGCGGATCATGCAACTCAACCTGCCGCGCGTAGCGCATCAGCCACAGGTACAGGTTGCTGGCACGCACGGTCTCATCGGCCAGGAACAGCCGCAGCCGCCTCAACCCCATGCGCTCCAGCGGCACCTTGCCCGCCGCCCGCAGCACGATGCGCAGCCGCGCATCCGCCGCCATCGGCAATTCCAGCTCCGCGTACTCCAGTTCCAGCGGCGCCAGCTCAACGTCGTAGCAGGTCCGGAAGCGGCAGGCCGTACCGTCAACCGGAACCGACTCAACCTCCGTCCCACGCGGCACCCTCGTCACCCCGCTGAGCTGGTCCGCGATCGGCTGGAACTGCAGAATCGCCGTAGACGGCACCGGCCGCAGGTAATGCGGCCACATCAGCGACATCATCGCCTCGAACAGCTCCGGCAGCTCGTCATCCAGCTTCTGCCGAATCCGCCCGGTAAGAAACGCCACGCCTTCCAACAAACGCTCGACGTCCGGGTCGGACTCCGCCGACTCGAGCATGTGCGCGACGGTCGGGTGGGCGGCGGCAAACTCCCGCCCCATCTCACGCAGAAACGCCAGCTCTTCCTGGTAGTATGCGTTGAACATGCAGTCCTGTTGCGGCGATTGCCCGCGCGGCCCGACTCGGCCGACTAATCTAACACCAGCCGCCGAGCTTGGCCATGCACCGGCACAGGTAGATCCACCGGCGCTCCAGCTCACCGCACCATCATGCGCCCGTCCTCGTCGGCATAGGTCTCCAGGCTGATGCGGGTCCGTTGGTCGTCGCCCACGATCAGCCCGGAAATCACGAAGCGCAGCCCCAGACCACCTTCCGGGTCCGGCCGGTGGCGAACAGTTACACTGCTCAGCCGCGGTTCGTGCCGCTCGATCGTCGTGCGGATGGCGGCCTCCAGGCCATGCAGCGAGTCGGGCATCGTGCTTCGTACCGTACTCAGGTGCGGCAGGCCATAGCTCTGATCGATGTGGCAGTTGCCCTGGCAAGTGTTCAGCATGCGGCGCAGGTTCTCAATAATCGACGCCTGAATCTCCGAGTCGGACGGGCGCAACTCGCGCTGCCCCGGTGCACCAGGATCACGCAGCCGCTCAAGCAAAGTGCGCTGAATCGCCATAACGACCTGCCAGTCTCTTCCGACCCACCGACCGCGAAATCCGGCCCGCTGCACCAGTATGCAGCTTTCTCAACCGTTCGTAAAGCCCGATCTGTCGGGAGTTAACGCACCGCAACCAAGCCACCGCACGCCCCCGCCCATTCCATCTCAGGCCCCCCACGACTAGAATTATTTTTGCGTTTCTTCGGCCAGAAGGCGGCCTTCCGCGTCTGTATGGATAAGGGTCGTTCTCTGCCCAAGGAGTCGCCCGTGGTACCTGACGCCGCACCGCCAGCCCCACAGCCGGACCTGACACCTTCCCTGGTCGCCCGGCTGCGGGCGGGCGAGGACGAGGCGGGGCGTGCGCTCAACCAACTGTACCACGAGGCCATTGTGCGGTTCTGCCGCAGTTACCTGGGAACCATCGAGGAGGCCGAAGACGCCGCCCAGGAGGTCTTCTGCAACCTTCTTCGCACCCGCTTCGTACCGGACAACTTCCGCGCCTGGCTTTACCGGCTCGCACGCAACCAGTGTCTCAACGTCTTGCGCAAACGACGCAACATCCAAGCGCTGCCCGCCGAGGACGCTCTCGAAGCCGATCTTACCGGCGTCCTCAGCCGACTAACACGCAAGGAACGCGAGTCCCACGCCGTCCAGGTCGTGGCCAAGCTCCCCCAAGCCCAGCGCGAGGCCCTCTCGCTGCGCTACGGCGAAGGCCTCTCCCGCCAGGAAATCGCCTACGTGCTCGGACTGAACGAGTCGCTCGTCAAGTCACGCCTCTTTGAAGGGCTCAAACGCTTGCGCGACCACGGCTCGCTCGACGCACGCGCATGAACCGCCCGTCCACGCACCAGCCAACGCGGCGGATCAGAAGCTATCCCACCACCCCCCGCCGGACTGCGCGCCGGGCCGGGGTGGCGTGCGCGTCGGTCTTCTCGGCGAAAACCTCTGCCTAGAATATCTAGATACTGTATATCCGGGTTCGCGAATAGCTTCTACTGTGCCGCGAACACGAGGCGGGGCCGGTTGCTAACCCAGCATGGTCGCGCCCGTCCGAACCAGCTTCCGATAGGCCACAATCAAATCCTTGGTTATAGGACCCACGGCACCCCCGCCAATCGGGCGATGGTCAACCTCCACCAGCGGCACCACTTCTGCCGCCGTACCCGTCAAAAACCCTTCTTCCGCCGTGTACAGGTCCACCCGCTCCAGGTTCTTCTCGACCACTTCCAGCCCCGCCTCACGCGCCAGCCGGATGATGTGCGCACGCGTGATCCCCTCCAGAATCCCCGCCGACGTCGGCGGCGTCTGAAGCTGCCCATGCCGAACAATAAACACGTTATCGGCCGTCGCCTCCGCAATATGCCCCTGGTGGTTCAGCATGATCGCCTCGTCCACCTCCGCGTGCTGCGCCTCCAGCTTCGCCAGAATGTTGTTCAGGTAATTCAAAGACTTGATCCGCGGCGGCATGGCGTTCGGGTGGTTCCGCGTGATCGAGCTGACAATCGCCCGCATCCCCTGCTCGTAAACCTCCTGCCGATAAATCCCCAGCGGCGTGCCTACCACGAACACGTTCGGCCGCCCCGCGCGGGCCGGCGACATGCCCAGCAAACCAACGCCGCGCGTCGCCACCAGCCGGATGTACGCATCCCGGTCCGGCGCCAGCAGCCCGTTGGCTTCTAGCGTCGCCGACAGCGACTCCGCGACTTCGTCGGGCGTATACGGCAAGTTGAGCATGATCGCCCGCGCGGATTCAAAGAAGCGCTTCACGTGCGCCGGCACGTCGAAGATCCGCCCGTTGTAGCTCCGGATGCCCTCGAAAATCCCATCCCCATACAGCAGCCCGTGCTCGAAAATGCTGAGCTTCGCGCCCGGTGCGGGCAGCAACTCGCCATTGAGCCAGACCTTAAGGTTCGGATCGGGGTCGAACTGCTGCGGATTGACACTCGTGCTGGCCATCTTGTGACCCTTTCTCTCATCGCCCGGGAAACCGGCGGGCGGCGTTGTCGCGGCAGCCGCCACGGCTGCGTCGCATTCGTCTCCTCGGCCGCTATCCGCCGACGAGAATAGACTCGCCCCCAAGTGTCAGCAAGAGCCCACGGTGCTGACTTCTGCCCAGCCGGCAGCCTCTGCGAGATTCCCTTAGGCCCTCGCATATATGGCGTCCGCCCGAATGCCTGTGACGCAAACCACTTCATGCTGGCCCTCGCCGACACGCCCGGCTATGCTGATCCCTGCCCCGTGTGCGGCATTGCCCGGACCGCCGCCGACCGCGCTGGCCCGGCCAGAGCTTGGATACTGACCCCTCCTCGTCCTGTGGACGTCTGAGTCGTCGCCGGTGCTGATGCGCCGGCCCGGCACCCCCGGTCAACCGGCCAGTTCCCGGACACGGCCGTGCGGAGGCGCTTGTGCAGCCAGAGCCGAATCACGCGACTAATGACCAGCAGGCGCCGGAGAGTCCGTGCGCCGACCCGCTGCACCTGCCAGGTGTTCCAGTGGAGCAACTCCGCGTTTGGCTCGCCCAGCGCGGCCAACCGCCCTACCGCGCCGACCAGGTTGCCGACTGGATCTTCTCCAAAGGCGCCGCGTCGTTCGACGAGATGACGAATCTCGGCAAGGCACTGCGGGCCGACCTGGCGCGTCAGGCCGCCATCTACCGCTCCACCATCGCCCGGCATTCCCATTCCGAGGACGGCACCCACAAGCTGCTCCTGACCTACCCGGACGGAGCCGCGATTGAGACCGTCTGGATCCCCGACGCCGACCGCCAAACCGCCTGCCTCTCCTCACAGGTCGGTTGCCCGGTCGGCTGCCGCTTCTGCGCCAGCGGCCTGGGCGGCGTCCAGCGCAACCTCACTCCCGGCGAGATCGTCGAACAGGCCCTCCGCGTGCGCCAGTTGATCCGCTCGACACTCGCCGACAGCCAGGCACGCCTGACCAACATCGTCATGATGGGCATGGGCGAGCCGCTCGCCAATTACCACGCCGTCCTCGCAGCCCTGCGCATCATCACCGCACCCTCCGGCCTGGGCATCGGCGCCCGCAGAATCACCATCAGCACCGTCGGCCTGCCCGCCCAGATTCGCCGCTTGGCCGACGAGCACCTGCCGGTCAATTTGGCTCTCTCCCTGCATGCGCCCGATGACGAGCTTCGCCGACAACTCGTCCCCTGGGGCCGCATCACCATCGCCGAGCTTCTGGACGCCTGCGAGCACTACTTCCGCAGCACGGGCCGTGAAATCACGCTCGAATATGTACTGCTGGACGGGGTGAACAATGAGCCGGCGCATGCCCGCCGGCTGGCCCCTCTGGCCCGCCGCCTGCGCGCCAACGTCAATCTCCTGCGCTACAACTCGGTGCCGGGCTTGCCCTTCCGCCGGCCCAACGCCGACCAGACCTACGAGTTCCAGCGGCTATTGCGTGAGTTGGGCGTCAACGCCCACGTCCGCAGCTCGCGCGGCAGCGACATCGCCGCGGCCTGCGGCCAGTTGCGCCGGGCGGCTACTGAAGCGACCTAGCTTGCCGCCGTGCGGCCCGCGCCGCATCATGCTACTGTCACGAATCGGGAGTGCCCATGACCGCACCGTTCCGGATTCTGCTGCCCGAGGAGCTTGACCCCGCGGCCGAACAGCGCCTCGTAGCGGCGGCCGAGGTTATTCGCCCACCGGCAACCGACCAGCCCACGTTGTGCCGGTGCATTGCCGACTGCGACGCCCTCGTATCCCGGACGAACCTGCGCGTCACACGCACGCTCCTGGCCGCCGGCCGGCGCCTCCGCGTCGTCGGAGTGGCCGGAGTGGGCCTCGACAATGTTGACGTGACCGCGGCCGACGAACTCGGCATCACTGTCGTGAACACGCCCGGGGCGGCCTCCGACGCCGTCGCCGAATTCGCCGTCGCCCTCATGCTCCAACTGCTTCGCCCCATCCCGCGCTTGCACGCCGCCTACCAGGCCGGAAACTCCCGCGCGGCCCGCGAGACCCCGCACGGCCGCGAGCTGTGTGAGCTTACTATCGGCATCGTCGGCATGGGCCGCATCGGCACACGCGTCGGCCGCATCCTCAGCGCCGGCTGCGGCGCCCGCATCCTCTACAACGACATTATCGACGTCGGCCCGTTCGGCTTCCCCGCCGAGCGCGCAGACAAACTTGCCATCTGGTCGCAAAGCGACATCGTCACGCTGCACGTGCCACTGACGCCCGAAACTCACGGGTTGGTCAACGCCGAGACATTGGCCCGTTTCCGCCCGGGCGCACTGCTCATCAACACCGCCCGCGGCGCGATCGTCGACACTGACGCCCTGGTCGCAGCCTTGCGCTCCGGCCAACTGGCCGGCGCGGCACTCGACGTAACCAATCCGGAACCGCTCCCGCCCCAGCACCCCCTATTCGCCTGCGACAACTGCATCATCACCCCGCACGCCGCCAGCCGTACCTTCGGCGGCCTCCGGCGTATGTTCGACATCGTGGACGAAGTCCTCGCCCATCTGGCGCACACGGCCGGGAATCAGCGCTGACGACCCGTCACGGCAGCACCGGACCGCTGCTCGCAACTGCGGCGATGTGGCCCGCCGTCGTCCTTCGCACCACACCGCCCCAGTCCCTGCCCCCCCCCCCAAGCCCCCGCCGAGGTATCATGCCGCCATATGCCGCAATTGTCGAACGACTTGACTGGGTACGCGGCCGGCGTGGCTACCTCCGCGCTCTGGACCGTCACGTCCGTCATCTTCACCGGCGCCACCCGACGCCTGGGACCCACCGTCGTTAACGCGACGCGCATTCTCTCGGCGGTCACCCTGCTCGCCATCACATTCCACCTGCGAACCGGCGACTGGGTCCCGGACATCCGGCCCTGGCAGGTGCTGCTCCTGGCTGCCTCCGGCGTAATCGGCCTGGCCATTGGCGACCAAGCGCTGTTCACGGCCTTCGTGGACATCGGCCCGCGGCTCACGATGTTGCTCATGACCACCTCCCCGCTGCTGGCGGCGCTCTTCGGGTGGCTGGCGCTCGGCGAGACGCTGGAGCCCGCCGCCTGGCTCGGCATCCTGCTGACCGTCGGCGGCGTCGCCTGGGTCGTAGCCGAACGACCGGCAGCCGGAACAGGCTGCGCGCGGCCGCATCGGCTGCGCGGCGTGATTCTGGGGGTGCTGGCGGCGGCCGCACAGGCCGGCGGACTACTCCTGAGCAAACAGGGCATGGGCCACGGTTGGCTGCCGCGCGAGGAACACCTCGACCCCCAGGCCGCCACCCTCGTCCGCGTCTTCTTCGCCGCACTAATCATGCTGCCGATCGTTGCGGCCCGGGCCCGGTTCGAGCAACCGCGGCAGGCGGTCGGCGGCTATCCAGTGCGGCCGGCTTCCGCGCGCGTCGGGGTGCTCCTGTCGTTGGCCGGTGGGGCGCTTGGTCTGTACCTGGGTGTCTGGCTGTCGCTCGTCGCCGGCGACCGCGTACCCCTGGGCATCGCCCAGACACTGTGCTCGCTGTCGCCCGTATTCATCCTGCCGGTGGCACGCGTGGCCTACGGCGAGCGAATCACCTGGCGCGCCGTCGTGGGCGCGCTGGCGGCCGTCGCCGGCGTGGCACTGCTGTTCCTGCCGTTGCGCTGACAACGACCGGCACGCCGCAACACTCGGGGTGCTCACCTCATAGCCCAAACGCGTGTTCAGAGAAACCTCAGATCTTGCCGATACAGTTCTCTGCGCCACCGTTACTCGGCCGGCCCCGCCTCCGCCGGCGCGTGCCAGGCGCCACGGTTCACGAGGTCATCGGAACGTGGCAACGGGGCCGGCGGTGCCAAGTTGCGCTGCAAGGACGCCACGCATGGTCCCGCAGTCCGCCCACGACTCCCGCTCATTTCGGCTGGTAAGCCTCCTCGCCATTCTGTGCGTGCTGCACGCCTTCGACTACGCCTTCACTCTTGCGCAGATCGAGCGCGGCAATTTCCTCGAAATGAACACCGTCGCCGCCGCCTTGCTTGATGCACCCGCCGCGCTGGCGGCCTTCAAGGCGAGCTGCTTCGGCACGGGCGTCCTGATCCTGTACCGCATGCGGCGGCACTGGCAGGCCGAGTGCGGCGCCTGGTTCCTGCTGGTCGTCTCCATCGGCCTGATGGCATGGTGGCTGGCCTACCTGCACTGCGTCGAGATCTGCCTGGCCGACCCCGTGGCCGGCTGCCTCCCGCCGGTCCGCTACTGACGCCGCACCCTCGCAAATGCCACGCACTTACGGGGGCTGACAAAATCCTACAAGCTGCGCCACCCGCCGGCAGTTCGCTGCAATCTGCCACATTCTGGCATGTACTGGCGGAATTGCGCAACACCGCCGGCCTGCCCCTGCCCCACGCCGCCGCTCCGCCCCGGACCGCTTTGTCTTGCCGTGTCTACGCGGGCACGCTAGCCTGTCCGATTGCAGCTTCAGTTCGGCTTGGCTTCAGCGGAGCCGCGTACGCCGAGCGTTCGCCCCGCCGATCTGACCTACGCCGCCGGCCTGGAGTCTGCGAACGGTTGTGCTTTGGCCCCCCGCCGGCCTACCTGCGGGATCGCACCGGCGGACTGGGCACAGTGTTGCTTCCCGCGCGAGGTCAAAAGATGAATCGGCTGGGCAAGTGGAATGGAGTTGTCCTGATGGCGGTGGTCCCCCTCCTGCTGGTGGCTTACGGACAGGCGCAGACGGCGGCTGACGATGGTCTGCAACGCGTGCTGGAGCGCGACGAGATCGACGTCCGGCACCGCTGGAACCTGGAGACCACGTTCAAGAATGTCGCCGAGTGGGAAGCCGAGTATCAGCGCCTCGAGCAGGAGATCCCGCGCCTGGCGGAGATGCGCGGTACCCTGAGCCAGGGACCCGAGCAGCTCATGACGGTCCTCACGCTGCGCGACCAAATCGAGCCGCGCATTTCGCGCGTGTTCGTCTACACCTCGCTGCTCGGCGATCAGGACACGCGCGTCGGCGAAAACCAGGCCCTGCGCGCCCGTTCCCGCGCCCTGGCGATCAAGTACAGCGAGGCTACCTCCTGGCTGGAGCCCGAACTGACGGCCATCCCGCACGACACTATCAAGACCTGGATGCGCCAACACAAGCCGCTGGCCCTCTATGAGCAGGCCTTCGACGACCTCTACCGTTCCAAGGAATACATCCTGTCCGAACGCGAGGAGGAGCTGCTCGCCATGGCCGGCGAGGTCTTCGGCACGCCCGGCAACGCCTACCGGCTCCTGTCCGGCGCCGACCTGGTCGGCCTCTACCCGCGGATCGACGTCGCCCCCGGACAGACCGCCGAACTCAGCGACTCGGCCTTCTACCAGTTCATGCGCTCGCCGGATCGCAACGTGCGCCGCGCCGCCTACGAGGGCATCGTCGGGACGTACAAGAAAGTGCGGAACGCCGGTGCGGCCCTGCTGAACGGGGCCGTGCAGTCGCACCTCTTCACCGTCAAGGCCCGCGGCTTCGACAGTTGCCTGCAGGCCGCCCTGCACAACGAAAACATCCCCGTCAGAGTGTACGATAACCTGGTTGACACGGTCAACGAGAACCTGCCGCTCCTGCACCGCTACATGAAGCTCAGAAGCCAGGCCCTGAACCTGGCCGACGGCGTGCGCGCCTATGACCTCTTCGCACCCTTCACGAAGGAAGCCAAGCTGCGCTACACCTACGAAGAGGCCGTCGAGACCATGTTCGCCGCCCTCGAGCCGCTCGGCCCGGAATACTGCGAAGCCATGAAGAAAGGCGTCGCCTCACGCTGGATTGACGTCTACCCCACCAAGGGCAAGCGCAGCGGCGCCTATTCCAGCGGAACGTTCCTCACCCAGCCGTACATCCTGCTCAACTTCCACGGCGGCTATGACGACATGTCCACGCTGGCCCACGAGATGGGCCATTCGATGCACTCGTACTTCTCGCGCGGCACGCAGCCCTACGTCTACTCCAGCTATCGCATCTTCTGCGCCGAGGTGGCCTCCACGACAAACGAGATCCTCCTGCAGGATTACGTCCTCCAGCGCATCGACGATCCTGAGACCAAGCTGTTCCTGCTGGTCGAGCTGCTCGAAACCTTCCGCGGCACCGTCTTCCGCCAGACCATGTTCAGCGAGTTCGAGCAGCGCATTCACGAAATGGCCGAGCAGGGTGTGCCCCTCACGGCCGACTCGCTGGGCGCCGCCTACGGCCAGATCATGAAGAAGTACTATGGGCCGGACTACGTCCACGACGAGCTGGTTGACAGCTACTGGCTCCGGATCCCGCACTTCTACTACAACTTCTACGTCTACAAGTACTCCACCAGCTTCTGCGCGGCCACGAACATCGCCCGCCGCATTCTCGACGGCGAGCCCGGCGCGGTGGACGCCTACATGCAGTTCCTCAAGAGCGGCTCCAGCCAGTACCCCATCGACCTGCTCAAGCTGGCCCGCGTCGACATGACCAGCGCCCAGCCGATCGAGGACGCCATGAAGCACTTCGAGCGCCTGCTCGACGAGACGGAGAAACTCCTCGCCCAGCGCGGCTGACGCCAGCGCCCGGACACAGGCTTGCGACCACGCCAGCGGCCGGCCCCAGCGCCGGCCGCGTGCATTCAACGGCTGCGCCGTTCGGCGGACCCACGCGCGCGGCACCGGCCTTCAAAAGCACACGCCGCCCAGCGTACAGTAGTGGAACCCGCCGCCGAGCGCCTCGCCGTTGCGGCCGACACACGGAGTGCGCCGGCACCCCGGTGAAGAGCCGCTCGCACCATCCCCACCCCGCAAGCCCATCGCTTCACCGCTGCAAACCCGCCGCAGCCGCTCCGCCGTGACGTTCAGCGCGATGTCCTCGTCCATTTCGACCAGGATGAAACGCCGCCGGCCCCCGTCCGCCCGGTTGAGGGCCAGCACGGCGTGACCGGTCGTGCCGCTGCCGGCGAACGAATCGAGCACGATTGCGTCCGGATCACCGTGACACACCGACCGCACGAGGTGCTGCACTAGCGAAAGTGGCTTCGGAAAATCGAACGGCAGCTTGCTGCGCTCCGCGAAGATGGCGCGCAACTCATCCGTGGCGTCCTCGTTCGTCCCGATCCCGTCGGCGGGAGACAGCAGTGACGCCAGGGCCTTGGACTTCTCCGCCTGGTTGTAGCGGCTCACGTTCACGCGGAAGTCCTTGCTCACGGCAAAAATGCTGCCATGTGCCAACTCCTCGTCCACCGTGGCCTGCGACCAGCGCCAACGCCCCGTCAGCGCGAAAGCCGTGACAACCACACCGCCCCGAACCGCTATATCGTTCTCAAGGTCAACCGCCAACTCGCCCCGCTTGAAGCGCTGCGCCGGAATCACACCCTCGGCAACACCCCGGCCTACCCTGATAACGCCCGCCGGAAATTGCAGCCGGGCGACGGGATTGGCGCGATTGAGCAACGGAACCTGCTTCTGCCGATAGGCCGGCACGCCAAAGAGACTGACCGGCTTGAGGCCGTATTTGTAGGCCAGCACGTATTCCGTGATCTTCCGGAATGCCCCGCTGAGATTGCTGCCCTTCTTCTTGCGCACCCACGAGAAGATGCCCACCCGACAACCCGGGCCGAAGATCTCGTCCATGATGTTCACGAGGTTCGCCAGCTCGGTGTCGTCGATGCTGACGAAGATAACGCCGTCTTCGCTCAGGAAGCGGCGCAACAGCGTCAGGCGCGGGTACATCATGCACAACCACTTGTCGTGCCGCGACAGATCGTCCGCCTCGGCTCCCACCGCCCGGCCCAGCCAGGCGCGCATCTCCGGACTGTTGACAGCGTCGTTGTAAACCCACTTCTCGTTGCCGGTGTTGTACGGCGGATCGATGTAGATACACCTGACCTGCCCGGCGAACTCCGGCAGGAGCGCCCGGAGCGCTGCCAGGTTGTCGCCCTGCACGAGTAGGTTATCCGTCGTGTTCGCCCGGCCATTGCCACCCGCCCCCGCGCCAGGCGCCGGAACCACCGACCGGCGCGGGTGCCGCTGCAGCGGCCGGCACGGCACCTGCTCGTGGTAATCGAGAACCGCCTGTTTGCCGATCCAATGCAGCGTGGGCATCCATCGCCTCTCCGGCGCACTCGCGTCAGCACGGCTCGATTATGCGGCCGAAGCCGCACCTGTAAAGCGGGCGTGTTGGCGGCCCCCACCGGCCAGGCGCCTTAATATGATCCCGGGTCACCTGAAGATTCGGATTCGAGCACATGCTATCCATAAGCGGACTGCCAAAGCCGAAGTCTGCTCAGCCATGGTTAGTCGCCACGTTGCGCCTTGCTGACTGGGTCGTCCGGCAGGAGCGCGGTTCATGGCACTCAGTCGGCGAACGCGAGTACGAAACGGCCGTCCAGTCTCCAGAGTACGAAGGGACCACGGATCAGTGCTGCTATGACTTCGCGGAGTTCCGATCCGCACTGCGGGCAGCGTCACCCTTCGCTCGCCGGCAGAGCCGCCTCCTCTGGATCCTGACCGGACGTGCGGGATTCTTCGGAATCGTGCTGCTTCGGGACGACGCCACCGGCCCGACGATCCAATCATGTGCCATGTCGCGCTCCCAGTGGCGCTGCGCGTCTATCTGGTACCGCCTCTGCGGCTGGCGCCGCGTGCAGGGGTAGGCCGCCGCTCAACGCCCGCCGGACACAAACGCCAGCCGGGCGACGCCGGCCGCATCCCGGTCCCCATGCTCCGCCGCCAGGTGCGGGTACGTCTCCACCACCAGCGGAGTGTCAGCCAGCCCGAGTTGCCGGCGGGCGTCCGCAACCGCCGCCTCGTCCGGCCCCTCAATCTCGAGATACCAGCCCAGCCGCGGCAGCTCATCCAGCACGACCAGCACCGGGCCAAGCCGCCACGTCTCCCGCCGTTTCTCATACGTCACGCACTCGTGGAACCCCATGTAGCCGAAAATCTCTAGCAGTGCGGCAGCGTCCGGCACGGGCGTCTCGATCTCAGGCCGGGCCTTGAACTGCGTGGATTCCCGCGGCCCCTTGAACGTCAGCGTGGCCCCGGACCCACCGCCGCCGGCCAGCACGCGCCAGGTGCGCACCCGCAGCCCGCAGCCGGCCCGCCGCAGGCGGCCCTCAGGGGTATCAAGCAGCCGGTTGTCCTCCTGAACACGCCCCCGGAGGACTGCCCCGAGTCCGGCCAATTGGCCGCGGATCGGCTCGGGATCGGTCACGCGGAATTTTGCCTCAATTTCGCGATGCATCTCGGCGCGCTGATTGACAGTTCAGCCTGACCTATGCATCCTACCACTGGCCGCCGACGTTGGCTATCAGGCGGCGGACAACTCTGGCAGACCGCCGCGGCGGCAGGTGCCCAGGGCCGGCTTGGCGGTCACCATGGTCCGGCCTTGACGCAGCAAAGCGAGTGGCTCTCATGCGAGTGGGTTTGGCAAACAGGATCGTAGCGACGGCGTTAACACTGGCATGCGCTGCTATCGCGGCCGGCCAGGCCGATGATGCCGGCGCTGGTTTCCTCCAGCGGCAACGTACCATCGACGAGCAGCTCCGCAAGGAGCGGCTCGACCTGGCCCCGGTCAGCACCGCCATGGACTTCCAGTGGGGCGGGTGGTTCGAATACTACCTGTTCCACTTCGACGACGGCGTACAGTCGTCCCGCAAGGTCCAGCGCCCCGGCCTGGCCTTGTGGACCCGCATGACCTTCGACGACGGCGCGCACGAAATCTTCGCCCGCGTCCGTCTCCGCTACACGCACTTCAAGGCCGGCGACGAGATCCGCGACCAGCGTGACTGGTGGGGTCCCAACTTCGACCGCGCCTGGTACCGCATCGACGTCGGCCGCGCCCTCCGCCTGACCCAGCCGTCAGACCCCTACCAGCTCCAGGCCCGCATCGGCCGCCAATCCGTCCTCTTCGGAACCGGTTACGCCCTGGATCTCCCCCTCGATGCAGTCGTAATCGAGGGCCGCTTGCACGACTTCCGCCTCCTCGGCCTCCTCGGCAAAACCTTCAGCAGCCAGCCCAACATCGACCGCAGCGAGCCGGTCAACAGCCATATGCACCGGCACCTGTTCGGCGTCCAACTCAGCTACGAAGGCTGGCAGCGCCACCAGCCATTCGTCTACGGCTTCTGGAACGACGACAAGACCGACGAGCGCCCGAAAACCTGGAACCAGAACTACGGCTACGACACGTTCTACCTCGGCCTGGGCGCCCGCGGCGAACTGCTGCGCAACCTCACCTACTGGACGGAGGCGGTCTACGAGTCCGGCCGCAGCCATGGCCAGGGCGACTTCCTGCGCCGCATCCCGGTAAAGGCCTATGCCTGGGACGTCGGCCTCGAATACCTGTTCGACCTGCCGATGCGGCCGCGCGTCTCGGCCGAATACATGTTCGCCAGCGGCGATGGCGACCGCGTCCTAAGCCCGACGAACGCCGAAGGCGGCCACGTCCTGGACTGCAAGGACACCAGCTTCGTCGGCTTCGGCTATCGCGAAACGGGCATAGCGGCCGCCCTGCTGCCCAGCAACCTGCACGTCTGGCGGGCGGGCGCGTCGCTGGCCCCGCTCGAGAAGTACTGGCTGTTCAAGGACTTCGAGATCGGCACCAACTGGTTCCTGTATCACAAGAACAAGTCATCCGGAGCGGTCAGCGATTTCACGGCCGACCGGGGCGCCGGCTATGTCGGCTGGGAGATGGATTACTTCCTCAACTGGCGACTGGCTTCGGACGTGTCGTGGACGACCCGTTGGGGCGTGTTCTTCCCCGGTGACGCCTATCGGGATCGCAGCACGCGTCACTTCATCTTCACCGGCCTGACGTGGAGCTTCTAGATGATCCGGGTTACTGGTACACGGTCAGCGGACCTTACAGCGGTGCTCCGGCGGGCGGCGACACGCGGACTCGTTCTGGCCGCGCTGCTGCTCCTGCTCCCGGCCTGCCAAACCATGACGCCGCGCGGCGCGGCCCCGCAGCTCGCCGTCCCCACCGACGGCAACGGCGCCCTGATGGACTACATCGCCGACCAGGCCTATGTCACCGTCGAGCCGGCCTACCGCGCCGTCTACATCCTGTGGCACAACGAGGTCTACGCCGGCGGCTTTGCCGAGCTCACCGAGGAGTTGCGCGCCGGCGGCATCGTCAAGCGCGAATGGGACTACCCGCCGGACGCCGTGCTCGATCGCGCCTCCGTGGGCTACATGATTTGCAGAGCGGCCACGGTGCGTTCCGGCCTGAATTGGCAACTGACCGGCCTGGGCCGCTACGCCTGGCGCGAGTTGAACTACCTGGGCATCGCCAGCCCGATCAGCGAATACGGCTACGTCCCAGGCGGCCAATTCATCGGCGTCCTGGCCCGGGCCGAGGAATACATGCACAAATCCGGCACCGCCCCCGGCCCCGCCGACCTCGGCCACGCCCCATAGCACCCCGCCGCGCCGCCGCACCGGCCCTTCGTCCTACTTGCGCAGCTCCCTTATCCTGCCGCGCAGCAGGTCCACCGACTCCGGCTGGCCCCAGTTCAGCCTCCACACATTCCGGACCGTCCCCTCCGCGTCTATCAGCAGCGTGACCGGAACGTACTCCGTGCCCAGGCGGCGCAGGAACTCGGCATCATGCCCCACCATCATCGGCAGCTTCTTGTCCTTCAGGTAGCGCGCCAGTGCCGCGCCGTCCCGATCGATGCTCACCGCGACAATGCGAACGTCGGCGAACTCCCGTTCGCTCTCCAGGCGGGCGAGCGCCTCCAGCGCCACCTTGTACGGGAGACACCACGTCGCCCACGTCAGGACGATCGTCGGTCCCTGTCCACCCTCTGCGATCAGCGCCGACGTGCCGCCACCAACCAGCGGGACCTCCCACTCGCGCACGCTCTGCCCCACCAGCGGCGATTCAGCCGGCCGCAGTTCACCCGGGTCCACAAACTCATACTCGTCCGGCGCGCCGAACTCGAACTCGCTTGCCGCAACGTTCGTGCGAACGTTCATGTGTTCAAACCGGTACGCTCGCCGACCACCGCCGCCCTGAACCACGAAAGGCCAAGGCGCACTGGCGGCCACCACACTCTCCTGCACGAGCGGCAGAAATGTCTTGCCGTCATGCACGATCCGTGCCGTCTCCTTCACCCTCACCGGCCCCTGCGCGTGCTGACTTGTCGCAACGAGCACAACGCACTCCCGCCCGTCGGCCATTTCCCGGACCGCCCCCAGCGTCTCGGCCATCTGCATGTGCTGGAATAGCTCTGCATACGGGCTGGGCTTCGTGACCCAGGATTCTGCCAGCCGTGCCAGCGCGAAGCCGAACGCCTGGTTGTCCAACAGCCGCGGCCCAGCTTCGCTGCGCTCTTCCACTGAGTACCGTGTCCAGCGCCGCCCCCCTCGGTCGCATTCAACCACACTGCTGCCGTCGGACAGCATCAGTGCCAGGTCCTCACCCGCGCGCCCGGCACGTACGCGGAACCGACCACCCTCCGCCATGAGCACGTCGAACACCAATTCATCGGCCTCATCACCCGACGACGAGCTGAACCGGCAGATGAACGAGACCGCTTCCAGTTCTTCGAACGCCCGCACAGCCTGCCGGATGACCTCCTGCGGATCTGAGGACGCATCCGTTTGTCCCCCCCGCCCCGCTTCCTGACCCGACAGCACCGCCAGCAAGAGCATAACCACAGCACCAAGCATCGACCTGCACACCTCTGAAGCTAAAAACAGCGCGGCGCACACTGCTGCGCGCCGCGCCTAATTCGACAAGCTGTCCATTCCAAAGGCAATCACGTTCGGACCTGCAAGCAGCCCACAAGCTCACCAACGGACTCTGTGCTGATGTCGCCGATCCGTAACGCTCTGATCCACAACCGGCTACTCGGGAGTGACGCAGCTCCAACTGCACACCACCGCGCCCGTCGCCGAGTCGCACCCGTAATCGAAACTTCTCATGCCTCGCGAACCACAGGCAGCTTGGGCATCGCTGAAGCACTGCACAAACGAGGCCTCGCCGCATGTCACGGAGCGGTATTGCTCCATGGACCCCACATGGACAGAGATCCCACCGGCGAATGCGGCAATCTTGCTCATCGGCAGCCCCTCGACCACAACACTTGGCAGGTCAAACGTCACGACCGCGCCACCGCCGGTCGACGTCGCGCGCAACCCACCGCCGGGCGCCGGCCCGAGGTGCAGCGCATGCCCCGGCGCCTTGGTGAACTTCACGATGCATTGCCCCTGCCCGGCCGGTATCAACTCCACGTCACCGACCGGACACACGCCTAGCGTGACAGACATGTTGTTGACAACCACTACTCCAGCCCGGTCCGTCGTCTGCCCCGTGCCCGTGATGGTCACCTTGCTCTCGAATTCACTCGCCTCCTGGAAGCTGCCGCTGAAGCTCAACTGGGTAATGTGAACATTGCTCAACTGTGCAATCGTTAGCGGAATCACGAATTGTCGGGGCGCCGGCGGCGAACCGTCAGCGCGCGCTTCGTGCCGGCTGCTGCATGCCAGTACGCCGCACATCGCTACCAGGATGAGAACCGCCCGCAGTGTTGTCCCCGGCCTGACCGCCGACGAATGCAGTGACTTCCCGACCCTGTACCGCCCCATATGGCACCTCCTCCACCCGTCGAAATGCGGGTGCACCGGAAAAGACGTCGTGGCCGCGCGCACGATGCCCACGGCCAGGGTTTCCCAGCACTTTCCACTCCAGACACTCGGATTGCAGCATGTCGATCGTTGAGTGTCAACACCTTTATCGACGCCAACTAGCCCCGCGCCGCCCCATTCGCCCTGCCTCTGACGCACCACGAAGGCCACAACTACGGTCCAGACAGTCTCTTACGCCCCAACGTCAAGCTGCATGAGTGACACTTCACCCGTCGGCAAGATTCTCCGAATTCTATGCGAATCTAGCCCTTGCGCCGGGAGCGCGCACGGTCATACATGACGGCCATGCGCCACCCGGGCCGCGGTGGCACTGTCGAACCTCTCGACCTCTCTCGCGCAGAGCACTGTCCGTGTGCCACCGCTCTTGAGCGGTGCAGACTCGACCAGTCCTCGAAACCTCCTCAGAGCTGCCGCACCGACCCACCACCAAACCTGCCTGCCACCGCATCGAGGAAACCCGCCATCACCAATCCCGCCATGCTTCACCCGACGCCTCCATCATACCGCGCCCGCACCACCCCCACCACGCCACCCAACGGCGAACCTGCGCGCCGGCCCAGCATAAGCCCCGCCGGGGCGAAAGCCAGTAGCCCGGCGGCGCCAGCCCCGGGGACGCGACCCGCACACCCCCACCACCAACAAGCCCCACCGGGGCGACACTTTCTTCCGACTGCCAAAATCCACCACCGCACGCCAGAACCCGCCAGCCACCAACAACCCCGCCCCAACTCTTTGACCCCACCCCATTCACGCGCCATATATCAAGTGCTCACGCAGTGCCCGGAACGCCTTGGCGAACCTGTCGGCCCCAGCGCCTAACCGCGCCGGATAAGCTGACCGTCCCGTGACACGTGCGATCGGCGGAGGACCACCGCCGCGATCCGAGCCGCAACGCGAGCCGCAACGCTCGAACCGAGCCGCGACCGTCCGAACCGAGCCGCGACCGTAAGGGAACGGTGCCCTTCTGCGTTCGCATCTTCGAGCAACCGCCTCTCGCGTCGCACCCGCTCGCATCGCGACCGTGGTCCTCAGAGGACGCCAATCGCATCGGCTGTGAACCGGGCCGCGGCTGCCTGCAACGGAACCGCCGCCTCGCGGTCACTCAGCGCAGCACCGGAGCGGATCTTTGACAACCGAATACAGAGGCCCCGGGCAGCCGGACGCCTCAGAAGCGCCGTGCCATCGGCCCCGCGACACGATGGTGTCCGACCAAGCCGACACGCGACGAGCCATGCCTCGCCGACCGCGCCCACGAGACCCGTCCGCCTGCTAACAGCCGAATCAACATCCGCCCACCCCGCGCTGCTCAATCCGCGCCGGCACCTCGCGCGCCGCACCGGCCGTCGCGGACCCTGGCGCAACTAGCGCTTTCGCCCGACCTGGCTTTCCAGTAAACTGCCACCCGGGCGAGTCGACGGGATACGCAATTCCAGAGCAAGGAGCCATCATGGCAGAGGAACAATGCATGCAGCCCGGAACGTTCTGCTGGACCGAGCTTATGACCCGTGACGTGCCGGCGGCCAAGAAGTTCTACGCCGAACTGATCGGCTGGAAACTGGTCGACCAGGACATCAGCGGCCATCCGTACACCACTGTCACGCCCCCCGGCGCCAAGCACTCCATCGGCGGCATAATGGGCATGGCCGGCCCGCAGTTCGAGGGCATCCCACCCCACTGGATGCCCTACATCGCCGTCGAGAACATCGACGAGAAGGCCCAACTGGCCCAGAAGCTTGGCGGTCAGGTCGTATTTCCGCCCACGGATATCCCCAACGTCGGCCGCTTCTGCGTCATCAAGGACCCAACTGGAGCGGTCATTTCGCTGTTCCAGACCTAGCAGCAGCGCAACGCACTTGAATCCAACGGGGCGGCGCCACCCGCGCCGCCTCCGCTTCAGTGCGTCAAGGCGTACAGGATGATGTTCGCCGCCAGGCGTTGTGCATCCTCCGCCGCCAAGCCCCAGCAGCCCACGAAGGCCTGCCCCTCCAAACCGCAGCCCAGTGCGAACGGGCTGTATACCAGCGCCAGCCGGCCATTGATCTCCACGCCCCACAGTTCCGGCGTGTTGAGCTCCGGCCGGGCCTTCGTCACGTCCGGTCCATAGCGCACACGTTGCACGTTGAAGCCCGGCGCGCCGCGAAAGATCGGGTGATCCGCCGGCAACGGCGCGAACTGCGCGCCATTGAAAACCTCGCTGACGAACCGCCGAAAGTCCCCGTCAAACGGGTCCGGACCGCAGCAGTTGTCCACCAGAACGAACCCGCCGCGCTGCAGGTGCCCAACCAGCGCCGCCCGCTCCGCCGCCGACAGGTCGAACCGGAAGTGCCCGGCCAGATACAGCAGCGGACACGTGTGAAGGTCGGGCTCATCAAGCTGAACAGTGCGATACTGCGTGACCACGTCCATGTTCAGCTCGCGTTGCAGGAACTCCGCCAGACCCACCAGCGCATGCGGGAACGGCCGCCAGTCACTCGCATGCACGACCTGGCAGAACTGCACCGCGTCGCGTGCCGGCGGAGCCGCCTCGGCCGGCCGCGCCTCCGGCAGTATGACCACATCCAGACGGTCTTGCAGCGGCCGGCGCCCCAGGGCATAGGCGGCAATATTGGTGCCCAGCCGAAACGCCGCTTCGCTGAGCTCCGGAATGTCGCCCTGCTCCCACAGGCACGACATGTCACGCGTGCTGAATACCACGCTCGTGCGACAGCCCAGGTCCAGCCCCATCAGTCCATACGGCTGACAATCGAAGTGGGCGTGGTACACGCTATGCTCGGCACCCAGCTCCCGCAGCGGAAACTCGCCGAAGGTCTCCTCGGCGAAACGCGTGAAGCCGCTGGTGAACTCCACGCGGCCGCAGCACGCCTCCGCCAGCAGCGTACCGCCCTGCTCGATGAACCGCCGCACCTTGGCGCTCTGGGCCGCGTTCCACCTCGGAAAGCGGTGGCCCTGCATGTACAGCAGCGGGGCGGCCAGCCAGTCCTCCAGCGGTGCATCGAAGTGCACGACCTGCCACGCGACCGGCTCGCCCAGCCGATCGCCGATGAAGCCTACGAGGTTCTCGACATCGTAACGATCGGGGTTCCATTCATTGTCGTTCGACCACTGCAACTTCTGAATCAACAGTGGCTTGTGTCCCTTGGCCAGGAACAGCAGCGCGAAGGCGGTATTGACCAGTTGCCCGTCCCAGGTGCCGTCGGCACGTTGCGTGCGCACCAGGAACTCAGCCCCCGCGCGATACCAGTCGTGCTGCCCGAAGTGGCGCTGTCCCGAGAGGATGCCGCAGCGCTCGACCGCGTAGAGCCAGTAGTGCGTGTTCCCGCTGCGACCGGGATTCCGATCCGCCTCGAACCGTCGCCCCAGCCAGCCCAGCCCACCGGCCAGCGGCCGATTCGTGGCGTAGCGGCCGCAATTGGGGGCCGCCCCGTCACGAAAACCCCGCTCACGCCCGCTCGTTATCTGGCTGCCCAGGATCAGCAGGTCGGCAACCGCGGCCGCTGTCATGCTGCCATAAGGCCGCTGGCTGGGCACATCCTGATATGACCAACCACCGTCATCCTTCTGCGTCCGAATCACGCCCGCCAGCGCTTCTTTCCAGACCTTCTGCGAAATGCGCGCACCCGCCTCCGCGGCGGCATGCAACCCCAGCAAGGCAAACTGCGTGTTAGAGTGGTCGAAGCGCCCTTCGCCCGGCGTGTAGCTCCACAGGCCGTGAGTGCCCTGCGCGTCAACCAGCCACTTGGCGGCCGCGCTGATCTCGGCCGCGTAATCTTGCGCGTCAGCTTCCGCCAACACCATGATCTTCAGCGCGACCACGTACACCTGCTTGTCCGGCAGCGCGCGCACGTGCGGCAAGGCAGCCGCCACGGCCGGCGAGTCGGCGCGCTCGCCCGACTGCAGCAGGGCCAGCGTCGCCAGGGTGGTTTCCCCGCCGGCGAAGTGCTCGTAGCGTTCGGCCCACTTGCCGTCGGCTTGCTGGCGTGCCCGCAGAGCGGCCACGCCTCGCCGACTTGCCATCTTGACCTGCTTGCCGGTGACATCGGCGCGCGCCGGCGCACCGGCCGGCGCCAGCACGACGACCAAAGCCGGGAACAACCACACCAGCGGCGAGAAACGCACAGCCATAACGCCGGGTAGTATACTCGCCCGACGAGCGGCGCAGACCCCGGGGCGGCCGCCGACCGCGTGGATCGGCCCTGCGCCTCGCCAGCCGCGGTTTCACTCGGTATAGTGGTGGCTCCATGAGTACGTCGCCCGCTGAGACCGGTCCATGGACGGTAAGCCGGCTGCTGGCGTGGACGCGCGAGTTTTTCGAGCGTCGCGGGCTGGAATCGCCGCGACTGTGTGCCGAAATCCTGTTGGCCCACGCTCTGGGCTGCGCGCGCCTCCAGCTTTACACGCAGCACGAGCTGGTGCCCGCCCCGGACGCCCTCGACCAGTTCCGCGCCACCGTGCGCGCCGCCGCCGACGGTCATCCGATCGCTTATCTCACCGGCCGCAAGGAGTTCTTCTCGCTCGCTTTCGAGGTCACGCCGGACGTGCTGATCCCGCGGCCGGAAACGGAGGTGCTGGTTGAGCGGACGATCGACCTGGTGCGCAAGTCCGGCGGGACCGTTCGCACGCTTCTTGACCTGGGCACGGGCAGCGGCTGTGTGGCCGTGAGCCTGGCCAAGCACCTGCCGGAGGTCGCCGTTTACGCCAGCGACATCTCGGGGGCGAGTCTCACCGTAGCGCGTCGCAATGCCGACCGGCACGGCCTGGCCGAACGGATCGTCTTCGCGGTCGGCGACCTGTTCGAGCCCTGGCCGTTACAGCAAGACGGCGCGCCGGCGGGCGCTCCGTTCGACGTGATCGTCTGCAACCCGCCCTACGTGGGCACGGCGGCGGACGTGCCGGTACAGGACAGCGTGCGCAAGTATGAACCGGCCGAGGCGCTTTTCGCGGGGCCGGACGGACTGGACGTGATTCGCCGCCTGGTGGCGCAGGCCCCGACGCGGCTGCGGCCGGGGGGGTATCTTGTGTTGGAAATGGCGTTTGACCATGAGCCGGCCCTGCGCGCCCTGCTGGCGCAGGCGTGCTGGCAGGAGCCGGCGTTTTATCGCGACGGCGCCGGGCACAGGCGGGTCGTGCAGGCCCGCCGACCGAAGGGCCACGCGGCGCACGTCGCCTGAGGATTACGAAGTGACTCTGCCCTATTTCGAAATCAACGGTGGTAAGAGACTGCGAGGGACGGTGCGTATCAGCGGGGCGAAGAACGCGGCCCTGCCGATCATGGCGGCCAGCATCCTGTGCGAAGGTGAAGTGATCCTGCACGACGTTCCGGACGTAAGCGACGTCACTTCGTTGGCCGAATTGCTGCGCAAGCTGGGCGTGAGCGTCGAGCGCCGGCCGGACAACTCGCTGCGTCTGCTGGTGCGCGACGAGATGAACTGCCACGCGGAGTACGACATCGTCCGCAAGATGCGCGCGTCGATCTGCGTGCTCGGACCGCTGCTGGCCAAGCGCCAACGCGCCCAGGTGTCCATGCCCGGCGGGTGTGCCATCGGCGACCGGCCGGTCAACCTGCACTTACAGGCGATGCGGCAGCTCGGGGCCGACCTCGAGCTGGTCAGCGGTGATATCGTGGCACGCGCCAAGCGGCTTCACGGCACGGAGATGTTCCTGGGGGGCCCGTTCGGCTCAACCGTGCTGGGAACCGCGAACGCCCTAACGGCGGCAGTGCTGGCCGAAGGCACCAGCGTAATCGAGATGGCCGCGTGCGAACCGGAAGTGGTCGACCTGGCCAACTTCCTGGTTCAGTGCGGCGCTTCGATCACCGGGCAGGGCACGCCGCGAATCATCGTCGAGGGCGTGCGGGCACTGAAGGGCTGCGAATACCGGATCATCCCTGATCGCATCGAGGCCGGCACATTCATGGTCGCCGCGGCCATCACCAATGGAGAGCTCAAGCTCGAAAACTGCCGGCTTGACCACCTCATGGCAGTCGTTGACCGGCTGGCCGCGATTGGGGTCAACGTAGAACGGGAGAGCAGCGGCGTGACCGTCTCGGCCTCGCGGCGGATCGAGCCCGTCGAGGTCACCACGCAGCCCTTCCCGGGTTTTCCAACCGATCTGCAAGCGCAACTGCTGACGCTACTGTGCCTGGCCGACGGCAACAGCATCGTCACGGAGAAGATCTTCCCCGACCGCTTCCTGCACGTGGCGGAGCTCAGCCGCATGGGCGCCCGGCTGCACAAGGAGGGCCCCACCGTCATCGTGCAAGGCGTGCGGCGCCTGGTGGGCGCCCCGGTGATGGCCTCGGACCTGCGCGCGTCCGCCGCGCTCGTGCTGGCCGGCCTGGTGGCGCGCGGCACAACGCGCATCAACCGCATCTACCACATCAGTCGCGGCTATGAAGGCCTGGAGGGCAAGCTGCGCGCCGTCGGCGCCGAGATCGAGCGTAAGGAGGGCGAAGAGCTCTGAAGCACGCCGAGCTCCGCGGCATCGGCCGGCAACACCGCCGCGGCCTCCAGCGAGCGTGGCGGCCCAGCGACGGGCCCCAGCCGAATCGCCCAGTGCATCGGCTGTCCGCTGTGTGCATCAACCATCGGGATACGTGCCGCCGGCACGCTCTCCCAGACTTCAATCGGACCGCGTTTGAGTCGCCAGGCCCAGGGCAGTACCTTGGGTATCGTCAGCATGAGGCCGATGTGCCCAACTAGTTGCAGCGCCACGCGCTTGAACGACACCGAGTTTCGCCGCAAGTGGAACAAGGTCCGCAGCATGTTCAGCGGGTTGTAGAAGGCAACATAGGCGCGCAACAGGTTCAGTTGCTGTCGCCAGGGCTCAGGATGACGGGAGGCCACCACGTGGTTGCCATCCTGGTACGCGTCCGGCACGTCGCGACCGCCCACCCGCCGAAAGACCGCCCCGGATGCCAAGGCCGGCTCCAGGTCGCGCGTGCCGATTGCCGGCCCCAGGTAGGTGCACTGGTATGTTGCGGCCCCCTTCGCAAACACGTAGCGGGCCTGATCCAGCAAGCCGGCCAAATCGCCGCGCCGCGAGCGCAATGGTTGCGCGTCGCTGTGGATCATCATCACGTGCGGCTCGATCCCGAGCTGGTGCATCAGGGCGAATAACTGGGCCGTGTTGCCGGCGTCCTGCCCCTTCTTGACCAATTCGCCGGTGATGTCTTCGATTCCGAACCACAGGCCGCGCAAACCGCCCTTGCGGCACAAAGGCAGCAGGTCGCGGTTCTTGTAAACGTCGAGTTGGGTGGCCTCGGTGTAGAACTTGATCAGCCGGCGCAACGGTGCACCGCCGCAGGTCGTCTCCGCCAGCGCTTTCATCAACTCCATCACCGTCGTGCGGTTGTTGAAGAAGTTGTCGTCCGTGCCGAAGAAACTGCGAATCCCGAAGTTCTCGTAGATGTGCTTGATTTCGGCGGCGAAACGCGCCGCGCTCTTGTGCCGCCAGGTCCGTTGATTCGCCGCTGGAATGGGGCAGTACGGACAGTGGAACCGGCAACCCTGCGTCGCAATGATCGACGCGATCGGCGAGAGGCGCTGCACCTTCGACGCCGGATGCGGCTGGGGACGCAAACGCGTCCCACGATGCCGCGGCTCCAATACTCGATAACCCGCGTCGGGCAGCGGCAACTCGTCCAGATCGCGCAACAGCCGCTGCACACCCGTGTTGACCGCCACCGGCGCGCCCGGCGGCGCGTCCGGCGACAGGTAAACGAGGCCGGGTACCTGCCTCAAGGCCCCCGCCCGGCGCGCCCGGTCGTACGCCGACCGCAGCGATTGTCCGGGCGACCAATCGGCCAAGATCGTCTCGAGCAGATTCAGCAGCACGAAGGCCTCACCAAGGACGACGCAATCCGCGCCGTCGCCCGGCTGGGGCCCCGATTCGAAGAAATGGGTCGGTTCGTAGATAGCTTTCGGCCCACCGGCCACGATCAGCGGACGCTCCGGCCCCAAGCGGTGCGTGTCACGCACCAACTCGAAGGCGGCCGCGGCGTGAACCTGCATGGACGACACGAGCAGCACGTCGAGCGGCTGCCCGTCCAGCTCGGCCAGGCTGGGCCGAAAATTCGGCGTCCATTGCTGGATTACCACGCGCAGGTGTTCGAAGCCGGCGGCATGCAGCACGTCCGCAAGCGTTCGCACTGAACACGGCGCCATGCGCGTGTCCGCGTACCAATACGGCAACATGTGAGTGCGCCGGTCATAAGCATACACCAACCCAAAACGCAGACCGTGCGCGTCACGCCGCTGTCGCAGCCGCTCCAGCGCAGCGCGCAGCGTGCCATCGGGGAGGAATACGTCGTCGCCACAACGGCGCGGCAATTCCATGGCAGCATTCCCTTGCTTGTGGCCAACAACTCACTAGGAGCGCTGCTGGCCCTCGTCGCCGGCCGGGAAGGTCTCATCGACCTCCCCGGCCGTCGGCGACCCGGTATCAACGCCATGCTCCGAGCGGCGTTGCCGCTTGCGCTCGGCCTTCTCAGCTTTCTTCACTTCACGCTGACGTTTTCTGAACTCGCGCTCCCCTTTGTGACTGGACGGTTTCTTCCTTGTTGCCATTCGGGCTCCAACAGCAGCCGACCAGTCCCCAGGCCAGCGATCTTACCCGCGCCGGCGTAAGTCCGCCGGCCGGGCGGCACGACGGCCCAGGCTCGCCGGGCGACTACCAGCGACTGCGGCCTCGGCCGCCGCCACCGCCACCACCGCCACCACCACCACCGGCCGGCCGCGGCTTGGCTTCGTTCACGCGGAGGGTGCGTCCGCCAAAGTCCTTGCCGTCGAGCGCCGTGATGGCCTCCTGAGCCTCCGCGCTGGAGCTCATCTCGACGAAGCCGAAGCCCTTGCTCTGCCCAGTAGCCCGGTCGGAGATAACGCTCGCGCTCTCCACGGTACCGTGACTGGCGAACAGGCGTTCGAGATCAGCGCTGCTCACGTCATAACCCAGGTTGCCGACATACAGTTTTTTTCCCATCGAGAATCTCCAAGCGGCTCGATGATACTCGCCCGCCGACGCCCGTCGACGTCAGTATTCCGACGCCGATGAACCAGAACCCCGACTCGTTTGGCCAACTTGCAGTCCGAGGACACCTCGGGCCCAGCAAATGGCCCTTCTTCGCGTGGGGCTAAGCACGGTCCGGCACTTGCGACGTTGGGGTGGGGCAGGACGGGTCTCTCGAGCTCCAAACAGCTTCCGGCGGCATCGGCCGCCCTTCATCAGCCAAACGCCGCAGATCGCAGACAGCACAGTGCCATCGCACGGTCCCGGCGCGTCACACTCGCGATTGAGCCTCAGTGACCAGTCCAGTTCAGCAAACGGAGCCCTGAATGATAGGCAGGTCTCGGGAAGCGGAACGATCAGAGAAGGTCATCGTACACCAAGTTGAAATACTAGCGCGGATTCGCGCGGTTGCCAAGTGCCCGTGGCGAGATTACGGAATTTTGCGCCCCCCCCCCCCGGGGCAAGGACCGTGGCAGACAAACCCGCGCTGCAAGGTCCCGTCATTCCAACGCGTTGACACAGGCATTCGTACTGATACGATACCATTTGCGGGCCGAGATTCTGCGGTCCCGGGTTGCACGTCGCCGGCGTCGGCACTCGCCGTCCCCCGGGCCGTGGCTTCTCCACTTGAGGAGGTTGGGAGATGACGCGCGAACTTGTTACGGGATTGATCGTGGGCGCCTTTGTCCTGGGAACGGCTGTGAACGCTTCGGCTGAGGCCGTCATGACGCTGCACGTTCTGCCCGGCTCGTCCGGGACGGTGGCGCTGGAAGCTACCGCCGGTCCGGATGTTGTGCTGCCGTTCACTGATGACGGTGACGGCCTGGTCACGCTGCCGACGGACGTGCTCTTCGCGGCTGACTACGGCCGCATTGAGTGGGCCAACGGGGCGCACCTGGCCTGGTGCAACGGTTACTCGATCGAGCCTCTGCCGGGCGACATTTTCGAGAAGCCCGGCTTCGTGACGCCGGCCGGGCCGGACCTGATGGTCCTGGCCGATCTGGTGGCCCTTGCCGACGCGGGCGTCACGTTCAGCGAAGGCCAGCTTTTTGAGGTGGTCGGGGGTGGAATCGGGGAGACGCCGCTGGTGCAGATCAAGGATGCGTCCGAGGTAGTGGACGCCGGTCAGTTGCTGGACCCGGCCTTCGTCACGGCGCTGCCGGACTACACCGGCCCGGCCCTGTATCGGGCCGCCGGGAGCATCCTGTTCGTTCCGGAACCGGCCTCAGCGGTGGTCATGCTGCTGGCCGCCCTGTTGGGCCTGAGACGACGCACGGCTATCAGCAGATGCTGACGTGGGCCGGCACGGGCGAGTCTTCAGAGATTCGCTCCTGCTTGACTTCGCCGCCGGCACAATGGAAGAGCGTTTGATCTTCCTTGATCCGGGCCTGCAAATGCACGGGCCGGTGCCAGATGTGCTCCAGGTTGCGCAGGCATTCCGTGGCGTACTTGATGTCCAGGTCGACGCCGATGTGCTTATGGGCGAGGTAGAGCTCGCCGCGGTTGGCGTAGTTGCCGTCGACGACGTAGATGTACGGCTGCCCGTGGTTGGTGAGCATGAACAGCATGGTCTGTTTGATGTGATCGAAATCGCGGTTGACGACGACCATGCGACCGGTGGCCGGGTCGTAGCGGTAGTGATAGAGCTTGTGGCGCTCAACGAACTCGGGCGTCAGAAACTCATCGATGAAGGTGATATCGTTGTGGACGCGGCGGACCTCGAAGATTTTCTCGCGCCCCTGCTTCAGGCCGGTATCCCACTGGCGACGCCGTTCAATCGAGTCGCACTCGTCGAAATCCTTGCCGAAGCGGCCCTTGTTCCAGCGTTCCTCGATGTCGCGGAGCAGTTCGACACCGAGCTTGTACGGATTAAGCCGGCCCGGCCCGGTAGCCAGCGTGCCGGAGTGATGATCGGCGTATGAGATCAGCTCGTGGTCGCGCAGGTGGTAGCGCGTCATCATGTGCGAGTGCCAGTAGGTGGCCCAGCCCTCGTTCATGATCTTGGTTTGACCTTGCGGCGCGAAGTAGTAGGCTTCGGTCCGGATGATGTCGAGCAGGTCGGCCTGCCAGTCTTCCAGCGGCGCATGACGCAGCAGGAAGCCCAGCACGTCACGCTCCGGCGCGGCGGGGAAAGCCCGCCGCTGCTGCTCGGCCGCGGCCCGGTCGCGTTCGCGCTCGGCTGCCAGCGCCGCCGGCGGGTTGATGTAGCGCTCCATGTAGCGCTTGGCCGGGAAGCGGGAAACCTCCGGCGCCTGGCTGCGCTCCGGCGGCCGGTGGATTGAGCGGCGCGGTGGAGTGGGTTGCCGCTTCATGAAGGGCGAGTAGGGGTCGATCAGGTTCTCCAGGGACAGGCAGACGTCCAGGAAGCGCTCGACCGGTTCGAGCCCCTCGCGCTCGATGTGCCGCTGCACGCGCGTGGCGTGGTTCGCCATGCCATCCATCATCTTGCGACTGGTCTTGCTGAACCAGACGTTGTTCTTGAAGAAATCGCAATGGGCGTAGACGTGCGTCATGACCGTCTTCTGATCCACGAGCTCGTTGTCCGTGAGCAGGTAGGCGTAGCACGGATCGTTGTTGATCACCATCTCGTAGATCTTGCCGAGCCCGTAGGTGTGCTGCTTGCGCAGGCGCTCGTACTCCATCCCGAAGCGCCAGTGCTGGTAGCGCTGCGGGAAGCCGCCGTACGCGGCGATCTGGTTCATCTGGTCGAAATCGACCAGCTCGAAGATGGTTTCGAAGAAGTCCAGGCCTTCGGCCCGGGCCCGCTCCTCGATAATTCGCCGCTGCTGTTCGAGCTCCGCTGGAAACTGCCGCAACACGGTCACCTCCGCAATCAAATCCTACCGATTGTATCGTCTCAACGGCGTCGGGGCCTTGGGCAGCGGGCCGGTTCTCGCACGCCGTGGCAGCGCCGGCCGGCCACGGTCTGGTGGGCGCGGCATTTACCTCCCGCCCAACCGCGGGTAGATTCCGGGCAACGGCCACCTGCGGCCGATAGAATGTGCTTATCAGATACTGTCGCCCCGCGCACGGCCGGCCTGCGCGGCCGAAGCGCCTGGAGAGGATCATGAGCGAGCCGACAGCACCGGAGTCGGCCTCTGGGGGGCCGCCCGCACGACCAAAGCCCTCTCCCTGGATATTCGCCGGCCTGCTAGCCCTGCTGGCGGTCTGGTTTGTCGTGACCCAGGTGATCCAGCACACGGGCCCGCCCATCGCCTGGATTCACAACGACCTGCCGGCCGCCGAAGCTGCCGCCCAAGAGGCCGGCCGGCGCGTATTCCTCATGTTGCACGAGCCGGGTTGCCCGGTGACCGCCGCGAACGAGCGCGACCTGCTGTCAACCCGCTTTGCCCGCGAGCGGCTGGCCAAGATGGTCTGCTGCCGCGTCGAGCTTTCCGAGACAGACCCGCTACGGCAACGCTTCGGTTTCCGCGGGCAGCCCCTGATGCTCGTGCTGCAGCCCGGTCTGGCGGCACCGCTCGGGCGACTGGAAGGCAAGATCGACGAGCTCCAGTTCAAGACCTATGTCGACCCCGGGCGGGTCGAGGAGCCGGAGTAGCCGTGCGCGCGACTGCGGCGCCAGTTCTGCGGTCATTGACCACACGCCCGCCGCTAGCCGCCACCGTGCGAGTAGGCCTGATTTGCGGCCTGCTCGCCCTAGTGCTGTACGTTCTCACCTGTGCCCCGGGGGTCGAGTGGCAGGATAGCGGCGTTCACCAGTATCGCATCGTCACCGGACAGGCCGAGAACTCCCGCGGGTTGGCGCTCTCGCATCCGCTGCATTACTGGCTGGGCCGCGGGTTGCTGCGCATCCCGCTGGGCGAGCCCGCCTATCGTTTGAATCTCCTCTCGGCTGTCTGTGGGGCCGTCGGCGTCGGACTGCTGGCCGCGCTGCTCACGCGCCTGGTCCGCAGGCAACAGGCAGTCCTGTTTGCCGCCGGTGCTCTGCTCGTCGCACACAGCTACTGGCAGATGTCCGCACTCACAGAGACGTATACGATCGCCGGCGCCCTGATGGTGCTGGAGTGGTGGCTGCTGCTGGCCTACGTGACCCGCGGGCAACCACTCTGGCTGGTGGCCTTGTTCGGCGTCAACGGCCTGCACGTGGCCGACCATCCGCTCGGGTTGCTCACCGGCGTAACTTACGTCGTTCTGTTGCTGGAGCGCGTCGTCCGCGGGAAGCTGCCGGCCCAGTGGCTGTTGGCGGCCGCGGTGGCCTGGCTCATCGGCGCCAGCCCTTATCTGGCCCTCGCGGCCGGCTACTACCAGCGGACGGGTGATCTGGCGATGACCATCCGGTCCGCCCTGTTCGGCGGCGGCGAGACGGGCGGCTATGCGCAGGAGGTTCTCGCCGTTCGCGTTGGCACCGCGCAACTGGCGCTGGCCGGCCTCACGCTGGGCTACAACTTCCCGTCGCTGGCCGTTCCGTTGGCGGTTGTTGGCATCACGCGCCGGCCGCGCCGGCGCAACCGCACCTTCCGCCGGGTGCTGCTGGCGCAGACGCTGATAGTGGCGGGATTCGTGCTCCGCTATCCGATCCCTGACTTGTACACGTTCTTCGTCCCGGTGTGCCTGCTGGTGGCCTTGTGGCTGGGCCTGGGCATCGACTGGTTCTTGCGGCGCACGCCCATGGGGCGCGCCCGCCCCTGGCGGACCGCCGTCCTGGTGGTCAGCACGCTGCTACCAGTGGCTGTCTACGTCGTCTTCCCGGCCGTCGCCCGGGAGCGCCAGTGGCTGCGCGCGCGGCTGCGCAACCTCCCGCATCGTGACGAGTACGCCGCCTTCTTCAAACCGTGGCGCCACGGCGACGACTCCGCCGCCCGCTTTGCCCGCGAGACACTTGAGTTGGTCGGGCCATACGGGTGGGTCCTGGCCGACCACACTACCGCCCCCGCCCTGGCCTATACGTACATGTTCCACGGCGGGCCGCCCGGCGTACGCGTCTACTGCGGACGAATCAGCTTCACCCCGCCTGACGCGCTGGTGCTCGAGCCGGAGGATGCTGAGGAATATGTGCGGGCCGGCGGCCGCGTGCTGGCAGTAGCCGGATGCGCCAGCGAGCATGCCTGGGGGCGGCATCTCAACATGGACAAGTCGGACCAGTACAACTGGTTCGTCCTGCCTTCCCCGGAGCCATAGCCATCCGGCGCCCGGATGACCGACCGCCGGCCGGCAGCGCTGCTATGCCAGTCCCAAGTCCGCGGCGCGGGCCTGCAGTGCCGTGACGCAGTGCCGAATGTGGTCGTCCAGCGGGATGTCCAGCAACTCCGCCCCGGCCTGGATGTCGTCGCGTGAGACCGCGGCCGCGAACGACGGCGTCTTCATCTTCTTCTTCACGCTCTTGGGTTCGAGCCCTTCCAGCCGGTTTGGGCGGACGAGCGCGCACGCTACCAGGAAACCGCACAACTCGTCCACGGCGAACAGCGTCTGGCGTAGCGGGCAATCGCGCGGATACTCTGCCAGGTTCCATTCCGTGTGCGAGAGAATCGCCCCGACGATCTCTTCCGCGACGCCGCGCTCGCGCAGTATAGCCGCGCCCGCGGTCCCATGGTCCGGCGGATTCGGGTAGCGCTCATAGTCGAAATCGTGCAGCAGGCCGGTAACGCCCCAGGCCTCTTCGTCAACGCCGAAGTGCCGCGCGTAGTGGCGCATGGCGGCCTCGACGGCCAGCGCGTGCTTGCGCAGCGAGTCGTTCTGCGTGTATTCGCACAGCAGGTTCCAGGCTTCCTCGCGCGTCATCATCACCTCCACACACTTTCCAGCGGGATTGGCCGAAGCCGCGTTCGCCGCCGGGCCGGGCCCTTGCCGCGCTCATGGCCACAGCACGGCGGTCGGCACATGACCTTTCATGCGCCCCAGCTCGCGCAGCGCCTCTTCGTACTCGGCGTAGCGCCCGACGAGCACCACGTACATCATGACCCCATGACGCGGCTCACGCTTCAAGTACGCCGAGACCCCCGCGCGCTCCAGCTCGAGCACCTGCTGGTTTGCGTTCGTCTCCCGGGAGAAGACGCCGCACTGGACGGCGAAGTGACCGGCCCTGATCTGGACACGCCGCCCGGCGGCCTCCGCCATCACCCCGGCCGGGTATTCGCGCACCACGCGCTCAAACGCCACCCGGGCCGCATCCCAGCGGCCGGTGCGCTCGTGGCAAACGCCCAGCCGAAACAACAGTGTGTCCGTGGGCGGCACGGCCGGCGCCACTTCCACGGCCGCCGCATAGGCGCGCCCGGCCGACTCCCAGCGCTCGTCTTCATAATCCAGCGTCCCCAGGACCGAGTAGGCGCGCCAGCGAACTTCGCGGTCCTCCGTAACGCGCACGCACTGCGCCAGATCAGCGCGGGCCGGCTCGCGCTGCTGGCTGCGAGCGTAGGACAACCCCCGCACGTACAGGGCCCGTCCCAGTTCCGGTTGGTCGCCGGCTTCGCCGACGAAGCGGGTCAGCGAGCGAATCGCCTCGTCGTAGCGTCCGGCGTTGAATGCCCGCTCGCCCTCGGTCAACCAGGCCCGCTGCTGCTGCGTCATCCCCTGGCATCCGCACAGCACCAAGCCCACCAGCGTGGTCCAAATTGGCAGCATTCTGTTTCGCATGGGCGTCAAGTTACCGCCGCCTGATCGTCCGGGAAACCTCGGCCGCGCAATTTGACTCCCCCCCGCGGCCAGCTACGATTAGGAAAATGGCTGAAATAACCCCGGCCCGGCGACGATGAGAGCAGTAGTGCGGCCCGGTTTGCGCACCCCGCGCACCGGTTGCCGGTCCGGCTAACACCCACCCACGAAACATAAACCGGCTCAGCCCGGAAGGATGCAGAAATTTGGATCCACTGACGCAGGGCGCTTTAGGTGCCATAGCCGCCCAGGCGGTGTGCGGTAAGCATCTGCCGCGCAGCGCGTGGCTCATCGGGGCGGCCGCGGGCATGGCCGCCGACCTCGACGTCCTGATCCGCCCGGCCGGAGCGCTGCTCGGGGGCCTGACCTACCACCGGCATTTCACGCACGCGCTGGTGTTCATTCCGATTGGAGCACTGCTGTCGGCAATCCCGTTCCTGCTGTTTCCGCGCTTGCGGCGGCACTGGCCGGTCGTATTGCTCGCGGCCCTGGTGGCGTACGCGACGCACGGACTGCTTGACTCGTTCACGAGTTATGGGACTGTCTTGTTCTGGCCGTTTAGCGAGGCCCGCGTCGCGTGGGACATCATGCCCATCGTTGACCCGGTCTACACCCTCCTGCTGATAGCCGGACTCTGCGCTTCTGTCGCACTGCGCCGGCGTTCGCTCGCCGTGGTCGGCGCGACGCTCAGCCTGGCCTACATGAGCTTTGCGGCGGTGCAGCACACCCGGGCGCTCGACGTCCAGGGACAACTGGTCGAGAAGCGCGAACACGCGTACGTTCGCGGCCGCGCGCTGCCCACGCCGTTCAACCTCGCGATGTGGCGGTCGATATACGAGGCCGACGGGCTGCTCTACGCCGACGTCGTGCGTGTGCCGTACTTCCGCGCGGCCGAGGTCCGCCTGGGCGCCGCCACGCCGATTGTCACGCTGGAGACTCTCGAGGCCGAGCAGCCGCTGGGGCCCGAACTACGGGCCGTGTTCGAACGCTTCGCCTGGTTCGCCGACGGCTATACGGCCTGGGACCAGCGTGCCCACCGCACGATCGGCGACATGCGCTACGGCGTGTCCCCGGAGGTATTCGCCAGCCTGTGGGGGCTGGAGTTGCCGGAGCCGGGGGAAGACGGCCAGGCACGTTTCGTTCGGCTACACATGGGCTGGCGGACCGGGCTGCGGCGGATGTGGGTTGCGCTGTGGGGCCACGATCCGCTGTTCCACCCCGTGACCGCGGTGATTGCCAAGACGGATGTCGGTCCGAGCCGACCGGCGCAACTTCTGGAGCCGCGCCGGACGGCCATCGACCGATCTCGCTGAGCGGCGCCCCCGGTCGGCGCTGACGCATGGCACTAGCGCCAGCCGTCGAGGGGGTCGAAGCGCACGTATGCCGTCTGGTCGCGAATCTCAAGCCGGCCGACGCGAAAGGGCCGCTTGCCGTTCTGCCACACCCACTCGTTCCGGATCCGTAGCGTGTCGCCGGCCAGTAGCGCCTGCCCGTCCGACTCGCGCGGCAGCGACTTGCCCAGAGGCTTGAGAACCTGGCTGCGCAGCACCGGCAGTTCGCCAGAGCGCACGGCTTCGACGTGAATCAGCAATTCGTTGGGCGTTAGCTCGAAGCGTCCCACGGCGGACAGAATCGCCGTAACGGGACCCCTGCTTGCCGTGGCGGCAAGGCGGATGCGGTCGCCTGGGAGCAGGTTGACCTGCGGGTCGGTCAGCCCTTCGATGTCCACCTGCCAGCCAGGCCACAGCTCGGCCCGCTCGACGAGCCAGCGATTGAGCCGGTCCTCCGGCAGTTCAAACTCGATGCTCTCGTCGGCGTTGAGCGCCGCGCTGATCTGATCGAACAGGCGCGCCAACTCGCGCTTGTCTTCGTTTAGACGGCTGCGGTCTATGGCGGCCGGCGCGTACCAACTCGGGCGACACGTGGCCGCCCCGACCACGGCCAAGGCGATTACGGTGGTCGTCGCAGACAGCAACAAGTAGATGATTAGCCAGCGGAAACGACGGGGGTGTTTGAGTCGGCGTGCCACCGGCGGGATTCACCTGTCGGCGAGCCGCGCAGCGGTACGCCGAGCGGAAGGAGAGCGGAGGACGTGCGGGCCCCCCGCCCTACGGTAGATCATCTTCCTCGTCGAGCTCGTCCAGAGCGGAGATCGCATCCTCCAGGTCGAAATCGTCCGCGGTCAACTCGAAGACCTCATCGCGCCCCAGATCGACCTCCTCGCGAGCCGGCGTCGTGATCGTCGCCTGTCCGCCGTCGTCCAGGTCTTCGCCTTCTTCCGGCTCAGTCATAGTGACCTGCTTGCCGACCGGTTGCAGCAGCGGGCGACTGGCGACCGGCTTGATCTCCTGCGGCTCGCCGTCGATCTGTACGACGAAAACGACCGGCCCCACCATGAGCCGATCGCCGGCGGCCAGCGGCTTGTCGGAAACCCGCTTGCCGTTGACGTAGGTGCCGTTCGAACTGCCGAGGTCCCGCACGCGGACTTCCTTGTCCGACAGCGCGATCTCACAATGGCGGCGTGAGACATCGCGTGTTGGGATTCGCAATTGGCAGTCCGGCCGACGACCGATAATCGTCGTCTCGGTGGACAGCAGCAAGTCGCGACGCTCGCCCTCACGAAACCTGATCAGCACGACTTTCATAGAAGAACCCTTCAGCAGCCGAGAGCGTTCAAGATCAAAGTCGAGCCCCGGACGGGCCGCCCCTTCGCTGCCCCCGGCCCGGAGTCCCGGCTACAATCGCCAAACGTTTGTCTCTGCTGGTTAATGCTAAACGAAATCTAGCGCAATGGCAATGGGTTCCACAATTTGCGCACTGTACGTCCATGTACCGATGTGTCGGTCCAGGTGCGCCTACTGCGATTTCTACTCCGAGGTCATCCGGCCCGGGGTAGTCGCGCCGCTGGTGTCGGCCACACTGGCAGAGCTGGAACGCGCCGGCCGAGACCGGCCGCTGAGTTTCCGGACGTTATTTGTCGGCGGCGGGACCCCCACCGCCCTGCCGACGGACGCCCTGGAAAGTCTGTTGCGCGGCTGTGCCGCCCGGGTCGGTGACCCAGAGCCGGAATTCACCGTCGAGGCCAACCCCGCCACCGTCATTGCCGCCACCGCCGACATGCTGGTTTGCGCGGGCGTTAACCGGCTCTCGCTCGGGGCCCAGTCGTTCCTGCCCGCCGAACTGGCCGTGCTCGAAAGGGCCCACGCACCGGGTGCCACCGCTGAAACGATTGAAACCTGCCGGGCGGCCGGGCTGAGCCATTTCAGCCTCGACCTCATTTTCGGCATTCCGGGGCAGACGCTGACGACCTGGCGGCATAGCCTCGCCGCCGCCATCAGCCTGGAACCTGAGCACCTCTCCTGCTACGGGCTGACCTACGAACCCGGCACACGGCTGTACGCACGGCTCACAAGCGGCGAGGTTGAACGGGTCCATCCGGACCTCGAGGCGGATATGTACGAGCTGGCCATCGACACGCTGGCGGCCGGCGGCTACCACCAGTACGAGATCAGCAACTTCGCCCGACCCGGAGCCGAGTGCCGCCATAATCTGACCTACTGGCGTAACGAGCCCTACCTGGGCATCGGCCCCGCCGCAGCCGGCTACGTGGACGGCCTGCGATACAAGAACGTCGCCGACACTGATGCGTACATCCGCGCGATCAATGCCGGCGAGACGCGTTATTGCGAACAGGAGCGCCTGGACCCTGCGCAGTGCGCGCGGGAGACGGCGATGCTGGGGCTGCGCACGACGGCCGGGCTGGATTGCCGGCGATTCTCGGAACGGTTCGGACTGGACCCCCTACACTTCTTCTCGGCTGCCATCGAGAAGCACGCTCGCAACCGGCTGCTGGAAGCCGACACTGAGCACATCCGCCTGACGCGCCGCGGGCTGCTGCTGGCCGATCGCGTGATCGCAGACTTCCTGTAGCCAGCCGCGCGCAGCTTGCGCCGGGCCCGGCGTCCTCAGCAGGCCGACCAGCCGCAGTGGCTGGCGCAGCGTAGGCACCCTTCCTGGCGGGCCACGCCGCCGCCACATTGCGGGCACTTCACCAGGTAGCCAGTGGCGGCATCGTGATGGTGCTTGACCGTGGCAAGGAACTCCGTGAGCGTGACGGCCGGCGTGGCGGAGGCGGCCGTGACAGACTTGACGGCCCGGCCGGCGCCGGGGGAGCGTTTTGGATCTTTCGTGATTCTGAGCCGCTCGGGAGCCTCGTCCAACTCGGCCACCGCCGTGCCGGCCGGCAGCGGCTGGGCGCGGCCCGTAGCGGCGCCGCCATTGCCGCCCGCGCCGGGCCGAGCGACGCGGGCGCGCGCACTGCCCTCGGGCGCCAAGCGCTCGTCCAGACGGGTCGGCGCCGCGCGGCGCAGCTCGACAACCTGGCTCTCGCCAGCCGCAGGGGCCGCCCGGCCAGCGCCGTTGCCACGCTTCTCGCGAGCCGGGCCGGCGGTGCTGGGGGCGACTTTGACATCCGGCGCCCGCAGCGCCCGGTCCATGCTGGGGGCGTGCTTGTCGTGCGGCGCCGGCGGGGTGCCGTCCAGATCAGCCAAGTCGGCTTCACCCAGGAGCAGCGCCCGCAACCCGAAGCGATCCTTTGCCCGGACGTACTTCTTGAGCGCACAAGCCAGGCCGTCCGGCAACGACATCACGCGGCCCGCCCGCGTCGGAATCTGCAGCGAGGAGCCAATGCCCTCCCACTGCCGGATAAGGTGCTTCAGGCTGCCGCCGGCCCGCAGCCAGAGCGAAGCCGGCCGGCAAATGCCTTCCAGGTCGCTGTTGGCCACGTCGCCGCCCTTGCCAAGCTGCGCGAAGATCTCGAGCTCACGCTCGCTCCGCGGGTCCACCGTGATCTTCACGTGCATGTTGCCGAACGCCGTCATCTGGCGAATCCGGAAGCCGCTCACGATCTCCGGCAGGTCGGCCGGTTCGATGGAACCGGTAACCGCGACGGCGGACCGGTTGCTCGGGGTTGCCGGCGCCGCGCCGTCACCATCCGCGGCGTCCGTATTACAGTCCGAACAAGCCGGCCCGCCATCCTCGGCCTCATCAGGGGTCCCGGAGACCCCCTCGCTCGCTTCATGCCGTTCGTCGCCGCTCTTGTCCAGGGCCATCGGCTGAAACTCGCGGCAACCATCGCGGTAAACGGTTACACCCTTGCAGCCCAGCTCGAAGGCGAGGTGGTAGATGCCTTCCACATCCGCCACCGTCGCGCTGTGCGGGAAGTTGATCGTCTTGCTGATCGACGAGTCGCAGTGCCGCTGGAAACCGGCCTGCATCCGCACGTGCCACTCCGGCGAAATGTCGTGCGCGCATACGAAGACGCGCTTCACATCGTCCGGCACGTCCGGCAGGTGCGCCACCGTGCCCACGGCCGCGATCTTGCGCAGCAACTCGTCGCTCAGGAAACGGCGCTGTTCCGCAACGCGCCGAAACGTCTCGTTAACCTCCACGAGCGGGCGCTCACCCTGCTTCTGGCCCCGCAGCACGTTGCGGATGAACGCCAGCGAGAACAGCGGCTCCACCCCGCCCGAACAGTTCGCGATGATGCTGATCGTGCCGGTCGGGGCCACGGTCGTGACCGCCGCGTTGCGCATCAGCCGACCATGCTTCGTCTGCCAGATGCTGCCGGCCCAATTCGGGAATGAGCCGCGCGCCCGGGCCAGTTGCTCGCTGGCCGCGTGCGCCTCGTTGTCCACGAACTCCATGAAGCGCGCGCCCCACTCGACGCCCGCGGCACTGTTGTACGGCACATTCAGCGCATACAGCGCATCGGCAAAACCCATGATCCCCAGGCCGATCTTGCGATTGCTCTTGCAGATCCGGTCAATCTCGGGCAGCGGGTAGTTGTTGGCATCAATCACGTTGTCGAGGAAGCGCACGGACTCCTGCACCGTCACCCGCAGGGCCGCCCAGTCAACCTCCGCCTCCGGCGTGCAGGCGTTCCGCACGAACGCGCCCAGGTTCACACTGCCCAGGTTGCAGGCCTCGTACGGCAGCAAGGGCTGCTCGCCGCAGGGATTCGTCGCCTCGATGCGCCCCAGGTGCGGCGTCGGGTTCTGCTCATTGATGCGGTCAATGAAGACAATACCCGGCTCCCCGGTCTGCCAGGCGTTACGCACGATGATCTGCCAGATGTCGCGTTTGGTGTATACGCGTCCGCGCAGCTCTTCGGGCAGCAGTCCCGTCAGGCGCGGCGTGGCGAAATAGCGCTCCGGCTGATCCGCGGTGACCGCCTCAACGCAGTCCACTTCCACCAGCGTGCGCACGTCATACTTCCAGATGTCCACGTCGCGCGGGATCACGAAGGCCTTGCCGTTGCGCGGGTTGCGCGTCACGTGCGGCGAATCGGGATCCGCCTGGAACTCCTTCATCCACGTGTCGGTCAGCTTCACGGAGATGTTGTAGTTCGTGAACTGGTTCAGATCCTGCTTGGCGTGCAGGAACTTGAGGATGTCCGGATGATGGATGTACATCATCCCCATGTTCGCGCCACGGCGGAACGCCCCCTGCTGGATCGCATTGGTCGCTTCGCTGAAGGCCCGCCAGAACGTGATCGGGCCGCTGGTCGTGCCGCCGCTGGATTGGATAAAGTCGCCGGTCGGCCGCAACTCGTCGAAAGCGAAACCGGTTCCGCCACCGGCCTTCTGGATCAAGGCCGTATGCTTGATGCTGTCGAAGATGTCCACGATGGAATCGCGCACGGGCAGCACGAAGCAGGCCGAGAGCATGCCCATCTCACGGCCGGCATTCATCAGGGTCGGGGAGTTCGGCATGAACCGGCCGCTGGTCATCAAGCTGTAGAAGCGCTCGTGCCAGGCGTGCCGCTCCGTCGGGCTGGCCCCGTAGCCCAACTCCACGTCCGCCACTGTGCCGGCGACGCGGCGGAACAAGTCGCCCGGGGTCTCGGTACACTCGCCGGCCTCGTTCTTCATGAGGTAGCGGGCTTCGAGGACTTTGCGGGCGTTCTCAGTGAAGTTGGGCTCGTCCGTGAGCCGACGGTCAGGCACACCAGTCGAGGAACTCATCAGGACCATCCTTGAATTAGCGGAGAAACAAGGCCTATAACATGCCTCAATCCGGCCATCCGGCCCATACGCAAGCCGGCGGCTGACCTCCAAAACGGGCTAATGCCTCGGCATCCACATTTAGGGGGCAATCTTCAATATACCCCAACATATTGGGGTCGTCAAACCGCCAGAGAACATTTCGCGTAAATGGCTAATATACCTTAAGTTGTGCAGCACATTCTTCATGCGCACTACATATTGTGTTAAGGCCCCTGTCAACAGGCAAGTGACACTGTTGACACCCGTACAATTTGCTAATATCGGCACGCAAACGACCGATAATCCGGCCCGCTCCCGTCCGAAGTTTACTGGGTGTTGCGTTCCCCCCGGAGTGTCGTCTATGCCAGGTACGGCTCGATCACGTACTGCGCCAGCAACGCCGCCCCCATTGGCAGGATGGACTCATCAATATCGAAACGCGGATGGTGCTGTGAGAAACTCTCCCCTTCCATGTCCGAACCCGCCCCGAGGAACACGAAGGCGCCCGGGACCTGCCGCGTGTAGTAGGCGAAGTCCTCGCCGCCGCCCTGTGCCGGCAGCATCCGCACGCGCTGCTCATCCCAGCCCAGCCGCCGTGCCAGTTCGACTACGTGCGTGACGACCGCCTCGTCATTAATCAGCACCGGGTAGCCGGGCATGATTTCCACGTCCACGGTGGCCCCGTGAGCGCGCGCCACGCCTTCCGCAACCGCACATAGTCGGTCACAAACGTGCGCGTGCACGACCCCGTCGAGCGCCCTCACCGTGCCTGACAGCAGCGCCGATTCCGGAATGATGTTCGTGGCCGAGCCTGCCTCTATCTTCGTCACCGACAGGACCGCCGCATCAGTCATCGCAACAGAGCGACTCACAATCGCATGCCAGCCTAGCACCATCTGTGCCGCCGCCACGATTGGATCCACGCACTCCTGCGGCATGGCGGCATGGCCTCCGCGCCCACGGACTATTACGCGGAAGTCGTTCACGGCTGACATGAAGGGGCCGACGCACACTCCGAGGGTCCCCACCGGCAAGCGCGACCAGACATGCAAGCCGAGGATCGAGCGCACGCCTTTGAGCACGCCGGCCGCGATCATCGGCTGCGCCCCGCCGGGCGGAAGCTCCTCCTGAGGCTGGAAGATGAACTTGACCCGGCATTCCAGCGTGGCTTCGCGTGCCTTCAGCAGCGCGGCGGCTCCCAGCAGCATGGCCATGTGGGCGTCATGGCCACACGAGTGCATGACACCGGGGTTCCGCGAGGCGTACTCCAGGCCGGTCTCCTCCTGCATAGGCAGGGCATCCATGTCCGCCCGCAGGGCAACGACGGGTTCGTCTTCGTCGCCGATAGTCGCCGTGACGCCCCAGGTGCCGCCGACACGCTCGACGGGCGTCAGCCCGAGTTGGCGCAGTTCGGCGGCGATGAAGCCGGCCGTCTCCTGCTCCTGACCGCTGAGTTCGGGCCTGGAATGTAGATGGCGTCGCCAGCCCCGGATGCGCTCGTACAAGGCCTCGGCGTCTTTAAGAACTTGTGACATAAATACTTATACACAAAAGGCCTGATGAACTGATAGCCCGCAGCCCATGCTATCGCATACTTGCCGTTTACTATGAGCACGGCGAAGCGGATAATAGACAAGGGGGAGGGCCGCGACAAGGCGTCGCAAGCGGAGACTGGGCGACATGTGGGTGTTCGGATCACAGTGTGACGAGTTCTACGTGGCCACCCGGCTGTTCCTGAAGCTGGATCTGAGCCCGACCCGCGAGTCGCTGCTGCACTTCTGCGAGCGGATCCGCCGGGCCTATCCCACGATGCGCCGTCTGCGCCGCCGGGAAGACGGCGGTGTCATCCTGGACGAGGAAGATGACCGTCAACGCGGCCGCCGCTACCTGCGCCTGCATCCGGAAGCCCTCCGCTTCGGGCTGGTCGATCCGCCGGAGCGTAGCGAAGTTACGGCCATGGCGGACCTGATTCTCAACCAGGCCCCGGCCCACCTGAGCCTGAGCGACCTCGACTACCACAGCCTCGAAGTGGCCTACGGCTTCGACCTCGAGTACGCCGGCAACCACGACGAAATCGTGGCCGAGACGCTCCTGGCGGAGAACCCTCTGCATGCCGCGCTGGCCGGCGGCAACCGTCGCGTCATCGATTGCCAGCCTTGCCTTGGCGTATCGCTCTCGGACGACTTCGCCACCCAGGCGTACGTGGACGTGAAGGGGCGCACATCGATGCAGGAGTTGCGGCTTGGCGAGTATGAGCCCCAGGTTCTGAGCGTGTACCTGACGCTGCGGCGTGAGTTCCCGGCGGGTACAACCACGGAGTTGGCCGGTCTGCATCAATCCTTGCTGGAGACTGGCGAGGAACTGGCCGCCACGCGCGTGATTCCCCAGATCGTTCAACCGCTGCGTGAGGCCATCGCCACGCACCGCTAGACGCACCAAATCTCTCAGCAGGCGACACTTGCGACCGTCAAGTCAGGGTTACGCCTGTGGAGTGGCTCAATCGTGGTCCGGGCCCCCTTCCAAGCGGCCGCGCGCTCTTTCGACCTGCACTTCGGTTCGGCCGAGAATCTGGCGGACGCGCTCCACCAGCGCCCGCATGCCAAAGGGCTTGTACATGAGGTCATTTCCGCCGACCGACACGCCGTGCTCGGAAATCGTATCCGCAGTGTAGCCTGATACGAACAACACCCTCAGGCCCGGGCGCTTCGCTCGCAGCTTCCCGGCCACCTGCCGGCCATTCAGCCCCGGCAGCACCACGTCCGTCACCAGCATGTGGATCAGACCGGCGTATGATGAGGCGATTTCGATGGCGCGCTCGCCGCAATTCGCTTCCATAACGGTGTAGCCGGCACGGCGCAGCGTACCGGCCGCCAAGGCCCGCACGGCCTCATCGTCCTCGCAGACGAGGATGGTCTCGCCGCCGCCCATTGGGCGTGTCTCGGCCGGGGCGGGCGCTGCAGCGGGCGCACCGGCAGCGACCGCCGGGAAGAACACCTTGAACGTCGTCCCGTGCCCGACTCGGCTCGCGGTGTCGATGTGCCCGCCACTTTGGCGAACGATCGCGTAGACGGTCGACAGACCCAGCCCGGTTCCCTTGCCAACGGGCTTGGTGGTGAAGAAGGGCTCGAAAGCGCGTTCGACGGTGGCCGGGTCCATGCCGCAACCGCTGTCGGTTAAGGTAATTACGACGTAAGGGCCCGCGGTAAGATCCGGCCGCGCGGCACAGAACTCGGCATCGAGCTCGACGGCGGATGTGCTGATGTCCAGCGTGCCGCCGGCGGGCATCGCATCCCGCGCATTGACGACCATGTTCATGATGACCTGGCCGAACTGGCCGGCGTCCACCCGAATCCAGGGCACGTCGGCCTGCAAGTCGAAGCGGATCCGAACATCCTCGCCGACAAGCCGGCAAACCATGTCTTCCATGTCCACCAGCAGGCTGTTGGGATCCAGCCGCTCCAGCTTGGTAGGTTGCTGGCGACTGAACGTTAGCAACTGACGGGTGAGGACGCGGGCCCGCTCTCCGGCCCGCTCAATCGGGTCAAGTGCCGCCAGCACGCGCTCGCCCTCGCAGTGCCCGGCCTCCACGTCGGTCCGCAACATCTCGGCATGCGCCAGAATAACCAGCAGCAGGTTGCTGAAGTCGTGGGCGATGCCGCCTGCCAGGCAGGCAATCGCCTCCATCTTCTGGGCTTGACGCAGTTGCTCCTCCAGACGCGCGTGCCGGGCCGCGGCCTGCTTCTGCTCACTCACATCCTGGAGGATGCCGTCCAAACCCACCAAGTGCCCGGCGGCGTCTGCAACCGCCTGCCCCCTGGCATGCGCGAACCATCTGTGGCCCGCCCGATTGAGGCAGCAGAACTCCGCCTGGAACTCAACGCCCTCCCGGGCGCAGCGCCGCAACTCGGCCATCACCCGCGCACGATCCCCGGCGTCCAGATGCTGCTCGAAGAGCGCGCCCGTGGCGGGCACCTCGCCCGGCTCATAGCCGAACAGCCGGTAGGCCTCGTCAGACCAGACCACCTGCCCGGTCGAGCCATCCGCGCAGATGTAGCCCATCCGGACCAGTTGCGCGGCCCGCCGCAAGTGTGCCTCACTGGCGCGCAGTGCCTCGAGCGCCTGGCTGCGCTCGCGCCGCAAACGCAGCGTCTCGAACGCGCGTCCAAGCAGCGCCAGCAGTTCGTCACCGCCGAGCGGCTTGCGCAGGTAGTCGTATGCGCCGCGCTGCAGCGCGTCGATGGCCGTCTCGGTGTCGGCGTAGGCCGTTATGATCACGCACAGGGCGTCCGGGTCGCGCTGCCGCAACGCCGCGATCAGGTCAATGCCATTGGCCTGCCCCAACCGCAGATCGACGAGCACCACGTCCGGCCGCATGTCCGCGGCGACGCGGAGCGCCTCAGCGATGCTCCCGGCGGCTCGGGCCGCATACCCGCGCAACCGCAACAACTCAACCAGACTCTCGGCCAGGTCTTGATCGTCATCCACAACCAGAACCCGCCGCTCATCCGCTGCCGCCACCGTCGACTTGCTCTCGGCTGCCATGACCAAGCACTCCTGCCGAGTTTGCACCAGTCCGTCCAATCCCCGAGATAACGTCGTCGATGCCGCTGGGCAGCGCGACAAGCGCCGCCGTCATGCTTGGCGCGGCGCCGGCCGTGGCAGCCATAACACCGCCGTCGTCCCACGGCCGACCTCGCTGTCAATCTCGATCCCGCCGCCGTGCTGCGCCATGATCTGGCGCACGATCGGCAAACCCAGTCCGACGCCGAAGGCCCGCGTGCTGTAGAGCGGCTCCCATATTCTAGGCAAGTCGTCTGGTGAAATACCCGGTCCGGTGTCGCGCACACGCAACTCGACGCGATTGCCGACCGTGCCAGAACTCACCAGAATCTCGCGAGGCCCAGCAGAAGTATCCTCCAATGCTGCCACCGCGTTCTGCAAGACGTTCAGGACACAGCGCCGTAACCGATCACGATCAATCTCAATCTCTGTCGCGGCGTGCAGTTCGCGTTTCAGATTCACGCCGTCCGGAAGCTGGTACTCGTCCAGCACCTCCGCCAGCCATTCATCGATCGGCGTGAACACTAGCTCCGGCGGCGTGCCGCGCGCATAGTCCAGCAGCTCCTCGATGATGCGGTCACAGCGCAGGATGTTGCGCTCGCCGCGCCGCCAGATGCTCTCAATGTCCGCGCCATGCCTCAGCATATGATCCCGCAGCGCGTAGAAGGAGGTTCGCACGGTGCCCAAGGGGTTGCGCAATTCGTGCGCCACGCTGGCGGTCAGTCGTCCGAGCACGGCCAAGCGTTCCTTGTCAACCAGTTCGCGGTGAGCCGCCTCCAAGTCAGCGGTGCGCTCCGCGACTAGCTCCTCCAAGCGCTCGCGGTGGCGCTTCAGCTCCTCGTCGGCGCGCTTCCGTTCCGTGATATCCGTTGCTATATGAATTGCCTGCCGCAATCGACCTGCATCGTCGAAGATCGGCGTGCAAGAGACCAGGTACACACCCCCAAAGGCCTCCTGCTCCATCTCGACCGTGACGAGGCGGCCGCCGCGACACACGTCGTCGAACGGGCATCCCGGCGGAGGCCCGGTTGCCGTCGGGCCGTGGAAGATCTCCCAGCATTTCTTCCCCAGGAGCTGCTCCAGAGGCTTGCCGGAAGCGCGCACGACCGTCTCGTTGGCCGCGACGATGCCGCGCTCCGCGTCCAGCAGGACGACCGGCTGGCCGATGGCCTGGAAGATGTGCTCCCATTCCTCGCGCGCCCGCCGCAGTTCCTCCTCAGTATGCCGATGCTCAGCCACCTCCGCCCGCAGCTTCTCGTTCAGCACTGCCAGGGCGGCGGCCTGCTGCCCCAGCCGTTCGTGGCGCAGCGCGTTCTGGAGGCCAATCGCCACGCCGCTCGCCAGCGTCTTGAGGAAGGCCGACTGTTCGCTGAAGTCGCGAGTACCTGCCGAGGCCAGGCCGAGGGCGCCCAGCACTTTGCCACCTGACTGCAACGGCAGCGCTGCAAACGAACGCAGCCCGGCGTCCTTGCACTCCTGCCAGGTGCAGCGCTCGTCGCTGTGAATGTCAACCGAATAAACCGCCTCGCCAGCGGCTACAGCCCGGCCGCACAGGCATTCCCCCACGCGGTGCGTGCGCGCCATCGCCAGGCGCAGGTCCTCCCGCGGCGTCTGGCAACCACGCATCAGTAGCGCGTCGCGCTCGCGCAGGAACAAGACGGCCAGGTCGGGGCGCACGGCCTCCACCACGCTTCGCAAGCCGGCCTCAACGACATGGTCGACTGACAGGCTGGCGCGCACCTGCTCGTTGAGGTTCTGCAAGCTGGCCAGCTCACTGACACGCTGCCCGAGAGTTCGCTCAACCGCGCGCAGGCTAAGCTCCGACTGCTCGTGCTCCAGTACCCAAGCTCCCAAGGCGCGATTGGCTTGCTCAAGCTGGGCGAGCTTGTCCTCCAACTCGTGCCGGAGTGCCTGGGCGCGAACGGTCGGCCACCCGCTGTGGTCATCGGCAACCGCTACCCCCGACAATTCCGGCCGCGTGGGCGCACGCTCCAGCACCTCGCGCACGGCTGTGACCAACTCATTCGGTCCGGCGGTGTCCGTGACGATACGCTCCGCCCCCAGGCTGAGTGCGAGCGTCTCATCGCGCGCCGCAGCGCCGGCCGCTCCGTAGAAGACGAACGGAATGTGCCGCAGCCGCTCGTCCCGTTGCCACTCGCGACAGAGCAGCAGACCGCGCAGCGCCGGCATCAACAGGTCGACGACGACCAGGTCGGGCGGATTGGAGCGGGCCAACTCGAGCGCCGCGGTGCCGCTGGTGGCGGCGTCCACGCGGTAGCCGCAGGGCTCGAAGGCCGCCCGCAGCGCTGCGATCTCCCGGTCGCGCTCGTCAACGATCAGCAGCTTGCTCACGTCCGCTCCGGTTACGAGTGGTCTCGACGTCACGGACTCAGGGCTGAAGCCCTGGGCGTCGTCGCGCGCCGCGTCAGACCCATGTCGCCTGACGAAGCGGGCTTCGGCCATTCATCGGCCAGAGTTGCGGTACCAACAGCGCACTGCAGCAAACGCCAATTCTTGCCGCTGCCGCCTGCGCCGGTCGCCGTGCTGCCTGCGAGCAGGGCGCTTAATCAATGCACACCTCAAGACGACTGCCGACATGTTTCAGGCGCCGTCGCCAACCCCGTACCCTTAGCTAGGCGCATCATACCCCGTGAGACGGCGTATGCCACCCCCAACGACCTGAAAGCTCGCGAATCAATCGGGCGCCGCCGGCCCGTATCCCCCAGTCGGCGCGCAGCAAGCCGACGTCACCCCGCAGGAATCCGCTTGGGCTGTCCCCGAAGGCCGCTTTGCGGGCGTTAGCCAGGGGGCAGCCGGCAATTCAAGGGAGCCGCGTTGACACACGCCGCCAACCAACGGCCGGCGACCGTGAAGCTCAGGCATGCCGACGCTTACGTGACCAGCGTGGCGGTGCGGCTAGGTGGCGACGCTAACGATTCCTAACGCCAACTGCAGCGCGCCGTACACAATGTCCGCGACGCCGCCGCCAATACCGCGGTAGTCGCAGCCGGTCAGCAGCACTGGTAGAAGAAAGAGACTGCCCCAGAGCAGCTTGGCCCTAATCGTATTCCGTTTCATCAGAGCACCTCCTGCTGCAGCCGGGGTCGAGTAGTGGTCCAACATGGCCCACTGAATCCGCCGAATCCGGCTGGACAAGTTCTGAATTACTGTTCATATTATGAACTGTTATTCAGTGTCCGGCAAGCGTGGCCGCACAGATTCACGGCCCAGCTCGTTGGAGGCTTTATGCAGCCTGAACGTGTTCGGAGGATACCCGTGACAGGCGCACGGCCCAACCGCCGGCAGCGGCAGCGCCGACAGCACCGCGCCGAGATAATTGCTGCGGCACGTAAGCTCTTTGCCGAGAACGGCTTCGAGCGCACCGCCATGGCGGATATTGCCGCTGCCGCCGATTTCTCCGTTGGTGCGCTGTACAACTTCTTCGAGCATAAGCAGGACCTTTACCGGTGTATCATCCAGGAAATCGCCGAGGAGATTCACGTGGCGGTTTCCTCTGCACTGGCCTTAACCGGCACGCCGATCGAGCGTATAGAACGCTTTGTTGCGGCGCAGACGGCCGTACTGTCGAAGCATGCGGCGGTGGGCCGGATCTACTTTGAGTTGGGTATGGGCTCGCCGCTGGCCCCCACCGCCGGCCTGGCCACGGAACTCAGGGTTATGTACGAGCGAACGCTGGGCGCGCTTCAGGCCACGTTTCGCGAGGGCATCGAGACCGGCTGCTTCGCGCCGCTGGACCCGCTGGTGCTGGCACTGACGCTGGAAGCCCTGATTACGAGCTTCGTTCCTGTTCTGGCGGAGCGGCCGGACGCTTACAGTGCCGAACAGATGTCCGGCGCTGTTTGCCGAGTCTTCTTCGAGGGGGTGCGGGTGTAGGCGGCGGGGGCGCTCCACTCTCGCCGCGAGCCCGGTACACTGTGCCACACATGCTTCCAAACGCTGACCGATCGCCCGTCACGTGCCACGCCTCGCGCGCATACCTGTGGCTGAAGCGCTGCATGGACTGGTACGTGGCACTGGTCGCGCTGTTGGCCGTCGGGCCGGCGCTGGCGCTGCTGGGGTGGCTGGTCCGCCGGGATAGCCCCGGACCGGCGTTGTTCCGCCAGACGCGTGCTGGGCTCAACGGCCGCCCGTTCACTTTGGTGAAATTCCGCACCATGCGTACGGATGTCGATCCTTACGGCGATTCGCCGCAGTCCGGACAGGACCCGCGGCTGACGCGCATCGGCAAGTTTGTGAGAGAAACCAGCCTGGACGAGCTGCCGCAGTTGGTGAACGTACTGCTGGGCGATATGTCGCTGGTCGGGCCGCGACCCTTGTATCTTCAACAGGTCACGGAGTGGGACGCGCGGCAAAGATGCCGGCTGCTGGTAAAGCCCGGACTGACAGGCCTGGCCCAGATACACGGCCGGGGGACCCTGACGATCGAGGACAAGCTGGAGTGGGACGTGCGTTACGTCGAGCGGGCCGGCTTGGCGACCGACCTTAAGATCATCGGGCTGACGCTCCTCAAGCTGATCAGGCCCGGCGATATTTACGAGATCAAGTATTCACGCACGAAGGAGCGGCGCTGCCACGCCGCAGCAGGAGAACGGCAGGCCTAGCGGCCGCTGACGTGGGCCTTCCTCAGGGGCTGTTCCGCGCTGCCGGTGGGGTCGGCGGGGCCGACTGGGCCGGCTTGGTGAGCTCCAGGTAGCTGGCGGTCAGCGCGTCGTCGCGCAGTCCGCGCTGCGCCACGCGAAAAGCGGCATGGGCCGTGTCGAAATTCCCGCGCTGGAACTCCATGTAGCCCAGCAGGAAGTAGGTCTCGGCGGTGGCGCGGTTAGCCTTCAACCACGCGGCCAACTGGTCCACGTGCCGATCGAACTCCGCCTCTTCGAAGTAGTACGACGGCAAGCCCAGCGACATAAACCGCAACTTGGGTTGCAGTTGCAGCGCCCGCCGCAGGGACGCGCCGGCCTCGTCGTAGTGCCCCAGGGCCATGCGGGCCTGGGCCAGATGGATGCGGCAGGCCGGATCGCCGTGGTTCAGTTCGGCGGCCATGGTCAGTGCGATCAGCGCCTGGCGATACTCACCGGCCCGCAGTTGCTCCAGGCCGGCCGCGACGGTTCGCTCATGGTTCGCCAGCACGCGGGCCTCACGCTGCGCCATGTCCCGCGCGTTGAAGTGCCGCCCCTGCTCGCGCTGCGTGATGTACCGCCGTGCTCGATATGCGTCCTCCGTCGCCTGGCGATTTCCGGGGTGAACGCGCACATGGGGGGCGCACGCGGGCTGCCCCCGCTGAGTGACGTTCGACGGCCGATTCTCCGCAGACGCGGCGGGCAAGGCGATGATGAGCGTCAGAAACCCCAGCATACGGGTGGTGATTCTCGGGTGGTCCATCTCGGCCCTCCGCGCGCATTGCCGCGCTCTGATGCCCTGGGCCACACCGCCCCGGCTGCCACTCGCCCGGCCAGGCGATGGGGCAGTGTCGGCTACGTCCAGACCTATATGGATTATACATCACACCAGGTCGGCGCTTGAAGCATTAATCGGGATTGTGGCGCACAGTTCGGCTCTCCGTGCGCGCGCCCGGAGGCCGCCACCCTCGTTTGTGCGCGTAACCAGTATGCGAACAAGCGGTTAGCACCCAATCAACCGCAAGGCCGCGCCGGCACGCCGCGAACTTCTTGACATGCCCAGCCTGAGCGTGTCTCTTTCTGGCATGTCAGCGGGCATAGGCGTATGGCGCAGACGCGTTGCCCCTTCGGAGCACGGGCCGGCGAGCCAAGTCCGGCATGGTCCCGTATACTCCGGCTGTGAGCCCTGTGTTCCGATCGGGTGCTGAAGCTGGACAACCATGACCCCCGGCGGAACCCGTTGCGGGAGGTGACATAAGTGAGGATGCTCCTGGGCATTGACGTGGGAGCCGTCGGCGTAAAGGCCGCCGTGGTGCTTCCTGGCGCGGATGCCCCTCAACCGCCGCCCGCCGAGGCACACGCGCTGCGCACGCTCGCTGCGGCCGACGCGGCCGACAGCCGGATCATCCTGGTGGCGGCCCCCCGCCGCACGCGCGGACGCCCGCTCGAAGCCGCGCGCGATCTGCTCGACACGCTCTTTGCCGGCCTCCCCGGCGCACACACCTACGAAATCGTCGTCACCGGCTCCGGCGGCAAGCTGCTGGCGGAAACTCTGGGGGCGCAAACGTGTAACGAATTTCAGGCCTGCGCCCGCGCCATTAACTGCCTTTTTCCCGCCGCCCGCACCGTCTTCGAAATCGGCGGCGAAACCAGCCGCTACCTGCGCCTGGCGCCCGACCCGGCCAGCGGGCAACTGGGCATCGTTGACTACAGCATGAACGGCGATTGCGCGGCCGGCACGGGTGCGTTCCTCGATCAGCAGGCCGCCCGGCTGCAGTATGCCGTCGAGGACATCGGTGCGATCGTGGCCGACGCAGAGCGGGCCGCCCAGATTGCCGGCCGGTGCAGCGTGTTCGCCAAAAGCGACATGATCCACGCCCAGCAGAAGGGCTTCCAGCCGCCGGAGGTGCTGCGCGGCCTGTGCAACGCGGTAGCGGCCAACTTCAAGTCGGCCATCGTCAAGGGCCATCCCGTCACGGCCCCGATTGCCCTGCTGGGCGGCGTCTCCGCCAACACGGCGGTGGTGGCCGGGCTGCGTGAGGTATTCGAGCTGTCGGATGAGGAACTGGTTGTGCCGCCGTGCGCCGGGTCTTTCGGGGCGATTGGCGCGGCCCTGTCAGCCGCCGAGGTCGCCAACCAGAACCCGATGTCCGCGGCAACCTGCCTGGCGCGGCTGGAGCAGGCCTTGAAGGGCAACGGCTACGCCTTCCCGGCCACGCGCCCGCTGAGCATGGAGCGCGTCACGCTGCTGCGCGACCAGGTCCGGCCCTACCAGTTGCCCGCCACGCCGCCCGTCGACGCCTACCTGGGGCTCGACATCGGGTCGGTCGGCACCAAGCTCGTGCTCATCGACGATCAGGGCGACGTTATCCATTCGATCTTCACCCGCACCGATGGCCGCCCCATCGAGGTCGTAACGCGCTGCCTGCGGGAAATGGAAGAAGCCGTCGGCTGGGCCGTGCGCGTGCGCGGCGTCGGCACGACCGGCAGCGGCCGTGAGCTGGTCGGCGAACTAGTCGGGGCCGACACGGTCAACGACGAGATCACCGCCCACAAGACCGGCGCCACCTTCATCGGCGACCGCCTGCTGGGCCGCCGGCCCGACACGATCTTCGAGATCGGCGGCCAGGACTCGAAGTACATCAGCCTCCAGCCGGAATCCGAGACTTCAGCGGACACGGTGGTCGTTGATTTCACGATGAATGAGGCGTGTGCGGCGGGCACCGGCAGTTTCCTCGAAGAGCGCGCCGCCGAACTGGGCGTCGCCATCAAGGACGAGTTCTCGCGCCTGGCGCTCAGCTCGCCGGCGCCCATCCGCCTGGGCGAGCGCTGCACGGTGTTCATGGAGCGCGACGTCAATACGTACATGCAGCGCGGCGCCCGCCTGGCAGACATCATCGCCGGGCTGGCCTACTCGATCGCGCACAACTACATCAACCGGGTGGTGCGCGGCCGGCACATCGGCGACTGCATCTTTTTCCAGGGTGGCACGGCGTACAACGATGCGGTCGCGGCGGCCTTCAGCATCATCTGCAACAAGCAGATCATCGTGCCGCCGCACAATGCCGTGTTGGGTGCCATCGGGGCCGCTCTGTTGGCCAAGGAGCGCATCGCCGCCACCGGGGCCGAGACGCGCTTCCGCGGCTATGACCTGAGCACGGTGGACTACTCGTTGCGCGAGTTCACCTGCAAGGGCTGCGGCAATCACTGCACGATTCAGGAATTCAACGTCGCCGGCGAGCGGACGTTCTGGGGCGACAAGTGCTCCGACCGCTACCGCAAGCACGTCAAGACCGGCCGCAAGCCGGTAATCCCGGACCTGGTGGCGCGCCGCCACGAGCTGCTGCACGCCGACGATGAAGGCGACCCACCGGGGGCCACGCAGACGATCGGCATCCCGCTGGCCATGTACACGTGGGACTACCTGCCGCTGTGGCGGCGCTTCTTCCGCGGCTGCGGCTTCAAGGTCGCCGTGTCCGCCGAAACCAATCGGCAGACCGTGCGTCAGGGGCTGGACTGCGTCGTGGCCGAGCCGTGCTTCCCAATCATCGCGGCGCATGGCCATGTGGCCGAGCTGGTCGAGCGCGGCGTGGATTACATCTGGCTGCCCAATATGACGACGTCGGCGGCCGAGCGTCCGCCGAACTTGTCCAGCTATCTGTGCCCCTGGGGCGCGACGCTGCCGTTCGTGATTCGGCAGGCGCCTCGTTTTCGCGCCTGGCGCGGGCGCATCCTGTGCCCGACGCTGTCGCTACAGCGCGGCGTGGAGGTCTTCCGCGACGCGCTGGTGGGCGTCGCGCGCGACCTGGGCATATCAACTGCCATCGCCAAGCGCGCCTTCGCCGCCGCCCGGGCCGCCCAGCAGCGTTTTGTCGCCGCTTACACCAAGGCCGGCGAGGCGGCGCTGCGCATACTCACTGAGACGGGCGAGAGCGGCATGCTGCTGGTCGGCCGCCCGTACAACAGCCAGGACGCCGGCGTCAGCCTCTCCGTGGCGCGCAAGTTGCGCGAGCACTACGGCGTCAACCTCGTGCCCGTGGACGCCCTGCCGCTGGACGGCATCGACGTCTCGGACATCAACAATAACATGTACTGGGCGTATGGGCGGCGCATCCTGGCCGCCGCCAAGCTGGTGCGTGAGCACGAGAACCTGCACATAATCTACATTACGAATTTCAAGTGCGGCCCGGACTCCTTCCTCAAGGGCTTCATCCGGCCGGCCTCCGGCAAACCGTTCCTCACGCTGCAGTTCGACGGCCATTCCAATGACGCCGGCATGATGACGCGCTGTGAGGCTTATCTCGATAGCAAGGGAATCCTGCGATGGTGGCGAACGTGTCAGACCAAACCGGCCAGCACGATCTGTCCGGCCGAACCGTCTACATCCCCGACATGGCGTACGCCGGCGCCCGGCTGACCGCCGCCGCCTTCCGCTCGATCGGCGTCGCCGCCAGCGTCACCCCGGAATCCAACGGCGAGACGCTCGAGCTCGGCGGGCTGTTCAGCAGCGGCGAGGAATGTCTGCCGCACAAGATCACGCTGGGGAACTTCCTGCGCATCTGCCGCCAGCCCGGCGCCAAGCCGCACGAGATCGCGTTCTTCATGCCGTTGGCGCCCGGCCCCTGCCGTTTCGGCCAGTACGCCCCCTACCTGCGCCAGGTGCTTGATGAACAGGGTCTTGGCGAGGTCCTGATCCTCTCCCCCAACAGCGCCACGAACTATCGCGAGGTCGGCGAGCACGGCCCCGAGATGATCCGCACCGCCTGGCTCGGCATCGTTGCCGGCGACCTCGTCACGCGTCTGCTGCTCAAGACCCGACCATACGAACTTCATGCCGGCGACACCGACGCCGTTTTCGCGCAGGCCGTCGAGACGCTGGAGCAGACCGTCGCCCGCTCCGACCTGTCATCCGGCGCCAAGGCCAAGGCCCTGGCCCACGACATGGCGGAGCTGCGGCAGCGCTTCCGGGCCATCCCCGCCCGCTATGAGAAGGGCCGGCCTTTCATCGGCGTCGTCGGCGAGATCTTCTGCCGCCTCAATACGTTCAGCAACGACGACGCGGTCCGCCGGGTTGAGAAGCTGGGCGGCGAGTGCTGGCTCTCCGATGTCACCGAGTGGCTGTGGTACACGGATCACAGCCGCGGCAAGGATGTCGTGCGCGACTTCGGCCGCTGCAGTTGGCCGGCCGTGAAGCACAAGATCCGCTCCTGGGTGCAGCGCCGCTACGAACACACGATCATGGCCCCCCTCGCGCACGACTTCCGCGGCTACGAGGAGCCGCACGACATTGCCGAGGTACTCGCCGACGCCGAGCCCTACCTGCCGCCGCGCGGCTCCGAAGGCGAGATGACGCTCAGCGTGGGCAAGTCCGTCTACCTCTACCGCAAGGGCATCGACGGCGTGATCGACATCAGCCCGTTCACGTGCATGAACGGTATCGTCAGCGAGGCGGTCTATCCGGCCCTCAGCACTGACCACGACAACCTGCCCATCCGTTCGCTCTACTTCGACAAGGCCAGCACGAACGTGGACCGCGATATTGAGATTTTCCTGGACCTGGCGCGCGCCTACCAGCGTCGAAAACGCCATCAGCGCGTCTACCCCGACTACTTCAAATGAGTACAATTCTGGCTACTGGCTCAGGCAGGCCCGGAACATAGCCGCCTGGTGACAGCGGAGCCCGAAATGCCGGAACCGCGAACTCGGCCCCCAACGAACTCATTGCAGACCCAGCCGCTGACGCCGTCCGGGAGCGCTCCCGAACAGGACGGCACGCTGTGCCCAATCTGCCGCGAGCACGCCCCCAGCTTCGTGATTCCAACGCCGGCCGCCGACGACGAGCAGCGTTCCGGCGTGCCACACCGGCCGTTGCAGGAGATTCACCGGCAAGCCGTCGGCGACGGGGATGCCCAGACGGAATTGGAACGCTTCAAGCTCGAAATGCGGCGCTATGCGCCCGTTCAGAAGGGCATCAAGGGGCTGCCCTGGCGCGGCAGTTGGCTGTGCGGCCGTTGCGACGAGATCGTGCCCGGGCAGTTCGTATATGACGAAGCGGCCGACGCCATCGACCTGGAGCTGGCCTGCCCGACCTGCGGCACGTACCGGGAGCGCCACCAGGACGCGCTGTTCGTGAAGCAGCGCCCGCCGGCCCATCACCGGCAGCCCGGCGAGACGTACTCGGGCTTTCCGATCCGGCCGATCCTGACCGAGTTGCCCCGTACGGTCGAAACGCTCTGCCCGGAATGCTCGTCGCTGATCCTCGGCCGCTACTTCGTAAAAGACCGGGCGGTCTGGATTGAGAAGACCTGCCCCGAGCACGGCTATTTCCGCGACAAGATCAACTCCGACGTCGAGCTGTATCTGCGCGGCACGCGGAGCGGCTTTCAGGATGAACGCGGCGTTTTCCAGCCACAGGTTGAGGGCGGCAGCGCTTGTCCGACCGACTGCGGCTTGTGCAACCAGCATCACAGCACGTCCTGCCTGGCCCAGATCGACCTGACCAACCGCTGCAACCTGGCTTGCCCGGTCTGCTTCGCCAGTGCCAACCAGGCCGGCTACGTGGCCGAGCCCGACTACGAAGTCGTGGTGGAGATGCTTCAGACCTTGCGCAACCAGCACCCCCACCCGGCTACGGCCATCCAGTTCACCGGCGGCGAGCCGACCTTGCACCCGGATTTCCTGCGCATCATCCGCCAGGCGAACGAGCTGGGCTTCTCACACGTGCAGATCGCCACCAACGGGCTGTTGCTGGCTGACCTGGACTTCGCCCAGCGTGCCGCCGAGGCCGGCCTCCACACGCTCTACATGCAGTTCGACGGCCTCGACGATGGTCTGTACCAGGAGCTGCGCGGCCGCAAGCTGCTCGAGCGGAAGCTGGCCACGATCGAGAACTGCCGCCGCACGGGGATGAAGGTCTGCCTGGTCCCCACGCTTGTGAAGGGTGTCAACGACAACCAGGTCGGCCCCCTCCTGCGCTTCGCGGCGGAAAACGCCGACGTTATCAGTGCTATCGCCTACCAGCCGGTGGCCTTCACCGGCCGCATCAGCCGCGAGGACCTGGCGCAGAAGCGCTACACGCTGGGGGACCTGGCGCACGACCTGTCCGCGGCGGCCGGTGCCGACCTGCACCGCGACTTTTTTCCGCTGAACCACATTGCCCCCCTGTCCCGCATCATGCAGACGCTGGACGGCAAGCCCAAGATCCGGCCGAGTTGCCACAGCGACTGCGCCTTCGGCACGTACTTCTTCGTTACGCCCGAGCACGAACTGATCCCCATCCCCGGCGTGTTCGACACGATGCGGCTGTTCTCCGGCCTCAACGAGTTGGCCGCCCGGATCGAGCGCACGCGTCCGGACCAGCGTGCCAACTGGCGCGACCGCATCAGCATGCTGTGGACGTTCCTGCGCAGCTATCGGTGGCGTTCCGCCGACCGCCGCGTCAACCCGCTGACTTTCATGCACGCCTTGCGCGGCATGACCAACAAGCGCCACGGCCGCGGCAGCGCCGGCCGGCGCACCTACCGCACGCTCATGGCGGCCGGCATGCACTTCATGGACCGCTACAACTATGACACGGAGCGCATCCGCCGCTGCGTAATCCTCTACAGCACCGTGGACGGCGTATACCCGTTCTGCACCATCAACGGCGGGCCGACCTACCGCCCGTTCATCGAGAAGATGCTGGCGCAGCCCATCGCCGAGTGGCGGGCCGCACAGGCCGACCGGACGCCCACGCCCACCACCGCCGCCGACAACGCCTGACCGGGCCATTGCCAGCGGCCGTCCCATACGCCACCCTACACGCGCCATGAAAGCCACGCGCTTCGTCAGCCGAAGGTCTGCCCCGACCGCACGCCGGACGGCACTCACATTCGGCGCGCTTGTATGCGTCCTTGGCGTGACGGCGCCGGCGCGCTCCGGGCCCCATCCGTGCCTGTTGATAAGTCGCGAGGACGTGCCGCGGCTGCAGCATGTGTGCGGTGCGCCGACGGCGGCGCCGCCTGAGGCCGGCGCGCTGCGCGCCGCGGGGCGCGCGGCTGAGTTCCAGGAGCTGCGCGCGTACTTCGCTGGACGGATCGACGCCGGCATTCTGCCCGGCGAGGTCACGGCGGCCGCCTTTCTGCATCTGGTGGACCCGAGTGATCGGCTGGATCGGGCGCGCGTCGCCCTCGTGACGAACGCCCTGAGCGATACGGAGTTCCTCCTCGACGGACTCCTGGAAGCCGTCATCGCCCTGGATTGGTGCTTCGACGCTGTCCCCGCGGAGGCGCGGCGCAGCTTTTTCACGCTGCTGACGCAGCGCGCCCGGCCGCTTACAGCCGCCGACAGTCCCCTTGACCACCGCGCCTTCCGCGACCAGCTCGCCCTGCTCGCCGCCGCCAGCGCTTTCGACGAACAGGACATTCCCGGGGCCCTCTGGGCCGAGACCCGCCAGCGCGTGCTCGCGGCCGGCCGGGAGTACCTGGAATCGACCCTGCCGGCTTTCGTGCAGGGGCGCGGCCGCGCTCCCACCAGCCCCACGGCCGGCCCAGCCGAGGAGCATGACACCGCCCTGCTGCTTGAGTTCGGCCGGGTCCTGCTGGAGCGCGACCTGTGGCCGGCGCACCGCGAGTCCGTCGGCCGCTGGCTCGAACACTACGTGTACGGCTCGTTCGTGCATCCCGCCCTGCAGCACAGCTTCATTCGCGACGATGGCAACTCCGCCCCGCTGACGCCCGCGCCGCGCTGGGACGGACTGCTGCCGATCACCGCCCATCTGATCGCGGCCCGCACGCTTGATCCCGCCGCGGCCTTCATCGCACGCCGCGTCGAGCAGCGCCTCCGCGGACCGGCCGCCGAGCCGCGCGCCAAGCCCTGGCTGTGGGTCCCCATCGTCTTCGAGATCAGTGCCATCGAGCGCTGCGATTATGGCCGACTGCCGCTGGCGCGCAACTTCGGCGGCGCGGTCGCGTTCCGCGCCGCCGGCGCCGCGGCCGAGACGGGCATCTGGATCGAGGCCGGCCAACCCTATCTGCGTCAGCGGCAGCACTACGACGCCGGCCATTTCCTGATTTACGCCGACGGCGGCCAACTCACGGTCGATGCCGGCGACGACATCATGTTTGAAGCCACGCCCGGCAAGAACGGCCGGCAGCGCCTCGGAAACCAGGCGCGACCATTCGACTTCGAGCAGTTCAACACCGCCACCATCGCTCACAACTGCCTGCTGCTCTGGGACCCCCTCATGGTGCAGCGCTGGCAGGGGCAGCGCTACGAACCGATCGGCGGCCAGCGCCCCGTCACGGGCACGTGCACCGACTTCGCGCGACTCGCACAGGACCGCGACCGCCAGACCGGCCGAATGCTGGCCTACGGGCAACGCCGCGACACCGCCTACCTGGCGCTCGACCTCCAACCGGCTTACGACCGCCGCTCCGCCGCACACTACACGCGCGAGTTCATCTTCCTGGCACCGCAAGCCCTGCTCGTGATCGACCGTGTGAGACCGGCCGCCCAGACGGTCACCCCCGTCTGGATCGTTAACGTGCCGGCGCGGCCCAGCGCTGACGGCGGCGACCTGCCGTCGAACGCGCGCGTGGCCGGCCCAACGAACGACGCCGGCGTTTGGCGGCTCGACCAGGCCGGCGCGCTGCGCTGGAGCGATCGCGACGGCGCCCTCAACATGATCCCCCTGCTGCCCGCGCAGCGCCGTCTACGCATCGTCGGCGGACCGGCACAACGGGCCACCATCGCCGCCGGGTCGTTCGCCGGCCGCAGCTACCTGGGCGGCAGCGCCACCGGGTTCGAGCGTCGGGTGCGCCCCTTCGGTCACATTGAGCCCGACAACGCCTGGTATGAACTCGGCCAACCCACGCTGCTCGGGCCGACCTTCGGCCGCGCGCCCCTTTGGGGCCGGGTCGAGCTGGAGCCGACAACGCAGCAGGACGCCCACGTTTTTGTCACACTGCTGGTGGTCGAAGCCGTAGATACACCTGTTCCGGCCGATGCCGCCGCGCGACTCGCGGATGAGCACATTCACATCTCGCTCGACATCGACGGACAGAAGACCAACATCCAACTCCCCGGCGAACTCGCCATCGGCGGCAGCATCAGCCGGCTCGGCGCGGACACGTTCACCCTGCCTGTGACTGTGGAGCCTGACCCGCCACTGCCAACGAACTAGCGCCGCACGTCCAGACACCTGGGGGGCAAACCTGGGCCGGCCCATTACCCACAATGGCCAGATTCTCCCCAATCAGGGGGCGTCTCGCAGAGCGCCACCGCAAGCCAACCAGACACAAATGCTTGTCATACAGCCTGTTACACCCAGCCAGCCGACATACCGAACTGCTGGAACACCAGTTGCGACTATCAGCGCAGAAGCGTCGGGCCGTGCCAGGGAGCCGCACGACTCGGCGCTAGCACCCGCAGCCTCCAGGGCGCGGCGGATGAACTGGCCAGACGACAGCCGCGCCGGGTGCGACAAACGGAGCAGGGACCTCGACGGCTAATACATGGAGCCCGGCAGTCGCCGTTCGAGGTCCCACTTTTATTGCGCGCCGCGCACATACCACGCCCCCTGTCGCCCCATTGACCCTGCCGCCCCACCCCGACAGAATGGCCCGGTCGTGCGGCGCGGTCGCCAACGGCTGAACCGGGCGGCGGGAATCGCGTAGGATCCGCGCGTGGAGTGCGCCATGCTGTTTTTGCGGTTGCTGCGCCCGGCGCAGTGGTCCAAGAATCTCTTCCTCTTCGCCGGCCTGGTATTCGGCCACAAGCTGACCGACCTCCCCAGCGTGGCGGCGGCCGTGGTGGGCTTCGTCTGCTTCACGCTGCTGAGCAGTTCCGTCTACATCGTCAACGACATTCGCGACCGCGATGATGATCGTCTCCATCCCCGCAAGCGCCTGCGCCCTATCGCGGCCGGCCAGATCAGCCCCCAGACCGCCGCCCTCATCGCAGCAGTACTGCTGGCCCTGGGCCTGGCGGCCAGTTGGGTGCTTAGCCCGCGCTTCTTTGCGGTCGGCGCTGCTTACATAGCGCTCCAGTCGGCCTACACCTTCGGCGTCAAGCACGTGGCCCTGCTTGACGTGATCAGCATCGGCCTGGGCTTCGTGCTGCGGGCCGTCGCCGGAGCAGTCGCCGTCGACGTAGAAATCTCGCACTGGCTCGTCGTCTGCACGTTCACGCTCTGCCTCTTCATGGGCTTCAGCAAGCGCCGTTGCGAACTGAACACCCTCGTGGAGAACGGCAATGACGACCCCGGCCGCCACCGCCGCACGCTGTCGGCTTACACGCCCGACCTGCTGAACCACTTCACGACGCTGACCGCCGGCATCGCCGTGCTCAGCTTCCTGCTGTACGCGACCGACGTCCGAACGGTCCGTGAGTTCGGCTCGAATTACCTGGTTTATACACTGCCGATCGTCGTTTACGCCGTCTTCCGCTTCGCCTACCTGGTCGAGCACGGGCGTGTGGACGGACCCACCGATGTCCTCATGCGTGACCGCCCCTTCCAAATCGCCATCTTAGCCTGGGGCCTGGCCGCGATTGCGATCGTCTACGGCCCCTTCCACGCCTGATGCACGACTTGTCCGCCCGTGCCACCGGGCAGCCTCAGCGCAGCCGTCCTCAGCCGCCCCGGCACAACGGAGCCACGTCCGCGGCGAAGCGCCGGGCCGCCTCGGCCACGCAGGCCTGCCAGTCATCTCCGAACCGCGCGGCATACTCCGGCTGCGAAAACGCGTAGATCACCGAGCGCGACGCGTTCACCACCGCCCCGGTGCCATCCGACCGAAAACACGGCCGGCACGCCTCCGCACCGGCGCCCTGGGCGCCATAGCCCGGCACCAGCAGCGGCGTATGCGGCAACGCAGTCCGCAAAGCAACCGTGCTCTCCGCATCCTTGGGGGCGACAACCGCGCCGACGCACGAGAGCCCGCCGCGGCCGAGCAGGTCCGCACCCCAGCGCCGCACCAGTCCCGCCATGAACTCGTAGAAGCGGGCGGCGCCGCCGAACTCGTGCACCTCGTCGGCGCCCGGGTCGGATGGCCGCACCAACACGAAGACACCGCGACCATACTCACGCGCCGCCTCGATGAACGGCCGCACCGCGTTCTCACCAAGGTAGCCCGCCAACGTCACGGCGTCAGCAACGCCGGCCGGATCCACGTCTGCGAAGGCCGGATCCGCCAGGTGCCCCTGTGCGTACAGCCGCGCGGTGGAACCGATGTCGCCGCGCTTGATGTCACCGATGACCAACAAGTCCAGTTCGTGCGCCGCCGCTATCAGCCGGTAGTACACTCGCACGCCGGCGTCACCGAGGGCCTCGAAGAAGGCCGAGTTGATCTTCACCGCCGGCACGACCGGCGCAACCGCCGCCAGTACGCCCCGGCCGAAGGCCTCCACGGCCACAACCGCGGCCGAGCGCGTCGTCGCCGCGGCGCGCAACGCCGCCGGCAGAAGCTCGACCACCGGGTCCAGACCCACGACGGCCGGCGTGCCGCGCCCGGCAATCGCGGCCGTCAGCCGATCAGCAAAATGCTCCCGCACACCCACCTCCTGCCTACCGCCAAGCCAAACCGCCGACCATTACAACTCGGGACGGCGCGCCCGGTCCAGCCAGTCGAGCACCTGCTCCGCGTGGCCGCCCGGCCGCACGTCCTCGAAGACCTGCGTAATAATGCCATCCTCGTCGATGATGAAGGTCGTGCGCTTCATACCGGTGCGCGTCGTCCCATCGGCACTGTCGCGCGCCCCCCACACGCCGTAACGCTCGGCGACCGCGTGGCTCTCATCAGACAACAAGGGGAACGGCAGCCCATACTTCTCCGCGAAGCGGGTGTGACTGCCCGGCTCATCCGGTGATACTCCCAGAAGCGCCACATTGCGCCCGTGAAACGCGCCATACTGGTCGCGGAAACCACAGGTCTCGCGCGTGCAACCCGGCGTCTCGTCGCGCGGATAGAAGAACAGAACGACCTGCTGCCCACGATACGACGCCAGCGTGTGCGTCTGCCCGCTGCCATCCGGCAGGGCGAAGTCCGGCGCCGGCGTCCCGATTGCCAGGGGGTGCGTCACCGGCCCCGGTATTGGCGGCTCAGCGGGCTCGGCCGGCGCCACGCGCGGCTCCACTTCGAAGTCATCCACGTCGAACAGCGTCGGCCCCGGCCGGCCGTTCGCGTCGAACATCTCGAAACTGCCGCCAGCCAGCCCAGGTTCCACATCGATCACCGGAACCGAGCCGCCCAGCGGCTCTTCGATCGGCGGCGGCGGCACAACCCGCGGCTCGACGACCACCGTGCGCGGCGCCGGCTGCTTGCGAGCGGCTGGCTTCTTCTTCGCAGCTACGCCGGCGGGCTTCCGCACGGCCTTCTTGGTGCCCTTCTTGCCGCCGGGCCTGGACGCCGGCCGGGCAGCTTTCTTCACTGTCGCCTTCTTCTTCGGCGCAGCCTTCTTCACCTTGGCCTTTGCGGCCTTCGGCCGAACGGCCGACTTGGTTGCAGCGCGTTTGGCTTTCTTCACCGCCTTCTTGACCGCCTTCTTCGCGACCTTCTTCTTCGTGGCCTTGCGCACAACCTTCCGCGCGGCTGCTTTCGCGGTCTTCTTTCGCGCGGCCTTACCGGCCGGCTTGGCCTTGCTCTTCACCCCACCCGCCTTCTTCGTCCGCTTGCGGCCGGCCGTCTTCTTCGTCGCCATGACGCACCCTCACTGACACCGTTAGAACACGCTGATGTGACACGATTCAGCAGCTACACGCCCAGAATGCTGCTGACCACTTGTGCAGACCCGCTGACTGATTCGGCCTCAAACTGCTGCTCTTCCACCAAGGCAGCCATTATCGGCAACTAGCGAGGCGCTTACATCATAGAACCGATCGTCCCGTTCCGCGACCCGCTGTAGCCAGGATATGCCAGCGTCAGCCGCCTGCGCACCGCCGCCTCTGGCAGGAGCAACACCACGAACGCACTCACGCCCCCTCCCGCAACTGCCGGAATAGCGCCACCAGTACCGGCCGCGGAATGTCCGCCAGCCCCTCCGGCGGAATCTCGTCCGAAACCATCCGCCCGATGACGTCCTCAGCCAGCGGCAGGTCGCGCCGAATCTCCTGCGCCAACTCCTCGCCCCGCGCCAGGTCTCCGTCCGCCATGTGGCGCGCGTACTGAACCAGCATCTCCTCCATCGCGACGCGATCCAGCCGTGCGTCCCCCTGCGGCGTCGTAACCGCCGGCCGATCCGAAGCCGACTCCGGCGGCAACTCACGGTCACGCATGATATCCGACACCAGACCTCGTGTTTCTGCCAGCAGCTTCTCCTGCTCCTGAACGTCCTGCTCGTCCACCGGAGCCAGCGGAATCACGTCGAGCTGCTCGTCGGGTGTCGGAATGTAGACGCTCTGGTTGCAGCCCGGGCACTTGCCCTGCCGCCCGGCGTGCTCGTCACCCGCGCGCACCAGCTTGCCGCAATGTTCGCAGTGAAACTCTATCGGCATGCCCATTCTCCTTCACGCCCACGAGGTCCGCGAGCAGCCGGCACAAGCCCCGACCGCTTTCCCGTGCAGCCGCGCACCGGGCACGTCCTCTTCGCCAACCGCCGCATTCTAGACGACCAGGCCACACACAACACCCCCCCAGGACTTCAGCCCGACCGCCCCGCCCGCGCCCGGAACAACAGCCGGATCGGTATCTCCTTGAACGGCAGCAGCTCGCGCAGCCGTCGCTCCATGTACCGGCGGTAATTCTCCCCCACCAGCGCCGGATCGTTGCAGAACATCACGATGGTCGGCGGACACACCGCCACCTGCGTGGCGTAATAGACTTTCACGGGCTTGGTGCCGCGCTTGGCCGACGGCCCCCGGTCTTGCAGAATCAGTTCCAGGGCCTGGTTAAGCTGCCCAGTGCCGACGCGCGTCTGCGCCTGCTGATGCAGGCTGAAGGCCACGTTCAGGGCCGCGTCCACGTTCTTGCCCGTCACGGCCGTGATAAACGTGAGCGGCGCGTAGGGCAACGCCGGAATCACCCGCGTCAGGTAGTCGGCATACTCGGCGGTGGTCGCGCGATCGCGCGCCAAGTCCCACTTGTTTATGGCCAAGACCACCGGCCGATGCTCGTCCAGCACCGCCCGAATCAGCTTCAGGTCCACCTCCGCCACCGCCACCGTCGCGTCAATAAGGACCATCACCACGTCCGCCCGCCGGATCGAGCGCAACGCGCGCGAGTAAGAGTAGAACTCCACGTCGCTCATCTGGCTGCGCTTGCGAACACCGGCGGTGTCGATCGCGATGAACTGCCGCCCGTCCCGTTCGAACTGCACGTCAACGGCGTCGCGCGTCGTCCCCGGAATCTCGCTGACGATCATCCGCTCCTCCCCCGCCAACTGGTTCACGAGCGTGCTCTTGCCAGCGTTCCGCTTCCCCACGATCGCCAGCTTCATCACTGGCGCCGCGGGCGCCGTATCCGCAAACGCGCCCAATTCGCGGACGATGCGATTCAGCAAAGCATCCCGCCCGCGCCCATGCAGCGCCGACACGCACAGCGGCTCGCCGAATCCCAGCTTCATGAACTCGGCCGCCTGCGGCTCATGCACCGGATCGTCAACCTTGTTGACCACCGGAATCACCGGCTTGGCCAGCCGGCGCAACTGCTCGGCCACCGCCACGTCCAGCGGCATCAGCCCGTTACTGACGTCGGCGACGAAGACGATCAGGTCGGCCCGCGTCATCGCGTAGCGAATCTGCCCCTCCACGTGCCCTTCGAGCTGATCGTCATCGATGATGCCGATGCCCCCCGTGTCCACCAACTCCAGGTAGCGCTCGTCGTGCTCAATCACCGCCGACACGCGGTCGCGCGTAATGCCCGCCCGCGGATCCACAATGCTGATCCGCTGCCGCGCCAGGCTGTTCAGCAGGGAACTCTTGCCCACGTTGGGCCGCCCGACAATAACTACCACAGGCATCGCCATGCCGGGGATGATACGTGCTGGGCGCCCCGCTGCCAAAGCAGCCCCGCCGCGCGGCATGGCCAAGCCACTCCCGCCACGGCCGGGTCCCCGGAGCGACGCCCTCGGGCGGCAAACGCCGCGGAGGAGCAGGATCCCAGGCAGTCCATATCGCATGCCGAACAGTCGCATGGACCGCTGCCCACGGGCGAGCCCGAATTCACAGGGAAGGTAGTAATCGGGAGAGGTTAGAAACTGGCAAAAGAAAGGCGGGCGGGCGATATGACCGACCGGGGGGAAGTCAGTACGTATCGCGCGCCGCCCGCTCTATCTACAGTATGGCGCCATTTCCGCCCAGAGGCCAATCGTAAACACTGATTTTTTCATACTTTCCGTTTTTTCTGACCCACAGCCCCCCTTGCTGCGCGCGTGCCAAGAAGTGTCAGACACAACGGGCACCCCATCACCATTTTAACCGAAATCGCTTGACGCCGGGAGCGCTCACGGACCCCAGGCCTATGGTGCGGCCTGACCGGACGTCTCCGCGAGCGCACGATAGTACGCGTCCAGAATCGCGCGGAGATCGGCGGGAACCTCCTGGTCCGCCGGCGGCGCGATCCGCGGCAGGTCGTCCGGACGCGCCCCGCCCGGGTCCACGCGCGTACCTGCCTCAGCCGCCAGACCGCCACCCGCCTGCAAGCGTGCGTCGCCCACGGACGTGTCGAAACGCAGCGTGCGCAGCCGGCCGGGCGGCCCGCCGCGCTGCGACAACTCGTGCAGTTGCTGAAGCGCCCGCACGAACGCCGCGGCCTTCTCCGCCGGCCAACCGAGGTCTAGCAGCATCTGCTCCGTGAGTTCCTCGCCGCCGCCCAGCATCTCCAGCAAATCGACAGTGTCGGCCAGGCCTTCTGACAACGGGGAAGCAGAGCTATCAGGCGCGGGCCCCTCCGGCAACGCTGGGTCAGCCGGGCCTTCGGAGGGGTCGGCCAGCGGCGCTGACGATGGCGCGCCGGTGTGATCGGCACTCGGCTCGCCGCCGGAGCCTGGCAGACCCGCGTCCTCTTCATTTGCCGAAGTATCAGGCGCGCCTGACGTGGGCTCGTCGGCGGGCTGTGAAGCCGTGGAAGAGCCCGCCTGGTTGGGCGGAGCGGCCTCGTTGGCATCAGGCGACGGACCGGCGCCCGGTGCGGGCTGGTCCGGCTGTGGTTCACCGGCTGGTTGGCTCGCGGGGTTTGGGCCGTCCGATTGCTGCGGTCCGTCCCCCGGGGCTTGGCCGCTGTCGCCCCGGCACTGCTCGCAACCCTCACCGCCACACTCGCAGGGGCGCGGTTCGGATCGGGCGCGCATCTGCTCGCGGACATCACTGGCCATTTCGCCGTGCTCTTCGAGGAAGCGTTCGAGTTCCTCGGCGAGCTCGGGGCTGAGGGCGGCTGCATCGGCCCCATCATCCGCCGCGTCCGCGACGGCGACGGCCTGTGTCTCGCCGTCCGGGTCGGGCTGCCCGCCCGGGCCGGCAGGCTTGCTGCCGGGCCGCTGCTCGGCCGGTGACGCCGGCCGGCTGGCGGCGGGCGCGGCAGGCGGCGCGATTATCGTCAGAACGCGACTGCGGCCAGTCTGCGGTTCCGGCCGGCCATCCGGCGACACGTGGTTGTCGCGGGCCTCGAGCCAAAGCTCGGTGCGCTCGCCCGGCCGCAGACCAAGGTCGGCGACGGGTACTCGGGCGCTGGCCTGTCGGGCATCGGGGCCTGGCTCATATTGCAGCGCTCGCGACTCCTCGGTCCCTTGCCGCGCCAGTACCAGCGACACCCCGGCCAGACCCACGTCGTCGCGCGCCACGGCGACAAGCTCCGGTGGCAGGTGCTCCAACCCGACCTCGGCGGGCGCAGCAGCGGCCGACGGCGTGACGATATCGACCTCCGGCGGGGCATCCGGGCGGACGATCAGGTCATACTCCGGCGGATCGCGTAGCGGCCAGCCCCACTTGTCGCTGAACTCGATGCGGTACTTGCCGCCGTACGTCAGCAACGTCGCCAGCCCAAGACAGCACGGATCGTCGGCGGCCACGGTCATGCGCGTGCGCGTCTCCCGTTCGCCGTTCAGGACGAAGACCGCGTCGCGTGCCGGCGTATTGGCTTGGACGCGGAAGGTCGCGTGTGTCCCGGCGAGCACGTCCAGGTCCGGGTCAGAGACCGTGTGAGGCTGCCGGCCCGTGTAGGCCGGCGGGACTAGGTGCACCACGACGCTCGCGATGGCCGGCGACGGCAAAACGGGGATGGTCTCGGTCAGCGTGGCGTCATTGGCCGTGCAGCGGTAGGTGATATCGCGCATGACCTCGTGCGGCGCCAGCGTGACGGACCAGCGGTCCCCGGACGCCGGAAGCCGCTTGAGTTCGTAGCTTGCCGCGATATCGGGACCGTGGCCGTCGAGCAGGTCCAGTTGGACGCGCTCGGCGGGACGGCCGCCGACCCGAAACTCGAACTCGAGGGGCTGACCGGTTCGGATGATATCGGACGGGCCGGGCTGCACTCGTTCCAGCCAGGTCGCGGTCGGTGCGCTGATGGCGGCGCCGAAGAAACGGGCCAGCGAGGTCCACGCGGGTTTGGGGCTCAGCACCCCGTACGCCAGCCAGGCCGCCAACACCACGCTGCACACCGCGAGCGGCACGCGCAGGGCGGGCTCCCCGACCCGCGCGCCGGCCGCCCCGTCGGCAATGTCACGGTCGGCCTGGGCCGTCGCCGCACTGCGCGCGTATGCAGCGCCGGGGGCAGTGCGCAGAAGCAGCGCATTTACGACCGAGTTATGCCGAATCCCGCTGCTGCGTTCCAGGATTCGGGCGGCGAACAGGGGGTTCACACGGCGAGCGAAGGCGTGGGTCAGTAGGGCGGCCGAGGCAATGGCCAACGTGGCCGTCCAGAGCGCGAATGACCCCTGGATGGCGGGGCGCGGCAGCCCGCCCGGCCAGTTGTGGTCGGCGGCGACAAAGCACAGCAGGTACAGGGCACCGGCAGCCCCCAGGACCAGCAGGCGACCCAGCAGGAGACGGGCGGCCACCCGCCGGCCGCAGGCAGCCAGGCGCGCGACCAGCAGGTGGTCCGCGGTGCCGGGGGCGGCGGGTGGCGACCAGGTTTGGATACGTGCCATCGGGGGGCTCCATCCGCTATTGTAACCCGGCGAGGGAAGCGTGCAGCCCAGTGCGCGGCGCGGCCGGGTCACGCGGGTTTGACTCGGGCGCTAACTCCTGGCAGAATATGCGTTTCGACGTAGCTACGTCAGCGCGGAGGTTCAGTGATGGACCGGGTGAACGAGAATGCAGCGGCGCGCGGCTACCGTTTAGTCGCCATCCTGGCCCTGGGGGCCGTCGGGCTGTTGCCATCGGGCTGCACGACCACGACACAATCCGGGACAACCGGCAGCGCGCGGCGTGTGGAAGCTCCGGCGCGAGCCGTGCAGCATCCCACCCTGAGCGGGATTCCCCTGCCGACCGGCTTCGAGCTGGTCGAGGATCGCAGCTTTCTGTATTCAAGCGGTCAGGTGCGGCACGCGAGTTGTGAGTTCGTGGGCGGCGCGCAACCCACCGACGTAAGCCGGTTCTACAAGGAACACATGGCATCCGCCGGCTTCACGCTGCGGCAGGAGCGCTTCGACCGCGGTGAGTATGTACTCGACTTTGACGGCAGTTCGGAACGGAGCGAGGTCCGCATCCGGCGGACCGGCTTCAAGACCAGTGTAATTATCAACGTCTCGCCGACGCCCAAAGGGCCCGTCGAGCGCGACAGGCCGGGCGCACCGCGCTAACAGGCAAGTGGGGCCATTAAGGCCCGACCAGCAGAGGTACGAACATGGACGCCGACAGACGGCACCAATTGAAGACGAATGAACTGGCCGAAGCGCTGGGCAAAGTGCGCGAAATCGGCAGCGATCCGCAATCACGCTACTGGCTCATCGGCATCATCGTGGTGCTGGCGGTCGTCGGCGGATATCGCCTCTGGTCGGGCATGCAGGAGCGGCGCGTCACGAGCGCGGCGCGTGATCTGAGCGCGGCGGTCCGGCAGTTGGGCACGAACCGCGTTGCGGCGATCGACGACTTGCGCGGGCTGGTGCGGCGGGCTCCAACGAAGGGCCTCGAGGCCAGCGCGCGACTGGAGTTGGGCGGCGCCCTGAGGGTGGAGGCACACCAGAGTGAGGAGCAGCGTCAGGCCTTGCTGGAGGAATCGGTCGCCACGCTCAAGGCCGTGGTGGACGATCCGCAGATGCCGGGCCAGCTTGCCGCGGCGGCGGCTTTCTCCCTGGCGACCTCGTACGAGTCGCTGCGCCAGTTCGACGACGCGGAGCGCATGTACCAGTTGCTGGTTGATAGCGAGCGTTTCGGCGGGACGGCCTTCCCCTTCGTGGCTGCTGGCCGCGTGGAGACGCTGGACGAACTGCGCACGCCAGTGACGTTCCAGCCTGGCCTGCCGCCGGAGCCGGCCGTAGCCACCACGCCGGCGGCGACGAGCACTCCGCCTGCTGGTGCGGACGCCCCACGGACGTTCCCGCAAATGCTGCGCAGCGAGGAACTCGGGCCGCCGCTGCCGCGCCTGCCGGCCGCCGCGCCGACTCCCGAGCCGGCCGAGGAAACCCGTCCGGAGGAGCCCACGGCAGCCGACGAGCCGGCGGCCACTGAGCCCGCCAGTTCGAATCCGCCCCCTGAGCAACCGGCGGAACCTGGAGGCGACAGCGGCGAGCACCCGTGAGCCACGACGAGGATATCCTCGAGCGTTCGATCCCCATTGACGAAGACGAGGCGCAGCGCGTGCGTCTGCGCATCCGCCGCAAGCTGCCCGGTCGGCGGCTGGACAAGTACCTGCACGGCCGCATCCCGCACCTTTCACGAACCACGATTCAGCGGCTCATCAAGCAGGGCGCCATTACGGTCAACGGCGCGCCCGCCAAGCCCAGTTACGAGATGTGCGGCGGCGACGTAATCGACCTCACGATTCCCGCGCCGGAGCCACGCGAGGTCGCGCCGGAGGACATCCCGCTGGACATCGTCTACGAGGACGATTTCCTGCTGGCATTGAACAAGCAGGCCGGCATCGTGTGCCACCCGGCGCGCGGCGACCAGACCGGCACGCTGGTGAACGGCCTGGTGTACTACGCGAACGAGCTGAGCCACGGCTCGGACCCCTTCCGACCCGGCATCGTGCACCGGCTCGACAAGAACACCACCGGCATCATGCTGGTGGCCAAGAACGACGAGGCGCACTGGCGCCTGGCCCTGCAGTTTGAGCGCCGCAGCTTGCAGAAGACCTACCTCGCCGTGGTACACGGCGAACTCGAGCTGGACGGCGACCGCATCGATGCACCGATCGGCGTGCATCCGGTGGTGCGTGAGAAGTTCGCCGTCATGGTCCAGGAAAACCGCATCGACATCGCCAAGAGTGCGGTGACCAACTACCGGGCGGCCGAGCGCTTTCGCGGGTACACACTGGTGGACTTGCAGCCGAAGACCGGGCGCACGCACCAGCTCCGCGTACACATGTCGCACATCGGGCATCCGCTGGTCGGCGACACCATGTATGGCGGCAAGCTGATCAGCGAGTATGATCTGACGGGTACCGGCAGCACTGAACCGCTGATTGAGTACCAGGCGTTGCACGCCTGGCGCATTGCGTTTCGCCACCCGATCACGGAGAAGCACATGGAGCTCGAAGCTCCGTTCCACACCCGTTTCAGAGACCTCGTACAGCTCCTGCGGAGGACGCGCAGTGTGTGAGCGCGGCCCGCGCCGGGCAACCTGGCTAGGCGCAGCGGCCGTCCGGACACTTGCCCTGCTGGCGGTTCTGACGCTGGTGCTACCGGCGGCCGGCCAGTCGCCGGCGGTGGGCGCGGTCCGGACACAACTTGACGCGCTGCTGGCAACCGCGGGACCGGAAACGCAGGTCGGCCTGGCCGTCGTGGACGTCGCCAGCGGCGAAAGCTGGTTCGCGCACGCGGCGCAGCAGCCGCTCAAGCCGGCCAGCGTGATGAAATTGCTCGTGACGGCGGCGACCCTGGACCGCTTCGGGCCGGACTTCAGCTACCACACGGATGTGTATGTGCATGACGGCGAGCTGTGGATCATTGGATCCGGAGATCCGGCACTGGGCGACGAGCGCATCGCGGGGCGGCACGGCCGGCCGGCGCTGCAGGTGCTGGACGACTGGGTCGCCGCGGTGCGGGACGCGGGCGTCACGCGGCTTGAGCGCATCGTGCTGGACGACAGCATCTTCGAGCGACCCGGGCGCCATCCGGATTGGCCGGTCGATCAGCAGGATCGCTGGTACCAGGCGCCCGTGGGCGGGCTGAATCTGAACAACAACTGCCTGGATGCGTCGGTCCAGGTCAGCGGCGGGAACGTAACGCTGCTGTTGCAGCCGAACCTGCCGGCGACGTTCATCGCCAACTCGCTGCAAGCCGGGAAGCAGAACAAGCCGATTCTGCGGCGCAGGCCGGACAGCGACGTGTTCGAGTTCAGCGGGCCGGTCACACAGAGCGCGGCCTTCAAGCCGGCCAGCGTTGGACGGCCCAGCGTTTTCCTGGGATACGCGCTGGAGACGGCGCTGGGTACGCGCGGCGTCGCGGTGGACGGCCCGGTCGTACGTCGCACGATCCCGGCTGAGACGCTGGCGCGGTTGACACCCGTGGCCCGTCACACGACGCGCATGCCGGACGTGCTGTGGCGCTGCAACACGTTCAGCCAGAATCTGTTCGCCGAATGCCTATTAAAGACGCTGGTCGCCTATCGGCCGGATGGCCGCCGCAGCGGCGAGCCGGGCAGTTGGGAGGCCGGCGCCGACCAAATGCGCCGCCAACTGACCGCCCTGGGATTGGACCTGGAAACGGCGGTGTTACGCGACGGCAGCGGTTTGAGTCATCAGAATCGCCTGACAGCCGAGCAGCTGGCGCAACTGCTGCGGCTGATGGCGCGACATCGGCATGCGGCCATGTACGCTGCCAGCCTGGCCGAGCCCGGGCAGCCGGGCTCGATGCAGCGGCGCTACGATTACCCGGCGCTGCGCGGCCGGGTGCGGGGCAAGACTGGCACGCTGAGCGGCGTGCGCACGCTGGCCGGTTACGTCGAGCGCCCGGATGGCGCGCGCCTGGCCTTCGCGGTGCTGTGTAACGGACCGAAGGTGGCGGACATGCCGCTGCAGGTGGCGCGCATACTGGCGACGGCGGGCCTGAATTAGCCGGCCGGCGGGTGGTCAGGTGCGGCGTGGGCTTGTGCATTCACGCTCAGGCGGCACAATGGTGGCGCACCGCGAAGGTTGGCGGTGCCGACCTTCCGAGTAAGGTAACTTCAGAGAGCTAGGAGCTATTCATGAAGGGATCGTGGGTGGCCGGCGTGCTGGCCGGTATGGGCATTGTGACGGTGATGTTCGCGCTCAGCGGCCGGCTGGACGCCCAGGGTGGCCCGGCGGCAACAGGACGCGTGGCCACGATTGACGTCCAGTTGATCATGAATGAATACGAGGGCTGGAAGGCCCTGGCGGACGAGGTGGACCAGGCGCGTACCCGGCTCAACGAGGAGCAGGCCAAGCGCCAGAAGAGTATCGAGGCCATGGGGACGACCATCGAAGCGATGGGCCACGAAGATCCGGCGTACGTGAAGCGCATGGCTGATTACTACGAAGCCATTGTGGCGCTCAAGACATGGCAGCAGGTCATGCAGTCGGCGCTCGAGCGCGAGTTCACCGTCGCCACGGACCGGCTCTACCGCGATCTGCTCAGCCAAACGCGCAGTTTGGCTGAGGCGGCCGGCTACGACATCGTGCTGGACTCGATGCCCTACCGCCAGATGGCTGACCCGCAGGCGATTCAGGAGCAGATTGCAGAACGCAAGGTCGTCTATTCCAACCAAGCTGTCGACATTTCGCAGCTTGTGCTGGACAAGCTTAACGGTGTGTGGCGCGGTCGAACGCCCACGCCGCTGCTGCAGTTGCCCGATTTCTAGGATTCGTCCGCCCGCCGCTCGCTGCGGACGGGCACGTGACCGGACACCGGTGATTGCCACCCGCTGGGCCGGGCCGGCCGGGTGTTGGTGAGTTTCAAGGGACATGAACGCCCCAATGGAAATCTCGGCGCTGGACTTGGCTGGAAGGCTGGGAGGCAAACTGACCGGCGAAGGTCAGCGTGTCCTCCGTGCCGTTGCCACGCTCGAAGAAGCCGGCCCGGACACCCTTTCGTGGCTGCGCGGCAACGAGTCGCCCAAACGGCTTGAGCACTGCCGCGCCGGGGCCATTTTGGTAACGCCCGAATGCGAAGTACCGGACACCTGCACGGTCATACGCGTGCCGGACCCGGACTTGGCGCTATGCGACGCGCTGCGTCTGCTTTGCCCGCCGCCGGAGCAGGTTCCGGCCGGGGTGCATTCCAGTGCGGTCGTGGCGGCGGATGCACAGGTGGCGGGCGCGGCGATTGGGCCGCACGTCAGCGTCGGTGCGGGTGCGGTTGTGGGTGCCGGAACGCAGCTACACGCGGGCGTGCACATCGGGGCGGAGACGCGCATCGGACGCGATTGCGTGCTGTGGCACAATGTCGTGGTCCGCGAGCGGACTATCATCGGAGACCGGGTCATAATCCACCCGAACGCGACGCTGGGCGCGGACGGCTTCGGCTACCTGCCGCGGAACGGTCGGCATGTGAAGGTCCCGCAGGTCGGCGCGCTGGTAATAGAGGACGACGTCGAGATCGGCGCCTGTACGTGCATCGACCGGGCCAAGACCGGTGTAACGCGCATCGGGCGCGGCACGAAGATTGATAACCTGGTGCAGATTGGCCATAATGTCCGCGTCGGTGAGCACTGCGTGCTGGTGTCGCAGACTGGAATCGCCGGTTCCGCCACGCTGGGTCACCACGTCATGTTGGCCGGGCAGGTGGGCGTGACTGAGCACGTCCAGATAGGTGACTGTGCGCGGGTCGCGGCCAAGTCGGGAGCTTCCCGGGACGTGCCCGCCGGGACGGTTTTCCGCGGCAACCCCGCCACCGACAACGGCGCGTTCTCGCGCCAGCAGGTGATCGTCCGCAGGCTACCGGCATTGGCTCAGCAGGTGCGCGAGTTGGTCCGTCGGGTCGAGCAACTTGAGTCAGCAGCAAACGATAGAACGTGAAGTCCAGCTCGCCGGGCGCGGACTCTTTACGGGGTTTGAAGTCAACGTGCGCTTCAAGCCCGCGGCGCCGGGCAGCGGCATCACGTTCATTCGCGCCGACCAGCCGCAACCCATCCGCGTGGCGGCCCGCATAGAGAATCTCTCGCGGCGCGCGCGGCGCACGTCCCTCAAGAACGGCACCGTCACGATCGAGACGGTCGAGCATTGTCTCGCGGCGATTCGGGCCCTGTCGATCGACAACCTGGACGTCGAGCTGGACAACGCCGAGCTGCCCGCCGGCGACGGCAGCTCGCTGCTGTTCACAGATGCCCTGACGTCGGCCGGCATAATCCAGCAGGACGCGGAGCGGCGTTATCTGCATATTCCGGATGCCATTCGCGTGGCTGACAGCGACGCCGAACTGGTGGCCTGGCCGGGCAGCGATCAGCGGCTCGACATTTACTACGAACTGGACTACGGCCCGGACAACCCGATCGGGCGGCAGACGCACCACTTCATCCTCGATCGCGACGGCTACATGCAGCACATCGCCCCGGCCCGCACATTCGTGCTGGAAGCCGAGGCGCGCCAAATGCAGGCCGCCGGCCTCGGCACGCACGTGACGTACGAAGACGTGCTCGTGATCGGGCGGGAGGGCCCGATCGACAACAGCTACCGCTTTCCGGACGAGTGCGTACGCCACAAGATCCAGGACCTGATCGGCGACCTGATGCTGTCGGGCATGTTCGTCTGCGGACGGATCTTCGCGCGGCGTTCCGGACACCGCCTCAATCATGAGCTGGTTCGCCGGCTGCACGACCTGGCCATCAGCCAGCAGCGCACCGGCGAGCTGGCGCGGCAGCCGCGGCTGGACATCTACGCCGTGCAGCGCACCCTACCGCATCGCTACCCGATGCTGCTGGTGGACCGGGTGGTGGAGATGGATGGCGAGCGCCGCGCCGTCGGCATCAAGAACGTGACGATCAACGAGCCGTTCTTCCAGGGTCATTACCCGCGGCAGCCCATCATGCCCGGTGTGCTGATCATCGAGGCCATGGCCCAGCTTGGCGGGCTGCTGCTATCGCAGAAGCTCGAGCACAAGGGCAAGGTCGCGGTGCTGCTGAGCCTGGACAAAGTGAAATTCCGACGCCCGGTTGTCCCGGGCGACCAGTTAATCCTGGAGGCGCAGGCGGTACGCGTGAAATCACGGACCGGCGAGGTGTTCTGCCAGGCCCACGTGTCTTCGGACCTGGCGGCCGAGGCCAACATCCGGTTCATGCTGGTAGACGCGGACCCGAGTTGAAACTGAGCGAATGAGCGAGATACACCCCACTGCGTTCGTGCATCCCCACGCCGAACTAGGCCGCGACATCCGGATCGGCCCCTTCTGCCACGTCGGACCCGGCGTGCAGCTTGGCGATGAGTGCGAGCTGGTCAGCCACGTCACGTTACTGGGGCCGGCCCAGTTCGGGCCGCGCAACGTTTTCCACCAGCAGGTGACGCTGGGCGCACCGCCGCAGGACCTGAAGTACCGCGGCGGCCCCACCCGGCTGATCGTCGGCTCGGACAACATCTTCCGCGAGCAGGTCACGGCGCATCGTGGCACCGAGGTCGATCGGCTCAGCGGCGGCGCCACGCGCATCGGCAGTCACAACCTGCTAATGGTCGGCGTGCATGTGGCGCACGACGCCGACCTGGGCGACAACATCATTCTGGCCAATTGCGTGCAGATCGCCGGGCACGTGCGCATCGAAGACCGCGTCGTGGTCGGCGGCGCCTCGGCCATGCACCACTTCGTGACGATCGGCCGCACGGCTTACGTCGGCGGCATGACGCGCATGACGCACGACGTGCCGCCCTATATGAAGGTCGAAGGCCACGAGCAGACCGTGCGCGGCGCGAACGTCGAGGGCATGCGCCGCTGGCAGATGCCCGAAGCGTCAATCCTGGCAATCAAGAGCGCGGCGCGCCTGCTCTATGCCCGCAAGGGCGGCCGCTCCCCGCTGCGAACGGCCGAGGCCCTGCGGCAGATCGAGGGCAACGGCCTGATGCACGACGAGCACGTGCGTTACCTGGTCGAATTTCTGCAGCGCAAGCTGGCGATCGGCGTCTACGGCCGGGTGCGCGAGCGCACCCGGTGCGACCAGGATGCGGACCGCGCGAACTTCTACCAGCTCAGCGCGACAGAGGAGAGACAGTGAGCGAGCCTGTACCGGTCGCCGTTGTCGGTGCCGGCCATATGGGCCGGTATCACGTGCAGAAGTACGCTGCCCTGCCGGGCGCCAGGCTGGTGGCCGTGGTCGATCGCGACGTGGAGCGTGCCCGCGCCCTGGCCGAGCCGCTCGGCGTGCGCTACGGCCAGACGCTAACGCCCGAGTTGGGCGACGTGGCCGCGGTTAGCGTGGCCGTGCCGACTCAGGACCATCTCGAGGTGGCCCGCCCGCTGATCCAGCGCGGCATTGCCGTGCTGGTTGAGAAGCCGCTGGCCGCGACGGTGGCCGAGGCGGAGGAGATCACCCGGCTGGCCGCCAGCCATGATGTCATCGTGCAGGTCGGCCACACCGAGCGCTTCAACCCGGCCGTGCAGGCTGTGGCCCGCATGGAAATGCGGCCCAAGTTCATCGAGACGCACCGGATCAGCCCGTTCACCTTCCGGTCGGCGGACGTCGGCGTCGTCTTCGACATCATGATCCACGACATTGACATCCTGCTGCACCTGGTGCGCGACGAGGTCCTGCGGGTTGACGCCGTGGGTGTCAACGTGCTGGGGCCCCATGAGGACATTGCCAACGCGCGCATCGCCTTCCGCGGCGGCGCCGTCGCCAACCTGACCGCCTCGCGCCTGGCCCTCAAGACCGAGCGCAAGCTGCGGGCCTTCAGCGAAAGCGCCTACGTCTCGCTCGACTATCAGAAGAAGGTCGGCGTGGCGATCAAGCTGGACAAGAACCTCAACGTGCTGAAGCTGGCCCGCGAGCGCAACGTCCAGGACCTCTCCCAACTCGCCGGGCTCGACTTCGGCAAGCTGGTGCAGGTCGAGCCATTGGTCATAAACGACCAGGACCCGCTCAAGCACGAGTTGGAGACCTTCCTGGAATGCGTGCGCGACCGGCGACCGCCGCCGGTTTCAGCCGCCGACGGCCTGGCGGCCGTCCGACTGGCCACGCAAGTCGTGGACTCGCTTTCGGCCCACCGCTGGGACGGCGAGGCCGGCCAGCGCGTGGGCCTGGCCGCGGACATCTTCGGCCGTGTCGCCGCCGGCAGCAGCGACAGCTAAACAGGTTGGTCAGATTGGCGGGTCCAGGCGTCGGGGCGGCGCGGTTCCGCTCCCGTGAGCGGTCACGCTAACAACCGGCCAGGTCCGTCCGGTTGTCAGCAACCGCGCGACGGAACTCAATGCCGATCTCGAAGGTCCCCGCCAGCACCCGCCGCGTGCGCGCGACTGTGCCGTTCACGTGCGTAATCTCGTTGTTGGCGTGCGGCAGAAGCGCTTCGACCTGCGTTCCGGCCGGGATCTCCCGCCCAAGCTGCACAGCCAGACCTTTGTGCGAGATATTCACGGTCTGGCCCACACAGGAGGCCGCCGCGTCCGAGGCAGGATCATGCCAGCACAAGCGGCAGGGCACGCGGTGGGGCATACGCGGCAACCCGCGGGCGTTTCGCCGGTCACCAGATTGTGTCAGGCCGGTGGCCACCCGAACTCCAGCAGGCATGGATACCGATTGCATGGCCAGACTCCCGCAGTGCGGGCCGGTTAGGCGACCCGCCGGCCGGGCGGGACCGCGACCCCTGCGCAGGGTGCTCACGCCCGCGCAACTAATATCGGCTGGACAGCCGCACATGCTGAAAGCCCGTTCGGGCCGCGCGGATGCATGCGGCGTCTTAAATATTGTTGCGTCAAGATGTTAGGAGACTTGCCCCGCCCAGACCCTGCGACTGCCCCTGTTGGCCGCCAAGCCCGTCCGGGCAGGTGCCGGCCGAACGCCTACCCCCGGCCGGCCCGAAAGCGTGTCGTCAGGACCCGACCGGCGCCTTGGCGAGCAGCTCCACGGCGGTGAGTGGATCGACGGAGATTGCCGTCAGTTCACCATTGTCCTTGCGCAGCAGCACGCGCAGCAGCCACAGCCGCCCGTCCTTGCTATGGGCGAAAGTGCTGCCGGTCTTCTCCTGGCGGATGGACTCGATCGTGCCGACGACCGCAGCGCGCCAGTTGCCCTCGCGTCGGTCGACCTGCTGAATTATGCGGACCCGTTGGCCCGGCCGGCATTCGTCAATCGTCATTGGCCACTCGCACCTGGCTTGCCCGGCGCCGCTCCGGCACGCCCGGGCGACGCGGGCGCTTCACGCGCCGCTCAGATCATCACACGGCGATTGTACACATACCACTCGAACAGCAGGATGAGCAAGGCCGCGCCCACGAACCAGCGCCAGATTTCGGGCGTGGCCGTCTCGATGGCGCGGCCGGCCGCGATGCCGGGCGTGCCCAGCTCATCCGCGCCGCGCGGACGGATGTCGCTTTCCCGCGCGTCCGTGAGATTGACGGCGTAGTAGTCGGTCCGCTGCTCACCCGCCTGGCGGTACCGGACCTGGTAGATGCCGACCCGCCGCGTGCCGCTGAAGAAGCTGGCGCCGCTCGCATCGGGCACGATGGTCGCGGTGCCGCCGTCCGGGCCATACAGCCGGGTCTCGGTCACGCCCTCGGGCAGTACCACGCGCAGCGTGTCGCCGGGCCGCACGCGCTCGCGCTCGGTCACCCCGCCACCGCCCAGGAAACGAATGGCGTTGTACGCGAAGACCGGGAAGCTGGCCCGCTGCCACCAGGTGCTGTCCTCCACGGCGAACGACAGCACCAGGCAGTGCCGGCCGCCCCGCGCGTGCCGCAGCAGCAGCGGTCCCTGCGGCCCCTCAATCAGCACTTCGGCGTCCTCGGGGGCCCGCAGCGCCACGCCGCGCGCCACGTACACATAGTCCAGCGGCACGTGGCGCAGGATCGGATGGGCCTCGTCCCACCAGACCGGCACGTGCACATCGTCCAGCGGCGCACTGACCTGGACATCATCGCCCGGGGGAACCGCTTTCAAGAACAGGAAGTTCCCGATCGGCAACGCCGCCGGGCTGCACTTGTCGAAGATAACAACGTCGTACGTGGAGCGCTCATCGCGCACGTATTCGGCACCGCCCGCCGCGTACTGCGCCGGCGTAATGAAGACCCGCTCCTGCAGCGGCAACCCCGCCAGGACGCTGTCAAGAAAGAAGTTATTCTCCGTCACGACCAGCACGCGCTGGCGCCGCGGCGTCGGCACGACGGCATAGGCCCGGTTGTCAACGTCCAGGGCGTCCGCGCGCGACAGGCGCGCCTCGAGCAGCGCCCCGCGTTCGAGTATCAACTCGAAGCTCAGGCCGCGCCGGGCGCCCGGGCCGGGCCGCGCCGCCTCGTCCCCGCCCGGCTGACCAGCAGCGCTATCCTCAGCCGCCGCCAACTCAACCGAACGCACGCGGGCATCCGAAAGCTGGCCATCGATGTACAGGGCGACGGACGCGGTCACCGGCTCAGCGCAGAAATTCTCGATTTCCAGCAGGACGTTGACGACCTCCGGCCGCTCGTAGCTGCGCTCCGCCACCAGGGACGTTATGCCGACGTTGTCACGCGCCCGCCCGATCTTGATCAATTCAAGCTGCCCACTCCGCAGCACCGCCTCCGCCAAGTCGGCGATGCGACCGTCAGAGAACAACACCACCCGGGCGGCCTCCTCCGTGCCGACGGGCGTCTCGTCGGTCAGCATCGTCGGCGGGGCAATGTACGCCTCCGCCAGCTCCAGCGCCTCACGAATGTGGCTCTGGCCGTCGGTCGGCTCAATGGCCCGAATGACATCCACAAGTTCCGCCGTGTTCGGCGTAAACGGCGAGACGACCGCGGCCCGATCAGAAAACGCGATAACCATCGCCTGGATACGGGCTTGCGCGCCGCGCAGGCGCAGAAAGGACAGCCAGCCTCCGCCGCGCCGGTCTAGCACCCGGACCAGCCGGACGGCCTGCTCCTTGGCCTCGTCCAGGCGTGTGCCGTCGCTCTCGACCGTATTCATCGAGGCGGAACGGTCAATCAGGATGACCAGCCGCCCTTCAGGGGCCGCGGACGTTTCCACGATGGGCCGCGCGAGTGCCAGAATCGCCGCCGCGAGCACCAGCAGTTGCAGCAGCAGCAGGAGGCTCTTGCGGAGGCGCTGGAAGGGAGCGTTGACCTGCAAGTCGTGCAGGGCGCGCTTCCATAGCAGCGTCGAGGAGATGCGCTGCTCGCGGCGGCGCAGCTTCAGGAAATAGAGAATCAGCAGGGCCGGAATGACCGCGGCGGCGATCCACAGCGCCCACAGATTCAGAAAGCTCACCGCAACAACCCTCGCTGGCGCAGGTACGAGATCACGAGTGTGTCAAACGGCACGCGCGTACTGGTGAACAGATACGTGATGCCGCGCCGCGTGCAGTAGTCGCGCAGGCCGGCGCAATACGCCTGCAAGCCGGACTGGTAGGCCTTCAGCAGTGGCTGGCTGATGCTGATCTCGGTGGTGTCGTCGTCCTCGACGTCGCGCAGCTTGAGGTCGCCCGCCAGCGGCGGCTCGATCTCGTCCGGCGCCAGCACCTGGATGACGTACAAATCGACGTCGCGGCTGAGCAGATAGCGCAGGCCGTCCTGGAAGCCGCCCTTGTCCAGGAAATCGCTCAGGATGATGACGACGCCCTTGCCGCGATGGCGCAGCGCGAAATGCCGCGCGACCGCCCCGAAGTCCGACGTGCCGCCCAGCGCGCTGCGCCGCAGGAAAGTGACGACCTGGCCGATCAGCCGCCGGCCACGCACGCCGGCCATCTCCTGCACCAGCCGGCTGGAGTAGCCATAGAGGCTGATGCGGTCGTAGTTGACCAGGCCGATGTAGGCCAGGGCGGCGGCCACGCGCTTCACATACAGGCCCTTGTGCGGGTCGCCCCAGTCCATGCTCCCGGAAGTGTCGAAGAGGACGCTGACGTTCAGATCCTCCTCTTCGAGGAAGAGCTTGAGCAGCAGGCGTTCGAGGCGGGCGTAGATGTTCCAGTCGAGGAAGCGCAGGTCGTCGCCGACGACGTAGTTGCGGTAGTCGGCGAACTCGACCGATTCGCCCCGGCGCTTGCTGCGGCGCTCGCCCTTCATGCGGCCGATGAAGATCCGGCGCGAGAGGATCTCGAGCTGCTCCAGCCGGGCCATGAAGTCCGGCGAAAGCAACTCCTCGTCACCGGCCGGCGATCGTGTCGGAGCGGTAACCAATGGTGACAGCCCTCTGGCGCGGACGCGGCGCCGCCGACCGGCGGATGCTACGCCGCCTGTTCGGCGAGCGTCGGCAGCGCCTCCAGAATGTTCGCGATCACGCTGTCCGTGCCGAGGCCCTCGGCCTCGCCCTCGAAATTGAGCAGCAGGCGGTGACGCAGCCCGGGCAGCGCGGCCCGCTGCACGTCCTCGAAGCCGACGTTGTAACGCCCGTCGAGCATGGCGTAGATCTTGGCGGCCAGCGTCAGCGCCTGGGCGCCGCGCGGGCTGGCGCCCCAGCGCACGTACTTGTTGACCAGCTCCGTGGCGAACTCGCCGCGCGGATGCGTCGCCAGCACCACGCGAATCGCGTAGTCCTGCACGTGCGGGGCCACGACGATGCGTTTCACCAGCTCCTGCCCCGCCAGGATCTGTGCCCCGCTCAGGACGGGCCGGATGTCCGGCTGGTAGCCGGTGGTGGTCCGATCGAGAATCGTCTTGAGCTCCGCGCGGTTGGAGTAGCCCACCAGGAGCTTGAAGAAAAAGCGGTCGAGCTGGGCCTCGGGCAGTGGATAAGTGCCCTCCTGCTCGATCGGGTTCTGCGTGGCCAGGACGAAGAACGGCTCCTCCAGCGTGTATTTCTTACCGCCGGACGTCACCGTGTGCTCCTGCATGCCTTCGAGCAAGGCCGATTGCGTCTTGGGCGTGGCGCGGTTGATCTCATCCGCCAGGACGATCTGCGCGAACAGCGGCCCGCGTTGAAACTCGAAGTGCCGCCGGCCGGTCGCGGGATCCTCCGTAATGATGTTCGTGCCGATGATGTCGGCCGGCATCAGGTCGGGCGTGAACTGGATCCGCGCGAAGTTGAGTTGCAGCGCTTGGGCCAACGTGCGGATCAGCAGCGTCTTGCCCAGGCCGGGCACGCCCTCCAGCAAGGCGTGACCGCCGCCGAACAGGCATACGAGCACGCTGTCCACCACGTCGTCGTGGCCGACGATCAGCTTGTGAATCTCCTGTTTGAGGGTCTTGAACTGATTGCGGAACTCGGCCACGCGCTGTTCGACCCGCCCTTGCTCGGCAGCGGTCATGCAGTCCTCCTTCGCGAAACCCGGCACGCCCGCACGTGGGCCGGCGGCGCCCCGTAATGTGGGTACGATTCTAGGCCCGCCGGCTCGGACTGTCGCGGGGCGCCGGAGCAGATTTGACTCGGCGGGGAGCGGCTGCCCCACTGGCCGGTCGCGCGGCCAGCGCGCGCACGCTCCAGCCCCCAGAAAAAAGAAAACGCCGGGCGCGGGCCCGGCGCGCTGGTTAATCAGTGGGTTACGCTCAGGCTGCGCTGACGGCCGCCGCGTGGGCCTTGGCCAGCTCGACCAGCTTATCAAAGGCGGCTTCGTCGGCGATGGCGACCTCGCTGAGCATCTTCCGGTTCAGCGCGATGTTGGCGCGTTTCAGACCGGATATGAACCGGCTGTATGAGATGCCACGGGTCATGCAAGCGGCGTTGACACGCGTAATCCACAACGCACGGAATTCACGCTTGCGCGCCCGCCGATCGCGGGCGGCATAGACATAGGCCCGAATCAGCGTCGGCTTGGCCGAACGAAACAGCTTGCTGCGGGTTCCCCGGAAGCCCTTGGCGGCATTCAGAACCCGCTTATGACGGCGACGAGTGGCGTGCCCAGGTCGAACACGAGGCATCCGCGCTTCTCCTTCACGACTGAGGCTAGGCTTCGCACACGGCCCGCAGCAGGTTCTTCCCCAGCGCGCCTTCCACTACCAGGCGGCGGCGTAGCCGCCGGCAACGCGCTCCCGACTTCGTGCTCATCAGGTGGCTACGGAAGGCCTTCTTCCGGAGGACCTTCTTCCGGCCGGTGATCTTGATCCGCTTCAACAAGCCCTTGTGCGGCTTCTGCTTTGGCATCTTACTATCCAATCCAAACCGTGGGTAGAGCCGATTAATATACAGCGCGCGCGCGTCGCCGGCAACGGGCCTGGCGCTAAAAGTGTTCGGCGGCCGTTGCCACCAAACCCCACGGCGCGTACCGTGTCAGGGGTCGGCGGCCCACCGGGGCGCCTCCGACGCGGCTGAATAGCCAGGCGGCAAGCGAGTAGCTCGCCAGGACTCGATATGTAAATATCGTCCAGGACTAATGATAGGGATTGGAAAGCACTATGCCGGCCAAACGCATGGGTATCATCGTCGGTGGCGGCCCGGCTCCGGGCATCAATGCCGTGATCGGGGCGGCCACCATCCACGCCATCAACCGGAAGTTCGAGGTTATCGGGTTTTACGACGGGTTCCGGTGGCTCTGCTCGGACAACTTCGACCCCCCCACCCATACGACCCGTCTCGACATTGCTCGCGTCGCGCGAATCCACTTCGACGGCGGCTCGATCCTCCGCATAGCGCGGACCAATTTGCTCGACGATGAGCGCCTCAAGACCGACCCCGTCGCGCACCCCGATCCACAGAAGGTCAGCCTGGCCCTCGGCCGCCTGCGCGAGCTGGGCATCACCGGACTGCTAACCATTGGCGGCGATGATACCGCCTTAAGCGCGCGCTTCCTGGCCGAAGCCGGCGGCGACCGCCTGCGCGTCGTACACGTCCCCAAGACGATCGACAACGACGTCCCGCTGCCTCAGAACATGAGCACCTTCGGGTTCGGCACGGCCCGCTTCATCGGCACGCAGCTCGTCAAGAATCTCATGCAGGACTCCCAGACCACCGGCCGCTGGTACCTCGTCAACGCCATGGGCCGCAGTGCCGGGCATTTGGCCATGGCGATCGGCATGTCCACCGGTGCCACGCTCACCCTGATCCCGGAGGAGTTCGGCGAACGCAGCAGCGTCCAGGAAATCGCCGACGTCATCGAGGGCGCCATTCTCAAGCGCCGCGTCATGGGCCGCCCCGACGGCGTGGCCCTCATCGCTGAGGGCCTGGCCTACCGGCTCGGTGACCGCGCAGAGTTGGAGCGCCTCCTCGGCCGCGAGGTGCCCGTGGACGCCGCCGGCCACCCGCGTCTGGCCGAGGTCCCGCTCACCGACCTGCTCAAACGCGAGTTGCAGGCGCGTTTCAAGGCGCGCGGGGAGAGCCTGCCGCTGGTGCAGCACACGATCGGATACGAGCTGCGCTCGGCCGACCCTACCCCGAACGATATGTCCTATTGCCGCAGCCTGGGCTACCACAGCATCCGCCTGTTCGAGGATACCGGCCGCAAGCCCGGCGGCGGATACCTGGTCTCGCTCGTCAATGACAACCTGGTCGCGCTCGACCTCCGCGACCTGATCGACCCGCAAACGAACCGCATCCGCACGCGATTCGTGGATATCTGCTCAGACCGCTACCAGGTCGCGCGGGCCTACCAGATTCGTTTGGAACGCTCGAACCTTGAAGACGCCGTCATGCTGGCCAAGCTGGCGACCGCCGCCCATATGTCGCCCAGCCAGTTCAAGGAACGCTTCATGCAGGCGGCCACGCCGCTGAGCGACATGGTCTGTTCCCGGCCGGACGCCGAGAGCACGGCCGAGGCCGTGCTGCACCAGGGCGCGTAGACCTCTTTGCGGCGCCCGGGCGCCGCCGCCGGCCTGGCGCGCTGCGCAACCCCGCGGCGGGCAGACCGCGAATCCACCCACAAGCGGGGCCGCGGTCCACTGCGCGCGGCGATACAATGCCGCGCCGGGCAGCGCGCCCGCATCATCCGCCAACCTCATAGGAACCGGAGAGGTGTCATGCTCAGACCACGCCACAAAACCAGAGCCGTACTTGCCGTGTTGCCGGTGCTACTGCTGGTGGCCAGCGGCCACGCCGCGCCGGGGGACGTGCTCCAGACGCACGAAGCCCCCTGCGAGTACCCGGCCGGCTTAGCCGCGGCCGGCGACCATCTGTACCTGCTGGACTGGCGCGAGGCGAAGCTGTTCCGCGTGGAGATGCAGACCGGCGCCGTGCAACGCTCCTGGGACGCGCCGACGCTCCGGCCGCGCGGCCTCGCTCATGCCGACGGGCGGCTCTTCATCTCCGACGACCGCACCGGCCGAATCTACACGTTCAATCCCGACACGGGCGTGGTTGAGAACACGTTCGACGCACCCGGCCGGCGCCCCAGCGGACTGGCCTACAGCGCCGGCGTGCTCTACGTGCTCGAGCGCGCCAGCCGCAAGGTCTATCGCGTACTGCCCGAGGACGGCACGATTCTCGGCTACTTCGCTCTTCCGAACCGCGACTGCGCCGACCTGACGCACGACGGCCGCTACCTCTGGACCAGTAACCGCGTGAAGGACGAGCTCTACATGGTTCATCCGGAGACCGGCCAGGTCATCGGCATCCTCGCCGCCCCGGGACCGCACGCCACGGGCCTGGCCTGGGACGGTGACACCCTCTGGAACGCCGATTTCCAGACCCGCAAGCTCTACCGCCTACAGATCAAGAGCGACCCGATGTACCGCGTGTTCGACCAGCGCACAGCCCGCTGCGAGTACTACTGGACGCTGTACAACTACGGGCCGGCCCGCGTGTTCGACGTCACGCTCAACCTCGCGGTGCCCGCGCCGCTGGTTAACCAGCAACTGCTTACCGAGCCGCGCTTCTCGCCGGCGCCGGACGAAATCCGCACCGACCGCTGGGGGCAGCGTTGCGCGCTGTTTCGGCTGCCCGGCGCGGACGCCGGCCGAAGGCTCGAAGTCCGCTGCGAGGCCGAGGTCGCGCTCGCCGCGCTGCGCTACCTCATCATCCCCGAGAAGACCGGCACGCTCGCGGACATCCCGGCGGAGATCCGCGAAGCCTACCTGGCCGACGACTCGCGCTACCGCATCGACAGCCCGTTCATTCAGGAGACCGTGCGAAAGGTGGTCGGCGACGAGCAGAACCCCTACTGGATCGCCCGCAGGATATACGACTACGTGATCGACAAGCTGACGTACGAAATGGTGGGCGGCTGGGACGTGCCGGAGGTGGTGCTCCGGCGCGGCAGCGGCTCATGCTCGGAGTACACCTTCGCGTTCATCGCCCTCTGTCGGGCCGCCGGGCTGCCAGCGCGCTACCAGGGCAGCATCGTCATCCGCAACGACGATGCCAGCGTGGACGAGGCCTTCCATCGCTGGGCCCAAATCTATCTGCCCAACTATGGCTGGGTGCCGGTTGATGCCAACAAGGGCGACGCCGAATCACCCGCCGATCAGGCGCGCGGCTTCGGCGAACTGGACAACCGCTACCTGATCACCACGCACGGCGGCGGCGGCTCGGAATACCTGCACTGGGGCTACAACTCGTACGTGCATTACCGCGCCGACGGCTACTGCATGGTAGAACGCGAGACGTACGGATTCTGGGAGCCGCACGATACGCCGCCCGAACAGGTCCAGGCCGGCACGGATCAGGCCGAACCATAGTCGGGCGTACGTCCGCAGCAACCACGAACGTTCTTGTGGCGGGGTTTGAATCTTTGCGCGCGCGTGGCCAAAATGCCCGCTCGTCCCGCCGGGCGGCGGGACGCACTGACCGATTGGAGTTAATGACTATGCGTTGGAGCCACTACTTAATACCGACGACGAAAGAGACGCCCAAGGATGCCAGTGCGCCGTCAAACATCTTGATGTTGCGGGCCGGGCTGATCCGACAAGTCGCGGCGGGGCTCTATACGTACCTGCCTTTGGGTTACCGGACGTTGCGCAAGGTCGAGAACATCGTCCGCACGGAAATGGACCGCGCCGGCGCCATCGAGCTGCACATGCCCATGCTTCAGCCGCTGTCGCTCTGGGAAGAGACCGGCCGCACGGAAGCCATGGGGGACGTGCTGCTGCGTCTGGCCGGCCCGCCCGGCGACTGGCGCCCCAACACCGTGCTGGGTCCGACGCATGAGGAGGTCATCACCGACGTCGCCCGGGCGTATCTCAACAGCTACAAGCAGTTACCCATCACGCTCTACCAGATTCAGACCAAGGCCCGCGGCGAGGCCCGCCCCAAGAGCGGCGTCCTGCGTACGCGCGAGTTCCTGATGAAGGACGCTTACTCGTTCCACGCCGACAAGGCTAGTCTCGACGCCGAATACGACAACATGTACCAGACGTATTGCCGCATCTTCGCCCGCTGCGGGCTGCCCTACCTGGCGGTCGAGGCGGAGACCGGCGCGATCGGCGGCGACGTCTCGCACGAGTTCATGGTGCTGACGGACGCCGGCGAGGACTCCGTCGCCCTGAGCGCCGACGGCGACTACGCCGCCAACCTGGAGCGGGCCACGGCCCGGCCGCTGCCCCAGCAGGACGGCGAGCCGGCGCCGTGCGTGGAGGTGCACACGCCCGGACACGGCAAGGTCGAGGACGTGTGCGCGTTCATGGGCACACAGCCCGGCCAGATGATCAAGACGCTTATCTACGTTAGCGCGCCGCCGGCCAGCCCGCCGCCCCCGGGCACGCCGGCCCCCCGCCGCCAGTGTGTGGTGGCGCTGGTGCGCGGCGACCACGACATCAACGAATACAAGCTCAACAAGGTCGCCGGGCAGCCGCTGGAGCTGGCTGATCCCGAGACGATCATGCAGGTCACCGGGGCCGCGGTCGGCTTCGCCGGCCCGCAGGGACTGATCGAGCGCGTGAACAAGCTGATCATTGACCGCGACGTTACGACGCTGCGCAACGCCGCCAGCGGCGCCAACAAGACCGACTACCACGTCAAGAGCATCAACCCCGGCCGCGACTTCCCCGTCAAGGGCGAAAACGTCATCGTGGCCGATATCCGCAACGTCGTGGCCGGCGACCGCTCTCCAACCGGCAGCGGCAGCCCGCTCAGCATGCGCACCGCCATCGAGATCGGCCACGTCTTCAAGCTCGGCACGAAGTACAGCAGCGCGATGCACGCCGAATTCCTCGACCGCAGCGGCCAGTCTCATCCCCTGGTCATGGGCTGCTACGGCATCGGCGTGAACCGGCTGGTCGCGGCCGCGGTCGAGGCCCACCACGACGACCAGGGCATCATCTGGCCCATGTCGATCGCGCCCTTCGAAGTGCTCGTCATCGCCCTGGACCCGCGCGTGGACGAAGTCGTGCAGACCGCCACGAAAATCCACGACGACCTCGTAGCCGCGGGTATCGACGTCCTGTTCGACGACCGTGACGAGCGTGCCGGCTTCAAGTTCAAGGATGCCGATCTTATCGGCGTTCCGCTCCGTGTCGTGGTCGGCAAGAAGAGCCTCGCGGAGGGCTTCGTCGAATTCAGCCACCGGCGGGATAACATCAAGCACAAGCTCTCCCCGACCGCGGTAATAGACCGCGTGGTGAGCACGGTGCGAGCCGAACTAGCCGAGTTGGAGCGTTGATGCAGGCAGCCGGAAGACCGCGAGGTCCTCTACGCAGGCTCCCTGGCTTCAGCCGGCTTCGTCGACGACGAGTAGTGCTAATGTGTCAACTTGTCGTCCGCCCGGCGACCCCCGGCCGCACTCCCTCGACCTTACTCGCCGATATTCGTATAAAGGACTACTCTAGGCCGCTTGGTCGGGCCGGGGCCGCTGCCGGCTCGGACCAGGCACCGCTGGCTGGATTCTGTCGCCGACTATGGCAGCGTCCGCCCGACACCACCCGGCCTGAGTCTGGAACTCCGGCCTTGACAGGAGCTTACATATTGCCCCGCGCAGGACGCCCGATATGTCTCGCGCGGCGGTCGCTCGGACTGGCCCGTCCGCTGCGGCCCGCCGAGTACGTGGCGGCGCTCGCCGGCATGGTGTGGCTGATTGCGGCCTGCTGGCCGGCGCGCGGCGTGCATGACGGCGCCTTGGCCTACATCGGCCCCGGGGCGGGGATCGCCCTGTTCGGCTCCTTCCTGACCGTCTTCATCGCCCTGTTCTCGGCCTTCCTCGCCATCCTGGCCTGGCCGATCCGGGCCGTCTGGCGGCTGATCCGCGGCCGGCGGGCCTACAAGAACGCGGCCGTCCGCCGCGCGGTGGTACTGGGGCTGGACGGCCTTGAGCCAACGCTGACCGAGCGGTTCATGGATGAAGGTCTGCTGCCGAACATGAGCCGGCTGCGCTCGCTAGGCAGCTATTGCCGGCTCGGCACGACCTGGCCGCCGCTCTCTCCGGTCGCATGGTCCTGCTTCAGCACCGGGGCGAATCCGGGCAAGCACAACATCTTCGACTTCATCACCCGCAACCCGGCTGACTACCGGCCGGCGATCTCGTCCGTCCGGCTGCGCGAACCGCGGCGAACGCTGCGCCTCGGGCCATATGTCATCCCGCTCAGCAAGCCCGAGATAACGGCGCTGCGCAAGAGCAAGCCGTTCTGGACCGTTTTGGGCGAGGCGGGCGTCTTCAGCGCCATCCTGCGCGTGCCCATCACCTTTCCGCCGGACAAGTTCAACGGCGTGCAGTTGGCGGCCATGTGCGTGCCGGACCTGCGCGGCACGCAGGGCATGTTCACCCACTACACGGAAACCGGGGCGGCCGGCGCGACCATGGACGGCGACGTGGGCGGCGACCGCATCATCGTCCAGCGCAACAGCCGGGCCGTCGAGTCATTCGTCCGCGGCCCGGCCAACACGCTGCGGGCCGACCGGACTGAATTGCGGCTGCCGTTTCGCGTGACGCCCGGAAAGAACGGCGCCGCAGTGCTGCACATCGCCGACCAGCGCGTCCCGCTGCCGCTGAATCGTCACACCGGCTGGGTGCGGCTGGCGTTTCGAGCCGCCCCGGGCGTGAAGGTGCATGGCATCTGCCGATTCCTGCTGAAGAGCTACCGGCCGTTCTTCGATATGTACTGCACGCCGCTGCAGATCGACCCGCGCAAGCCGGTCATGCCCCTGTCGCACCCGGCCACATACGCGACGTACCTGGCCTGCCAGCACGGGCCGTTTGCCACGCTGGGGCTGGCGGAGGACACCTGGTCGCTTTCCGAGCGCGTCCTCACCGAGGACCAGTTCCTGGAGCAGGTCTACGACATCCACGCCGAACGGGAGCGCATGTTCTTCGACACGCTCCGCTGCGTGCGGCAGGGGTTGGTGGCCTGTGTGTTCGACGCCTCCGACCGCGTGCAGCACATGTTCTGGCGCTACGCCGACGACCGGCATCCGGCCCTGAAGGCCGAGGAGCGCACCGGCCACCTCGACGCCCTGCGGCAGATGTACCAGAAGATGGACGACCTGGTCGGCCGCGCGCTGGCGCAGATGGGCCCGCTCGACGCCCTGTTCGTCATGTCCGATCACGGCTTCAAGACCTTCCGCCGTGGGATCGACCTGAACGCCTGGCTCCTGGCCAACGGCCATCTAAAGCTCAAGAACGGCGCGACGACCACGGAGAGGTCCTACCTCGCGGACGTCGACTGGAGCCAGACGCGGGCGTACGCGTTCGGCCTGGCCGGGATCTACATTAATCGCCAGGGCCGCGAGGCGCAGGGCATCGTCGCCCCGGGCGAGGAAGCGCAGCGACTGGTGGCCGAGATCAAGGCCAAGCTGACCGGGCTGCCCGATCCCGACACGGGCGCGCCGGGCATTCACGAAGTCGTGTCCGCCCGCGAAGTCTATCGCGGCCCGTACATCGACAACGCCCCCGACCTCATTGTCGGCTATAGCGTCGGCTACCGCGTCGCCTGGGATGCCGCCATCGGCAAGTGCGGCCCAACCGTTTTCGGCGACAACACGAAGGCGTGGAGCGGCGACCACTGCGTGCATCCGCAGCTCGTGCCGGGCATACTTTTCAGCAACCTGAAACTCAACACCAGCGATCCGAACATCATCGACCTGGGCCCGAGCATTCTGGACCTCTTCGGCGTCAAGCGGCCGGCCTACATGGACGGCAAGTCACTGGTACAGATCATGGAGCACGAGGCATGACGCCGCGCGCCGGCAACACATTCCGAGCGGCCCGAACCGGGCGCGTCGTGCTGCTGCTGGCTGTAATAGCGGCGGTTGGCGCGGCCCTGCCGGGTTGTAGCCGCGCGGACAACCCCGCCGCCGAGAAACGCGTGCTCATTCTGGGCGTGGACGGAGTCGATCCGGACGTGCTCGGCGAGCTGATGGACGCCGGCCGTGCACCGAACCTCGCCAGGCTGGCGAGCAGCGGCTCCTTCAAGCCGCTCACTACCAGCATGCCGCCGCAAAGCCCGGTCGCCTGGAGCAATTTCGTCGCCGGCGCCAACCCGGGCACGCACCAGATCTACGACTTCATGCACCGCGACCCAAACCCGGCCGGCACCGCCGAAGCCATCACGCCCTACCTCTCGACCTCGCGGACGATCCCGCCCGCCAGGAACTGGTCCTTGAACTTCGAGCGCTGGCAGCTTCCGCTTTCGTTTCCGCAGACCGAATTGCTCCGGCAGGGCGACGCCTACTGGAACCACCTGATCGAGCACGGCATCGACACAACCGTCTATCGCATACCGTCCGCCTACCCGGCGCCGGCGGTGGACGGCCCCGGCTGCTGGCACTGCGTGGCCGGCATGGGCACGCCCGACGTGCGGGGCACTTACGGCGAATTTGCGTGTTTCGGCCCGTGGCCGCGGCGTTATGTCGGCGGCGGCTGGTTCCTACGCGTTGAGCTGAACGACCATCGCGGCACGGCCGTACTGGAGGGCCCGCCGAACTTCCTGCGCCGGCCCGACCGCCAGGGCCGCGTGCCGAACATGGTGCAGCAGCTTCAAATCGTGCGCGACCCGGAGGCGCCCGTGGTGAAGATCACGGCTGGCGACCGGGTCTTGCTGCTCAACGAGGGCGAGTGGAGCGACTGGGTCGAGATCGAGTTCGACACGGGCATTCCGGCCGGCGCCGTCCTGGCGACGCTGCAATATCCGACATCGATTCCTGCCATGGTGCGGATACTGGTGAAGCAGGTTCACCCGACGTTCGAGCTGTACGTCAGCCCGCAGAACATCGACCCGCTGCGTCCGGCCATGCCGACCAGCGAGCCGGAGTCATTCTCGCAGAAGCTGGCCGAGCAGACCGGCCGACACTACACGACCGGCATCCCGGAGGACGCCCAGGCGTTGCGACATGGCGCCCTGGACGAAGACCAGTTCCTCGCGCAGGTCGGCCTGATGCTGGACGAGCGCCTGCGCCAGTATCGCCACGCGCTCGACAATTTCGAGCGCGGCTGCCTGTTCTTCTACTTCGGCCACACGGATCAGCTCGCCCACATGTTCTGGCGCGACCGCGACCCCGAGCATCCCGGCCGCCGCCCCGAGCAGGGCGACCGCTACGCCCGCGTGCTCGAAGAGGCCTATGAAGGGATTGATGCGCTGGTGGGCGAAACGCTGGCGGAGCTGCGCGACGACGACACGATCATCATCATGTCCGACCACGGCTTCACCACCTTCCGCTGGGGCTTCAATCTGAATCGCTGGCTGCTGGAGCGCGGCTACCTGGCCGTGACGGCCGCCGACACAAACCGGACGTTCGCGCTGAGCGACGTGGATTGGAGCCGCACGCGCGCCTACGCCCTGGGGCTCAACTCGCTGTACGTGAATTTGCGCGGGCGGGAAAAGTACGGCATCGTCGCACCCGGCGCCGAGCGCGCCGCCCTGCTGCGCGAGCTCGTGGACGAGTTGGAAGCCGTGCACGACACCCACGGCCGCCAGGTCATTTGGAGAGCCTACGTGGTCGATGAGACCTGTCCTGGGGCGGACCCGGAAATCGCCCCCGACCTGCTCATCGGCTACAACCGCGGCTTCCGAGCCAGTTGGGACACGACCCTGGGCGGTATTCCCCCCACGCTGTTGGAGGACAACCTGGACCGCTGGTCCGGCACGCACCTGATCGCGCACGATCTGGTGCCGGGTATCCTGATTTCGAACCGCCGGGTGACAGTGGATGACCCGGCCCTGACCGATATGGCCCCCACAATCCTCAGCCTCTTCGGCATCGCAACGCCGACGACCATGACCGGCCGGCCGGTGCTGGAGCTGGAGTAAGCGGCGCGCCGCGTTTAGGCGGCATGAATGCAGGAGCGCAACAGTGTTTTCGCCGAAGATCAAGCTCGACAAGGCCCTCTACGAGCGGGTCGCCGAGCTGAGCAAGAGAGCCGGCTACTCGTCGGTGGACGAGTTCATCACCCACCTGATCGAGCGTGAGCTGGCCAAGTTCGCCGATGCCGAATCCGACGAGCAGATTGAGGAACGGCTGCGCGGCCTGGGCTACATTGAATAGGAGCCGCCGACCGGCATCATGGACCTGCTGAACGCCATCCTGACCGGCCTGACCAGCCTGCTGTGGGTGCCGCTGGCCCCCCTGCCGGCCTGGCTCGTGCTCGTCGTCTGGTCGGCGCTGGCGGCCGTGCTGGCGGGCAGCATGTTCCGCTACACGTCCAATCAACGGGCCCTGGCCGATGTCGGCGACCGCATTCGCGCCAACCTACTGGGCATGCGGCTGTTCAAGGAGGAACTGGGCGTAACGCTGCGTTGCCAGGCGCAATTATTGCGCGCGGCAGCGCTGCGCTTCTGGTACGCCCTGCCGGCCTTCGCCGCCATGCTGGTGCCATTCGTGTTTCTGTTGGTGCAACTGGCGTTGCGCTACGAGTACCGGCCGCTGACGCCCGACGAGTCGGCGGTCGTCGTGCTGCACGTCGCCCCGGAGGAGTGGCCACACTGCCGGCAGGTCCGCCTGGAGCTGCCGGACGGCGTCGTCGCCGAGACCCCGGCCCTGCACGACGAGGTGGAACACGCAATCTACTGGCGCATCCGCCCGACGCGGGCCGGCGCGTTTGAGCTGCGCTGGCAGCTCGGTCAGAACCTGGTCACCAAGAGCCTGACCGTGGCTGACGACGCCCGGCGTCTGCAGATCGTCAGCCCGCAGCGCCCGGGGCGCGGCCTGTGGGATCGCCTGTTGTATGCCGCCGAACCGGCCCTGCCGGGCGACTCGCCGGCCCGGGCCGTGCTCGTGGAGTACCCCCGCCGCAGCACCCCCATCTTCGGCTTTGACGTGCCGTGGTGGCTGACGTTCCTGGTACTGTCGATCGTCATCGCCGTGCTGCTGCGCCCCGTGCTGAAGGTCAAGTTCTGATCGTGCCGCCGGCGCGCCGGCAGGCTGCCGCGCGGCGCGGCGGTTTGCGCCCATCCCACACGGGGATATACTCAGGTTGTGCGGGCCGCACGCGGGTGTCCAACCGCCCTCGACCACAGGTAAACGACTGTGTTGCTGACTGTGTGGGAAATCCTGCGCGAATCGGCGGTCTTCATCCTGATGGGTTTCCTGATCGCCGGGCTGCTCGACGCCACGATTTCCAGTGCGCGTGTGATTCGCTACCTCAGTGGCCGGCGCTCACGATCCGTCTTCCTCGCCACGCTGGTCGGCGCCCCGGCGTCGCTCTGCTCGTGCAGCGTCCTGCCGACAGCCCTGACACTGCGGCGCAAGGGTGCCAGCAAGGGCGCCACACTCTCGTTCCTCGTCGCGAGCCCGGAAACCAGCGTCACCTCCGTACTGCTCACGTATTCGCTGCTCGGCGGGGCGATGGCGATCTTCCGCCCCATCGCCGCCTGCATCACGGCCATCACTGCCGGACTCGTGGAGAACCTGATCGACCGGCGCTTCCCTGACGAAACACCCGCCGGCGCCGCTGAACCGGCCGCCGCGGCTGGATGCTGCTCCGCATCACGGGCGCCCGCCGCCACGCCTTCCTGCTGCGCCTCGTCGCCGAACCCGGCCGCTGCGACCACCACTACCGCCCCTCCAATACGCCAGCGCGTCCGCGCCGGCCTGCGCTTCGCCTTTGTGGATCTCTTCGACAACTTGTTCGCCTGGATCCTCTTCGGCGTCGCGGCCGCCGCGGCGATTCAGGCCTGGCTGCCGCCCGACGTGCTGAACCAGATTCTCGGCGGACAAGTCCGCTCGATGCTGCTGATGGCCCTGATCGGCGTGCCCATGTACGTGTGCGCCGAAGCTTCCACCCCCATCGCGGCCGTACTGATCGCCAACGGCGTCAGTCCCGGCGCGGCCATCGTCTTCCTGCTGGTCGGGCCGGCCACTAACATCGGCTCGCTGGGTGTGCTGTGGCGCGAGTTGGGTCGCCGCACCGTCATCGTCTACCTGGCAACGATCATCCTGGTGTCCTTGCTGATGGGCCTGCTGGCGAATGACCTCCTGGGCGGTACGTATGGCGAACTGCAACACTGCGTCCTGAAAGAGCAACTGCTGCCCGCCTGGCTCAAGACCGGCGGCGCGGCGGCCTTCCTCGCCATCGGCCTTGGCACGGTGTGGCGCCGCCGCTACTTGCAGCGCAGCTCGGCATGGCTGGCCCACAAGCTGCACCTGCGCACCCCGCCGCGGTAACCTGGGACTGCTCATCCGTCTCACCAGCGCTGCGGCCTACGGCACATAGCAGTCCGGCGCAGAGGCAACCGCCGCCGGCGCCGCCCGTGAGTTCCCATCATCGACAGCCGCGCCCGCCGCAGGTACGCTCCATGCTCCGCCGCCGGTCACCAACGCGGCGGTCACGGTGCGCCTTGCAGGGTCCGGACATGACGAACAGTGTGACGGCCGATTCGCGGCCGCGTCTTCACCGCCGTTGGGTTGACGGCCTGATCGTGCTCGTGCTGGCGACGGCCGCCGGCGCCGCTTCATTCGCCGGCTCCCGCGGACTCGATGCGCCGCTGATCAAGAGTATCCACTGGGACGTCTGGTTCGACGCCGACTGCCCGCGTGTTCACTGCACGACCGTCGAAGAGCGGGGCGTGCACCTGCGCACCGGCGCACACCCACTGTTCAAGTTGTGGACATACCCCCCTGCTCTGGCACTGCGCCGGCTCGGCCTGGAGCCGCTGGTCGCCGACCGGCTGCTGCGCAGCCTGACCGCGGCGGCCTGTGCGGCGGCGTTCTACGTCCTCCTGCGCCTACTGGGGTCTCGCCGCCCTGATAGCGTGCTCTTCACATTGCTGGCGGCCGTGAGCGCGGCGGCGGTCTTCTGGTTCACCGTTCCCACGACCTACCCGGCCGGACTACTCAGCATGCTCCTCGCCTTGCTGCTGGTCGCGGTCGGGACCGCGCGGCTCAAGTCACCGGTCTGGGACGTGCCGGTGAATATCTTGACGCTCAGCTTCACCAGCACGAACTGGATGGCCGGACTGCTGGTTACCTTCGCCCGCTGGCCAATTCGCGTGGCGCTGGGCGTCGTCGTCGCGGCCGCATGCTTTGCGGCGACCTTGATGGTCATCCAGAACTTCTGCTTCCCGTCGACGCCCATCTGGTCGGTCTCATATGACGATTGGCGCTATTTCTTCCACGCGCACGCCGGCGGACCCGGGCGCATTCTCCCGGCCTTCTTCGCCCACTCGATGGTCATGCCGGCCCTCGGCACCGCCGTCCACGACTCCACGCCGGTATTGTCGATTCAGCACGCCGCCCCGGCCTCCACGGGCCTTTTCGGGCTGCTCGCGGTCATCCTATGGGCCGCGCTGCTGGTTCTGGGAGGCGTAACGCTGTATCGCCGGCGTCAACCGGCGCGTTTCTGCGCCGTTCTGGCGCTGCTGATCGCCGGACAACTCCTGCTGCACCTGCTCTACGGGCGTGAGACTTTCCTGTACGCCTGCCACTTCGGCCCACTGCTGGTGCTGGTCGCCGCCTATGGAACACTCGGGCGCACACGCCGCCTCAGCCTGGCCCTGGCCGTCGCCTTGCTGGTCTGCGCCGGCGTGAATAACGTGCAGCAGTTCCGCGCCGCCCGGGCTCGCGTTCAAGCCATCGACCAAGGCGCAACCCCGGCCGGAATCGCACAGCCCAGCGGCAGTATGCGGGTACAATCACACTGCAAGCACGCGGCCCGACGGGGTTCCGCGATCACGGCTCCCACGCAGCAACGCGAGCTAAGTGCCGGCTTCAGAGTCCACCATGTCGCCCGGGCGTGCAATGACATTACCAGGAGGTCAGCATGACCGAACAACCAGGCAACTCCGGCCAGCCCAAGCCCAGGAAGAGCGCAACTCCGTCCGCACACGAAGTCACTTTCGTCACAAATCCGAAGCTCTTGTTCATCTGGCCGGTGATCGTCGCCGGCCTGGTCTTCTACCCGCTCGGATACCCGGCCGCCGCCCCGGCTGCGCCCGCCGCCGCGCCGACCGCGCCGGTCCAGCAACCCGACGCGGACGCGGAGAATGCGACGGATACGGCCGCAGCGGCCACAACCGCACCGGCGCCGGGGTTCGATCGCCTGGGCACGCTGGGATGGATCTACATCTGGGTGCTGATCGTCGTGCTGCTGACGCTGGGGGTTGACGTCGATCGCAACCAGTTCGTCTTCTGGCTGGTGCTGATCGTCCTGTTCTGGGTCCTGGGGCTATGGCTCAAGGATGCCAAGGGCATCACCTTCTTCGGCGACGTCTATCGCTGGTTCGCGTCGCTGAACGTCGAGTACAACCGCAGTCTCGGCCTGGCGCTCAGCGTCCTCCTGCTGGTGCCCTACCTGATCATGCTGGGCTGGGCGCGCCTCAACGACCGCTGGCGCATCACCCACAACGAGTTCGAGCACCATTCCTTCGGGAAAATGGATGATTCGCTCGGCCGCGGCGCCAAGAGCATCCGCGCTATCTTCCCCGACGTGCTGGAGCTGGCCCTCGGCCTGGCCGGCACGCTGATCGTCTACAACGCGACCGGCACCAAGGAACTCCGGCGGATTCCGCACGTCATGTTCCTGCCGTTCGTGCGCCGCCGGCTCGACAAGATCCTCGAAAAGACCGCGATCACAGGGCTGATGGCCGCCGACGAGGAGGAAGATCAGGACGACGAGGCCTAGACACGGCGGATATCCAGGCCCGGCAGCGCGCCGCGGGCCTGCTCAGGGAATGAACGGCAGGCCGGGGCTGCGCTGCTCGTCCGTGGGTACCCGCACCGCGTGCGCACGGATTTCCGCCGGCGCGTCTGCATCAAGCAGCGCGTGGTAGCGTGACCCACAGAACGCGCAGGCCCAGCTCTCCCCGCCCCCCTGGTTGCCCGGGTGCACGAGCGGCAGCGGCAGCCCGCATTCCACGCAGACCCCGATCCTGTGCGGCACGAGGTTGAACAGATCGTCCGGCCGCCACGGCTTGTGCAAGAAGAGCGATACGCCGGCGGCTGCGAATTCGGCCTCCCGATCCGCGCCGCTGTTGCCGACGATGCAGGCCCCGGGCCGGATGCGGCGCAGCGCCGCGATCAGCGGGCCTACATCGCTGCCCCCGGCGGGATGATCGACCAGCACAACCTTGATCTCGGGATCCTGCGCAAACACGGTGAGGCCCTGTTCATAGGACTCCACCGTGCTGGCCGCGCAGCCGGCCCGCTCAAGCTGTTTAGCCATCGCCGCGCGGAACAGGTCATCATCATCGATGATCAGGACCCGCCCGTCCAAGGACGGCTGCTGTCGCTTCATGCTTCTGCCTCCGAAGTGCCCCGGTGAAGTGCAGGGCGGCCCATTCCTCCACGGGCACCTGATCGGCAAAAGCCGGCACTCCTCCTGAGGCTTACTGCGCAGCCCCCCAGAATCCGGCGATTCCGACGGGCTTGGCGGCAAAAACTGCGCGGCCGACCAACGGTCAAGCCGCGATTATCGGCGTATCCTTCACTCCGGCAGGCTGGCCGGCGCAGGCGCCCGCCGCCCCACGGTGGCATCCAGCGAGTAAATGAGCAGGGCCGTCCAGATCGCCCCGAAGGCCAGCAGATGCGTACGCGTGAAAGGCTCCCCGTATGCGAACACCGCCAGCAGGAAGTGCCCGGTCGGCGCCAAGTACTGCAGGAGGCCGAGCGTGGACAGGCGCAGTCGGCGGGCCGCCTGCGCGAACCACAGCAAGGGCGTTGCCGTCACCACACCCGCCGCCATCAACAGCGCATCCATACGCACCGACCCGGCCAGGAAGACCGCCCGTCCGTGCCACATCTCCCAGGCGAGAAACGCGGTCGCCAGTGGCGTGAGCAGCGCGGTCTCGATCATCAGCCCGGCCAGCGCATCGACGCGTGCAGTCTTCCGCAGCAGGCCATAGAGCGCAAACGAGCACGCCAGCAGCAGCCCGATCCCGGGAAACTCGCCCAACCCGACCGCCAGGTAGGCGACCCCGCCGGCCGCGAGCAGCACGCTGGCCCATTGCCAGGCCCGCAAGCGCTCCCGGAGAAACAGCGTGCCCAGCAAAACGCTGATGAGCGGGTTGATGAAGTAGCCCAGGCTTACCTGCAACAGATAGTTGTTCGCCACGGCCCAGATGAACGTCACCCAGTTGAACGTAATCAGGCAGGTCGTGACGGCCAGCGTCAGAACCGTCCGTCGGTCGCGAATCGCCGCGAACACGGACCCCATCTCCCGCCGCAGCACGAGCAGCAGAAACAGGACCGCCGCCGACCAGACGATCCGATGCGCCAGCACCTCAAACGCCGGCACCGTGCGGACCGCCTTGAAGTACACCGGAAAGACGCCCCACAGGCCGTACGCGGCAACGGCGTAGATGATCCCCGCGCGCGTCGTGTTGACCAGCGCGATCGGCCGGGCCCCGGCGAACGTGCCGGCACAGCCCATGCCCGTCTCGGATAGCCCTTGCAGCTTCATTGGGGAGATTCTATGTCGCCGCCGGCAGCCCGGCTGACCCGGTCAAAAAGTGTCGGTCACAAACTCTGCGCGACCCCTCGGGCGCCAAGCGGCCAATGGCCTTCCGCCCGCGGCTTATAGCTCGTACTGGCTGCGGTCCTCGTCTTCCAGGATGTCCGCCAGGCGCATGTGCACATAGTCCACGTCGACCATCACCTGCCGGTTGACCGCGTCCGAGGCGTTGAACGAAATCTCGCCGAAAACCTTCTCGACGATCGTGTACAACCGGCGGGCACCGATGTTCTCCAGCAGCTCGTTGGCGCGATAGGCCATCTTGGCCATCTCGACGATCGCGTCGTCCGTGACTTCCAGCGTGACGTTTTCCGTGCTGAGCAGGGCAATCTGCTGCTTGATGAGCGCGTTCTGCGGCTCGGTCAGGATGCGGTAGTAGTCCTCGGCGCTCAGGTCGGTCAACTCGACGCGATTCGCAAAACGCCCCTGCAACTCAGGCATCAGGTCACTCGGACGCGCCTGGGTGAACGCGCCGGCGGCGATGAACAGGACGTGGTGCGTGCGCACCAGACCATAGCGCGTGCTCACCGCCGTGCCCTCGACCAACGGCAACAGGTCGCGCTGCACGCCGCTGCGCGACACCTCCGGCCCCGAGCTTTCGCCAATCGTGCTGCCGCAGACCTTGTCGATTTCGTCCAGAAACACAACGCCGCCTTCCTCGCAACGCCGGATCGCGGCCTGCTGCAAAGCCTCCTGGTCGATGAGACGATCAATCTCCTGCTGGGTAATGATCTCCAGCGCCTCGCCAACCGGGGCGCGCCGGCGACGCATACGCGGCGGCATCATGCGCTCCATGAGCCGCTCGAATTCCGGCCCCATCTGGTCCAGGCCGGTGGTGGACATAACGTGTGTCGGGATGGAGCGCTCCTGCGTCTCGATCTCGATATTGTGCCCCTCCAGGCCGCCGGCCCGCAGTTGGCTGCGCAGCTTCTCCCGCGTGCGCTGCCGCCGCTCCGACTGCTCCGGATCACCGGTCGCCAGCCGATCGCCCGGCAGAAGCTGATCCAGGATCCGGTCTTCCGCCGCCGCTATCGCCCGTTCGCGAACATGCTCGGCCGCCAGGTCGCGTTCCAACACCAGGGCCCGTTCAACCAGGTCACGTACGATGGAATCAACATCCCGGCCGACGTAGCCCACCTCGGTGAACTTGGTCGCCTCGACCTTGATGAACGGCGCCTTGACGATCTGAGCCAGCCGCCGTGCGATTTCCGTCTTACCGACGCCCGTCGGCCCCATCATCAGTATGTTCTTCGGGAAAACGTCATCCCGCAGGCCCGGCGGTAAGTTCAGCCTGCGCCAACGGTTGCGTATCGCGACCGCCACCGCCCGCTTGGCTTCCTCCTGGCCGACGATGTGCCGGTCCAGCTCCTGAACAATCTGGCGCGGGGTTAGATCACTCATCGTGGGTATTGTCCTGGCCGTCGGCATTGCCCGGGCCGGCGGGTAAGGGCCGTATGATACCCCCATTCACCAGCCACGCCAACTCCGCCCAGCCGCGTTACTTGGTGTCCGTGCGCGCTCACGGCAACCGCCACACCCAAGCAACCCAGGCAAACCGGACAGGCCGAATCCAGCCGATGATGCCTGCACAGGCCCTTGTGCCGATAACAAGAATGCAATGGGCGGCGGGAACCCGCGGCCACCCGCAGCGTATCAATGGGTGGACGGGTCGCCGGCGTCTGAGTCGGGGCGGGCAATGAGTCCGCACGCGCCGGCTCAACCTGGCAACGCCGCGTGCTCTTCAACAGGAAGGCGGTAGTGATGACGCTCTCCGATATTCGGGCTCAGTTTCCGATCACGCAGCACTTCAATTTCCTGAACCATGCTGCGATCGCCCCTCTCTCCGCGCCTGCGGCCGAGGCCATGGCCGGGTACGCGCACGAGCTCGCCGAGTATGCCTATCTGCGCGGCACGTACTACCGCGCCGCCGACCGCGTGCGGCAGGCGGCCGCCAAGCTGCTCCACGCCGACCCCGACGAGATCACGTTCGTGAAGAACACCTCGGAGGGAATCTGCTACGTCGCCAACGGCATCCAGTGGTGCACCGGCGACAACGTAGTGTCCACCACGATGGAGTTCGCCGCTAACGTCTATCCCTGGCTGAACTTGCAATCGCGCGGCGTGCAGCTCAAGCGCGTCCCCGACGATGACGGACGCATCCCGTTCGGGCAAATCGCCAGCGCCATCGACAACCGCACGCGCGCGGTGGCGATTTCCGCCGTCCAGTGGTCAAACGGCTTCCGCATCGACCTGACCCGCCTTGGCGAGCTGTGCAAAGAGAAGGGCGTGTTGCTGTTCGTGGACGCCATCCAGGCCCTGGGCGTCCATCCGTTCGACGTGCGCGCCATGAACATCGACTTCCTCTCGGCCGACGGGCACAAGTGGCTCTGCGGCCCTGAGGGCGCCGGGGTTTTCTTCTGCAAACGCGAGTTGATCGGGCACATTCACCCGTCGGAGTTGGGCTACCTGGCGATGAAGCAGGGCTTCGAGTCAAACGAGATCAAGATCAACCTGCATGATGATGCCCGGCGCTTCGACAGCGGCGTCTACAACCTGGCCGGCATTTGTGCCCTGGGCGCGTCCATCAACCTGCTGCTGGAGGTCGGTATCGACCAGGTGCAGAAGCGCGTCAAGGAGCTGACCGATCGCCTGGCCGAGGGCATCCAGCGCCGCGGCTGGCGCCTCCACAGCCCCCGGACACCCAGTGAATGGAGCGGCATCGTGACCTTCTCTTCGGAGAAGCATGACTTGACGGCGTTGCGCAAGCACCTGCGCGACGAGTTTCGGATCGTCGTGGCCGGCCGGCTCGGGCGCCTGCGCGCCAGTCCGCACTTCTACAACACGGAAGAGGAGATCGACCAGTTGATTGACGCCCTGCCGCCTGCCGGCTAGGCGCGGCCCCCCGGAGCGGCCTGCGCCACCCGGCAGCCGGGCGTTCGCGGAGCGCCCGGCCGGGCGCTGGCGTACCGATAATCGCTGCTTCGGCAGCGGCCGGAAGTGACCGCCGGGACACCTGGATATGGACAACCCGGCGGGCTGTTCAGGCGCGTTGTATACTATGGGAAGTTGTCGTTAAGGCCTTTGAAAACGGCGCTGCGGATGCGTATAATGCAGTGTGTCGGATGACTGGTGACCCACGGAATTGGGTGCCAACGGCGATGAGGAAGACAGCCACGACAGTTCGTTGCGTGCCGCGTTGCGGCTTCGATCGGACCGAGGTCCGCGGGGTTGATCTGGATCTTATCGACGCGGCTGACGAGCTCGAGCTGCTGCGGGCCCTACAGGGCTGGTTCGCCGCCCGCGGCATCGCCGACGCCGTGTACGATCTCGATGTTGACAACAATGGCTTCTTTGCCATCATCAATGACGAAGTATATGATGAGGAGTGGGGCAGCCCGATTCTGTAGGCAACTAGACTGTTGACCATGTACATTTGACTGCGGCCTCGCCCTGGACGATGGTCCTTTGCGGCGCCGCAGTTTACGTTTGTCTACACCATGCGCCGCGTCTTGAGGCGGCGCGCCGCTTGCCGGCCGGCGCCCTCAGGCCGGCAGCCAGCTCCCCCGCTCAAGCTCGTGCAGCCGGTCATTCGGCCCCATGATCAGAACCTGATCGTCCGGACGGAAGACGTAGTCGGCGCTCGGTATGGCGTCGATCGGCGCGCCGCTACTGCCGTCACGCTGCCGCACCATCAGCACCGTGACGTTCAATCGGCTGCGTATGCCCAGACTGCCCAGGCTGCGGCCCACGAACGCCGGCGGCACCGGAATCTCAACCACGCTGGTATCCGCGACCCCCGGGAGCGGCTCCGCCCGCCGGTCATCCCCCAGCGCTGAGACCATGCCCGCCGCCATGTCGCGCTTGAAAAGCTCCGCGTTGTAGTGCGCGATGACGTCTTCCGGCCACATCGCCCCTATCAGCCGGCCATCTTCCAGCACGGGCACTTCACCGCGGTAGCGACTCAGCCGCCGCATCACGTCCGCCAGCGTGTCGTTCGGACCAACTGACGGGAAGTCCCGCTCCTGCATCAGGTCCTCTGCTATCAGCAGCGGCTCATAAGAGGCCGCGTCGGCCATGACCGCGCGGCTGCGATCCGCACCGATCACACCCAGCAGACGCCGGTCCCGATCAACCACGAACAGCGATGTGCCGGGGTGCTCAGCGAACTTCGCAATGATATCCAGGATGCCGGCCCCCGGCGGCAACGTGACCGGATCGCTGCGCATCGCGTCCCGCACCAGCAGATGCTTCAGCACGCTGACGTCCCGACCGGCGTGAATGTCCACGCCCCGCCGCAGCAGCTTGAGCGTGTACACCGAGCCGTGCTGCAGGCGCGTGGCCAGCAATGTGGCAATTGTCGTGCTGATCATCAGCGGCAGCATGATCTTGTAGTCGGTAGTGAGCTCGAAGATGATCAGGATCGCAGTGATGGGAGCATGCGTCGCCGCGCCGACCACGGCCGCCATCCCAACCAGGGCGTACGCGCCCGGACCGGCGGTCGCGCCCGGCCACAGCGCATGCACCAGGCTGCCAACCGCTCCACCCGTCATGGCCCCGATGAAGAGCGATGGGGCGAAGATGCCTCCGGAGCCACCCGACCCGATCGTAATGGAAGTCGCCAGAATTTTGAGCCCTATAAGCGCCACCAGCAGTTGCCACCCCAACTCACCCGCCAGGGCCGCGCTGATGGCTTGGTACCCCACGCCGTACACGTGCGGAAACCACAGCGCAATTATGCCAACCGCCAATCCCCCCACTGCCGCTTTGAGCGGCGGCCACATCCGACGCGCCCGGTCCAGGATATCCTCAGTGAAGTACAGCACGCGCACGAACGCAATGGCGGCCAACCCACACACCAGCCCCAGACCCGCGTAGGCAAACAGCTCGCTGTAACTCACCAAGCTATACTCGGGCACAACAAAAGCCGGCACGTCGCCCAGAAAATGGTGCCCCACCACTGTCGCCGCCACGGCCGAAATCACGATCGGCGAAAACTGGGCCACGCCAAAATCCGCCAGAATCACCTCCGCCGCGAACAGCGACCCGGCCACCGGCGCGTTGAAGGTCCCCGCGATGCCGGCCGCCGCCCCGCACGCCACCAACGTCCGCAGGCGACGCTGATCAACCCGCAGCCACTGGCCGATCGTGGAACCCAGTGCCGAGCCGATCTGAACAATCGGGCATTCGCGCCCCACCGACCCGCCCGAGGCAATACAGACGGCCGAAGCGAACATCCTACCCAGCACGACGCGCGGCCGAATGCGCCCGCTACGGAGCGCCACGGCCTCCATGACCTCCGGTACGCCATGACCTTTGGCCTCCCGAGAGAGGTAGCTGATGATCAGGACGCACAACAGACCGCCCGTCGCCGGCGCCAGCAGCTTGCGCCAGACCGGCAACGCGCCAATGTGATCCAGCGTGTAGCTGGTCTCGCCCCACGCGACCCAGCTACCCAGTCCGATCAGGTAACGAAAGCCGACCGCCGCCAGCCCCCCGCCCAGGCCCACGGCGACCGCCAGCAGCACCATGTACAGGTGCTGCGAATCGCGCAGTCTCGCGTGGCCGCTGCGTATGAATCCAAGCACACTCATCGTCGACATTCGTCCGCCCGCGCGGGGGTCAGCGACCGGCCCCGCGACGCTGCCTGCGTGCAAAGACCTGTCGGGGATGAACTTACCGCTTCGGCCGTCACGGGCTGCCCGGCCGGTTGGCGGGTTATACCACGATTCTCGCCGCGCGTCTCGATTCAGCCCGGCGCGGGCGCTAGCACCCTGCCATCCAGCAAGGTGCCCGGCGCCCAACGCCGCCCCGTTCGTGGATTTCCCCGAGACACGCCGCTATTCTCTGGCAACTTCCGGTCCGCAGCAGTCTGTCCAACCGGAAGGTGGTGCAGACGCCGCGACGATCTTCGGGGCGGTTGCCGGCTGGTATTCACGCTGACCGGGCCGCACCGGGAAACCACAGCCCTCACCGGAGCACGAATCGATGAGTGCCGCAGACACCCCCAGGCAAGCCATCCTCGACGCCCTGCGCAGCGTCACCGAACCCCGCTCCGGCCGCGACGTCGTCTCGGCCGGCTACCTACGCGAGATCGATTCCGCTACGGACGTCGTTCGCGTCATGTTCGAGCTGCCGGCGCCGCTGAACTCGCCGGAGTCGCAGGAGCTCCTGCGGGCCCAGACTCTGGCTGCCCTGCAAGTCGTCGAGGGCCTGCAACGCGTTGACGTAAGCTTCAAGAGCGAAGCGCAGCAAGCTCCGCAACTGCTTCCCGGCGTCAAGCACGTGGTGGCGATCGGCGCCGGCAAGGGCGGCGTGGGTAAAAGCACCGTCGCCGTGCTGGCGGCGGTCGGCTTGCAACGCCTCGGTCTGAAGGTCGGACTGCTCGACGCCGACGTTTACGGGCCGTCGCTGCCCAAGCTGACCGGCACCGAAGGCGCTCAGCCCGGCTTCAATGACCTTGGCCGGGTCGAGCCGCCCGAGTTCGCCGGCATCAAGATCATCAGCATGGGCTACCTGGTGCCGGCCAACGAGGCCGTCATCTGGCGCGGCCCGATGGCGCAGAAATACGTCCAGGAGTTCCTGGAGCGCGGCGAATGGGGCGAGTTGGACTACCTGATCATCGACCTCCCACCGGGCACCGGCGACATCCCCCTCACGCTGGCCCAGTGCATCCCGCTTTCCGGCGCCGTAATCGTCTGCACGCCCCAGGAGGTCGCCCTCCAGGACGCGGTCAAGGCCCTGCGCATGTACGAGAAGCTCGGCGTCGACTCGCTCGGCGTTATCGAGAACATGAGCCACTACGTCTGCCCGCACTGCGGACAGCGGGAGCACATCTTCGGTGCCGACGGCGCCCGACTGATGGCGGAGCGCGCCGGCGTCCCGTTCCTCGGGGCCATACCGCTGAACATCGCGATCAGGCAATTCGGCGACGCGGGTCAGCCGCTGGCCAGTTTCACCGAGGCCGATCCCGCGGTAGTGACCGCGTTGGAGGAGGTCGTGCGGCGTCTGCATCACGAGGTCGAGGCGCGTAGCCGCCAACGTGTGCCATTGCCGCAGGTGAAAGTGTCCGAATAACCGGTCACAGCTTCACACGATTGCCGGCATTTCGCGACCACGTTCCTGCCGACTTGTGCTAAACTACGGGTGGGACTGCTGTTGCGGAGGTAGCATGTCGGCGCCGGGTAACGACAGCCTCGGCGGGGGTGCGGTGGGTCGCAATCGCGACTCCCCCGGGTGGGGCCGATTGTACTTGCGCGCCCGGGAAAGCCTGCACCGGCACCTGACCCGCTGGGGGGAGCTTTCACCGCGACAGGCGGCCCGGGTCGTAGCGGGCGTCCTGCCGGTTCCAGATCGACACCGCCTCTTGAGACGCCTGGCCGAATTGGGCTGGCTCGAACAGGATGCACACCTGCCCTTCGACATCCTCGACTCGCCCGCCTGTCCGGCCGACCTGCGGCAAGCGCCGCGGAAGTTCATGTCGCTGGCACTGTTCGGCCTGCCCGGACAAGGGCGCCCGGATTTCAAACACCGCGAGGCGACTTACCAGACCCTGTGTGCTCAGATTCTCCGTGAGGCTCAGGACACGCACCGCCTCGCCATGGTGGCCACACGGGCCCTGAGCCACCCGGACGTCTGCCGCGACCCGGTGCTGGCGGCCATGGTTCGCGGCTTCGTCGCGGAGCAGGAGTCCGCTTTGCGAGCCGTCCAGCGCGCCGAGCAGGGCGCTGCGGAGCCCGACTCACAACTCCGCAATCCGTTCCTGGCTACCACCCACGCCGAAATGCCCACCCGGCCGCAGTTGCTGCGGGCACTTGCCAGCCTGCGGCACGAGTTCGAGGCCCACCTGGCGGAATACAACGAGGCGGCGGCCCGCTACGCCCTCGAGAAGATGCAGGAACTGACTGAGCAATATCCGGACCACATCGACGCCGCGGCGGTGGGCCGCTACGCGGAGCAGTTTGCCGACCTGCAGGGACGCTGCGCGCGCTTCCGCGAGCAGGTCGAAGTCGTTGCCCGGCGTGCGGCACAGGCCGCCCAGGAGGGGAACACGGAAGTCGCCACGTGGCTGATGCGCCGCCTGCGTGCCATCCATGCCTTGACGCCGGCATTGTTGCCCACGGATCGGTTTGAGGCCTTGCGACTTCAAGTCAAAACATGTGGCCAGAAGGCCGAACACCGCGAGGCGCTGCATGACCTGATTCGCCGTGAGCGGAACGTAGCGGATCAGATCAAGCGGGCGGGCGCCGCCATCTATCGGTTTCACCGGGTAGCCCAGATGTCGGCGCCCGGGATGGACGAGTACGAGCGCGCCGCCGCGGCTTATGAGGCCGCCGTCGCGGAGGTGCGGGAGCTGGACACGGAGTGGCTGACCGGTCTGTTACTGGAGCTTGAGACCTATCTCGAGGACCTGGATGACCCGGAAGGTCGCGCCGGGGCGCAACTGGACCGCTTCATCGGGACCGTCCGCAACGCGCTGACGCAGTTGCGCCGCGAGATCCGCGCGCTCCAGCAGGAGCGCGGCGTTATCAACCCGGACGAGCTGGAAGGCGGTGTCTAGCGCCCAGCGCGAAGCGCCCACCGGCGCCGGGGGGATTGCGTATTTCGCTGGGGAACCGCACAATGCCTAACCACACGAGCGCAGCGGTCAAGGAGACGCTCGGTCCGATGCCGGCGAATGAGACAGCCCTGGCAACGCGTAGTGACTCGGCGGCGCTTGCCCGTGGCGGGGACGGCGGCGGTAAACCGCTCAGTCGGCTCGCCCGCGCCAAGTTCGCGCTGGTACGCTGGTTCCTCATGGCCTGGGTGCGGCTCTTCAGCCTTAAAGGCTTGCACCTGCTGGGGCGCTGGTTCGGCACGCTCGAGTTTCTGCTCAATTTCCGCCGCCGGGAGCGCTACTGGCGCGAGTTGCAGCGTATCTTCGGCCGGGAGTTGGAGCGCTCGCGCGGCCGCAAGATCATCTGGCATTATTTCCGGCGCACGCGTTGTGACAAGCTGTTCTACCTGATCTTCGACCGCTTGCCGCGCGACAAGATCATGCGGCGCATCCGCTTTCAGGGACGCCAGCATCTGGACGAAGCCCTGACGCGCGGGCACGGCGTCTACGTGATGCTCAGTCATAACGGCTCGCACCACGTGGCTGGTCTGCTGATGGCCCTGCTGGGGTACCGCTGCGCGGGCATCCGTGATCGGCACGAGGGCGCCATCCGCACCTACGTGCAGGAGCGCTACGCCGAGACCTTCGCCGAGTACGCCGCGGTGCGCGTCCTCTATGCCGACAGCTTCCCACGCGACATCTACCGGTGTTTCCAGGAGAACCGGGTAGTCGGCAGTGCGCTGGACGTCGGGCGGGTGCGTGGCCTGACGCTCAAGACGTGCCCGGTGCAGGTTTTCGGAGAACAGCGCGAATTCCTGACCGGTACGCTGCAGATCGCCCTGCGTTGTCGGGCCACGATCTGCCAGGCGTTCGTCGTATCGCGCCCAAATTTCTACTTCCGCCTGATTGTGCATCCCCCGTTTCACGTTCCAGGCCATGAGGCCGACGGCGAGCGCGCGGACCTGGTGCAACGCATCATGCAGCAGTATGCCGACGGTATCGCCGCCCATGTCCGCGAGCATCCCGATCATCTCAGCCGGGCCTAGGCACGGTCCGGACCGAGCCGGGCCGTGGACTGGATGCCTCCCGGCGATCCGGCTACAATCCCGCCCGACGTGGCCGCTTCGGGCGCGGACAGCCGTGCGGTGGACTGCGCGACGCCAGTGGCGGCCGGGCGGGGACGCGACCGGGCGGATCCGGTCAGGGTGCAGGTGTGAAGTTCCTGCTGATCGATCGAATCAGTGAGTTGGAGCACGGGCGGCGCATCGTGGCCCACAAAGCCGTGTCGCTGGCCGAGGAGTATCTCGCCGACCATTTTCCGACCTTCCCGGTCCTGCCGGGGGTCTTTGTCCTGGAGGCGATGGTGCAGGCCTCGGCTTGGCTCGTGCGGGCCGCGCTGGACTTCCGCCCGGGACTGGTGTTGCTCAAGGAGGCGCGTAACGTTACGTATAAGAGCTTCGTCGCGCCGGGCCGGGTTCTGCGCGTCGAGTCGCTCTGTCGGGAGTTGACCGACGGGTCGAGCACTTTCGCCGCCAGCGGCTGGCTGGAAGATCTCGAAATCGCCAAGGGCCGACTGACGCTGCGGCATTTCGACCTGGCGGAGATTGACCCGGAGCTGGCGGGTGTTGATACGCGGAGCCGGGAGAACGCGCGGGCCCTGTTCAGCCGCTTGCTGGCTGGGCGGCCCGAGCAGCCGGCATTGGCCTAGGTTACTGGTGGTCCGATTCAGTTGACGGAGTCGACTGGAGGGATGTGTGCATGCCGATCGTGAGTAGAGACGAGATTCTGGAGAAGGTGCGTGAGACCCTGGTCGACGCCCTGAGCGTTGACGAGGACGAGGTCCGCGAGGACGTCACCCTGACCGGCGACCTGGGGGCCGAGTCCATCGACTATCTCGACATCGTCTTCCGCCTCGAGAAGGCCTTCAACATCAAAATACCACAGGAAGAGCTCCTTCCGCGTGAGATTCTCAGCAACGCCGACTACGTAGAGAATCGCAAGCTCAACCCCGCCGGCCTGCAGGCCCTCAAGGCGAGCATGCCGCACGCCGACCTGACCGAATTCGAGCAGGATCCCGACATCGACAAGATCTCCGACGTCTTCACGGTCGGCAGCATCGTCAACTTCATCGAGGCGAAGCTGGCGGCTCAAGGCTAGGGCTTCCCGTGCGCTGGATCTGGATCGATCGCTTTGCGGAGTTCGTACCCGGCCAGCGGGCCGTGGCGCTCAAGAGCGTCACGCTGGCCGAGGAGCACCTGCACGACCACATCCCCGGCTTCCCGATCATGCCCGCCTGCCTGCTGATCGAAGGCATGGCCCAAACCGCCGGGATCCTGGTCGGCGAGGCCCGCGGCTTCGCCGAGAAGGTCATCCTGGCCAAGATCAAACGGGCCGTGTTTCACCGCCTGGTGCGCCCCGGCCACCAGGTCCGGCACGAGGCCGTGATCGAGCACCTGACCGACGCGGCCGCCTCTACCGCCGGCCGGATCACCTGCGACGGCGAGTTAGTCGGCGAGGTGGACCTGGTCTTCTCGCACATCGACCAGAACATCAGCGGCTTGGATTTCCCCGAGGAGAACTTCGTGTTCACCGACCAGTTCATGGACCTGCTGAAAACCTATCGTGGCCAGGGCGCCGGGGAGGTCTCCCTGTGACGCCCCAACGCGTGGTCATCACCGGCCTGGGACCGGTGACGCCCATCGGCGTCGGCGCCCAAACCTTCTGGGACGCCCTGCTGTCCGGAACCAACGCCATTCGCCGCCTGAGCGCGTTCGACCCGGCCCGTTTTGACTCCCAGATCGGCGGAGAGATCAGCGGCCTCAAGGCCACCGACTTCGTTCCCAAAAGCTATCGCAAAGCCAGCAAGATCATGGCGCGCGATATCGAGCTGGCCGTCGCCGCCGCCCATCAGGCCGTCACCGATGCCGGCCTGCGCACGCGCTGCCTGCTGGATCGCGGCGAGGCCGAGGGCGGGCCGAATCTCGATCCGGCCCGCTTCGGGGCCAACATCGGCGCCGGCCTCATCTGCGCCGACCTGCACGAGTTGGCCGAGGCCCTGCACAGCGCATCGGAAGACGGTAACTTCAGCATGGCCCGCTGGGGCGCGGAGGGCATGAACAACCTGACGCCGCTCTGGCTGCTGAAGTTCCTGCCCAACATGCTCGCCTGCCACGTCACGATCGTGCACGATGCCCAGGGCCCCAGCAACACCATCACCTGCGGCGAGGCCAGCAGCCATCTGGCCATCGGCGAGGCTTTCCGCGCCATCGCCCGCGGCGTGGCCGACGTGTGCATCTGCGGCGGCGCCGAGAGCAAGATCAACCCGATGGCCCTCATGCGGCAGGCGCTGGGCCGGCGGCTGAGCCGGCGCAACGACACGCCGGAATCCGCCTGTCGGCCCTTCGGTGCCGAGCGTGACGGAACCGTGGTGGCCGAAGGCGGCGGCCTGGTGATTCTGGAAGCACTTGAACACGCCCGCCGGCGCGGGGCGCCCATCCGGGCCGAGCTGGTGGGCTTCGGTGCCGCCAACGATGTCTACTCAGCCGGCCAGCCCAGTCAGTTGGCGCCGGACGGCCGCGGCTTGGCGCTGGCGGCGCGTAAGGCCATTCGCGACGCCGGCCTCACGCCCGAACAGGTGAACGTAGTCACGGCGGCCGGCTACGGAATGCCGGCCGAGGACCGCGTCGAGGCGGCCGCCATTCGCAGCGTGCTCGGGCCGCGCGCGGCTGACGTGCCGGTGCTGACGATCAAGGGGGGCTTGGGTAACAACGGGGCCGGCAGCGGCGCGGTGGACTTCATCGCCAGCGTCCTGACCCTGCAGCACAACTGCCTGCCGCCGGCGATCAACAGCGCTCCGGCGGATCCCGAGTGCGGTCTCCGGCTGGTGACCGACGGCCCCGTGGACGCCCCGGCGGAATACGTCCTCAGTCTCGCCTTCGCGCTGACCGGCGGGCAGTGCGCGGCGTTGGTAATCAAGCGGTATCGCGACTAGTGCCGGCCCGGCGCGCCGGCCGGACGCGCGCCCACCGGTCAACAGGCATACGACCATGGCACGACGCATCGTCATTACCGGAATGGGCTGGGTGACCCCGCTCGGCTGTGACCTCGAAACGGTCTGGCAGCGCCTACTGAAGGGTGATAGCGGTGTCGCCCCCACGACCATCTTCGACGCCCGCACCTTTCCCACGCAATTCGCCGCCGAAGTCAAGGACTTCGACCTGCGCGCCGTGCTGGGCGAGCATTTCGAGGCCCACCGCTCGGCCAGCCGCAACGCGGCCTTTGCCCTGGGCGCGGCCGAGATGGCCTGGCGGCATGCCGGCCTGAACGGCGGCAGCGGCGCCGATCCGGAGATGACGGGGGTATACCTCGGCGGCGGGGAAGGGCCGATCGACTTCGACAACTTCGTTGCCGCCGCCATTGCCGGCTGGAACCCCGAGACCCGCCAGCTCGACACCGTCCGCTGGGCGGAGGTCGCCGGCCAGCGCCTCGCCGCCGCCCGCGAGTTCGAGCAGGACCCCAACTGCGCCGCGCACCACATCGCCTGCCGCTTCAACGCGCAGGGCCCCAACCTCAACACGCTTACCGCCTGCGCCGCCAGTACGCAGGCCATCGGCGAAGCCATGTTGATCATCCGGCGCGGGGACGCCGACGTCATGATCACCGGCGGTGCTCACAGCATGATCCACCCACTGGGCGTGACCGGCTTCAACCGGCTGACCGCCCTGTCCGAGCGCAACGACTCACCGGCGACCGCATCGCGGCCCTTCGACGCCACGCGCGACGGGTTCGTAATTGGCGAAGGCGCCGGGATCCTGATTCTTGAGGAACTGGAGAACGCCCGGCGACGCGGGGCACACATCCTGGCCGAGATTGTCGGCTACGGCTCGACCGCTGACGCCTTCCGCGTCACCGACATGCATGAGGACGGCCGCGGCCCGATGGCCGCCATGCGCGCCGCCCTGGCTGACGCCGGCCTCCAGCCGGCCGACATCGACTACATCTCGGCCCACGGCACGAGCACCGAAGAGAACGACAAGATCGAATCCAAGGCCATCGGCGGCGTCTTCGGCGATTCGGCCCGTCGCGTGCCCGTCAGTAGTGTCAAGAGCATGCTGGGACATCTGATCGCCGGGGCCGGCGCCGTGGAGCTGATCACCGTCGTGCTGGCGCTGCGTGACGGAATCATCCCGCCGACCAGCAATTACGCCACCCCTGATCCGAATTGCCCACTGGACTACGTTCCGAACGAGCCACGCCGAGCCACGCTCAAGACCTGCCTGTCGAACAGCTTTGGCTTTGGCGGCCAGAACGATACGCTCGCCGTGCGGGCCTTCGAGTAGCCGCGCCGGCGCGGACGGGTCGCTACAGGCGTGTGCTAAGCCACTCACCCAGGCTGAAAAAAATCGCCAGCAGCAGGACCGTCCCGATCGCCGAGACCAGCGTGCCGTACTTGGCCATCTCACGCGTCGTGACGGCGCGCGTGGCGAAGGCGATGGCGTTGGGGGGCGTACTGATCGGCAGGCTCATCGCCAGCGAGGCCGCGAAGGCCACGGCCAGCGCCCCGAGCCGTGGGGAGAAGCCTGCGACCGCCGTCACGATTGGTATGAGCAGGTTTGATGCCGACGTATGGCTCATGAAGTTTGAGAGCAGGAGGGTGACCAGAACCACGGTGCCCACCAGGGAGATCATGGGCAGACCGGCGAAGGGAATCTGCTTGACCAGCACGTCCGACAAGCCCGACTCGCGCATCGCCACCCCCAGCGTCAGGCCGCCCGCCACCAGGATCATGATGTCCCAGTCCAGCATCTTCAGGTCGTTGCGATCGATGATGCCGAAGGCGGTGAACGCGGCGATTGGCAGCATCGCAACCACGGCCGGGTGGATGCCGTGCAGCGGCTGCGACAGCCAGAGCAACACCGTGATGGTGAACGTCAGCACGACCACCGCGAGGCCGGGCGTAACTTCCAGCACCTCGGGGAAGCGGATTTCCAGCGGTTCCCGCGCGGGCCGGAAGACCAGCAGCAAGATGACCCACAACACCACCAGCAGCACCGCCACCAGCGGCACGCCCAGCATCATCCAGCTCAGGAAGCTGATCTCGTAGGCCGGACCCATCTGCTGGAGCACGCTGGCGGCCACCGCGTTGGGCGGCGTACCGATGATCGTGCCCATGCCGCCGATGTTCGCCGCGAACGGCACCGCCAGAACCAGCGCCTTCTTGGCACCTTCGCGCCCGCCCAGTTGCCCCAGCAGCGGACTGATAATCGCGATCATCATCGCCGTCGTCGCGGTGTTCGACATGAACATCGAGAACAAGGCGGTCGTCAGGATGACGCCCAGCAGCAGCGGCGCCGGACGCGCCCCGAATGGCGTGATAAACGCCCGCGCCAAGCGCACGTCGAAGCCGTGCTTCGTCGCCCCCCGCGCCAGCACAAACCCACCAAAAAACAGGACCAGCACCGGACTGGCAAACGGGTTGATGTAGACCTGCCAGCCTTGTGTGGCTCCCGCGCCCGGATCCGCGTGCTGACCCAGCAGGTACACCGACAACACGATCGCCATAATGGCCGTCGCGAAGGCCGGAATCAGCTCGGTAATCCACAGGGCCGCTGCAGCGATGAAGATCACAAAGCAGATCCGCGGGGCCGGCTCATCCAAGCCCGGAATCGGCAGCAGCCCGGCCACAACGGCCACGCCGATGCACAGGAACGTCTTTAGCGCGGTTATCCAGCTCAGGTCGATAACAACCCGCTGGTGCGTGAACTTGACTCGGACAGGCGTCGCCATTTCGCAACCTCTGGCCGGTGGCCGCCTACCACGACGCACCACCATCGGCCGGTGCGAAAAGCACGTTGCGTGCCAGTACGCCGCTCAGATGCCGCCAAAGTCCTCATGCTCACCATATTCAGTCCCCCATCGCGCGCTCATTCCCAGCGGCCAGAGCCCGACCAGCCCCGGCCGGCCATATCGACCGCCCAACCCGAAGATATGGCGCAACCCCCGCAGCCGGACAGGGGAATTCTACTCACCGCCGGCTGGCCGACCCCGTGCTTCCACTGCTTGCCCCCCGAGCAAAGAACTACGGCCCTGCGGCACCCGCGCCCGACTCCTGCCGCAACCGGGCCAACTCCGCCTCGAGCTGCGGTCCCTCCCTCGTCCAGCGCTCGCCGGCCGCCAGCAGCGGCTGATAAACTCGCTCGACAACCAGCCGCAGATGTTCCAGTGATCCAAAACGCTGGTCGAATTCCAGTGGTTTCTGCTCCGGCTCGTCAGCCGGAATCGTGAACTTCAGCCCTTCGGCCCGCAGCTTCTGGTCGATAACCTCCCGTGCGGCAGCCCGCTCCGCACGCGCCCGCAAGCCTGACGCAACCTCAGCGCACTCTTCTGAAATGTCCTGGCCTCCGACCAGACAGCGCCAGTGTGCCGACCAGTGAACCGGTGCGGCAGCCGCTGCCGCGCCGTCGAGCTGTTCCGCCAGACCGCGATACTCACTCCGCACGCGCTCCATGGCACGATATTGGGACGGCACGGCGGCTCGCGCGGCCAAGCGAAGCTGCACCAGGTCCGCCTCAACTTGGCGAATCCTCTCAGCTTCGGTCGTCGCGGCCGAACCCCGCTCCGCGGCCGCCGCCGACTCGGCAGCGCCGGTCGGCCACGCCTCCGGGCTCACCGCCGGCTCGGCCGACGAGCGGATACGGACGGACGACACCGCCCACTTCCTATCCATCAGCTTGAGATCAATCGCGAATCCCAGCGTCAACGGCGCTCCCGCAACGCCTTCAACTCGCACAACGGCCGGCACGCGCGCTCCCTCCGGCCGAATCGTCAGCCCCAGAATGCGGCAATCCAACTTGGCCGCCGGCAGCGGTCCACTGACGCGCGCGCCATCCTCCGAAGCCAGCCACCGCCGCAGTTCCTCCACGTCGCCCCGTTCCAGCGCGCCGACGAAGGCCGCCACCGCCGAGCGCACTTCTTGCGCAGCGGCGGGTTCGGGCCCGTTGGCGAGCGCCGTCTCCACCTGCCGGCGCGCCTCCCCGGGCGGCGCCAGGTCGAGCGGCGCCCGTCCGTAGGCGTCCGCCGCCAGAGGATCCGCCCCTTTCTTCAACAGCGCCGCCACCATGCGGACGCTGCCGGTCAGGCAGGCAGCGTGGAGCGGCGTCAGGCCGGCGTCGTCCGCCGCGCGGGCGTCCAGCCCGTGGAACAGCAGTGTGTCCACGGTATCAGCCTTGCCCGCCAGTGCCGCCAGGTGCAGCGGCGTCATGCCAAACTCGTCGCGGACGTTCATGCTGGCGCCCGCGCGAACCAGCAGCCCCAGCGTCTCGCAATGCCCGTTCGCCGCGGCAACGTGCATGGCCGTTCGGCCGGCCGCCCCACGCGCGTCCAGCCGCGCCCGCTCGCCCAGCATGAACCGCACGACCGCCGTATACCCCTGCGCAGATGCCTTGAGCATCGTCGCCTCACGGTCAAGCTGGCCCTGCGCCAGCAACCTCACGGCACCCATCAGTTCGTGGAACTCGGCATCGTCCGGCAGCCGCGCGCGGTCCTGCTCTGATAGGCCGGGCGCCCGAATCCCGTCCGCTCGGCCCTGGGCCCAGGACTGTCCACCGCCGGCCACGGCCAGCCCCACGACCAGCCAGGCAGTCCCCCAACTCCGCAAATCCCTCATCTCGGTCTCCAATGCACTCCTGGACCGGCGTTTGGCCGCCGGCCCCGCCGACCACGACCAACTCCACGATTCTCACCCCCCTGCCAAACGAAGGCAAGCCGGCCGACGACCCAGGCCAAACGGCCCAGCGGTAGTCCCTTCACGCATCTCCGTTTCTCCCTTAAGATCAGAATGTTGGGCGCGCCTTGGGCTCCGGGCCGCCCTGGTAAACGTCCGGTCAATGGTATGACCGGGCCGGCTGGAGGCACTCGGACGTGCACAGGTTCGCCGTTTATCAAGCTGGCAAGCCGGCCATCCCGTCGGGAACACGCGGCGCGCACCTGATCGGCAACGACGGCATCCCGATCCGCGGCGACATCCAAGCCATCAACGACGAGTTTCACTGCGCCGCGCGCACGCGCGACCCGTTCGGCCTCTCGCTGCTCTGGCCCGTCCCCGGCTTTGGCAGCGTCCAGCTCGAAACCACGCGCCTGCCCGCCCGCGAGAAGCCCTATCTGCTCAACCTCGAGTTGGCCCGCCACCGCCTCATGCGCATCACCCTCAAGCGCGAGGAGTGGGGCCTCTTCGACTACCACGGCCTGGACGAGATAATCGCTCAGATTGACCAGGCGCGCGACCTGTTTATCCAGGCCCTCTCCGCCGGCGACGACTTCGCCGCCGCCGCCCCCCTCGCCGATGAGGCCCTGCGGATCGCCCTCGAGGCCAGCGAGCGCATTTCGCGCTTCCATGCCGACATCTTCCTGAACCGCAGACAGCAGAGCGGCGGGTTCAACCGCGATTTCATCGGCGTCGCCGTGTCGCCCCACGCACCGCCCACGGCCCTCTCGCCCGAAGTCTGCCAACTCGTCGATTTCGTCCGAGTGCCGTTTGTCTGGCGCGAAACCCAGCCCACTGAGCAGAAGATCAATTTCGACCATACGGACGCCTGGGTCAAAGTCTGCTCCGGGGCCAAGCTGCCGCTGCGCGGCGGCCCGCTGCTCAACTTCGGCGTCCGCAGCGTCCCCGACTGGATGTACATCTGGGAAAACGATTTCGATACCATCATCGAGTACGCGCGCCAGCACATCCAACGCTGCGTCAAGCGCTACGCTCGACAGTTCAGCACCTGGATCGTCGCCAGCGGCCTGCACGCCGACACTGTCTTCTCCTTCAACTTCGAGCAGATCATGGAGCTCACGCGCATGGCGGCCGCCACCGCCCGCGACCTAGCCCCGCGCGCCCAGATCGTAATCGACCTCACGCAACCCTGGGGCGAGTACTCCGCCCGCAACCAGCGCACCGTGCCCCCCCTGCTCTTCGCCGACATGGCCGTGCAGAGCGGCATACCTTTTGACGCTTTCGGACTCCAGTTCCTCTTCGGCCTCAGCGCCGAGGGCTACCGCCTGCGCGATCTGCTCCAGATCAGCGCCCTCATCGACAAGCTCGCCAATCTCGGCAAAACCCTCCACGTCACCGCCGTCGCCGTCCCGTCCGCGACTGACGCCGGCGGCGACGAAACCGGCGGCGGCATCTGGCACGAACCCTGGTCCGCCCAAACGCAGGCTGACTGGCTCAGCGCCTTCTGCGAAATCGCCCTCTCCAAGCCATACGTCGACAGCGTCTGCCTTGAATCCCTGGCCGACAACGGCAACAGTCCTATCCCGACCGGCGGCGTGCTGAACGCGGACTTCACCCCCAAGGCCGCCTTCGGCCGCTTGGCGGAACTCGTCAAGCGCCTCCAATGCCCCGTTGCGCCATGAATGCCCCCGCCGCCACCGGCAAACCGCGCCACCGCCCAGACCACGGAATCCGCCTCGCGCTACTGGCTCTGTACCTGCTAACGCTTCCCCAACTGCCCTTCGCGGAGCCGGCACCCACCGTCAATCCCGGTCAGGCCGGCTTGCGCATCAACCCCAACCACGCCCTTCTGCACGAACTCGCACTGCTGCCGGGCATCGGGCCCGTACGCGCCCAGCGCATAATCACCTTCCGCCAGGACCAGGATGCCAGCCCCGTCTTTCGCTCCGCCAACGATCTCGCCGCTGTCCACGGCATCGGCCCGGCCACCGTCGCGCGGATCAGTCCGTTTCTCTGCTTCGATCCACCCCCGCAGAGGCAGCCATGACCATTCCACCCTTGCCGCTGATCTTCCGTCCGCTCTTCAAGCCCAAACCGTGGGGTGGTCGCTCCCTTGAAACCTTGTACAACAAGCCCCTCCCGCCGGACGAGGATATCGGCGAATCCTGGGAACTCGTCAGCCTGCCTGACAACGAGTCCGTCGTCGCCGCCGGACCGCTGGCCGGCAAGACGCTGGCCGCGCTGGTCGACGCCTGGGATGGTGACCTGCTCGGCGACGCCCAGCTCATCGACGACCGCTTCCCGCTGCTCATCAAGTTCCTCGATGCCCGCGAGAACCTGAGCGTCCAGGTGCACCCCAAACCCCCGGAGGAGGACGGCACGACGTTCACCGCCGGCGTCAAGCACGAAGCCTGGTACATCCTCAGCGCCGATCCCGGAGCCACACTCTTCATCGGCGCCAACCCCGGCGTCAGTCTGGCTGATCTGGCCCGCGCCGCCGACACCCCCGGAACCGCCGAGATCATCCGCGCACGCCCGGCCAAACCCGGAGATTGCTTCTACCTGCCCAGCGGTGTCATCCACGCCCTGGGCGCCGGGCTCGTCGTCGCGGAGGTCCAGACTCCATCCGACACCACCTATCGCCTATACGACTGGGATCGCCTCGGCGCGGATGGCCGCCCGCGCGACCTGCACATCGACGCCGCCCTGGCCAACATCCGCCTCGATGTCCCCGAACACGAGATCCTCCAGCCCCGCCGCGCCGTCCAGGACTCGTTCCCCGGCGCAACCCGCCTGGCAGCCTGCGAGCGCTTCACCATTGACGACCTCACTATCGCGCCCTGCGAAAACGCGCCGCTGCCCGAACGCTCCCTGGCAATCTGGATTGTCCTGGCCGGTTGCGGCGTCCTCGAGCGCAGCCGCTTCGAATGCCACTTCCGACCGGGCGATGTCGTTCTCATCCCTGCCAACCACGCCGATACGCGCGTTACCACCTCCGGAGGCTGTCACCTCCTGACCGTCGCGGTCCCCCAGGCGCGCAAGTCCTGACGGTACCGCGGACTGTTGGCACAAGACCCTGGAATCGCCTATATTATCACGTCGTTGTTGATACGATTGGCTGAACTGTGCAAGGGAGTACTCTCATGAACAGGTGGCGGCGCGCAGCCGGACTCAACAAGAACGTCATTATTGCCCTGATTGTCCTGGCCCTCGTGGCTCTGATCTTCTGGGGCTTCCAGTGCCACGCCTCTCGCCAGGCCGAACAGGACGCCCTCGAAACCCTCACGGGACGGCCCCGCGTGCTCATAGATACCGAAACCGGCGAAAGCTACAGAATCCCGTTCGAAGAGGCTCAGAAGCTCCCTACGAACGAAGAGGGCATGGTCCAGGTGCCGGCCACCGGTCAGTTCACCGGTGAGTGGCACGTACGCCGTCCGACCGTCATCGAAGTTGACGACGATCTGGCGCCCTAGCCGCACCGTCGTGTGACCAATCCCTGCAGCCCGGCACGCAATGCATGGCAACTTGCCGGCCGCATACTAAACACCGGTACGCCGCGGTGCGCCTTTGTTGTGCTCCGCGGCGTGCTTTCTTCCACAGCTCCAGCTCCTCAAGCCGCTTGTTGACACTGCTCGATAAGGAGTGTGCCGGCGCCGGCCGCGCGCCCCTGTGGCGCACCGCGCGCCGACCGCGCCCGCGGCGCCCGTATCGCGCCGGCGCCGCCCCGGTCAGCCAGCTCACGGAGCTTCGCCGTGGAGTCACACGCGCACTTCACCCATCCAGAGGCGCGAGCACAGTCCAACAACCACTCGCGCCGCACAAGGGCACGTAGCGTTCGCTACCGCCCTGGTCTGACGCTCATCGCCCTGCTGGCCCTCGCCGCCCCGCTCCCCGCCCGCGCCCAGCTCTGTGAGAGTTCATGGTGGCCCAAGCTCCAGCGCGACGCCCAGAACACCGGCTACGTCCCGCTCCTCGGGTTCGTCACCGACCCGCACGTGCGCTGGTATGTTAAGTTGTCGGAGCCCGTCGCCAGCGAGAGCCACGGCACGCCCGTTCTCTCACCGGATAACACGCGCCTGTATGTCGGCCTGCCAGGTGCCGCCGTGACGGCCGTGAACACCTCGGACGGCACCGTCGCCTGGACGCTCACCTTCGGCGACGGCACCGCCCGCTTCTGCAACACCCCCGCCGTCGGCGCCGACGGTTCGATCTATGTCGGCAGTTGGGACTCCAACGCCCCCTATGACGGCTTCGTCAAGATCCGCGACGACGGCGACCACGGGACGCTCGTCTGGACCTATCCCATGCGCGTGACGCTGGCCAGCCCAACCATAACACCCGCCGGTCTCGTGGTCGTCGGCGGCCGGCACGCCGACGGCACCTGGGCCTACTTCGCCATTGAAGACCTCGGCGACACCTGCCAAACCGCCTGGGTGGCCGGCCAATTCGCCGACCCCGCCGACCCCGGCAGCATCGGCGCAATCGGCGCCAGCCCGGCGCTATCCGGTGACGGCACCTGGATCTTCGGCGGAAGTTGGGAGAACCGCACATTCTGGCAAATCGACGCCCTGACCGGCTACGAGCAGGCTCGCCTGCCCCTTGATCAATACTGCTACGCCGCCAATCCGGTCGTCTCGGATGACGGCTTCGTCTTCATTGGCGAAGGCGCCAGCTTCACCGCGCCGGACCCGGCCACTGAGGGCAAGCTCTACGTCTTCGAGCCCGACGAAACCGGCGCCATGCAGGAACTCGACGCTCTGCCCCTGTATGCCGGCCATCTCAATGGCGGCACCGCCGCCCTGTACCTCCGTCCTGACGACCGCCTGCGCCTACTCCTCCCCGCCGGCGGCTATGGCGCCAGTGCCGCGAACCTGATCGCGCTCGACTTCGATCCCGCCGGCCCGACCGCCGACCCGCCAACCGCCGCCCTGAAGAAGATCTGGCAGACCAGCCTGGGCAGCGCCGCGGTCAGCTACGGACAGGCCGTCGTCACACGCGACGGAATCGTCTACGTTCTCGGACCGGCCAACCACCGTCTCTACGCCATCCGCAGCGCCGCCAACACACCCAGCACCGCCTGGACGCTCGACCTCGCCACCATAACGCGCGCGCCGGGGACATCCTTCAGCGGCAAGACCGGCCCAATGGGTGTAACGGTAGGTCCCGACGGCACAATCTACTGGACCGCCGTCGACGGATACCTCTACGCCATTCGCGGCTGGCTCAACGGCGACCTGGACGGCGACGGCCAACTGACCACCACCGACTTAGACTGGCTGGTCACCGCGCTCGTCAACCCTGACGAGTACAGCCTCCGTTTCCCCGAGATCGACGCCGAGATCGTGGGCGACGTCAACGGCGATGGACGTCTGGACTTCTTCGACCTCAACCGACTCCTCGAACTGCTGGCCGGCTGAGAAGTCTTTCGGCAACCCGCACTTAACGATACTGAGCCGGCCTGTTGCAGTCTGAGGCGGCCTGCGCCGATCACCATGCTGTAGCGGGCCGCTGTGGCGACCGCGCGCGATCTAACGCCCGATAACCTGTCCGGCCCGGCTGGCGAACCGCGGCCGACCATACACCCGGGCGCCGCAACTCCGCCAACAGGAAGCTGCCATGTCATTCTGGAACAAGCTCGCCGCCGAACTGGTGGACATAATCGAATGGCTCGACCCGACTTCCGACACGATGGTGTACCGCTTCGGGCGCTATAAGAACGAGATCAAATACGGCGCCAAGCTCATCGTCCGCGAGGGGCAGACTGCCGTCTTCGTGAACCAGGGCCGACTCGCCGACGTCTTTGACCCCGGAACATACACGCTGGCCACCAGGAATCTGCCCCTGCTGGCAACCCTCCAGGGCTGGCACCACGGCTTCGAGAGCCCGTTTAAGGCCGAAGTCTACTTCGCCAGCACGCGCCAATTCACCAACCTCAAGTGGGGCACGAAGAACCCGGTCACGCTGCGCGATGCCGAGTTCGGACCCGTCCGCTTGCGCGCCTTCGGCACGTACGTCATTCGTGTCTCCGACCCCGCCCGGTTCATCCGCGAGATCGTCGGCACCGACGGCCACTTCACCACCGACGACATCACCGCCCAGCTTCGCGACATGATAGTCGCGCGCTTCGGCGACATTCTCGGCGAAAGCCGCATCCCGGTGCTGGACCTGGCTGCCAACTACGACGAGCTCGGCGCGTTCCTGGCGAACCGCATCCAGGCGGAGTTCGCTGCCTACGGCCTCGAGCTTACCAAGCTCCTGGTCGAGAACGTCTCGCTTCCGCCGGAAGTCGAGGAGGCGCTCGACAAGCGCACCAGCATGGGCATCGTTGGCAACCTCAGCCAGTACACGCACTTCCAGACCGCCAACGCCATCCGTGACGCCGCCGCGAACGAGAGTGGCGCCGCCGGGGCCGGCCTAGCCCTGGGCATGGGTTTCGCGGTGGCCAACCAGATGGGTCACACTCTGGCTCCTGGTGCGGCCCCGCCCTCCTGCGTGCCACCGCCGCTGCCCGGGCAATCAACGACTTACTGGGTCGCCATCAATGGCGCGCCGTCCGGCCCCCACGACCTGACTACCTGCCAACAGCAGATACAGACTGGCGTGATCTCGCCCACCACCCTGGTCTGGAAACCCGGCATGCCTGGTTGGACGCCCGCCGAACAGGTGCCCGAAATCCGAGCACTCTTCGCCGCCGTTCCACCGCCCTTGCCGTGAGCCCTGACTGCGGGCAGACCGCCGCCCACGCGAACTGATACGAAGAAGGAACCGGCTCGCCATGAACTGCCAGAACTGCGGCGCCGTCATGAAGTTCATCGACGGCCGCAACTACTTCGTCTGCCAGTACTGCACCTCGTTCCAATTTCCGGCAACTGCCGGCAAATCGCCTGATGGCGTCACTCTACTGAGCGAACGCAGCGAATTGCTATGCCCCGTCTGCGCGCTGCCCCTCGTCGGGGGTGCCATTGACGGACAGCACATCCTGTTCTGCCAGAATTGCCGTGGAGTCCTCGCCACGAACGCGAACTTCGCCAGCATCATCAAGCTCCGCCGCGCCGCCCACGAAGGCCCCCAAGAGATTCCCGCCCCGCTGGACCCCGAACAGCTTCAGCGCCACGTCCGTTGCCCCGCCTGCCAGAACCCCATGGCCGTGCACCCCTACTACGGCCCTGGCAGCGTCGTTGTCGATACCTGCCCCGACTGCCACCTCATCTGGCTCGACCACGGGGAGATCGGCGTCATTCAGAAGGCACCCGGGCACAGATAACTCGCCGCCTGCGCCGCGCGCCCGCAACGCCCGCACCACTGCCGGCAGCCTTTACCAGACGACACAAAAAATGCGCCATTTGCTGCTGGCCGACCGGCACGAATCCGATGTTTACCTATGCGGCGTTACCACGCTCGCACCGGCAGCAGTTGAGGTCCAGCCATGCGCTCTTTCGTGCTCATCGGCGCGCTCATCGTCGTCGTCAGCATCATATTCTTCCGGGGCTACGCGCCCCAGCCGGCCGGCGCCACCGGCAGCGATGATGCGGCCGGCAGTACCGGCATGATCCGTTTCGAGTACGCCGATTTCGATGACGAGGCACCGCTGACTCTGCCGCCCAGGCGGCCGACCGTGACCGCTCCCAAACCAAGCCCGGAACCCGTGCCGGTCACCCCGCCCACCAATCCCCCGCCGGTAGACGACCCTGCCACCCTGCCCGACCCCGACCTGCCTGCCGAGCCCGACTTCGACGCGCCTCCGCCGACCGCCAATGCCGGAAAAGGCGCCACAATCTGGTTGGGCGACGGCGAGCTCGTCCTGGACGGAACTACCAGCCACGGCAACGTCGTAGGCTACTTCTGGCGCCAGATCTCCGGACCCAACGACCTGCAGATCCAGGACCCCACGGCCGCACAGACCGTTGCCCGCGGCTTCTCAGAACGCTGGACCCCCGGGCAGGACTTCACGTACGAGTTCGAGCTCACCGTCACCGATGCTGCCGGCCAACAGGCGGTTTCAACCGTCAGCCACTGTGTGAAAGTGGCGCCGGAACTCCGCATTACGCCGGCGCCCAAGCATAATCTGGCCTACCGCGACGGCTACCTCCTGGCCCACTTCGAGGCCTGGAAGACCAACCGCTCAGACGACGTTGACTCATTCGAAATCCATTCACCAACGCCCCTTACGTTCCATCACCTGAGCGGCGACAGCGAATTCGAGATCACCGTCGAGGAAACCGGCGGCGCTTACGCCTACCGCATCGCCGTCTTCTACGCCGACGGGGTCAACACGAGCTGGCTCGAGTTCTTCCTCGACACGCCACAGCGCATTCCCGCCGTGCTGCAGATCGGCGTGAACTGGGAGTAGCGGCACACCCGAACCACCGGGGCGTCCTGCCGCCAACCGAGCGGCCTGGAAGCCCCACCCCACCCCTGGAACCGGGAAATTCGCTACTACGCCACCCGCGCGATACTTCTCAAACAAGGTCCCCGATGCTATAGTCTGCCTTGTCGTAACAAGCCTTGACCGGCGCCATTCCTTCGTCCGTGCGCCGTGCTGTCGGGGCTTGCACGTGAGACCAGGGAATCCAAGCAACTCGCGCGCTCAATGCCCCAAGGCATATCAATGCGCAGTTGCGGCTTGAGGCGCCTGGGCGACCATGCCACTTACACCAGGCTCGCAACGCGACCAATGCCCAAGCCGGGCATCCACAGTTCGCGCCCTCGGCGCCGCGCTACACCCCGCGTTTTCCCTGATCGAGCTCATGGTCGTCATCGCCGTAATCGCCATACTGTTCTCGATACTCTTGCCAAGCCTGCGCGCGGCGCGCGACCAGGCCCGCATGTCGCTATGTGCCCAACGCCTGCGCGATTTCGGCACGGGCCTCGCCGGCTACACTGCCGAGAATGCGGACTATCTGCCAGGTGTGAACACGTCCGGCGTGGCCGTCAGCACGCTCGAACTTCTCTGGGCGACCGACCCCAGCGTCCTCTACCGGGCCAACCTGCCCGTGCAATCCTGGGACTGGATGACGCCCATCCTGGCACCGCAGATGGCGCTGCCAACAGTCCGCGCCGAGAAGTGGAAGTTCCTGCTGGGCGACCTGCGCTGTCCGGCCGAGCGCAACACTTCGATGATGTACCATGAAATGCCGCACCCCGACCCCGACTATCCGCCACTCGTGCCCCCCGACGTCGACGTCATGGTCCGTCACGCTCCTTTTCCAACCGTCAGTTGGCTGATGCCGGCCGCCTTCCAGTTCTTCGGCAACGACTACCACAACCGTGTCCTGGGCCTCAAGGAACACCCAGTCATCAAGGATGAGCGCGTCTATGCCAAGCGGGCCGGGGCCTACTTCACCTGCCACTCGAGCGACTACTTCCCCCGTCTCGACCGCGTCGGACCGCCCGCCCGCAAGGTCTTCGTCGCCGACGGCATGCGCTACTGCACGCTCATCGGCGACCGGCAGTTGCTCGATTTCGATACCTACCCCCACCAGGACCACCGTCGCTTCTTCTTCGGCTCCTTCTCCTCCGCCGGCGCCTGGTGGACCGGCTCCACCGCCTACGGCGTCAGCGGCGCATCCCTCACCTGGGATGGCGACATCGTTGACCGTGGCTCCAAGGCACAGGGCCTGAATCTCAGCCTGAGCTATCGGCACGGCGCCCGCGGACCCACGCAATCCGGCGCCGCCCAGGACAACCCGGGCATGATCAACGCCGTCTTCTTTGACGGCCACGTCGAGCGTATGGGAGATCGCCGATCGCGCGATATTACACTATGGTATCCAACCGGAACCGTGGTTGATGAACTTCCGCAGGGCATGACCCGCGTTCCGCCCGGATTCGTGATCCCATGACGCGCCCGCGCGCCTGCCGCGGCCGCCACCGGCTGGTTCGGGCCCGCCGGAACGAAAATTGCATGCTCGGCGCCTTCTCGGCAGAGCAACGGCCGTCGCCGAAATCGACAACATCTGCACCCTAGGAGCTGACCACTCATGGATCTCGAGCGAGCGAAACAACTGACCGACATCCTTCCTCCCGAGAGAATCACCACCAACACGCGCGGCTCCGAGATCCTCAGGAACCCCGCGCTCAACAAGGGCCTGGCCTTCACGCACGAGGAGCGCCAGACGTTCGGCCTCGCCGGCATGCTGCCTCCCCGGGTCAGCACGATCGAGGCACAGGTCGCGCTCGAGCAGGAGCGCATCGCCGCCCAGACCGACGATTTCGAGAAATACCTCTACCTGGCGGGCCTCCAGGAACGCAACGAAGTCCTGTTCTTCCGCGTGCTGGTCGATAACATGCAGGAGTACCTGCCGATCGTGTATACCCCCACCGTCGGCAAGGCCTGTCAGCAATTCTCCCATATTTTCCGCAATCCGCGCGGGATTTGGCTCACCCCGGACGATAAGGACCGCATCCCCGAGCTGCTCCGCAGTGCCACCCAGAGCGACATCCGCCTGATCGTCGTCACCGACAACGAGCGGATCCTGGGCCTCGGCGACCAGGGCGCCGGCGGCATGGGCATACCCATCGGCAAGATCTGCCTCTACATCGCCGGCTCTGGCATCCATCCCTCCATGTGCCTCCCCATCAGCCTCGACGTCGGCACCAACAACGAAGGCCTCCTGGCCGACCCGCACTACATCGGCCGTCGCGAACGCCGCCTGCGCGGCCCCGAGTATTATGAGTTCCTCGAAGCCTTTGTTAAGGGCGTTCAGGAAGTCTTCCCGCACGCCCTGCTCCAATGGGAGGACTTCCACGCCAACCAGGCCTTCCCGCTCCTCGAACGTTACCGCCATCGCATCCTGTCCTTCAACGACGACACCCAGGGCACCGGCGGCGTCGTGGCGGCCGGCATCTTCGCCGCCCTGCGGCTCAAGCAGGAGCGCATCGGCGATCAACGCTTCTTCTTCATGGGCGCCGGTGGCGCCTGCACCGGCATCGCCACCCTCCTCACTTCCGCCATGCGCGCCGAAGGCGTGCCCGAAGAAGTCATCCGCCGGTCCGTCATCATGTACGACATCGACGGCCTCCTGCACAGCAAGCGCACCGGCGGCCCCGACTTCAACCGGGCCTTCGCCGTCGAGCCGGATACCCTCAAGCACTACGGCATCCAGAGCAACGAGCCCACTCCGGCCGAGATCATCGCCGGTTTCCACCCCACCGTGATGATCGGCGCCACCGCCTGTCCCGGCGCCTTCAGCAAGGAAATGCTGACCGAGATGGCTTCCCACGTGCAGCGCCCCGTCATAATGCCGCTCAGCAACCCCACCGCCAAGGCTGAGTGCCTCCCCGCAGATGCGATCGAATGGACCGGCGGACGCGCCGTCATCGCCAGCGGCAGCCCATTCGCACCCGTCCAGTATCGCGGCAAGGAACACATCATCGGTCAGGCGAATAACGTCTTTATCTTCCCCGGCGTCGGCTTGGGGGCGATCCTCGCCCAGGCCCGCGAGGTCACTGACGAAATGTTCATCGTCGCCGCCAAGGCCTTGGCCGATTGCGTCGATGCCGACCGCCTCGCGGCTGGCGCGCTGTATCCCCCCCAATCGCAGCTCCGCCACGCCACCGCCAAGATCGCGGCCGCCATCGTTCGTTACGCCGGCGCCGCGGGCCTGGGCCGCAGCATCCCCGATCATGAAGTCGATGAGGTCGTGGCCGCATCCATGTGGTACCCCAACTACGTGCCGATCGTGCCCGCCCCCTAAGCGGCCGGCCTCTAACGAGATTATCGCGCATCAATCGCCGGCGGCCCGCCACACTCGGGTCGCCGGCTTGTTCTTGGCATGTCAGCGCAGGTCCACCACGCCGGGCTTGCCCATTGCCTCTGCAGCGCGCCAGTCAATCCAGCTCGCACGCGTGAACCACACTAATGAGCTGCGCGCGCCGGCTGGCGCCCATCTGGCACAGCGGCGCGCGGAACTCCTCCGCACACCAGCCCTTGACCGCCATGGCCGTCTTCACCGGCACGGGATTGGTGTCCAGCGACAACAGCGCCCGCGACAGCGACCACAACGCGCCGTGCGCGGCGCGCCCGGCCTCGAAATCGCCCGCCAGCGCTGCCTGCGTGAGCCGCTTGACCGCGCGCGGCGCCAGGTTCGACGCCACGCTGATCACCCCCACCGCGCCCAGGCTCATCAGCGGCAGCGTGAGCGGATCATCCCCCGATAACACGTCGATCTCGCAGGAAACCAGCAGCTCCGCCGCGTCGGCCATACCGCCCGTGGCGTGCTTGACGGCCACGATCGTCGGATGCGCCTCGTGCAGCCGACGAATCGTTTCCGGCGCGATCTCGACGCCGCAACGCCCCGGAATGTTGTACAGCACGATGGGCAGCTCGACCGCCGTGGCGATCTGCCCAAAGTGCTCGAACAACCCCTGCTGCGAAGGCTTGTTGTAGTACGGCGCCACCACCAGCAGCCCGTCAACCCGGCAATCCCGCATCGTCCGCGCCAACTCCACCGCGTGCGCCGTGCAGTTTGAGCCAGCACCGGCCAGCACCGGCACGCGGCCATTGGCCGTCCGCACCACGCACTCGACCACGCCGCGCTGCTCCTCCGGCGTCAGCGTGGGCGACTCACCGGTCGTGCCGCAGGGCACCAGCCCGTCAACACCGCCGGCGATCTGACGCTCCACGTGCGCCTCGAGCGCCGCGTAGTCGATTGCGCCACCTCGAAACGGCGTAACCAGTGCCGTCAGCGTACCGCGAAAGCGCTGCATAACGATCCCTCACCTCTCGCTTCCCATCATGCCCTTCACCGCCCAGCGCCGGCTGTGCCCGCCGCGCCGCTCCCAGTCTCAGCGCCGACCAGGGCATTCCACGTGGTCAGCGCGTCGCGCAGGGCTCTTACATCGTGCGTACGAATATACGCGACCCCCTGCCAGGCCGCCCATAGCTCCGTCGCCAGTGTGCCCGCGCCGCGCTCGCCCGGCGGACGCACGCCGCCACCCCGCCCCAGCAGCGCCCCAATAAACGACTTCCGCGACGTGGACACCAACACCGGCAACCCCAGAGCCGTCAGGCGCGGCAACTCCCGCAGCACGACCAGGCTGGCAGCCGCCTGGTCCCCGAGGAATAACCCCATGCCGGGATCGAGAACGAGCCGTTCGCGAGCAATCCCCGCCTCCGCAAGCTCCGCCAGGCGCCGCTCAAAGAACGCCAGCACGCGCATCATCATCGTGGCGGGCTCATGCGCGACGCGCTCCGCCCGGGCCGCCGACGCCAGCGAATGCATGATGACAATGTGCGCCTGAGAATCGCGCAACACCGTCACGGCTTCCGGCTCACGCAGCGCCGTCACGTCGTTGATGAAGTCTGCGCCCAGCGCCAACACGTGCCGCATCACCGCCGGCTTGTACGTATCCACCGAGACGCACAGGCCGCGCTCCTTCAAAGACCTGACCACCGGCGTAAGACGCGCGATCTCCTCGGCTGCGCTGACCTCCTCGGCATCCGGGTGCGTGGACTCAGCGCCGACATCGATCACGTCCGCGCCGTCAGCGGCCATCCGCAGCGCATGCGCGACGGCCGCCTCCGGCTCGGCGAACTTCCCGCCGTCGGAGAACGAATCGCGCGTGACGTTCAGAATCCCAAGAATCCGTACCCGGCTCCGCCACTCGGACAAACCGCGACCTCCGTCAGCCGCACGCAAAAAAAACTTTCCATCCGCGGCCAATCAGCCCATCATGTTAAGCGAACCCGCGGGCGGCGCGGGTGTTCGGACGACGCAAATCACGGGAGCGCGGCATGACAGGCAAAGACGTTATCAAGCAAGCGCTGGAATTCAGCCGGATGGTGACACTCAGCTACATCGAGGACATGAGCGACGCGGACCTGCTCGTGCGACCGGTACCCACCGCCAACCACACCGCTTGGCAGCTCGGCCACCTGATCGCCTCCGAGCACGGAATGGTGACGGCCCTGGGGCACGACCTGCCCCCCCTGCCGGCTGGCTTCCCCGAACAGCACACGAAGGAAACCGCCCGCAGCGACGATCCGGCCACCTTCCTCGGCAAAGCGGCCTATCTCGATCTGATGACGAAAACGCGAACCGCCACCCTCGCCGCAATCGACCAGACGCCCGAAAACGATCTGGACAAAGCAGCTCCGGAACAGTTGCGAGACTACGCTCCCACCGTGGCGGCTGTCCTGGCGGTGCTGGCCGCTCATGAACTGATGCACGCCGGCCAATGCGTAACGGTTCGCCGAAAGCTAGGCAAGCCGATCCTGTTCTAACGACCAGATCGGCAATGGCACGCGACCGAAACCGCTCCCGGTCAACGCCTGCCAATTATGGGCCGATATCTTCAATCATCATGACTCGCTGGCTCTGCGCGCACAGGAAACGGATCCCAAGCGGCGCGGCGGTGCTGCTCTGCGCCGCGGTCGGCACGCTGTACGCACAGGTCAAGACCGACTCGCCGAGGCCCACGCGGGTCTTCGAGGTCGTCAAACGCTTCGACTTCAATGAGCGACCGCTCGGCAACTACGAAGACGTCCCCATGTACTGGCAGCAACTGGACGGGGACGGGCTGCCGCCTTATTCCCGCGGGCGCTTCGACGACGGCATCGGCCACGCGGCCCCGCCGTCATTCCGCTTTGACCTGCAAGGCGGCAGCATCGCCTACGAGTACATCCACACCGACATGACGATCCAGCCCGGCACGGACCACATGCTCGCCGGCTACATCCGTGCCAACGGCCTGGAACACTCCCGGGCCTTCGTGCAAGCTTACCTGGTAGACCGCTTCGGGCAGCCGATTCCAGACAGCGACCGCGTGAGCAGGCTCGTGGGGCCGCTTCAGCCTCCGGAGGCCGACGACGACGAACCCTGGCAGCGCGTCCAAATCCTTCTAAACGGTGATTTCGCAGAAGCTTACGCCCTGCGTGTGCGCTTCTGGCTCCTCCAGACACACGCCTGGCGACGGGCGGCCACGGCGGTCGATCCCATCGTCCGTCAGGACGTCAGCGGCACGGTCTGGTTCGACGACTTCGTCCTCCACCGGCTACCGCACGTCGCCCTGAGCCTGAAGGATCCCACCGGTCTAGTGCGGCCCGGGAGCGACTCCGCCCTGGTAGTGAACGTCCGCACCGCCACCCCAATCGCCCTGCCTGGCATCCTGCGAATTTCCGATGCAGATCGTCGCGAAGTCTGGCGACTGGAGCACGAATTCCGGCCGCACGTCGCGTCGCCGCTGGAACAGCCCCTGCCCAACCTCCCGCCCGGCCTCTACCACGCCGAGCTCTGGCTGAAGGACGGCCCGGAAACCCTGCCCTACCGGCATATCCAGTTCGCCGTACTGCCGGAACTGCCGCCAAAGGCCACTCCCCCACCGGACTTCGGCGCCGACCTGGAGCGCTGGCGGCTCGGCGACCTCGAGGGCGTGTTCGAACTGCTTCGCGAGCTGCGCTGTGGGGCCGCCAAGCTGCCCATCCCGATAGTCGGCGATCTCGATACCGACTCTAAACGCACGTACTTCAGCCTGACCCGCGAGCTGACCCGCCGACTCCTCAGCGAGCGCGTCCGAGTGACGGCCGTGCTGCTGCCACCCGAGGAGTACTCCACCGACGGGCAAACCGTCCGGCAAATGCTCGCCGCCGCCACCCCCGAACAGGTCGAGCTGTCGCCAATCCTGGCCCACCTGGCCGGACTGACAACCAGTTGGCAGCTTGGCTCGGAACAGGATGAGTTGGCCGAGACGCACGGCTGGCAAGCCGCTGACCTCCGGCGCTTTCGAGACCGACTGCATACGTTTGTGGCGGCCCCCCAACTGGTCATGCCCCGGTCAATCCTTGACCCCGCGCTGACCGAAATCGAACCTGCCCACGACGCCGCCGGCTCCTTCACTCCCGATGAGGCCCACCAGGTGCGGTCCATCTTCGTCCCGAGCGAGATTCCAGCGTGGGCCTTCCCACACCAGTTGGCGTTCCTCGCCACGCAGAGCGGCCCAACCGAGCGCTGGCTGCGGCTGGCCGCGGCGAGTCCCGACCTGTCACCTCGCGACCGCGCGACCGACCTGGCGCGGCGACTCGTCCTGGCCAGAACGCTCGGCGCCGACCGGGTATACGTTGCCGCGCCCCTCGCCCAGTCATCGGCCGGCACCGGCCGCCCGGCCTGGTACCCGACCGCTGAATACGTGCCGCTGCGCACGCTCTTCCATTGTGTCAGCGGGCGGGATGTGGCGGCCGTACTGCCGCTCGCGGAACACGACGCGCTGGCGGTCATGTTCTCCGACCCCGACTCAGCCTGCATGATCGTTTGGTCATGGCGCGACGACACCGCGACCGACGGAGTGGAGCTCTACCTGGGCCGCCGGCCGACCGCAATCAATCTGTGGGGGCGACCTATTGAGCTGGAACAGCGGAACGGCCGCACACTCGTGCCGCTGGCGCCCACCCCCATCATCCTGTCAGATATTGACGTCCCACTGGCGCTGCTGCAGTGCAGTCTGCGCGTCGAGCCCCAGTTCATACAGTTGCACGAACCGGATGACCAACCGGTCTTGCAGCTTCACAACCCCTATGACGCGCCGCTCTCCGGCACCATTCTCCTGGACTTGCCCGAGCTCTGGCAGGCGGACCCGCGCCGGATCACCTTCACCCTGGCCCCCGGCGAAACGCTGCGCAGGCGTCTCAACCTCAAGCTCCCGCCGCGCGAGTTCGCCGGAACGCGACAGGTGCGCCTGCAATTCGAGCTGTATGCGCCGGTCGCGCACACGCTGGAATTCGAGGTGCCCCTGACGGTCGGGCTGCAGGACGTGCAGGTGCGCGTGCGGACGGAGTGGGACGGCAGCGACCTGATCGTCGCCCAGACATTGCTGAACCGTTCAGACCTCACAGTCGCCTTCGCCGCCTACTGCCGTGTCCCGCAGTGGCCCCAGGCCGAAGGGGCCTTCCTCAACGTCGGTCCCGGGGAGGAGCAGACGCAGCGCTACGTCTACCAGGGCGCCGCTGCGCTGGCGGGGGCCACACTGCGCGTGGGTATTGCCGAGATCAACGGCCGCCGCGCGCTGGACCAGCTTGTGGAAATAACGCCTCAGCGCCAGAATACGGCATACGGCGCACGCCGACCCGAGCACGGCCGTCAGTGAACCGCGCCGCTGGTCCACGAGATCCCGATGGCAGCAGAAGACAGGCCCGACTACGCAGACGCCGCGGAAGCAGCACCGCAGCGCGCCGCCCCCGGCAGCGGCGGCCGCGAGCGCCAGGACCACGCCACCGTCCTGGTGCGCTACGGCGCCATGGCCTGGGTCGGTACCTTCGTCTACAAGCGCAAGATGCTCGAACGCTGCCCACGCCACCTCGTGGTCCAGACCGAGCGCGGCATCGAACTGGGCGAAACGGTGGACTTCTGCGCCGAAGGTTGCCCGCTCCGAATCCCCGACGAGACCATCCAACGCTACGTGGCCAACAGCGGCCCGGAATTCTGCCGGCCGAACGCCGGCCGCGTCCTCCGCGCGGCAACACCGCAGGACATCGACGAGAACACCCGCCTGAACGCCCACACCAGCGCGGACATCACCCTCTGCTCCCAGTTGGCAGCGCAATTCGGCCTCGACATCAAGGTCATCCTGGCCGAACACCTGCTGGGCGGCGAACGAATCGTCTTCTATTTCGCCGCCGAAACCCGCGTCGACTTCCGCGACCTCGTCAAGGAACTGGCCCGCCATTACCACACGCGCATCGAGATGCGCCAGGTCGGCGCCCGCGATGAGGCCCGCCTGGTGGCGGACTGGGAAGTCTGCGGCCGCGAATGCTGCTGCAAGAACTTCCTGAAGAAGCTCCGCCCCGTAAACATGAAGATGGCCAAGCTCCAGAAGTCCACGCTCGACCCGTCCAAGGTCTCCGGCCGCTGCGGCCGGCTGCGCTGCTGCCTCCGCTACGAGCATGAGGGCTACGCCGAACTGGCCGCTCGCCTCCCTCACCGCGGCTCGCGCGTCCGCACGGACACCGGCGAGGCAACCGTCATCGACACGCAGGTGCTAACCCAGCTCGTCCTCGTGCAGTACGACGCCGTGCCCCATCAAACCGCCGTGCCGCTCGAGGAAATCCGCGAATTCAACCTGCCGCGGCCCAAGCCCGTGCCGCCGCCGCCGCCCGTGCCCCCCGTCGTGGCGCCTGAGCCGGAACCAGCCCCCCCCGCGCCAAGCACATCGGAAGAGTCCGCCAAGCGCGGCCGGCGCCGGCGGCGCCGCCGAACCACGCCGGAATCGTCCGAGCAGGCGCCCCGGCGTGAGCCCCAGCCGCCGACGACCGAAAGACGAGCTGACGCCGCACCGCCACCGAAGGCCGAGCGTGGCCCGGCCGACTCCCCGGCATCAAAGGAACGCCCTGCTGCGCCGCAACGCGGCCGCCGCCGTCGTCGTCGCAAGCCGGGGGGCAGATCAGGGCCGGACGCTCCCGGCGGCGCTGGGCAGGATTGAACGCCGTGAGGAGTAAACCACACGCCGACTGCCAGCCAATATGACGAAAGATCCCCGAGAACGGTTACTAAAAGCCATCCGCGCGGACGGGCGCTACCCCCCGGAAGCCTTTGAGTTCCTGCACGAAGGCCTCGAATTCACCACGCGCCGCGTGCACGCGGACACCGCCGGCGACGAACCGCTGCACGTCTCCGGCCGGCAGCTCTGTGAGGGTCTGCGCGACCTCGCCCACCAGCGCTGGGGCGCCCTGGCCCGCACCGTCCTCAACTGTTGGAACATCCACCGGACGCGCGACTTCGGCGAGATGGTGTTTCTGCTGGTCAGGCTCGGCCTGCTGGGCCGGCAGCCGTCCGACTCGATCGAGGATTTCGACGATGTGTACGACCTGCGGTCCGCCTTGGATTTCTACGACATCCCGCTGGACGAGCAGCACGATTAGCCGACAATGCCGACCATGAGCCGCCACCTGCCACCGCTTTCCGAGTCTGCCCGCGCCTGGGTCCGCTTCGTCGGCAAGCTGCTGGCGCTGATCCTGTTCCTGTGGCTCCTGCTCAGCCTCCGGCCCGTCTTCACACCCATCCTGGCCGCCCTGGCCATTGCCTACATACTGAACCCCATTGTCGGCTGGTGTGAGCGCCGCGGTCTAAGCCGCTTGGTCACCATCGCCGCCCTCTACTTCTTCGGCACCGCCCTCCTGCTGGTGCTCGCGTTCTTCGTCGTCAGCGTCACGGCCAACCACCTCGCCGACCTCCAAGGCAACCAGGATTCCTACCTGCACACCGTCCGCGGCTGGCTCAGCGCCGCCACCACCGACGCGGGTAGCGTGCCGGAGACCACCGACTCGACCAGCGCCCCGGTGTCCGTCACCGCCTGGTGGCACGAATTGCTGCCCTGGCTACGCGACCACGGCGTGGCGGCGGCCAAGTACACTCTGGGCTTCGTCTTCAGCATGCTTGGCAACACCTTCAACCTGCTGACGCTGCTCGTGCTGCTGCCGATGTACACCTTCTTCTTCCTCTGGAAGTTCGATGCGATCGTCGCCGCGATCCGTGACCATCTGCCATACGATTCCCGCGAACGCGTGATCCAGGTCGCCCACCTCATCGACTCCGCCATCGCCAACTTCTTCCGCGGCCGACTCATGGTGTGCCTGATCGTCGCCCTGCTGACCGCGGTCGGCTGGACGCTGGCGGGCGTGCCGCTCAGCGTGCCCCTGGGCGCCCTGGCCGGCCTGCTCAACCTCGTGCCCTTCATGTCCCTGCTGGCACTCCCGCTCGCCCTTATCAGCGCCTACTTCGGTGCCGTCCAGGCCGCGCTCCCCGGCGAAGTCGTCAACTGGACCATGCCCGTGCTGCTGGCCATGGCCGTCTACATGGCGGTCCAGGCCATCGAGTCGTTCATCCTGACCCCGCTGATTGAGTCGCGCTCCTCCGGCCTCCATCCCGTCACAACGGTCGTGGCCCTGCTCATCGGCGGTCAATGGGCCGGCCTGCTCGGCATGTTGCTCGCCATTCCCATTGCCAGTACCGTTAAGGCGCTGGCGGCACAATTCCTGCTGCCCGAGATCCGCCGGCTGGCAGCCCCGCCGCCGCCCCAGCAAGCCGCGCAACCTGCCAACGTCCACGAACCGCTGGGAAACACCAAGCCACAGCCATGACCACCAGCACTCCCAAACAATCCGACGCCCGCCCGGATGGGCCATTCGGCACGGAAACACGCCGGCCGCGCTGGGTCCTGCTGCTCTGGCTCGTCCTGTACCTGGCGTTCGTCGTGTTCCTGCTTCTCATGGCCATCCACACAACACGCTCATGAGCCACCAGCCGAACGCGGTCGATCTCGGCCGCCTCGACACCCCGACTTTCTGCCCGCTCGAACCCGGCATCTGGCAAGCCAATTCGGCCGCACTCGCCGCCGATCAACCCGCCTTGGCCGACACGCTCGCCAACACGCCGCTCCCCGACCACTGGCGCACCGCCACGGCCCTCGACGGCTTCATCACCTTCCGCATCGAGAACCCCGGCCAGCCGCCCGCCTGGCTGGGCGAAACTGCCGCCCCGCTGACGCGCGCCGCCGGCGTACTCGCCGGCTACCAACCCGGCGACGGCAACCCCAGTCTCCCCGCCCTCACCGCCGGCGCCGAATTGCGACTCCTACTCGACCAACTGCCTGGTTATCGGGCTGTCTATGTCTTCGAGACCGAGCCGCTCATCCTGGCCGCCGTCCTGCACGCCCAGGACTTCTCACATGCCATCGCCACCGGCCGCTGCATACTGGTCCCGCCCGGCCGCGAGCTGGAATTCCTCAAGGACCATTTGACCCGGTACCCCGGCCTCCTGCCGCCCGGTAACATCGCCTGCCCGCCACAGATCTCCTCCGCCCGCCTGATCGAGCTCCGCGGCACCTGCGAGCAGATCGGACGATGGACGCAACAGATGCGCACCGAGCGACTGGCGGCGCTGGCCGAGGCACCACGCGCCGCCGTTCCGGGCACTACGCCGCGCGTCGCCATCGTCGCGTTAACCTCCGATCCGGATTGCCGCCCGGCCGCGGACGCACTGCTCAGCGCGGCCCGCGGCCTGGACTGGGCTACGGCAGACTGTGTGCTGCGCGGCCCGCGCGATGTGCACGCCCTGCGCCACGCCGAAACCCTCGCACCCTTCGCTCCCGATCTTACGCTCTGCCTGAACCAATCACGCGCCCGCCTGCCGCTGCCGCCGGGCGGCACTGTCTGCGAGTGGTACACCAGCGCGGCCGCCGTGCCGTCAAGCCTACCCCCGGACAACGTCCTACGCCTGGCGGCCTCGCCGCACGTGTACGCCGCCCTGCGCCGACGCGCCCAATCCGCCGCACATATCGCGGAATGGTGGTGGGGCTGCGAGCCGTGGGAGGCCGACCCGGCCCCGCCGACGCCGGACACGCTCGTGCTGGTCGCCGACCTGCCCAGCGTTGAAGCAGCGCACTGGGGTATCTCCCAGCCCTCCCACAAGCAGCTCTGGCGCGGCCTGCGCGAGCTCTGCGAACGGCTCTGGGAGCTGCGCGACATCCACCAGCCGCAGGCCCTGCTCAGCCGGGCCGAGCGCGCTTGTGACGTCCGCGTGGGCGAACCGCAGGTCCGGGAACTGCTGCTGCACGCCCTCGAGCACGCCTTGATCCCCCACGCCGTGCTGACAAGAATCACGCAGACACTCGGGCCGTCCGTACGATTACTTACGGTGGGCACGGGCTGGCAGCGCTGGCCGGCCAAGGAGATTGAGCAATTCGCGCCGAGCATCCACACGTTGGTGACAGATGGCCAGCGGCTGAAACCGCTGGCGGCCATCTTTGCCGGTGCGCTCGACCCGCTCCGGCCGGCCCTCCTCCAGGCCACCATGCTCGGCTGGCCGCTCCTGCTCCACACGCCCGGCGGGCACTCCCTGACCACCACCCTGGGCGGCCTGCTGCACCCCCAACAACACTACCATGCCTTCTCCGGCGCCAAGGACTTGCTCGCCCTCACCGCAACCTTGCGCAACAACCCGGAACAGGCCACCCGCGTCGCGAACCGGGCACGCGAGTTGCTCGCGGCCCGGCATACGTGCAAACACCGGCTGCACGCCTTACGCGAGTTGGTCAAGTGCCCCTGACGGGCAGCCGCCAGACCCGGCGCACCAGTTCAGCGTCCAGCCCCCGGCGCCCCGTCTGCACGCTGCTCGCCGTGCTGCTGTTACTGACCGGCCGGGCCTGGGCTACCTTGCCAATCACTACCATCCTGGCCGACTTCGAGGATGATTCCGTCGCCGTGGCCGTGGGCACAACCGTCAACATCCCACGCACCGGCTGCACGCTCTACCACACCGTGATCCCCGCGCGCGGCCAGCGCAGCATGTCGCTTGACATGGGCGTCACCACGCCCGGTGCTTCGGTCTGTTGCGACCTGCGGCTGCGCGAACCGCGCCGCTTCGCCCGGGCTGAACAGGTGGCCGCCCTCTGCTGGGCGGATGACGGCGAGTTCCAGATCGCCTTCCGAGTTACCGACTCCCTTGGACAGCTCTTCGAGACCGCCCCGCAGGCGTTGCGTCAGCACAGCCGCTGGCTGCGCATCGCCGGGAATCTCGACCCCCAGGAGCTCAAACGCGTATCCGGCGCAGAGCCCCTCAGTTGGCCCATCCAGATCAGCGGCTATCGCGTCGCCAGCGACCGGCTGGGTAAGCAGACCATTCACTTCGACGACCTGCACGTCGAGCACCGTGTCGCCCAGCAGGACATGATCCACGGCACCTTCGTCCTCGACGAGCCCACGCGCATCTACGAACCCGGCTCGCTAGTCAAGGCCGCCCTCGAAATCGAAAACTGCTCGCGCAATCAATACCTGCAACTGGCCATCGAGCTGGCATGGACGCGCCCGGACGGCTCCATCGAGCGCACGCACCGCGCTACCATGACACTGCCGGCCAGCGCCGCCGGCTTCCGCTCGCGCCAGGCCCTGGACTTCTCCCAACGCATCGACCAGCCCGGCCTCTATCGCCTCGTCGGCCGCGCCCGCGCCGATGGCTGGCTCACGCCGGCGGTCTTCGAAACGCGCGTCCTCGTCACGCCCAGCAACCGCCTCCTGCCGCGCGGCACTTCCACCTTCTGCGGCGTCGAAGCCGACCTGTTGGCGGAACCACCGGCCGATCAGCGCCTCGAAATCGCACTCGCCCGTGACGTGGGCGTCCATACCCTCGCGCTGCGCGTGCCCTGGCAACGCCTTGAGCCCGCTCCAAGGCGCTTCGATTTTGACGCGCTCGATCCACTCATCGATCGCCTCATCTGGCACAACATGGCCCCCATGATCGTCCTGACGGACCCGCCCGAATGGGCCGAGTCCGGCCCGCGGCGCGTGACGCAGATCGGCGACGCCCTGGCCGCCTGCATCACGCACTACGGCTCAAAGGTCACGCTCTACCAGCCCAGCAACGCAACCCTGCCCTACAATGACCTGCCCGGGCTGGCTCAAGACCTCACCGGCCTGCTGGCCCGGCTTCGTGAAGTCCGCGGCGGCGAACACGTCCGCCTCCTCTCGCCGCCCATCCCTGTCGAGCCGGGCAGCGCCGACCGCGCGGCCGCCACCCTGCTGACGGCGACCGACGGCATCGAATGGGCCTTCCGGACCGTGGGCGACCCAACCACCTGCCGCGCCCAACTGCGCGAATTCCGCCAGCGGGCCGGTTTCCGCTGGCAACCCAACCACTGGTGGATACACTCCGCCCAGCCACGCTCCGGCCCAACCTTCTTCGCCGACGCCAAAGACGTCCTGCACTTCTACATCGACGCCGCCCTCGCCGGCGTGGCCGGCCTGGTCTGGTACGACCTGCGCGACAACGACAACGACCCAGCCCGGCCGGATGCACTGCGCGGCCTCGTACGCCGCGACTTCAGCCCCAAAACCTCACTGCAGGGCTACGCCTCAGCCGCCGGCATACTCACTGGCCTCACCTCACGTGGTCCCGTCCTCGACACACCCGCCGAGTTCGATTCCGCCCTGCTGATCGGCGGCGACCGGCAGGTCGCGGCCCTGCTGCCCAAACCCAATCGTATCCGGCCCGCGATCGTCGCCCCCATCCAGGGCGTGCCCGGCAAGCTCTCCGTCCGCGACTTCGAGCGCCGACCGGCTCAGTTGCTCGGCTCAACCACCACCCCGCTGGTGCCCACCAGCGACCGCCCCCTGTTCGTGATCCTCCCCCTCGGCAGCCCGCAGCCGGAACCCCAATTGGCTTTCACTTCACCCTGGCTCGACCTGCCCGCAATCCTCTTCTGCGACGATCAGGACGCGGCAATCACACTGCGACCGCCAACACCGGTCGCGCGCGGCAGCGTCCGCCTGCTGACCAGCCGCGCGGCACCGTTCACCGTCACCCCCGCGTCCCAGTCATTCGCAGCCGACACCGGCGGCCGGGAGATCGTGATACCGCTGCGGATCACGCCGCAACCTGGAGCGTCTTTCGTACGCGAGCAACTGACCCTGCGCGTCACGCTGGGCTCGGACACGATCGAATTGCCAATACAGGTCCGCCCCCTCTTCGATGTCGCCCGCATCGGACCGTCGGACAACGTGTCCGACTCCGTCTATGAGCTGGCCGGCCTGACGCCCGACGGGCCGCAGCGACCCTCGGCCGCTGTGACCTTGAAGGTGGGCTATAGCCGACAGGCGCTGCACCTGCTCGCGACCATTCGCGACGACCAGTTTGTCGACGCGGACGCCTCCCGTGCCACCACCGGGGACCAGCTTTTTATAGGACTAGCCCCTGAGAACGCCCACGCCCACGTGGAAGTATCCGTCACGCCAACGTCCGACCGACCACAACTCGTTCCGGCCCACGGCACCAATCCCGCGGCACTGGCCGGCTGGACCTGCCGGCTGCTCCCCAATCCCGACCAGACCGTGCGAACTTTGCACATCGAGGTCCCCGCCCAGTCGCTCGGCACCGGCTCGTTGAGCCTCGGGTCGCGCTTGCTGCTTGCGGCTCGCTACGTGGACGACGACCGTGCCATTCCGGCCCCCGAACTCCTGTGGGGCGGCGGGCTGGACGGCAGCCGCTCCAGCGAGGATTTCAACTGGATAAGGCTTGGAAGACGGGCCCCGAGGTAGCCGGAACCCCCTATTCCGGCGCAAAATAGCAGGGTGGATCGTCAACGAACGCCCATAGGAGGGGTTGGGTTTCGAGCGAGGGGGCCATCAAGCGCGGATCACACTTTTAGATTAGTCCTCTTGATGGCTAGGACGTCGCGTCGATCGATCCACCCAGATTTCCAAGTTTTCCAGATCTACGTCGAGAAAACACTGCCGAGACTAGTTCACCGGCGAAGCTTCCTTTCTTCGCCGGTGATTATGGTCGTCCACAGCCCATCCTTGAGCTGCCCGCGCGACCGGGATCCACAATCAACATGCTCCAGAGAGGCGTCGCGATACTCAGCCGATAACCTATCCTTCGCCAACCTCTCAATCAAAGAATAGCACAGATTCTTATCGGCGCGTCCCAAAATATTGCCGAGAATGCCACTTGGCGCGTTAACCTAGTAACATGGTTTGTGACAGTCGTGACAGGCCACCATATGGCCACGCGACCGCATGACTAGCCACAACATGCAGGTGCCCTTGATTAGTTATAGTACAGGTGAATTTTTCCCATTTTACCCCACCAAAGCCCCATTTCTAGAAAAATGGGTAGTTACGGCGCCAGATTCCCGTGCCCAACTCGGCGCAAAACCTTCACCAGACGCAGGTAGTTGCGCCCCCGGTAGCGCGTTACCTCACCCGAAACGATGAACGTCTCCCCCCCATGTTCGGCCTCGTTCTCCATCGCCTCCAGGAGCTGGCTCGGCAGTAGCTCCATGCTGTGCAGGTGCTCGTCGCCCGCCTCCGAGACGAACTCGAACATCGACTTGTCACCCTCGCGGACCAGCCTGCCCGCCCGTTCCACCAACATCGTCCCCTCCAGCAGCAGCTTCTGGCCGGGGGCAACTGCCGCCGTCTCCCCCCCAACTATCACCGCATCAGGATCCTGTGGCAGGATCAGGTTTGACCGTTCCCGGTTCCGGAGCAGCTTCTCAATCACTTCCGCCTGGGCCGGACGACGGAAGGTCGGCCCCGTGCCGGGCTCAGTGGGCTCCTCAGCCGCCGGCTGCACATCGCCCGCTGAAGCCCCTTCCGGCGGTTCCGCACTGCCGCCCGTGGCCACAAAGCCAACTGCCGACAACATCAGTACGCTAATCACCATCAGTCGCATCATCACCGCACCTCCTGGGCACGCCGCGCGGCACCCCGCCGCACGTCCGAGCAAGCATCGTACCACAGTTTCTCATCCCGCGCAGGTCAGTCAAGGCACCAGGGGTTCAGCCGATAGGCTCTCATAGGAGCGGCGCTATGGCGGACGTGTTCATATTCGGAGCCGGCGGCCTGGGCCGCATGGTCCGCGACATCTTGTGCCAGGCGGGCCAGCATCGCCCGCGCGCCTTCCTCGACAACAATCCGAACAAGCATGGGACTGTCATCGATGGGCTGCCAGTCGTTGGCGACCTGCGTGCTCTGAATGAGCTGCGCCCCAAGGGCGTGAGCGGCGCCGTCGTGGCAATCGGCTGCAACGAAGAACGTTGCGAGATCGCCGAGAGCATTGCGGCGCACGGCATTCAGCTTGTCTCCGCAATTCACCCCCTCGTAAGCGTCTCGCCCACCGCCCGGCTGGACAGCCACCTGATTATCGGCCCGCGCGTCAGCATCTGCGTGCATGCCCGCATCGGCCGACACTGCGTGCTGTCGGCCGGCACAATCATAGAACACGACAACGTCATCGGGCGCGGCGTGTTCCTGCACCCCGCCGTACGGCTGGCCGGCACCGTCGTCGTGGACGACTTCGCGACCATCGGGATCGGGGCCTGTGTCATCCCAGGCCGCAGGATCGGCCGTGGCGCCCGCGTCGAACCCGGAGCGGTTGTCATTCAAAACGTGGAGCCCGACACCCAGGTCACCGGCGTACCCGCCGCCGAACGGCGCGCGAACGAATCGCGCTTCATCCCCGAAGCCGAGTACGCCCCGCTGGCCGAGCTGGTCTAAGAGCCAGGGGCAGCCCGCGCGAGCGCCGGCAAACCCAGCCAATGGCCTGACGCCTACCCGCATTCCCGCGGTATCATGCCCGGCACTCGACGAACCTGACCGCTACGTTCGGAGCCGTTGGTCAATTGGTCCGGCGGAGGGCGCTCGCGTTGAAGTACGCCATCATCATCCCGGCGGGAGCCGTCGATGAGGAGCTCGATGAGCTCGACGGCCGCACGCCGCTCCAGGCTGCCGTCCTGCCCACGTTGGACCGGCTGGCCGCGACGGGTCGGCTCGGGTCGGCGTTTACCATCCCGCCCGGCTTCCCCGCCGACAGTGTCCCGGCCCTGCTCGGCATCCTCGGCTACGACCCACGCGCACACGCCGCGGCGCGCGGTCCGCTCGAAGCCCTGGCCCGCGGCCTGACACTTGAGCCTGGCGACCAGGTCTTCCGCTGCAACCTGGTTACGGTTACGGACGGGCACCTGGCCGACTTCACGGCCGGCTACATCGGCGCGCTGGAGGCCGAGCGGCTAATCGACGACCTGAATGAGGCCCTGGAACAGCCGCAGGCGCGCTTCGTGCCAGGGCGCTCGTTCCGCCATCTCTTCATCTGGAAGGGCGCGGGGGACTTGCCCGACCTGCACACAACCGCGCCCCAGGCCATCCTCGACGAGCCGATCAGCAAGCATCTACCGCGCGGCGAGCGCTCTGATCCGCTCCGTCAGCTCGTGCGCTGGTCGCAGAAGATCCTGGCCGAGCACGACATCAACGTGGTCCGGGCCGACCTCGCTGAAGCCCCAGCCAACTGCGCATGGGTCTATGGCCAGGGTCCGCCGGCCGTGCTGCCGACCTTCGCCGACCGCTACGGCCTGACCGGGGCGGTCGTGGCGGGCACGGACCTAATGCGCGGCCTGGGCGCCGCGCTGGGGATGGAGGTCATGGAGGTCCCCGGTGCGACCGGCCTGCCCGACACGGATCTCGAAGCCAAGGCCCACGCGGCCCTGGAAGCGCTGGAGCGCCACGACCTCGTCTGCGTGCATGTCGAGGCCGCCGACGAGGCCGGCCACCTGGGTAACCCCCGGCAGAAGCTGGCGATCATGGAGAGGATTGACCGCGAAATCGTGGCGCCGCTGGCCGCGCGGCTGGCGGACGAACCGGCCCACCGGATCCTGGTCATGCCTGACCACCCCACGCCCGTCGCCCTGCGCCGGCACACAACCGACCCGACCATTTTCCTGATCTCCGGCACCGGGATCGCGAGTAACCGCGGCGACGCCTTTGACGAGGTGAACGCCGCGGCCGGCGAGTTGCAGGTGGACCGCGCCTGCGAGCTGATGGAGTACTTTTTGCGGCGCTGAGGGGCTCGCCGGCGCCCGGCCGTTTGACAGTCCCAGAAATGGTGACTACAAGATGATTGGGCTCCTATCATGTGCCGGGCGCGGCTATAGCGAGAGTATAGGTCCAGCGTGCGACGACGGGTCGGCACGTCACGTCAGGAGTTATGCATATGTCCGAAAGCCCGAGTCGCTCCGCGCGGACGGCCGATTTCACCTTCCGCGCCGGCGAGTTCACGCAGGACGAGCTGCGGGTGACGCGTTTCGACGGCCGCGAAGGCATCAGCACGCTATTCCAGTTCCGCGTCGAGCTCTGCTCTGATCTGGCCACCGTCGACGCCGCCACCCTGGTTGGGCAGCCCTGCGTGCTCGAAATTGCCGGCACACACGGGTCGCGCTTCGTAAATGGGATCGTGCGCCGTTTCTCCCGCCTGGGCGAGGGTGTGAACCTGACGTTCTACGCCGCGGAGATCGTGCCAGCACACTGGCTGCTGACCAGGCGGCACCGTTCACGCATATTCCAGGAACTGAGCATCCCGGACATCATCCGGAAGGTATTCGAGGACGCCGGCATCCCGGCCGACAACTACCGCTTCGCGCTCGAGGGGCAATACGCGGCGCGCGAATACGTCGTGCAGTACCGGGAGTCCGAGTTTGACTTCATCGCGCGCCTCATGGAGCGCGACGGCATCTTCTACTTCTTCGAGCACGCGGTCGATGGGCACAAGATGGTGATTGCCGACAGCGGCGTCGCGCATGTGGAGACGCCGGAGCAGGCCGAGTACCCCTACCGCGCACCGCTCGGCCTCGTGCCGGAGGAGCGCCACGAGCACATCTACAAGGCGGAGGACCACCAGGAGATCCGCACCGGCGCGGTCGCGCTCGACGACTTCGATTTCCAGAAGCCGCCCACGCAACTGCGGGCCGACGTGGCGACGGACCAGTTCTCGGCGCTGCGCTTCGAGGAGTATCCCGGCCAGTACACGGAGCGTTCCGAGGGCCAGCGCTACGCGCGCCTGCGACTGGAGGAGTTCCAGTGCGCACGTCGCCGGCTGAACATGGCCGGCACCACGCGTCTGCTCATGCCGGGCTACAAGTTCACGCTCACCGAGCATCCCAATGAGGCCATGAACGACGAGTTCCTGGTTTGCCACTTGCGGCACGCGGCCGTCATGCCGCAGAGCGCGGAAGAGGAAGCCGCCGAGCCGACCGAGCCCGAATACCAACTCGACATTGAGGCCATCCTGGCAACCGTGCCGTTTCGCCCGCCGCGCCAGACACCCCAGCCAACCGTGCGCGGCAGCCAGACGGCCCTGGTGGTCGGCCCCTCCGGCGAGGAAATCTACACCGACGAGTACGGGCGCGTGAAGGCGCAGTTCCACTGGGACCAGGAGGGCGTCTACGACGACAAGAGCTCCTGCTGGATCCGCGTGGTGCAGGGACTGGCCGGCGGCAACTACGGCATGATGTTCCTGCCGCGCGTCGGACAGGAGGTAGTCGTCGATTTTCTGGAGGGTGATCCGGACCAGCCGGTCATCACCGGCCGCGTGTACAACAAGGACCACATGCCGCCCTACCCGCTGCCGGATGAGAAGACCAAGAGCTGCATCAAGACCAACAGCTCCAAGGGCGGCGGCGGCACGAACGAGCTGCGCTTCGAGGACAAGAAGGGCAGCGAGCAAATTCTCATCCACGCCCAAAAGGACTTCCATGTCCGGGTCCGCGGCAACCACGTCACGACCGTGCTGGGCAACAGCCACCTCAGCGTGCAGAAGAACTCGATCGAGTTCGTCAAGGAATCGCGACACACCGAGGTCAAGCTGGACACCGCTACCAAGGTGGGCGGTAACGTGACGCTCGAAGTCGCCGGCGACGGCGGCTACGACTATGCCGGCAACCTGAGCATCGCTGGCGGCGGCAACGTGTACTTGAAGGCCGGCTCCAACCTCGTCATTGAGGCCGGCACGGCCCTGACGCTCAAGGCCGGCGGCAGCTTCATCAAGATCGACGGCTCCGGCGTCGCCGTCCAGGGCAGCGCGGTCAAGCTCAACAGCGGCGGCTCGCCCGGCAGCGGTTCAGCCGTCAACACCCAGACACCCGACGAAGCCGCCGTTGCCGACGACGTCAAACCCGGCCAGGACGTGACCTACACGACTCAGCCCGGTGAGTACGAGCGCATCGAGGTCACCCGCATCGGCGGCACGGGCGAAGAGGAAAGCGAACAGCCGGAAGACTCCTGGATCGAAATCGAGCTCGTGGACGACGACGGCAACCCCGTCCCGAACGAACGCTACGAGGTTACACTACCCAACGGGAATATTCGTCACGGCAACCTCGACGAGAACGGTTTCGCCCGCATCAACGGCATCCGACCGGGTGAATGTGAGATCAACTTCCCGCGGCTGGACCGCGAAGGGTGGAGGCGCTAGGCATGGGCATCGGCAATCTCAGCGGGGCAGCCGCCAGCGCTCAACGCACCGCGCAGCAAGCGACCGCACAGGCCCAAGCAGCCGCGTCGCAGGCCCAGGCTGCGGCCGGTCAGGCGGCCGAGCAGGCCCAGCAACTGGCCGGCGAGGTCGCCGAGCGCGTCGGGCAGGAAATCAGCACGCGCATGCAGCAGATTGGGCAGGCCGAGCAGCAGTTGCGCTCATACTATCGCCGCGCCCAGGAAGCCCTGGGAACCGCCCGGTCGGCTATCGCCGGCGTTAGCGACCAACTGGGCGGCCTCGGCGGAGTCGGCGACGCGCTCGGCTCCGTCGCGGACCGCGCCCAAGGCGTGCTCGACCGCGCCGGCGGTGTGCTCGACCGCGCGGGCGATGCCGTCAGCGGCGCGGGCGAACAGCTCGGCCGCTGGATTTCCGCCGGACAGGGCGACTGGCTCGAACGACTCGCGCAGGAGCACGGCCTGCCGAACTGGCAGCGCATCTGGAACGACGGCAACAACGCCGAGCTGCGACAAGAGCGCGAGCATCCCAACATCCTCCTGCCGGGCGACCGCGTGTTCATCCCGGCGGCGGAGGAGAAGCAGGAACCCGGTGCCACCGAGATGCGCCACCGCTTCCGCCGCCCAGCGCCGCAGCCCAAGCTGCGGCTGCGCATCGAGGACGCCGACCGCCAGCCCATGACCGGACGATCCTACGTCATCGTGCTGCGCGACCGCATCCTCTCCGGCGTCACCGACGGCCAGGGCATGCTCGAACACGACATTCCCTTCAATGCCGAGCTCGGCGAGCTGCGCTTCGAGGGCGAAGGCAACGAGGCGATCCGCTTCCTGCAACGCTCGCTGGTGGCGCCGCACCTCGGCTCCGAGCACAACACGCTGCGCGCCTATTTCCAGAATCCACTGGACCCGGAGTTCGGGGGCGACCTGCGGCTGCGCGCCCGGCAACTGGTCGAGGGCGTCGGCGGCATCCTGAACGGCCAGCTTGGCGGCTTGCTTTCGCGTGGCACCAACCTAGTGAACTACTGCCGCGAGCACACCGGCGAGATCATGAACCGCATCGCCGCGGCGGAGAGCGGTGCCGGCGGAATGCTCGACCGGGCGAAGCAGGAGTTATCCGACCGCGCCGGCCAAGTTGCGCAGCGCGGCCAGGCGCTGGCGGACGAGGTCTCCCAGCGCATCGCCGCCCTGGAAGCCCAGGCTCGGGAGCGCGCCGCCCAGGCGCAAAACCAAGCCGCGGCGGCGGCGCAAGGCCTGCGGTCGCGCGCCAGTCAATCAATGGAGGAGTACGAGTCCCAGGTGCGCGGCGTGATGCAGCGCGGCATCGCCGCGGCACAACAGGCGGGCGGGGCCGCCCAGCGCACCGCCCGGGCTGTCGAAGAGCGCGTCCAGACCGCCGCATCCGAGGCCCAGTCACGCGCCCAAGGCGCCGCCGAGCAGGCCGAAGCCGAGGTCAGGCATGCTGAAAGCGAGGCCCGCCGCTACATCGACGACATGATCAACCGCGCGGTGGAGCGCGGCGTGGGGCTGCTGCGGCGCAACGTCGGCGCGGTTCGCGAGCGTCTGACTTCCGTGGCCGACGCGGCCGAGCAACAGGCCCGGGCCGCGGCCGACCGGGCCGCCAGCCAAGCGACTTCCGCGGCCGACCAGGCGCAGGCCACCGCCCAGCAACTGCTCAGTGAATCCGGCCGGCTGCTGAATGATGCCATCGGCGACCTCGGCCGGCGTGCCCGCGAGCGGGCCAACGAGTTGGGGACGGCGGCTGACGTGATTGTCGACACGATCGTGCAGGAAGGCCAGCGTCTCCTGGCCGAGGGCGAGCAGCGTTGTCGGGACGCGATTGCCCGGGGGCGCCAGGAGCTTGGCGAGCGCGTGGCAGAGGCGCAGCAGGCCGTCAGCAGCGCCGCGCAGCAAGCCCGGGCCGCCATCGAGCAGGAGGTCGAGCAGGCCTACGGAGCGCTTAGCAGCGCGGCCCAGCAGGCGCAAGACGCAGCCGGCCAGGCCATGCAGGAAGGCGCCAACCGGCTGAGCGCGCTGCGCGAGGAGGTGGAGCAGCAGGCGCGGGCCGCGCTGTCGTCCGCGTCGGAGGCGTTTGCCTCGGGGCGCGAGCAGGCGCAGGACATACTTCAGGCCGCGCAGGCCGGCCTCGGCGACGTGCTTTCCGGCCTCGGGCAGCAGGCCGGCGGGGCAATGGAGAGCATCACCAGCACCCTCGGCGATTTGGGCGCCCAGGTTCCCAACTGGGACAACATGCTCGAGCAATTGCCGCTGCAGATTGGGCACCTCGACCCCGGCAACGAAATCGACGGCATCATCGGGCGGCTTAACAACCTGGGGTTTGACGCCGGCGCGCCGGCCGCGTTCATGGGCGAATTCACCCGCAACGCCATTCGCCGGTTCCAGAGCGTCGAGGGTTTGCCGTCCACGGGTGAAATCGACGGGGCCACGCTCGGTCGCCTGATCGACCGGCACGGCTGTTGAGTGAGACTGTACTGGTAGTCACGGAGTAGTTGCAGTGCCGCCCGCCGCCCGAGTAGCCGACCTCACGTCGCACGGAACGCCGCTCAACGGCCCCGGCAGCCCGGATGTACAGATTGGCTTCATGCCGGCTTGGCGCGCCCTGCCGTCGGCGGTCGGCGCCGCCATGGATGCCATCTCGAACGCGATGGACTCGTTTATGAAGAAGCCGGTCATGACGCCGGCCGACGCTGCCGCCGATGTCGCGCAAATCCTGCAGAGCTTCGTTGAAGGCGGAGCCCAGGCGGCGGGGGCGGGGGCGCCCGCCGCGGCCGGCGCGGCCGCCAGCCAATCGGCCACCGTCCTGTCAACCAACATCTCGCTCACGACCGCCTGGACTTCGGCTTCCGCCGCACCCGGCGGTCAACCGGCCGCCAACAACGCCTACACCGAGGGGATGAAGGCCGCCCTGGGGGCCGCCGCCAGCGCGGTCGTCTCGGCCATGGCCGGCCTGGCTGACATGCATACCTGCCCGATGCCGTCCGGCCCGGCCGTGCACGGCCCCGGCTTCGTCACCAAGGGCAGCTCCGGCGTGCTCATAAACAGCCTGCCCGCGGCGCGCCAGAACGACCAGGTGATGGAAGCCTGCGGCGGGGCCGACCCGATCAGCGCCGGCGACATGACCGTCAACATCGGCGACTGAGTCAGTTGCGGCCACCGTTCACACCGCACGCTCGTCCCCGCTTTGAACAACGGTGCGCTGGTCGGGCCGATGATCTGATGGTCCACGCGGCACGTCAGGCCGACTGCCGCCGGACGGTCATGTCGAAACCCTGCACCATGCTGCGGTAAATGCTGTATGTGATCGCCAGGTAGGCGCTGGCCGAAATCAGGCTGAAGAACAGCACCGTGATGCGCACCGACTCCAGCAGCGTGGCGCCGGCCGTGCCGGCCGGGTCGAACGTGCCGGGGCTGTCCACCAGTGCCTGTAATGCCGGGAACGGCGTGAACGGCAGGACGACCGCCGCGGCGATCGGCCCGATCGACATCATCGCGGCCCCACAGGCAAAGAGCAGGCCGGCCGCCCCCATAACGACGACCGTGCTGATCATCACCGCCGGCACGGTCTTCTTCGAAACCAGCGAGAATTGCAGGCCGATCATCGCCGCCAGCGCCGCGTAAGCCACCAGCAGCAACGGGACGAGCACGGCCGCCTCGGGCGCCAACACCGCCGGCTGCCGACCCGCACCCAGCAACCCCGCCAGCACAAACAGCACGAGCGCGCTGGTCGGCACGGCAATCAGCGGCACAGCGAAGCTGACCAGCCCGCGCAGCATGCCCGCCACGATGTAGCGGCTCGTGAGCGGCGTTGAGAGCAGCAGCTCGATGGTCTGCGTCTCCTTCTCGCGCGTCAGCGTGGTCGCGGCCGTGTTCGTGACCACCAGCAGGATCACGGCCAGCTCGATCCAGAGCAGCACCGTCAGCCATTGGCGCGTCGTGGTCGGGTCGTTCGCCCGCAGCGGTCCCCAGTCGGAGTAGTGCGCGATCAGCAACAGCAAGCCGGCGAGCGCACCGCCGGCAATGAAGATCCAGCGCAGCACCGAGCGCCCGCCGGCCGAGCCGCGCGTCACGGCCTCGCGCCACGCGATCGGGTTCTTCCAGACGCGCCGCGGCCGCCGCCGCCGCTCGCCGCTGTGCTGCCGGGCGAACGCATTGCGCACGTGCGTGAGCACGTTCGCCTCGCCCTGCCGCGCCCCGGCCCGCACGAACAACATGCTGACCACGATCATGACCAAGGATGCCAGCGTGGTCAGCAGCATGTAGCCGTACGACGGGTGCGCCAGCAGCCACCACCACGGCCAGCCGTAGTGCCGCAGGTCCTCGAGCGCGGGCGCCGGCGTCTGCCCCGTAACGACGAACAACGCCAGGAACGGATGCAGCGGCGCCAGCCAGCTCATCTGCCAGCCCTGCGCGCCGGGCGCGGCCTCCGGCAACCGCCCGTAGCGCGAGAAGGCCACCGCCGCAATCGCCAGCAGGTACACGGCCACCCCGGCGAAAAACGCGAAGATCGTCCGCCGCGTGCCGATGCGCAGGAAGCCGATCATGATGGCGACCGCCCCGGTCACCAGGCCGGTGCAGGCGGCCAGGCCGAAGCTATGGAAGATCTCGGCCGTCGTCACGCCGCCGTAGATCATCGTGATGCAGAAGATCGGCAGCCCCGAAAGCAGCAGCACCCACACGAAGTACAGCCGGCTGAAGAGCGTGCCGAAGACGATCTGGCCGTTGCTCAGCGGCGTCGTCAGCAGGATGTGGAAGGTGTTGCTGTCGCGCTCCTGCGTGATGGCCCCGGCGCAGAAGATCGGCGCGATGAAGCTCATCAGGAACAACTGCACCAGGCTGACCGAGAAGAAGATCTGCGTCGAGCGCTTGGCCAACTCGGCCAGCGACGCGTCCCGCCCACCGCCCAGCAGCCCCGTGCCCATCAGCAGCAGCACCACGAACAGCGCCGCCAGGTAGATAACCCGGAACCACAGGTGCTGCACGCGCTTCCCGCCCATCGCCACGACGCGCACCAGAATCGGGTTGCCCGGCCAAAGACGCCAGGCCCATACCGCAATGTCGCGCAGAATACCCATGACAGCCACCCGGCAGCGGCACGTCCCTGCCGCGCTCTCAACCAGAATGACGCGCGTACGCTAGCCGACCACCGCCCACCCGGCAACGGCGCCACCCACGCCTTGCCGCGCGGCAACTTCTATGCGACAACTCACGCGTCGAGCCGGCCCCGCCGGTCGAGTCGCGGCGCGCCGGCCGAGCGGAGTATCGCCATGCGACCGCTGGCCTGGCTGCGGGCCGATCTGCGTATTGAGGACAGCCACGCCCTCTTCCACGCCGGCCGGGCCGCCACGCGCGGCATCGTCGCCGTGTTCGCCATCTGCACGCAGCAATGGCGGCAGCACGACTGGGCCGACATCAAGGTCGAGTTCATCCTCCGCAACCTGGCCTGCCTGGCCGAAAGCCTCAGGCGGCTCAACATACCACTCCTGATCGTTCGCACCCCCCGCTTCGCCGGCGTGCCGGCCGCCCTCCTGCAGCTCGCCCGCCGACACCACTGCAACGCGCTCTACTTCAGCCGCGAATGCGGCATCAACGAGATCCGCCGCGACGAAGCCGTGACGGCGCGCTTCACAGCGGCCGGGCTGCAGGTGCGCGCATTCGACGACGAAACCATCCTGCCGCCGCAAGCCCTGCGTACCACCCAGGGCACGCCCTACACCGTCTTCACTCCCTTCAAACGCGCCTGGCTCGCTCGTGTCCGGGAATCCGACGCCGCCGCGGTCTTGCCACCCCCCAGACCGCAGCCGGAACCGGTCTGCGCGACAGATGCCGTACCAGAGCGTATCGCCGGCTTCAACCTGCAACGCGGACTGCCCGAGCTCTGGCCGGCCGGCGAGCGCGTCGCCGCCCGCCGACTGGATGCCTTCATCTCCCAGCGCCTCGCCGCGTACCACCGCCGCCGAGACTACCCGGCCGACGACGCCACCAGCCGGCTCTCGCCCTACCTGGCCGCAGGCGTCATCTCGGCCCGAACATGCTTGCAGGCGGCCATCGCGGCCAATGACGGTCGCCTGGACGGCGGCCACCCCGGGGCCGACACCTGGATCAGCGAACTCATCTGGCGCGAATTCTACCGCCACGTCCTGGTCAGCTTCCCCAGCGTCAGCATGGGCCGCGCGTTCAAGCTCGACACTGAGCGCCTGCGCTGGAGCCGCGCCGAGGAGGATTTCCGGGCTTGGTGCGCAGGCCGCACCGGCTTCCCCATAGTCGATGCCGCCATGCGCCAGCTCTCCGAAACCGGCTGGATGCACAACCGCCTCCGCATGATCGCCGCCACGTTCCTCACCAAGGACCTGTTCATCGACTGGCGCCGCGGCGAGCGCTGGTTCATGCGCCAGCTCATCGACGGCGACCTGGCCAGCAACAACGGCGGCTGGCAGTGGTCCGCCTCAACCGGCACCGACTCCGTCCCCTATTTCCGCATCTTCAACCCGACCAGCCAGTCGCGCAAGTTCGATCCCGCCGGCGAGTTCATCCGCACCTTCGTTCCGGAGCTGCGGCCCCTCGCAGGTCCCGCCATACACGCGCCGCCGCCCCAACTCCGGGCCGAACTCGGCTACCCGGCGCCCATCTGCGACCACGCCACCGCCCGCCGCCACGTCCTGGCCGCCTTCGCCGAGTTGAAGCACAAGTAGCCCAGCACCTCGCATCGGCGCCGGCCTGCCGCGCCCGTCGCGTCGCTTCCGAAACTCCGCTACCATGTCCCACCGCGACCGTCTGCCTGGCGCGCCGAACCGGCCGCCCGGCCGTTCCGCTAACTCCTGAGCAACCAACACAGCACCAAAGCCAGGCCCAGCATGACGCACGACCACGTGGCCCCGGAAACGGCCGAACCTACGCCCCCCAATAGCCCGGCACCGAACGCACCCCTGCAATCATGCTCTCTCACCCGAGTCCTGCGCACCGCCGTCGCCGGAATCCTGATGGGCACCGCCAACCTGATCCCCGGCGTCTCCGGCGGCACCATGGTCCTCGCCATGGGCCTCTACCAGGAGTTCATCGACAGCGTCGCCGATATCACCGCCCTGCGGTTCAGCCTGCGCCGAAACGTATTCCTGGGTGTGCTGGGCGGCTTCGCTCTGGCCGCGATTGTGCTACTGGCCAAGCTTATCCTGTTCCTGCTGTTCCATTACCCCACGGCCATGTACGCCCTCTTCATCGGCCTCACCCTCGGCGGCGCCCCCACCCTGCTGCGCGCCGTGCGACCACTCCGCGCCGACGCCATCATCGCCACCATCCTCGGCCTGCTGCTCATGATCGGCGTCTGGCAGCTCCGCGCCGGCGTCGGCTTCCCCCACCATTCCCTCATGGACTTCGTCTCCGGCATCGTCGGCGCCACAACCATGGTCCTGCCCGGCGTCTCCGGCTCATACATGCTGCTCGTCATGGACCAGTACGAACGCGTCATCGGGTCCATCGACGACCGAAACTTCAAGATCATCATCCCCGTCGCCATCGGCGCTGCGCTCGGCATCATCGGCCTGTCCAACCTCCTCAAGTTCCTCCTGCGACGCTGCGCCCGCCCCACCGTCGGCGTCCTGCTCGGCATCCTCCTTGGCTCCGTTATCGGACTATGGCCCTTCGACAAAGAACCCGGACAGAAAGCCCTCGAACGCCGCTCGCCCGCCGAACTCCGCACCTTCGTCCAACGCTGGCAGATCCCCGCCGTCGCCGAACTCGATGACCGCTCCGATTCCCCCGCCAACCAGCAGACCCTCGCCGCCGCGATCCTCCAGCATTGGCCGCAGCGCGGCGAATCGGCCTACAAGGCCCAGCGCATCGCGACCGCCGCCCTACTCGTCATACTCGGCTTCGCCACCACGTATCTGATCTCACGCCGGCACACCAAGGCCGAAAGCGACAATGCCGCACCTCACCCTGCCACGCCCAGCCAGGAACCGCGCCGCCCGTAGCGCCCCCTCCCCCACGCGCGGCCGCGCTGCGGTATAGTCTCCGCCATGTCGTCACACCTGATTGGCCAAACCGCCGCCCTGCTGACCGCCCTGACGTGGGCCAGCGCCCTCGTCCTGTTCAAACGCAGCGGCGAGCACGTGCCGCCAATCGGCCTCAACCTGTTCAAGAACACCATCGCCCTGGTGCTACTCGGTGCCACGCTGCCCGTGTTCATGGCTTTCGACAGCGGACATGCCCTGGCCGCACTGGCCGGCTTCGACGCCTCCCAACTCCTCATCCTGGCGCTCAGCGGCATCATCGGCATCGCCCTGGCTGACACCCTGCTGTTCCACGGTCTGAACCTGATCGGCGTGGGGCTATTGTCCATCATCGACTGCGCTTACTCCCCGGCCATTCTCCTGTGCGCCTGGCTGCTGCTGGGCGAGGTGCCGGCCGGAGTGCTGCCCTACGTCGGCGGCGCCCTCATCATCGGCGGCGTCTTCACCGCCTCCCGCCACACCCCACCGCCCAACCGCACGCGCGCCCAGATGCTCCTGGGCATGTCCCTGGTACTCCTCGCGATTGTCACGATGGCCGTCGGCGTGGTCATGGCCAAGCCGGTTATCGAGGAAATGGCGGTCCTCTGGGCCACGGCTATTCGACTGCTGGCCGGCACGCTCGCCCTGGCACTCTACACGCTCCTGGGCCGCGGCTGGCGCAGCCACTGGACGATCTTCCGCCCGGCACCAGCATGGAAATTCGCCGTCCCGGCGGCCGTCCTGGGCACGTACCTCTCGCTGATATTCTGGATCGCGGGCTTCAAATACACCTACGCCGCCGTCGCCGCCGTTCTCAACCAAACGTCGGTCGTCTTCGCGATGGTGCTGGCGGTCATCTTCCTGCATGAGCCGCTCGGCGCACGCAAACTCCTTTCCTTCACCATGGCAATGACGGGCGTGGTCATCGTGACGTTCAGCCAACGCCTCGACACGCCCGCCGGCTGGCGGTCGCTCTGGCCCGCCTGGCTGCTGCTGGCGCTCATGCCATTCCTGCTGCATCTGGCCCTGGGCCCGCTCGTTCGGCGGCGCGAATGGCGCGCCGCCGGCCGCTGCGCCTGGTGCGGCTACGACCTGCGCAACCTGCCCGGACCACACTGCCCCCAATGCGGCCGGCCGCCCTCGCCCAGCCCGCTGCCGCCACTCACGGAACATCCCTAGCACGCGGCAACCCGCCCGGCACGGCCCTACAGCAGACCGAACCTCGCTAGCAGTCGCCGGAGTGCAACGGTAGAATGATCGGCATAGCGGGGCAACGTCCGGTCAGTGGCGCCGCGTCGCGCCACGGGGAAGCTCCTCCGATTCGCGCGAGGCTAACGCAGTGAGCGACGACGCCAACACGCCGGGACTGCCGGGCCCACCGGCACCCGCCGACCTGCCCCCATCGCCGGCCGAGGCCACTGCGACCGCCCCCCCGCCGCCTGAGGTCCTCAAGCCGCCACGCCTCTTGGGCGCCATCGCCGTCACACTGCTGGGCCTGGCCGTCGCGCTCGGCTTTCAGTTCATCGGGGGCTTCTTCATTGGCGTCGTGGGCGGAATCAAGGCGGCCTTGACGCCTGGGAACCATGGCCCGGGCGGGATTGAGGACTTACTCAGAGCCCCGCTGTTTGCCACGCTGATGATCCTCCTGACCGAATGCGGATTGCTGCTGACGGCCCTGGCCGCCGCCGGACGCTACCGGCTCAGCCGGCGCGAGCAGTTCGGCCTGGCCCGCCCGGCGATCACCGCGCGGGCATATGTGGCTTTCGTGCTGGGAACACTCCTGGTGGCGCTGCTAGGCAGCGTGCTGGCCACGCCGGTAACAATGCTGCTCGATACCGACGATTCCATCGATGTCCTCCGGCAGGCCATGGGCCCGCTGGAGGCCGTCCTGTTCGTGCTGGTCATTGCGATAGCCCCCGGCATCATCGAGGAACTGTTCGTGCGCGGCTATATCCAGCGGCGCCTGCTGCGTCGCATGCGCCCCGGTTGGGCCATCGCCTGGTCGTCCGTCCTCTTCGCCCTGCTGCACCTTGAGCCAGTGCACGTGGTCTTCACGCTGCCAATAGGAGTCTGGCTGGGCATCATCGCCTGGCGGACCGGCTCAATCTGGCCGGGCGTCTTGTGTCATACGGCACTGAACGGATTGTGGAACGTGTGGTTCATCGCCGTCACGCAAGAGGCCATTCACCCGGTCGCGGCCCGCGTCACTTCGCTCGGCATCATGCTGCTAGCCCTGCTCGGTTTCGCCGTGAGCGTGCTGATTCTGGCCCGCCTCAAGCCACCCATGCCCGCCGGCCCGTCGGTCTTCCTGCCGCAGGCGCGGCCCGTGTGGCCGTCGGCGGCGGCCGGCTCGCCTCCACCCGCGATTCAGGGCGACAAACCGGCGGCGCCCACGATATAATGCCGCTTGGCGGAGTGGGCCAGGCGGTCGCCGGCGGCCGTCCGCATGCGGGCGGCCCGTCGGAGGAAAGTCCGAACTGCACAGGGCACGGTGGTGGCTAACGGCCACCGGGCGCGAGCCCCGGGAAAGTGCCACAGAAAACACACCGCCGATGGCTGTCGACGCGCGCGCCGGCAGTACAGGCAAGGGTGAAATGGTGCGGTAAGAGCGCACCGCGTCGCTGGCGACAGCGACGGCACGGCAAACCCCACCGGCAGCAAGCCCAAGTAGGGGGCGATGAGCCGGCCCGGCTCGTTACCAGCCCCGGGTAGGGCGCTTGAGCCCGTCGGCAACGGCGGGCCTAGAAGAATGGCCGCCGCCCGCCACCGGCCGTGGGGCCTGTCCCCCGGCCCGGCGGGAACAGAATTCGGCTTATCGGCCCACTCCGCCAATTTGCTCACGCCTGCGCTGGCGCCGGTCCACGCCGGCCACGCGCGGTCGCCTGGCCGCGTTTCGCACAGCCGGGAGCAATCGTCATGCGATTCATCGGGGCAATGGTACGGCTGTTCCTGGCAGCACTCGTGGCCATTGTCGGAATCGTGGCGTTTCTACCACCCCTGGAGGGCGTATCCACCGGAAGAGTGCCCGCACACGTCATTCTACTGGGCGCGGTGGTCGCTTTCGCGAGCGGTGCGATCGTTGTGCGTTTGGTACGCGCCGCATTGCCGCTGATGCGGGAGCCGGTCGAAAACGTCGAACCGCCCGTGTGCGCGGAGTGCGGTTCAAAGCAGCTATTGCGTGTCTGCCCGCGCTGGGCCCGCTTTGGCCGCCGCAGATACCCAGTCCTCTGCCGCGTCTGCGGCACCCGCGCCGACGTGTCGCTGGCGGCCTGGGCCATGTTGCCGATGCCCGCCCCCGGCGACCCCCACGTCACCGCCGACGATCTATACTGGGCTGACATGAACCAGCCGGCTACGCTGATCGAGCTCATTACGATCCTCGGTCTGGTGTTGCTCTTCTCCGTCTTGTGCGTCGCCAGGCAGTTCATTCCGGCCGCCATCGCGCTGGGCCTGTTCTTCCTGTTCCTGTTCCAGCGTCCCTGGGCTGATCGCACGCGCTGGCACCGCTAGCTCCACCAGCCCGCCGCCCGGAGCGCGGGGACCCCGCGCCTTTGCCCCCGCCCCGTCCGATCGGCTAGACTCTGCGCCGACGGACGGCGACGGACACGGATGTCATGTTTCGCAAACGACTGACTTGGTTCTGGATCCTGCTCACGGGCACGGCCCTGCTGCTGCTTGCCCGGCTTACCGACATTCAGGTCGTACACGCCGACCAGTACGAGGACCTCGCCGCCCGCCTGCTCACCCGCCCCGTCCGCTACCTGCGGGCCCCACGCGGCGGCATCCTCGACCGCCATCACCGCGTGCTCGTCAGCCACGAGCCCTCCTTCGACGTCTGCGTCCACTACGCCGCCCTTGGCGACGACAACAGCGCCTACCTCCTGAGCCTGGCCCGCCAGATGCGCCGCCGCGGCGACTTCCCCACCGCCATGAGCACCGCCGACGTCGCCGACGAGCTTCGCTTCCAGATCGGCGACATGTGGTTGCGCCTGGCCGCACTCTCCGGCCAGCCCGTCAGCGCCTTCCAGGAACGCGGCGCACAAATCCGCGCCAAGGTCGCACGCGTCCGGGCCGCCGTCCGCGACCGCCACGGCATCGACCAGCCCGTCGCGGAGGAGCACTGGCTGCACCCCATTATCGAAGACGTCCCCGACGACCTCGCCGTTGCAATCCGGCTCGAGCTCGAACACCTGCCCTGGATCGCCGTCGTGCCCAGCTCGCGCCGCGTGGCCCACCAGGCCGACGCAGTGGCACACCTGCTCGGCCGACTCGGCGCGGTCAGCCCCGAGCGACTCGCCGCCGATCCCCTCCACGCTGACGACCTGCGCCGCCTGCACCCCACCGACCGCTGCGGAACTACCGGCATCGAACGCGTCGCGGAGACCATGCTGCGCGGCACGCGCGGCCGCGTCCTCGTCGATCTCGACGGTACCGAGCTCGAGCACATCAACCCCATCACCGGCCAGAACGTCGAACTGACCATCGACCTGGAAATCCAGGAAACCGTCCTCGCCATGCTCGCCGACGCCATTGACGGCCGCGACATCCACGGCAACCCCCGCCTGACCTGGCCCGCCGGCGGCGCCGCCGTCGTCCTCGACGTCGCTACCCGCGAAGTCCTCGCCCTCGTCAGCTACCCCACCTTCGAATACGCCCAGCTCCGCGCACACTACGACGATCTCATTCGCGACGCCCGCCGCCAGCCGACGCGCTTCCGCGCCGTCGCCGGCCTCTACCCCCCCGGCTCCACCTGCAAAGCCATCACCCTGGTCGGGGCCCTCACCGACGGCGTCACCACACCGCACGAGCGCATCCACTGCACCGGCCACCTGCTGCCCGACAACTCCAACATCTTCCGCTGCTGGATCTTCAACCAGTGGCACTACACCCACGACGCCGTCGAAAACCCCGCCGGCCAGAACGCCGTGGACGCCATTCGCAACTCCTGTAACATCTACTTCTTCAAAACCGGCGGCCGCCTCGGACCCGACCGCCTATGCGAGTGGTTCAGCCTCTTCGGCCTCGGCCGCACACAAGGTACCGGCCTGATCGAGGAATCCGGCGGAATCCTGCCCACCGAGGAGCGCCTCGGGCGCCCCTTCGTCCCCGCCGACCCGTGGAACTTCTCCATCGGCCAGGGCGAAGTCACGGCCACCCCCCTCCAGGTCGCCAACGTCGCCGCCTCCATCGCCGCCGGCTACTGGGCCCCCGTCAAGCTCATCCGCAACGCCTCCGGCCCGCCAGAATCACCCGCGGCCCAGGCCGGACCCCCGTTCGACACCGCCGCCCTGCGCATCCTCCGCACCGGCATGTGGCTGGCCGTAAACGACCGTCCGCACGGCGAGGGCGGCTGGTGGCCCACCGGCCGGCACGCCCGCCTCAACCGCGATGACTACGTCCTCTGCGGCAAGACCGGCTCCGCCCAGGCCCAGCCCCACTCCATGCTATACCGATATACGTTCGAGTTCCCCGACGGCCACCGCGAGACCCGCGACGCATTCCTCCAGGAAGACGCCCTCGCCCAGTTCGACCAACCCCGGCCCTCGTGCGTCGGCTGGCAAACCATCGAACGCTACCCGCCGCTACCGGCCGGCGAGCCCCTGCCCGCCCACGCCTGGTTCATGGGCTACACCCAGCCCGCATCGGCGCCGCGCGGTGACCAACCCACCGGCCGGGTTTACGCTATCGCCGTCATCGTCGAGTATGGCGGCAGCGGCGGCCGTGTGGCCGGCCCGCTTGTGAAGCAGATTGCCGAATGGCTCCTCGAAAACCGCCCCTAGCGGCCCGCCAGCCCCCATCGGAAGTGAAATGCCGACCACACGCGTCCTAAACCTGACCCGCCTCGGCTGGGGCCTGGCAATCCCCGTACTCTTCCTCGGCCTCATCGGCCTGGCATCCATCCACGCCACCGACCGCAACCCCGCCGTCCTGGCCGAAACCCGCACATCACCCCCAACCGCGGCCACAGCCGATCCAAACTGGCTCCAGCGCGCCCACGACGCCCTCGGACCGCGCACCACCCGCCAGATTCTCTACTTCCTCACCGGAGTCGCACTCCTCCTCGCCGCTCTCGTACCCAGCTACCAGCGCATCGGCCGCTACGCCTACTTCGCCTACGGCGTCACACTCGTCCTGCTCATCCTGCTCGTGCTCGACCGCTACATCGACCTACCGCTCATCCCCGTCCGAAACAATGTCCGCCGCTGGGTCAGCCTCGGACCGCTGTCGCTGCAACCCTCAGAGTTCATGAAGGTCATCCTCATCCTGACCCTCGCCCGCTACCTCCGCTTCCGCGACTCCTACCGCCGTTGGCCCGGCCTGATCACCCCCTTCCTCCTCACCCTCGTGCCGATGGCACTGATCCTCCTCCAGCCCGACCTCGGCACCATGCTCATGCTCCTCCCCGTCCTCTTCATCATGCTCTTCGTCGCCGGCGCCCGCCTCCGCCACCTCGCCCTGATTGTCCTCCTCGGCGGCGCCAGCCTCCCCTTCTTCTACTTCTACGGCATGAAGCCCTATCAGCAGGAACGCTTCCAGATCCTCCTCAAGCAGAACGTCGCCGACGCCCGCTGGCACCGCGGCCCCGGCTACCAGCTCTACCAGTCCAAAATCGCCCTCGGCTCCGGCGGCCTCACCGGCGAAGGCTGGGGCCAGGGCATCTTCATCGACCGCTCACTACTGCCCGAGGAGCACAACGACTTCATCTTCGCCATCATCGGCCACCAGTGGGGCCTCATCGGCTGCGCCCTCGTCATCCTCGCCTACAGCATCATCGTCTTCTTCGGCCTCGAAGTCGCCACCGTCACCAACGACCCCTTCGGCCGCCTCCTCGCCGTCGGCGTATGCGCCATGATCGTCGTCCAGGCCCTCCTAAACATCAGCATGACCGTCGGCCTCGCCCCCATCACCGGCATGACGCTCCCCTTCGTAAGCTCCGGCGGCAGCAGCCTCTGGGCCAACTTCCTCGCCCTCGGTCTGCTCATCAACGTCGCCCAGCGCCGCCCCATGCTCATCGCCCACCCCCCCTTCGAGCACAAGGACGACGAGTAGCCCCCCGCTCCCGCCTTGGGCGCCCTGTCAGCCTGCGGTATAATCCCCGTTCTAACAGGCGCGTGCGTGGGGCCCGGCTGCGATGGTCCGCCGCCGGCCCGCAACGCCGCCGCGAGGCCAACTTCTGCTCCGGAGCGTACTCATGAAAGTGCTGATTGCCGACAAGTTCGAGGACTTCGGGATTGCCCAGCTCAAGGAGATCGCCGACCAGGTCGTCTGCGAGCCCACCCTCGAGGACGAAGCGCTGGCCAAGCGCATCGCCGAGTTCCACCCCGCGGTCCTCATCGTGCGCTCGACCAAGGTCCAGCCGCCCGCCCTCGACGCGAGCAAAGAGCTCAAGCTCGTGATCCGCGCCGGCTCCGGCTTCAACACCATCGACATTGCCCACGCCAAGCAGAAGGGCATCAAGGTCGCCAACTGCCCCGGCATGAACGCCGTCGCCGTCGCCGAGCTCGTCATCGGCCACATGATCGCCATCGACCGCCGCCTGGGCGACAACCTCGCCGACCTCCGCGCCCACAAGTGGAACAAGAAGCTCTACAGCAAGGCCCGCGGCCTCAAGGGCCGTACGCTTGGCATCGTCGGCGCCGGCGCCATCGGCCGCGAGGTCGCCAAGCGCGCCCTCGCCTTCGACATGCACGTCCTCTGGTTCGACGTCATCCCCGACATGCACGTCTCCGACCATCCCGACTGCCGGCGCGTCCAGGAACTGGACGACCTCTTCCGCCAGTCCGACTACGTGACTCTGCACGTCCCCGAACTCCCGCAGACCAAGAACATGGTCGACGCCCGCCGCCTGGCCCTCATGAAGCCCGAAGCCGCCCTGATCAACACCAGCCGCGCCGGCGTCGTCGATGAGCCCGCTCTCATCGCCGCCTTGCAGGCCGGCAAGCTCCGCGCCGCCGCCCTGGACGTCTACGCCAACGAGCCGACCGCCAACGACCCGGAGATCCACTCGCCGCTCTGCGACCTGCCCAACGCCTACGGCACGCACCACATCGGCGCGTCCACCGACCAGGCCCAGCTCGCCGTCGCCGAGGAGACCATCCGCATCGTCCACGAGTTCAAGAAAACCGGCCAGGTCCTGCACTGCGTAAACCCCTAGCCGCCACGAAATCCCCGGCGGGGCCCACGCCACCACCCGGCCCGGCCCCGCCACCGTCCTTCGTCTTACATTTCACCACCCGCTCCCTCCGCCGCGCGCCGCCCGACCCGCTCCATCCAAACCGCCCCGCGCCATCCGAACCGAGCCGCGCCTGTAAAGAAGCGGTTCTTCAGAGTACCCCGCGCCGACCAATCCGCCCCGCGCCATCCGATCCGCCCCCCCCCATCCGACCCGCCCCGCGCTATCCGAACCGAGCCGCGCCATCAGAACCGAGCCGCGCCATCCGAGCCGAGCCGCGACCGTGAGGGAGCGGTTCCTATGATCATCCCCCACCCACCAACCACACCGCGGGCCGGACAAGGGCCTCGCAACCCTCACCCGGCCCGCCACAAGACATACCGCAACGTCGCCGCCGCCGTCAGACCAGAACCGATCCCACAACTCCCCGCCCTCCCAGGGCGGGGCCGGGGGCGGGTAACAACGCGCACGTTCCAACCGGCCACCCCTCGCCCGGCTTTATCGCAGTATCTCCCCAGACCATGCACCGCTATCGCGCACTCGCCCAGATACCTGCCCCTCACCGCAGCGCGCGCCCCTGCCGCGCCATCCGACCCGTGACCGTCCGAACTGAGCCGCGACCGTCAGGAAGCGGCGCCTTTGAAACTCGCCCCGCCCGTCTCGCTACGTGCCGGAACGCTCCAGCCGGTGCGTTATCCGCCTGATCGTTTGCTCGAATCGCCCAGGCGTAAGCTGACACTCCCATACCGTCACGACTGACCAGCCCAGGCGCTGCAGCTTCCGCCGGCACTTGGCATCCCGTGCCTGATTGCCGGCCAGCTTCCGCTCCCAGAAGTCTGCGCGCGTTGTGGGCCGCGATCGGCCCTTGCGACAGGAATGACGATGCCAGAAGCATCCGTGGATGAAGACCACGCACCGCCTTCCGGAGAACACGAGATCCGGCGTGCCCGGCAACCTTGCTACGTGCAGGCGGAAACGATAGCCCAGTGCGTGCAATGCCCGCCGCACCGCGTGCTCGGGCTTAGTGTCCTTGCCGCGGATCCCCCGCATGATAGCTGCCCGCTTGTCCGGTCCGAATACGTCGCTCATAGCGATCGGCCGATTTCATCGATCACGGATCCGTGCTTTCCCGCGTGAACCTCATCGTGACATCGACTGCAAATCACAATGAGGTTCTCCGCGACGTTCTGCCCAAGTGGCGCCGCCCGCCTCACAGATACACGCGGCCGTATCCGTCGATGCGGTTATGCGCGAATTGACGATTGAACTTCGGCGCAATCGCGGCCACCAGCCGTTTGCCGAAGTTGTCCCCGGGGTCAGGGATGAATCCGCGCTGAACAAGGCAATGCTGTTTCACGGGATGCGCAAGCACGTCGGCCAGCTGCAAGCCCGCGATGTTCGCCGCCTTCGGCTTGATCTTCAGCTCCGCGCTCGTGAGCGCCCGTTGATGGTGGTGCCGGTCGAACATCAGCGTGCCGGATTCGTACACGCGTCGATAGGCCTGCCGCAATTGCAGGTCTTCCTCCTTCCCGCGCGCTTCGGCCATCACGTCGCCCACCGCGTTCCGGTGGTTCAGGTAGCCGCTGTAGCGGTCCAGCATCGCCGCCAGGCAGTAGTGGTACGGGTGGAACGGGCTGGCGTAGCGGTGCAGGTGCGTCTGCTTGTCAATCACCACGCACACCAGCTTGAACGACGCGTGCGTCACGAGCCTCAACACGGCTTCATCGAAGCGCCGGCGCGTCTCGTCATTGCAGAGTATGCCGAACGCACCTTTGCGATTGATGATGTCGGCCCGGTGCAGCACCACGGGCGTATCTGGGCGCGGCCCGAAGAACTGGCGTTTCAGTGCTTCCAGGCCGTCGGCGAATTGCGTGTAGTCGTCGGGTTGCCGGAACCACACGCCCAGCAGCGCCAGGTAACGGTGCGCCACGTGGTCGAGCTTACAGTACGCATGGTCACCGGATTCATCGATGTAGAGCCGGAAGCGCGGCGGGCGCGGCTGTGGGGCTGCTGGCGCGGGCGGCATAAGTCATGCTCCCAGCAGGGTTTGCGATTTCATCCTTGACATGGCCTCCTCCCATGCCGATACTCATGGTAATGCGGAAGCCCGCAGATGGACAGCCCGTAAGGGCTGGCGTGAAACAGGCCCCTCCGGGGGCCTGTTCATTTTCTCCCGGTCGCTGGCGAACCTGTCCACCAAAACGGGGCCAGCCGCCTCACCGTCGCAACCGTCTGTGCCCGTCGGATGCCCACCGCGAGACCGGCAGACTGATGCACCGCATCAGAAGCCCAACTCACCGTCCTCAATCCCCGCCGCCGCAGCAAGGGCCAGTGCGTTGCGCAACATGAACGTGCCGTAGTTCCTGACGAGGTCGACAAGGTGGGCGGCGGCGCGTTCCGTCCATTCTCCGGTGTGCACAAGGTGTCGTATCAGCTTCTCTCCGTCTAACTCGTCGCCACCGGGGCATCTGCATTCGAGTACAATACTCTGGTATTCCCAGACAAGTGGTTCTGCGTTAAGGCTATCGAATGACATGGTAATCCTCATTACCCACGGAAGATGTTCTCACGGTGCCACCGCAAGCATTCTTCGCTTGGCACGAACCGCGCAGGTCGCCTGACGACCCGCTCATGATACGGCGCCAGGAGCATGCTGACCGCCTCGTCAGCTCGGTCCAGCAACTGTGTTGAAAAGCGGATCCTTAGGTCTCTTTCGATCGTAAAGAGGCCCGCATCGAACAGGCGATCGAAAGTTGCGCTCAGGCACAGGCCGTTGGTTGGATCAGCTCGGAGTCGTTCATTCTGACTCCACGGAACGATGTGCGAGGCAATGAGCGTTTCGCGGACCGAGAGGCCTGTAACGCAGCAGCAATCTTCATAGCTGCTAAGCACTGCCTCTCGAAAGAAGGACTGGTGAAGACGGTGCTTGGCCGGTCCCACTCTTTCAGATGGGCCCTGTGGTATTGCCCCGTCGGAAAAGGCTGCCTGGTGACCGAAGCCCGCCTGAACTTCGCGCCGGAGTATCGACGCCTTTTCAACGAGGCCCGCCCAGTCGCGATGGAACTCATCCCAGACCTCGCGATCCAGCTTGCTCCCATGGATCAGCCCAACGATGTTCCGCTTGTGCAGTTCTGGGTCGAACGCACCGAAGTTCCCGAGCTTGCGCGCGACCGCGGCTGGCGAACGGCTCAGGAGCTTCGCAAGCTCAACTACTGCGGGGTTACTTGCTTTCGTAGCCTTGAACGGGATGCGGCAGTATAGGTCGAATGCCAGGACAAGCTCATCGTGAGTCCATGCTTGACCGTACTGTGAAGGCCTTGGGCACATTATGCTGCGATGGCGTATGGCACACCATTAGCGTCGGCAAGACTGGCCGGCAATAGTGAAGCGTTGAGAGGATAGATCAGGGCAGCGTGCCTGCGTATCCAAGCAGCCTGGCAGCTTGCAGCACACGGCACTCTACCGGGCACGCCATAGCCGAGGGATTCCGCGAACTTGGTGATTGCGATGAACAGTTCCACCGGAACGATGCGACGAGAATCTCGTACTACGAAGGCTTTTGCGTAACAGTGTTCAATGGCTCGCATGAACTCGCGCCAGTGTTGATTTCGCGGGTCGCTGGGAACCCGCTCACCGAGGTTGCTGAATCCCTGGCACGGAGGCCCCCCGGCAATCACGTCGGCTGCCGGAAATCGGTCCATTTCTTGGATAGCGCACTGCGCCACCCGTTCAGTGATGTTCGCTCGAAGTGTCTCGCACGCCGCGGAATCCCACTCGTTCGCCAGCACCGTGCGATAGCCTGCTCGCTTGAAGCCGAGCGCCATGCCGCCGCAGCCCGCGAAAAGCTCCAACACCGTCGGCCCTCGCCCCGGCGGCACATCATCCAGCCACCCGTGCCAATCGTGCTGACGATCTCCCTTCGCCTCAAACGGATACAACCGATACTCCCGCCTGCCCACGCGTTCAATCGCGAGCACGTCGCCCGTGCCGATCTCGTGAAACTCGTAGAATTCTCTTACCCAAGTCCGCCCACGAAAGAAGCGCCGCGGCGCACCCGTCCGTGCATCGCTTCCGATGTCGGTTTCGATCGTGCGGTTCAACCCTTCCAGGAAGATCCGGATGGCCGCGCCGTTGCCGTTCCGTCGCTTCGGCCCCCCGATGCAGTCCCCAGGGAAGAAGTCGTAGTGACCATGAACGTAAAGGTGGCTATTCCGCAGGTTGCCCTCCGTCACACGCAGCAACCGTTTGCGATCTGCGACGGTCCCGCTCAAAGCTGCACTCCTCCTTGTTCTACCCAACCCGCAATCGTTCCAGTCGCCAAGCGACGGCGAGCGGATACCTACCCAACAATCCGCCCCGCCGTTCCTTTCTTCTTTGCTGTCCAACGGCGCGTCTTAACGAGCCGGGAACTCGCCGGCAACGTCGGATCTCTCGACCTCTCGCACCAATCGCGGCCATCGGCTCCCACCTTCTTCGACCAACACAGAAGGGGGATTGGTCCTCGAAGGATCCCGAACGACCACCGCGTCATAGCTGCCCCACGCACCGCGCTCAGCGCATCGAGCGTCCACTCCATCGCCAATCCACTCACGCTTCAACTGGCCACCCCATTATACCGCCCGCCCACAAGCCGTCACCCAATTCAACCGTGAATCCGACACGCGGCCCGGCCGCGCTGCCAATCGCCGGTGAACTCATGGGCGGTGCCGTGTCATGGCGAAATGGCGGTGTCCAACTCCGCCAATCCCCCGATGAAACCCGCCAACTACCAACAATCCCACCCCAACCCTTTGACCCCACCCCATTCACGCGCCATATATCAATTGCTCACGCAGTGCCCGGAACGCCTTGGCGAACCGGTCGGCCCCAGCGCCCAACCGCGCCGGATAAGCTGACCGTCCCGTGACACGTGCGATTGACGCAGCGCTACTCGCCGAACGCCTCTGACGCGCCGGCCAGCGCAGCCCCCCAAGGGATCGGCGTGCACTTCGACACGCCCGCTGCCTTGCCGGGACTGCCCTGGGGTGGCCCGCCGGAGCCTTCGACCGAGGAACTGGGCATCTTTGATGCCCCGCGCCGAGAGGACGCCAATCGCATCGGCTGTGAACCGGGCCGCGGCTGCCTGCAACGGAACCGCCGCCTCGCGGTCACTCAGCGCAGCACCGGAGCGGCTCTTTGACAACCAAATACAGAGGCCCCGGGCAGCCGGACGCCTCAGAAGCGCCGTGCCATCGGCCCCGGTACACAATGGTGTCCGACCAAGCCGACACGCGACGAGCCAAGTCTCGCCGACCGCGCCCACGAGCCCCGTCCGGCTGCTGACAGCCGAATCCCCACCCGGCGAACGCCACCCCGCCGAACCCGTGCCGCACCCCCGATACAGGGTCTGCTTGGGGCGGTCCCTGCCCCTCAGCAGCCCGTCCTACCCGGCGAAGCCGCCCTGTACACCCTCACACCGGCCGCCGGTGCCTCACCGGCGTGCTGCTGCCGACACCCGCCCTACTGCCAACACGTCCACCGTGTACCGCATGGGTTCGGCCCGGGTCCCGCGGGGGAACCCTTTTCGGACAGACTTGGTGCTCAATCCGCCCGGCGGGTTGCGGGGGGTCTATTAGCCAAGTATATTACTTGGATTCGCCCCTTAGGCGGCGGCAGGTGTTCTGCTGCAAGGGGCAGGGATAGACCTGTTTATCCCCTCCTGGCGACCGATCCGGCGTCCCCGCTGGGTCTGCGCTTTTCTTCTCTGTGCCTTTGCGTAGGATTGACGCATGCTTGACCCCAAACTGCTCGACTCCATCAAGGTGACCGACGACGAACTCGACTTCGAGCTGAAGCAAGCCTTCGGCGACGACTTCGGCGGCGAGGTCATGGACAAGGCCCTCCAGGACACCGTCGGCGACTTCGCTCCCAACAAGATCATCAAGGCCCGGGTGGTCAGCATCGCCGACCGCGACGTCATTCTCGACATCGGCCTCAAGAGCGAGGGCATTGTCAGCCTGGACGAATGGAAGGACGCCTCCGGCCTTGACGTGGGTGACGAGATCGAAGTGCTGGTCGAAGAGGTTGAATCGGAAACCGGCATGGTGTTGGTCTCCAAGGCCAAAGCCGACCGGATCCTGAACTGGCGCCGCATAGTCGAAACGACCAAGGAAGGCGACACGGTCAAGGGCCGCGTCCTCCGCAAAATCAAGGGTGGCCTGCTGGTGGACATCGGCGTGCTCGTGTTTCTCCCGGCTTCGCAGGTTGACATCCGTCGGCCGGCCGACATCGGCGAATTCATCGAGCAGGAAATCGAAGCCAAGATCCTCAAGATCGACGAGGAGCGACGCAATATCGTCATCTCCCGCCGCAAGCTTATCGAGGAGGAGCGCACCCGCGCCAAAGAGAAGCTCATGGCGGAGATCGAGGTGGGTCAGCTCCGCCAGGGCACCGTCAAGAACATCGCCGACTTCGGCGCCTTTGTCGACCTGGGCGGCATCGACGGGCTGCTGCATATCACGGATATGTCCTGGGATCGCATCGATCATCCCAGTCAGATGTTGAAGATTGATGAGAGCATCGAGGTCAAGATCCTCAATATCGACCGCGACCGCGAGAAGATCGCCCTGGGCCTCAAGCAGAAGGAAGAGAACCCCTGGGAGCGCGTCGCCGAACGCTACCCCGTGGGCAATCACGTTAGCGGCGAGGTCGTGAACATCATGAACTACGGCGCCTTCGTCAAGCTCGAGCCGGGCGTCGAAGGCCTGGTGCACATTTCCGAGATGAGCTGGACCCGGCGCATCAACCACCCCTCGGAGGTGGTCGGGCTGGGCGACGTGATCGAGGTCGTCGTGCTCGAAGTCAACAAGGACAAGCAGGAGATCTCGCTCGGCATGAAGCAGACCGAGGTCAACCCGTGGACGACGGTCTCGCAGAAGTATCCGCCGGGCACGGTCGTCGAGGGCACGGTCCGCAACCTGACGAACTACGGGGCGTTCGTGGAAATCGAGGAAGGCATCGACGGCCTGCTCCACATCAGCGACATGAGCTGGACCAAGAAGGTCAGTCACCCCTCCGAGATGATCAAGAAGGGCGACCGCCTGCGCTGCGTCGTCCTGACCGTGGATCAGGAGAAGATGCGTGTCGCGCTGGGGCTGAAGCAGATGACCGAGGACCCCTGGCTGCGCGCCGTCCCCGAGCGTTACCAGCCCGGCATGGTCATCCGCGGCAAGGTCACCAAGATCACCAACTTCGGCGTGTTCGTCGAGCTCGAGCCCGACCTGGAAGGGCTATTGCACGTTTCCGAACTGGCCGATCACAAGGTCGAGAATCCACAGGATGTCGTGAAGATCTCCGACGAGATCGATGTGAAGATCCTGCGGGTCGACACCGTCGAACGTAAGATCGGCCTTTCGAAGAAGCGGGCCGACTGGGCCGGCGAGGGCGCCGAGCCTGGCGAGGCCGAGGCCCAGAAGAAGGAACGGAAGCGGCGCGGCGGCCTGCACGGGCCCAGCGACAACCTGTCGATGGACGATATTCACAACGTGCTCTTCAAGCGGACTGAGCCGACCAGCGAACTTAATCCGGAGGAGTCGGAGCCCGAGGAGGGCACCCCGGACGCCTAGCATTCGCTGAACGATGTTGAGCACTATCGGCAGCCGGGATCCCGCGCGGTTCCCGGCTGCCGGTTTGTTGGCCACCGCGCAACCAGCCATCAAGCAACTACTTAGGATACCGGGCAGAGTGCGCGTCTTTCGGCCGGTAGCTGCCAGCCGGGTGGGGCGGCGGGGTGATTCGTTAGCATGTCCCAGATTCCCCCACGAACCATGCTGAAAGCGCCTATAATGAAGTCAGTGACAGTTCGGAGGCGAGTCGCCAGCAACCCCCACAGGGGCGCCGCGGTGCCGGACGGCGCTGCTGCGTGTCTGTTCGTGGCTGCGGAAGTGCGTTTGATTGCATGGTCGTTGGGACCGCCGGTGTTTGCCGGCCTTTGAGGGAGAATCGAGCAATGAAGATCAAACTACGAACAATGGGTGTTGCAAGCGTTGCCTTGCTGATATCACTCCCCGCGATGGCGCAGGTTGTCCCCGGCTTCATCGTCGAGGACTACGCCTATGTGGCTGATCCGGTCAATCTTACTATCGCGCCTGATGGCGTGATGTATACCGGCCGTGACAACACGGGCTCCGGCGGGACCACGGGCGATGCTGTTAAGATCCACAGAATCGGGGTCGGCGGCGCTCCGGTCGTCGAATACGGGGTTGCTCCGCTCAGCGATCCGGATGCCGTGCTCTTTGATGCCTATGGCTGGATCGCTGATACCCCGGGATCGGTGCTCGTTGCCGGCGCGGTCCACGGCGGACTGCCAATCATCTCTCACGTCTCGGGCATCAGGCCGGATGAGACAATCCAGGATATCTTTGCCACCACCACTATCGTCAATCCCAATTACCTGATGTTCGACGGCACGGGCCGGCTACTCATCATCGGTGATCTCGGTGACGTATGGCAGACCACCGGAGCCGAGCCGACACACTTGTTCGACATGCCAGTGCCCTCGTTCGCCACCTTGAACGCAAACGACGATGTCTACTCAGCTGGCAATGACGGCGTCATTCGCATTTATGACTCCTTCGGCACACTAATTGACGATTCGTTCGTCACCGGATTGGGGGAGGGGTTCACCAACCTCGCCTTCGGGCCGGGCGGAGGTGTATGGGGCACGTATCTCTACGGCCTCAAGCGCGCCACCGGCGAACTGATTCGCATTGACGATCTCGGCAACGTCACCGTCATCGGAACCGGCTTCGACACGACGACCTATGACATGCAGTTCGGGCCCGACGGGGCCCTATACGCCACCGTCTTCGGCCAGGACAAGGTTATCCGGATTATCCCGGAGCCGGCCACGCTGACGCTCATGCTTATCGGCGGCCTCCTGCTGCACCGCCGTCGGTAGTGCTCGGATCGCAGCAACAGAACATTCGCTCGACCTACAGCGCCGGACCAACGCGTCCGGCGCTGAGCTTATATTCAGGATGACCGCTGAAGCAGCTCGGCAAGTTGGTACTGCCAGCCGCCGCTTTGCCCCTATTCGGCCACGGCGCGCACGCAGTCGATCACGGTGCCGTCGACCCACTTGATGGCCGCGACGACCTTGTCCTGCCGCTTCGGCTTGGCCGGGGCGCCGCCGCACATGCGCTCGACCTCGGCCTTGATCTCCTCGATCGGGCGGATGGGCAACCCGCTGTCGCTGGTGGCGTCGATGAGGTCCTGGCGCCGCGGGTTGATGGCGATGCCGCGCTCCGTCACGATGACGTCGATCAGTTCGCCGGGGCCGACCACCGTGGTCACTTCGTCCAGGATCACGGGTATGCGATCGCGCATGCTCGGGATCGGCAGGATGACGCAGCGGCCGCTCAGGCAGTTCTGCCAGCCGCCGATGCCGTGCAGCAGCCGGCCGTCGGAGTGCGTCACCACGTTGGCGTTGAAGTTGACGTCCACCTCCGTGGCGCCCAGCACCACGGCGTCGATGAAGGTGGCGAAGCAGCCCTTGCCGTGCCAGTTGTAGCTCGTGAACGGGCTCGTGTCCTGGTGGTGCGGGTTCTCCCGCATGCTGCGGACGCCGTCGAGGTCGAAGGTCTGCCCGTCGAGAATGTAGTCGGTGAGTCCCTCTTCGAGCATCTCGACCAGGTACTTCGTGCTGCCGCCGCGGATGAAGCGCGCCTTCACGCCGGCCGCCTTCATCATTTCCTTCAGGTAGATGGCGAAGCCAAGCGTTGTTCCGCCGGCGCCGGCCTGGAAGCTGAAGCCCTCCTTCATGATGCCCGCGGCGCGCACGAACTGTGCGGTCAGCTCGGCGATCATGAGCCGGTCCGGGCTCTTGGTCAGTTGCGTAGTGCCGGAGATGATCTTGGCCGGCTCGCCGATTGAATCCATCACGACGACCTGGTCAACGTTGTTGCCCTGAATCTGCCAGGGGATGCAGGGGAACGGCACGAGATTGTCGGTTACGGCGATGACATGGTCGGCGTAGATGCTGTCGACCAGGCCGAACCCGAGCAGGCCGCAGGCGGACGGCCCTTCCAGGGCGTTGGCATTCCCGAACGGATCGCACTTCGGCGCCGCCAGGACGGCAATGTCGATGTGTATCTCGCCGTCCTGCACGGCCTGCCAGCGTCCGCCATGTGAACGCAGCACACCCATGCCGCGCATCTTGCCAATCGAGCAGTAGTTGCCGATCGGCCCATTCATCGAGCCCTCGACGCGCGCGATTACGCCTGACTCCAACAGTTCGATCAGGGGCTCGTGACAAGGGAAGCACGCCGAGGGAAACCAGACCAGGTCCTTGACGCCCAGCTCGGCGGCGGCCCTGAACAGCGGCACGGCCACGCGGTCGCCATTGCGGAAGTGATGGTGCGAACTGATGCGCATGCCGTCGCGGATGCCGGCCTTCTGCAGGGTAACCTTGAGGGCCTCGATGTTGGCGCGCTCACCCCCGCCGGCCGCCAGCGCATTGCCGACCACCTTGTTGCCATCCAAGGGGTAGTCCGAGCACGTCCGTACCGGCGGAGCGGCCTTGCGGTCGCTGGGCCGGAACTTGCCTACGCCTTGGAAAGGGACCTGCTCCTGCCCATTCACGACCGTGGGGACCAGCCGCCCCACCGCATTTCTTGCGAGTTCAACCTGCTGCGACATCACCGCATCCTTCCGCTGTCAATTCGGGAGGCCCGGCCGCGCCATGGCATGCGTCCGGCTGTTGCCAACGAGTTTGGGCCGCCGTGCCGGGCCGCTAGGCCACCTGAACGTACTTGTCCGCCTTGGCCTGGCAGATGGGGCACGACTCCGGCGGGGCGCCGAACTCGATGTGCCCGCAGACGGGACACAGATACACGCTCGCCTCGGTCAGGTCCTGGCCGCGCTCGACCGCTGTCAGGGCCTGCTCGTAAAGGCGCGCGTGCACCTCCTCGGCCTGCACAGCATAAGCGAACATCTTCCGGGCCTTGTGGCCCGCGGCTGTCGCCTGTGCCAGCATGGGTGGGTACATCTCCTGGTACTCGTAGGTCTCGCCGGCCACGGCCGTCCGGAGGTTCTCGGCCGTCGAGCCGATTCCATCCATCGCCGCCAGATGTCCCTTGGCATGGAGGTCTTCCGCCTCGGCGGCGGCCCGGAACAGGCGTGCGACATTGGGGAAGCCGTCCTGCTCGGCCTTCTGGGCAAAGGCGACGTACTTGCGGTTGGCCTGGCTTTCCCCCGCGAAGGCCTCCTTGAGATCTTTCAGCGTATCAGACACTGTGCTGCTCCTTAGTCTGGGCTCGGCTCGGCCTGGTAATCCTAACGGTCGCGACCATGGTTGTCGCCGCCGCGTCGCCCGGGACGGGGTCCTACGGCGTCAGCCCCATCGCTTGGGCCAGCTCGACCACGCGCAGAGCGCGCTTGACGACCGGCGGGTCGATCATCTTGCTGCCCAGCGAGACGGCTCCCAGCCCCTTGGCCTGGGCCTCGTCGAAGGCGGCCACTATTCGCTGGGCCTTCTCCAACTCGGCCGGAGCCGGGGCGAATGCCTCGTGGATCACGCGTATTTGCCGCGGGTGAATGCAGCCCTTGCCGTCGAAGCCCAGCGACCTGGCCTCGAGGACGCTCTCGCGCAGGGCAGCCATGTCCGAGACGTCTGAGAAGACCGTGTCGATCGGCTGGACGCCGGCGGCCCGCGCCGCGTTGACCACCTGGCAGCGGGCCCAGAAGCTCTCCCGCCCCTCGTTGGTGCGCTGTGTGCCAAGGTCGGCCGTGTAGTCTTCCAGGCCGATCGTCAGCGCGCAGATGTTCGGGCTGGCCGTGGCGATATCGTACGCCTTGATCGCCCCCAAAGCGCTCTCGACGATCGGCATGAGACAGATCGGTCCGGCGCGCCCGGACGTCTTCAGCAGCTCGGCGATGCGGGCGTCAACGTCGCGAACCTGCTGCGGATCCTCCGCCTTCGGGATCAGAATCACGTGGACGTTGTGCGGCACGATGAACTCGAGATCTACCAGCCCGCGCTCGCCCTGGTTGATGCGCACCATGCGCTCGCTGCCGCGGAAGTCGATCGTTCGCAGCGCGTTGCGCACCAGCAGCCGAGCCTCATCCTTGACGGCCGGCGCGACGCTGTCTTCCAGGTCGAGGATTACGCCGTCCGGCTGATGCAGGCCCGCGTTTAGCATGAACTTCGACTCGTTGCCCGGCAGGTAGAGCCGGCTGCGGCGAAACCGCTCGCGTTGGGTCGGATACTGCGCGTGAGCTTCGAATTCCGGCAGGTAGCCCGCCCCAACGTCCCGTCCCAGGCGCCGCACGGCGGCCTCGATCCGGGCCGCCAGCACGAACGGCAACGCGCCGGCATCCTCCACCTGGACCGCCGCATGCTTGACCCCCAGCGCGTCCAGCACCTCGCGCACGAGCCGGCGCGTCGCATCGCCGTACATCGATTCGACCTTGGTCTTCAGGGCCAGTTCGATTCCGCCCGAAGCGGTCGGCGCGATCCGGACCCAGCAGTCTGAGCGTACGTCGTCGCCGCGGCGTCCGGCCTCGGCAGACTCAACAGTCGTCGGCATAGATCATCCCACTTTCCATCCGCTGGTCGCCCATCCCCGGCGCCGAGCAAGAACCAGGCGACCGCGCACCTGCGCGTCACGGCATCTACGCCGCAATCGCGAGGCGTCATGATTGCGGACCGGGACGCCCCGGTCAATGGCACCGGATTCGAACCGCTGTGGCCGTAATGGCTGGGATGGCGCTACTTCGCCTCAGGCCGTTTACCGGCCTCAAGTGCGGCGTAATACGGGGCCGGAAACCGCAACGTCCCGCGCACCCCCGCCAGCGCCCCCGGAACCAGCTCACATACCATGAAGACCCCCGGAGGAATCTCGATCGGTGGCTCGATCCCGGACCGCGCCGTATCCACGAAGCCAAAACGCGGGTAGTACTCCTTGTGGCCCACCACGACCAGAAGCCGATGCCCCAGCCGGCGGGCGGCTTCCAGGCCGGCCCGCGTCAGCGCGCTACCCACGCCTTGCCGCTGGAATTCCGGACGCACGGCCAGCGGCGCCAATGACAGCGTGGGAACCGGCGCGCCGCCGCCCTCAATCACCGTCGGGCTGAACAGCACGTGCCCAATGATGCGCCCGCTGCTTTCAGCCACCAGCGACAATTCCGGGATATGGTCCGGCGTCTGCCGCATCGCCTCGACTAGGCGCGGCTCGGCGTCCTGGCCAAACGCCAGCCGGTTGACTTCGTAAACGCCGGCGTAGTCGGCGGGTGTTTCGGGGCGAATTCGACAGTCAATCATCATCCAAGTCCTGACAGCCCGATCGTGCTGTGCCGAGCCACGCGCCGCGGCGCCCTCAGCTCTGGGCGCCGCCGAGCAAGCCGCCGCGCCGGTAAATGGTCATCTGCGCGTCGGAGAATGGCGTGCCCTGGATTGTCAGGCCGTCTGACAGTCGCTTGAGCACACCGGTGGTGAAGTCCACCTCGACTTCGTCACCTGACGCGAGCCGCCCGCCGACGGGGCCGACCGTCATGATCGCCAGGCCGGCATTGATCGCGTTGCGCTCGTAAATCGCGCCGAACGACTCGGCCACGATGGCCGCCACGCCCAGCGTGCCGAAGCAATCAACCGCTTGTTGACGCGAGCTCCCACAGCCGAAGTTCTTGCCGGTTACGATGATATCCCCCGGCCGGCAGCGCTTGGCGAAGTCCTCCCAGCCGGCCAGGTTGTCAAAGGCGTACTGGCCCATCTCGGACAGATCGGTGATCGTCAAGTACCGATTGTGGTAGATCATGTCCGTGTCGACGTTATCCTGCGCAACGTACCAGACGCGGCCGGTGACCTTGGTGGGACGAGCGCCGGAGTCCGCGGCCTCAGCCGCCGTTCCAGCAGCCCGCTGGCCGGCGGTCGCAGCGCGGCCGAGCTTAAACGTGGCCGGCTCACTCGGCATCGCGGACACCGACGCGATTACACCGGCCACAGCGCTGGCCGCGGCGGTCTCCGGCGACGCCAGGTACACGCTGCCCTTGCCCTGCTTGCCGGGGAAATTCCGGTTACCCGTGCTCACCGTCACTTCACCGGGCCCGTTCTGCCCGATCTGCCCCGCCGCACAGCCGGCGCAGCCGGCGTTGCCGACCAGCGCCCCGGCGTCCTTGAAGACCTTGAGCAGGCCGTCGTCGAGCAGACGCTGCCACATGGCATCCGTCGCCGGCACAATCTTCAGCACCACGCCCGGGGCCACCTTGCGGCCGGACAGAATCCGGGCGACCGCCGCCAAGTCTTCGTAGCGGCCGTTCGTGCACGACCCGATGAAAACCGAGTCGATCTTCGTCCCGGCCACCTCGGCCACCGGCACCACATCATCTGGGTGCCCCGGCCGGGCCACTTGCGGCGTCAACCCCGCGATATCGACCGTCACGTCGGCGGCGTATTCCGCGTCGGCATCAGCGTGGACCGGCGTTACCGACCGGCCGGTCGCCCGCCGACAGTACTCCACGACCGCATCGTTCGGCGGGAACAGGAGGATGATGCCGCCGGCCTCCGTACACATCGAGGCGATGGTCACGCGGCCCGCCAGATCGAGCTGATCGACGTAGGGGCCGTACAGTTCGGCGGCGTAGCCCAGCAGGCCGTTCGCGCCGAAGTGCTTGACGAGCGCCAGCGTAACGTCCTTGGGCGTCGCCTCCGGGCTGGGCTGGCCGGACAGGTGAATCCGCATGGTCGGCGGGACCTTGAACCACACGTGACCGTAGGCGAACGCGTGGGCGATGTCCTGGTCGCCCATGCCCTGCCCGAAAGCACCGATCGCACCCAGGATGTTCGCGTGCGAGTCGGTCGAGACCAACGTCTCGCCCGGGCCAACGAGGCCGGCGTCAATCGCCACGTGCGTGCCGATGCCGGCGTCAACGTCATACACGCGCACACCGTACTCACGCGCAAACAGTCGGCAGACCTGCTGATTGGCGGCGTATTTCTGGTCGGATCCGCCCGGATTGCAGTCGAAAGTGAAGAACGTGCGCTGCGGATCGGCGACGCCGAGGCTGTTGTCGCGGATGTTCTTCACCACGTTGGCGCCGCCGAAGTCGCGCGCCACGCGGGCGTCGATTACCACGTCGACAATGTCGCCCGGCTGCACCGCCCGGCCGGCGTGCGCGCCGAGTATCTTCTCGATGATGGTCTTGCCCATCGCAGATTTCCTTTTTGGCTGGCGATTGTGCGCGGCGCAGCCGGACATGGTCCTGTCCGGGGGCGCCTTACTCGATCAGTGTACCGGCCTTCTTCATCACGAGCGGGTCAAAGGTGCCGAAGTCGGCCTGGTGGATCAGGACCGTCTCCACGCATTGCGGTCGGCCGTCGCCCTCCTTGGCATGGCAGGCGATGGTGTTGAGCACCTCCGGCGGCAGCCCCACCTCGTATGCCACGGCCGTACCCGAAATCGGGTGCCGGGCGCACATCCCGGAGCGGCTCTTGCGATAGCCGCCGGCGCCGTTCGGTTCGAATTCTAGCAGCTTGCCGACGTCGTGCAGGAGCCCGCCCGCCAGCAGCCGATCGTAGTCGATCTTGTACGGCATCTGGGCGTACGCCGCTTCCTGGGCCCGTGCCAGGCCGTAGGCCCCCTCCGTGACGGCGATCGTGTGCTCAATGAAGTCGATGCCGCGACAATCCGTCAGGAGCGTGAACGGAACCTTCTTCAGGTCCTCCACGCTCTCCCAGCCGCCGCGCTGGCACGCCAGCGCCCATGCCTTGACGGTCTTGTTCCGCAAGTCGGTGTCCTGGATGCGCTCCAGAATCGAGTGAAACAGCCGCTCGATGTCCGCTTCCCTGATCATCATCATGCTCCCGAAGTTGCTCGCTCCTGACGGTCGAGGGAACATTCTAGTGGGAAACCAGCCGGGATTTCCATCAGGCCGGGCCGGCTTTCGGCACCCTCGGCTCGACCGGTTATCGGTCCGGGACGAACGCCGCCGGAAAGTGCTCGATCTCGGCCGGGCCGTCCTGCGGCAAGACCACCGCGACGACGTCGAACCGGCAGGGCCGGTCCTGCCAGCCGCGCCGGCGCAGGTACCAGCCCGCACAGCGCAGCAGCTTGCGCCGCTTTGGTCCGCTGACGGCGTCCTGCGGGTCGGCCAGAGCGCGGCTACGGCGTGTCTTGACCTCGACGAAGACGATTGTGTCGCCCGCGCGCAGCACGAGATCCAGCTCGCCGACGGGCGTCGCGTAGCGGCGTTCCAGCACTTTCAGGCCCTGGCGGCGGAGGAAGCGCTCCGCCAGACGTTCACCGGCCAGGCCCAGTTGCGGGCGGGAATCGGTCATTCGGCATACCCCAACAACGGCGTCAGGCGGCCGCCATTGTACCGGCCGCGGGCCGCCTATGCCCGTTTCCGGCGGCGTGCCAGCCCGGGTCGGCGGGGCTATAATGCCCGGTTTCGGTGGACGCCGCTTTGAGCGATCGCGGCTGATAGGTAACAAGCATTGCTCGCTGGCTAGGACGGAGGTTTGCCGCCATGTTGATGCCGTATCGCCCCGAACCGTATATGGACTTCTCGCAGCCCGAGCCGCGGCAGAAGATGCTGGCCGCTTTGAAAGACGTGCGTGCCCGGCTGGGTCGCACCTATCCGCTCCGCATCGGCGAGAAGCGCATCGAGACGGACAAGAAGATCAGCTCGCTGATGCCGGCCGAGCACAAGACAGTGGTGGGCTACGTCTCGAAAGCCAGCCAGGATCACGCCCAGCAGGCCATCGAAGTCGCCAGCGCGACCTTCAAGACCTGGAGCCGCGTTGAGCCGGAAACGCGTGCCCGGGTGCTGTTCAAGGCAGCCGCCATCATGCGGCGCCGCGTATATGAGCTGTCGGCCTGGATGTGCTTCGAGGAGTCCAAGGGCTGGCTGGAGGCCTACGCCGACACGTGCGAGGCCATCGACTTCCTGGAGTTCTACGGGCGCGAGGCGATTCGGCTGGGCGGGCCACAGGCCGTGACGCCGTTCCCCGGCGAGGACAACGAACTGCGCTACATTCCGCTGGGCGTGGGGCTCGTGATTCCGCCCTGGAACTTCCCGCTGGCGATTACGTGCGGCATGACCAGCGCCACGATCGTGACCGGCAACACCTGCGTGCTCAAGCCGGCCAGTGCCGCCCCGGTCATCGCGGCGATCATGTGCGAGATTTTCGAGGAGGCCGGGCTGCCGCCGGGCGTCATCAACTACCTGCCGGGTTCGGGCGGCGAGATCGGCGACTACCTGGTTGAGCATCCCCAGACGCGCTTCGTGGCGTTCACCGGCTCGATGGACGTTGGCTTGGGCATCTACGAGCGCTGCGGCAAGGTGGCCAAGGGGCAAATCTGGCTGAAGCGCGCCATCCTCGAGATGGGCGGCAAGGACTGCATCGTCGTGGATGAGACGGCCGACGTGGAAGCCGCCGCCGAAGCCGCGGTCTTTTCGGCCTTTGGCTTCCAGGGGCAGAAGTGCTCGGCGTGTAGCCGGCTGATTGCCCACCAGGACATCTACGACGCCCTGCTGGAAAAGGTCGTCGAACGTGCCCGCAAGCTCACGGTTGGCAACACGACCAACGAAGAGAACCTGTTCATGGGCGCCGTCATCGACGAGAAGGCCTGTAAGACCATCAAGGACTATATCGAAATCGGCAAGAAGGAAGGCCGCGCGGTTCTGGCGGACACCAAGGTGCCGGACGGCGGCTACTTCATTCCGCCGACCATCATCGCCGACGTTGACCGCAACGCGCGCATCGCCCAGGAGGAGATCTTCGGGCCGGTGCTGGCGGTCATCAAGGCCCGCGATTTTGACGACGCCCTGGACATCGCCAACGGCACGATCTACGGCCTGACCGGGGCGCTGTTCTCCAACGACCGCTTCCGCCTGGAGCGCGCCCGGCACGAGTTCCACGTCGGCAACCTGTACTTCAACCGCAAGTGCACGGGTGCGCTCGTCGACGTGCAGCCCTTCGGCGGCTTCAATATGAGCGGCACCGACAGCAAGGCCGGCGGACGCGACTACTTGATGCTGTTCCTGCAGGGCAAGTCCATCACCGAGCGCCTGTAGACTGTGTCGAGCAGATGCGAGCACTGAAACCAACGCCCCGGTCGCAATGGCCGGGGCGTTTCGCAGTCCGCCGCTGTCGGCGGGGCTCCGCGTTGCGGCACGGGCCCAGCCGTTGCGGTCGGGGGCGGACTGTGGTACGGAACTGGAATGACGGCGCTGTCCGAAAATACCCCGCGCCCGGCGCGCCCTACGCGGCGTGGTGCGCGCAGCCCGCGCTGGTGGCGGCGTGTTCTGCGCTGGGTGTTGATGCTGCGCGGCTCGCCGGCGGCCATTGCCCGCGGTGCTGCGATCGGCGTGTTCCTGGCGTTCACGCCGTTGTTGGGGGTGCAGATGATCTGCGCCTTCCTGTTGGCCACTTTCTGCAACGCCAACCGGATCATCGCGGCCGCCGCGGTTTGGATAACGAATCCGGTGACCATTCCGCCGATCTACGCGCTGTGTTACTGGGTTGGCAGCCGGATATGGCCTGGTCCGCCGGCGGCGCATGTTCGCCAGGTGCTAGGGCGCACGGTGGCGGGGTTGGCGCACCTGGATGCCTGGGAGGTGTACGATCAGTTTCTGGCATTCATCGGCATCGGGCGTGACATTCTCATTCCGCTGACGATCGGCGGTGTGGTGGTGGGCACCGTCGCGGCTATACCGGCGTACTTCGTGGTGTTGGTGGCCGTGCAGCGCCTGCGGCGCCTGCATTGGCCGCATCTGCGGCGCCGGCGGCGCGTGCCCGGGCAGCGGGCGCGCGGGTTGAAGCCGCCGGATTAGCGTGCAACTGTCGGCGGGCGGGGGCGGCACGGAAGGGCCGGTTCCGCGGGGACGGGGCGGGGGTGGAGGTGGGGGGGTATAATGGTGGTTTGGTCGGGTGTGCGGCGGATGGGTTTGGAGGCGGTTGGGTTGGCGGACGGGTTGCATGAGCGAGTTTAAGATTGTCAGCGCGATGAAGCCGTGCGGGGACCAGCCGGCGGCGATCGAGCGGCTGGTGGCGGGTTTCGACGCCGGCCGGCGGGCACAGACGCTGCTGGGCGTGACCGGGTCGGGCAAGACGTTCACGGTGGCGCATGTCATCGCGCGGCTGCAGCGGCCAGCGCTCGTGATCTCGCACAACAAGACGCTGGCGGCACAGCTCTACGAGGAGTTTCGAGAGCTGCTGCCGGGCAACGCGGTCGAGTATTTCGTCAGCTACTACGACTACTACCAGCCGGAGGCGTACATCCCGCAGCGGGACATTTACATCGAGAAGGACGCGGCGCGGAACGACGACCTGGATCGGCTGCGGCTGGCGGCGACGAGCGCGGTGGTGTCGCGGCGGGACGTGGTTGTGGTGGCCAGCGTGTCGTGCATCTTCGGGCTGGGGTCGCCGGACGAGTACAAGGCCAGCGTGATCGATGTGCGCGTGGGGCAGACGTGCGAGCGCGACGAGCTGTTGAAGAAGCTGGTGCGGCTGCAATACGACCGCAACCACACGGAGCTGAAGCGCGGGGCGTTTCGGGTGCGGGGGGACGTGGTGGAGCTGGCGCCGGCGGGGGAGGAGCACGCCGTCCGGATCGAGCTGTTCGGCGAGGTGGTCGAGCGGGTCACGCTGATTCATCCGCTGAGCGGGGAGACGCTGCAGGAGTGCGATCACGTCTACATTCATCCGGCGGTGCACTACGTGCTGCCGGAGGAGAACCTGGAGCGGGCGCTGGCGACGATTGAGGGCGAGCTGGATCAGCGGGTGATGCAGTTGCGGCATGAGGGGAAGCTGCTGGAGGCGCAGCGGCTGCTGGCGCGGACGAAGTATGACATGGAGATGCTGCGCGAGGTGGGCTACTGCAGCGGGATCGAGAACTACTCGCGGCATCTGAACCAGACGTCGGCGGGGGCCAAGCCGTACACGCTGATGGACTATTTCCCCAAGGATTTCCTGCTGGTGATCGACGAGTCGCACGTGACACTGCCGCAGGTGGGGGCGATGTTCAACGGGGACCGCAACCGCAAGCAGGTGCTGGTGGAGCATGGTTTCCGGCTGCCGAGCTGCCTGGACAACCGGCCGATGCGGTTCGAGGAGTTCGAGTCGATGTGGCACCAGGTGCTGTTCGTGAGTGCGACGCCGGCGGCGTTCGAGCTGCAGCGGTGCGGCGGGGAGGTGGTGGAGCAGATTATCCGGCCGACGGGACTGGTGGACCCGGAGATTGAGGTGCGGCCGGCGCGTGGGCAGGTGCCGGATTTGCTGGAGCAGATCAACCAGCGCGTGGCGGCGGGCGAGCGTGTGCTGGTTACGACGCTGACGAAGCGGCTGGCGGAGGATCTGTCGGCGTATATCCGGCAGGCCGGACTGCGCGGGCGTTACCTGCACAGCGAGATCGACACGCTGGAGAGGGTGGAGATTCTGCGGGACTTGCGGCAGGGGGCGTTCGACGTGCTGGTGGGGGTGAATTTGCTGCGGGAGGGGCTGGATTTGCCGGAGGTTTCGCTGGTGGCGATTATGGACGCGGATAAGGAGGGTTTTCTGCGCAGCGAAACGTCGTTGATTCAGACGATCGGGCGGTGTGCGCGGAATGTGAACGCGAAGGTGCTGCTGTACGGCGACCGGGTGACGCCATCGATGCAGCGGGCGATTGATGAGACGAATCGGCGGCGGGTGATTCAGCTTGAGTACAATGAGCGGCACGGGATTACGCCGGACACGGTGAAGAAGGCGATTCGGCAGGGGCTGCTGAGCGAGGTGGCGGCGTTGCGGCGGGTGCGGGAGGTGGTGCACGCGGATGAGGGCGAGCACGATCGGGAGGAGCTACTGCGTGAGCTGGAGCAGGAGATGCTGCAGGCGGCCGAGGAGCTGGATTTTGAGCGGGCGGCGGCGCTGCGGGACCATATCGAGGAGTTGAAGAACTCGCCGCAGGTGCGGGTGCCGGCGGCGCAGGCGCGGCCGATGGGTGAGAGTCGCGGGCGGCGCGGCGGGGCGCGTTCAGAGCGGCCGCAACGGCGTGGCGGTGCGGGTCGGCGGCGACGGTGAGGCGCGGGCGGCCGGCGGATGAGTGATGGAACGTATGGCGGAGCCGGCTGGCGGAAAGAGCGGCGGAGAGAAGGCCGGTTGAACCCCAGCGTTGGCGGCCCTCCCGCGGCCGCTCATAAGCGTTGAACTAAAGGGCGCATGCGCGTCGACGTTGGCGTTCGCTGAGGTCGTGGGCGACACAGGGGCAGATTCGATAGGTTGATCCGCACAAGCACGTCCGCGCCCGCGCTCACCAGGTGGGCCACGCCCGCGAGAACTTAGCCCGCATTCGCCACGTCGCCCTGCCGAATCCACGGTGACCGCCACACGAAGCGAAGAAGCATCAAAGGCCGCAAAGGCCGCCGCAGAATCGGCAGCTGGGATCACGATTTCCTGCTCAAAATGATCGCCAGCTAGCTATAGGCGCTTGCCCAGGGGCCGCACCCACCCGCCGCGCGTGGACAGGCCAGCCGCAGCGGCCTATCGTCCAGCGCATGAGCCGCGGAATCGGCATCTGGCAACTGTGCCTCTGCGCCGCTGTTTGTGCGGCCGTGGTGGCGGCTGGCGGTAAGGAGGCGGAGCGTGGGGCCCCCCTGTTCGAGGATGTCACCGGCGCTGCCGGACTCGGCGGCATCGAATCAGCCCGTGTGGCCTTCGCGGACTTCAACGGCGACGGACTGCCCGATGTGCTGGTCGGGGGCACCCGGCTGCTCCTCAACGAAGGCGGACGCCGCTTCGTGGGTTGCCACAGTGAGCGCATACTAACCCCGCCCGGCCGGCCCACGCCCAACGTCGTCCAGGTCGGCGACGTGAACAACGACGGCCGGATCGATCTGTTTCTCGGACGTTTCATCGAACCGCAGCGCGACGGCTACGCCGACGACGGCCTGCGCAGCGAAATCTGGCTGGGCGACGGGCGCGGCGGCTTCACGCTTGTCCCGAACTCCGGCGTGGGGGAGCCGCCCGAGGCCACCATCACCGCCTGCTTCGTGGACTACGACCGCGACGGCAACCTCGACCTGTTCGTCGGTAACTGGTACGTCGTCTACGGCCGTGGCTACGAAGCTTGTCCCGACCGGCTGTTCCGCGGACGCGGCGACGGCACCTTTGAGGACGTGACCGCCACGGCCGGACTCCTTGGCGTCAGTGCCGTCGGTCAGGCTGGCAGTTGCCGGCCGACCTACGGCGTCACGCACACCGACTGGAACAACGACGGTTGGCAGGATCTGCTGGTCTGCTCATACGGGCGGCAATGGAACCGGCTGTGGCGCAACAACGGCGACGGCACCTTCACCGACGTTGCGGCCGAGACCGGCTTCGACGGGGACGCCGACCGCTGCGGCACGTATCCGCCTGAACTGGAGCGCGCCCCGGAGCCGCCGTTCCGGGCCAACGGTAACACGTTCGACTGCGCCGTCGCCGACTTCAACAACGACGGCAACATGGACTGCTTCCTGGCGGAGATAGCGCACTGGTGGGCGGGCCCGTCGTCCGACCGCTCCATGCTCCTGGTGAATCTTGGGCCGGCGCAGGACTATCGCTTCCGGCGCGCTCCGGAAATGATCGAGCGCCTACACGCGAGCGAACGCTGGAACGAGGGCGACATGCACGCTGGCTGGCTGGACGTTGATAACGACGGCCTGCTCGACCTGCTGATCGCGTCGAGCGATTACCCCGATGAGCAGATCCTGCGCCTGTACCGTCAGCGGCCGGACGGCCGGTTCGACGACTGGACGGACCGGCTCGGATTCCGCTGGCGCAACGCCAGCCAGATCAGCCTGGCTGACTTCGATCGCGACGGGGCCACGGATATCCTGGTGGCAACGAACGACCGCCGGCTGCCAGAGGAGCACAGAAGCACGCACTCGCTGAACATCGGGCTCTTCCGCAATGCTGCCGCCGCACGAGCCGGCAACCGCTTTCTCAGCATCCGCCTGGAGGGCCAGGCCGTCGGCGCGCGCGTTACCGTCGTAACCGGCGAGCACCGGCAGATTCGCGAGGTCTACGGCGGCCTGGGCCATGCCGGTCATCGCGATGACGCCGAATGCCGCTTCGGCGTCGGCCGGGCCGAGTCGGCCGACCTCGTCGAAGTGCGCTGGCCGGACGCGGCGGGCACCGTGCAGAGCTTCAAGAACGTGGCAACCAGCCGCTTCTACCGCCTGAGCAGGGGGGGCGAGCTCCGCCACGTTGAGCGTTGAGGCCGCACTCCGGCAGCTTTCATTCGAACTCCGCCGGCAGGAGGCCAGCGGCTACGTCGCGCAGGGCGTCAAGCTGGTGAATCCTGATCCGGCCGCCGGCGTCCAGCTCTATCAGGCCGCTTTCCGCCAGACGCCGCAGCGTGCGCGACAAAGTCTCGCTGGTCAGGTTCAGGTGGCTGGCGAGGTCCTTCTTCAGGACGCGCAGGTTGAACGGCTCGCGCCCGCCCGTCCGGTCGGCCTCCAGCAGGTGCCGGGCGACACGCCCCACCGCGTCGCGCAGCACCACGTCCTCCAACAGGCCGATGAGTTGCCGCACCCAGAGTGACATGCCATTCAGAAGCTGAAGGCACAGCTCGTGATGGCGCCGCAGCAGCGTTTCGAACCGCCGGGCCGGAATCAACGCACAGATGGTGTCCTCGACCGCCTCCGCGTATGCCGGGCAGTTGAATCCGCCCATCGTGGCCACCTCGGCAAACGTGCGGCCCGGCTCGGCGAAATGCAGGACATGCTCCTTGCCATTCGCCGCGAGCTTGTAGATCCGCACCAGGCCGCTCCCGACGATGTACAGGCCGGGACACTCGTCGTCCTGGCGAAAAATCGTTTGGCCTTTTCGGAATGTTTTGGTGACGGCCTCGCCGGCCAGCAGCTCCACGCCGGGCGCATCCAAGCCCTTGAACAACACGCACTTACGAATGATCTCACTGACGGCTGCGCTCACGGCCATTCACTCCTGAACCGCCACTCTGGCCCGCGTTTGATCCACATCAAGGCCGCCGGCCCGCGATTGTCAGATACTCCAGTGCGAAGGGCAAGCGTGCGGCAGCATTGCCGACTGCGGCCCCAGGAGTCCAAGCATGATCCGCGAAATCGTGACGATCGACGAAGACAAGTGCGACGGCTGCGGCCTGTGCATCCCAAGCTGTCACGAGGGCGCCCTGCGCCTCGTCAACGGCAAGGCGAAACTCGTGTCGGACGCCGTCTGCGACGGCCTGGGCGCCTGCCTCGGGCACTGCCCGCGCGGCGCCATTACTATCGAGCGGCGCGAAGCCGACCCGTTCGATGAGGCAGCCGTTGTCGTCGCCCAGCAGGCCGACCGGGCTGAAAACGCGCCCGCACACGCGTGCGACGCCGGCTTCGACGGTTGCCCTGGCAGCCGGATGATGCGGTTTGCGCATGCCGCCGACGCAGCCAGGACCCCGGCCATGCCGACGCCATCCGACCTGACGCACTGGCCGGTTCAGATTGCGCTATTGCCGCCGCACGCGCCCGTGCTGCGCAGCGCGCGGCTGCTGATCGCCGCGGACTGCGTGCCGGTGGCCTACGCCGACTTCCACGCCGACCTGCTGCGCGGGCGCACCGTCATGGTCGGCTGCCCGAAGTTCGACGACCTGCCGGCCTATGTCGAGCGGCTGACCGCCATCATGGCCCAGAACGAGCTGCGCGAAGTGCTGGTGGCCCGCATGGAAGTGCCGTGCTGCACGGGTCTGCTACGGGCGGCCATCGAGGCGCGCCGCCGGGCCGGCGTGGCCGTGCCGCTCAGCGAGGTGGTTATCGGAACGCGCGGCAACGTGCTCGCCAGGAATGAACTGCCGGTCGCGGCGGCTTCGCCGTGCCAGACGCCATGAGTAACTTGGAGGTCAAGTAATGACAGCAGATGCAGCCGACAGGCCTTACACCCACGTACCAGACCTGGCCGCCAGTCAGGAAGTCCCCCCGCACGGCACGCTCAGCCGGTCCATCATCAACGACGAGCGCGTCAAGGTCGTGCTGTTCACGTTCGCGGCCGGTGAGGAGCTGTCCGAGCACACGGCGTCGATGCCGGCCGTGCTGCACTTCCTGGCGGGCCGCGCTGAAGTGACGCTGGGCGCGGACACCGTCAGCGCCGGCCCGGGCACGTGGATTCACATGCCGCCACACCTGCGCCACAGCATCCGCGTGCAGGAGCCCGTAATCCTGCTACTGACGCTGATCAAGCCCAATCCAGCCGCCGCCGGCTGAGAGAGTGAGAGACGCCGCATGAGCGAGTTGATCGACAACCGCGCCAAGCGCATCAAGACGCTCAAGCGCATCATCAAGCAGTTGCACACCGGAGCCGACCCCGCCTCCGTTCGCGCGGAATTGACGGCTATCGTGCGTGCAACCGACGCCGGCGAAATCGCCGCGATGGAGCAGGAGCTCATCGCCGAGGGCATGCCGGTCGAGGAGATCAAGTCCATGTGCGACCTGCACGCCCAGGTTGTGCAGGACATCCTCGCCCAGCCATCGGCCGAGGCGCTGCCGCCCGGCCATCCGGCGGACACCATCCGCCGCGAGAACGAGGCGCTCCGTGCGCTGGTGGCCGGCATGCGCGCCATCATGCAGACCATCAAGTCCATGCCGCCCGACGCGGACGCCGGCCCCACGCTCCTGCAATGGCGGCGCACCTTGAACGACCTGATGGACGTGGACAAGCACTACCGCCGCAAGGAGGACCTGTTCTTCTCCTGCCTGGAGCGTCACGGCATCTCCGGTCCCTCCAAGGTCATGTGGGCGGTTCATGATGAGATTCGGCAGCGTTTGAAGACGCTGGAGCGCGCCCTGGCGGAAGAAGGCCTGACCGTGGGCCGGCTGGCTGCCGTGGCGGACGAAGTCGCCGCCGACGCACTGATGATCCTCGAGGCAATGACACAGAAGGAGGAGCAGATCCTCCTGCCGATGATGCTGCAGACGCTGACGGAAGAAGAATGGGGCGAAATCTGGCAGCAGTCGCCACGCTACGGCTGGTGCCTGGTTGAGCCGCGCGCGGGCTACACGCCGCCCCAGGCCGCGCACCCCGAGAAGACCATGGACCTGGCGGGCAGCGGGGCGGTGCAGTTTCCCACCGGCAGCCTGGACTTCGAGCAGTTGCTCGGCATCTTCGCGGCGCTTCCAGTCGACCTGACGTTTGTGGACGCGGATGACCGCGTGCGCTTCTTCTCCGAAGGGCCGGAGCGGATCTTCAGCCGCAGCAAGGCCATCATCGGCCGCAAGGTCCAGCACTGTCATCCACCCAAGAGCGTCAACATCGTCGAGCAGATCCTGGCCGACTTCCGCGCGGGTCATCAGAACGTGGCCGAGTTCTGGATCAGCCATCAGGACAAGTTTGTGCACATTCGGTACTTCGCGGTGCGCGACCAGCGCGGCGCCTACCTGGGCACGCTCGAGGTCACGCAGGATCTGACTCGACTGCGGGCCCTGGAGGGCGAGCGCCGACTGTTGCAGTACGAGTCGGCGCCCAGTGGCAAGCCGGCATAGCAGTTCGCCCGAAGAACAACAGCGCAGCAATCAGCCGGCGGCGGACGCAGATCTCTCAGGCGCACTCAGCATTCAACTTCGGCCGCCGGGGGCCGACGGCAGTGTTGCGCCGTACTGTCAGAGCTTCTTCATCCACGCCGCTAGGTCTCTAACGAGCGTTTCATCCACATTCCCCGCCGTGCCGTATTCCTGTGGACTCGAGGGGCCGGCGCCTTTGATCATCAGGTGGTTGAGGTCGTCGTACACCTTGAACGTGACGTTCCCGCGGTCCTTCAGGCCCGCCCGCCAGGCGTCGAAGCACTTGCGGGTCACCTGGTAGTCCCGGCCAAACTGGACGATCAGGATCGGGAGCTCGAGTTGCCGCGCGGTTGCCAGCGTCGGCAGGTTCTCCATCTGTTGCCAGTACTTCAGCGGGGCGCCGGGCAGCGGTACGTCGGCGTCGGTGGCCGTGCCGGCGCGGATCGCGGCGACGCTCTGCTTCACCTCATCGATATGCGACTTATCCTCGGCGGTCGGCTCGCGGTCGAGGTTGGCGATGTACTCCATCTGCTCGACGATCAGGTCCAGCAGCGACCGGGGCGTGCCGGCCAGGATGATGAGACCCGCGAGTTTGTCGTCGCGCTGCGCTATGAACGGCCCGGCCGTGCCGCCCATGCTGTGGCCGGCGACGAAGACACGCTGTGGGTTGATCTCAGGCCGGCCACGCAGCAGGGCCGCCGCGGAAAGCGCGTCGTCGATGGTCTCAGCTTCCAGGGTGATCTCTTCGGCTTTCATCCGGCTGCCATACTTGTGGGTGCGCTTCTCGTAGCGCAGTGCGGCGACGCCGTGCGTGGCCAGCCCCACGGCCAGATCGCGGAAGGGCTTATTACCAAGGACAGTTTCGTCCTGGTCATGCGGGCCGGACCCGTGGACGAGGACGACGGCCGGGCACTTCCCCGCGTCGACGGGCAGCGTGAGCGTGCCGGGGAGTTCGAAGAGCCCGGTCTGCACAGTGATCGGCGTCTCGGTGTATTTCCGCGGGTCGGCGTACGGCGGCAGGGGCGCTGGATCCGCCGCTTCGACGCCGGTAATGAAGAAGCCGGCGAGCTTGCCTTGGGAGTCGAGGGTAAGCTGAAGCCGCAGAACCGCCTTGTCGTAGCGGAGGGCGAACCGGTTCAAGTCCATTCCCTCGACCACGAAGTGTTCAACCGACTGCTCGTACTGGTATTGGCCGAACTGGGCCTCAAGCTGCTTGGCGACCATCTCGGCCTGTGCGGCGGGGAACTTCGCCTGCAATTCATCCGTCCCGGCCGCGACGAAATCCGCGTACCGGCCATCGAGGTAGAGTCTGAGCGTTTCCCGTGCGGCGACGGTGGAGGGATGTTCGGCCAGCGCGGGAGCGGCGAGGGTGAGAACCGCGAGCAGCGTGACGATGCGGATGTGCATTGCTCGTCTCCTCGAAAGGCGAATGGTGAATCGTGGACCCGAAAGCCGGGTACTCTGCGGCTGAATTATACAATGCCCCGGTTTTGTCCATACAGCTTCCGACGGCCTGCTCCAGCCGTGCCCAGACCCGCCCGCGCTGAAGGGCCACCGGGTCCGGCCGAACCGCTAGCTGCACGTGTTCCGGCGACTCGGCTTCCCGCCGACCGTGCTGGCCGGGGGCCTGGTCACACCGACGGCGACCCGCTGTCCAACCAGGACACCTGCGGTTGTGTGCTTCGGTGCGCCTATCGCGGGCAGGTGCCTGGAGGAACTCCCTAAGCGCAGCAGCTATAGTCATTTACAGTTTGACTGGGGCCGCCGCCCAGTATCACGCCGCACCGGCCAGCGCCACTCACGCAGGGCATTCAACAGCCGCTTGCGTTTTGGCCGCGCCGCCGTAAAATGCCCATCCTGGTTTGCCGATGTTCCGTCTGGGCCGGGACCCCCGGCTTCGGCGGGTGGCAACCCGGACGGAGAGTGCTGCCGGCCCGGCCGGCCGCCCATCCGGCGGGCGTGTGACCGAGTGGCCAATGGTGACGGGCTGTAAACCCGTTGGCGAAAGCCTACGCTGGTTCGAATCCAGCCGCGCCCATCTGATTGTCATTAAAGGACTTGCAGCGATTTGCAGCCGTTCGCAAGTCTTCGCGAATTAGGGGTTTGCCAGAACCGCCCCCGTGGAGTTGCCTGGCATTACTCATCTTGGCGGCGGCCAGTGCTGACCGCGACGGCACCTACGTCTTCGGCACGCACACGCAACTCGACGCGAGCGGCACATCGGCGCGCGACCACGCCTGCCGCAGTTGTCCCTCGACTTCCTGCGCCTCGGCGTCGGCGCCGCGTGCCCGCAGGCAACGGCTCAGGCCATAGAGCGACCATCCATTGCTCGGCCACTTTGCCAGGTCCTCGCGGTACACCACTTCCGCCTCCGTGTGGCGCCCGACGCTGAGCAGCACGGCCCCGAGCGTGTGCCGCACCGGCTGCACCCATTCAGGCGGCTCCATGTAGCGCAATTGGTCCTCCAGGGCGACGGCTTGCCGAAGCTGGTAAAGCGACTCGGCGATGTCGCCGCGACGAAATGCAATTTCGCCCAGCAGGAAGTGGTCCGCCAGCCGGAAGATATCATGGGCTGGGTTAATGGCCATCAGCGCGTCCGCCGGCACGCGCGCCACGGCCGCCCGAAACTCCGCCTGCTCCCCCTCTGCCGCCGCGACCGCACCCTTGGCGGCGTGCGCTACGGCGCGGTTGAAGCGCCACAGCGCTGTGGTGATCGGCAGGTACTCAGGCGGCGCGGGCTCGTTCAGGATGTCGTCCCAGCGCCCGAACCGCTTGAGCGCGTCGTAGGCGGCGCCCATGTACGGGTCCACCAGCGCCGCCTCCCGCCGCGCATAGTCCGCGGGCACACCATTAACCACGTTACGCGCCGCCCGCAACGCAACTTCGCTGCGACCCTCCATCATGGCCGCAAACGCCAGCATGTGGTCATTGTGAATCATGTACAGACGGTAGAAGCCTTGCCGGGGCGAGATCGCCTCGTAAGCCCGGTCGGCCGCGCGGGCGCGTTCGTTCTGATCCGCCGCCAGCGCCCACCGTCCCGTGACCACGTCGATGTGCGACGGCATGTGCACGAGGTGTCCGGACGCCGGCACCAGGTCGCGCAGCCGGTCCGCGGCGGCGTCGGCCCGTGCCGGGTATGGCGACGCCTCCAGAGCGTGTACATACAGGTGGTTGGCGCCGGGGTTAATCGGGTCGAGACGCAGCACCTCCTCCAGCACGGCGACGATCGTCAACGTGCCCGGCTGCGGTCGGCCGTCCCGCGTCCACAAGTCCCAGGGCCGCAGGTCCATAAGGGCCTCGGCGTAGAGCGTGCCAACGTCCGGATCGCGGGGGTACTTCTCCCACACGCCCGCCAGCGCGTCGGCGTAGGCTTGGTCCAGTGCTGCACGGTCGGCCGGTTGGGGATTGGCGTAGCGCTGCGCCAGCGCACTGATCAGGTCTCGTTCCACCGGGGAGGCTTGATCCTGGACTGCGATGGCTCTTTGGAGTGCCGCCCAGGCCGCCCTCGCGCGGTCTTCCGGGACCGTCGGGTTGCTGATGTGCGGGCCGTGGCACAGCGCGACGCCCCACCAGGCCATGGCGCAGTGCGGATCCAGCTCGGCGGCCTTCTCAAACGAACGAATCGCTTCGTCGTGGTTGAACGCGTAGGCCCAGATGAGCCCCTGGTTGAAGTACTTCTGGGCCAGGGGTGATGAGGTTGTGACCGGGCGCTGATGCCCACCCAACCCGTCGTACAGCGGGACCTCGGAACGACCGCGCTGCACGGTGGTTGTCGAACTGCTGCACCCGCCGATCATCCCGACGCCGCAGGCGAGGGCGCCAAGCCATACCAGCCATAATCTGTTCAACATTGGTCCTTTCTCCTCGCGCGGCCAGGGCACTGCTGCCACGGGCTGCTACACAAAAATGTCCGAAGAGCAATCGCCGCCGGGGTAGCGGATCTCGTGGGCGCGGGCCGGACCGGCCGGCTCAGCGCCGAAGTCGACGAAGAAGTTGTCGTTGATCTTCAGGCCGCCCTTGTCCGTATCCACGTCGATCTGCAGCAGCCACGATCCACGCTGCGTCATCTCTGGATAGAACTGGTTGTCCCACGAGCTCAGCAGCGAGCTCGTCACGTACAGCCGTCGGCCGTCCAGGCTGAGCTGGAGCATCTGCGGCCCGCCGATCAGCGGTCGGCCTCGGACGCTGACCGCCTTGCCTGTCACGCCGCCGCACCATACCTGCCCAACCAGTTTCGGCCGCCCGGGCTCGGATATGTCGTACTGGCGGATGTCGCCGTGGAGCCAGTTCGAGAAGTACAGAAAGCGGTCGTCCATTGACAGCAGGATGTCAGTAATCAGGCCGGGCACTGGGAACGGCCAGCCCTCGACCTCGATCGGATCAACCCCGATGACCTTCTCGACCGCCCAGTCGCCGTCCTGCTTGTGCCAGTGCCACACGGTGCTGGAAAGGGCGGCTCCAACGTAGCCGTGCGTGCTGCCGGGGTCGTGGTGGAAGCGGACTTCGAGGGGAATCAAGCCGGTGTCGCCGAGGTCCACGCTCCGACGAATCGTGCGGGCCTTCCAGTCCCAGAAGTGCAGGCGGGTACCGTACTTGCCGTTCTCCACGTCTTCCGGGTTGAAGCCGGGCAGGTAGGTCTGCGGGGCGGCCCATTCGCTGCTGACCATGACGTTGTGTCGCGGCTGATACCAGTAATCGTAGTTGTACTTCATGCCCGTGGCGTCCCGCTCCCAGCGGCCCAGCACGTCGAAGTTGCCGTCGAGGAGGAGGAACCCGCCCGGACCGCGTCCCTCCGCGTCGCCCAGCATCGAGATCATGATTGTGCCGTCGGCCAGGCAGTGGACCGTGTGTGGCGCGGAGAGGTTGGTCTTGCGGAAGACCTCCTCGGGTTCAATGACCTTGTGCAGCGTCGGCCGCGCGAGGTCCTTCGTATCGACCACGTGAATTCGCGTCGACTTAAGCCCCGGCAGCACGAGGTAACGCCGCGACCCGGACGCGTCGTCATGGCGACTGCTGCATGCGTTCCAGCCGAAATGGTGCAACTCGTCGCCGACATGCGGCATGGGCAGCCGATGGACGATTCGCCCGTAGTTGGGGGACTTGGGGTCGGCGTCCACGGTGGCCAGAAAGTCCGGCTGGTTGATGCCCGTGCCGGTGTAGATGCCTGCCACGTACAGCAGCTTCTCACGCTCCGCCTTCATGGCCTCGAGCGGGCTGGCATAGCCCGGTCCGTGGCACATCGGCGGAGCGGCGTGCGGACCAAAGGCCAGCAGTCGCCGGCCTAGAAACGGGGTCAGGGCAGTGGCGCCCACGGCGGCAAGAAACTCACGTCGCCTCATGACATGTCCTCCTTGGATGGCTGCAGCCCAAGCCTGGCCGGCCACCGCCACCCGCCGCCGGGCGACCACGAGCTTCCGTGGCTACCCCAATCGGCGCAGCGCGAGCAGGCGCATGAGCCCCGGCTGCAATGCACTTCGGCCCAATAGGGATAGTGTACTAGTTTAGTATCATTTGTCAACCGCTCTGTCGCGCGGAGGAGTGAAATGCAGAACCGAGCGGGCACGGCGGCTGTGCCACGCTGGCGGCCATCCTCAGTGCCGCTGCCGTCTTGATGATCAGGCGTGCTGGTCCCGCCCCGACTGCCGGCGGCGCGGCTACGCAGCCGGCCCCACCGTTCGCGGGCGTTTCACTTTGGCGACCGCGCCGTCACCCGGCACTCGCGCCCGTCGCCCATTCCGCGATACGTCGGGCACCCTCCAGCACCTGGCTGCACCAGCGTTCGGTGAAATCGGCAGGTAAGTCACTGTCCAGCGGGACGTTCTCGCTGGCCGCCAGTGCCAGGGCGCCGTCGAAGTCCACCAGCGCCAGACGGGCGGTCAGCTCTGCACGTGAACGCCCAAAAGCGACCCCCGGCAGCGCCGCCACGCCCACCTCTTCGAGCAGGCGGTGACAAAGCCCCGTCCCGTCCCTAATGCCGCGCTCCGCCAACTGCCCCGAAAATGCGCCGAAATCAACGAACAGGTAAAACGCGCCCGTCGGCATCGGCACGTTTAGCCCGGCCGCCAGCAGGATCTGGGCACATTCGCGCCCCAACCGCGCCAGGATCCGCCGGGCGTGCCACAAGTACCGCTCGACCTCAACATCACCCCGAAACGCGGTTACGCCGGCATGCTGTATGGGAGCGCTCACGGACGTGTACGTCTCACTGGCCACCGCCGCCATCGCATCGAGCAGCCACTCCAACTCGGGCGGAAAGGCGAAGGTCCCCAAGCGCCAGCCGCCCGCGCCGCACCATTTCGAAAGCCCCGAGCTGATGATCGTCCGCTCCGGGTAGAACCGGGCAATCGACACATGCTCGCCCGTGAAGTGCAGCCCGCCGTAAATCTCGTCCGACAGCACCACCACCTGGAAGCGCCGGCATACGTCGGCTATCCGCTGCAGCTCATCCGCGTCAAACGTCGTGCCCACCGGGTTGCTCGGGTAGTTCAGCACCAGCAGGCGCGGTCGCAGATCATCGTGGACCATCTCGAACGCCTGCTCGAGCTGCTCCGGCGTAACGCGCCATTCCGCGGCACTGGCGGTCTGAATCAGGCTGACCTTCCGGCCGATGATCCGGGCCTGCGGCAGATACGACACCCAGCACGGCGGGGTAATGACGATTTCCCCGTAGTAGACCAGTTGGAGCAGGAACATCAGCTCTTTCGAGCCGGGGCCGATCAGCACACGCTCGGCGCTGACGTTGACAAGGTCCTTGCGTTGATGGAACTCCGCGACGGCCTCACGCAGCGCCGGCAACCCCTGCACCGGGAGGTAATCCTTCTCAGCGGCCGCCGCCCGCAGCGCTTCCACGACCGGAGTCGGCACCGGGAAGGGCGACTGCCCCAGCCCCATGTCGTAGACATGCTGACCGCTGCCGCGCAATGCGCGGACCTTCTCGCTGATTGCCAGCGTGGCCGAGCGCCCCAGCCCACGCACGTTCAGGTTCAAGCTCACCGGCTGATGCCAGTTCATTGGCAGGCTCGCGTCATGGCACACCCAGCCCGGGCAGGACTGTTGAGTGTGGCAGCTCGGTCATCACTACACGCCCAGCACCTGCTGCGCCAGCTCGGGCGGCATCCTCTCATATCGGCACGGCTCCATCGAATATGACGCGCGGCCCTGCGAAAGCGAGCGCACCTGCGTCGCGTAGCCGAACATCGTCGATAGCGGCACCTCCGCCACGATAACGTGGTTGCGGGCCCGAATTGTCGTGGCCGTGATTACAGCCCGACGGGTGCCCAGATCGCCATTGATGGCGCCGAAGTACTCCTCCGGCGTGACCACCTCGACCTTCATGATCGGTTCCAGCAAGACCGGCCCGGCGGCCTCCAGAGCCCGCTGAATGCCGATGCTGGCCGCACTTTCAAACGCGATCTCCGTGGATTCCTCCGGCCGATCCTCGCCTCCGAGCAGCGTCACTCGCACATTGATGAGCGGATAGCCACCCAGAATCCCGCTCTGACACGCTTCCCGAACGCCAACCTCGATCGCCGGCAGCAACTGCGACCTGATCTGCTCTGCCGGCGCCGCGTTGTGGAACTGGAAGTGCGGCTGGCCCGGCTCCGGCGTGAACGGCTCAACGCGCAAACGCACCACCGCAAACAGGTTGCGACCGCCAGTCTGCCGATCAAACCGGCCTTCCGCCTCTGCCCGCTGCGAAATGGCCTCGCGGTAGGCCACCCGCGGCTTGCCCACCCGAACCGGCACGTTCAAGTCGCGCTCCAACCGGTGACACATGACCTCCAGGTGCAACTCGCCCATGCCGTGAATTAGTGTCTGGCTGGTCTCTTCATTAACTCGGAAGTTGAACGTCGGGTCGCTGCGGGACAGCATTCCAAGGGCGTTGACCAGCCTGTCTCGGTCAGCCGACGAGCGCGGCTCGATCGCCATACTGATAACCGTTTCGGGAAACTCGATGCGTTCGAGCAGCACCGGGGCGCGGTTCTCACACAGCGTGTCGCCCGTCTGCGTCTCCCGCAATCCGACCGCTGCCACGATATCGCCACAATACGCCTGGGCGATCTTCTCGCGGCGCTTGGCGAACATGCGGAAGAGCTGCGGCAAGTTCTCTTTCTTCCGCCGGCCGACGTTGGTCACGCGCGAGCCGGCCTTCAGCGTACCGGAGTAGACACGGATGAAGTGCAGGTCGCTGTGGGCGTCCGCCACGACCTTGAACACGAGCGCGGCCAGCGGCTCACCCGGATCGCACTTGCGGTTGACCATCTTGCTCGGCTTGTCCGGATCGCTGGCGGTGATCGGCGGAACATCCAGCGGCGACGGCAGGTAGTCACACACCGCGTCGATCAGCGGCTGCACGCCCATGTAGCGCAAGGCCGAACCGCACAGCACCGGCTGGCAGCGCAGGGCAATCGTGCCCGCCCGCAGTGCCGCCCGCAGCTCGTCGTTCTCCAGCGGCGTGCCCTCGACGTATTTCTCCATCAGCGCGTCATCGAGCTCGGCCACCTTCTCCTCGAGCATGTGGCGATAGTGCTGGGCCGTCTCCTGAAGCTCGGGGGGAACCTCTCCGCGCTCGAAGTCGCGCCCGTCGCCGCCCCGGTAGAGCACCGCCTGCATCGCCAGTAGGTCGATGTGCCCGCGGAAATCACCCTCCTGGCCGATGGGAAGCTGAATCGCGATCGGGTTGGCCCCCAGGCGCACGCGCAGCGTCGCCACCGCGTGCTCGAAGTCCGCACCAGTCTTGTCCATCTTGTTCATGAAACACATGCGCGGCACGCGGTACTTGTCCGCCTGCCGCCAGACCGTCTCGGACTGCGCTTCCACCCCCTCTTTCGAGTCAAAAACGATGATCGCGCCGTCCAGCACGCGCAGGCTGCGCTCCACCTCGGCCGTGAAGTCCACGTGCCCCGGCGTGTCGATCAGGTTGATGCGGCAGTCGCGCCAGTTGAACGTCACCGCGGCGCTGTAGATCGTGATGCCGCGCTGCTGCTCCTCTACGTCAAAGTCCGTGACGGTCGTGCCGTCGTCGACGTCGCCCATGCGGTGAATCGTGCCGGCGTAGTACAGCACGCGCTCGGTGGTCGTGGTCTTGCCGGCGTCAATGTGCGCCGCGATCCCGATATTTCGAATTTTCGACAGCTCTTCCATGTGACTATTCACTGCCTGGCGGGGCCCGGCACGCCCCGGGAGGCGGTCCGCCCGACCAAACCAACCAATATACGGAATGCCGCTCCCGCCCGCAAAGCGCCCCCGACGGGTGGAACGTATCCTGTCACGTGTGATCTGTCGAAGCGCGTAAGTCCGGAATATCCACCTGCCAAACGTTGACGCTACGAGCCTGAACGACACGGCCAAGAGACCCCTTGCAGCGGAGCTGGACGGTCTGACGCACGGAATGCCCACCGGCCGGTTGGTGCCCGAGGCCCGTCAGCCGCTGGCGATGATTCGATCACGCGCGACCGAGCCGCCGGCCCACCGCAGTCCGATCCGCCAGTACCGCGCCACGCCCCGACATCGTCCCAAGAAGGGACTTCACCGGAATCCTGGGCACGGTATGATTTAGAACAGCCGCCCGGAATGGGAGCCGGGCCAGTTCAACTGGGAAACGTCGACCGACGCATATCGAAACTTGATCGGCCACCCGCAGCGCCTGACCGGCCCGGCGTGGCCGCACGAATGAATCGGGGAGAGCGTCTCTCCGTCGACTGACGCCGCAGCGCAAGGAGGACGTAACATGTTGCGCATACAACTCTTAGCAGTGCTCTTTTCCTGCACGCTGTCCACGGCAGTGGTGGCCGCGGATTCCAAGCCGCCGAGCGGCAATGCCTTGGTATCGCCGACCGTCGGCCAGGCCCGCTTCACCGTTCAGGAGCCGTTCCCGCTCGACGTGCTGCTCTGCCCGCCGGACACGACGCTGGTCAGTCAGCCGGCTGAAGGTGAGGACGGCAACTGGGCTCTGTATGTCAGCAACGCGCGCTGGGGCGACTTCGCGGAGCCGGGCGTCAAGCGTCTGGAGCGCTTCATCGGCGTGGGCGGCCCGATCGAGGGCGTGAGCTGGTGGGGTGCCGCGGCCATCTACGATGATCAAGGCCGCATCGCCAACTGCCCGCTGGAGCCAGGTAACTTCAAGCTCGAATTCTTCCTGCACGACGATCTCACAAACCGGCCGGACTACGCGGCCGGTCCAGTCGCGATCTACGAGGTCACGGCTCCGCAGTTGACGGTTCAGGATACCGGCCATCGTTACAGCGTATTTGGCAGCGGTGACACCATCGACCGCTACAAGACGTATACCAGCGGTGGCACAGTCGATCACCAGTACATTATCTACGAGTGGCACGTCGAGTTGCCTGCACCGCTCTCGTTGTTCAAAGGCTGGATCGCCATTCAAAACACTGACTACTGCGCGTTCTGGTGGGCACGCTCGGAGGTGGGCGACACAGTTCACGTCTTGTGGGACGAGCGCGATGACACGCAGGAAGACGCCCACGGCGACCTGGCGTACTGCCTGACTGCCACGCACATCGGCCCATTCACGGGCGCCTGCTGTGACGAGTGGACTGGCGCGTGCCGCAACACCATCTCGACGTACTGCGTCGGTCCGGCCGATCGTTGGGAGCCCGGCCAGCTCTGCCGCGACATCCAGTGCGACGAGACTTCCTGGGCCTGCTGCCTGGCTGGCACCGACATTTGCATAACCACCTACATTGGGGACTGCCCGGCGCCGGACGAGTTCCACTGGGGCTGGGTGTGCGATGAAAGCGACCCGCGCTACGACGGCTCGAACCTCAAGGACTGTGGTATGGTGTGGTTATCCCCGCTTGCCTGCTCGGCGGGCAGTTGCTACTCGGCCGGCCTGGCTAATGGTTACCTCTACATCTCCTGGGATCGCCCGACCAGTCGCCGCACGCCGATCGACAACTTCACGGGCTGCGCCGATCCGATCACGCGCGTGCAGTGGTGGGGCAACACCACCCAGGTCTGGGACGGCCCGGACTACGAGCCGCCGCGGCCGGTACCCTTCACGATTCGTATCTACGACCAGGTAGCCGCTCCGGACACGGCCCACGAGATCTGCACCTACGAGGCGATTGACACCGCGTGGGGCTATACGGGTTACGTCTGGACCGGCTCGCCTGAGTTCGGCACGATCGAGGGCTTCCGGGCCGTGCTGTCGCCGCCGTGCCCGGCCTCCGGCACCAACTACATCTCCATCGGCATCGCCCTGGATACGACGATCGATGGCGCGCGGACCGACTTTCTCTGGGCTCCGGGTACCAGCAGTGACGACACGATCTGGTTCTACGACAACGGCGTCGTTTCGCAGCCCGCCATCGGACCGGGTCGCGACCGCGCGTTCTGCCTGTACTCGACAGCCGTGTTCGGCGCCTGCTGCAACGTAGCCACCGGCATCTGCACGGATGACGTCCCTGAGAGCACCTGCCTGGTATCCCCGGGTGCGCAGTTCTACCCCGACCAGACGTGCGCACAAATCGAGTGCCTGCCGGTCGCGGCGGCTTGTTGCGACGCCGTCAACGACCAGTGCGAGGTCCTGACGCAGGCCGAGTGCGACGCGCTGGGCGGGGCGTGGGAGTGGCTGGGTGTCGGCTCGACGTGCCAGCAGGACTGCTGCTACGTGCCGTGCCCCGCCGGCGGCACCGTGTCGGATGAGCCGGACTGCTACGACGGCTACGTGGACACTTACAACTACGGCTGCCTCGCGGCTGCGCCGACCTTCCCGTATGACTGGGATCACATCGTCGACGGCCAGACCTACTGTGGCGCGATGGGTACCTACACCACCGGCGGCCAGGAGCTGCGTGACTTCGACTGGTACTACTACCAGATCCCCCCCGGCACCGCCAAGCTGGTGCGCGCCGTGGTGGACGCCGAGTTCACCGCCGACGTGTACTGGCTGTGGCCCGACCCGCATGATGAAGGCGACGGCTACTGCCCGGCCTATGTCATTTCGAACGCCGCCGGCCCGCAGTGCACGGATGTTACGGCGACCGCGGCGCTCGGCGGCGGCCTCTACTACGTGGCCGTTTCGTGCCTGGGCGACGTGCCGTGCGGCACGCCGTATACGCTACAGATCGAGACCGGCGTGGCCGGCGGCTGCGCGCTGTTCGATGGAGAATGGGAGGTCTGCGTCCCGACCAGTGAGTTCGTCTGCCTGGCCTACGGCGGTATGTGGCATGAGGGGTCTGAGGCTTGCACGCCATCCCGCCCGTGCCTGGAGCGTGGTGACGCGAACTGCGACGGGCTGGTGAACTCGTTCGACATCGACGCGTTCTTGGAGGCGCTGATTCGGCCGGCGCTCTGGCCGATGTTGTACGACTGCGACTTCCTGTGCGCGAACGACATCAACTGCGACGGGCTGGTCAACTCGTTCGACATCGACTGGTTCGTCCAATGCGTGACGGCCGGCTGTCCGCCCTGTCCGTAGTGTGCCGTAGCGCTGCCAGCGACCGGCGCGTCAGCAGTTTGCACCCAAGCAGCGTTGGCCCCCCGTGGCCAACGTTGAACGCCGAAAGCGCCTCGAAACGGCGACCGAACACCCCAGCGCGTTTCGCAGGGGACTGCTAATCAGGCTCAGTTGGCGTTAGTGGTGCTGGCATCACTGCGCAGGTTGTCCAGGAAGCCCTGCAGTTTCCTGGCCCGCACGGGGTGCTGCAGCTTGCGGATGGCCTTGGCTTCCACCTGCCGCACACGCTCGCGCGTCACCTTGAAGATCTTGCCCACTTCCTCCAGCGTGTACGTGTACCCGTCGCCGATGCCGTAGCGCAGCTTGATGATCTCACGCTCGCGGTAGGTCAACGTCTTCAGCACCGCCTCGATACGGTCCCGGAGCATGTCGCTCGACGCGGTCGATACGGGCGATTCAGCCTTCTCATCCTCGATGAAATCGCCGAAGTACGAATCCTCGCTCTCCCCGACGGGCCGATCGAGGGAGATGGGATGCCGGCTGATCTTCATCACGCGGCGGGCTTCGCTCACGGGCATCTTGGCCTCGGAGGCGATTTCGTCGATGGTCGGCTCGCGCCCCAGCCGTTGTAGCAGCCGCTTGTTGATGTTGCGCAGCTTGCTCATCGTCTCGATCATGTGCACCGGAATACGAATCGTGCGGGCGTGGTCGGCAATCGCCCGCGTGATGGCCTGCCGAATCCACCAGGTGGCATACGTGCTGAACTTGTATCCCCGGCGGTACTCGTATTTATCAACCGCCCGCATCAGGCCCGTGTTGCCCTCCTGGATGATGTCCAGGAAGCTCAGGCCGCGGTTACGGTACTTCTTGGCAATCGAAACCACCAGCCGCAGATTGCCGCCGGCCAGCCGGCGCTTGGCCTCCTCATACTCACCGAACACGCGCAGGCCGTCTTCCACGCGCGCCCGCAAGTCCTCCGGCGCTTCGCTCACCAGGTCCATCAGGCCCTGGTATTCATCCTTCATGGCCTCGATCTCTTCCGGCGGCAGCGATTTGCCACGCTGCTTCAACTCATCGTCAATCTGCTCCAGCTTCGAGGCCACTGCGCGCAGCTTGCGCATCATCGGCGTGATACGACTCGTCCGCAGCGAGAGCTCTTCCAGCAGCGTCACGGCCCGCCGGCGACGATGACCGACGCGGTCCTTGGCAACCCGGCGCGTCGCCGCCGGCGTGCGATTGTCACGCATCAGGGCCCAGTCGGCCTGGTTCAACTCGAGCAGCCTGCGCACCGTCGCCAGGTTCGCCGGCAACCGCTTCACAATCGTCGCCTTCGCCATGCTCTCCGTTGTGGATATCTTCATCGTGCGATCAAACGGCATGCGCCCGTCGGCCACGGCCTGCATGGTCTCCACGGCCTGTTGCGAGCAGAAGTCGTTCTCCAGCACCTTGCGCCGGAACGCCATCCGCGTCAGCTCGATCTTCTTGGCCAGCGCGATCTCTTCCTCGCGCGCCAGCAGCGGAATCTCCCCCATCTGCGTCAGGTACATGCGCACCGGATCATCGATCCGCCGGGCCGCCGTGTCCGTCAGATCAACCTCCGTCACCTCGTCCAGGCTGTCACCGCCCTCGAGGACGCTGGCTGCCTTCCGGCCGGCGTCCCGCAGCCTCTCAGCTTCGATCTCATCGATCATCCGAATGCCAGCCTGCTCGATCCGATTCAGCACGCTTTCCAGCTTGTCCGGAGAGATGGCCTCGTCCGGCAGCGTCTCGTTCAATTCTTCCCAGGTCAGGTACTTGCGCTTGCGGCTGACCTCGATTAGCTCATTCACACTCTGTTCGATCGGATCAATATCGGGCTTGGCGACTGCCATACCACTCTCTCCCTGTGTGTCACACGCCGACCCGCCGCGGCCAGCCCTGAGCGATCTTGTCTTCACATGACTCATAGGCACCACAACTTCCGTCGGCTACTGCCGGCAACGTCCTAGTGCGCAAAGCTGCGCGCGACTCAGGATGTCGGCCTCGTGTTCCAGCAATTCTCGGCCGCCAGCGCAAAATGTCGCCCGCGGGCCGTGGAAAGCAATTCGCAGAACGTCCGATCTGCAGCGCCCGCCTCCGTGGCGGTGGCGGCCAGGGCCTGCCGCGAAGCCGCCATGCGCAACGCGTCGGACTCCAGCCGCACGCGATCGCGGGCGGACACGAACAAGTCCTGCGGAGCGGCCGTCCCCGCCACACGCCCGCACGCACGACTCACCAACTCGCACACATCCGCTTCACCGCAGCGGGCGATCACATCCGCCCGCTCATAGCTGCCCTGTTCATCCTGCACGTTCCGCACGACTGCGTAGAGACGTCGCCAGACATCGCACTGCTCAACCGCCGCAGCGAAGGCATCGTCTACCAACTCGGCACAAGCCGCGTCAGCCAGGAGCAGGCCGAAGCACTCCTCCATCCCCACGACCAGGCCGGCCGGCAAACCGCGAATGGCCAACTCGTACTCTGGCAACGCGTCCGGCGGCGCCGCCGCGGAACGCCCCACCGGCTGCAACCGGCGCCGGGCGCTCGCCAATAAGTCATGCACGCTGCGGGGCGGCAGGGCCAGCAGCTCTGCCAGTCTCCGAACAAGCAAACCGTGGTCCAGCGCGTTGAGCCCGCGCGTGGTCGTCAGCCGGGCAATGAACTCAATTAGGGCCTCGACGGCTGTTCGTTGGGCACCCGCCCCACCCGACCCAAACGCGGTAACCATCTGAGACCATTTGAATTGTAGCGCGTCAACCGCCGAATCCAACACCCGGCCAAAACCGTCTCGGCCGGCCGCCAGCAGACAGTCGGCCGGGTCCTGGCCGCCTTCAAGAACGGCCACGCGGACCTCCGTACCGCCCAGCACCGCTACCTCAACCGCGCGATCTGCCGCACGCATCCCCGCCTGGTCACCGTCGAAGCACAGGACCACGCGCTCGCTGAGGCGCCGGAGGGCCTTCACATGCGCGTCCGTCAAGGCCGTCCCCAACGTCGCAACCGCATGCGTGAAGCCGAACTGGTGCAGCAACACCGCGTCTAGGTAACCCTCAACAACCACAGCGCAGCCGGCGTCGGAAATCGCCCGCTTCGCCAGATCCAGCCCGTAGAGCACACGCGACTTGCTGAACAGCCCGGTCTCCGGCGAGTTCAGGTACTTCGCCGGGTCGTCGGCGAGCGTGCGCCCGCCGAACGCTACGCAGCGCCCGAACCCGTCATTGATCGGAAATATCAGCCGATTCCGGAACCGGTCGTACGTCCGCCCGGCTTCGTTCGTCGCCGTCAGGCCGGCCGACTGCAACAGCTCCGACGATACGCCCGCCCGCCGCGCCGCCAGCAACAGATCGTCCCACGAATCGGCGGCCAAGCCGAGGTTGTGCCGGGCGATGGTCTCGGGCGTCAATCCGCGCCGTCGGGCATAGTCGCGCGCCGCCTGTCCCGCGGGCGTGTCGTGCAAATTGCGCTGGAAGTGGGCCCGCGCCCATTCGATGGTCTTCCGCAACTGCTCGATGCGCCGCTCGTCGCGCGCTTCCGCAGGCGTGGTGTTCAGGTCGATGCCGGCGCGCTGGGCTAGGGCGGCCAGCGCGGCTTGGAAATCCAAACGCTCGCGCAACTGGACAAATTTGATTACATCACCGCCCGCGCCGCAGGCAAAACACTTGAATATTTGCTTGGCCGGGCTGACGTTCAGAGACGGCTTGCGGTCGGGGTGAAATGGACAAAGCCCGACGAATTCCTTCCCGCGCCGGGTCAAGGAAACATGCTCACTGACCACCTCAACAATGTCAGTGGCCTGTAAAACCTTATCCTTAATGGAGTTATGCATTAATGCTGGCTGACTCGGCGCCGCTGGCGACCGCTGCTACCCACGCTTACGCCCGCGGTATGGTGCGTCCGGTGCAACGCGCGCCGGCACCGTGAAGTATAGCCCAGCTTTTGACCACGGTCAATTTTGGGACGCACCCGGCCGGCCACGTGACAGCTTGTTAACTAACTGTCAACATGGAGATTATGAGAAGGGGCTTAGAAGACCTGTTGATTCTCCATGCGATGGGGAACACTTTTGGAGCTTATTAGTCTGATTATTGGCTGCGGTCCGGCGCCAGTCGGTCACGTGCGCAGAATGGCCCGCACTGGACTCGCCTCGAACCCCACCAACTTCAACGGTAACGCAACCAGCTCGTACACCCCCTCCGGCACGCCGGATAGGTCCAAACCCTCCAGGACGGCCATGTCCAACGCGTTCATGCGCTCGTGGACCGGATGATTCGTTGCCCCGAACAGGTCCACGCTCGGCGTGTCGATCCCCACCAGCACTACCCCGCGGGCGTGCAGTTCCTCAACCGCGGCCACCGACAAGGCCGCGAAGTCTGACCGAAACGTGCCCCAATCCCCGTACGTTCCGGTTGCCAGCAGCACGCGCGGCGCAGAACTGCCACGCAGGTGCCGGGGCTGAATCGCCTCGCCCGGTGCCACCGTCACGCGCAGCACCTCAGCCGGACCGATGAACCGCTCCAAGTCGCACTCGTCGATCGTCAGACCGGTCGTCGACATGTGGCTCGGTGCGTCCACGTGCGCCCCCACGTGCACAGTCGTGCGCAGCGTGGACAGATTCACGTCGTCGCCCCGCCGCAGGTCACCCAGAATCTCGCGCTGTGGCCCCGTGTCGCCGGGCCAGACCGGCATACCGGCGGCGACGGCAGGAGAAATGTCGTAGATCATGGATGGCTCCGGGGCGCGGCTGGCGACCAGCCGCGCCCGGGGCTGGCTATTCTCGCCGTGGCGTATCGCCGGCGGGCGGAGTTGGCGCCGCCGGCTGGTTCAGACTGGCAGTTGCGGCGGCGGTTGCGAAGCGCTACTCCTTGCCCATGTAAATGTTCATGATCTTCTTGAGCATCTTCAGGGCGTCGGCCTTGGGGCGCTGGAAGGCGTTACGCCCGATAATCGAGCCGAAGCCGCCGCCGTCGCGGATCGCCCGGGCATCCTCGTAAACCTGGTCCTCGCCCTTCTTGGCGCCGCCGGAGAAGATTACGATCCGCCGCCCGTCGAAGGCGCTCTGCACCACGTGGCGCACACGGTCGGCACCCGTCTTGATCGGGATGTTTTCCTTCTCGTAGACCTTCTTGGCTGCGGACTGCTCGATATGCTCGGTCGGCAGCTTCACCTTGACCAGGTGCGCCCCAAGCTGGCAGGCGATCTGGGCGGCATAGGCGGCCACGTCAATCGCCGTCTCCCCTTCTTTGCTAAGGTCCTCCCCGCGCGGATATGACCAGACCACGACCGCCAAACCGGCGATCTTGCACTCTTCCGAGAGCGCCTGCAACTGCTCGTACATCGCCGTGTTCATGGCCGACCCGGGGTAGACCGTGAAGCCGATCGCGGCGCAGCCGAGCCGCAACGCGTGGTCCACCGATGCGGTCACTGCCGGCAGCGGGTTCTTCTCATCATGCAGCATCTCGTGGTTGTTCACCTTCAGAATCAGCGGCAGCTCACCTGCATAGGTCCGGGCGCCGGCCTCCAGGAACCCCAGCGGGGCCGCGTACGCGTTGCAGCCCGACTCCAGGGCCAACTCGAAGTGATAGTGTGGGTTGTAGCCCGCCGGATTCGGCGCAAAGCTGCGCGCCGGCCCGTGCTCGAACCCCTGGTCAACCGGCAGAATCACCATTTTGCCAGTGTCGGCCAGCGTGCCCGTGCCCAGCATCCAGCGAATCTTGGAGAGTGTTCCGGCGTTGTCTGCTTCGTACCAGCTCAGAATCTGCTTGACGCGATCCGACATCATGATCGTCACTCCATTAACCTGGGCCAATCCTCACCAACCGCCGACACGGCCGCGCCAACCCCTGTCGGCCGGCACACGTGTGACTTACGGCGAAATGCGACAACTTGCTCTGTGCGTGTTTTACCGCTGTTAGGCGAGTTGGGCAACAGCCGGATGCTCCGGAGCCGCCGGGTCAAACGCTCGCACCGCCGCTAATCCATGGTATCGGCCGGATCGGGCTAACGAGCGTAACCGCAACGGCTTCGGCCCGCTGCCGTGCGGTAGCGCCGCGGGCTACCAGTCCCGCTCCACCGGCGGCTGACTGCGCCGTTCGCGTTCCCGCAGCATCTCCCGCCGCGCCTTCTCCGCGTCCCGGATGAGCTGCAGCAGCCGCTCAGCCTCCTGGGGCGTCATGTGCACCTGCGGCACCGGCCGGGCATCCTTCTCAGCGCCCTCCGCCGCCTCGGACTGCTCCGGTTCTTGCGGCTGCCCGTCCTCCCCCGGCTGCTGGTCGGCTCCTTCCTCCTGTTGCTCCTGCCCGGCCTGCTGCTCCTCGTCCTGTCCCTGATCCTGCTCCTGGCCCTGCTCCTGACGCTCGTCTTGCTCCTGCGGAGCTTGCTGCTCGTCCTGTTGACCCTGTGAGTCCTGCTCTTGTTCCTGGTCCCCGTCCTGCTGCTGTTGCTGCTGCTCCTGCTGTTCCCCCTGCTCATCCTCGTCCGGGTCGCCGTCCTGGTCGCCCTCCGAGTCGCTCTGGTCCGGCTCCTGGGAAAGCTGCGCCCGCAAGTCCTCCCGCAGCGCATGGGCCAGTTCGAGGTTGGCGCGCGCGTCCACCAGCTCACCGTCGAGCTCGACGGCTTCGCGGTAGCGCTCTATGGCGGCATCCAGCGAATCCAGGACTGCTCCCGCGTCCACCTGCCCCTGCACCCCCGGCTGGCCCGCCGCGGCCTGCAAGGCCTCCAGGGCCTCGGCGTAATGGCAGTTGCCCAGGTTGTACGCGGCGCGCGCGGCCAGGGTCGCATCACCGCGGTCGCGCACCCACGTCCACAACTCGCGGGCATCGTCCCGGCGCCCCAGCTTGAACAGCGCGGCCGCCCGGTTGTGCAACAGCTCGGCCGCAAACTGTGCGGGGGCGTCTTCGGCCGCCTGTTCATAGCGGGCCAGCGCCTCCGCGAAGCGCCCACCCGCGTAGTGCGCGTTGCCGTCTTCGATCAACTCGCGCGGCGAAGCCGCCCACCCCAGCGCCGGCAGCAAACCGGCCACCCAGCCGCAGGCCACCACGCTTCTCAACAGCAGACCGGCACGCCCGGTTGAGCAACACGCCATACTCACGCCGCCTCCTTTCCAGACCGACCAGCCGCCACCGCACCAACCCGGCCGCGTCCTTCCGGCAGCAGCGAATCAAGCAGCAGCAGGACCAGCGCCGCGAGTGCAAAGGGATGGTAGCGCGACGGCCGCGGCACGGTCTCCTGCTTGATCTGCTCCTCATGCTCGATGCGCGGGACAATCACCCGGCGATAGATATCGCCCAGGTCGAAGTTCGCCGTGCCGGCCGGAATGAACGCACTGCTGGAAACGGCCGCCACCGCCCGCAGTTGGTCGAAGTTGGCCCTGGTCCAGACCACCTCTTCCTTGTGTTCCAGGTAGGCCTCGCCGCGGCCCGTCCGGATCGGAATCCGCGCCCCCTCGCGCTCATCCCCCAGCGCCAGGGCCACGACCGGGACGCGCTGCTCCTCCCACGCCACGCCGGCGGCCTCCACCGGCAGGCTGCCGTGGTCTTCGCCGTCCGTAATCAGCAGTATCACCTTGTTCGTATTCAGCTTCTCCGGGAAGCAGGCCACGGCCCGGCGAATCGCGTCGCCTATGAACGTGCCGCCGCGTGGCACAACGTCGGGACTCACGTCGTCCAGCGCCAGCCGGAAGAAACCGTAGTCGTTGGTCAGCGGGCACACCAGCGTGGCCGCGCCGGCGAAGGCGATCATGCCGATCCGGTCCCCGCCGAGTGCCGGCAGCAGGTCGTCGCGGATTGAGACCTTGGCCCGTTCGAGCCGGTTGGGCGCGATATCCCGGGCCAACATCGAGCGCGACACGTCCAGCAGCACCATCAGGTCGATATTGCGCCGGACGACCTGCTGCTCGCGCTCGCCCCAGCGCGGGTTGATGATTGCCGCCACCAGCGCCGTCAGGCAGAGCACGATCAACAGCAGCCGGGCCAGCGGCCGACCCCAGGAAAGCGGCGGCGCCAGATGTCCCAGCAGATTCCAGGACGCGAAGCGCTGCAGCGCCCGGCGCCGCTGCCACACGCCATACACCCCGGCCGCCGCCACGACCGGTATGGCCCACAACAGGAGCAGCCAGCGATCATCAAACTCGAGGTTGCTCACGGGATCTTCCTCAGCCAGGTCGCGTCAAGTAGCGTTTGCAGGCCTAGGCAGATGAACGCCACCACCAGCCATGGCCGCGCTAGCTCGCCCCAGTGCACGAAACGTCGCTCCTCCGTCCGGGTCCGCTCCAGGGCGTCGATCTCGCGATAAACCTCCTTCAGCGAGGCGTGGTCGTGCGCATGGAAATAACGCCCGCCGGTCACCTCCGCGATGTGCCGCAGTTCGCGATCATCCACGGGCGTGCGGAACGGGCCGCGCCGCTCACCAGTGCCCGCCAGAATCCCATACACCTTGATGCCGTACGTGGCCGCCAGCTCGCCCGCTTCGATCGGGTCAATCTGGCCGGCGTTGTTCTCCCCATCCGTCAGCAGAATGACCACGCGACTCGTCACCGTGTACTGCTGTCCGCTGCCGGACGTGCGCTTCAGCTCCCGGAGGCGGCCCACAGCCAGCGCGAGCGCATCGCCGATCGCCGTCAGGTTCTCATCGCGCTGGCCGTACACCTGTCCGTACTGATCGCGCCACACGATTAGCTGCGTCTCGTTCAGCACATCCAGCAGCGTCGCGTGGTCCAGTGTCAGCGGGCACACGCTGTCAGGGTACAGCGCGAAACGGATCATCCCGATCAGATCATTCGGACGCCCCGGCAGTTCGCCATCACCTTCCACGAACCGCCGAAACACCTCCTTCACCACGTCCAGCCGGGACATCCGCCGGCCTGACGGCGACAGGTCCGTATCCTCCATGCTCCCCGATATGTCCACCACCATCTGAATCGCGATCCCCTCCGCGTACACCCGGCTGGACTCGTCCGGCCGCTGCGGCCGCGCCACCGCCACGATCAGGCCCGCTAGCGCCGCCATCCGCAGGACCGGCAGAATCAGCCGCAAACGCCCCGTACGCGCCCCGCCCGCGCTGCGCAACGCTGCCAGGTCGGAATACCGCAACACCGGCCGCCGCCGACTACGCAGCCACAACACCCACAAGCCGGGCAACACCAGCAGCAAGAGCAACGCCCACACCCACGGCTGCGGCCACAACACCCACTCCGGCGTCAAGGGCAGATGCACGTGCGTCATGCCGCCTGCCCTCCCGCCACCGCCGCCCGGCTCGCCAACTCGCTCGCGGCCGTCGTCTGCACAAACGCCCGCGCCGTCTCCAACGCCGCGTCGGCATCCTCACGCCGCGGCCGCAACGCCGCATACTTCACCAGGTCGCATGCCTCCAGGAACACCCGCAGCCGCTCCGTATCGTATGGCAGGGTGGTGCGCTCGCGCGCCAGCGCCGCCAGGAACTCCGGCGTCGTCATCTCCGGCGCCGCCAGGGCGAACTTCCGCTCGATATACACGCGCACGATTTCCGTAAGCTGATAGTAGAACTCCCGCGCCCGCCCCGTGCCGAACCAGTCCTCGGCTGCCAACTCGTCCAAGGCCCGCAGCGCCCACACTTCCGGCAGGATCGGCGGCGCCGGCCGCATGCGCCGGCGGCGCCAGGCCACCAGCACGCCGACCACCAACGCCACTACCGCCAACGTCGCCACAACCGGCCACACGCCCGCCCGGGCCAATTCCCCCCACGTGTGCTCCGGCAACACCGTGCCGGTAATGTCGCGCGGCTGCATCACATTGTCTTCGTCCGTCAGGGCCGACCGCACCTCAACCTGCAAATCGTCCGACCGCAAGCTCTGGTCAAACAGCACATCGGCCTGCGGATCCTGCGGCCGGCGGGCGAACTGCACCTCCAGCGGCGGCACCTGCAACGGGCCGGCACCCAGCGCGTCAACCGTGAAGGTCCGCCGCCAGACCTGCCCACCCGCCGGCGCCAACCGGGGCTCGGGCGAATCCATCGCCCGCACCGCCAGTTCCCCCAGGGACGCCGCACTGGGTAACTGCACCACGAAATCCTCGGGGGTCTGCACCACCACCTCAACCCGCACGGAGTCCCCCACCTGGGCCAGGCGCGGCTCAACCGACACCGTCATAGTCACCGGCCCGCGCTCGACAACGCTGCGCGCCACGTTCTCTTCGGCCGCCGGCTGCGAGTCACAGCTTGCCAGCACCAGCACCGCCGGCACGAGGGCGAGCAGTCCCGTCAGCCGCGCCCGACTCATCGGCGACGCTCCCGGCGATGGAAAAACCGCCGCAACGGCTCGACGAACGACTCGCCCGTCGATACCTCGATTGCGTCCAGGCGCATGCGCCGCAGTTGTCCCAGCAGCGCCGCGCGCCGCTCGTCGCCAAGCTGCCGAAAGCGCTCCTGAAACGCCCGCCCGCTCGTGTTCACCAGCAACTGCTCGCCGGTCTCCGGGTCGAACAGTTCCACGTAGCGCACCGGCGGCAGCCGCCGCTCGCGCTCATCCTGCACAACCACGGGAATCACGTCGTGCCGGTGTCGCACGATCTGTAGCGGACCGGCAAACGCCGGCGTCTGGAAGTCGCTGATCAGGAACACCACCGCGCGCCGCCGCAGCACGCGGCTCACGTGCTCCAGCGCCACCCCGACATCCGTGCCGCGGCCCTGTGGCTCGTGGTACAGCAGCTCGCGCACCACTCGCAGCACGTGCCGCGTGCCCTTGCGGGCCGGCACGAAGCGCTCGATCCGGTCCGTGAACAGCAGCAGCCCCACCTTGTCGTTGTTCTGGATAGCCGAGAACGCCAGCGTCGCCCCCAACTCCGCCACCAGCTCGCTCTTAAGCTGGTCGCGCGTGCCAAAGTGCTGCGAGGCACTGACGTCCACCACCAGCAGCACGGTCAGTTCCCGCTCCTCGCGGAAGTTCTTGACGAACGGCCGCCCCGTGCGGGCCGTCACGTTCCAGTCGATCGTCCGCACATCGTCCCCCGGCAGATACTCCCGCACCTCCTCGAACTCCATCCCGCGGCCCTTGAAGGCGGAGTGATACTGGCCGGCGAACATGTCGCTGACGAGCGCGGACGTGACGATCTGAATCCGCCGAACTTTCCTCAGCACCTCGGTCGGGATCATTGCCGACATCTAACTCCGGTCACATGCGGTCCTTACGGGCCTGTCGCGCGCGCGATCCTCGCGCCGGGTCCTCGCGGGCCCGCCCGGCCGCATGATTGCGAATTGTATAGACGGTCGGCGATCTGCAAAGCCGTCGGAAATGCTCCCGGGGTGGGTCGGCCCAGGCGTGGGCGCGCCCTCCCGCGGACCGGCAATGCCTGAGCGCTGTTGTGGTGTGGCAGGCCCTTATTGGCCCAGCCCGGCCGGACGCCGCGCAGTCTCCCCGCCCCCTCGGTACAGGGCCCGCCCGGCCCCACGTGCGGAGTGCCGCCCGAGTACGTCCTGTTCGAGCGTGCCCCAGGCTGCGGCGTCTTGCAACGCGGCGGCGTGCTACTCGGCCGCCAGCAGCACGTTGACCGCCTTCACCAGGACGTTGACCTTGTCGCCTTCCTTGATGCCCAGCTCGTCCAGCGATTCGAGCGTCATGACCGAGCACATCCGGACGGCGGCCGGCACCTCGACCTTCACCTGGCACATCACCGCGCCGCGCTTGATCTCCGTGACCTTGGCCTGAATCTGGTTACGCGCTCCGTACTTCATGTTGGCTCTCCATGTGCACCTGTCCCGCGAGCCCGACCGCCCGGACCAATCCGTCTGCGCACATGGTAGAAGCCGTTGCCCCGCAGTGCGAGCCACGCCGCGGCCCTGATTGACTCCGGAACACGATTCCAACGAATTAGCGCTGGCGGCCGCCGTCCGTCAGCAATTGCACGAACGGATCAATATCGAAGCTGTTGAGCAGACCGTCCGCATTGATGTCTGCCAGCACCGGGTTGCAGCCGGGGTTGGCCAGCAAGTAGCCGGCGAACGGCGGGTCGTCGCCGGCGCTGGTAAGCGCGAGCACGAAAGGATCGACGTCGAAGCTGTTGACCAGGCCGTCGCAATTGAGATCGCCGAAGCCACTTGCGCCGAATTCGTAGGCTCCCATATCAACGCGCGCGTTACCGTCGTCGTCGCCGTCCCAGATTCGCAGGTGCCCATCGAGATCAACGTCGCCGGGCGCTGTCTGGAAATCCGGGTCGCCGGCGTCGCTGCAGGGCGAGCCGGGGCTCAGCCGGTAGTCATTGTCCTGCCAGGTGGCCGGGTCGTCGTCGGGCCCGTCCGGATCAACGAAGAGCGGATCGGCGTCTATGTTGCCGACGCCCGCCCAGCCGCCCTGGACGGCGGAATACGTGACCACCGGGCTGCCGGAGGAAACGTGGATTTCCTCCGGCGTGTCAGACCACAGGATACAATTAACCAGCGTTGGGCTCGCATCGTAAGAACAGAATATGGCCCCGCCACTGAGGGCTGAGTTGCCGACGATGGTGCAATTGGTCAGCACCGGATGGGCGGTGAGTTCACAGCACACGGCGCCGCCCTGTTCGGCGGCCGTGTTGCCGCTGATCATGCAATTCGTCAGCGTCGGAGTCGACTCACAGCAGCGTACCCCGCCACCGCGCTGGGCGGCCGTGTTCCCCGTGACTACACAGTTAGTCAGCCGCGGATTGGCGTTCGACAGGCAGTCCAGGCCACCGCCGTAAGCCGCGCCGTTGTCACCGATCAGGCAACTGGTCAACGTTGCCGAGGCATCATCGCAGAAGACACCGCCGCCGCAGCCATGCGAGGTGTTGCCGATGATCGTGCAGCGGGTCAACGTCGGGCTCGAGCCATACCTGCTGCACACGCCACCGCCGTTCCACCCGCCCACGTTATTAGCGATCGTGCAGTTGATCAGCGTCGGCGAGGCATTGCGGCAATTCACGCCGCCGCCGCCGTAGTCCGCCCGGTTGTCGCTGATGACGCAGTTGATCAACAGCGGGTCAGAGCTGTCACATTCGAGACCCGCACCGAAATCGCTGTATCGATTGCCGGAGATGGTGCAGTTCATCAGCGTCGGGCAGGAGTTCTCGATGCACCACAGGCCGGCCCCATACGCGGCCACATTGTCCCTGATGATGCAGTTTGTCAGCGTCGGACTGGACCCCTGTGCACACACCACTCCGCCCCCGTACGAGCCCACATTATCCCTGATAATGCACTTGGTCAGCGTCGGGTTGGAGTTCTGCGCACACCCCACGCCGCCCCCGCGCCCCGCCGTGTTGCCGGCAATCGTGCAGCCCATGAGCGTCGGGCTGGCGTGTTCGTCACAGTAGATGCCCGCGCCGTCCGTCGCCAGCCCGTCCATGATCGTGCAGTTGATCAGCGTCGGACTGGCACCCTGGCAGTAGACGCTGCCGGCGTCCGTGCCCGCGCTGCGTATCGTGAGGTCCCGGAGAACCGCCCCGCCATCCTCGCCACTGTGGAAGTGGCAGGCGCGCCCCGCATGCTCGCAGTCGATCACGCACCTAGTCGCGACCCCGCCGGCCGACCGCACGACGATGGCCCGGCCGCCGAAGTCCAGGTCCTTGTTGCCGACGCCCACGTACCTGCCGTCGGCGATGACCACCTCGTCGCCGGGCTGGCTGGCGTCGATACCCGCCTGAATGGTGGCCTTCGGACCGCAGGTGCCCCCGTCCCATTCTTCGCATAGCCCGTTCCAGGTGTCGTCGCCCGCAGAACCGTCCACGTAAATGGTCTGCTGGGCAAGACCGGCGGCCGAATGCCACCCGACGAACACCAGAATCACAAGCTGAATCGCGTATCGCATCGCCAGAATCCCTGAGCCAAGCTTCGTCCTGCACTCGTCTAACAGACTGGCACGCGGCGACGGTGCCGCGGCCGCCGGCCGGGTACCTTCCAGCATAACAAGATCATCATTCCAGCGTGATAGATAATGCCCCGAAACCGCTCGCGGCTGCCTCTGCCCCCTGGCCGGCCCCCGGCCCGCCGGCAACCTACGCCCGGGTTCTCAGTTCGACCACGAACACGGCGCCTTCGCCCCGCGACCGCTCCAGCCGCAGATCGCCGCCCATCCTTCGGGCCATCTGCCGGCTGAGCGCCAGTCCCAGACCAACGCCCGGGGCGTCCTGCGCCGCAGCCTCAGCAGATCTGTGAACCGGCCGGAAGAGCTTCCGCCGCGTTTCCGGGCCGACACCCAGGCCGAAGTCGAGCACACGCAACTCAACCGGGCCGGCCCGCGCTCGCTGGGGGCGGAGGCGTCCGGCTGCCCGGGGCCTCTGTATTCAGTTGTCATAGATCCGCTCCGGTGCTGCGCTGAGTGACCGCGAGGAAGCGGTTCCGTTGCAGGCAGCCGCGGCCCGGTTCACAGCCGATGCGATTGGCGTCCTCTCAGCGCGGGGGGATTGCTCCCGGTTCCTCGGTCGAGCGCTCCGGCGAGCCACCCCAGGGCAGTCCCGGCAAGGCAACGGGCGTGTCGAGTTGCACGCCGATCCCTTGAGGGGATGCGCTGGCCGGCGCGTGAGAGGCGTTCGGCGAGTAGCGCTGCGTCAATCGCACGTGTCACGGGACGGTCAGCTTGTCCGGCGCGGTTGGGCGCTGGGGCCGACGGGTTCGCCAAGGCGTTCCGGGCACTGCGTGAGCACTTGATATATGGCGCGTGAATGGAGTGGGGTCAAGGAGTTGGGGCTGGGTTGTTTGTGGCTGGCGGCTGGTGTTGCGGGGTGGTGGGTTTTGGCGACCGGAAGATGGTGTCGCCCCGTTGGGGCTGGTTTAGGGAAGACAGGCGGCCGGATACCCAGGGCTTACGCCCTGGGCTGCTGGCTTTCGCCCCGTTGGGGCTGGTTGATAGACATCGATCGTCTGCGCCATGATTAAGTGCCTCCGTCAGCGAAGAGGCTGTTGCCGATACGACTCGCGCAGCTCTTTCACTCGTTTGTCGCCTTCCCGTAAGGCTATCCGCTTGCGCTTGCCTGTGTCTTCCCCGAAGCGCTCAAAGGTCGGTACGAGCAGGTAATCGATGGCGCTCCGAAGGTCCGAACTACTACCCGAGCTAACCGTCCTGGCACGCCACGCAATGGCATCCGCCGAGTCTTCCTCCCTCGACCTGACCCAGCGGTCTCGCTCATAGAGATTGATGCCCAGGTAGCGGGCGAAGTACGTGTAGCTGTACGGCTGATACGTCGTGTATCCCGGATGCCGAGTGGTGGCTGTCGCCCATTGGCCGCTGCTCGTGTAGATCTGCGTGCGCGACGTGCCTCCCGAGTGATGAACAGCGCGAGTGCCCGTCTTCGTCGTCCCATCGTCGATGGCGAAAAACGCACTGAGAATGTAATCAGCTTCCTCAACTGAGCCAATGCCGTAGCCTCGCTGGGCGACGAGATACTCGATCTTCCGTTTGACCTCTTTCTCCAGCAACGGCTCTTCCGGGTAGCTCCCCGTCACGACCGCGATCTTCGTGTCCTTGCTTGCAGTGGGAAACGGCACATCGTCAGCAAGGTAGCTTGTGACGCCAACGTCGTACCGAGTCATGCAGCCCGTTGTAAGCAGGCACAGAACCGCGAAGACGACGAATAACATTCGACTCCAGGTAGCGGATGCCATCAGAACAACCTATCTTCTCTTATCGCCTTCTCGATGCCGTCACGCTGGTTAAGCAGGCCCTGGAGGAGTTGCTTTCCCTTGTCGCCATCGGGCAGGACCTCGCTGACCGCCTGGGCGACGGTCCAGAGCTTCTCGCTGCGGGAGTGGCCGCTTCGGCCGAGGAACTCGGCCGGGGCCGCGGCGGCCAGCAGCAGCACGGCGGCGACGGCGAGCAGTTTTGAGAGAGGCGTTCGTTGCATGGTTCGTACTCCTGTTTCCCCGTCCAATGAGTCAGTCATAGGGCCGGTCCGAAAGCGGGTGGTCGCAAGCGCGGAAGAGCGCGCGGCGGCGTTCGGCGTGCACGCGGATGGCTGCCCGCAACGGCAGCGGCGGGCAGTGGCGCGGGCTGGGTGTTGCGACCCTCCCCTGTCCCCTCCCTGAGAGGGAGGGGGGTTGTGAGGCGGGCGCGGGGCATGTGCATGGCCTGCGCCGCGCGCACGCGGGGCATGCGCGGGGCGGAGGGCAGGCGGCTCGGACGGCGGGGGGGAGGGTTCAAGACACTGCTCAAGAGCAGTGGCACACGGGCGCGTCTGTAAGACACCGCTCCCTGACGGTCGCGGCTCGGTTCGGATCGCGCGGGGTGGTTTGGAGGGCGCGGGGCGGGCCGGTCGGCGCGGCATAGCACTACCTCCGAATTCCTGGGCTCGAAAGAAGGACCAGCAGCGCTGCGAGCCCCAACAGCGCGCCAGTTGGTTCGGGAACGATCCCGAACCGAACGTAATCCCATGTGCTCAGGCTCCTCGCGCCACGCACGTAGTCACCCCACTCCACGCCAGAGTCCCAGCCGGCGGGAGAGTACTGGCCGGTGTGGGCGAGTTCGCCGTCAATGTGGAGCGTGTAGGTGACCAGGTCGTAGGACTTGAGCGAGTAGTCGTGGAAGACGCCGGGGGCGAAGTCGATCCAGATATGCTCGTCAAGGATGTAGAAGCGGTCAGCCGAATAGACGATAGTGAGCATAGCCTGATCAAGCGACGTCATGTTGATGCCGGGGTCTGCGAAGCCGTAGACCTCGTCCACGCGCAGGCGCCATTCCATGAGGAAGAATTCGTCCGGACCGATGTCCATGGACGCGTCCAGGCGATAGAAGTCGGATATGTCGATGCTCGCCAGGCCGTCGAGGACCATGGTGCCGTCTTCGAGCCAACGGTCGCAGCCGCCGCCGTAGGTGATGCGCTGCCAGCCCTGGTTCTCGGGGTAGTCGTTACCCTCCCAGGTGATCCAGTAGGGTTCGGCCGGGGCCGCGGCGGCCAGCAGCAGCACGGCGGCGAAGGCGAGCAGTTTTGAGAGAGGCGGTCGTTGCATGGTTCGTACTCCTGTTTCCCCGTCCAGAAACTCAGTTGTGCCACACGCATGGCCTGCGCCGCGCGCACGCGGGGCATGCGCGGGGCGGCGGGCATGGGGTCGGACGGCGCGGTCCCGGAGGTCGCTACGAACGAGTCGCTTACCCGCCGACCAGCAAGGTCACAAACGGGTCGATGTCGAAGGCGTTGACAACGCCGTCGCCGTTTATGTCGGCCAGCATGTAGTCGCAGTACGGATGTTCGGCGGCGTAAGCGTCGGGGTCGACCAGGGCCAGGACGAACGGATCAATGTCGAAGGCGTTGACCACGCCGTCGCAGTTCAGGTCGCCGGGCTGGTTCTCGCACAGCACCATGTTGGCGGTCAGTTGGGCCCAGTCGCCGGAGCCGTAGCTTTGCCCAGTGTTGCCGGGGCTGTAGTAGACGCGGCGGTCAGGCCGCCAGGCGACGGCGAGGGTGCCGGTGCTCATCGTGCCGTCGGACCTGTGGCCGGGAAACAAGTAGGCCAGGTCCATGTACTGGCTGGAATACTCGGCAACTCCCTGGTGGACGCAGTCGGTGCCGTCGCCCGTGTAGTGCGGGGCTGAGGTCGAGTAGGAGCCACCGTAGACCGGGCAGTAGTCCGGCATGATGATTCTGTAAGCCGCACTGCCGCCACCAAAATCTGCCAGGCACCACTGCCCCAGAATGACCTTACCGCCCAGATCGACGTAGTCCGCCAGGTGTTCGCTCATGGCCCATTTGTCGTGGTAGTAGTAATTCACCCACGTGAATACCGCCAGATACTCCTGCATCTGCTCGACCGTCGGCGTGGCGAAGCGGGCGTCGAAGTAATCGACGGCCAGGCCGCCGAGAGCGGCCGACAGTTCCGCACGGAAGGTCGGATTGTCCGGATTGGACGGGCAGTACAGCAGCCCTTTGGTGGGCTCGGGCGTGCCGCCCGCGGCTAACTGGCCGGCGAGGCAGACGTTCGCGACCAGGAGGCCGGCAATGACCAATACTGTTGATTGAAGCCGTAGTTGCATGATTCCACTCCTTTGGTTTCCGCCGATTCGACAAGTGGCCTTGATACGACATGTGCCCAGCAATTGACACACGGCCGTGGTGGCCTTGATCGGGAACTGGCGGCGTGTGCTCGCACGCATGGCGTGGCCCTGTTGCCTCCCGGTTAGTTGATGGGTTGACGGGCCGACGCTCCCCGTGAGGTCGGGCCCCCGGCGTCCGGACGAGCCGGGCGTGGTCGGAATCCAGGAGGCAAGGTCATTATACCGCGCGGAAGAGCGTTGTCAGGGGGAAATTGTCCGAAAAGCGGACGTGGAGCGGATTTGTCAGGAAGCGATTGTTCAGATGGCGCGGGAGGGGAGGGT